>OCQA01000030.1_pt1 | contig 196515 bp, 179 predicted proteins | sample 1538571 | NCBI WGS metagenome assembly OCQA01 (sample SAMN04571708, study PRJEB22368) | human gut metagenome | biome: human gut; material: stool | host: Homo sapiens | place: Luxembourg | collected 2012-09-28 | reverse complement strand
CCCCCTGCCGGTGACGCACGGCGCCGGGCGCTGGCTGGAGCGGGAAGGGGAGCGCTGGCTTAACTTCTCCAGCAATGACTATCTGGGCCTGAGTCAGCATCCGGCGATTATCGCCGCCTGGCAACAGGGGGCCACGCGCTATGGCGTCGGCGCCGGCGGCTCGGGCCACGTGAGCGGCTATAGCGAAGCCCACCGCGCGCTGGAAGAGGCGCTCGCCGACTGGCTGGGCTATCCGCGCGCATTGCTGTTTATCTCCGGCTTTGCCGCGAATCAGGCGCTGATCGCCGCCCTGGTGGAGAAAGACGATCGGATTGTCGCCGACCGCCTGAGCCACGCCTCTCTGCTGGAGGCGGCGAGCCTCAGCCCGGCCCAGCTGCGGCGCTTTACCCACAACGATCCGCAGCAGCTCGCGCAACTGCTGGCTAAGCCGCTGGCGGGCGAACAGTTGGCGGTCACTGAAGGCATTTTCAGCATGGACGGCGACAGCGCGCCGCTGGCGGCCATTCACGCCGCGACGCAGGCCGCAGGGGCAGTGTTGCTGGTGGATGACGCCCACGGTGTTGGCGTGGTCGGCGACGAAGGACGCGGGAGCTGCGCCGCGCAGGCGGTGCGCCCTGAGCTGCTGGTGGTTACCTTCGGCAAGGCCTTCGGCGTCAGCGGCGCGGCGGTGCTGTGCGACGAAGCAATGGCCGATTATCTGCTGCAGTTTGCCCGTCATCTGATCTACAGCACCGCGATGCCGCCCGCCCAGGCGGTGGCGTTGAGCGCTGCCCTGCGGATCATTCGCAGCGATGAAGGGCAGCAGCGCCGCGACATCCTGGCCGCCCGCATCCGTCAGTTCCGTGAGGGGATGGGCGAGGTGTCGCTGGGGTTGACCGACTCCGTCAGCGCGATCCAGCCGCTGATCGTCGGCGACAACGCCCGGGCGCTGAACCTGGCCTGCCGTCTACGCGACGCGGGCTGCTGGGCAACGGCGATCCGTCCGCCGACGGTGCCGGTCGGCAGCGCGCGTTTGCGCCTGACCCTGACAGCCGCCCATCATACTGAAGACATTAACCGTTTACTGGAGGTGCTGCATGGCCACAGTGAATAAGCAGGCGGTGGCCGCGGCGTTTGGCCGGGCGGCCAGCGGCTATACGCAACATGATGAACTGCAGCGGCGCTGCGCCGATCTACTGCTGCGCCAGCTGGCGCGCCGCGATTTTGCGCAGGTGCTGGATGCCGGCTGCGGCCCCGGCAGTATGAGTCGCTATTGGCGTGAGGCGGGCAGCGTGGTGACCGCGCTGGATCTCTCCGCCGGGATGCTCGCCCAGGCGCAGCGTAACGACGCCGCGCAGCATTATCTGTTGGGGGATATTGAGGCGCTGCCGCTGCCGGACGCCTGCGTCGATCTGGCGTGGAGCAATCTGGCGGTGCAGTGGTGCGACGATCTACGGGCGGCAATTGGCGAGCTGTACCGGGTGGCGCGTCCCGGCGGCAGAGTGGCGTTTAGCACGCTGCTCGCCGACTCGCTGCCGGAGCTCAATCAGGCGTGGCAGGCCATCGACGACCGGCCGCATGCCAACCGTTTCCTTAGCGAAGCGGCGGTGCGCGCGGCGCTTAGCGGCCTGCGCGCGACCGGCGAGGTTCATCAGATTAGCCTGCCGTTCGCCGATGCACTGAGCGCTATGCGCTCGCTGAAGGGCATCGGCGCCACCCATTTGCACCAGGGGCGGACCGCCGCCCCGCTTGGCCGCGGCAAACTGCGCGAGCTGCAGCTGGCCTGGCCGCAGCGGCAGGGCATCTGCCCGCTGACGTATTCTCTTTTTACAGGAGTCATTGAGCGTGACTAAACGTTTTTTTGTCACCGGGACCGATACTGAAGTCGGTAAAACCATCGCCAGCAGCGCCCTGCTGCAGGCGGCGAATCTGCTGGGTTTTCACACTGCCGGCTATAAGCCGGTGGCCTCCGGTAGCGAGCTTACCGGCGATGGGCTGCGTAATGAAGATGCGCTGGCGCTGCAGCGTCATAGTCGGGTCGCATTGCGTTACGACCAGGTGAACCCCTATACCTTCGCCGAGCCGACCTCCCCGCACATCATCAGCGCCGACGAAGGGCGGCCGATCGCCGCGGCCAGGCTCTCCAGCGGGCTGCGTGAGCTGGAAGGTCTCGCCGACTGGGTGTTGGTGGAAGGCGCCGGCGGCTGGTTTACGCCGCTCTCGGATTCCCTGACCTTCGCCGACTGGGCGCAGGCGGAACAGCTGCCGGTCATTCTGGTGGTGGGCGTTAAGCTCGGCTGTATCAACCACGCAATGCTTACCGCTCAGGCGGTACGCCAGGCGGGACTACCGCTGGCGGGGTGGATCGCCAATGACGTACAGCCGCCGGGCAAGCGCCACGCCGAATATCTGGCGACGCTGAAAAACCGACTGGCCGCGCCGTTCCTCGGCGAAATACCGTGGCTTGCCGATATCGCGCAGCGCGACGATCTCGGCCAGTATCTGGACCTCAGGGCGCTGGATCCGGCGTTATCCACTGCGCCAGCAGCGGCTCATCCAGCGCCATAATATCGCCTTCGGCGACGTTACGGCCCCGGTGCAAGACACAGAAGCGATCCGCCACCCGGCGGATAAAGGGCAGGTGCTGCTCGGCGAGCAGCACCGTCAGGCCGATATCGCGATTTAACCGCAACAGCAGATCCGCCAGCTTTTGCAGGCAGCGCGGCCCTCTGCCGCGCGAGGGTTCATCAAGGATCAGCAGCCGCGGCTGGACGATCAGCGCCCTGGCCAGCGCCAGCTGGTACTGATCGTCGTCGCTCAGCGAGGCGCCTTTGCGCTGCCGTAGGGCATAGAGCTCGGGAAAATGCTCATAAATCTCGCCGCCGCTGGCGTTAGCCCCGGGTTTCCCGGCCGCCAGGGCGATGTGCAGGTTCTCTTCCACGCTGAGTTGGGAAAAAATGCGTTTATCTTGTGGCACGTAGCCGATACCAATGGCGCTGCGCGATTGAGCGGACAGGGGGGTGAGATCCTGCGGCGGGGCGCCAATGTCATGCCAGGTCATCCGGCCGCTGGCCACCGGCAGGTGGCCAGCAATGCAGTTAACCAGGGTGGTTTTTCCCATGCCCTCGCGTCCCAGTACGCCAATGCACTCTCCCGGGCGTAGTACTAGATCGACATTCCACAGCGAATGCTGGTTGCCGTAAAAGTGATTTACTGCCTGTAAATTCAACATGGACGTTTTCTCCTTATCCTGGCGTCAGGGCGACAGAAAGATGCTGCAAAACTCTTGCCAGGAAAAAGAACGCTCGGAAAAAAGCGCTAAACGCCGATACCATCGGGCCTCGTCAGCGCCGGGGCTGCACTTTTCCGGTGCCAGACGCTAAAGGGTGGTGCAAAAAGCAGCAAAAATCGAGCGGCTTTAAGCGGATAGTTATCAAAAATAGTTCGATAAAAATTTTTCGCCACGCGGTTGACCGCAAAAGGCGACAGGCGCCGGGCGGCGGTGGTCTTGGGCTGCGGACAGTTATCCACTATTCCTGTGGATAACCTTGTGTATTAGAGTTAGAAAACCTGCGGTAAGCTAGAGCGTACGCGGCTTGCGGCTGAATTGGCGCGAAAGGCGTCTTTTCTTTAAAGATCTTAAATATCAGCTTGTTAGATAAAATCAATGGGTGTAAGAAAAGCGTCATCTGCTGCCATAAAAGTTTCACCCGTCCGCTTGACAAATGTTAAAAGGTAAAATTTTCTGGGGATAACCCTGGCGGCCGGAGGATTATTCCGTCTGACGCGCGTTTTGCACCCAGCTTGCCGGCCAATAAGACCCTTTTGTGGCGTTATCATAAGTACGTACTGTTTAAATATCCAGTATAATTTATTGGCAAAAAACGGTCCGGGGGGTAGAATTAAACACCGGCCGCTAATTCTTTTTTCAGGTTCTGATTGATGAGTAAATCGTTTGTACTGCATTCCGCCTTTCGCCCCTCCGGAGACCAACCGGAAGCCATCCGCCGCCTGGAAGAGGGGCTGGAGGATGGGCTTGCGCATCAGACGCTACTGGGGGTTACCGGCTCCGGTAAAACCTTTACCATCGCCAACGTGATTGCCGACCTGCAGCGGCCGACGATGGTGCTGGCGCCAAACAAAACCCTGGCGGCTCAGCTCTACGGCGAGATGAAAGAGTTTTTCCCGGAGAATGCCGTCGAGTATTTCGTCTCCTACTACGATTACTATCAGCCGGAAGCCTACGTTCCCAGCTCAGATACCTTCATTGAGAAGGACGCCTCGGTAAACGAACATATTGAGCAGATGCGTCTGTCGGCCACCAAAGCGCTGCTCGAGCGGCGCGACGTAGTGGTGGTGGCGTCAGTCTCGGCGATCTACGGCCTCGGCGACCCGGACCTGTATCTGAAAATGATGTTGCATCTGACGGTCGGTATGCTGATTGACCAGCGGGCGATCCTGCGTCGTCTGGCCGAACTGCAGTATACCCGCAACGATCAGGCCTTCCAGCGCGGCACTTTTCGCGTGCGCGGCGAGGTGATCGACGTCTTCCCGGCGGAATCCGACGATATCGCCCTGCGCATTGAGCTGTTTGACGAAGAGGTCGAGCGTCTGTCGCTGTTCGACCCGCTCACCGGCCACGTCGAAGGGACGGTGCCGCGCTATACCATTTATCCCAAGACCCACTACGTAACGCCGCGGGAGCGCATCGTCCAGGCGATGGAAGAGATCAAGCTTGAGCTGGCGGAGCGGCGCAAGGTGCTGCTGGCCAACAACAAGCTGCTGGAAGAGCAGCGCTTAACCCAGCGTACCCAGTTTGACCTCGAAATGATGAACGAGCTGGGTTACTGCTCGGGCATTGAAAACTACTCGCGCTTTCTCTCCGGGCGCGGGCCCGGCGAGCCGCCGCCGACCCTGTTCGACTATCTGCCGGCGGATGGCCTGCTGGTGATTGACGAATCCCACGTCACGGTGCCGCAGATCGGCGGTATGTACCGGGGCGACCGGGCGCGCAAAGAGACGCTGGTGGAATACGGTTTCCGCCTGCCGTCGGCGCTGGATAACCGGCCGATGAAGTTTGAAGAATTTGAAGCGCTGGCGCCGCAAACCATCTATGTGTCGGCGACCCCGGGCGCCTATGAGCTGGATAAATCCGGCGGCGAGGTTGTGGATCAGGTGGTGCGGCCGACCGGTCTGCTTGACCCAATCATCGAAGTGCGCCCGGTGGCGACTCAGGTCGACGATCTGCTGTCAGAGATCCGCCTGCGCACGGCCATCAACGAGCGCGTGCTGGTCACCACTCTCACCAAGCGGATGGCGGAGGACTTAACCGAGTACCTTGAGGAGCACGGCGAGCGCGTGCGCTATCTGCACTCGGATATCGACACCGTCGAGCGCATGGAGATCATCCGCGACCTGCGTCTTGGCGAGTTTGACGTGCTGGTGGGGATCAACCTGCTGCGTGAGGGGCTGGATATGCCTGAGGTGTCGTTGGTGGCGATCCTGGATGCGGATAAAGAGGGCTTCCTGCGTTCTGAACGCTCGCTGATCCAGACCATCGGCCGCGCGGCGCGCAACGTCAACGGCAAGGCCATCCTCTACGGCGATAAGATCACCCCCTCCATGGCCAAAGCCATTGGCGAGACCGAGCGTCGACGGGAGAAACAGCAGCGCTACAACGAAGAGCACGGCATCGTGCCGCAGGGGCTCAATAAGAAAGTGGTGGATATCCTGCAGCTGGGCCAGGGCCTGGCGAAAACCAAAGCCAAAGGGCGCGGTAAAGCGAAGGCCGTTGAGCCTGCCGGGCTTAGCGCTGTGGATATGACGCCAAAAGCGCTGCAGCAGAAAATCCACGAGCTGGAAGGGCAGATGATGCAGCACGCGCAGAACCTCGAGTTTGAGGAGGCGGCGCAAATACGCGACCAGCTGCATCAGCTGCGCGAGCTGTTTATCGCCGCCTCCTGATTCTGGGCGCAGACCGGCGGAGTGGACGTGCGGGGTATAGTGAAGGCGCGCTTCTCTTATCGTCCTGCTTGCCAGATAACAAACATTTGAGAAGAAAAAAGGCCGCGTTGCGGCCTTCTTAATGTTTGCTTAATCTCGCCAGGCGACACTATCTTCAACCTGATGAGGATAGCGCCCATGCAAAAAATTAACTTCCGTGAATATCTGGCGGTCGCCACCGCCCTGGTCATTATTGTTGCCTTCTTCCATCAATGGGTGCTGACGTTCTGACCCCCGCGCTGCGGGAATAGCACCCACGCGCGGACCCCTGGCCCGGGCTGTCGGTTATGCAAAAAAAACTGGGCGTCATGCAGCTGAGCGATGCGCGTGACGATGCTCAGTCCGAGGCCAATGCCGCCGTAGCGACTGTCCATGCGCACGAAGGCTTTACTGAGTTCGCCGCTTTTCGCCTCATCGATCCCCGGCCCTTCATCTTCCACCGCCATCACCGGCATCAGGCCTGCTTTCACCGACACGCGGATCGTCGACCCTTCAGGGCTGTAGCGGTGAGCATTCTCCACCAGATTGCGCAGGATCACGCGGATTAACGTCGCATCGCCAGAGACGACGGTCTCGTTTTCGATATCCGTCAGCAGCAGCCGCTGCTGACGCTGCGCCAGCATAGCCTCCAGTTCGTCCTGCAGGGGTTTTACCACGTCATCCAGCAACAGCACCTGCTGGTAGCTGCCGGCGGAGAAGGACTGGCCGACGCGCGCCAGCTGCAGCAGCTGGGAAATGCTGGTGGTCATCTGATCGAGACGCTGGATCAGCGGGTCGACGCCCATGCCATGCACTTTCGCCAGCAGCTCAAGGTGCAGCCGCAGCCCGGCCAGCGGGGTGCGTAGCTCATGCGCCACGTCGGCGGTAAACAGCCGCTCGCGGTCGAGGGTCAGATTGAGGCGGGAAACCAACTGATTCAGGGCGGTGGTCACCGCCGTGACTTCGGGCACCGATTCGCTGAGTACGATAGGGGTGAGGTTGTCCGGCGTGCGGTTCTCCAGTTCGCTTTGCAGACGTGAAAGCGGGCGGGTGATCTTGCGCACCGCCAGCATGCTGATATACAGCGCCAGGCCAACGATCAGCAGGCTCGGCACCAGCAGGCTGGCAACCGCTTCCCGTACCTCATGCTCCACATGTTTCTGGTTGTTGTGCCCTTCGATGGCGCTGGCCACCAGCAGCTGGATCTGCTCTTTGCTCTCATGCCATAGCCAGAAGACGCTTATCAGCTGGCAGACCACCAGGATGGCGCCGATGGTCAGCAGCAGCCGGTGGCGCATGGTCCAGGTTTCAGTTGCAAACAGAGCCATGGTCTATTCCGTGTCGATGTTGTTAGCCAGCATATAGCCAAAGCCCCGGACGGTGCGGATCCGCGATTTGCCAATCTTTTCGCGTAGGTTGTGAATATGCACTTCCAGGGTATTGGTCGCCGGCTCGTTGTCCCAGCTGTAAATGTCGTTGTAGAGGATCTCGCGATGCACCGGGCTACCGGCTTTCATCATCAGCCGCGACAGCAGGGCATACTCTTTCGGCGTAAGATCCAGCGCCGTTTCACCCAGCCACACCAGGCGGCGAGTGACGTTAAGGCGCAGATTGCCGACGCTGATTTCATTATCGCCCTGGTTGTTATGCCGGCGGAGCAGGGCGCGAATGCGCGCATTGAGTTCCTCCAGGGCAAAGGGTTTTACCAGGTAGTCATCCGCCCCGGTATCGAGACCGCTAATGCGATCCTCAAGCGTATCGCGGGCGGTGAGGATCAGCACCGGCTGGGTCATTTTCTCCCGCCGCATGCGGGAGAGAAAATGCAGTCCGTCTTCATCCGGCAGGCCGAGATCCAGCACGATCAGGCTGTAATGATTGCTGGCCAGCGATAGCGCGGCTTCGTGCGCGGTGGAGACGCCGTCGCACACGTATCCTTCACTTTGCATCGCCAGAATTAACCCCTGCAACAGCAGCGCATCGTCTTCAATGACTAAGATTTTCATCAACCAGCCTCTCTACATGGCGTTAAGATATCATCTGCCGCCTGGTACTCGCGGGTGCTGACGCCGAGCAGGCCGAGCAGGGTGGAGAACAGATTATCCTGCGAGTAATTCTCTTTTTGCGCCCGCTGCTGCAGACAGTGCGCGGAAATGCCGTAGCGCTGCTGGTAGTCGGCGGAGAGCCACAGCGCCATCGGCACATGTTTCTGCGTATCCGGCGCGATGGAATACGGCAGACCATGCAAATAGACGCCATCTTCTCCCAGCGATTCGCCGTGGTCGGACAAATAAACCAGACTAGTGGTAAATTTATCCTGTTTAGATTGCAGTAGTTTTATCGCTTTATCAACGACATAGTCGACATAAAGGATGGTGTTGTCATAGGTATTGGTCAACTGCTCCCGGGTACAGCCCTGGATCTCATTGGTGTCGCAGGTCGGCGTGAATTTGCGAAACGCCGCTGGATAGCGATTGTAGTACGTCGGACCGTGGCTGCCGATGGTATGCAGCACAATAATGCCATCCTGTTGCAGGTTATCGATATAGCTGTCGAGATTATGGAACAGGACGTCATCGTAGCACTCGCCATCGATGCACTGCCCGGTGAGCTTCAGGTCGGTGACGTTCTGGTGTGGTACCCGGTCGCAGGCGCCTTTGCAGCCGCCGTCGTTATCGTTCCACAGTACCTGGATCCCTGCGCGTTGTAGAATATCCAGGACGCCTTCCTGATGGTGCGCCAGCTCTTCGTCATAATGCGCGCGCGGCATATTGGAGAACATGCACGGCACGGAAACTGCGGTTGCCGTGCCGCAGGAAGTGGTATGCGGAAAATAGATCACGCCGTCCTGCCGCATCAGCGGGTTGGTGTCGCGCGAATAGCCGCCCAGTGAGAAGTTATCCGCTCGCGAAGTCTCGCCTAGCACGACGATCGTTAGGTTCTTACGGGGAGCGTTATGCATCACCGCTTTCTGCGTGGCATCTTCGCCAATCTTCACCAGCGGCAGGTTGTCCATCCGATGATGAGCATACCAGGAGTTCACGGCCACAATGCTGTTGGAAGGGCTCAGGGATTTCACCAGCTCTTTGTTGTTACGGAACACCGAGGCGTAATCTTTGTAGAACAGCGCGGCCACCAGAATAATCAGCAGCGCCGAAACGGCGATATTGAGCAGGCGCATCGCCGCGCCGCGCCACCGCGTGGCGGGCTTACGGATTTTCACCCACCAGGCGACGAATACCGCCAAAACCCCGGAAAGGCCGAGGACGGCAATCATTTCGCCGGAGAGTAGAGCAAAGCTTTCCGCCGGAGTGGTGTCGAGGATATTGGTGATCATGCTGCGGTCGATCACCACGCCAAAGTTCCAGATGAAGTATTGCGCCGAGGCGCTGAGCAGAATGAACAGGCTAATCACCAGCCGGTCCAGCTTCAGGAACGAGGCGAGAGTGGTGAGGATATTCATCACGCTAATGGCCACGATCGGCATACTGAGGAATACCAGCCAGTTATGCAGGCTATTTACCGGCAGTAACGGGAAAACCTGGCGATAAAAAGCCAGGTTGAGACAGATACCGATATAGCAAGCAAAGAGAATCAGATAAGTCGTGCGGCTGACCACCGGCCGACGCAGAGGCAATAACGACATAATGCACACCCACAGAAAAAGATGAGGGTATAGTGCCAGCCCTATTTTAAGACAACCTTAAGATTTTAAGGTGCGCCGAAGAGGGCCGCCTCCGGCGCGCAGGATCAGCCCGGCAGCTGGATCGCTTTCTCCAGCGCCCCGCGAAGCAGCGCCCGGTCATGACGATAGGGAACGTCGCTGGCCTCCAGCGGCGTCTGGATCACCAACCGGTCGTCGATGCCGCTGATATCGGCTTTTGGACCGGCGATCACCGCATCCACCACCCGTTTGCCTACATAGCGCTCCATAATCGCGATGCGCTCCGCCAGCGACAGCCTCGCGGCCGGGCTATGCTCTTTGCCGAGGTTATCGATAAAAACCATCGGCGCCGGGGTGCGGCGCAACGCCTGGGCCATCTCGTCGAGCAACAGGATCGGCAGCAGGCTGGTGTAAAAACTGCCCGGCCCAATGAGGATCAAATCGGCTTCGGCAATAGCCTCCACCGCCTCGCGGGTGGCCGGTACCGGCGGGGTGAGCATCAGCTCCTGCGGCACATTATCAAGCTGATCAATATTCACTTCGCCATAAACTTCATGGCCTTCATGATCTAGCGCCATCAAATCCACCGGTTGTTCTGACATCGGGATCAGGAAAGCGTCCACTTTCAGCAGGTTTCTGATCAAATTGATCGCCTCTAACGGCCGCACGCTCAGGTGATCCAGCGCCTTTAACATCAAATTTCCGAGGTTATGTCCGGAAAGCTCGCCGTTACCGCCAAAACGATACTCAAACATCGCCGACGCTACGCTCGGCTCGGCAATTAACTGATTGATGCAATTGCGCATATCGCCCCAGGCAATGCCACCTTCCGAACGACGGATCCGCCCGGTGGAACCCCCGTTATCGGTGGTGGTGACAATGCCGGTCAGCCGTGAACCGAGCGAGGAGAGGGAGGACATCACCCGGCCCAAACCATGCCCGCCGCCGAGCGCTACCACCCGATCGAGGTCAGCGAATGTACGATTGCGCATAGAAATTCCTTATTTCACATAAACGGCCACACACTACCCGATCTACCCCTAAAAGACGATGGGAGGAGCCCGACAAACTGACCGACATCAAGGCAAAAAAATGATTTATGGCTATTCTGTAGCGAAAATGCACGAAGATAGCGATATGTATAAGATTATATAGCGAAATCGCCAATGGCGAAACTGCCTGTAACGCGCTACTATCGACATAACCTGTTAACACTCTAGCCTCTTCGCCTGTGTCAAAAGATATGGCGATTTGGCCGCGACGCCGCCGGTTGTCGCCAGGGCGTGGAAAGAAATGACCGCGTCTCCCGTATTTGGAAAGGTGTATATGGCCTCACAGCTTACCGATGCATTCGCGCGTAAGTTTTATTACCTGCGTCTGTCGATTACCGATGTGTGCAACTTCCGTTGCACCTACTGCCTGCCGAACGGTTACAAGCCCGGCGCCGTCAATAACAATGGCTTTCTCAGCGTAGACGAAGTACGCCGGGTTACGCGCGCTTTCTCCGCGCTGGGCACCGAAAAAGTTCGCCTCACCGGTGGGGAACCCTCCCTGCGCCGCGACTTCACCGAGATTATTGCCGCCGTGCGTGAAAACCCGGCGATCCGTCAGATTGCGGTCACTACCAACGGTTACCGCCTGGCGCGCGATGTCGAACGCTGGCGCGATGCCGGCCTGACGGCGATTAACGTCAGCGTTGATAGCCTCGACGCCCGCCAGTTCCATGCCATCACCGGCCAGGACAAGTTCCACCAGGTGATGGACGGCATTGACGCCGCCTTCGCCGCCGGCTTTGACAAGGTAAAGGTGAATACCGTGCTGATGCGTGATGTTAACCATCACCAGCTCGATACCTTCCTCGCGTGGATCCAACCCCGTCGTATCCAGCTGCGCTTTATTGAGCTGATGGAAACCGGTGAAGGCAGCGACCTGTTCCGCCGTCACCATCTCTCCGGCATGGTGCTGCGCGATGAACTGCTGCGCCGCGGCTGGATCCATCAGATCCGCCAGCGCAGCGATGGCCCGGCGCAGGTCTTTTGTCACCCGGACTACGCCGGCGAGATCGGCCTCATCATGCCGTATGAAAAAGACTTCTGCGCCACCTGCAATCGGCTGCGCGTCTCGTCCGTTGGCAAACTGCACCTGTGCCTGTTTGGCGAAGGTGGCGTCGACCTGCGCGACCTGATGGCCGAAGACCAGCAGCAGGCCGCGCTGGAGGCGCGGATCGCCGAAGCCTTAACCCATAAAAAGCAGACCCATTTCCTGCATCAGGGCAACACCGGTATTACGCAGAACCTGTCCTATATTGGCGGTTAATCGTTTTCGAAAGGAGCATTCAGATGAGCCAGGCTAGCGCTGAGTTTATCCCGACCCGTATTGCTATTCTTACCGTTTCCAGCCGTCGCGGCGAAGAGGACGACACTTCCGGTCACTGGCTGCGCGAGGCGGCGCAGGAGGCGGGGCACCAAGTCGTCGAGAAGGCGATCGTCAAAGAGAATCGCTACGCCATCCGCGCTCAGGTATCGGCGTGGATAGCCAGCGATAACGTGCAGGTGGTGCTGATCACCGGCGGCACCGGTTTTACCGACGGCGATCAGGCGCCGGAAGCGCTGCTGCCGCTGTTTGATCGTGAGGTCGAAGGCTTTGGCGAAGTGTTCCGCATGCTGTCCTTCGAAGAGATCGGCACCTCGACGCTGCAGTCCCGGGCCGTGGCCGGCGTCGCCAATCGCACGCTGATTTTCGCCATGCCGGGCTCAACCAAAGCCTGCCGTACGGCGTGGGACAACATCATCGCCCCGCAGCTTGATGCCCGCACTCGTCCCTGTAACTTCATTCCACACCTGAAGAAATAATCTATGTCACAACTGACCCATATTAACGCCGCGGGCGAAGCCCATATGGTCGATGTCTCCGGCAAAGCGGAAACGGTGCGCGAAGCGCGCGCCGAGGCTTATGTCGAAATGCAGGCGACGACCCTGGCGATGATTATCGACGGCAGCCACCACAAAGGCGATGTGTTTGCCACCGCGCGTATCGCCGGGATCCAGGCGGCCAAACGCACCTGGGAGCTGATCCCGCTGTGTCATCCGCTGATGCTCAGCAAAGTGGAAGTCAATTTGCAGGCGCAGCCGGAACATAACCGGGTGCGCATTGAATCGCTCTGCCGACTCACCGGGAAAACCGGCGTCGAGATGGAAGCATTGACCGCCGCCTCGGTTGCCGCGCTGACCATTTACGATATGTGCAAAGCGGTGCAGAAGGATATGGTGATTGGCCCGGTGCGCCTGCTGGCGAAAAGCGGCGGCAAGTCCGGCGATTTTAAGGTGGGTGAATGCCATGATTAAGGTTCTGTTTTTTGCCCAGGTGCGCGAGCTGGTCGGTACCGATTCGCTGACCCTTGATGCCAGCGAACTGGCGACTGTCGAAGCGGTTCGTCAGCAGCTTGCCGCCCGCGGCGATCGCTGGGCGCTGGCCCTGGAGGAGGGCAAGCTGCTGGCGGCGGTTAACCAGACGCTAACCTCTTTCGAACATCCAGTGGCCAGCGGCGACGAAGTGGCGTTCTTCCCACCGGTAACGGGGGGCTGACATGACGCAAACCCGTATCGTGGTCAGCCCGGCGCGCTTTAGCGTCAGTGAGGAATATCCCTGGCTGGCGGAACGCGATGAAGACGGCGCGGTGGTCACCTTCACCGGTAAAGTGCGTAACCACAACCTCGGCGACAGCGTGAAGGCGCTGACCCTCGAGCACTATCCGGGGATGACTGAAAAATCGCTGGCGGAAATTGTCGAGCTGGCGCGCGAGCGCTGGCCGCTGGGCCGGGTGACGGTTATCCATCGCATCGGCGAAATGTGGCCGGGGGAAGAGATTGTGTTTGTCGGCGTCACCAGCGCTCACCGCGGCAGCGCCTTCGCCGCCGGCGAGTTTATTATGGATTACCTGAAAACCCGCGCGCCGTTCTGGAAGCGTGAAGCGACGCCGGATGGCGAACGCTGGGTCGACGCCCGCGACAGCGATCGCCAGGCGGCAGAGCGCTGGTAGTGTGATACGCTTACAGGGTGAAACTTTGTTTATCAGGAGAGAGTCATGGACAGATATCCGCGTTCCGATTCAATAGTGCAGGGCCGTACCGGCCTGCAGACTTACATGGCGCAGGTGTACGGCTGGATGACGGTCGGCCTGCTGCTGACGGCGTTTATCGCGTGGTTTGCAGCGAATACTCCGGCGGTGATGATGTTCGTCTTTTCGAGCAAAATCACTTTCTTCGGGCTGATTATTGCCCAGCTGGCGCTGGTGTTTGTGCTGTCGGGAATGGTGCAGCGGCTGAGCGCCGGGATGGCCACCACGCTGTTTATGCTCTATTCGGCGCTGACCGGACTGACGCTATCGAGCATTTTTATCGCCTATACCTATTCATCGATCGCCAGCACCTTTGTGGTCACCGGCGGGATGTTTGGGGCGATGAGCCTGTATGGTTACACCACGAAGCGCGATCTGAGCGGCTTCGGCAGCATGCTGTTTATGGGGCTGATTGGCATCGTGCTGGCGTCGCTGGTCAACCTGTGGCTGAAGAGCGAGGCGCTGATGTGGGCCGTGACCTATATTGGGGTGGTGCTGTTTGTCGGTCTGACGGCGTATGACACCCAGAAACTGAAAAACATCGGCGAGCAGATTGATACCCGCGACAGCGCCACGCTGCGTAAATACTCGATCCTTGGCGCCTTAACGCTGTATCTGGACTTCATCAACCTGTTCCTGATGCTGCTGCGTATTATGGGCAACCGCCGCTAACCTCTTTATATCAAGGGGTTGCATCTCCGAACGCCCGGCAAGCGCAGCGCCGCCGGGCGAGATTTCAGGCACGGTACCCTTGATTTTGCCGGGTGGCGGCTGCGCCTTACCCGGCCTACAGGCTCACACTCCGCAGGCCCGCGCAAGCGTAGCGCCGCCGGGCGATGGCATCAGACACGGTACCCGTGGTGCTGCCGGGTGGCGGCTGCGCCTTACCCGGCCTACAGGATCCTCTCACAGGCTCACACTCCGTAGGCCCGCGCAAGCGCAGCGCCGCCGGGCGAGATATCAGGTACGGTACCCGTGGTATTGCCGGGTGGCGGCTGCGCCTTACCCGGCCTACAGGATCCTCTCACAGGCTTACACCCCGTAGGCCCGCGCAAGCGTAGCGCGACCAGGCCGTTTCATTCGCGGGCCAGCTTGCGCTGGTTCTTTTGCCGTAGCTTTTTCGCCCGGCTCTCCAGCAGCAGATAGGCCACCGTCGCCAGCAGCAATGGCAGGAAATAATAGAGCGCGCGCCAGGCGAGCAGGGCGGCAATGATCGCGCCCTTCGAAATATCTTCCCCGGAGAGCATGGCGATAAACACCGCCTCCAGCACGCCGATCCCAGCCGGAATATGGATAATCACCCCGGCGATACTGCTCACCAGCAGCACCCCTAATACCAGAAAATAGTTAATCTCGCTGCCCAACAGCAGCCAGATTATCGCCCCCATCGCCATCCAGTTCGCCGCCGAGAGCCCCATCTGCAGCAGCGCGAAGCGCCAGGAGGGCAGCACCAGCCGCTGGCCTTTAATCGTCAGGTGACGGCGTTTGGCGAACGCGCAGCCGAACAGATAGCAAAGCGTAAGGATCAGCATCACCCCGCCGATAATACGCAGAGTGGTCTGGCTGATGTACCAGTGCGGCGGCAGCTTCACCAGATCTGCCGTGAATATCACCCCGCCCAGCAGAATATAGCCCAACCAGTTGGTGGTAATGCTTAAGGAAAAAATACGGGTGATGGTGCTGCCGTTCAGCCCCAGCCGCGAGTACAGCCGGTAGCGCATACCGATCCCGCCGACCCAGGTGCTGAGGGTCAGGTTGAAGGCGTAGCAGATAAACGACACCAGCATGACCTGGCGTTTCGCCAGCTTGTGCCCGCAATAGGCCCGACCGAGCAGATCGTAGCAGCCGTAAATGAGGTAGCTGACGATAACCAGCGCAATGGCGCTAAACAAGGCCAGCCGATCGTAGCCGCGGATCACCTTCCACACGTCCTGCCAGTCGACTTTTTGCGCGTAGATCACCAACAGGACGATGACGGCGATAAAAAAGAGCACGGTCAGCACTCTTTTCGCCATCCGCCAGCGGGGATGTGATTTGCTCATAGTGGATTATCCCTGGCTGGAGACTCGACGCGGTCCTGAGTTTCAATTTCCGGCTGGACCGGCGGGCTGACTCTGGCCAGCCGCGGGGTATGAGCCGGTAACCAGCCGACCCATGCCGGGAAGTGGCGCAGAAAGTGGAAAGCCATCACGCTGACGCCCAGCCGCCACCAGTTGCGTTTCGGCAGCATCGTTTTATCGATCCGCTGGCAATCCCGGGCGATAAGCCCGTTGAGATTATCGCGCAGCGTCTGGTTAAACACCCGATCGTGGATGATCAGATTGGCTTCCAGATTCAGCGACAGGCTAAGCGGATCCAGGTTGCTTGACCCAACGGTGGCCCAGTGGTCGTCTGCCAGAGCGACCTTGCCATGCAGCGGGCGACGGCGATATTCGTAAATCTGCACCCCGCCCTTAACGAGATAGTGATAGAGCAGGTGGGCGCCAAATTTCACAATGGGAATATCCGGTTCGCCTTGCACGATCAGCTTAACCCGTACTCCGCGCCGCGCGGCATTGCGCATCGCATGCAGCAGGCGGTAGCCGGGGAAAAAATAGGCGTTAGCGATAATCACTTCCCGGCGGGCGCTGGTCAGCATCTTCAGATAGTGGCGTTCAATATCGTCGCGGTGATCCTGGTTGTCGCGCCAGACGAACAGCGCCTGCGCCTCGCCGGGGGTCTGGTTAACCTCCGGCTGGTGGCGACGACGTCGCCACCAGCGGCGGGCGGTTTCGCTGTTGGGCAGGTTTTCCAGCTCGAACTGCAGGATGTCGAGCACCACCGGCCCTTCGACCTGCACCGCATAATCCTGCTTCGCCTCCGGACCGTAGTCGCTCATATGTTCGGCGGAGTAGTTAATACCGCCGACAAAGGCGGTGGTGTCGTCGATTACCACGATTTTACGGTGCATGCGACGGAACAGATTGGTGCGCATCCCCATCAGCTTAGGACGCGGATCGTAGTAGCGGAAAATCACGCCAGCGGCGGTGAGCTCGCCGACAAATTCATCGCTGAGATCCGGGGAACCATAGCCGTCGAGGAGCACCTCCACCTGGATGCCGCGGCGGGCAGCCTCGAGCAGGACCGCGTGCAGCCGCCGGCCTACCTCATCTTCAAACCAGATAAAGGATTCGAGGATCACCCGCCGGCTGGCGCGACCGATGGCCGCAAACAGCGCCGGATAGTACTGGTCGCCATTCTCCAGTAGCGTAATGCGGTTGCCTTCCTGCCAACGACATTTCACAAATGTATCTCCACGCTAAGGGGTGCATGATCGGACAGATGCCGCCATTGTTTAAGGGCCAGCGCCTTCGGGCGACTGGCGTGGGCGTTCTTGACGTAAATGCGGTCGAGGCGCAGCAGCGGAAAACTGACCGGAAAGGTGCGCGCCGGCCGTCCGCGGGCGCGGGTAAAGATCTCTTCCAGCCCGGCCTGGGCTTTTAACGGCTGGTTAGCCTGCTGACGCCAGTCGTTAAAATCGCCAGCCACCACCACCGGCTCGCCCGCGGGCAGGGTATTGACCCACTCCGCCAGCATGGTCAACTGCGCCTGCCGTTGGTCGGCGCGTAGACCGAGATGGACGCAAATCACGTGAATAGTTATCCCGCTCCGCGGCGGCACGATGCGGCAGTACAACAGGCCGCGCTTCTCCCCGTTGCCGACCGAGATATCGCGATTTTCGTAGTATTCAATGGGAAAGCGCGACAGCACGGCGTTGCCGTGGTGGCCTTCCGGATAAACCGCATTGCGCCCGTAGGCGTAGTCGCTCCACATGGTGTCGGCGAGAAATTCATAATGGGTCGTATCCGGCCAGTTTTCGATGTGCAGCGGATGTACCTCATGAGCGCCCATCACCTCCTGCAGGCAAACAATATCCGCGCTAACGCTGCGCACGGCGTCGCGCAGTTCGGGCAAAATAAAACGCCGATTAAACGCCGTAAAGCCTTTATGGGTGTTAATTGTCAGCACGTTCAACGAAAATCCCGCCGTTGGCTCAGCCATAATTCTCCAGTAAATGTCACTTTCCTGAATAAAATAGTGTAGTAGACGTCACAAAAAGATGCGGTGTTACGGAATTTTCCGTAAAGTGCGGTACTCTGAGTAGCAGAGAAAAATCCTTCAGGAGAGAAGCCATGAAGTGGCAACAACGTGTACGCGTCGCAACGGGTCTTAGTTGCTGGCAGATTATGTTGCATCTACTGGTCGTGGCAGTACTGGTGATGGGTTGGATGAGCGGCGCGCTGGTGCGCGTCGGATTGGGACTGTGCGTCCTCTACAGCGTCACGCTGCTGGCGATGCTGTTTTTACAGCGTCACCATGAGGCGCGCTGGCGCGATGTGGGAGACTTCCTTGAGGAGCTCACCACGACCTGGTACTTCGGCGCGGCCATGATAGCGCTGTGGCTGCTGTCGCGCGTGCTGCACAACAACCTGCTGCTGGCCCTCGCCGGGCTGGTGATACTGGCAGGCCCGGCGGTGGTCTCGCTGCTGGCGAAAGATAAGAGCCGTTACCCTAAAGCGTTCGGGCTACAACAAGGCGGCAACGCAGCGAATCCCCAGAAGCATAGATAACTATGCGACTGGGGTGAGTAAGGAAAGCCAACGCCGTTGTAGTTTGAACGATGACGGGTATTACGCAATCTTCCTTCGGAACATCGCATACGCCGCTGAGCCGGTGGTGGCCGCTATGACCAGTAGCGGCCACAAACTTCCCCACACAATCTCCAGACTCGCATCCTTCAGATAAATTTGCTTGGTGATATCGGTAAAGTGGCGGATGGGATTTATCCAGGTCAGATCCTGCAGCCACTGCGGCATGTTTTCCACTGGTGAGACGTACCCCGACAGGAGAATAGCCGGCATCATAAAGACGAACACGCCGATAAACGCCTGCTGCTGGGTGGCGCACAGCGACGAAATCAATAAGCCAAAGCCCACCAGCGATAGACCGTAAATCACCATGGTGAAATAGAACAGCAGCAGCGAGCCGGCAAACGGGATCTGATAGGCCCAGATACCAATCGCCAGCACGATAGTTGCCTGCAGGGTGGCGACGATCAGCGCCGGCACCGCCTTGCCGACGAAAATTTGCCAGGTGGCGAGGGGGGAGACCAGCAGCTGGTCAAGGGTGCCCTGCTCGCGCTCGCGAGCCACCGACAGCGAGGTGACGATCATCACCCCGATGGTAGTGATCATGGCGATAAGCGACGGCACCACGAACCATTTATAGTCGAGATTCGGGTTGTACCAGTTGCGCACCACCAGCTCGCTGTTGTTCGGCTTCGCTTTACCCTCCAGCAGCTCCTGCTGATAGTTTTTCACAATCTGTTGCAGATAGTTGGCGGCGATTTGCGCGCTGTTGGAGTTGCGTCCGTCGAGCAGAAGCTGCAGCGGGGCGGTTTGATAGTTATCCAGATTGCGCGAGAAATCGGCCGGGAAGCGCACCACCAGCAGAGCTTTTTGTTCATCGATGGTCGGCTGGATCGCCTGCGGGCTTTGCAGCAGCAGGACGTGGGTAAAGGCTTTGGCGCGGGCAAAGCGCTGAGTGAGTTCCACCGCGTGGCGACCGCTGTCCTCGTTGTAGATGGCGATGGTGGCGTTGGTCACCTCCAGCGTCGCGGCAAAGGGAAACAGCAGCACCTGAATCAGCACCGGCATGATTAAAATCGCCCGCGTCTGCGGCTCGCGCAGCAGCGACTGCAGCTCTTTGCGGATTAATGTCCATAAACGGTGAAACATAATAGCTCCTTTGGCCCATTCAACCACGCCGGGCGGCATTGCGTTTGCCCGGCCTACGGGATCGGCGAACCGTATAATCGATGTTGATTAAACCGTAGGCCCGGTCGGCGCAGCGCCACCGGACAAAACCTAATCCAGACGCCGTTTGGTTTTCAGCCACGTCAGACCGATAAACATCACCGCCGACGCAATCAAAAACAGCACGTTGACCAGCAGCACCACCGGAATATTGCCCGCCAGAAACAGGCTTTGCAGAGTACTAACGAAATAGCGCGCCGGGATCACATAGGTCACCGCGCGGATCACCGCCGGCATACTGTCTATCTGGAAAATAAACCCGGACAGCATAATCGACGGTAAAAAGGCGGCGTTCAGCGCCACCTGCGCGGCGTTAAACTGGTTGCGGGTAATGGTTGAGATCAGCAGCCCCATCCCCAGGGTGCTGAGCAAAAACAGACTGGTGATGACAAACAGGATCGGCAGCGAGCCGCGATAGGGCACGCCGAGAATAAATACCGACACCAACATACACAGCAGCATCGCCAGCATGCCGAGGAAATAGTAGGGAATGAGCTTGCACAGCAGCAGTTCGGCGCGGGTGATCTCCGTCGACAGCAGCGCCTCCATGGTGCCGCGCTCCCATTCGCGGGCCACCACCAGCGAGGTCAGTATGGCGCCGACCACGGTCATGATGATGGTGATCGCCCCGGGGATAATAAAGTGCTGGCTAATAGCCGCCGGGTTAAACCAGTAGCGCATCTGCACGTCGATCAGTGGTTCAAAGGTTTCGCCGCGGTCTTCCGCCCGCTGCTGCTGCCAGATTTGCCAAATACCTTCCACATAGCCCTGAGCGAAGTTGGCGGTATTGGGCTCGCTGCCGTCGGTGATGAGCTGCAGCGGTGCGTCGGCGCCGGGGCGGGCCATCTGGCGGTCGAAATCCACCGGAATGACCACCATGGCGCGGATGCGCCCGGCCTGCATCATCTCAATCAGCTGCCTGCGGCTGTCGCTGACGGTGGCGTCGATATAGGGTGAGCCGGTCATGGTATGGACGAAATCCAGCGCCTCTTCGCTCTGCTGCTCAAGCAATACGCCGACCCGCAGCCTGCTGGAGTCGAGGTTAATGCCGTAGCCGAAGATAAACAGCAGCAGCAGGGGGATCACCACCGCGATCAGCCAACTGCTGGGATCGCGCACAATCTGCCGGGTCTCTTTGACGCACAGGGCGCGGACCCGCCGCCAGGAGAGAATGCTATTGCCCATGGCTATTCTCCTTGTCCCAGCGGTTAATCAGGGTAATAAACGCCTGCTCCATGGTCGGGTCCGTCTGGCTGTCGTCCGCCGCCTGGGCTTTCAGCTCATCCGGGGTCCCGCTGGCGATAAGCTTGCCGTGATAGACCAGCCCGATGCGGTCGCAGTATTCCGCCTCATCCATAAAGTGGGTGGTGACCATTACCGTCACGCCTTTATCAACCATGCTATTAATATGTAGCCAGAACTCGCGGCGGGTGAGGGGGTCGACGCCGGAGGTGGGTTCATCGAGAAACAGAATATCGGGTTCATGCATCAGGGAGCAGGCCAGCGCCAGCCGCTGCTTGTAGCCGAGCGGCAGCTCGTCGGCGGCGTGGCGGGCGATACTTTTCAGGCCAAAGGCATCGCTCATCCGGGCGATTTTTTCATTTTGCGCCCGGCCGCGCAGGCCATAGACGCCGGAGAAAAAGCGCAGGTTTTGCTCGACGCTGAGGTTGCCGTACAGCGAAAATTTTTGCGCCATATAGCCCAGATGCTGGCGCGCCTTGCCAGAGCTGACCTTGAGATCCATTCCCAGCACCAGCGCTTTGCCGGAGGTGGGCACCAGCAGGCCGCACATCATTTTGAAGGTGGTGGATTTCCCGGCGCCGTTGGGGCCAAGCAGGCCGAAAATTTCACCGCGCTTAACCTGGAAATCGACATGGTCGGTAGCGGCGAAATCACCAAACTTTTTCGTTAACGACTGGGCTTCAATGACCGTTTCCTCTTTGCTGCCGTCAACGCGATGGATAATCGCCCCCAACGGCGATTCAGCGGTCCCGGCGCCGCCGAGCAGGTCGATAAACGCATCTTCAAAGCGCGGCGCGGTGTCGGCCACCTGCAGCGGCGGCATGTCGCCATGCTGCTGGACTTCCTCAATGCGCGCGTCCTTTTTCAGGATCAGACGCACCGATTTGCCCTGGATCACCCCGTCGCTAACCTGCGGCAGCTTCAGCGCCCGCTGCAGCAGGCGGCGGTTGTTCTCCTGCTGGCTGGAGACCAGAAAGCTGCGCCCGGCCATGGTTTGCGTCAGCGCCGTCGGCTCCCCTTGATAGAGCAGTTTGCCTTCGTTCATCAGCAGCACATCGCGACACTGCTCGGCTTCATCGAGATAGGAGGTGCTCCACAGGATCAGCATGCCGTCGCCGGCCAGCTCGTGCACCATCTGCCATAGCTCGCGGCGCGAGATAGGGTCGACGCCGACGCCGGGCTCATCGAGCAGCAGTACTTTCGGATCGCCCACCAGGGTACAGGCGAGGCCCAGCTTTTGCTTCATCCCGCCGGAAAGCTTGCCTGCCAGCCGTTCGGTGAATGGACCAAGGGAGGTGAACTCCAGCAGGCGGTCGAAAATTTTCTTCCGCGCCTCGCCGGTGACGCTGCGCAGGTCGGCGTACAGGGTCAGGTTTTCCATCACCGTCAGATCTTCATACAGGCCGAACTTCTGCGGCATATAGCCGAGCACCGCGTGCAGGGCGCTGTCGTCTTTTAGCGGGTCGAAGCCTATCACGCTGGCGCGGCCCTCATCAGGCTTGAGCAATCCGGCGAGCATTCGCATCAGGGTGGTTTTCCCCGCGCCGTCGGGCCCCACCAGCCCGGTGACGTAGCCGGCGCGGATCGTGCAGGTGAGCGGCGCTACCGCTGGCCTGTCCATACCGGGAAAACGGCGGCTCAGGCCGTTTAAGGCGATGACGGTCTCACTCATGTCCGTTCCCGTGGCTAAAGGAGATGGTCACCGGCATTCCCTGGCGCAGCGCGCCGTCGGCATCAGTCACCACAATGCGCAGACGGTAGACCAGATCGGTGCGCAGATCCGGGGTCTCGACGGTCTTCGGCGTGAATTCAGCGCTCGGCGAGACAAAACCGATTTTGCCGTGATAGGGCTTATCCGGCCGGCTGTCGGTATAGAGCAGCACTTCTTGTCCCGGCTGCGCCTGGCCGAGGTTTTTCTCGTCAACATAGGCGCGGACCCACACCGGATGCGTTAACGACAGCGTCAGTACGGTACCGCCGGCGTTGAGCATAGTGCCGGGCTCGACGGCGCGGGTCATCAGCGTACCGTCAGAAGGGGCGGTGAGCACGGTATCGTGCAGGTCCAGTTTGGCCTGGGCCAGCGCCGCCTGCGCCTGTTCCAGACTGGCTTTGGCCTGGGCAATCTCCTGCGGGCGGTTACCGGCGCGATACTGACGCAGCTTATCCTGCGCCGATTTGAGCGTTGCCTGCGCCTGATCGCGCGAGGAGCGGGCATTCTCCAGATCGTTGGCGGAAATGGCGCTGCTGGCGCGCAGCCCGAGCTGGCGCTGATAGAAGTTTTGCGCATAGTCGTAAGCGGCCTGCGCCTGTTTCACCGCCGCCGCGGCCTGGGCAATCTCTTCCGCGCGGTAGCCGGCCATCATCAGGTCATACTGCGCCTGGGCGGTGGAGACGTTGGCCTGGGCCTGCAGCAGGGCGTTTTCATACGGCGCGCGGTCAAGCTCACCGAGAGTTTGCCCGGCGCGGATGCTGTCGCCTTCGTCGACGGTCAGCGAGGCCAGCCTACCGCCAACGCGGAAGCTCATGTTGACGGTGCGGATATCGACATTGCCATACAGGGTCAGCGGCTGCTGCCGGCTGCTCTGGTACCACCACCAGCCGCCGCCCAGCGCGGCGAGAAGAATCACGATCAGCAGAATGACGACGACGGGTTTTTTCATCAGCCCAAACTCCTTTGCGATAACCCATGCAGGATGAAATCGATATGACAGGTAATGACTTCGAAAATCTGTTCCGTTTTTTGCGCGTCAAACTGCGTCCAGCCGGTGCGCAGCAGGATAGTTTCACGCCCGAGACGGAAAGCGAGCACCTCGCCCAGCAGGGCGTGGGTATGGAGGATCATTTGCGTATCACTGGCTTCGCAGCCGGTCCAGGCGGCAATCAGCCGGGTGAGATAATGGTGCAGGGGGGCAATCACCTGCTGGTGGATCAGATGGTAGGCGGCGGTCGGCGCCAGCTGCTCACGGGAAATGAATTTGCTTAGGTTAACCGTATCGTCCTGGGTGAGCAGCAGGATCATGTTGTGGCAGGCGCTAAGGATGAGGTCGCGGATCGCCTGGCGATCCGGCGCTTCCCCGGCAAGCAGGTGCTCCGCCGCTTCGGCCTGCGGGCGAAAATTGTCGCCGATAAAATCGGCGATCCACTGGGCGCAGGCAAGATACAGATCGTCTTTCGAGCCAAAATAATAGGTGATAGCGGCGATATTCTGCCCGGCCTGGGCGGCGATATCGCGGGTGGTGGAGTGCTGGCCGTACTCGCCAAACTGGGCGATAGCGGCCGCGATAAGCTGATTTTTTGCCTGTTCGCCTTTACTGGTCATCGCGCTCGGTAAAAATTAATCAATCGATTGATTAACTTTAGGCGCCGACTGGCGGTTTGTCCACCAGCCGGGATCAAATATGGAACCCTTCCTCTTTCAGCTCTCCGGCGACCCAGGCGAAGAAGCGCTGGACCTTCTCCTTCTGTTCATTAGCGTGGGGGAGGACGAAGTGGTGCGCGCCGACCGGCATGCTCCGCTCGTCGGCAAATACCGGCGTCAGCTGTCCCTGGCGCACGTGTCCGCCGGCCAGCAGATTGCTCTCGAGGATCACGCCCATCCCCATTCTGGCCGCCTCGATGCTCATATATGACCGGTCGAAATTAAAAATGAAGTTTTTATGCCAGCCGCGGACCTTGTGCCACGACAGCCAGTTGCTCCAGTTAATCAAGGTGCTGTCGGAGTGGATCAGATCGCAGGCCAGCAGATCTTCCACAGCCTGCACAGGATGGCTGGCTAAATAAGACGCTGCGCTGTAGGGCAGGACGCGCTCATTTTTAATGGTTCTGACCAGCAGCGTCGGCCACTGTGACAGCCCGTGACGAATATCGATATCAATATTATCCCGGGAGAACTGGATGCTTTCGTATGAACAGGTCAGGCTGATTTTTAACGCCGGCCACGCCTGGCGGAATTTATCCAGACGGGGCATCAGCCATAGCAGGCCGAAGCTCGGCGCCGAATGAATGCGTAAATAATCCTGATGGATATCGTTGATCACCTGGCTGGTGGCCTGGCCAATCATATTCAGCGCCCCGGAGACCTCTTTGAGATATTTTTCTCCCACCGCCGTTAACGTGACGCCTTTGCTGCTGCGGGAGAACAGTTTTTTCCCCAGAAAGTGCTCCAGGCTGGCTATCTGATGGCTGACCGCCGAGGCGGTAATATTGAGATTCTCTGCGGCCAGATTAAGGCTGCCGGTAGCGGCGACTTCAATAAAAGCCTGGATATTGCGTAAAGAGGGCATCGGCAGATTTTTATTGGGTAGCGGTTGGCTCATGGCGGCATCCTGCGCGGGGCGCGAATAAAAGAAAATAGCGAACAGCGTGGCGCAGCCGGGATGTACAGCATAGGGAAAAGCGAAAAAACAACGTTAATTTGTGATGGGCTTAACAATTTATCTTGTTAAAAGCGCGCAGGTCAGAAAACGCTAAAAATTTGCGGGAAGTCACTAACTCAATTTTTCTCAATCATAATTGAGGTTTTTTGAATACCGTTTCATTTTGGGGTTGTTATATTCCTCTCACAGGCCTGATAACAAACTGCGATGTGCTTGCATCGCAATTATAAAACACCTAACCACCTGTTTCGCTGGCGAAAAGCATTTATCTCTTGCTCCTGTATGGATAGTAAAACGCGGTGATCCGAAGCGGCAGCTTACAGCGAAGTGGATGAGGTATAAAACGAGGAAACCCTATGTCACGTATAGATACGCTGGTCTGTACTGACGCCAGGAAAACGAAATATCGTTTCGTGGTTTTGACGATGATTTTTCTGGTGTATGCCATCAATTACGCCGACCGAACGAATATTGGCGCGGTACTGCCTTTCATCATTGATGAGTTTCATATCAATAATTTTGAAGCCGGGGCCATCGCCAGTATGTTTTTCCTCGGCTATGCGGTAAGCCAGATCCCGGCCGGCTTTTTCATCGCCAAACGCGGTACCCGGGGGCTGGTGTCGCTCTCCATTTTCGGCTTCTCGGCCTTTACCTGGCTGATGGGCACGGTGAGCTCCGTGTTTGGCCTGAAGCTGGTGCGGCTGGGACTGGGGCTGAGCGAAGGGCCTTGCCCGGTGGGGCTAGCTTCCACCATAAATAACTGGTTTCCACCAAAAGAGAAAGCCACAGCAACCGGCGTTTACATCGCGGCGACCATGTTTGCGCCGATTATTGTGCCGCCGCTGGCGGTGTGGATTGCGGTGACCTGGGGCTGGCGGTGGGTCTTTTTCTCCTTCGCGATACCCGGAATTGTGGCGGCCATCGCGTGGTATCTGCTGGTCAAATCCAAGCCTGCTGAGAGCGGATTTGTTTCCCAAAGCGAACTGGCAGAGATTAATGCCGGGCGTGAAAGTCATAATAATAGCGTACGCGAAAATATCTTAATTGCCGAAAGATTCACCTGGCTGGATAAAATCATTCGGGTAAAGAAAATGGCGCCAATTGATACGGCGAAAGGCTTATTCACCTCAAAAAATATTCTCGGTGACTGCCTGGCGTATTTTATGATGGTTAGCGTGCTGTACGGATTATTAACCTGGATCCCCCTGTATTTAGTCAAAGAGCGCGGTTTCGATGTAATGAGTATGGGCTTCGTGGCCAGTATGCCGTGCATCGGCGGCTTTATTGGCGCGATCGGCGGCGGATGGGTTTCGGATAAGCTATTAGGCCGCCGGCGTAAACCCACCATGATGTTCACTGCCGTGTCAACGGTGGTCATGATGCTAATTATGCTGAATATCCCGGCCAGCACCCTGGCAGTTTGTATTGGATTATTCTTTGTCGGCTTTTGTTTAAATATCGGCTGGCCAGCCTTTACCGCGTACGGTATGGCCGTTTCGGATAGCAAAACCTATCCAATCGCCTCTTCCATAATTAATAGCGGCGGCAACCTCGGTGGATTTGTCGCGCCGATGGCGGCTGGTTTCTTGCTTGATAAAACCGGGAGTTTTAATTCTGTATTTACCTATTTTGGTATCTGCGCCGCCATTGGTTTGGTGGTGATTCTTTTCCTCGATGAACCACAATAACGGAAATATATCCTGTTAATTAATATGACGTAATGTCATGGAGTGAAACTATGTTATTAAAAGATAAAGTCGCCATTATTACTGGCGCGGCCTCCGCACGCGGTTTGGGCTTCGCGACTGCGAAATTATTCGCCGAAAACGGCGCGAAAGTGGTCATTATCGACCTCAATGGCGAAGCCAGTAAAACCGCCGCGGCGGCATTAGGCGAAGGCCATCTCGGCCTGGCGGCCAACGTCGCTGATGAAGTGCAGGTGCAGGCGGCCATCGAACAGATCCTGGCGAAATACGGTCGGGTTGATGTACTGGTCAATAACGCCGGGATTACCCAGCCGCTGAAGCTGATGGATATCAAGCGCGCCAACTATGACGCGGTGCTTGATGTTAGCCTGCGCGGCACGCTGCTGATGTCGCAGGCGGTTATCCCCACCATGCGGGCGCAAAAATCCGGCAGCATCGTCTGCATCTCGTCCGTCTCCGCCCAGCGCGGCGGCGGTATTTTCGGCGGACCGCACTACAGCGCGGCAAAAGCCGGAGTGCTGGGTCTGGCGCGGGCGATGGCGCGCGAGCTTGGCCCGGATAACGTCCGCGTTAACTGCATCACCCCGGGGCTGATTCAGACCGACATTACCGCCGGCAAGCTGACTGATGACATGACGGCCAACATTCTTGCCGGCATTCCGATGAACCGCCTTGGCGACGCGATAGACATCGCGCGCGCCGCGCTGTTCCTCGGCAGCGATCTTTCCTCCTACTCCACCGGCATCACCCTGGACGTTAACGGCGGCATGTTAATTCACTAAGCGAGGCAAACAGATGAATATGACCGAATCACAAAAAGTCGCCGCGGCGGCGTGGCGTATTCGCCGTTACGCCCTGCAAATGGGGGAAGTGCAGGGGCAGGGCTATATCGGCCAGGCGCTGGGCTATGCCGATGTGCTCGCCACCGCCTTCAGCCATGCCATGACCTATCGCCCGGAAGATCCCGAGTGGGAGGGGCGCGATCGCTTCCTGCTCTCTCATGGCCATTACGCTATCGCTTATTATGCCGCGCTGCTGGAGGCGGGCATTATCCCGGAAGCCGAACTGGAAACCTACGGCTCCGACGACAGCCGCCTGCCGATGTCCGGCATGGCGACCTACACCCCGGGGATGGAGATGTCCGGCGGCTCGCTGGGGCAGGGGCTGTCTATCGCCGTCGGCATGGCGCTTGGGCTGCGGCAGAAACAGAGCAAGGCCTGGGTCTACAACTCCATGTCCGATGGGGAGCTGGACGAAGGGTCGACCTGGGAGGCGGCGATGTCGGCGGCTCACTATGGCCTGAGCAACCTGATTAACCTTGTCGATGTCAACAAACAGCAGGCTGACGGCGATTCACGCAAAATCCTCGGCTTTGAGCCGCTGCAGGATAAATGGGCCGCCTTCGGCTGGTACGTACAGCGCGTGGACGGTAACGATCTGCCGGCGGTGATGGCCGCCTTTGACAACGCGAAAAGTTATTCCGGCAATCAGCCGCGGGTCATTTTATGCGACACGCTGATGGGCAAAGGGGTGCCGTTCCTCGAAACCCGCGATAAAAACCATTTTATTCGCGTCGATGCCGACGAATGGCAAAAAGCGATCGCGGTGCTGGACGCTAACAAACCGGAAGGAGTGCTGTAATGAGCCAGAGTCAACCCCGTTTAAAAACGTCGGCGATGATCGCCTCGATTGCTGATGAAGGCCAGGCGACCGTCCCTGCGCCCTTCGGCGTCGCGCTGTCAAAACTGGCGGCGCAGCGCCCGGACATCGTCGGCATGACTGCGGATCTGTCAAAATATACCGACCTGCATATTTTCGCCCAGGCCTTCCCGGATCGCTTTTTCCAGATGGGCATGGCCGAACAGCTGCTGATGGCGGCGGCAGGGGGGATGGCGAAGGAGGGATTTATTCCTTTCGCCACCACCTATGCCGCCTTTGCAACCCGTCGCGCCTATGATTTTATTCACCAGGTCATCGCCGAAGAGCATCTGAACGTGAAGATCTGCGCGGCGCTGCCGGGCCTGACGACCGGCTATGGCCCCAGCCATCAGGCCACCGAAGATCTGGCGATCATGCGTGGTATCCCCGGGATGGTTATCGTCGATCCTTGCGATGCGCTGGAGATAGAGCAGGCGGTACCGGCCATTGCCGATCACCAGGGGCCGGTGTATATGCGTCTGCTGCGCGGTAAGGTGCCGCTGGTGCTGGATAAATATGACTATCAGTTCGAACTGGGTAAGGCGAAGCTGCTGGAGGACGGCAACGATGTGCTGATTATCTCCTCCGGGCTGATGACCATGCGCGCGCTGGAGGCGGCTGAAAAGCTGCGGGCCGATAATATCGGCGTGGCGGTTCTGCACGTGCCGACCATCAAACCGCTGGATGAGAAAGCGATTATTGAACAGGCGTCGAAGCCGGGCCGCCTGGTGGTAACTGCGGAGAACCACACCGCGGTCGGCGGCCTGGGGGAAGCGGTGGCCGCGCTGCTGATGCGTAAGGGCGTACGCTGTGAGCTGGATAGCGTGGGGCTGCCCGACGCGTTCCTGTTAGCCGGCGCCCTGCCGACCCTCCACGATCGCTACGGCATCTCCACCGCGAAGATTGTCGAAAAAATTAAGTATCGTCTGCGTTAACCGCGCTGCTATGACCCACTGGCCGCTGAGCGCGCTCAGCGGCCTTCTCATGCCCGCCAGCCAGGCGCGGCATTCTTTTGCAGATTTTATGCGGCCTGTCACAAAATCTGCTAGACTGCGCCCCTTCATGGCATTGTGGTTTTTGCCATCTCTTATCGCAATAATCTCCCTGAAAACTACGCCCTTCACCGGGCCGGGGCGGTTCGGAGTTGTTATGTCTTTTGATTCCCTTGGCCTGAATCCCGATATCCTGCGCGCTGTCGCTGAGCAGGGCTACGTTGAGCCGACCCCTATCCAGCAGCAGGCGATCCCGGCGGTACTGCAGGGCCGTGACCTGATGGCTAGCGCCCAGACCGGCACCGGTAAAACGGCGGGCTTTACCCTGCCGCTGCTGCAGCGCCTGATCCAGAATGAGCCGCACGCAAAGGGCCGTCGTCCGGTGCGCGCGCTGATCCTGACCCCGACCCGTGAGCTGGCGGCGCAGGTGGGCGAGAACGTCCGCGATTACAGTAAATACCTGAATATTCGCTCGCTGGTGGTCTTCGGCGGCGTGAGTATCAACCCGCAGATGATGAAGCTGCGCGGCGGCGTCGACATCCTCGTCGCCACCCCGGGCCGTCTGCTGGACCTCGAACATCAGAACGCCGTCAGTCTTGATAAAGTTGAAATCCTCGTGCTGGACGAAGCGGACCGTATGCTGGATATGGGCTTTATCCATGACATCCGTCGCGTACTGGCCAAACTGCCGGCGCGTCGACAGAACCTGCTGTTCTCGGCGACCTTCTCCGACGAGATCAAGGGCCTGGCCGAGAAACTGCTGCACAACCCGCTGGAAGTGGAAGTGGCGCGTCGTAACACCGCGTCCGAGCAGATCACCCAGCACGTCCATTTTGTTGACAAGAACCGCAAGCGTGAACTGCTGTCGCAGCTTATCGGCGAAGGTAACTGGCAGCAGGTGCTGGTGTTTACCCGTACCAAGCATGGCGCCAACCACCTCGCGGAACAGCTCAACAAAGACGGCATCCGCAGCGCGGCGATCCATGGCAACAAGAGCCAGGGAGCGCGTACCCGCGCGCTGGCCGACTTTAAATCCGGCGGCATTCGCGTGCTGGTGGCGACCGATATCGCCGCCCGCGGTCTGGATATCGAAGAGCTGCCGCACGTGGTGAACTACGAGCTGCCGAACGTACCGGAAGATTACGTCCACCGTATCGGCCGTACCGGTCGCGCGGCGGCCACCGGCGAAGCCTTATCGCTGGTGTGCGTGGATGAGCATAAGCTGCTGCGCGATATCGAGCGCCTGCTGAAAAAAGAGATCCCGCGCATCGCGATTGCCGGCTATGAGCCGGATCCGTCCATTAAAGCCGAACCTATCCAGAACGGTCGCCAGCAGCGCGGCGGCGGTCGCGGGCAAGGTCAGGGACGCGGCGGCCAGGGTCAGGGACGCAGCGGACAGCCGCGCAGCCAGAATAATGCCCCGCGCCGTCAGGACGGCGAGGCGCCGAAAGCGCGCACTCAGGACGGCAAACCGCCGCGCCGCCGTCGCCCGCGTAAACCGGCTGGCGAATAACACGCTGATGTCCGGGCCGCGATAACGCGCCCCGGCTCAGGCCCGTCTGTCCGCTACGCGGCGGCGGGCCTTTTTCTTTCCATTACACTATTTGTCGAGCAGGCTTCCACACTCCGCAGAAAGCAATACCTCCGGGCGGGCAAAAATGGCACAATAGTGGCTGTTTATACAGTATTCAGGTTTTCTCATGGCTTTGACCGCTGCGCTGAAAGCGCAAATCGCCGCCTGGTATAAGGCGCTTCAGGAACAGATCCCGGACTTTATTCCGCGTCCCCCGCAGCGGCAGATGATCGCCGATGTGGCGAAAACCCTTGCCGGGGAAGAGGGCAGGCATCTGGCTATCGAAGCGCCGACCGGTGTCGGCAAAACGCTGTCATATCTGATCCCGGGCATCGCCATCGCCCGCGAGGAACAAAAAACGCTGGTGGTCAGCACCGCCAACGTCGCCCTGCAGGATCAAATCTACAGTAAGGACCTGCCGCTGCTGCGTAAAATCATTCCCGACCTGCGCTTTACCGCCGCCTTTGGCCGCGGACGCTACGTCTGTCCGCGCAATCTGACGGCGCTGGCCAGCACCGAGCCGTCGCAGCAGGATCTGCTGGCCTTTCTCGATGACGATCTCACCCCGAATAATCAGGCGGAGCAGAAGCTGTGCGCGACCCTGAAGCAGGATCTCGACAGCTACCGCTGGGACGGCCTGCGCGACCATACCGACAAAGCCATCGACGATGGGCTATGGAGCCGGCTGAGCACCGATAAGGCCAGCTGCCTGAACCGCAACTGCCACTACTATCGCGAGTGCCCGTTCTTTGTGGCGCGGCGGGAAATTCAGGAGGCGGAAGTGGTGGTGGCCAACCATGCGCTGGTGATGGCGGCGATGGAGAGCGAAGCGGTGCTGCCGGAGCCGAAAAACCTGCTGCTGGTCCTCGATGAAGGCCATCATCTGCCGGACGTCGCCCGCGACGCGCTGGAGATGAGCGCCGAGATCACCGCCCCCTGGTTTCGCCTGCAGCTGGATCTATTCTGCAAGCTGGTGGCTACCTGCATGGAGCAGTTTCGTCCGAAAACCACGCCGCCGCTGGCCAATCCGGAGCGGCTCACCGCTCATTGCGAAGAGCTTTTCGAGCTGATTGCTTCGTTGAATAATATTCTCAATCTCTATATGCCCGCCGGTCAGGAAGCGGAGCATCGCTTCCCGATGGGCGAACTGCCGCAGGAGGTGATGGAGATCTGCCAGCGGCTGGCGAAGCTCACCGAGTTGCTGCGCGGCCTGGCGGAGCTGTTCCTGAACGATCTCAGCGAAAAGACCGGCAGCCATGACGTGGTGCGCCTGCATCGGGTGCTGCTGCAGATGAACCGCGCCCTTGGCATGTTTGAAAGCCAAAGCAAGCTGTGGCGCCTGGCGTCGCTGGCGCAGTCCTCAGGCGCGCCGGTAACCAAATGGGCGACGCGGGTGGTGCGCGATGGCCAGATCCACGTCTGGTTCCACTGCGTCGGGATCCGCGTCAGCGATCAGCTTGAACGGCTGCTGTGGCGCAGCGTGCCGCATATCGTGGTGACGTCAGCGACGCTGCGCTCGCTAAACAGCTTCTCGCGCCTGCAGGAGATGAGCGGTCTGAAGGAGAAAGCGGGGGACCGCTTCGTGGCGCTGGATTCGCCGTTCAACCACGTGGAGCAGGGGAAAATTATTATTCCTCAAATGCGTTATGAACCGCTGATGGATAACGAAGAGCAGCACATTGCCGAGATGGCGGCCTATTTTCGCCAGCAGGTGGAGAGCAAAAAACATCTCGGGATGCTGGTGCTGTTTGCCAGCGGGCGGGCGATGAACCGCTTCCTCGAGCATGTGACCGATCTGCGCCTGATGCTGTTGGTGCAGGGCGACCAGCCGCGCTACCGGCTGGTGGAGCTGCATCGCAAACGGGTGGAAAGCGGCGAGCGCAGCGTGCTGGTGGGTCTGCAGTCCTTTGCCGAAGGTCTCGATTTAAAAGGCGATCTGCTAAGCCAGGTGCATATCCATAAAATCGCTTTTCCGCCCATCGACAGCCCGGTAGTGATCACCGAAGGCGAATGGCTGAAAAGCCTCAATCGTTATCCCTTCGAGGTACAGAGTTTGCCCAGCGCCTCCTTTAATCTTATTCAGCAGGTGGGGCGTTTGATCCGTAGCCATAACTGCTGGGGAGAGGTGGTGATTTACGATAAGCGTCTGTTGACCAAAAACTACGGCGCGCGTCTACTGAACGCGTTACCTGTTTTTCCCATAGAGCAGCCGGGCGTTCCGGAGGTTATAGTAAAACGGAAAGCAAAACAGACAGCAAAACAGACGGGCCGCAAACGTCGCTGACGCCGGCGCGTGATGCACCAGGGGGAGCCATGGAGTACAGCAAAATTATAAAAGAGGTGGGTCGCGGTAAGAATCATGCCCGCGATCTCGATGAAGAGACCGCCCGTGCGCTCTACGCGCGGATGCTGAACGGCGAGGTGCCGGAGCTGGAGCTGGGGGGAATATTAATCGCCCTGCGCATTAAAGGCGAAGGCGAAGCGGAGATGAAAGGTTTTTACGCCGCGATGCAGCAGCATACGCTGCGCCTGACCCCGCCGGCCGGCAAGCCGATGCCGATCGTTATCCCCAGCTACAACGGCGCGCGCAAGCAGGCGAACCTCACGCCGCTGCTGGCGATGCTCCTGCACAAGCTGGGATTTCCGGTGGTGGTTCACGGCGTCAGTCACGATCCCACCCGGGTGCTGACCGAAACCATTTTTACCCTGCTGGACATTCCGGCCACCCTGCACGCCGGACAGGCTCAGGCGCAGCTGGAGGGCCATGAACCGGTGTATATCCCGGTGGGGGCCTTCTGTCCGCCGCTGGAGAAACAGCTGGCGATGCGCTGGCGGATGGGCGTACGCAACAGCGCCCATACCCTGGCCAAGCTGGCCACGCCGTTTGGCGAAGGGGAGGCAGTGCGTCTCTCCAGCGTGTCGCATCCGGAATATGTTCCCCGGGTGGCGAACTTCTTTCGCGAGACCGGTGGCCGCGCGCTGCTGATGCATGGTACCGAGGGCGAAGTGTACGCCAACCCGCAGCGCTGTCCGCAGATCAGCCTGATTGATGAGCAGGGCGTGCGGGTGCTGTACGAACGCCAGACTGAGATGGCAGCGGAGGCGGTGGTCCTGCCGACCTCGAAAGACCCTGAGGTCACCGCGCGCTGGATTGAACGCTGCGTCGCTGGCGTCGAACCGGTGCCCAACTCGTTGAAGATCCAGCTTGCCTGCTGTCTGCTGGCCTGCGGGGAAGTGACCTCGCTGGAGCAGGGCCTCAGCCGCGTCAACGACTGCTGGTGATCGGATCTGCAGGATAAAAAAAGCCCGTCCGGTGGCTCGGACGGGCAAGGCAAGGGTATTAAAGGTCTTTTCAGGGTTAATTCAGTGGCTTACAGATGGGTGCAGCGATTATTTATAGATAACCGCAGTACCGCTCAGTTTGTTGTTGGTGTTAGCGGAAGTAATGCTGTAGCCGGTCGCGCCAGCGGCTTCGGCTTTAGCAGCCAGTTTTGCTTCCAGACCATCTAAAGTGGTTGCGCCTTGCGCAGACACCACGCCGATCTTATTCATGCTTTCAGCCTGAGCGGGGGTAACCGGTTCGGCGGCAAAGGCGCCGAAGGAAAGAGCGGTCAGAGCGATGGCAGCGGCAGCATATTTGATGTTTTTCATAGTTAATCTCTCGCAGGTTGTTCTGTTCAGGGGACGATGTTCCGTCGATGTGATAAGTATCACGCTTTTTTGCGGGAGATAAAATCGAAGGAAATTCACAGTCTTCATCGAATTTTTTGAATGATTAATAATTTACTGATTATTAATAAATTATTTCTCATTCTTTTCGTCACGAAGCGTAGCGTGGAAGACCGACGCGTTTAAGGGCACATATTGCGACTTTTTCCGCCAAAAAATGTGCGCGAAAAGATAATGCGAAAGGCTGTCATAAACGGTAAAGGAAAGTCAGCGTAGCTGGCTATCCTTGGAACCGCGACGATTATATCCTGAAAATGTATTGTTATGTAAATCTTTCTCCTGCTGGCACTTCACGCAGTATCTGACCCCTGGGATGGCCTGTCGACGGGCCTCCGGAATCGGCTCTCCGCATTCATCACAAAATTTGTTGCTTTCGCCGCGCGGAAGCTCGCGGCGGGCGCGAGCCACCGCATCGTCAATAGTGCTGTCGATCTGATCCTGTACGGCGCCGTCGCCTGCCCAACCTGATGCCATCGTCTGCCTCCTGTAAAAAGTTATTGATAAATTATAGCTGAACCGTACAGCCGGTTACCGCTGCTGGCGGCATTGATCCGCCAGGCTATCGCCCCATGACGGTGGGCCTTATCCGCGAGGGCGGCCGCCAGGTCGTCCAGGGTGCTGGCGCCGAAGGCGGAGACGGTGCCGACAGGGCGGAGCGGCCCGTTATAGGGCAGTACGGGTGGCGGTGGCAGGGGAGAGGCCGCGGTGGCATGAGCGGTGAGCGCCGCGGCGAACAGCAGCGAGACGAATTTCATCAGCATATCCTCATAAACCGCATGGGACATAGCTTAAGTGTAGGTCTTTCCAGACCGCGCGACAGGGAATGTTTAATGCAAAACAGTGCGTTTTGCATGCTACCGGCGCAGGGGAGCGCTACTCTGGCCGGTAGATTATTTAGCGGGCGTCAGGGCGGATCATGTCAAAACGCAGGCTGTCATCAATACCGTAATAGGCGCTCGGGCCACCGGCGCGCAGGATCGGCTGGGCGCGGGCGGTTTGATAGATACCGTTGTCCAGCAGTGATTCATCGATATGCACGGCGACCACTTCGCCGAGCACCAGCCACGTATCGACAGGGTTGCCGTCGGCGGTGGTGAGTTGAATACACTGCGACAGACGACACTCAAAGTTCACCGGACTCTCCGCGACCCGTGGAGCGCTGACCAGGCGGCTGGCGGCGGCGGTGAGGCCGGCGCGCACGAATTCGTCCTCATGGTGCGGAATCGAGGCTGACGTTTCATTCATCGCCATGGCCAGCGGTCGCGTCGCCAGGTTCCAGACGAACTCCTTTGTTTCGACGATATTTCGCACGCTGTCTTTCCAGCCGCTGCTGGCGAAACCAATGATCGGCGGCCGATAGTTAAAGCAGTTAAAAAAGCTGTATGGCGCCAGATTACGCTGGCCCTCGGCGTCCTGCGAGGCGATCCAGCCTATCGGGCGAGGCCCGATTATCGCGTTCAGCGGGTCATGCGGCAGGCCGTGGCCCTGCGAAGGTTGATAAAAGTACATGCTGCACCTGTCACGGATAATGGAGATATCCAGACTCCCTTATTTACCGCGCCGCCGTCAACGGGTATCTTACGCGGCTGTTCAAAGGAGATTGTCATGAAAGCCCAGAAACCGGGGTTACACCCGCGTAACCGCCACCATCAACGCTACGACCTGCCCGCGCTCTGCCAGGCCCATCCTGACCTGCAGGGCTACATTACGCTCAATCCGCTGGGTGAGCAGACCATTGATTTTGCCAATCCGCAGGCGGTGAAGGCGTTGAATAAAGCGCTGCTGGCGCATTTCTACGCGGTCAAATACTGGGACATTCCTCACGGCTTTCTCTGTCCGCCGGTGCCTGGGCGGGCCGACTATATTCATCATCTGGCGGATCTGCTGGCCGGGGATAGCGGCGAGGTGCCGAAGGATGCCACGATCCTTGATATTGGCACCGGCGCCAACCTCATCTATCCCCTGATCGGCGCTCACGAGTATGGCTGGCGCTTTACCGGCAGTGAAATCAACCCGCAGGCGTTCGCCAGCGCGCAGGCGATTATCAATGGCAACCCGGGCTTGACCCGGCAGATCCGCCTGCGCCGGCAAAAAGAGAGCCAGGCTATCTTTCACGGCGTGATCCATAAAAACGAGACCTACGACGCCACGCTGTGTAATCCGCCGTTCCATGACTCCGCAGAGAGCGCCCGGGCGGGGGGCGAGCGCAAGCGCCGCAACCTCGGACTCGGCGCCGAAAGTGGCCTCAATTTTGGCGGTCAACAGCAGGAGCTGTGGTGCGAAGGGGGCGAAGTAGCCTTTATCTCGCAGATGATCCGCGAAAGCCAGGCCTTCGCCCGCCAGGTGAAATGGTTTACCTCGCTGGTGTCGCGCGGCGATAATCTGCCGCCGCTCTACCGCCTGCTGACCGAGGTCGGCGCAGTGAAAGTGGTGAAAAAGGAGATGGCCCAGGGGCAAAAGCAAAGTCGCTTTATCGCCTGGAGCTTTATGGACGACGCCAAACGCCGTCGTCCATTGTAACGCTACTCGGCGGCCGGGCTGTCGGCGCCCGGCATCGGCAGCTGCTGCCAGGTCTGTACCGGCGCGCGAACCCCGGCGCGATCGAAGTGCTTTTTCACCTGGGTGTCGAGGGCAAAACGCACCGTCCACTGCTTCAGCGGCAGGGTAGTGAAGCTGACGCGTAGCGTAAAGGCGGTATTGCTCAGCCCCACCAGCCCGGCGAACGACGGTTCGCCAATGATCAGACCGCGGATCTCCTCCTGGGCCAGCAGATCGTCCACCGCCGCCTTCAGCGCCTGGCTGGCTTTATCCAGATCCTCATGGCGGTCAACGTCATAGTTAGCCACAACCGAGCCAATGCCGCGCACGAAGTTGGCAAAGGTGGTGATCGAGGACCAGGGAATAATGTGATAGGCGCCGGTATCCTGACGTACCCCCACGGAGCGAATCGACATTCGTTCCACGGTGCCGGTCAAAGGACCGATGGTGACCAGGTCGCCGGTGTTCATCCCGTTCTCAAACTGGATAAATATGCCAGTGATAATGTCTTTGACAAGGGTTTGCGCACCAAACGAAATGGCCAGCCCTAACGCCCCGGCGCCCGCCAGCAGCGGCGCAATGTTTACCCCAATTTCCGAGAGCAGGATCATCACCGTGATGGTGCTGATCACCACCGCCAGCGCGTTGCGAAACAGCGTCAGCAGCGTCCGGGCCCGCGCGCTGGGCAGCGGACGGCCATGAATATCCGATGCCAGCCGGTTTTCAATCAGGCTGGCCAGAACCGTCCAGCCGATGGCGGAGAAGAAGAGGATCAGGGCGATGCGGATCAGCACATCCACCGTTTTTTGCCCGGCATCGTTGTGCAGCCATTCCCGGAAGTCAAACAGGCCCCAGGCGCTCAACAGCAGCATGATGGCGACACAGACGGTGAGAATGCGCGCCGCCTTCAGCGAGGCGGAGATCCAGCCATTTAGACGCTTTTGCAGTTCAGGGTAGTTGCGCTGAGTGGCGGGCGACAGGGTGATGGTTTTGGCTATCCAGCGCGACAGGATGCCAGATACCAGCGCCGCGCCGCCGATAATCGCCAGGCTTTGCAGGGTGGCGCCCATCATGAATTTCAGGCTGTTGCCCGGGTCGAACAGGGAAAAGAAAAAAAGCACCACAAAGTAGGCGCAGGCCAGCCAGTGCCAGACCAGCGCGAAGGCGCGGATAAACAGGCTAAAGAAAGCGAGTGAGTGGTCGGCCAGGTGGATCAACCCTTGAGTAATCACCGCTTTGTTATGAAAAATCAGGTACAGCGCCCACAGCGTAATGCACAGCATGATGACGACGTTAGCCAGCGCGCCAACCTGAACATTCACCTGATTGGAAATAATCGGCACCGCGACGATCAGACCGTAACCAATCAGGCTGCTGAGCGCGCTCAGGCGCAGGCTCCAGTATGACGCGGCCTCGTCGCTGAGGTTAAAGGGCCGCAGGGCAGGAATGCGCGGGCAGAAAATGAGCCGCAGAATAGCTTTAAAAAACTCGATCAGCGCGAAGGCGTTGAGGAAAAGGCTCTGCTGGAAGGCGATGGTAGGGTTATTCCCATTCAGGCGATCGCTTAGCAGCTGACCGACAAACAGGGTTAGCGCCAGCAGCAGCAGGTCGATGATAAACGCCCCGGCGATGGTCAGGGGCAGCTGGAGCCAGTTACCGCGATCGCGGTTTTTATGCCGTCCCCATTCGCCCATTTTGCGATACAGCGGCAGCGCCGCGAGGCGTACCAGCCACCAGAAGGCAAACACCAGCCCGGCCAGCAGTAAAAAATGCCAGGCCGCGCTGGTAAAGGTTTGCGGATTAAAGGGCTTATGCGGTGAGCCGGTGATATTGCGCCACAGCTGGGAAAAGCGTGATGAGAGCTGTTCGCCATATTCCCGGCTTATCTGGGTGACGTTCTCCAGTACCGTGGTATCTTCTTTCACCGCCGGTGGCGTCAGCGTCGGGGTGCTGTCGGGCGGCGGCGTGGCGGCTGCTTTACGCAGCTGGTCAATGAGCTCCTGACGGGCGGAGTCGTTGGCCAGCACATCGGCCAGTGCGGCATAAGCCGCTCTTTTCTGTTCCACATCGGGTTCGCTGGCGCTGTTTTTATCAGTGTTAGCCGTCGGCACGCCGGGCAGGGTGGCGGCGGAAAGCGGGGCAGTAAACAGTGCAGCGAGCAAAAGCAGGATCCACGGCATGGGCACCTCCGTTGCAACGTAAACGGGTAAGTATAGAAGCCGCTGGCGGAAGGGGAGGGAAGAGGATTCTGGAAAAGCGGCTCTCATCGTGGGAGAGAGAGCCGTTGCGGGTCAGGCGACGTGTTGCAGGAATTCACGCAGGCGCGGGCTGGGCGGGTTCTTCACCAGCTCCTGGGGATTGCCGTCTTCAGCAATTCGTCCTTTGTCGATAAAGATTAGTCGCGAGGCCACTTTTTCGGCAAAGCCGATTTCGTGGGTCACAATCACCATCGTCATGCCCTCTTCCGCCAGGTCCTGCATCACCTTGAGCACTTCATGGCGCAGCTCCGGGTCGAGCGCGGAGGTCGGTTCATCAAACAGCATCATCTTCGGCTTCACCGCCAGCGCGCGGGCGATGGCCACACGCTGTTGCTGGCCGCCGGAGAGTTCGGACGGATAGTGATGCGCGCGCTCAGCCAGACCGACTTTCGCCAGCAGCTCTTTCGCCTGCTTCTCTGCCGCCTGCTTGCTGGCGCCGCGTACCCGCAGCGGGCCAAACATCACGTTTTCCAGCGCCGTGAGGTGCGGGAACAGATAAAACTGCTGGAAAACCATCCCGGCTTCCTGACGAATCAGACGTTCGTCCACCTTCGGGTCGTTGACCTTCAGACCATCGACAATCAGATCGCCGCTGGTGATATCTTCCAGCTTATTGATGCAGCGCAGCATCGTTGATTTACCGGAACCGGAAGGGCCGATAATGACCACCACTTCACCCTGATTAATTTTCAGAGAGATATCGTGTAGCACCTGGGTCGGACCAAAGTGCTTGGAGACGTTTTTAAATTCAATCACAGGATTTTCATCCTTCTTTCAAGACGACGCAGAATAAAGCTCAGGACCAGGGTGATAATCAGGTAGATCACGGCTACGGCGCTCCAGATTTCCAGCGCGCGGAAGTTGCCCGCGATGATCTCCTGTCCCTGACGGGTCAGTTCGGCGACGCCGATGACGATGAACAGCGAGGTATCCTTGATGCTGATGATCCACTGGTTGCCCAGCGGCGGCAGCATGCGACGCAGCGCCAGCGGCAGGATCACGTGGCGAATGGTTTCGCGACGCGACAGGCCAAGCGCCAGGCCCGCTTCGCGGAAGCCTTTATGTATGGAGAGCACCGCGCCGCGGGTGATTTCCGCGATATAGGCGCCCGAGTTTATCATGATGGTCACTACCGCCGCGGAGAAGGGGTCGATGCGCAGATCGCTAAAGGCCATGGGCAGCGCAAAGTAGATGAACATAACCTGCACCACAATCGGGGTGCCGCGAATGATTTCAATAAAGACCAGCGCGATGTGGTTGGCGATCCAGCCGCCGAAGCAGCGGGCGAAACCGGCCACCAGACCAATTATCAGACCGCCGGCCAGGCCGAGGACGGAAATCCACAGCGTCATTTTGGCGCCTTCCAGCAAAATCGGAATGGCAGGCCAGATGGCACTCCAGTCAAACTGCATAATACGTTCCTGTTACCGTGTCGAGAGCAGAGGAAAGCCTCCGCCAAAATACCGTCTCCCGCCGAGCCTGTGCCGGAAGACCGTTGTGGGGTCGCCGGACCTCGGTCCGGCGAAGTACGTTTTTATTATTTGGGTTCAGTGCCGAACCATTTTTTATAAATTTCGTTATAGGTACCATTGTCGCGCAGCGTTTTCAGCGCACCGTTCACTTTCTCACGCAGCTCGTCGCTGCCTTTCGGGAAGGCGATACCGTAGTTTTGCGCTTCCAGTGATTCGCCTACCGCTTTGAACTTACCGTTGCCCGCGGTTTTGATGAAGTACAGAATATTCGGCGTATCGTGCAGCACGGCATCCGCGCGACCGGTTCCCAGCTCCATATAGGCGTTATCGATGTTCGGGAACTGACGCAGATCTTTGGTTTTGATATTGGCTTTCGCGTAGTCAACGGAGCCGGTGCCGCTCTTCACCGCGACCACTTTACCGTTCAGATCTTTGACATCTTTGATGTCGTTATTATTGGCGTTGACCATCACCAGCAGGCCGCTTTTGTAGTAGCCGTCGGAGAAGTCGATCGCTTTTTTACGCTCGTCGGTAATGGTGATCCCCGCCAGCGCCAGATCGATATTTTTGGTTTGCAGCGCCGGGATAATGCCGCTGAAGTCCATTGGCTTCAGGGTGTAGTCGAGCTTCAGCTCTTTGGCGATAGCCGCCCACAGGTCAACGTCAAAACCCACATACTTATCGCCTTGCTTAAATTCGAACGGGACGAACGCCGTATCGGTGGCGACAACCAGGGTCTTATTGGCGGCATGGGAAGAAACCGCAAAAGCCAGGGTCAGTGCAGCCAGTGAAACTTTAAATACAGACTTCATAGCATTTCCTTTTATATCCACGGGACGATCCCCTGCGAGAACGACTAGCCTAATGAAAAAATCGTGCCACTTTTACAAGCTGTTGTTTTTCAACAAACGAAGCGTAAGTCGTTGCACAAGAACGATCATTTCAGGCAGTGACTGCACCATGATGGGGCGTCATTTTGGTGCGTCATAAGGGTGCTGAATTACCAGCCCATTTTTAGCGCAAACCCTGATGGGAAAACAATCTCGACGTAACGATTGTGTGAGGTGATTATTACAATCTTTTTACTTTTGCGCGCATTTTCATCAATCTGGTGCCCTGAAACGGTGCAAGGCCAGTGGAGGATGAAAAGCAAAGGATGGAATATAGGGCAGGGAGAAACGCTGAGGCGCCGCCGACCGCGCTGGGCCGGCGGCAAAGCCTTACTCGATGTTGGCTTCAATGAACCACAGGAATTTATCCAGATCGCGGGAAGCCGCGGTGAAGATATCTGCAGTGTCTTCGTCTTTTGCTTCGTCGATCGCCTTACGCACATCGTTCGCCACTACCGCGTAGCGGTCAGCCAGGGCTTTCAGGTGATCCTGAACGTGATGGATGTCCAGCGGGTAGCTCTGCAGCGGGGTTTTGCTGTTAATGACCTGAGTGGTACCCAGGGCGACGCCGCCCAGCTGCACCGCGCGCTCGGCCATGGTGTCCAGATGTTCGGTCAGCGCGGTACGGAAGCCATCCAGCATTTCGTGCACGGCGATAAAGTTCGCACCGCGCATATTCCAGTGTGCCTGCTTGGTGATAAGTGACAGGTCAATGAACTGGATCACCTGGCGATTCAACAGCTCAATGGTCGCTTTCTTTTCGCTGTCAGCGACATCGTTGCGGGTATAGACCAGATTAGACGCTTTTGATTTAACCAGTTTTGCGGTACTCATCGTTTCATATCCTCTTGATATTGATGCTCATCACACTTCAGATCTGAATGATGTGGAGCGTTGTCCCAAATGACTTCGGAAATAAGTATAGCAAGGGTTTTCAAGAGTGAGGCATCGGCAGGCTATATCACTCCGATAGCGCAAAGTGGTTGGTTATTTTAAAAATATTTAAATATCAGCTATTTATATTTGGCTGAACGGCCCGGATTTCTCTCGGGCCGGCGCCGTAACAGAATGTTAATTGATATCGACCTGCTCGACTTTACTCTGCCGTTGCATCGTCAGCGTGGCGCCCATCGAGGCGATAATGATCGCGCCGAGCGCCAGGGTCTGGGAGAGCTTCAGCGTTTCACCGAGGAAGATCATACCGGAGAGGGCAGCTAACGCTGGCTCAAGGCTCATCAGCGTGCCGAAGGTGCGCGTCGGCAAGCGCGTCAGGGCCATCATCTCGAGGGAGTAGGGCAGCGCGGTAGAGAGAATCGCGATCCCCAAACCCAGCGGCAGCAGCGACCACTGCCACAGCGTATCGGTGGCCTGCGCCATGCCTAACGGCACAAACACCAGCGAGGCGATGAGCGACCCCATCGCTACCGTGGCTGGACCATGCTCTTCACCGGCACGCTGTCCGGTCAGAATATAGACCGCCCAGCACGCCCCGGCGCCGAGGGCGAACAGCGCGCCGGTTAAATCGACCTGCGCCACGTTCTGCCCCAGCGGCAGAAGATACCATAGTCCGAGGATCGCCAGCGCCACCCAGACAAAATCCAGCGGGCGGCGCGAACCAAACAGCGCCACCGCCAGCGGGCCGGTAAACTCCAGGGCCACCGCCACGCCGAGCGGAATGCGCTGCAGGGATAAATAAAAGAGATAGTTCATCGCCCCGAGCGCCAGGCCGTACAGTAGCAGCGGCACGCGCTGCGCCGGGGAGAAACGTAGCCGCCATGGCTTGAACACCACCACCAGAATCAGCGTTCCCAGCGCCAGACGCAGGGCGGTGACGCCCGGGGCGCCGACCACCGGGAACAGCGATTTAGCAAGCGATGCGCCGCTTTGAATCGAGGTCATGGCGACTAAAATCACCAGTATCGGCAACCATGCCGCCGCTTTTCTGGATGGACCGGGCATCCTTTCTCCTGTCAGGTTTTGTCAAAAGGGGTAAAAGTTCCAGTGTACTGGAATTACCTGCCGGCGGTTGAGCTAATGTTGAAAAAAACAGGGGCAAAAACAGTACAATGGCGAAAACTGCTGAGAAATTCACCAGGCGGTTAGGATTAATCTGGATGCTTGCGAATTTCTTAATGAGCGTTAAGATGTAAGTTAACGCCAAAAATTGTTGTTTTCCATATTGTTACAGAAATATGGAAACTTTTGGTTACATGAAAAAGTATGTTAGACAATGTAAACTCCAAAGAGTTTCCCAAAAGTTTTTGATATATTTAAGGCTTAGGACTTATTAGAAACACATTTGAGGTGGTTATGAATAAAATTGCACGTCTTTCAGCACTGGCCGTTGTTCTGGCTGCATCCGTAGGTACCACTGCATTTGCTGCAACTTCTACCGTAACCGGCGGTTACGCGCAGAGCGACATGCAGGGTAAAGCGAACAAAGCTGGCGGTTTCAACCTGAAATACCGTTACGAGCAAGATAACAACCCGCTGGGCGTTATCGGTTCCTTCACCTACACCGAGAAGGATAACACCAGCAACGGTACTTACAACAAAGGTCAGTACTACGGCATCACCGCTGGTCCGGCTTACCGTCTGAACGACTGGGCAAGCATCTACGGCGTAGTGGGTGTTGGTTACGGTAAATTCCAGAACAACAACTACCCTCATAAATCCGATATGAGCGACTACGGTTTCTCTTACGGTGCTGGTCTGCAGTTCAACCCGATCGAAAACGTTGCACTGGACTTCTCCTACGAGCAGTCTCGTATTCGTAACGTTGACGTCGGCACCTGGATTGCTGGCGTGGGTTACCGCTTCTAATCACTCCGGTGATATGAAAAATCCGCCTCTCGGGGCGGATTTTTTTTGCCTGCTGACGGCCGGCCCGGGCGACTGGCCGGGCCGGCGCGATTAATTGACTGTGAACTCATCGGTACCGAGGTGAGCGTAGTCCACCTTCTGCAGCTGGAAGTTGGTGATGTACACCGGACCGGCCTTTTGCTCAGAGATAAACCGATAGCGTGGGGTGATTTCCGCCGCCTGGATCCCGGTCCACTGGGAGAAGAAACTGAGGAAATCATTCGCCGAACGCTGCGCCTTAATCACTTTATGCGCTTTGTCATCGCTGGATAGCACCATAAACGGCACCTGGAAGTTCTGCTGGAACTTATCATCATGCGCCAGATACTGCACCTCTTTGCCCCGCTCCTTGAACGCCAGACCATGATCGGAAAAATAGGTCAGGGAAAAAGTGTCACCGGAATTTTGCAACTGATGATAAAGCTTAGCCAGCAGCGAATCGGTCTGCGTCATGCTGTAGAGGTAGCATGAGGTCTCTTTCGACTGAACGAAAACCGTGTATTTGCCCTTGGTCCGATCGCAGGCCTGTGGGTGAGAGCCCATCAGGTGCAGGACAATCAGCTGCGGCTGGGTACGCTGGGTTGAGAGCACCTGCTCGGTCAGCTTCAGCAACTGCTCGTCCTGGGTGTTTTTATTGGCTTCGAAATCGCCGTTTTTCAGGAACTGTACTTCATCCGCCCGTTTGGCGATGCTGGCGATAGCGGTGTCGTACTCGCCAATTTGCCCCTGGTTGGAGAACCACCAGGTCTGGAAACCGGCGCGGTTGGCGAGGGTGACAAAGTTATCCTGATACTGTGGTTTGCCATCGACCACCCGGTTAAGCGTCAGGCCGAGCGATTTCTGCGTTGAGCCGCTGGCGGCGATGTAATTGTTAAACAGATAACCGTTTACCGAGCTGGCAAACGGCGTGTTGTCCCAATGGCCACCGAAAGCGCCGAGGGCATCGCGGCGCGCGCTTTCACCGATCACCACCACATAGAGATGGTATTTTGGCTTTACCGCCAGCACGTGCCAGCTGTCTTTCATGCCAGCCAGCTGCGCCATCCGCGCCTGTTCGTCCAGCACCTCGTTGTTATTCACCACCACGTCTTTGACAAAACGAAAGGCCGGATAACCGGTGTCAATCACCTTGAATACACCGCCCCAGGCAAGGTTTTGCACCGGCTGGAGAAAGAAGATCCCGATGCTGAACAACAGGCCCAGCGTATCCATTTTTCCCCAGCGTGATGGCTCAATGATCCTACGGCGAACCGCAATGACCCCGAGAGCGAAGATGAAGACCGCCAGCAGATAGTTGTACCACGGGAAGATGGTCAGGATTTCCGTAGACTCTTCCACGTTGGTGGCGTGCAGCGCCAGCAGAGTGTTGAAGTTGGGGGCACCGTAGGCCTGGCCAAAGGGATAGTACAGAGCCGCCAGCAGGGAATAGGCGCCGACCACCGCTTTCTGGACGCGCGGAAAGGCGCGCCACAGCAGATGTAACACGCAGGTAAATGCCACGGTATAAAGCAGGCTAAATTCATAGCCCAGCGCCAGGTTAATTAACAGCGACTGTAAAAAGTAGAATCCCGTCCATGGGTTCAGTGCCAGTCGGCGGGCGACCAGCGTATCTTTCAGGGTGGTGACATTCATAGTAAACAATCAAAAAGAGGCCATGCGCATCCCCTGGCGTCAAGGGGTAAAACCTGCTGGACAGTGCGTGAAGAGGGTCTCTGCGAGCCGCGAATGTGGCAGGGCTGTGCAAAGATAGGGCTTGTAAATGGTAAGGTCAACCAGACATAACAGATTGTTTTGCGAGGGCGCTTACAAAACTTGAAAAAAGGTCAGGGAAACGGGGGGAACCGGTCATTTTACCGGCAGAAAATGACAGAAAAATGAAGCGGCGTACCGCGACGCCGCCTTAGGAATTGGGTTTGCCCTGCTGCGGTTTACCGTTGATCATCTCGCACAGCATACCGATCAGCATTAATCGTACTTTAAAGGGTGAATGGCTAAACACGTTTATGCACCTCTTGAATTCATTCATCTGCTCTCCTCCTGCCAGTTCGCTCCGTCATTCCCTGATGGATGTTTGCATTATATACAGATATAGCACAGGCTATATTTTATAGCTATGGCTAAAACGTTAATTTTTTGTGCTCTTGGCGCAATCCATTACAATGTGGATCTTTTTATACGATGCTTGACGCGTCACACGAATGAGGAAGCACAATGAACCGTCGCGCAGGTAAGCCAATAACAAAAAAAGTGACGCAGTTAGTGAATGTCGAAGAGCACGTGGAAGGGTTTCGCCAGGTGCGGGAAGCGCATCGCCGTGAGCTGATCGATGACTATGTGGAGCTGATCTCCGATCTGATCAACGAAGTGGGCGAGGCGCGCCAGGTGGATATGGCCGCGCGTCTTGGCGTTTCGCAACCTACGGTCGCTAAAATGCTCAAACGCCTGGCCAGCGTCGGTCTTATTGAACAGATCCCCTGGCGCGGGATCTTCTTAACCCCGGAAGGTGAGAAGCTAGCCCAGGAGAGCCGCGAGCGCCATCAAATCGTGGAGAACTTCCTGCTGGCGATCGGCGTCAGCCCGGAGATTGCCCGACGTGATGCGGAAGGGATGGAGCATCACGTGAGCGAAGAGACGCTGGCGATGTTCCTGAAATTTACCCAAACACAGGGATCTCAGGAAGCATGACTCTTCCCTTCGTCCAGTCGCTGCTGCGCGATCGTTTTCTCCATTTGCTGCTGATTATCGCCTGCGTGCTCAGCGCCATCGTGCCGTTTGTCCCGGCAAGCTGGCCGGCGGCCATTGACTGGCATACCATCGTCACGCTTAGCGGCCTGATGTTGTTGACTAAGGGGATCGAACTGAGCGGCTATTTTGACGTGCTGGGCCGAAAAATGGCCCGCCGCTTTGTGACTGAGCGCCAGCTGGCCATCTTTATGGTGCTGGCGGCGGCGCTGTTGTCTACCTTTCTTACCAACGACGTTGCGCTGTTTATTGTAGTGCCGTTGACGCTGACGCTAAAAAAATGGTGCGCCATCCCGGTGAACCGGCTGATTATTTTCGAAGCGTTGGCGGTGAACGCCGGTTCGCTGCTGACGCCGATCGGCAACCCGCAGAATATTTTGCTGTGGGGACGATCCGGCCTCTCTTTCTTCGGGTTTATCGGTCAGATGCTGCCTCTGGCAGCGGCGATGATGCTGACCCTGCTGGCGCTGTGCTGGTTCTGTTTTCCGGCGAAGCGGCTCAGTTACCAGAGCAGCGACAGGGCGCCGTCATGGCAACCCAAGCTCGTCTGGAGCTGTCTGGGACTGTATGTGGTGTTTCTGACGGCGCTGGAGATGAATCAGGCCCTGTGGGGGCTGGCGCTGGTGCTGCTGGGCTTCCTGGTGCTGGCCCGGGCGGTGATCGTCCATGTCGACTGGTCGCTGTTGCTGGTGTTTATGGTGATGTTTATTGACGTCCATCTGCTGACCCAGCTTCCGGCGCTGCACCAGGTGCTGAGCGGGGTGGGGACCCTCTCCGGCGGTGGACTGTGGCTGACCGCTATTGGCCTGTCGCAGGTGATCAGTAATGTGCCCTCGACTATTCTGTTGCTCAACTATGTCCCACCGTCAATACTGCTCGCCTGGGCGGTTAACGTGGGCGGCTTTGGCCTGCTGCCGGGCTCGCTGGCCAATATTATCGCCCTGCGTATGGCCAGCGATCGGCGCATCTGGTGGCGCTTCCATCTCTACTCCATTCCAATGCTGCTATGGGCGGCACTCAGCGGCTACTGGCTCTTCAAACTCAGCGCCTGATCTCAACAGAATCGCGCCATCATTCACTTCGATCGCCAGGATCGCCTTTCGGGGCGATCTTTTTTTGTCCGGCTCACAGAAACCGATCCCGGCCTTTGCTTACCTTTTCACTTTCCGGTATATGACTAGTCATTACGTTTAAATGACTAGTCATATACCGAGGCGCAGCATGAAGAACAGACTACCGGCAGATTTTTTATGGGGAAATTCCGTCTCCAGCATGCAGACGGAGGGGGCGTGGAACGAGGGTGGCAAGGGGATGTCGGTGTATGATATCCGTCAACCGGCGGAGTTCGCCTCCGACTGGAAGGTGGCGACCGACTCTTATCATCGTTATCGGGAAGATTTCGATTTGATGCAGGATCTGGGCATGAACTGCTACCGTTTTCAGATCGCCTGGAGCCGGGTGTGCCCTGACGGAGATGGCGAATTCAATGAACAGGGGATCGCCTTCTACCATCAATTTATAGATGAACTGATCGCCCGCGGCATTGAGCCGATGATCTGCCTGTACCACTTCGATATGCCGCTGTCGTTGGCGGAGCGCTACAACGGTTTTACCGACCGCCGGGTGATGGACGCTTTTATCCGCTACGGCCAGAAGATGATCGCCTGCTATGGCGACAAGGTGAAATACTGGCTCACCTTTAATGAGCAGAATCTGTACCATTCGCCGGAAGCGTTTCTGATTTCCGGCTATCTGCAGGGGGAGAAGACCCTGCGCGAACTGTATCTGATCCAGCATCATGTGATGATGGCGCACGTCCATCTGACTCACTATCTGCACCAGACGAAGCCGCAGTGTCTGATGGGCGGAATGCTGGCTCACGCTCTGGTCTATCCGGCTACCTGCAAACCACGCGATATCCTCTGCGCCCAGCAGCTGGATGAGTTCTTAAACCAGAACCTGCTGCGCGCCTACGCGGGTGAGGGTTATAGCCCGGAGGTGATGCATTTTGTCGCCGCGGAAGGGTTCGATGATATCTATCGTCCGGAGGATCTCGCCCTGATGGCGACGGTGAAGGTCGATTATCTGGCGTTCAGCTATTACGCCAGCCGCACATTGAACAGCGACGCGATCCCGCCGGGAACGGCGGTCAACAACTATATGCTGTTTGGCAACCAGGATAACCCGTTCCTGAAAGCGACGGAATGGAACTGGCAGATTGATCCGCTGGGCTTCCGGACGATCATCACTCGTTACTATAACGAATGGCGCCTGCCGGTGTTCCCGATTGAAAACGGCATCGGGGTGATTGAGTCCTGGGACGGCGAACATCCCATTGCCGACGATTACCGCATCGCTTACCATCGCGACCATATCAACGCCATGAAAGCGGCCATCTTTGAGGATGGGGCGCAGGTGATCGGCTATCTCGGCTGGGGATTAATCGATATCCTGAGCTCACAGGGCGATATGCGTAAGCGCTACGGCGTGGTGTACGTCAATCGCGAAAACCATGACCTCAAGGACCTGCGGCGGGTGCCGAAGAAGAGCTATGCATGGTTGAAGCAGGTGTTCCGCAGCAACGGCGAAGCGATGTAACGCTGCCCTGGCGGTCAGATGGTGCATCCAGCCCGCCAGCCACTCACTGAATGGATAAGGACCGGGAAATGACGGCGAAGTATCTGCAAATCGCGCGGGAAATAAAAAAACGCATCATCAGCCAGCAGTATCCTGCCAGCGCGCCGCTACCCGACCAGTTTGCGCTGGCGGCGGAGTTCAGCACCAGCCGGATGACCATCCAGCAGGCGATGCGCCAGTTAATCGTCGAAGGGCTGATCTATACCCGTAAAGGGCAGGGCACCTTTGTGCGGAAAAATTTCCTTCAGCTGTCGCAGTGGGAGCTGCCCGGCAGCGACTATTTCGGCGCCACCAAAACCTGGGAGCATCTTGGCGAGGTGCAAAGCGAAGTGGTGCGCTTTGCGGTGCGCTTTCCCAGCGATAAGGAGCAAAGTTCGCTGCTTATCGACGCCGATGCCCCGGTGTATGACTTTGTTCGCCTGCGGCTGCTCAACGGCGAGCCGGTATCGCTGGATCTGACGGTCATGCCGGTGGGGCTGGTGCCGGGGTTAACCAAAAGCCATCTGGAAGGTTCCGTGTTTCGCTATGTGCAGGAGACGCTGGGGCTGAAGCTGATGGGATCTTACCGGGTGGTGCGGGCGATGAAGCCCGGGGAACTGGATAAACAGCATCTTCACTGCGAACCGACCGATCCGGTGCTGGAGGTGGAGCAGGTTATCTATCTGGAGGATGGCACGCCGCTGGAGTACGCCCACTGCCATTATCGCTACGATCACGGCGGGATTATTCTGGTGAATAACAGCTAGGCCGGGGCTCCTGCTGGCGGCTGCGCATAGCGGGGTTACGGCGTGGTAGGGTTTGGTAGCCCGGGCGAGCGTTAGCCGCCTCGAGGGAAAATGCCGATAAAAAAACGGCGGGCATCAGGCCCGCCGTTTTACTTGTCATGCACAACTTAGTTCAGACGCACCGGCATACCGGAGCGGTTCTGGATAGCCTGCTCAACCACGTTCTGATCGACATCAGACTGGCTGGTAACTGCCTGTACCGGCTGAGTCAGGGTGATCGGCACGATCTCGCCGCCCTGGAACTGCGCTTCGGTGGTCGACAGCGGGTTGTGCACCTCGATGTAACGGCTGCCGTCCGGCTCGGTGGTCGCTTTTACCGGCTCATCGATAAACTGTACGCGGGTGCCGACCGGCACGTTCTCAAACAGGAATTTGATGTCATCGTTACGCAGACGCACGCAGCCGTGGCTCACGCGCAGGCCGATACCGAAGTTAGCGTTGGTGCCGTGGATGGCGTACAGACGGCCGATATACAGCGCGTACAGCCCCATCGGGTTATCCGGACCGGCCGGTACGACGGCGGGCAGCGGGTTGCCGGCGGCGGCGTATTCAGCATGCATTTTGGCGGTCGGTGTCCAGGTCGGGCCGGCCTTCTTGCGTTCGACTTTGGTGGTCCAGTTGATCGGCGTATCTTTACCTAACTGGCCGATGCCGATCGGCAGAACGATCACGGTATTGGTGCCTTTCGGGTAGTAGTACAGACGCATTTCCGCGCTGTTGATAATGATCCCTTCATGCACGGTATCCGGCAGAATCAGCTGCTGAGGGATGTTCAGGACGCTACCGCCCTTCGGCAGGTAAGTATCCACCCCCGGGTTGGCTTCCAGCATGTTGGAAAGCCCCATCTGATATTTCGCCGCGAAGTATTCCAGCGGCTGTTTGTTATCATCCGGAATGGTAATGACCTGATTCTGACCAACCAAACGGCTGCCATCGGTTGGCAAAGGATAGGTGACAGCAGACGCTGTATTGCAAAAGCCTACGATGGCGAAGGCTGCCGCTAAGAGTGTAGATAATTTCATAGTCTTTAATGTCGTGTGCGAAATCAACGCCACACAGGCCTTTGTTAATGATTGAGACAGTAGATGGGAGCGCATTATATGTGCATTCCGCTGAACAGGTAAATCAGATGTGTACGAAATCACATTTTTTTCCCTGTTGCCTCGGCTGCCGCGGTCCGGCAGGCGGCCGAAGCATCGCTCGCCGCGCGGGTAACGGGCGGTTACTCTTCCAGCAGCCGGGCCTGCAGCGCGGCGCGAACCGGCGCCGTAAGCTGGTACTCTGCCGCCAGCCAGGCGTCGACGGTGCCATAGCGCTGGTGAATAGCCGACAGCGCGGCGGCGAGATAGGACTCTTTTACCGTCAGAATATCCGCCAGGCTTTGGCGCCCCTGGGCAGTGAGGTCGTTGCCGAGCAGCTCCAACATCCAGGCCTCCACCTGCGTCAGCATGCCGTGGGTAAGGAGATACTCCTCCATCACCGTTTCGCTGTCGCAGCCGACGGCGAACAGCGTTAACGCGCAGCCGACGCCGGTGCGATCTTTGCCGACCGCGCAGTGTTGCAGTAAAGCGCCTTCAAAAGGCGTGGTCAGCCAGGCGGCGAGCTGGCGATAGGCCGGGTTGTTAAACGGCAGCTGGCGGTAGAGTTGCAGCATAAACTGCTCGCCGTTCAGCGCGTTAAGGGTGGCGGCATTCAGCTCGGTGACCTTCGCATTTACCTCGCTCACCGGCGGATTGGCCGGCGCGTTAAGATAATGGGTAAGCGGGCTAAGCTTGTCCGGAGTACGGGCTACCTCTCCGGGGTCGCGATAGTCGAGCACCCGGCTGAGCGGCAAAGTATCGAGGTGGTTGAGATCCTCCGCCGTTAACCGGTTTAGCGCGCCGGATCGCAATAGCTTGCCGCTGCGGACGCGGCGTCCGTCGGCGGCAAGCTGGCCGCCCAGGTCGCGAAAATTGATGCCGCCCTGCAGGGATAAAAAAGCCGGGTGTCGCGATAGGCTGCTGGTCATGGGACTCCTTATAAATACGTACAGAATAACCGTTTGAGCGCGGGTTTCCGGCTCATCTGACAAAGACCTTAGCACAAGCGCCGCGGTGGAATTTACCGCAGGCCGTGAAAAGTGTGTCATTTGCTGGCATAATGTCTGCTGTATCACACCCCTCATACTCTTTTTTCAGGATATCCCCGTGCTAGTATCCAGCAACGTTACCATGCAGTTTGGCAGTAAGCCGCTGTTCGAAAATATCTCCGTTAAATTTGGCGGCGGCAACCGTTATGGTCTGATCGGCGCCAACGGCAGCGGTAAATCGACCTTTATGAAGATCCTCGGCGGCGATCTCGAACCGACGCTGGGCAACGTTTCTCTCGACCCGAACGAGCGCATCGGTAAGCTGCGTCAGGATCAGTTCGCCTTTGAAGCGTTCACCGTGCTGGATACGGTCATCATGGGCCACGGCGAGCTGTGGGAAGTGAAGCAGGAGCGCGATCGCATCTACGCCCTCGCTGAGATGAGCGAAGAAGATGGCTACAAAGTGGCCGACCTGGAAGTCAAATATGGCGAAATGGACGGCTACTCGGCGGAAGCGCGCGCCGGCGAACTGCTGCTCGGCGTCGGCATTCCGGTTGAACAGCATTATGGCCCGATGAGCGAAGTCGCGCCGGGCTGGAAGCTGCGCGTCCTGCTGGCGCAGGCGCTGTTTTCCAATCCGGATATCCTGCTGCTCGATGAACCGACCAACAACCTGGACATCGACACCATTCGCTGGCTGGAGCAGACGCTGAACGATCGCGACAGCACCATGATTATCATTTCGCACGACCGTCACTTCCTGAACATGGTCTGCACCCACATGGCGGATCTCGACTACGGCGAGCTGCGCGTGTATCCGGGCAACTACGACGAATACATGACCGCGGCCACCCAGGCGCGTGAGCGTCTGCTGGCGGACAACGCCAAGAAAAAAGCGCAGATTGCGGACCTGCAGTCGTTCGTTAGCCGCTTCAGCGCCAACGCCTCTAAATCGCGTCAGGCCACCTCGCGCGCGCGCCAGATTGACAAAATCAAGCTGGAAGAGGTTAAAGCCTCCAGCCGTCAGAACCCATTTATCCGCTTCGAGCAGGATAAGAAACTGTTCCGTAACGCGCTGGAAGTGGAAGCCCTTACCAAAGGCTTTGATGAAGGTCCGCTGTTCAAAAACGTCAACCTGCTGCTGGAAGTGGGCGAAAAGATCGCCATTCTGGGCGCCAACGGCGTGGGTAAATCCACCATGCTGAAAACCCTGGTAGGCGAACTGCAGCCGGACAACGGCAGCGTGAAATGGTCTGAAAACGCGCAAATCGGCTACTACGCGCAGGACCATGAGTACGAGTTCGAAAACGACCTGACGGTCTTCGAATGGATGAGCCAGTGGAAGCAGGAAGGCGACGACGAACAGGCAGTACGCAGCATCCTCGGCCGTCTGCTGTTTAGCCAGGACGATATCAAAAAGCCGGCGAAGGTACTTTCCGGTGGCGAGAAAGGGCGCATGCTGTTCGGTAAGCTGATGATGCAGAAGCCAAACATCCTGGTGATGGACGAACCGACCAACCACCTGGATATGGAGTCGATTGAATCGCTGAACATGGCGCTGGAGATGTATCAGGGCACCCTGATCTTTGTCTCCCACGACCGTGAGTTTGTCAGCTCGCTGGCGACCCGCGTCCTGGAGATCACTCCGGACCGCGTGATCGACTTCAGCGGCAACTACGAAGACTACCTGCGCAGCAAAGGTATCGAGTAATCCCTGTCCGTTACCCGGGTAGCGGCTACGCCTTACCCGGGCTACCAAACCGCATAGTGCTGTAGCCCCGGTAAGCGATAGCGCCACCGGGGATTTCTAGACCACCAATACCGGCATTTCAGCCGGCCTATGGTCAGAGTCTCCACTCGGTCCCTTCAACGCCATTCACCAGCAGCTTACGCTTTTCTCCTACCGGTAATGACAGCTTCAGCGCTTTCCAAGCCGGGCGATAGTTGCCGCGGGCGTTGATATCCAGGTTTATGCTGCTGGCGCTGCAGGTCATTTCCCACTCCAGCCATAGCGCATCCCCCTGTTTATAGCCCCAGCTTTCGCCGTCGTCTTCAAACAGCAGACCGCGGGTTGAGCCGGTACCTTTCAGCGGGAACAGCTGCAGTTCGCGACGATCGTCTTTTTGCGCATCGACATGGCTGATACGTTCACTAAGCGGCAGACCAGCGCCGGCGCGGACCAACAGCGGCAGTTTTTCCAGCGGCGCGTCCAGCGTCACCCACTGGCCGCCGGCGAACCACTGATGGCTGTAGAAATCGTACCAACCGGCCTGATTATCCGGCAGCCATACTTCACGCTGGCGGGCGCCCGGCTCGACCACGCTGGCCACCAGCAGGTCGCGGCCCAGCAGGAAGTCATCGCATTCGGCGAAGGTCTGCGCATCGTGCTGGTGATCGAGGAAGGTCGGGCGCAGCATCGGCTCATCATCAGCATGCGCCTGCCATAGCAGAGTGTACAGATAGGGCAGCAGGCGGTAGCGCAGCTCAATGGCTGAGCGGATCGCCGGAGTGATGGCCGGATACATCCATGCTTCGTTTACCGTCTGGTCGTCATTCCACGAGTGAATGGTAAAGCGCGGATGCATGACGCCATTTTGTACCCAGCGCACAAACAGTTCCGGCTCGGGTTTATCGCCGGAGAAACCGCCGACGTCGTGGCCGACGTTAAACAGCCCGGAAAGGCTCATCCCCAGGCCCATGCGGATGTTATAGCGCAGCGTATCCCAGTTGGTGCGGTTGTCGCCGCTCCAGGTCTGGACGTAGCGCTGCATCCCGGCGCAGCCGGAGCGGGAGATCAGATATGGGCGCTTTTGCGGCGCAAAGCGCTGCTGGGCTTCCAGCGAGGCGCGCATCATCAACAGCGGCATCACCGGGCGAATATGTTTGATGGCGATTTCGCGGCCAAAGCCGTAGCAGCGGGCTTCGCCGTCCCATACTTCGTATTCGTTATTATCGTTCCAGGTCGAATCGATGCCCATCTCCAGTAGCTGGGTGGTCACGCCTTCCTGCCACCAGGCCACGGTTTGCGGATTGGTGAAATCGAGATGCGACCCTTCATCATCCCAGAAGCTGGAACGCTCCGGAGCGTCAGTTTGCGAATCGCGAATGAAGAGACCGCGCTCCGCCACCTCGCCGTAGCGCGGGTGATCCTGCAGCAGGCACGGTTTGATATTGGCGGCCAGCTTCAGCCCGGCATCGTGAAACGACTGGCTCATCACTTTGGGCTGCGGCACCTTGTCGTAGTTCCAGTTAAAGACGTAGCGCTTGCCGTTGATTGAGGTATAGCCGGAAGAGAGCTGGAACGAATCGCAGGGGATCGCGTGCTGCTCGCACAGGCGGATAAAGTTCATCAGCTGATTTTGCGCATCCGGCGCGTCGGTATAGTGCATGGTGGAGCCGCTGTAGCCGAGGCTCCATTTGGGTCCAAACAGCGTTTTACCGGTCAGGCGAACGAAGGCTTTGGTCACATCCAGCACCTGCTTACCGGTAAACAGGTAATAATCGATGTCGCCGGCTTCCGCCTGCCAGCGGCGATAGGCGGTGTGGTAGTTGTCGATCTCGTTCCCCAGATCCAGCCAGCAGCTGCTCAGGTTGTCATAGAACAGGCCGTAGCTGATATCGCTGCGCTGGGTGATGGTGAACGGAATATGTTTATACAGCGGGTCAGTGCTGACGGCGTTGTAGCCCATGGCATCGAGGTTACGCATCTCATAGCGTTTACCGGTGCGCTGCAGGTCGCCGGCCTTTTCGCCCAGGCCGTAAAAACGCTCGTCTTTGCGGCGGCTCAGATAATGGGCGACGCCGTCGCCGTGGGCATTCGCCAGGTAGGCGCTGGTCGGACGGTCATTGGCAAGCGGCTGCCATTCGCCGGCCTCGTCGCGATAGCTCCACTCCAGCCACAGCGGCTGGTGAACGGTGACGCGCAGCTGGCGGGTGGCGATAGTCAGCGTATCGCCCTCCTGGGCCAGCTGCCAGGCCGGGAGACTAAAACCGCTGAGGTCATCCCGGGCGCGGCCTTCCCACGGCACATCCTGCTGCGGAGCGATGCTCCAGGTGCGATCCAGCGCCAGCTGGCCCTGGCGTTTTAGCAGGACGCGGAACAAATTCTCTTCCAGTACGTACAGGCACAGGGTGTGCTGGCCATCGACCGTCAGTTCAACGTGATGCTCCAGCTGTTGATGCAAACTCCAGTGTTTCAGCGTCTTCATATCTTACATCCACTCTCAGGCGCGCTTGGCGCGACGTTCAGCAATAAATGCCACCAGGAAAACGGCGCCAATCAGGTCAAAGAAACCCATGGCGATAAATAGCGGGTTGAAGCCGATTTTGTCGGCGGTCACCCCGATTAATAACGAGAACAAGAAGCTGGCGATCCACGCTGCGGAGCCGCGCATACCGTTGACCGTCGCCATTTGTCCCTTGTCGAAAGACTCCACCACCAGCGCGCTGAGCATGCAGGAGATGATCTGATGGCCGAAGCCGCCAATGGAGATCAGGATGATGGTGATATAGGGATCGCGGGTGATGGCGACGAGGGCCAGGGAGAGCATCAGGAACGCGCCGGTTACCGAGCTGGCGATCACCGAGTTCACTCGCGTACAGCCGAACCAGCGAACATACAGGCGGGTGAGGTAGCCGCTGACCACGCTGCCGAGATCGGCGGCGAGAAACGGCAGCCAGGCGAACATGGCGATCTGCTTCAAATCCATGCCGTGCTCTTTCGCCAGGTACAGCGGCACCCAGAAACTCAGCACCGCCCAGGCGGGCTCGGCCATAAAGGCGGGAATGGCGATCCCGTAGAAACGTTTATTTTTCGAGACGGTTTTGAGCGCGGTAAAGAAGGGCTGTTTTACCGGCGGGGCTTCGTTATCCTGTTTGATGTACTCCAGCTCGCTTTTGCTGAGATTGGGGTGCTTTTCCGGGGTCTGATAGAAGGCCCACCATAGTACTACCCACAGTAGCGCCAGCGCGCCGGTAAACATAAACGCCCCTTGCCAGCCGAAGGAGGCGTGGGCGAAGTAGATGATCGGCGGGGCCAGCATCGCGCCGATGGAGAACCCAACGCCAGCCCAGCCGGCGGCGATTGGCCGTTCAGATTTCGGAAACCATTCGCCGATGGTTTTGGCGTTGGCCGGAGTAGCGGCCGCCTCGGCCCCACCCATAAAGAAGCGCAACATAGCCAGGTGCAGCCAGCTACCGGCCCCGGCGTGGGCGATACAGGCCAGCGCCCACAGGGTGGCGCAGATCATAAACCCGAGCTTCAGGCCGATGACGTCGATAAGCCAGCCGCATAGCGGCTGGAAAATCGTGTAAGCCAGCTGAAACGCGCCGACGATCCACGAGTATTGTTCGGTAGTAATGCCGAGGGTCGCTTTCAGTTCCGGCGCGATAATTCCCAGCGAGTTGCGTGTGATGTAGTTGACGGTAACGCCAAGTAAAAACAGGACCAGCACCCACCAGCGCAGGTTTTTCACTACCCGGCGCGTTTTGCTGACGGCGATATCATTGTTGAGGCCTTGACTCATAGCACACTCCACAAGACGTTTGTAGGGGGAAAGTGACGGTCTCACTCCCTGAGTGGTCACGTAGATTTATTAACTATTTGAATAGTCTATTTTTAATCTCAACATCATTGGTATAACTAGTATGGGAGATGTTGGACCAATTCAGGCTAGGGCAGAAAAATCGTCTGGCAAAGCGCTATTTATGCAAGTTTTTTCATGAAATGAGCGAGATCGCATATTTGACAGCGGAATTTGCTTGTAACGTGTGCTTTGGCGATTATGAAAATTCTTTCATTTTTCAATCGGAGCTGGATCACAAAATGGATAAAAAGCTGCGCGTCGCCGAAATTGCCGCCCGCACCGGGCTATCGCCCAGCACCGTTTCACGCGTCCTGGCCGGGAAAGCGAATACCAGCGACAAGGCGCGCCGGGCGGTGCTGGACTGCGCCCGCGAGCTGGGTGTCATGCAGGGGTTGGCCGCCGGGCGTCTGCTGCTCAATCATCTGCTGGTGTTTGCCCCGCAGCGCGCATTCGATGAGCGATCGGATATCTTCTACTACCGGGTGATCCAGAGTATCAATAACGCGCTGGCGGCGCATGAAGTGCGCCTGCGCTACTGCGCGCTGGATGAGAACGACAGCGACGCCAACCTGTTTCTTGCCCGCATGAATGAACCTGAGACCCAGGCCGCGGTGCTGCTGGGGATCGACGATCCGCATATTCATGGCCTGGCGGCGGATCTGGGCAAACCCTGCGTATTGATCAACTGTCGGGATGAAGGGATGCGGCTGCCGTCCATCGCTCCCGATCATCGGCTGATCGGCCAGTGCGCGGCCCGCTATCTGTTTGATATGGGGCATCGGGCGGTGATGAACGTGATGTGCCTGCGCCGCTATACCATGGAGCTGCGGCTGGGGGGATTCAGGAGGCGTGGCGCGCGCGTAATCTGCGCTTTACCGCCAGCCGGGATCTTATCAGCGTCGCCAACTTTAGCGCCAGAGAGACGGAAGAGCAGGTGGGCGCCTGGCTTGACGGCTTACAGGGCAGGCCGTTGCCCACCGCCTTCCTGGTGGGCGGCGATTTTATGGCCGCCGGCACCGTCAGCGCATTGCAAAAGCGTGGCCTGCGGGTGCCGCAGGATGTCTCGGTGATGAGCATTGACGGATTTAATCTGGCGGCGATTCAGGAGGTGCCGCTGACCGCGGTGCATGTGCCGCGGGATGAGCTGGGCAGCGAGGCGGTGCATCTCCTGCAGCAGCGCCTGCTGCGCCCGGAGGCGCCGCACGGCTCGCTACTGCTGCATGGCACGCTGGTGGTACGCGATTCGGTACGGCGGATCCGGCCGGGCAAAGGCCATACCGCCGTCGAGCCGCAGGGGCTGTATGACGATTAGACCGGCATACCCAGCGCCCGTTTGCCGTGGATATTCAGATCCTCCAGGGTGAAGCGCCCCTGCCAGCTGGCTTCATAGTCCTCGCGCGGGAAATCCCCCGGCGAGGCGCCTTTTTCCAGAGCGATTTTTACTTTCTGCGCGTAGGCGAGGTTCTTCTCGCACATCGGCGCGGCCGGAATGTACATCACATTTCCCCAGCCCTGCTGATTTTCCACCGGCGCCACCGAGTGAATGATGTCGCAGTGCCACCAGACGGAGTCCCCGGCATTCAGCGCTGGAATCGAGCTTAACGCTTTAATTAAGAGCGGGTGCCACTGCTCAGAGATCGGCAGCACTCTGCCCGGCGCAACGCCGCACAGCTCATCTTCCGGCACATCGTCGAGCAGGGGGCGCAGTAGCACATAAGCCATCGCCTCCGGGATCGGCACCACGTGCAGCAGCCCCTGACCCGGGATCATGTCCGACAGCGCGGTCCAGCCCTGGAAGGTGCGGAACACCGAGCATTTGGTGGTGTTGTCGACGGTATACTCTTCCACTTCGGTACGGTGCGCGGCGTCCCACGGGTCGTAGGCGTCGATATTGCCATTAAAAACGTTGGCGAAAACCTGCTGATAGGCGGGGAGCAGCCAGCGCTCCAGCGCGCCGGAATCGGTATGCGCCCCCAGCCCCTTCGAAGTGGTTCCCGGCGGGCGGCGGCGGATGCGGTCGGGATAGATCACGCTGACGTCCGGATCGAACCAGCGTTTGCCATTCTGTTCAAAACGCCACAGGCGGTTGAGGAAAGATTGCACTGCCGCCATTTCATCGCTCTGCCGCGCCTGCATTTGCGAGGGCGACCAGTAGATCGGGTAGATCTCCGGGCGCGAAGCCTCCAGCGAACCGAAGAAGCTGTCGCCAGGCCCTTTGTAAACATCGTCGAAATGGTTGCGATCCAGATATTCCAGCATCGCGGTATCCCACGCCAGCGCCTGTTCGCGTGGGAAGTGGCCTTTAATCACCGCGCAGCCCCGGCGCTTAATGGCCGCGCGCTGCTCATCGCTCACTATTCCTTCGGCGATATCGCGGAACGGAATGGTTGGCCAGACCTCATGGCCTGCGGCTTTCAGTGTCTCAATCTCCTGCAGCCGCTCGCTGATGCGCGCTGAGAGCTTATCGAACACCGCCTGGACGTCGCCAATTTGCGCCCGCAGGGCCTGTTTCATCTGGCGAATCGCCGCTTTGTGATCGGCGGGAAGTGTTTCGTGGGTCGGGAGAGCAGCCATAATAACCTCGCTGTATCTTTCATTCGAAAGCATCAAATCTTACAAACGTTAATTTAAGTTAAAATGGAGTTAATGCAAGTTTAAAATCTTGCTGCGGCGCACAAAATGGAAAACCGGGGCGCGATGCCCCGGCGAAGGGTCAGGCGTTGAAGGGCGGGGTGTTATCGAGGACGGCCTGGATAACGTTCAGCGCGCCGTCATGGTTATTATCGTCGGTAGCGTAGCCGGCGATGGCCTTGATGCTGTCGGCAGCGTTACCCATGGCGAAAGCGTATTTCACCAGCTTCAGCATTTCGGCGTCGTTGCCGCTGTCGCCGATGGCGACGCATTGCTGCGGCGAAAGATCCCAACGCTTGAGCAAACGGCTGATGCCGTTGGCTTTATGCAGGCCAGGGATAATCAAATCGACAAAGCCAAAGCCGCTGGTGACCGGCTTCATGATGCCGTCGAGCGACACGTGCAGTTTATCAATCAGCTGTGGGATCTCGCTGTCCGGCAGGTTGAGAGAGAATTTAAACAGCGTATCGTCGATGGCGTGATAGTCGCTCACCCGCTGTAGGCGATGGTAGTGCTTCGACATTAGCTCAACAAAGGCGTCCGGAGCTTTATCGCTGACGTAGGCGCTCTGCAGGCCGCAGGCGACAAAGTTGAGCTGCGGATCTTTGAGCAATTCGCCAATCACCACTTGTGATTCGTGGCGGGTCAGTTCGCCGTGGAACAGCTGCTTGCCATGTTCATAAACCAGAGCGCCGTTTTCTGCGACGAATGAAATCTGCTCGCGAATTTCCGGGAAAAATGAGATCAGCTGATAGTACTGATTGCCGCTGGCGACAACGAATTCAATACCTTGCTGCCTGAGCTGCGCAAACTGGGCGAGGAAACGCGGGCGGTCGTACTGCTTGGCGTCATTGAGAAAAGTTCCGTCCATATCGGTGACGATAACTTTAACGGTCATAAGAGAGTGCTCCTGGCTTAACTTCGACCAGTAACATTCTAATTACAATGTGATGAGGAGCACAAATTTATTTCGAATGAAAGTTCACGCATTCAGAAAATGCCGGAAGGGCATGTCTTTTCCGGCCTGCAGAACAGGGTTGGCCCGCTAAGCATAGCGCCAGCGGGCACGAAGGATTACAGCGTATGTTCGGTACGGGCGATGATATCGTCCTGGGTATCCGGCGACAGGGCGGTGAAGAACGCCGAGTATCCAGCGACGCGGACCACTAAATCGCGGTACTGGTCAGGATGTTTCTTGGCTTCCAGCAGCGTGTCGCGCGACACGATGTTGTACTGGATATGCCAGCCTTTGTGCACCTCGAAGAAAGTGCGCAGCAGCACCATCAGCTTCTGCTTATCGGACTCGTTCTCCAGCGTTGACGGATTCAGTTTCTGATTAAGCAGCACGCCGCCGAGGATCGCCCCGGTCGGCAGCTTGCCCACCGAACTGATAACCGCCGTCGGCCCCAGATGGTCGGTACCGGAGGCCGGGCTGGCCCCCTCCGCCAGCGGGGTATGCGCTTTACGGCCATCCGGCGTCGCCATGGTCTGCGCGCCGAACGGGACGTTAGCGGAAATAGAGGAGGTGCCAGCGTAATAATTGCCGCCAATCGGGCCGCGGCCATAGCGCGGGTTGTGATACTGCTTCAGCTCGTCGATATAGGTCTGGTAGGCCCGCGCCAGCAGTTGGTCGACGCTGTCATCATCGTTACCATACTTCGGCGCGCCGTTGATCAACCGCTGGCGCAGCTGCTCGTGGGTCAGACCGTCGAAATCTTCCGCCAGCGCCTTCGCCAGCTCCTGCTGGCCGATGGCGCCCTGATCGAAGACCAGTTTTTTCACCGCCGCGAGGCTGTTGCCGAGGTTGGCGATACCCACCTGCAGGCCGGAAACCCAGTCATACTTCGCGCCGCCCTGCTTAATGCTTTTCGCCCGTTCGATGCAGTCATCGACCAGCGCCGAGCAGAGAATATCGTGGACGTTTTCCTCCAGCATGGTATCGACCACGTACTCAATCTCGATGGATTTACGGGTGTAGTAACGAATCTGGCGGTCCCAGTCGGCCAGCACCTGATCGAAGTTAGCGAAGTTGCCTTTCGACAGGGCGTGCTCCTGCGGCAGGAACACCTGACCGCTGGTGGCATCGCGGCCGCCTTCCAGCGTCGCCAGCATCACCCGCGCGAAGTTAATAAAGCTCATGCCGGTACAGCGGTAGCCCCACTTACCGCCGACCGCGGTTTCGATACAGCCGATAGCTGCGTAATCGTAGGCGTCCTGCGGCTCAATGCCCAGCTTAATGAATTCCGGAATGACGATTTCATCGTTGTTAAACGCCGGCATGCCGAAACCGCAGCGGATCACCTGGACGCAGGCGTCGAGGAAGTCGTTGCTCATCCCGGCGTGGTAGCGCACGCTGAGGTTCGGCTGGGTAGAACGCAGGCGACCGCAGGATTCGAGGATCGCATACGACAGCGGGTTGACCGCGTCCTGCGGCTTACCATCCACCAGATTCTGGCCGCCGATGGTGACGTTCTGGTATAGCGGGCTGCCGGCAGAGGCTTTGGAGTGCGAGCCGGAACGGATCTTATTGACCTCCAGCAGCTTCAGCCAGCAGCTGTGCAGCAGCTCAATGGCCTGTTCGCGATCCAGCGACTGTTGCAACTCAACGTCGCGGCGGTAGTACGGGTAGAGGTACTGGTCCATACGGCCAAAGGATACCGAATGGCCATTGGATTCAATCTGCAGGATAAGCTGAATGAAGTAGCACAGCTGCAGCGCCTGCCAGAAGGTTTTCGGCGGCTCATGGGCGATGACGTCGCAGTTTTCGGCAATCGTCAGCAGTTCGTGGCGGCGTGATTCGCGGGATTCTGCTGTCGCCATCTCGCGCGCCAGCGCGGCGAAGCGTTTGCTGTGATCGCTGACCGCTTCCAGCACGATATCAATCGCTTTCAGGAGCTGCTCGCCGTGCAGGTCTTCCAGTACCGTCAAATTGATACGCGAGCGGCGTTCGGCGACTTTCGCACGCATCCCGTCGAGGCCTTTCTCCAGCAGCAAGGGGTAGTTGACCGCCAGGTGAGCATCCCCGGAGGTCATATTGCCTTCCGCCTTAATAATGCCGGTGGCGAGCAGCGCCTTTTGCTCATCGGTGAACATACCGTAGCAGCGGTCCTGTACGGTCTGGCCGCGCCACCATGGGCACACTTCATGCAATACGCGTTTATTCTCCTCGCTGACCGAGAAGCCGGCGCCGGGGCGGTCGGCGAGATCGTCGATCTCTTTCTCAATCCAGCTGACGGTGTATTCCGGGAAAATAGGCGCGGCGCGCACTTCGCTGGCCTGGTTACCGACGATCAGCTCATCGTGCTTGATCCAGATGGTGCGCTCCGCCAGGTGGTGAGCCAGCGCCAGCGCGCGGCGCACCGGGATCGGTTTATCGAGATGCCGCTGATACATCTCCGTATAGTGGCGGGCGCGCTCGGTACAGACCGGCGGCTTGACGATATGCACCAGCGCCATTTTATGGGCCTGGATACGGGCGCTGAGGGTGTTGAGCTTCAGGGTAGTCATAGGGTTATCCTCGTAATATCGCCGTTAGCCCCTTGCTTTGCGCATAATCCTGCGCGAAGGCGAGCAGCTCAGGAGCGTCCAGCGGTTTGTCCGGTGCGGTGTAGGGCTGACTGAGTAACTGGTATTTGTTCATTCCCAGCGTGTGGTACGGCAGGTAATGGATCTCGCTGACCTGCAGGCGATCGGCGGCAAAATCGGTGATCGCGGCAATGTCGGCTTCGCTGGCGTTGAATCCCTGGATCAACGGCACGCGAATAATCATTTTTTTCCCCGCCTGCGCCAGACGCTGCAGGTTATCCAGCACCCGGCGGGCGCTGCCGTCGGTCCACTGCTGAAAAACGGCCTCGTCAACGTGCTTCAGATCGGCGAGAAACAGGTCGACAAAGGGTAAAGACGGTTCAATGTATTTCCACGGCACGTGCAGGCAGGTTTCCACGGCGGTGTGAATGCCTGCCTGATGACTGGCTTCGAACAGCGCTTGCGCCAGCGTTGGGTTCATAAAGGGTTCGCCGCCGGAAAGAGTGATGCCGCCGCCGCTGCGATCGTAGAATGGTTTATCACGCAGCACCGTCGCCATGATCTCCTCGACGCTCTTCTCCTCGCCGCACACCGTGAGCGCGGTGGTGGGGCAGCAGTCGCGCAGCGCGGCGATATGGCTGTCGTTAACGTTTTGCCGGTGAATGATCAGGCCATCGAGGGGGCGGGTGATAACCGCCGGCGCCGCCTGCTGGCACAGCTCGCAGCCGGCCAGGCACAGCCGCGAGTCATACAGCAGATCTTCGCTACGGGCGCGGCTCTCCGGGTTCTGACACCAGCGGCAGCCCAGCGAGCAGCCTTTCAGGAAGACGACGGTGCGGATCCCTGGGCCGTCATGGGTGGAATAGCGCTGGATGTTGAAGATCATGGCTTATCCTCTTGTTTGCGTATGAATATAAAAACACTTTCGAATGAAAGTTATGTTGACGCAAATCAACAAGCGGGATGGGGATAAGTCAGAGAGGAGAAAATAACGAGAGCGGTCACAAAACCACCGGCGACTCTCGTCGCCGGTGTGAGGGTCAGTGCGAGCCGCATACCTCGCACTGCGGGTGACGCATCAGCCTCATTTCGCGAAACTGGCAGGTCATGGCATCGTAGATGACGATTTTTCCGCTGGCAGGGGTGCCGTAGCCGCTCAGCAGCTTAATCGCCTCCATCGCCTGCAGCGAACCGATGGTGCCCACCAGCGGGGCCATTACCCCGGCTTCGACGCAGGTGAGGGCATTTTCGCCGAACAGACGGCTCAGGCAGCGGTAGCAGGGTTCGCCATCCTGATAGGTAAAGACGCTGATTTGCCCCTCCATACGGATCGCCGCTCCGGAGACCAGTGGGGTTTTGTGCTGAAAGCAGCCGACGTTAAGCTGGTTGCGAATGGCGACGTTGTCGGTGCAGTCGAGCACCAGATCGTGATCGGCAATCTGCGCTGCCAGCGCCGCCTCATCCAGCAAGGCATTGAGCGGGACCAGACGGACGTGCGGGTTAATGCGCGCCAGCGCCTCGCGGGCGGAATCCACCTTCGGCTGGCCGAGGGTGGCGTCGCTGTGCAGCGTCTGGCGCTGCAGGTTGGAGAGCGAGACAGTGTCGAAATCGAGCAGGGTGAGCTGCCCGACCCCGGCGGCGGCCAGATACTGCGCGGCGGCGCAGCCGAGCCCGCCGAGGCCGACCACCAGCACGCGAGCGGCTTTTAACCGCTCCTGGCCGTCAAAATCAAAACCGCGCAAGACGATCTGCCGGTTATAGCGCAGCATCTCTTCATCGCTCAGCTCAACGGTCATTACAGCCCCCCAAACAGGTGACTGAAGGGTTCGACCTCGACCCATTCGCCTGCTTCAACATGGCCGCGCTCACGCTCCAGCACGATAAAGCAGTTGCCGAGGCTGAAGGAGCTGAAAATGTGCGAGCCCTGATGGCCGGTGGTGTTCACCACCAGTTCGCCGTCCGGGTTGCGCTGCAGAATACCGCGCTGAAAATCGAGGCGGCCAGGCGACTTTTTCAGGCGCGTGGCGGCGCGGACCCGCAGGCGGGGCGCCTGAAGCGGGCCGTGCTTGCCCGAGAGTTTCGCCAGCAGGGGTTGCACCAGCTGACAGAAGGTGACGGTGGCGGACACCGGGTTACCCGGCAGGCCGCAGAACCAGCTGCTGCTGAGCTTGCCGAAGGCGAAGGGTTTCCCCGGCTTAATCGCCAGCTTCCAGAAGCCGATCTCCCCCAGCTCTTCGAGGATAGTTTTGGTGTAATCGGCTTCACCCACTGAGACGCCGCCGGAGCTAATGACCACATCGGCCTGCTGGTCGGCGTCGATAAAAGCGTCACGAAGCTTCGCCGGGTCGTCAGGAATAATGCCGAGGTTAATAACCTCGTAGCCCAACTGCTGCAGCATCAGGTGCACTGCCAGGCGGTTGGTATCGTAAATCTGGCCGTCGCCGAGCGGTTGACCCGGCAGCTGCAGCTCATCGCCGGTTGAGAAGACCGCGACGCGTACCTTGCGCACCACCTCGACCTCGGCAATGCCGAGCGAGGCCAGCACCGGCAGCTCGGCCACCGTCAGGGGTGTCCCCGCCGGGAAGACCACCGCGCCGTGGGCAATATCTTCTCCGCGGCGGCGAATATGCTGCCCGGCTTTTACCGGCGCGATAAAGCGCACGCCGGCCTCGGTCTGTTCAGTCTCTTCCTGCATCACCACCGCATCGCAGCCTTCCGGCACCGGCGCGCCGGTCATGATGCGGATACAGGTGCCCGCCGGCCAGGCGTCGTTGAACGGCTGGCCGGCGAAGGCCTTACCGGCGACCGGCAGCGCCGCGCCGTCGCGAAGGTCGTTCAGCCGGACGGCATAGCCATCCATCGCCGCGTTATCAAAGCCGGGCACATCCAGCGGGGAGACGATGTCATGGGCGGTCACACGCGAGAAGGCCTGCAACAGCGGTACAGTTTCCGTCGCGTTCAGCGGCGTAATACGATCGAGCATCTGGGCGAGGGCTGTGTCGAGCGGCATCAGTCCGGCGGTAAAATCCATGGGTCACTCCTGCGGGCAAAACAGCGAAAACGCCTATTATGGCAGAAAAGCGGCGCGGGTTGTATGCCACCTGGGTACGAGGCTTTACATCGCCCGCCGCTCTTTCTATATTCAAAAATTGTATAAGACATTCAGCAATATAATGATATCAATACCCTTATTCATGACGTGACCGGCGCCGCGCCGCGGTACGACAGGGCAGGGGCGATCCACTTCATCGTTAAGGACTGGCGAAATGGGCAAGGCGGTTATAGCAATTCACGGCGGCGCAGGGGCGATTTCTCGCGCGCAAATGACGCCGGAGCGGGAGCGAGAGTATGTGGCGGCGCTGTCGACTATCGTCGAAAGCGGGCAGAAAATGTTGGCCGCGGGCGCCAGCGCGCTGGATGCCGTGACCGAGGCCGTTCGGCTGCTGGAGGAGTGTCCGTTGTTCAACGCCGGAATGGGCGCGGTATTTACCCGCGATCAAACCCACGAGCTGGACGCCTGCGTAATGGACGGCTACAGCCTGCAGGCTGGCGCGGTAGCCGGGGTCAAACATTTGCGTAATCCGGTGCTGGCGGCGCGTCTGGTGCTGGAGAAGAGTCCGCACGTACTACTGATCGGCGAGGGGGCGGAAAATTTTGCCATCTCCCACGGGATGGCGCGCGTGGATAACGATCTGTTTTCCACTCCTGAAAGGCTGCTGCAGCTGCAGGAGGCGAAAGCGGGCGGGGAGATTATCCTCGACCACCACGCCGCTCCCCTCGACGAACGCCAGAAAATGGGCACCGTCGGCGCGGTGGCGCTCGATCTGGCCGGCAATCTGGCGGCGGCGACCTCCACCGGCGGCATGACCAACAAACTGCCCGGACGCGTCGGCGACAGCCCGCTGCCGGGCGCGGGGTGTTATGCCAATAATGCCAGCGTGGCGGTCTCCTGTACCGGCACCGGCGAAGTATTTATGCGCACCCTGGCGGCCTACGATATCGCCGCCCTGATGGAGTATGGGCAGCTCAGTCTCTATTCCGCCTGCGAGCGGGTGGTGATGGAGAAACTGCCGGCTCTCGGCGGCAGCGGCGGGCTGATAGCCGTCGATCGCGAAGGCAACGTCGTTTTACCGTTTAACAGTGAAGGCATGTACCGCGCCTGGTGCTATGCCGGCGATACGCCGACCATTGGCATTTATCGCGAATAGAACAAGGGAGAGGGCGAGTGTCGCAAACTCACGAAACCGATACCTGCGAAGTGCTGGTGGTGCGCAACCTGAACGTGGCGTTCCGCCAGCAGGATGCGCCGGAGGTGCAGGCCGTGCGTCAGCTTTCCTTCAGCCTGCGCCGCGGCGAGACGCTGGCGATAGTGGGTGAGTCCGGTTCGGGAAAATCGGTGACCGCGCTGGCGCTGATGCGTCTGCTAGACGCGGCCAGCAGCGAGGTGAACAGCGAGGGGCTGTGGTTGCGGCGGCGTAACCGGCAGGTGATCGCGCTCAATGAGCAAACGGACGCTGAGATGCGCCGGGTGCGCGGCGCGGATCTGGCCATGATTTTTCAGGAGCCGATGACCTCGCTGAATCCGGTTTTTACCATCGGCGAGCAGATTGCCGAATCCCTGCGCCTGCACCAGGGGCTGGGGCGCGAAGAGGCGCTGCGCGCGGCGAAAAAGATGCTCGATCAGGTGCGTATTCCCCAGGCGGAAGAGATGCTCTCGCGCTATCCGCACCAGCTCTCCGGCGGCATGCGCCAGAGGGTGATGATCGCCATGGCGCTCTCCTGTCGGCCGGCGGTGTTGATAGCCGATGAGCCAACCACGGCGCTGGATGTCACCATCCAGGCGCAAATTCTGCAACTCATTGCCGTCCTGCAAAAGGAGATGGCGATGGGGGTGATCTTTATCACCCACGATATGGGCGTCGTGGCCGATATCGCCGATCGGGTGCTGGTGATGTATCGCGGTGAGGCGGTAGAGACCGGCAGCGTTGAGGAGATCTTTCGTTCGCCGCAGCACCCGTATACGCAGTCGCTGCTGGCGGCGGTCCCGCGGCTGGGGGAGATGCGTGGCCAGGATCTGCCGCGCCGTTTTCCGCTGCCGGGCCAGCCGCTGGCGGAGAGCGAAACGCCCGATACGGTAGTCGCCGGCGAGCCGATCCTGCAGGTGCGTGACCTGGTGGCCCGTTTTCCGGTGCGCGGCGGGCTGCTCAATCGCGTGACGCGCGAAGTACATGCGGTGGAGAAGGTCAGTTTTGATCTCTGGCCGGGAGAAACCCTGTCGCTGGTGGGCGAGTCCGGCTGCGGCAAGTCGACCACCGGCCGGGCGCTGCTGAGGCTGGTAGAGACCCAGGGAGGCACCATTACCTTCGACGGTCAGCGGATCGATACCCTCGCCGGCGGCAAGCTGCAGGCTCTGCGGCGCAATATTCAGTTTATTTTTCAGGATCCTTACGCCTCGCTTGATCCGCGTCAGACGGTCGGCGATTCGATTATGGAGCCGCTGCGGGTGCATGGCCTGCTGCGTGGGGAAGCAGCGCGTGAGCGGGTCGCCTGGCTGCTGAAGCGCGTGGGGTTGCAGCCGGAGCATGCCTGGCGCTATCCCCATGCCTTTTCCGGCGGCCAGCGGCAGCGGATCTGCATTGCCCGCGCGCTGGCGCTGAATCCGAAGGTGGTGATAGCCGACGAGTCGGTGTCGGCCCTGGATGTCTCCATTCGGGCGCAGATTATCAATCTGATGCTCGACCTGCAGCGCGAGATGGGCATCGCGTTTCTGTTTATTTCCCATGATATGGCGGTGGTGGAGCGCATCAGCCACCGCGTAGCGGTGATGTATCGCGGTCGCATTGTCGAAATAGGCCCGCGCCGCGCGGTGTTTGAAAACCCGCAGCACCCCTATACCCGTAAGCTCATGGCCGCCGTACCGGTGGCCGACCCGGGCCACCGTCATCCGCAGCGGGTCCTGCTGTCTGATGACGTCCCGGGCAATATTTATAAGCGGGGCGAGGAGATCGCCAGCGTGCCGTTGCAGCAGGTTGGGCCGGGCCACTTCGTCGCCCGCGAATCCGCCGATGTGCTGGGCAGAACATAACAACACATAACGCATCTTTTCAGGAGAACACGATGACACAACCTGTTTCACGCAAATGGTGGCTGGCGCTGAGTATCGCGGCAGCCCTGGCGAGCGCTCCCGCCTTTGCCGCCAAAGATGTGGTGGTGGCGGTCGGGTCTAACTTCACGACCCTCGACCCCTATGATGCCAACGATACCCTGTCGCAGGCGGTGGCGAAGTCCTTTTATCAAGGCCTGTTCGGCCTTGATAAAGAGATGAAGCTGCAAAACGTTCTTGCTGAGAGCTATACCGTGTCACCGGACGGCCTGGTGTACACCGTTAAGCTGCACAGCGGGGTGAAATTCCAGGATGGCACTGACTTTAACGCCGAGGCGGTAAAGGCTAACCTCGATCGCGCGAGTAACCCGGATAACCATCTCAAGCGCTATAACCTGTATAAAAATATTGCCAGTACCGAGGCGGTCGATCCGACTACGGTCAAAATTACCCTGAAGCAGCCCTTCTCGGCGTTTATTAACATTCTCGCCCATCCGGCGACAGCGATGATTTCGCCGGCGGCGCTGAAAAAATATGGTAAGGATATCGGCTTCCACCCGGTGGGCACCGGGCCGTATAAGCTCGACACCTGGAACCAGACGGATTTTGTGAAGGTCAGCAAGTTCGATGGGTACTGGCAGCCGGGGCTGCCAAAGCTGGATTCTATCACCTGGCGTCCGGTGGTGGATAACAATACCCGGGCGGCGATGCTGCAGACCGGCGAGGCGCAGTTCGCCTTCCCGATCCCTTACGAACAGGCGCCGCTGCTGGCGAAAAACAGCAAACTGGAGCTGGTGGCCAGCCCGTCGATCATGCAGCGCTACATCAGCATGAACGTGACGCAGAAGCCGTTCGATAATCCGAAGGTACGGGAAGCCATCAACTATGCGATTAACCGTCAGGCGCTGGTGAAGGTAGCGTTCGCCGGATACGCCACCCCGGCGACCGGAGTGGTGCCGCCGTCGATCGCCTATGCCCAGACCTACCCCGCCTGGCCATACGATCCGGCGAAAGCGCGCCAGCTGCTGAAAGAGGCGGGCTACCCTAACGGTTTCAGCACCACGCTGTGGTCATCACATAATCACAGCACCGCGCAGAAAGTACTGCAGTTCACCCAGCAGCAGCTGGCGCAGGTGGGGATTAAGGCGCAGGTGACGGCGATGGACGCTGGTCAGCGGGCGGCGGAAGTGGAAGGTAAAGGGCAGAAAGAGAGCGGGGTACGGATGTTCTATACCGGCTGGTCCGCCTCCACCGGTGAAGCCGACTGGGCGCTGTCGCCGCTGTTCGCCTCGCAAAACTGGCCGCCGACGCTGTTTAATACCGCGTTTTACAGCAACCCGCAGGTGGATAACGCGCTGAGCGAGGCGCTGAAAACCACCGATCCGCAACAGAAAACCAAACTCTATAAAGAGGCGCAGGATATTATCTGGAAAGAGTCGCCGTGGGTGCCGCTGGTGGTCGAGAAACTGGTCTCCGCCCACAGCAAGAACCTCACCGGTTTCTATATCCAGCCGGATACCGGCTTTAGCTTCGAACAGGCGGACCTGACGCCGTGATCATGTTCATCTTCATGCGTCCTCTCTCCCGGAATGGGAGGGAGCGATGCTGAATTATGTGATTAAGCGCCTGCTGGGCCTGATCCCTACTCTGCTTATCGTCGCGGTGCTGGTGTTTCTGTTCGTCCATATGCTGCCCGGTGACCCGGCGCGGCTGATTGCCGGACCTGAGGCCGATGCCCAGGTGGTGGCGATGGTGCGCCAGCAGCTGGGGCTTGACCAGCCGCTGCATGTCCAGTTCTGGCACTACATCACCAACGTGCTGCGCGGCGATTTTGGCATTTCCATGGCCTCGCGGCGTCCCGTTGCCAGTGAGATTGCCAGTCGCTTTATGCCCACGCTGTGGCTGACGCTGGCCAGCATGAGCTGGGCGGTACTGTTCGGGATGGCGGCGGGGATTGCGGCCGCGGTGTGGCGCAATCGCTGGCCCGACCGTCTGGGAATGGCGCTGGCGGTGAGCGGTATTTCGTTTCCGGCTTTTGCCCTTGGTATGCTGCTGATGCAGGTGTTTTCGGTTGAGCTGGGCTGGCTGCCGACGGTGGGGGCCGACAGCTGGCGGCACTATATTTTGCCGTCGTTGACCCTTGGCGCGGCGGTGGCGGCGGTCATGGCGCGCTTTACCCGCGCGTCATTCGTCGATGTGCTGCATGAAGACTATATGCGTACCGCCCGGGCGAAGGGGGTGAGCGAAACGCGGGTGGTGCTCAAGCATGGTCTGCGCAATGCGATGATCCCGGTGGTGACCATGATGGGGCTGCAGTTCGGCTTTCTGCTCGGCGGGTCGATCGTTGTGGAGAAGGTGTTTAACTGGCCGGGGCTTGGGCGCTTGCTGGTCGATTCGGTGGAGATGCGCGATTACCCGGTGATTCAGGCGGAAGTGCTGCTCTTTTCGCTGGAGTTTATTCTTATCAATTTAGTGGTGGATGTGCTGTACGCGGCCATAAACCCGGCTATCAGGTATAAGTAAGGTGCGATTGCTTAACTGGAGAAGGCAGGCGGCGCTGAACGCCATGCCGGGCATCAGACCCGGCGAGATCCATACCCCCTGGCATGAGTTCTGGCGGCGCTTTCGTCGCCAGCCGGTGGCGATGGGCGCTGGTATTTTCGTGCTGTTGCTGATTGCGGTAGCCATCGTTGCCCCATGGATAGCGCCGTACGATGCGGAAAATTATTTCGACTACGACCGTCTGAACGAGGGACCTTCGCTGGTGCACTGGTTCGGAGTCGACTCCCTGGGACGGGATATTTTCAGCCGGGTGCTGGTCGGGGCGCAGATCTCGCTGGCCGCCGGGGTACTGGCGGTGCTGATTGGCGCGGCCATCGGCACGGTGCTTGGGCTGCTGGCTGGCTACTATGAGGGCTGGTGGGACCGGCTCATTATGCGACTTTGCGACGTGTTGTTCGCCTTTCCGGGGATCCTGCTGGCGATCGCGGTGGTCGCCGTCATGGGCAGCGGGATGGCCAACGTGATCATCGCCGTGGCGATCTTCTCGATCCCGGCGTTTGCTCGTCTGGTGCGCGGCAATACGCTGGTTCTGAAGCAGCAGACCTTTATTGAATCGGCGCGCAGCATCGGCGCCAGCGACGCCACCATTCTGTTCAACCATATTCTGCCGGGGACGGTGTCATCGATCGTGGTTTATTTCACCATGCGCATTGGGGTATCGATTATTTCGGCGGCCAGTCTGTCGTTTCTCGGCCTCGGCGCGCAGCCGCCCACCCCGGAGTGGGGCGCGATGCTCAACGAAGCGCGGGCGGATATGGTGATGTCTCCGCACGTGGCGCTCTTTCCGGCGGTGGCGATTTTCGTGACCGTGCTGGCGTTTAATCTGCTGGGAGATGGCCTGCGCGATGCGCTGGATCCGAAGTTAAAGGGGTAGGATGAGGGAAAGCTCCGCCGGGAGTCCTTTATGTTATCTGCGGCTTCAGCGCACATTGCGCTTCCGGATAATTTTCTGCGTTAGGTCTCTCATGGCGCAGGGAGCGGTGTGAGGCGGAAACGACCGCCGGACGGTTCCCTCTCCTCCCGGGAGAGGGCCAGGGTGAGGCGAAGCATCGCTGGAAAGTCCTTTATGTTATCTGTGGCTTCAGCGTAGTTTGCGCTCCCGGTTAATCGTCTGCGTTATGTCTCTTATGGCGCAGGGAGCGCACAGGGGGCGGCCAGTCGCCGCCGCCCCCTGTACCCCCGGGCTCCGGCCAGCAACATCGCCACTGCGTGGTGCCTTCGACTTATCCCTGCAGGCTTCGGGTTGGGCCGAAGCAGCGTCCCTGCAAAACACGGCCCTCAGCCCGTATCCATGCGGCCTGCCCCGGCCTTTCGGGAACGTCTCAGCGATGTTGAGGCCGCCAGCACCGGCAGTTTCAGCAACAATGGTGAATAAATTAACGGCAGGCCGCACGAACTGTAGGCCGGGTAAGGCGTTAGCCGCCACCCGGCAATATGAAGGCATGATGACTGATAAATTACCCGGCGGCGCTGCGCTTGCGCGGACCTGGGGGGGGGCCTACGGGAGGACCCCGTAGGCTGGGGAATGCGCTAAGCCGCTATCCGGGACGCTGGACTAGACCCGGGTACCCCACAGGTCGTATTCGTCGGCGTGCTCGACTTTCACCCGCACCACGTCGCCCGGCTTAACGCGGGTTTCGCCGTTCAGGTACACCGCGCCGTCGATTTCCGGAGCGTCGGCCATGCTGCGGCCAATGGCGCCTTCTTCATCAACTTCATCTACCAGCACCAGGATTTCGCGCCCCACTTTCTCCTGCAGACGCTCGGCAGAGATCTGCTGCTGCAGCTGCATAAAGCGGTTCCAGCGCTCTTCTTTCACCTCTTCCGGCACCTGGTCCGCCAGCTCGTTGGCGGTAGCGCCTTCAACCGGGCTGTACTTGAAGCAGCCGACGCGGTCGAGACGCGCCTCTTTCAGGAAGTCGAGCAGCATCTGGAAATCTTCTTCCGTTTCGCCCGGGAAGCCCACAATAAAAGTGGAGCGCAGGGTCAGATCCGGGCAAATTTCACGCCACTGCTTAATGCGCGCCAGCTGACGGTCCGCAGAACCTGGACGCTTCATCAGCTTCAGAATACGCGGGCTGGCGTGCTGCAGCGGAATATCGAGGTACGGCAGAATCTTGCCTTCCGCCATCAGCGGGATCACATCGTCAACGTGCGGGTACGGATAGACATAGTGCAGGCGCACCCAGATGCCGAGCTTCGCCAGCTCTTCGCACAAACTGACCATGCTGGTCTTCACCGGCATACCGTTGTGGAAGCCGGTGCGGTGCTTGACGTCGACGCCGTAGGCGGAGGTGTCCTGCGAAATCACCAGCAGCTCTTTCACGCCGGCGTCAGCGAGGCGTTTGGCTTCGGCCAGCACTTCGCCAATCGGACGGCTCACCAGATCGCCACGCATGGACGGGATGATGCAGAAGGTGCAGCGATGGTTGCAGCCTTCAGAAATTTTTAAGTAGGCGTAGTGGCGCGGCGTCAGCTTAACCCCCTGTTCCGGCACCAGGCTCAGGAACGGGTTGTGCTTCGGCTTCGGCGTATAATGATGGACATGCTCCAGCACCTGCTCATAGCTGTGCGGACCGGTGATCTCCAGCACCTTCGGATGCACTTCGCGGATCTGATCCTCTTTCGCGCCGAGACAGCCGGTGACGATTACCTTGCCGTTCTCTTTCAACGCTTCGCCGATCGCTTCCAGCGATTCCTGCACAGCGCTATCAATAAAGCCGCAGGTGTTAACGATCACCATATCGGCGTTGTCGTAGGTCGGTACGACGTCATAACCTTCGGTGCGCAGTTCGGTCAGGATACGCTCTGAGTCCACGAGGTTTTTCGGGCAGCCCAGGGAGACGAAGCCGATTTTCGGCTGATGCGTGACATTGCTCATAGCTTAAAAAGTGTTCAATTATTGGAATGGTCAGGGCAGGAATTCTACAGATCTTTGCGAAAAAGAGTATAGCTCCGTCGCGGTTAATGGTGAAAAAGCGCCCCCGACCTGTCTTTTACGCCCCCCACCGCCAGAGCGGATCCCACACGCCCCGGAGCAGAGGGGCGGGACACGCTTCTGACAAGCCGTGCGCGCAGGCGGCTCAAGCCCGGCGTGGCTGCCGGGCAGAGACTTATTGCGCCGGGTTAATGGCTGCGGAGGGGGTGGCGCCGGTTTTTTTCGGCTCGCGCTTATCCTGCAGCGTGAAAATAGAGATCAGGGTAAAGAGCCCGGCGACGCTGCCGAGAATCAGATAGGTGTTGGCGAAGCCAATGGTATCGTACAGATAGCCTGCCAGCGGAGAGTAAATGGCGGTGGCGATCGAGGCGACGAACAGCACCAGCAAATAGACCGTCGAAGAGAGCTTGTGGTCGAAGTTGGCGGCGATGAATTTAAAGACCGATACCAGAATCAACGGCTTCTCCAGAGCATGCATCATTTTCACCGCACCAATCCATACCGGGCCGAGGGGCACGGCTGAGCCGACAATACGTACCGACATGATCAGCCCGGCGATGATCAGCGCCCATTTGGCGCCGGTCCGGTTAACAAACCATGGCATCAGGCAGAGGAACAGGGTTTCACCGCAGACCTGAATAGACGCGAGGATCCCGTACCAGCGGTTGCCTTCCTCCGGCGTCGGGAACTGTAGCGAGAAGTACTGGGCAAACTGCTGATCGTAGGTGTCGTAAATCTGCGTGACGAACAGGGTAAAGAGCAGCAGCATCCAGAACTGACCATTCTTCGCCAGCTCAAGGGCATGAGAGATCTTCAGCGATTCGCTTCGCGCCACATCGGCGTCGGTTAATTCAATTTTGGTTAGCATAAAGCAGATGGCGGCGATGACAATGGCGAGGCTGGCGAGCCAGAAGGCCAGATTAGGATTGCTGTCGATATATTTACCCACAATCCAGGCCGCCGCTGCCCAGCCTAACGAGCCCCACATCCGCACACGACCATATTCGAACTGATAGCGCCGGGAAATCTTATCGATATAAGAGTCGATTACTCCGCAGCCGGAGTTAAAGATGATCCCCAGATAGATCCCTCCCAGCAAGGCGCCAAACCAAAAGTTGTGCACCAGCAGCGGCGCGTAAACGTAGATAAAGAAGGGGCCCACCGGCAGGAGCAGGGCGACCAGCAGCCAGATAAGCCGTTTTTTCAGGCCGAACTTGTCAGAGATAAAGCCGAAGAAAGGCTGCATCAGCAGGGCGATAAAGGCGTTGACCGAGTAAAGCAGCCCGGTCTTCGTGGCGCTGATGCCAAGATGCTGGGTGGTCCAGATAACGAAGAAAGCCATGGTCGACGACCAGGCGAACAGGTAGAGGAAATCGAAAAGACTCAACAGAAGGTAGTTTCTTTTACCGGACGTCATGTTTCAGTTCCTTGCAAATGGGCAGAGAGAATGTCAGCGATCCGCGGGCCGCGTTCGCTGTTTTCCCGACATGTTATACGTATTACATTAATTATTTGTTATGGCATCAGAATTGACGATGGTGCAACAGATCATATGAGGTATTGTGATCATTGCTGCACTAATTTTGTCTCTTATTGCCATTTTCTGTTTATTAATTTCAACTTGAAATTAATTGTGATCGTATAACATTATTTTTGTTATACACCCTACAATGCGTTAAAGTTGCCACATTGTAAATGATGTTAAAGACCTGGGGATTATTGACCTGGCGCATCATTTTGCACAAAAAATAACCGTATTATGGAAAGGGTAAAGGACGACAGAGGAGGAACCGTGATGACCGTTGACAGACTATACCGCCACCTTCTGCAGAAGCTTATTAACGCCAATATCGATATTGACGCCTATCTGCAACTGCGAAAGGCCAAAGGCTACATGTCAGTCAGCGAAAATGACCATCTGCGTGATAACTTGTTTGAGCTTTGCCGTGAAATGCGTGCGCAGGCGCCGCGCCTGCAGAATGCCATTTCACCGGAGGAGAGGGATGTCCTTCGCCTGGCCGGCGAATCGGTCGCCGCCGCTGCACTATGCCTGATGAGCGGGCATCATGATTGTCCGCTATACATCGCTGTTAACGTAGAGAAGCTAGAACGCTGTCTGACAGGATTGACCTCAAATATTCATAAATTGAATAAATTGGCGCCAATCACTCATGCCTGATCGGCTGAAACCCAGGGGAAGTGAACGCTTCCCCTGTTAAAGGTTATGTAAAAATCCCCGCGCAAATTTCCCCGCTGGCTACCCTTTAGCCCAGAGCTGACGAAAGGAGAATGCCATGCGTCCGATCCCACTGCTGTTGATATTGAGCGCCTTAGCGCTACCAGCCCTGAGCCAGGCCGCGGTGCGGGTGGAGGTATTGCAAAACCGGCTGGCCCAGCCGTGGGGCATGGCCTTTCTGCCTGACGATCAGGGCATACTGATCACCCTGCGCGGCGGCGAGCTCAAGCGCTGGCAGCCGGGTAAAGGTCTGTCGGCACCGATAGCCGGCGTGCCGCAGGTATGGGCCAACGGCCAGGGTGGCCTACTGGACGTGGCGCTGGCCCCGGATTTCGCCCAGTCGCGGCGGGTGTGGCTGAGCTATGCGGAAAGCGACGCCAGCGGTAAGGCGGGCACCGCGGTGGGCTATGGGCGGTTGAGCGAGGATGCCACGCAGCTGACGGACTTTACCGTGGTCTTTCGCCAGCAGCCGAAGCTCTCCGTCGGCAATCATTTTGGCGGCAGGCTGGTGTTCGACGGCAAAGGATATTTGTTTATCGGGCTGGGCGAAAATAATCAGCGCGCCACCGCCCAGGATCTCAGCAAGCTGCAGGGGAAAGTGGTCCGCCTGACGGAGACCGGAGGTGTACCGCCGGATAACCCTTTTGTCGGCCGGGATGACGCCAGGCCGGAGATCTGGGCTTACGGCATCCGTAATCCGCAGGGCATGGCGATGAATCCCTGGAGCGAGGCGCTGTGGCTGAACGAGCATGGCCCGCGCGGCGGAGATGAAATTAATATTCCGCAGGCGGGGAAAAATTACGGCTGGCCGCTGGCGACGCACGGTATTAACTACAGCGGCCTGCCCATTCCGGAAGCAAAAGGCAAAACGGTTCCGGGGACCGAACCTCCCCTGTATGTCTGGCCGGTCTCTCCCGGGGTGAGCGGGATGGCCTTTTATTCGGCGCCGACCTTTCCCCAGTGGCAGCATAAGCTATTTATCGGCGCGCTGAAGGAGACATCGCTGATTGTCCTGGCGGTGGACGGTAATCAGGTCCGCGAGGAGGGGAGATTACTGGAGGCGCGCGGAAAACGCATCCGCGATGTTCGCGTGGGACCCGACGGCTATCTGTACGTTTTAACCGACGAGTCTAACGGCGAGCTATTGCGGTTGAGTCCCGAGGCTTAGCCTCAGGTCACCGGGATCTGCACTACTTCGCGCCAGGCAGGACGTTGGCTAATCTGCTGATACCAGCGCTGCAGATGGGGCCGCGGTTGCCAGCTGTCGAGGATCGACAACAGATTGTAGACGAAGGGAGCGACGGCAATATCGCCAAGGCCGAACTGCTCGCCGGAGAGCCACGGCATTTTGGCCAGTTCGTCGTCCAGCATGGCGAACAGCGCTTCGCAGGCGCTGATCCCCGCGGCGATGGCCGCCGGGTCGCGCTGCTCCGGTGGCGTTCTCACCAGGCCCATTAATACCGGGCGATGGGCGGGTGAGAGGGTGCCGTTGGACCAATCCATCCACTTTTCCCCTTGCGCGCGCTGCGCCGGCGCGGCCAGCCACAGACGGTCAACGCCATACTGGGCCGCCAGGTAGCGAATAATCGTATTTGATTCCCACAATACCACCCCGGTGGCATCGTCCTTTAACAGCGGCACCAGCCCGTTCGGGTTCATCGCCAGATATTCCGGGTCATGATTGAGACCAAACTCCAGCCCGGCGAGGATCTGCTGATAAGGCAGATCCAGCTCCTCCAGCACCCAGCGTACTTTCTTCACGTTGGTCGAGTTATTACGTCCCCACAGTGTAATCATTTTCGCTCCTGAGTTTGTTTCACTGCCGTTGCAGCGCGATCGGCGATCATGTTGGGATAAAGTTAAAAATCCGGCAAGCTTTTTTATTTGGCTGTTATTAAAGGTTTTTATGCTTACTCCCTTCAGCCAGGGGCACTCCTGGGTAACAGGGCCCGGAAAGTGTTTTTACTATTTTACAGGAGTAATATCTATAGGGTGTTACGCTACGAAGGAAAGGGCGTGATCATGGTATATCTTATTGATGATTAAAGCTTTAAATTATGCACGTATCTATAAAAACGCTCCCTCTCCGTCTCGGTTAAAATCTCAATGTCGCCTGAGGGTATAATTTGATGCTGATTATTGCATCGCAATCATCTGAGGAACACAGGTTAATATTAATAAATAGAAAGTTAGTGAAAGAATTATATTTTTACAGGGATGAACTGTTGTTTTTATCGATCGGATATACATCTTTTTCATCCCACCCAGAAAAAATTGACCATGAGAGGCGCCGACTGGCTGAAGATATTCTGAAAAATAGCAAAAAAAACCCAGTGACTGGCACTGGGGAGTAAATTTACTCAGGGTTGCATGCTGTTCTCAAGATAATATTCGAGTCTCGAAGTATGGCTTAACCAAAGGTAACCATCAACTTCCATACAGACTACATGGGAAATATACTGTATTAAATAACCAGGAATCCACCCTTACTTTTGTGCTATTTATCTTACCTGGGTAATCACGGCGGGGGTAAGTGGTATATAATGCAATAATCAGTATTTGAATCTATAGCGTTAAACGAGCAGAGCCTGGTAGAGGACTTTACTTTCCCCGGAAGGATTTGAAAAAGGCGGTTAAAATGAATGACTGATAAGGATGGCCAGCATACTATCGCGGTGCTATCAAAACATTCCTGCAAAACGAAATAGGGATAAAAGAAGCACTGGCGAACTGCAGTCTGGAAGAGCGAGTCGTAGAGCTCGATATGGCATCGGACGAGACGGGTAGGAGATTACCCGGGAAGAGATGTTAACCTTTTCATCAAACCGGCGTGATTAATAACGGGCAACAGTATCAGAGCGGCCCGGGGTTTTGAGAGCAATACTTCTGTAAAGGCCACGGCTGTGGATGCGCTGTTATGAATGTATTTGTAAAATTTATCACCATCCAGAGTCGCCTTGAAAAAAAAAAGCCCAGCGACAGGCTGGGGTGTAATTACACGCATAAAGGGATATGCCATTTTCAACACAATATGCGAATCTTAATTTATGGAATAACTGCGGGTGAGCTACCCGCTTCCATAAAGATTGCAGGGGAAACTATACTGTATTTAATGACCAGGAATCCATCCTTATCGATGTGCTATTTTTCTTACTTGTGTAATACGGAAAGGGAAAATAGCCCGATAAACTATTTTTTACCGATATGCCGACTAAAACAGGAAAGCCGTCTGCCTGCTTATCCAGTGGGCGAATAATTCATATCATTAGCGGGAGGCTCTCCCTTCCTGACCTCAATCCCTGATGGTGGCGTATAGGGGGGATAGCTGATTGATATGCTTTATCAAGGATATTGCGCCTCCATCGGCGGAATGCTGTGGCAATCGAAGCCCTGCTGAACATGGCGATCAGGCAGACCCGATGGAGAGAAAAGTGCGGGCGTTGTTGCTAATTTCCTGAGACGGGCGTAATGACCGTCTCAAGCATAGCCCGGGAGTTCTCAACTGCATTTCAGGCGTAAATAGGGCCTACAGAACCTTCAGGTTTATATTTAAGCGTCTGAGACTTCTACAGCAGCAAGTCAGATGTGGTTATTGTGAGTTCGGAAGTTGAACTGGGCCTCATGGAATGCAACCGGGCCGACATTTTGAGTTTTGTGAAGGGTATCAGCATTAACAACCATCCCCGGTTCTCAGGTGAGGGGGGTAGGGGCGAGGCGACTGGATATCACTGGCCAGGCTTTCGCTTACCCCACACGGCCCCGCCATAATGTGAATCTATGACCAGGCAAACCACAATGAAAGACACGCTTGCGACCTCTCTTTAGTAGCATTTTTCCCGAAGAGAAGTGAGTTATGTCATTGAAATTTCGGTGAATAATTGGTTTTGAAAGGCGATTTTTTTCTTGCCATAATAAAGTTAACATTAAGGCGATTACGATCAAAAAAATTGTTCTGATTAAAGCACAGCGGCATGTTATTGCGTAAACTTTAAAAACTTTACCAACTCGCTGTTTCTTTAAGGTCATTTGTACGCTTTACTCACCGGTTGCTGCGGCGCGGTCAGAGTGGCGCGGCATATTTTGTTTGGAAAGGATACTTGGGTGGCTCTTATGATGCATGACGCTTTTTCCCTTCGCGGCCTCGCGGCAGGTTGCGCGCTGTTATTTCTTGTCGCACCTGCGGTGCAGGCTGCGGAACAACTCCCCGACGCCCCTTCAATTGACGCTCGCGCCTGGATCCTGATGGACTATGCCAGCGGGAAGGTGCTCAGCGAAGGCAATGCCGATGAAAAACTCGACCCGGCCAGTCTGACGAAGATCATGACCAGCTACGTGGTAGGGCAGGCAATAAAAGCGGGAAAAATCAAACTGACCGATATGGTGACCGTTGGGCGCGATGCCTGGGCGACCGGCAACCCGGCGCTGCGCGGCTCATCGGTGATGTTCCTCAAGCCTGGCATGCAGGTTTCCGTAGAAGATCTGAACAAAGGGGTCATCATTCAGTCCGGTAACGACGCCAGCATTGCGATTGCTGACTACGTAGCGGGCAGCCAGGACGCTTTCGTTAGCCTGATGAACGGCTACGCCAAAAAAATGGGGCTGACCAACACCACCTTTATGACCGTCCACGGCCTTGACGCGCCGGGGCAGTTCAGCACCGCCCGCGATATGGCGCTGCTGACCAAAGCGATGATCCACGACGTACCGGAAGAGTATGCGGTACATAAAGAGAAAGAGTTCACTTTCAATAAAATTCGCCAGCCGAACCGCAACCGCCTGCTGTGGAGCAGCAACCTCAACGCCGATGGCGTGAAAACCGGGACCACCGCCGGGGCCGGCTATAACCTCGTCTCCTCGGCCACTCAGGGTGATATGCGTTTGATTGCCGTGGTGCTGGGGACCAAAACCGACCGCATTCGCTTTAACGAGTCAGAAAAACTGCTGACCTGGGGCTTCCGCTTCTTTGAAACCGTGACGCCGATTAAACCAGATGCCACCTTCGTTACCCAGCGCGTGTGGTTTGGCGATAGCAATGAAGCGAAACTGGGGGCTGGCGAGGCGGGCTCTATCACTTTGCCGAAGGGCCAGCTGAAAAACCTGAAAGCCAGCTATACCTTAAATCAGCCGCAGCTTACCGCGCCGCTGGAGAAGGGACAGGTGGTCGGGACTATCGACTTTAAGCTAAATGATAAAACCATTGAACAGCGTCCGCTGATTGTCATGGAGTCGGTAAAAGAGGGCGGCTTCTTCAGCCGGATGATCGACTTCGTGCTGATGAAACTGCACGGCTGGTTCGGCAGCTGGTTCTCCTGATGCCTGCCCGCGCCCTGCGGGGCGCGGGCAGCGACGCTTCAATACAGTAGGGAAATCTGCTGCGCCTTCGCCAGCGCGACCAGCTCATCATCCGGGCAGATATCACTGGCAATCACGTCAAATTTCGCTAACGCCCCCATGCGCGCCGGACGCACTTTGCCAAACTTGCTGTGGTCGACCACCAGCACGTGATAGCGCGCGTGACGCATCGCCCAGTGCTTAACCGGCAGCTCTTCCAGGTTATAGCAGGTCGCCCCCTGCTCGCAGTCGATCCCCGCCGCCGAGTAAAAGGCGATATCAGGGCTCAGATGGCTGAGGGTATCCTCAAGGCTCAGCGGCATAAAAATCGCGTTGCTGGCATGAAACTCCCCACCGCACAGGACCGCGCGGCACTGGGGTTTTTCCTGCAGGGCCAGAAAGGTGTTCAGGGAGTAGCAGACGCCGGTGAAGGGAAGGGCATCGTCAATGGCGTCAATAATCCACGGCGTGGTGGTCCCGCAGTCGAAGAAGGCCATCTGATGGGCCTCCAGCAGCGCGGCCGCATGGCGAGCGGCACGGCGTTTTTCCTCGACCAGCCGGGTTTTTTGATCGCTGAGCAGGTAATGGGTGGCGCTGCGCGGCTCCAGCACAATGTATCCGCCGAGCAGCACAACCGGGCCGCTGTGGCCATTGAGGTCGCGACGAATGGTCATTTCCGACACCCCAAGCAGGGAAGCGGCTTCTTTCAGATGCAGCTTATCGCTGCGTTTAAGTGCCTGAATGAGCTGACTGATACGTTCGTCACGGCGAGTTTCCATATTCCCTCTGCGCTAAAATCGCCCTGCGGGGGCAGGGCGTTAGCGGGATTTTACCTGTCGCTTGCGGGTTAGTCACGCGGTGGCCGCAGCGACGGCGGCGTTTAGCCGCGCACCCAACCTTTGCGGATTGGCAAGGAGAAGCAGAGACGATACAGCCGCTGCAGCTGATGGTATAGCGCCGGGCCGAACGTATGCCAGATCAGCGCCGCGCCAAGGCAGCCGCACATCCCGGCCAGCAGCCCGCCGACCATATCCAGCGGCCAGTGCACGCCGAGATAGACACGGGACCAGGCGATGGCGGCGGCAATGGCCATCAGCAGGGCGCCGGACCACAGGCGATGCCAGAACAGGAAGGCCAGGGCAAAGGTAAAGCTGACGGTGCCATGGTCGCTGGGGAAGGAGTCGTCCGCCGCGTGGTGCAGGAAGTTATAGCCTACGCCGGCGACAAACGGCCGATCGTGCGGATAGAGGTGGCCGATCGCCCACGACACGGTCAGGCTGATCGTCAGCGCCAGTATCAGCTTAAACACCATCTGCCGCTGGGCAGGCCCCCACAGCCACAATGTCACCACCAGCAGAGGTACGATCAGAATCAGATCTTTAGCGATGAAGATCGCCATCTCAATGGCCCACTGCGGCGAGGCAGGCGTCGCGTTGAGCAGGGCGAACAGCGCATAGTTAATTTTTTCCAGCATAGACTTCCAGGCTCGTTGGTCCGATAGCAATTAAGCCGCCTACCCTAAATAAAAGCGGTGCGGAGTTAAAGGCGGCATTGTCTTAAAGATCAGGTTGTTATGAAATCCACTACCATAAAGTCTACGGCTAACAGCCTGAAAAACGTCAGTATATCGTTTGTCACATTGCTGAAACATAAACGGAATATATACACAGGCTGAATAACAGGGGAGAGGCAGGACGATGGCGCACGGCTCGTAATATTGTGCGGTGTCACCCACAATTCACTATCTCCGCGCCGGGAGTTTCATTACACTTTGCGCGATTTTTGATAGATAAGAGATTTCATGCAAAATTATTCGCTTTCAGGCCGCCGCCTCGGAAGGCAGGCGCTGTTGTTCCCGTTATGTCTGGTGCTGTACGAGTTTTCCACTTATATCGGCAACGATATGATTCAGCCGGGCATGTTAGCCGTGGTGCAGGAATTTCAGGTGGGCAACGAATGGGTACCTACCTCAATGACTGCCTATCTGGCAGGCGGCATGTTTTTACAGTGGCTGCTGGGGCCGCTGTCGGATCGTATTGGCCGCCGTCCGGTGATGTTGACCGGCGTAGTATGGTTCATCGTCACCTGCCTGGCAACGCTGCTGGCGCAGACCATTGAGCAGTTTACCCTGCTGCGCTTCCTGCAGGGGATCAGCCTGTGCTTTATCGGCGCGGTGGGCTATGCGGCGATACAGGAGTCCTTTGAGGAGGCGGTGTGTATCAAAATCACCGCCCTGATGGCTAACGTGGCGCTGATAGCCCCGCTGCTGGGGCCGCTGGTGGGCGCCGCCTGGGTGCATATCCTGCCGTGGGAGATGATGTTTGTCCTGTTCGCCGTGCTGGCGGCCATCTCGTTCTTCGGCCTGCAGCGGGCGATGCCGGAGACCGCGACGCGGCTGGGCGAAAAGCTGTCGGTGAAAGAGCTGGGCCGCGACTATCGGCTGGTGCTGAAGAACCTGCGCTTCGTCGCCGGCGCGCTGGCCACCGGCTTTGTCAGCCTGCCGCTGCTGGCGTGGATTGCCCAGTCGCCGGTGATTATTATCAGCGGCGAACAGGCCACCAGCTATGAGTACGGCATGCTGCAGGTGCCGATTTTCGGGGCGCTGATTGCCGGCAACCTGGTGCTGGCGCGCCTGACTGCGCGCCGGACCGTGCGCTCGCTGATTATCATGGGCGGTTGGCCGATCATGTTTGGCCTGATCCTCTCTGCGGCGGCGACCGTGGTCTCTTCCCACGCTTATCTGTGGATGACGGCCGGTCTGAGCTTCTACGCCTTCGGGATTGGCCTCGCGAACGCCGGCCTGGTGCGTTTAACCCTGTTCGCCAGCGAGATGAGTAAAGGCACGGTCTCGGCGGCGATGGGAATGCTGCAGATGCTGATCTTCACCGTCGGCATCGAGCTCAGCAAACATGCTTACGAGCTGGGCGGCAACGGGCTGTTCAGCCTGTTTAACCTGCTGGGTGGGGTATTATGGCTGGGGCTGATGATTTACTTTCTGAAAGATAAAAGCGTCGGCAATTCGCAGCAGGGGTAGTTGTTTTCAACCCGGATGCGCTCGCATCCGGGTCTTATCAGGCGAACGGCGCTTCGCGATCCAACACCTTATCAATAATCTGCAGGACACCTTCTTCGTTGTTATGCGGCGCCTGATAGCGGGCGACGGCTTTGACGTCTTCCCGGGCGTTGGCCATGGCAAAGCCAAACCCGGCGTGCTGCAGCATTTCGATATCGTTGCCGCTGTCGCCGAACGCCACTACCTCGTGATCCTCAATGCCCCAGCGCTGCTGCAAAATGCGCAGCCCGTTGGCTTTGTGCACACCCGGGATAATTAAGTCGATGCTGCCGTAGCCGGTGGCCACCGCGGTGACCATGTCCCCCAGCGCCGCGTGCAGCTTCGGCTGAATTTCCGGGATCAGGCTGTCTGGCACGTTGAGACCAAATTTGAGGATGGTGTCATCGAGATGGTTAAAATCATCCACCAGTTCAAGGCGGTGATAATACTTCGCCGCCACCGTCTTCAGCGCGTCGTTGTAGCGATTGAGGGTGTAGGCGCTGCGCTTCCCGCAGGCGATGATTTCGATATTCGGCAACGTCTGCAGATGGTCGACCACGGCGTTGAAGTGGTGAACCGGCAGTTGGCAGTTGAAGACGTCTTCATTGCCGCTCACCACCCAGCCGCCGTTTTCCGCCACGAAGGCGATCTGATGGGCGATCTCCGGGAAAAAGGAGATCAGCTGATAATATTGGTTGCCGCTGGCGACCACGAAGCGAATATTCTGTTCGCGCATTCGCTGGTACTGGGCGAGGAAGCGCGGCCGGTTGTAAGTTTTGGCATCGCTTAAAAAGGTGCCGTCCATATCCACCGCAATCAGTTTGATGCTCATTAGCTGTTCTCCATAACGGGTTCAGATTGTGGCTTAGCCACCGCGCGGGCGACCAGCGCCGCCACCATCACCAGACCCAGCACCACCATCATGGCGCTGCGCAGGCCGAAGTGTTCGCCGAGGAAACCCAGCAGCGGCGGCCCGACGAGGAAAGCGAGATAGCCGGTGATCGCCACCACGCTGACGCGCTTGGGCGCGTCCGGCCCGGTATCGCTGGCGGCGGAGATGGTCAGCGGGAAGCCGAGCGAGGCGCCAATGCCCCACAGCAGCACCGAGATGCCCGCCACCCAGGGGTTATCGACGAAGATGATCAGGCCTATGCCGAGGGCGCCCATCACTGCGCTGCCGCGGACCACCGCCACCCGGCTGTAGCGATCGATAAACCAGCCGCCGGTAAAGCGGCCCAGCGTCATGCCGAGGGTGAAACCGGCATAAATCAGGGAGCCGGAGGTGGGGCTAAAGCCGTGGCCATCCACCATCAGCAGCGGCAGCCAGTCGTTGGCCGAGCCTTCGGCAAAGGCCATCGCCAGGACAATGACGCCGATCAGCAGCAGCTGCGCGTCGCGCCACACCGGCAGACCTTTCGCCTCACCGTGGGCGACTTCGGCGGCATTTTTACCGGTGCCGTCGGGAATGGCGCGGATAGCAATGGCGATGGGCAGGATAGCCACCAGCGCAGCCGCCAGGATGTGCGGGGCGGCCGGCAGACCGAATCCGGTCACTGCCATGCCCACCCCGGCGCCGAACAGGGTGCCAAAGCTGTAGAAGCCATGCATCATCGGCAGCACCGTTTTATTCATCTCCCGCTCGATCGCCGCGCCTTCGACGTTAATAGCGACCTCTGCGGAGCCGAAGCTGGCGCCAAAGATAGCCAGACCGAAGGCGAACAGCGGGGCGGAAGTGACCCACAGCGCCAGGCTGAGCACCAGCATGCCAAGCACGGCGAAGGACATGGTGGTGCGGATGACCTTGCGGGTACCAAAGCGCTTCACCAGCCACGCCGAGCAGAGAATACCGCTCATCGACCCCACCGACAGACCAAACAGCACCACGCCCATCTCTGCAGTGGATAGCGCCAACAGATCGCGGATCGCCGGCGTGCGGGTGGCCCAGGAGGCCATTAACAAGCCGGGGATGAAAAAGAACATAAACAGCGCCCATAGCCGAAGCTGCAGCGCTCTGCGCGAGGATTGCGTCGTCATCCGTAAACGCCTTAAAGGAGAAGAGTGAAGACAACAGTAGCAAGTATGTGTACATTTGTACATAAACCGGAAGAGGAAAATCATGGCCCGTAGACCAAACGATCCGCAGCGCCGCGAGCGCATCCTGCAGGCGACGCTGGATACCATCGCGGCGCACGGCATCCATGCGGTGACGCACCGTAAAATCGCCACCTGCGCGAATGTGCCGCTGGGATCGCTGACCTACTATTTCAGCGGCATTGAGGCGTTAATTGAGGAGGCGTTCAGCCTGTTTACCGCCGAGATGTCGGCGCAGTATCAGCAAGGCTTCGTCGGGGTAACGAACCGGGAACAAGCCTGCGATGCCATCGCGGATCTGATCTTCAGCGCCCAGGTGACCACGGCGCGCAATATGGAGCTGATGTACCAGCTGTACGCGTTCTGCAGCAGTCAGCCGGCGCTGAAGGCGGTGATGCAGAACTGGATGCGGCGCAGCCAGCAGACGCTGGAGCAGTGGTTCGCCCCCGATACCGCCCGCGGTATCGACGCCTTTATTGAAGGGATGACCTTGCACTTTGTCACCGACCGCGCGCCGCTGTCGAAGGCGGCAATCCGCATGATGGTCGGGCAACTGGCGGGGGAGAGGGCGCAGGAAGAAGGGCGCTGAGGCACAGCGAGGGATGCGTGAGGGCTAAATGCAGGCAACAAAAAAACCATTTATGTAAATGGGTTATTAAAAACAATGACTTGCAATATTATCAGCGAGTTAGGTTGGTGGTAAGGAGTGGCAATTACGGGGCAATGCCAACCGCTGCCGCCACTTTGTCGCCACTTGGCATTTATTACTTAGTGGTCCTTAAAGGCGATCCTCTACACTACGCTCCCGAATATTAGTCCACATTGGATGAACTATGAAGTTGCTGATCGCCTCTTTATTATTGCTGTTTTGCCCTAGAAAAGGATTTGAGTGGTTCGTTAAGAAATGTATCCCAGATGAATACAACAACTCTAATTTTAGCAACGCTTCATGTCTGTTACGAAAAAAAATCCACTCGGCAGCGATAGCTAATTTTGTTTTTTTCTCTATTGTAATAGCTGGCGTGTGGTATGAATGGAGGATAGAACCGACAATTATCAATTGCATTAAAGCCGGTTCTGCGTACATCGCACTAACAGTAACACTAGGGCGGGGTGGCTGGAATGTTCAGTCAAATAAGGGAAACACTCTCACGGAAAGAATTGATCGGAACATCTACAAGTTGGCACAGTACATCAATGTGGCAATTTTGCTGGTGACGTTGTATTACCCAGGAAAATGACTTAAATACTCAAAGTTGCTAAGGGGTTAAAACGTAACGCGGTTTCAAGGTAGTCAGGAGCCAGGTGTGCATAGCGCATGGTCATTTTTATGTCGTGATGACCCAGGATTTTCTGGAGCGCAAGGATGTTTCCGCCGGACATCATAAAATGCGCTGCAAACGTATGGCGCAGAACATGAGTAAGTTGCCCGCGTGGAAGCACGATTGAGGTTTTATCCAGCACAGATAAAAACTGAAGTAGCAGTCAGTAAAGAACTTGAAGCCGTCCAGGGCAATGATTTCCTCGTACAGCTCTTTGCTAATCGGGATGCTACGGTTCTTTTTGCCTTTGGTCCTGACAAACGTGATCCGATACTTTGTGACTTGGGAGCGGGTGAGGTTCACTGTTTCGCGCCAGTGTGCTCCTGTACTCAGGCAGATTTTAACGACCAGTGAGAGTAGTGCGTTTTGGCGCTCGCAGTCGTACAGAAGTTCTGTGATTTGTTCATGTGTAAGCCAGGCCATTTCCTTTCGGCAATAGTGAACTTGCGCATGTTCTCCAACGGGTTAGGTGATGCCCATTCTCCAAGTCGGGCCAGCTCGCTAAAAACGCCACTTAGATAGCTTTGTTCGAGGTTAATAGTTACAGGGCTGGCACCTTTCTTCCACTTCTCACTGAAATAGATTTCACCCGTTAGGCGTTTGTCACGGTAATGCGCGAACAATTTCGAGCTGAGATCAGTAGCAAGAGGGTTTCCGAGTGCATCTACCATCAGGACTAGCTTGTCGTAAACATGCTCGCCAGCGGTTATGGATTTGCCGTGTAGCTTGAACCAGAGTTCGACGACATCTTTCAGAGTCCGGCGATCCACCGATTCACCTAACCAGGGTTTAGCCTCTGTCTCATCCATCGTGTGGCGCTCAAAAGCCAGTGCTTCGCCTTTGGTGGCGAACTGCTTACGCACACGTCGCCCACTACGCCCGGCGGGGTAGCATTCACAAATCCATTTTCCTGTGTCGAGTTTTCGTACTGCCATAAAAAAGCCCTCATGTCTGAGGGTTAAATTTGACTGTGTATTTGAACAGTGATCAATGTATGATGCAGATAAGATCATACACATATACTGAAGAAGATAGAGAAAATAGCCTGAAATCGTGTTCGGTCGGATTTAATCTTTTTACAATTTATTCATTATGAGGTTTACTTATCCAAATCTACTGCAACTTTATATTATTAATTAGTTAACATATAGTTATTTCGGTAGTAAATTATGGTCGATCAGTTATGAGTTATCAGAGTTAACTGTTTTAACATATTAATTTGTAGGTGAAAATAATGTCAAAATATCCTGGGCAGCCAGAACAAGCACCAAAGTGGTATCGTGATAGAGGTCAGTCTTATATAGAGAGCGAATTCAGTAAAGAGTTAGGGGATCTAGCTGAAGCCATAGAAAAAGAGCACTGGTTTGGTGATCAAACGAAGCATTCGAGGTATCGGGTAGATTTCATTTTAAAAGATGCTCGTCTTATAATTGAATTAGATGGGCATGAGTATCATTCTACCAAAGATCAATTGGAGAATGATGCTATTAGACAACGTTATTTAATAAGGGCAGGTTATTCTGTAATTAGATTCACAGGTAGAGAAATAAATAGAAACGCTGCGGGTTGTGTTGCTGAGGTCAGAACACTATATAAAGAGAAAATGCAACGGGCTCCTGCAAAATATCGCGCAATGTATATAGATTATCCATTCGTATATCGAGAAACTATCAAGGCATTGAAATTTTTTAAAGAATTGCACCCAAACAGAGTTTTTAATTCAGTGCCAATTGATGAATTGATCCCCCATGCTATTGAGTGGCTCCATGAGAAATCTTTCATCACTGCATTTCTTTTTTATCCTCCTGAGGATGATCGTGAAGTACGGCATTTGGACGGGTCCATCAAAGAATATAAAAAAGGTGAGGTTAGGATTAATAACTTCCCAGATGAGTGGTATTCGTTTGAGTTAGGCACACACATGAAAAGTTATTCTCATCTTTTTGATGAGTTTATATTGGTTGCAGATGATCCAGTGTATATTGAACCATTAAGATCCGTATTGCCAGAAACATTCAGTAAATTTAAGATAGGTGATTATGAATTTGAGCATTTAGCAAATGGTAAATTATTACGGCATGGGAATGAGAATACATCATATATCGGAAGTGATCTTGTTCGAGTATCTTGGCAACGTTTGTGGTACGTAATTGGTGCATCTTTAGGATTATCCCTTTATGAAATGTAAACTTGAAATCAATTCTTTGTTTATGTCGAGAAAGTAATGTGATTAGTTGGGCCCATTAAGGGCTCAACTAATTTGACTCTTATACTACAACGAGTTCATCGCTAACCATACTTGAACTAGTTTTTTCATGCTCAATGGCTAAAGATTCTCTGTACTCTTTTGCTTCTGCAAACATTGTCCAATGCGCATCAATACTCATTTCTTTAATGGTTGATTTGATGTCTTTTATACCAACATTGAAGAACTCTTTACGTGAGTTAACTTTGTTTACTTGCTTATCGTTAAACACTTTGTGGAGATGATTTTCGAGTGATGGTGCATCATCACTGTAGATCATTGCATGCACATCGAATGAGAAAGGCACGCTGGCATCACCCAGCTCTCGAACGCGATCAAGAGGTTCGAGCCTACGCGTCATCCCAATCTTATAAACGTTTTCTCCAAAGGAACCGATGTTACTGATCACATATACGTGACCTGAACGTGTTTGCTGCGCCATCGAAATGGCTCGTTGGTTTTTGGCTTCAGCTTCTTCGTATTTAACTTGCAGCTCAGCCAGTTTCTGTTCGAGGGCTATACGTTGTTCTTCGCCTGCGAGCATCAGTTCTTTAGTCGCTTTATCAATGGCCTGTTGAATGGCTTTTTCTTCTTTTTCAGCTTCTTTTATCGCTTTTTCGTACTCGCGCCGCGCTTTTTCTTCTTCACGCAACTGTTCTTTGATTCGTCTTTGCTCTTCTCTTTCTTCGAGCATAATTTCATTTACAGCCACCCCCCATTTAAGTTCGTTGAGTCGGGCTTGTAAGTAGATATCGGTGATCTTGGCGGACCTAAAGGCTGAACCGTTAAAATTCACGAGCTCAAACGCATCTTTTATTTCTTGGGATAATTTACCGTAATTGTTATGTTTAATTTTTGAAAGGGAGCTATCGACCTTTCCATTAAAAGCATCTAGCACAAATTTAATTGCGGTGTTTCGTCTGTTCGGTTCGACATACTCACAGCTTGCCGCTTTGCTCGTTTTGATAAGAGACTTAGTCAACTCCCTGGCTTTTTGCAGCTCTTTCCCAGCATCTGTAAATTCATAGTTCTCTGCCAGTTCGTCCAAAACGCTACGGTTAGGAACTATCCATTCATCTCCGTATCCTTCAATTTTATTTTTCATTGATTTGGCGACAGCTTGATAGGTCTCTGCGAACTCTTTCGCTTCATATGCAGAGCCAGCAATTTCTTTTGCTCGTATCTCAGCATCTGCGATTATTTTCATCGCATTATCATTTGCATGGGAGATCAGTTCATCTGCTTTACTATTCGCGTTATCAAGTCGCTCTTTGGCTTTCAAGCGAGCATCACGAGCATCTTGGGTGATATCAACTGCTTCGCTATTGGCGTTGCTTAAAATTAATTCCGCTTGGTGGTGGGCTTCGTTTACTGATCTTACAGCTTTTATTTGAGCTTCTTCAATCTTTTCTTTGGCTATAGTTTCAGCTGTTTTTATCTTCTTCTCCGCATCCAGTACAGCATCATGCAATTCTTGGTACTGCCATAAGGGGGCCGCTTTCCCTTCAAGCTCTGCATGTTCACGGATGGCCTGAGCTAATTTTTCCTGTGTTTCACCTAATTCACCTCCAAGTGATTTATTGCTGGAGGCTAAAACATCCATTTCCTTTCGATGTTTTTTACTTTTCTTGAAAAGTACAACAGATAAAATGGGAGAGAGTAATGCTAATAAGAGTACTACTACAATAAATAAATCCATTTCAAAATCCTTTTATCATATCAAATTGAAACAGTTGTGCTTCTTACATTTGCAATCACTTCTATATCTGAAAAAGCACATTCAAAACTAATATTTGCAGTGGAAATTTTAATCATGCCCTTGGGCAACCGTGTGATGAGTCTAATGGAATAAGTTCCATCAATGTTGATCAACCAGTGCCCATCAAGCACTTCTGCAAACTTTTGTTCACATATGTATGTAGTCAGTCCGTCGAGGACAACCATCGGAGCAGATAGATTTGCTGGAAGAAATGATGTGTCAAAAACATACGATCCATCTTCAACCATTCTTCCTGCTGCCAGACGAAACTTTGCGAGCTCTTCGGTGGGTGCTGTTTGAGAACTTAGCTTGAGGCCTTTCCCGGCGGTTAACCAATTAAGCGAGGTACCTGTTTCCAAGGCACATTGAATAATCCAATCTGCGGGGAAGGTATCTCGCATGTATCTGTTAGCCAATGTACTTGTTGACACTTCTAAGTGGTCTGCAAGGGCTTGCCGTGTTGTAAAACCATATGCCACGACCAATCGCTCAATCGCAGCCTTGCCACCCTGATTGGGATTTATTTTGATCTCGCTTGGGTGCTTTGACGTTGACATATCGCTTATACGATCCTGGAACCAATTTGGTTCCCATTTGGGGACTTGTCACGATTACTACCGGCTCACCACAAGCCAATAGGAGATGTTGCATCATGACCCCTAACATTTCAATCACTCTGAATACGCCGCACGTCAAAATCAAACGTTATAGCGAGCTGACCGGGCTGCCTGTATCTCCATAGCATGAGCCAAAAGGAACTGAGGGAGCTAAACGCGCGGCTTCGCATGGTTAAGCCAAAGCGTCAGAAAGGGGACAGGCAGAATGTGGATAATCAGCAGCGCCTGCATCTGGGGTATGAACTTAAATCGAGAGGCTTTGATGATTCGGAGGCGGAGATCGATCTGCTTCTGCGCGGTGGCAGTATTCCATCCGGTGCCGGTCTGCGTGTCTTTTACCGGAACCATAGGCTGCGGGAAGATGATAAATGGGGACAGTGGTACTGATGAAGGGGGCGCATTTTTCGCCTTTTTCTGCTACATCGGACACATCTGAATGATAGAAAGTATTTTACAACTTAAAAAACGCATTACACTGTATTCATATACAGTATTTGACTGTGCGTATGTAGGGATGTGGCATTACATATCCTGTAGTGAGGATCGGAGGGAAAATGCAGTACTATCTTTTGGAGTCGTTGAAGCTCCAGCGTATTGATTTTTTTTCAAGCTTGTAGCGGCTAGTGAGTGCAGCGATGAAGAGAAGCGGCTTGCTATTCAGTAGGTTTCTGAGTTAACGGATGAGCTAATGGCGAAGATTCGTGCTCATGAATTCAACCGCTCAATTGGTATGACCAACTTAATTTTCACTTATCGTGATTACTGAGTCGATTGAATTATAAACAGAGGCCTGTGTTAAGCCCATAGGTGATGCAAGCCTTCTGTGTGTGACATAAGTCATTGAAATGATATCTAAACAATTGTAATGTTAAGAATGTTGATACTTATAATGGTTTTTTATGGATGATTTAGAAAAAAAATTCAGACACACATCGTCAGGACATAAAAAATATCATAAAAGATTAAGCGATTTTATAATTTTTTTGATAAATAAAGGACGGATTTTAGAGGCTAAATATTATTTTCAGATATTGATTCAGTCTCGACCTGATAACTTAAAAGCTAATATGTTAGGTTATGAGATATCAATAAAATCCTTTGATAATGAAGGTGTTGCTAGATTTGATAAATTTCTATGTGATAACTCTAAGAAAATTGTTGATGTGCAAATTTTACAGTTAGAGTATTATTACTCGGTAAGCAATGAAAAGGGATTTTTATTTGCACTTGAATATATATTGTTAAATAAATTAAAACCAGATGTTTTGAATAAAGTGATTGGGCTAGTTGTTACTTTTGAGTCTTATGCATCAATAATGACGTTGTTGTCATATCTCAAGAGAAATAAACTAAAGCTAAACGAGAAAGCTGACGCGAGAATAAAAAAAATTGTTCTTCAGGAATTCTCAAATTTGCTGGTAAGGGTTAAACTATGAGTGCTTTTTTAGTTGTCCGGATACTGCAATCCCAGAGTGTTTATATCTCTCATACGTTAGTTTACTCTAATGTAGAATTGAGAGGACCGAGTGCAGATACAAGTGAGGAATCCAGTTTTTTTGAGTCTGTTGCAAAGAATATTTATCTGGACTATAACCACTATAAATTATGCGCAAGAATTACTACCATTGTAAATTCAAGCAATGTTATTGACGCTTTAAATATTGCGGATAATAGATTTTCTGAAGTAATGGATGTCATCTCAATAAATTTCCCGATATCTAATTTTAATCTCTCACCTATAGGATTGCTTAAAGACTTGGATAGTGGGGCTATTCATCATTTGAATGATAATAGCTTTAAACCATCCGCAACTTTTATGTTGCAGCAAGGATTAATTCAAAAATATGACAATGATCATTATTTATTGTCAAGGGATAATGAATTGAGTAAAAGATATTTGCGCTCGCTCCACTGGTTTAGAAATGCGAAGCATGAGAATAATAAGCAGCTAAAAATTCTTTTTTATTGGTTTGCGCTTGAGGCTCTTCTTAAGGAGAGTGAGTCCGATAATATCAGTGGGATTATTCGTTGGTTTCTAGGGTTTCCTAACGGGAAAAATAGTCAGGATGTTTCTCTACATCTAATAAAAGACTTGGAATTACATGTGAAATATCATTTTTGGAAAAGGAAATTGCCAATTGTTTTAGATAAAATTAGAGAATTTAGAAATAACTCAGTTCATCATGGATTTAGAAATATTGAATTTGACTTGTCTGAGCTTGATCTATTTTGTCAGGTGATGGTACTGAGTGTTTCAAGATGCCAAGGGGCTGTGAGAAATGCAATTAACAATAATATAACAAGCATTTCTGAATTTAAAGAGTATATACCTGAGATTTTTGAACTCAACACACATGTGAAAAATGATACCCATGGAACTATAATTTATAGTCTTGAAGAGAAAGTTCAGTAGGCATACCTTCTAATCTAAGGCCTCTAGTATCGGGAGTTTTAGTTTTTTTATACGCTATATGTTTTGCCAGTTGCCGCATGAGTTCGCATGAACACCCAAAGACCTTTTGTATTCAGGCCTATCAGAGATGGCGGGGATTTGCTCAAATCATGCAGTGCATGAAAACCACTACACAAAGCGGGCAGGCGTGGCGGGGATACGAGCGCGCGCTTAAGGATAAATTGAAGTTGATTAAAATTTTTTATGTGGATAGTCTTAACGATGTATGATTACTGATCAAAGACAAACATAATCAATTGTATCGAATCTTAAAACTCATTAGGATTAGTATGCTTAAAACAAATAAGGTATTTATTGACACGCAATCGTACGTAAAGGCTGGCCTTCATTTTGAAGGTGGAGCATTTACAGCTTTCCATGAATTATGTGCGAACGGTGATTTAGTCTTAATTACAACTACAGTTGTAGAGAGAGAAGTAAAAGGTAAAATTGAGGAGTCAATAAAGGATGCTCTGCAGGCTGTAAACACAGTGCAAAGAAAAGCTAGGCTTCTGAATAGTATTGATAATGGACCGCTTCATGGTTTTTTTCAGCAATTTAACGAACATGAAATTCACGAAGCAGCACAAAAAGTTTTTGATGATTTCTTAAAAGGATGCCACGCCAGATTAGCTCCTATAGACGAGATAGATCTTAATGAGATTTTAGATAAGTACTTTGGTAAAGAACCACCTTTTGGACAAAATAAGAAAAAAAGTGAATTTCCGGATGCAATTACATTGGCTGCAGTAGAACGATTTGTTAATGATGAAGATGTGTATATAATTTCTGAGGATGCTGACTTAAAAAATTATTGTGCTGGAAAAAATAACCTTCATCAAATTGATTCCCTTGATAAGTTTCTAGGTGAATACAATGCGCATACAAACGAATTAAGTAATAAATTAATGCTCTTTATCGAAAGCAAACATGAAGAAATAAAAGCGGATGTTATTGCGCAACTTAATGATGCAGATGGATATAACTATTCAACTTGGGACGATGCTGAGTTGGATTCATTTGAGGTTATCAATATTGATGATTTTGAACCATCAATTATTAAGATTAATAATAATTATTGTCTAGCGACTTTTTCTGTTTCAGTCGATTTTGAAGTTACAGTATCTGGTCCAGACTTTAATAATGGCTATTGGGACAGCGAAGATAAGGTAATGATTCCAGTGGAGTCAACTACACGAACTGAGGTTCAAGAGATTAGCTTTGATATTGAAATTGAGATCAATTATGAACTCGAAGATGGGGAATTAACAGATGTTGTATTTGATATAAATGTTGATAAGTTATCTCGAGGGATCGAGTTCTCTATTGAAGAAAATGATTTTGAGTATTAATTTTATTCTAACGGCATCATTGTGATGCCGTTGGATTTTATAATGCATATGTTTCGAATTTTATAATCGCATCACCAAGCTATCTGTTTATTTCCATAAATCTTTTTTGAAGTGGTAATAATTCATTTTGTAAGCATCCCGGTAAACCGGACCATTCACATTTAGAGATCTTCCGGCATACTGAATATATCCCTGGAGGAGATCGCCATGCGCAAAGCCCGATTCACCGAACACCAGATCATCGCCGTTCTGAAGTCTGTCGAAGCCGGACGTACCGTTAAGGATGTCTGCCGCGAAGCCGGTATTTCCGAAGCCAACTATTACAACTAGAAAGCGAAGTTCGGCGGTATGGAAGCCTCTGATATCAAAAAGATGAAGGACCTTGAGGATGAAAACCGCCGGCTGAAACAGATGTTTGCGGACCTGAGCCTCGAGTGCCGCGCATTGAAAGACATTATTGAAAAAAAGCTTTAAAACCAGCGATAAAGCGTGAGTTGGTCAGCTATCTGACCGCGCAGTTTGCCATGAGCTTACGTCAGGCATGCAGGATATTGTCGCTGAGCAGGACGGTATTTCGTTATCAGCCGGATACGCAACGTGATGAGCCAGTCATTATGGCGCTGACCGTGGCGGCTGAACGCTATCCGCGATACGGATTTAAAAAGCTTTTTCAGGTGCTGCGCAGGCAGGGCAAAAGCTGGAACCATAAGCGCGTTCACCGGATTTACTGCCTGCTGAAACTGAATTTTCGCCGTAAGGGAAAACAGCGCCTGCCAGTACGTAATCCGGCTCCGCTGGCGATGCCAGAGGCGATGAACCAGAGCTGGTCCATCGATTTTATGCATGATGCGCTGGTGTGCGGCAGACGCTTCCGGACCTTCAACGTGGTGGATGATTTTAACCGCGAAGCACTGGCGATCGAAATTGACCTGAATATCCCGGCGCAGCGGGTCGTGAGAGTGCTGGACAGGATCGTGGCAAACCGCGGATATCCGCTAAAGATGCGGATGGATAACGGTCCGGCACTGGTCTCGCTGACGCTGGCGCAATGGGCAGAAGAGCATGGTGTGATGCTGGCGTTTATCAGGCCCGGCAAGCCAACGCAGAATGCCTTTATCGAACGGTTCAACCAGACATACAGAACAGAAATACTGGATTTTTATCTGTTCAGAACACTGAATGAAGCACGGGAAATTACAGAGCGCTGGCTGGCTGAATATAACGGCGAGCGCCCCCACGAATCCCTGAATAACCTGACGCCGGAAGAATACCGGCTGATGGCTGAAACCCCGGAAATCTCAAAAAGTGGGTGGAACTAAAACGGGTGCGCTTACAGAGTGATTATGAGCCACATAAAATAGGTGTCAAAAACTACGTCAAAACTGTAAATCCTGCACAAGCAAAACTGTTGAAGTAATAACAGTTTTGCTCTCAATCAGGAAGGTCGAGAGCAGAACTGAAATCGCTGTCGCCACTTTGCCGCCATGCATAGAAAAGTGTTGGTGTAAATGATTGATTTTATGGGTTGTAAAATTCAGGCAACAAAAAACCCATCAACCTTGAACCGAAGTGGCGGGGTTGATGGGCTCCACAAAATGGGGACATCAAAGAAAAGCAGTGGCATTACTTATGACTGATGCCCTGAGAAAAAGTTCTGCCTGTGACGGCTTTTTTCTCAAAAAAATTATTGTAGCCCTGGCCAGATTATCACGATGAGCGTCCCTGCAAGGGTAAGCAGCACGTTGGCGATGGCGTAGGTGCCTGCGTAGCCGAGCGCTGGAATATTGCTGCGCGCGGTATCGCTGATGATCTCCATCGCCGGGGCGCAGGTGCGGGCTCCCATCATGGCGCCGAACAGCATCGCCCGGTTCATGCGCAGCACGTAGGCGCCAAACAGGAAGCAGATCACTACCGGCACCAGACTGACGATAAGCCCTGCCGCCAGCATCTGGCCGCCGACGGCGCCCAGACCGTTATTGATCCCGGCGCCGGCGCTGAGTCCGACCCCGGCCATAAACACCATCAGACCAAACTCTTTCACCATGTTCAGCGCCCCCTGCGGGATATAGCCGAAGGTTGGGTGGTTGGCGCGCAGGAAGCCAAGCATGATGCCGGCGAACAGCAGTCCGGCGGCGTTGCCGATGCCGAAGCTGAAGGAGCTGAACTGGAAGGTGATCATGCCGATCATCAGGCCGACGATAAAGAAGGCACAGAAGGCCAACAGATCGGTCACCTGGCTGTGAATGGAGATAAAGCCGATGCGGTCGGCCACGGTTTTTACGCGGCGGGCGTCGCCGCTGACCTGCAGCACGTCGCCTTTGTTCAGTACGACGTTATCGTCGATAGGCATCTCGATCTGGCTGCGAATAACCCGGTTTAAGAAGCAGCCGTGGTCGGTAAGCTTGAGCTGCGCCAGGCGGCGGCCGACGGCGTTGTGGTTTTTGACCACAATCTCTTCAGTGACGATGCGCATGTCGAGCAGATCGCGGTCGAACACCTCTTTACCGTTGCGGAAGCTCGGGTCGAGGCGGGCGTGGGCGTCCGGGTAACCCACCAGCGCAATATCGTCACCCATCTGCAGCACCGCGTCGCCGTCCGGGTTGGCCAGAATGCCGTTGCGACGAATGCGTTCAATATAGCAGCCGGTCTGGCGGTAAATACCCAGTTCGCGCAGATTTTTGCCATCCGCCCAGGCCACCAGCTCCGGGCCGACGCGGTAGGCGCGGATCACCGGCAGGTAGACTTTACGTTTGGAATCGGTATCGAGGCCGCGCTCGCGGGCGATTTGCTGGGCGCTGGTCTGCAGATCCTGATGCTGCAGCTTGGGCATATAGCGGGCGCCGACGATCAGGCTCACCAGACCAACCAGATAGGTCAGGGCATAGCCGAGGCTCAGATGGTCAAGCGACTGCGCCAGCTGATCGCTGGGCAGGCCGAAATGGCGCAGGGTGTCGCCCGCGCCCACCAGCACCGGGGTGGAGGTCATGGCGCCTGCCAGCATACCGGCGGTGAGCCCGATATCCCAGCCGAACACTTTACCCAGCACCATGGCGATCAGCATCGCGCTGCCGACCATCACCAGCGCCAGCATCAGGTAGTTTTTCCCGTCGCGGAAAAAAATAGAAAAAAAGTTGGGCCCGGCTTCTACGCCAACGCAAAAAATAAACAGCATAAATCCGAGATTAAGGGCATCGGTGTTAATCGCGAAATGCTGCTGGCCTAATAATAGAGAAACGACTAAAACGCCAATGGAATTACCAAGTTGTACTGAGCCGAGACGCAGTTTTCCCAGGCATAGTCCTAATGCAAGTACAACGAATAATAACAGGATGTAATTCCCGTTTAACAAATCTGCGACGTTTATATTCACGAAAGCCAACTTCTCATTTACTAGTAAGTTGTTGAAGGAAATGGTTATTTGGTCTAAGGTTGCTCAGGCGTTCGCGTTGTCGCGAACCTATTCTGGCACCCTGTTATAACCAGCAAAAATATACCGCTAGTTTAATCCTTCCTGGATGCGGCGGCTAGTGACAATCGTTTTTAGGCTGGAAGGGGAGTTATTGGCATGGATTGCCGAAATGCTTTATCTGACTGGGCGACGTGGACGTGAGTTAGAGGCAACATCAGGAGGATACGGTGAAATCTGAGCGTAGTTGGGCCGGCATTATCTGTGGCTTCGTTCTGTTCATTGTGGTGTGCTTATCGTTGTTGTTACATATGAAAGGGGCATTTCGCGCCAGCGGCAACCCGGAGCTGGGCCTGCTCTTCTTTTTGCTGCCAGGGGCGGCGGCGAGCTGTCTCTCTCCCGGACGGCGGGTGCTGCGTCCTTTGCTCGGCGCGATACTGGCGGCGCCGGTCTGCATGGTGACGATGCGGCTGTTCTTCGTGACCCACCGGACGTTCTGGCAGGAGATGGCGTGGGTGTTGAGCGCCGTGTTCTGGTGCGCGCTTGGGGCATTGTGCTTTTTGTTTATCTGCGCCTGGCTTGATACCTGGCGCAGTCATTCATCGAGCAAATAAATTGACTCAGGCAAACAGGCCGAGATTCTCTTTTGCCCAGGCTTCAAAATCGGTGCAGCCGCCGATGTGTTTCTGGTCGACGAAGATCTGCGGCACGGTTTCAACCGGTTTGCCAACGGTTTTTTCCAGGTCAGCTTTGCTGATGCCTTCGGCATGAATATCCACGTAGCGGTAGTTGAAATCATCACGCTCGTTGGTCAGTTTTTCTGCCAGTTCTTTAGCGCGAACGCAGTAAGGGCAGCCTGGACGACCAAAAATAACGGTAAACATTGCTTCTCTCCTTAAACCTCAGCCGGATGGCGAATGGCGCTTATGATGCCTGCAACGGGCGGGGAGGGAAAGAAGGTTCTGCCTTTTACTTCGATGGTTTACGGCTATGTTTGATAAATGTCGGACTGTCAAAACCCGTATACTGGCCCGACGGCGCGGTGGAATTGGCTGGCGCGCCGCGTTTATCAACCGGAGAGGCGTGATGCGAAAATTTGCCCCATTGCCGAAAAGCATTCTGCTGGTTGAGATCCTCGGGATGGGGCTGTTAACCCTCGCCTGGCTCTCCCTTAACCAGTATGTCCAGCTGCCTGCGCCCATTGCCAGCCCGACCGCGGCGCTGGTGATGCTCTTTGCCGGGATCGTGCTGATGATCCCCGCCGCCCTCGTCGTTATGTGGCGGATGGCGCAGATCGTGGCCCCGCAGTTAACGCACTCTCCAAAGCCTGAATCCTTGTCTGACAGAGAAAAACGTAATGACGCCGACCATTGAGCTGCTGCGCAGCCACCGTTCCATCCGCCACTTCACCGATGCCCCCGTGAGCGACGAACAGCGCGCAGAGATTATCGCCAGCGCGCAAGCGGCATCTACCTCGAGTTTTTTACAGTGCACCTCCATCATCCGTATTACTGACCCGGCCCTGCGTGAACGTTTGGTCCCGCTGACCGGCGGCCAGCAGCACGTCGCCCAGGCAGCGGAGTTTTGGGTCTTCTGCGCCGACTTTAATCGCCACCTGCAGATCTGCCCACAGGCGCAGCTGGGGCTGGCGGAACAGCTGCTGATCGGCGTTGTCGATACGGCGCTGCTGGCGCAAAACGCGTTGACCGCCGCCGAGTCCCTCGGACTAGGGGGCGTCTATATCGGCGGGTTGCGCAACAGCATTGAGGCCGTCACAGAGCTGCTGGAGCTGCCGCAGCACGTCCTGCCGCTGTTCGGTCTTTGCCTTGGCTGGCCGGCGGATAACCCGGATATCAAGCCGCGGATGCCGGCGGCCATGCTGGTGCATGAGAACCGCTATCAGCCGCTGGATAACGCGCTGCTGGCGGAGTATGACGAACAGCTGGCGCACTATTATCTGTCGCGCGGCAGCAACGCCCGCCGCGATACCTGGAGCGACCATATCCGGCGCACTATCGTGAAAGAGAGTCGTCCGTTTATTCTTGACTATCTGCATAAGCAGGGGTGGGCAACGCGCTGATTACGTGTACACTGCTGCTCCGGCCAGGTGATATCCGCCGCCGGCCGCAGGAAAGGTGAAAGTGTGTTCGATAGCTGAGGCCCGCCAGAGCGGGTCTTTTCGCAGAGGTGCAGGATGAAAATTGCCATATTATCCCGGGATGGAACGCTTTATTCATGTCGGCGCCTGCGCGAAGCAGCGCAACAGCGCGGTCATCAGATCGAGATCCTCGATCCGCTTTCCTGTTATATGAACGTCAGCCCGGTGGCCTCGTCGATCCATTACAAAGGGCGTCAGCTGCCGCACTTTGATGCGGTGATCCCGCGCATTGGCTCGGCGATCACCTACTATGGCACCGCGGCCCTGCGCCAGTTTGAGCTCCTGGGAAGCTATCCGCTGAATGAGTCGGTCGCCATCACCCGCGCTCGCGATAAGCTGCGCTCGCTGCAGCTGCTGGCGCGCCAGGGCATCGATCTGCCATTGACCGGCATCGCTCACTCCCCGGATGACACCAGCGATCTGATCGCCATGGTGGGTGGCGCGCCGCTGGTGGTGAAGCTGGTGGAAGGCACCCAGGGGATCGGCGTGGTGCTGGCGGAGACCCGCCAGGCGGCGGAGAGCGTGATCGACGCCTTTCGCGGACTGAACGCTCATATTCTGGTGCAGGAATACATTGCCGAAGCGAAAGGGTGCGATATCCGCTGCCTGGTGGTCGGCAATGAGGTGGTGGCGGCGATCGAGCGGCGGGCGAAAGAGGGGGATTTCCGCTCTAACCTGCACCGCGGCGGCATGGCCACGGTGGCGCAGATTAGCGACGAGGAGCGGGCCATTGCCATCAAGGCAACGCAAACTCTCGGGCTGGACGCCGCCGGTGTCGATATTTTACGCGCCGCCCGCGGGCCGCTGGTGATGGAGGTGAATGCCTCGCCGGGGCTGGAAGGGGTGGAAACCACCACCGGCGTGGATGTCGCCGGCAAGATGATCGCCTGGATCGAGCGCCAGGCGACGCCGGAATTCTGTTTGAAAATAGGCGGCTAACCGCCGGATGCAAGACGGCCATGGTATGCGGCGCTTTTTTTGCGTAAGCTATGGCGTCGTTTTTCCACTGTAAGAGGTCACAGGCACTATGGATTCACTGGTCGTTCCAGGTCTGGATACGCTACGTCGCTGGCTGGACGAAATCGGCATCAGCTTTTTTGAGTGCGATTCCTGTCAGGCATTGCACCTGCCGCATATGCAGAATTTCGACGGTATTTTTGATGCCAAAATTGACCTGGTGGACAACGTGGTGCTCTTTTCCGCCCTGGCGGAGGTGAAGCCGTCTGCCCTGCTGGCGCTGTCGGCGGATCTCTCGGCCATCAACGCCAGCTCGTTAACCGTGAAGGCGTTTATCGACATTCAGGACGATAATTTGCCCAAGCTGGTGGTTTGCCAGTCGCTGTCTATCGGCCCAGGGGTGACCATGGAGCAGTTCGCCTGGTTCTTCCGCCAAAGCGAAGAGCAGATCTCGATGGTAATCCTTGAAGCCGGCGCAAATCAGCTGCTGTACAAAGGCGAAGAAGAAGAGCCTGCGGCGGAAAACGTACAATACCATTTTCTTCACTAAACCTGCCTAAAATTAGCGCAGCCACTACCGCAGCGGCTGCGTATTACCCGCTTTTATTCTGCATTTAACCTTTCTTTAAAGCATTATTCACCGCCATTCAGGCCGTTTTGGCTTATCACGTAGACCGTTATTGCATAAAAATTTGATAAAAGGCGTTTTTTTACCTGGGCTATAGCCTCTTATTCTGGCTACAGTTATTCTGGCGATGCTTCCAGTTGCGAGCAACCACTCCGGGAGAGATCCGCTCTCCTTTTCTCAGGCAATGAAAAAATATGCATGATTTTTGCATGCGTAGAAATGCGTATATTTGAGCCCGTAAGTTAACGGGCGTTGAGAAGGAAAAGAGATATGACCGCCTTTGGTAAAAAATGGTTAACAGGTCTGGTTACGGGTGCGCTGATGGCCGTCTCTGCCGGTTCGCTCGCCGCCGAACAAAAAACCCTGCATGTTTATAACTGGTCTGATTATATCGCGCCGGACACGGTAGCGAATTTCGAAAAAGAGACCGGGATTAAAGTGGTGTATGACGTTTTTGATTCCAACGAAGTGCTGGAAGGCAAATTAATGGCGGGTAGCACCGGTTTCGACCTGGTGGTGCCGTCGGCAAGCTTCCTCGAACGCCAGCTGGCGGCGGGCGTGTTCCAGCCGCTGGATAAAAGTAAGCTGCCCAACTGGAAGAACCTTGACCCCGAAGTGCTGAAGCTGGTCGCCAAGCATGACCCGGAGAATAAATACGCCATGCCTTACCTGTGGGCGACGACGGGCATTGGCTACAACGTGGATAAGGTGAAAGCCGTTCTCGGCAAAGATGCGCCGGTGGACAGCTGGGATCTAGTGCTGAAGCCGGAGAACCTCGAAAAACTGAAAAGCTGCGGCGTCTCCTTCCTCGACGCGCCGGAAGAGATTTTCGCCACCGTGCTGAACTACCTCGGCAAAGATCCGAACAGCAGCAAAGCGGATGATTACACCGGCCCGGCGACCGATCTGCTGCTGAAGCTGCGGCCGAACATTCGCTACTTCCACTCTTCGCAATATATTAACGACCTTGCCAATGGCGACATCTGCGTGGCGATCGGCTGGGCAGGGGACGTCTGGCAGGCGGCCAACCGCGCGAAAGAGGCGAAGAACGGCGTCAATGTCTCCTACTTTATTCCCAAGGAAGGCGCGCTGGCGTTCTTTGACGTCTTTGCCATGCCGGCCGACGCGAAGAATAAAGATGAAGCCTATCAGTTCCTTAACTATCTGATGCGTCCGGACGTCATCGCCAAAATCAGCGACCAGGTGTTCTACGCCAACGGCAACAAGGCTTCGACGCCGCTGGTCAGCGAGACTATCCGTAACAACCCGGCGATTTATCCGCCAGCGGATGTGTTCGCCAAACTGTTCACGCTGAAGGTGCAGGATCCGAAGATTGACCGCGTGCGCACCCGCGCGTGGACCAAAGTGAAGAGCGGCAAATAATTCCTGACGGCCCGTCGAACACGGGCCAAATCAGATCTGCACTCGCCGGGAAATAGCAGCGCGCCCGGCGAGCAGAAGCACCAGGATGGTGCAAATGCACTGTTAAGCACGAAGTATGGCACCGGACCATATGGTGATCGTTTTTTTGCCGGAGAGCACCCGATTGAACGACGTAATGCCCCGCCCACAGGCGAAAGCCCCCAAAGCGCTGACCCCGCTACTGGAAATCCGTAACTTAACCAAGTCGTTTGATGGCCAGCATGCGGTCGACGACGTCAGTCTCACTATCTACAAAGGCGAAATTTTTGCTCTGCTGGGCGCGTCAGGCTGCGGGAAATCGACGCTGCTACGCATGCTGGCGGGCTTTGAACAACCGACCGCCGGGCAGATTATGCTCGACGGCGTGGATCTGGCGCGCGTGCCGCCCTATCAGCGGCCTATTAATATGATGTTCCAGTCCTATGCCCTGTTTCCCCATATGACCGTTGAGCAGAATATTGCCTTCGGCCTGAAGCAGGACCGCCTGCCTAAGGCGGAAATCACCGCCCGGGTGCAGGAGATGCTGGTCCTGGTACATATGCAGGAGTTTGCCAAACGTAAGCCGCACCAACTCTCAGGCGGCCAGCGGCAGCGCGTCGCGTTGGCGCGCAGCCTGGCGAAACGGCCCAAGCTGCTGCTGCTTGATGAACCGATGGGGGCGCTGGATAAAAAGCTGCGCGATCGCATGCAGCTCGAGGTGGTGGATATTCTTGAGCGCGTTGGCGTGACCTGCGTGATGGTGACCCACGATCAGGAAGAAGCGATGACCATGGCGGGCCGTATCGCCATCATGAATCGCGGCAAGTTTGTGCAGATTGGCGAACCGGAAGAGATTTACGAGCACCCGACCACCCGCTACAGCGCCGAGTTTATCGGCTCGGTGAACGTCTTTGAAGGGCTGGTGAAGGAGCGTCTGGAAGACGGTCTGGTGCTAAGCTCGCCGGGACTGATGCATCCGCTGAAGGTCGACCCCGACGCCTCGGTGGTGGACAACGTGCCGGTCTGGGTGGCGCTGCGTCCGGAGAAGATCATGCTGTGCGATGAACCGCCGGCGGACGGCTACAATTTTGCCGTCGGCGAGGTGATTCATATCGCCTATCTGGGGGATCTCTCTATCTATCATGTGCGCCTGCAAAGCGGGCAGATGATCAGCGCCCAGCTGCAGAATGAACACCGCCATCGGAAAGGGACGCCCACCTGGGGCGATGAGGTGCGTTTATGCTGGGATGCTGACAGCTGCGTTGTGCTGACGGTGTGAGGAGAGGGCGATGAATACCGTTGAATCCCCGTCAGGGGCGAAAAAACCGGGCGGCTTCGCGCTGTGGGCGGCGCGCCTGCAGATGGCGCATGGCCGCAAGCTGGTGATTGCGCTGCCCTATCTGTGGCTGATCCTGTTGTTTATGCTACCGTTCCTGATCGTGTTCAAGATAAGTCTTGCCGAGATGGCGCGGGCGATCCCTCCCTACACCGAGCTGATGGAGTGGGCGGACGGCCAGCTGACGCTGACGCTTAACTTTGCCAACTTCCTACAGTTGACTGACGATCCGCTCTATTTTGAAGCTTATCTCCAGTCGCTGCAGGTGGCGGGTATCTCGACGATCTGCTGCCTGCTGCTGGGCTATCCGCTGGCCTGGGCGGTGGCGCACAGCAAGCCGTCGACGCGTAATATTCTGCTGCTGTTGGTGATCCTCCCGTCGTGGACCTCGTTTTTGATCCGCGTCTATGCCTGGATGGGGCTGCTGAAGAGCAACGGGGTGTTAAATAACTTCCTGCTGTGGTTAGGGGTTATCGATCAGCCGCTGGAGATCCTGCACACCAACCTGGCGGTGTACATCGGTATCGTGTATGCCTATCTGCCGTTTATGGTGCTGCCTATCTACACCGCGCTGACCCGCATCGACTATTCGCTGGTGGAGGCCTCGCTGGATCTCGGCGCCCGGCCGCTGAAGACCTTCTTCCAGGTGATCGTCCCGCTCACCAAAGGCGGCATTATCGCCGGCTCCATGCTGGTGTTTATCCCGGCGGTCGGCGAGTTCGTGATCCCGGAACTGCTGGGCGGGCCGGACAGCATCATGATTGGCCGCGTGCTGTGGCAGGAGTTCTTTAACAACCGCGACTGGCCGGTCGCCTCGGCGGTGGCGATTGTCATGCTGCTGTTGCTGATCGTGCCGATCATGTGGTTCCACAAGCACCAGCAAAAACAGATGGGAGAGCAGGGATGAACGACTTGCCGGTAGTACGCTCGCCGTGGCGCATTCTGATCCTCGTGCTCGGGTTCACCTTCCTCTACGCCCCGATGCTGATGCTGGTGATCTACTCGTTCAACAGCTCGAAGCTGGTAACGGTCTGGGCCGGATGGTCGACGCGCTGGTATAGCGAACTGTTCCACGATGATGCGATGATGAGCGCGGTAGGATTGAGCCTGACTATCGCCGCCTGCGCGGCGACGGCGGCGGCGATCCTCGGTACCATCGCCGCGGTGGTGATGGTGCGCTTTGGGCGTTTTCGCGGCTCCAACGGCTTCGCGTTTATGATCACCGCGCCGCTGGTCATGCCGGACGTGATCACCGGTCTCTCGCTGCTGCTGCTGTTCGTGGCGCTGGGACATGCCATCGGCTGGCCGTCGGACCGCGGCATGTTGACCATCTGGCTGGCGCATGTCACCTTCTGTACCGCCTACGTGGCGGTGGTGATCTCCTCGCGCCTGCGCGAGCTGGACCACTCTATTGAAGAGGCGGCGATGGATCTTGGCGCCGCGCCGCTGAAGGTCTTCTTCGTCATCACGCTGCCGATGATTATGCCAGCGGTGATCTCCGGCTGGCTGCTGGCCTTCACGCTGTCGCTGGATGACCTGGTGATCGCCAGCTTTGTCTCCGGTCCCGGGGCCACGACCTTGCCGATGCTGGTCTTCTCCAGCGTGCGCATGGGGGTCAACCCGGAGATCAACGCCCTGGCGACGCTCATCCTCGGCGTGGTCGGTATTGTTGGTTTTATCGCCTGGTATTTGATGGCCCGCGCAGAAAAGCAGCGAGTGCGCGATATCCAGCGTGCAAGACAAGGCTGAACCACCTAAAATCGGTACAGCAGCCTCCGGTCGGCGCCACCCTGTGGCGCCGTTTTCATGGAAGACATTACGTTGGGATTGTTTACGAAAACTCGCTCATCGCATGCCCGCCTTAACGTCCCTGCGCTGGTGCAGGTGGCGGCCTTTGCTATTATTTTGATTCGTGGCCTGGATCTGCTGATGATCCTTAATCTGTTGGGCCTGCAGGGGCTGAACGAATTCATACATCGCAGCGTTCAGACCTGGAACTTGACGCTGGTCTTCCTCGGCAGCCTGGCGCTGGTGTTTATCGAAATCTGGTGCGCCTTCTCGCTGGTGAAAGGGCGCAACTGGGCGCGCTGGATCTATCTGCTGACGCAGATTATCGCTGCCGGCTACCTGTGGGCGGCGTCGCTGGGCTACGGGTATCCGGAGCTGTTCAGCATTCCCGGGGAATCAAAACGAGAAATTTTCCACTCGCTGGTGATGCAAAAACTGCCGGATCTGCTGGTTCTGACGCTGCTGTTCGTGCCGGCGAACTGCCGTCGCTTTTTCCGCCTGCAATAACGGTGATACAATCCCCGCCCCTGGATTTTTGAAGGTCAATTATGCATTGCGCACTCTACGACGCCGGCCGCTGCCGCTCCTGTCAATGGCTGGAGCGGCCGGTCCCGCAACAGCTCGCCGATAAAATGGCCGATCTGCGCACGCTGCTGGCGGCGATCCCGGTCGCAGCCTGGGGCGAGCCGGTCAGCGGGCCGGAGGCGGCTTTCCGTAACAAGGCTAAAATGGTGGTCAGCGGCAGCGTTGAGCGTCCGCTGCTGGGGATGCTGCACCGCGATGGCACTCCGGTGGACCTCACCGACTGCCCGCTCTATCCCGCCGAGTTTGCCCCGGTTTTTGCTACCCTGAAGCCCTTTATCGCCCGTGCCGGGTTAACACCTTACAACGTCGCGCGCAAACGCGGGGAGCTGAAATACCTGCTGCTGACCGCCAGCCAGCAGGGGGAGATGATGCTGCGCTTCGTGCTGCGCTCAGAGGCCAAGGTAGCTCAGCTGCGCGCCGCGCTGCCGTGGCTACAGGCACAGCTGCCGCAGCTCAGCGTGATCACGGCGAATATCCAGCCGGTGCATATGGCAATCATGGAAGGTGAGCAGGAGATCTTCTTCACCGAACAGCAGGCGCTGGGGGAGGTCTTTAATGGGGTGCCGCTGTGGATCCGCCCGCAAAGCTTCTTTCAGACCAATCCGGCGGTAGCCAGCCGGCTGTACGCCACGGCCCGCGACTGGGTGCGCGCGCTGCCGGTCCAGCATATGTGGGATCTGTTTTGCGGCGTTGGGGGATTTGGCCTGCACTGCGCGACGCCGACGATGCGCCTGACCGGTATCGAGATCGCCCCGGAAGCCATCGCCTGCGCCAGACAGTCAGCCGCGCAGCTGGGGCTCAGCAATCTGCATTTTCAGGCGCTGGACTCCACGCAGTTCGCCACTCGCGAAGCGGATGCCCCGCAGCTGGTGCTGGTTAACCCGCCGCGCCGCGGTATTGGCGCTGAACTATGCGACTATTTAAGCCGCATGGCGCCGCCCTATATTATCTATTCCAGCTGTAACGCCCGTACCATGGCGACCGATATCGCTCGTCTTAGCGGCTATCGCGTTGAGCGGGTCCAGCTGTTTGATATGTTCCCCCACACCGCCCACTACGAAGTGCTGACCCTGCTGGTCCGCGAAGTTTAAACAAAATGTGAAGGCTTTGCGCCGCTGAAATCGGGTAAGCTTGATGCAGCATGTTTTGTTATTGGTGGGGGGAATCTAATGGCCAAAACCATTCTGCTGGTGGAAGATGACGAGGATATAGCCACGCTGCTGCGGCTCAATCTTCAGGATGAGGGCTATCAGATCGTCCATGAAGCCGACGGCGGCCAGGCCCTCGCCCGGCTGGAGACGCAGGTCTGGGATGCGGTGATCCTCGATTTGATGCTGCCCGGCGTCGATGGTCTGGAGATCTGCCGGCGTATCCGCCAGATGACCCGCTACCTGCCGGTGATTATCATCAGCGCTCGCACCAGCGAAATGCACCGCGTGCTGGGCCTGGAGATGGGCGCCGACGACTATCTGGCGAAGCCCTTTTCACTGCTGGAGCTTATCGCCCGCGTTAAAGCGCTGTTTCGTCGCCAGGAGGCGATGGGGCAGAATCTGCTGATGGACGCCGGGCGCCTGTCCTGCCATGGCCTGAGCATCGACCCGCTGTCGCGCGAAGTGAAGCTGCGCGGCGAGACGGTGGACCTCACGCCGCGTGAATTCGACCTGCTGTATTACTTCGCCCGCCACCCCGGGGAAGTGTTTTCCCGCCTGGCGCTGCTGGAGCAGGTCTGGGGATATCAGCACGAGGGCTATGAGCATACCGTCAATACCCATATCAACCGCCTGCGCAGTAAAATCGAACGTGACCCGGCCGAGCCGGACATCATTCTTACCGTCTGGGGAAAAGGCTATAAGTTCGCCCCGGTGACGCAAGAGGCCGCCCCGTGATCCGCCGCCTGAGCCTCAGCCAGCGGCTGGCGCTGGTGGTGGTTTCCCTGCTGATGCTATGCGCGGTGGCGGTATGCGCCGTCCAGTTACACAGCAGCGCGCAGTATGGCAACGCCATGGTGCAGCGTCTGTCGTCCGGGCTGGCTCAACAGATTGTCGCCCGCGAGCCGTTGCTGGACGCCCACGGCGAGGTCAACCGGCAAACCCTGAAGTCGCTGTTTGACCGACTGATGACCTTTAATCCCAGCGTGGAGCTCTATCTGCTGTCGCCGGATGGCGACCTGCTGGCCGATGCGGCGCCGCCGGGCCATATCCAGCGCCAGCGTATCGACATGGCGCCGGTGCAGGCTTTTCTCACCGGCAGTGCGTCGCCGGTGTATGGCGACGATCCGCGCAGTCCCGACGGACGAAAAGTCTTCAGCGCCGCCCCGCTGCGCGTCGACGGCCAACTGCGCGGCTACCTGTATATCATTTTGCAGGGGGAGACGTTTAATCAGCTGGCGGCCGACGCCTGGCAAAAAACGCTGTGGAGCATTGTTCTGTGGACGCTGCTGCTGGTGGCCCTGTTTGGCCTGCTGGCAGGGGGGCTGGCATGGTTCTGGGTCACCCGGCCGGTCCGCCTGCTCACCGCCCAGGTGGCGGCGAGCGGCCAGGACAGCATCAGCGCCATCAAAACCCTGGCGGCCCGCAGGCCGGAGCCCCGGCCTGGTAACGAGGTGGCGGTGCTCGAGAACCGCTTTATTGACCTTGCCCGACAGATTGCCGATCAGTGGGATCGGCTGGCCGACAGCGATCGCCAGCGCCGTGAATTTGTGGCCAATATCTCTCACGATTTGCGCACGCCGCTGACTTCGCTGCTGGGGTATCTGGAAACGCTGACCCTGAAGGATGAATGGCTGACCGCCGAGGAGCGCAGGCAGTATCTCACCATCGCCCTGCGCCAGGGCAACAAAGTGCGCCATCTTTCGCAGCAGCTGTTTGAGCTGGCGCGACTGGAGCATGGAGGCATTAAGCCGCAGCGCGAGCGTTTCGCGATGGGGGAGCTGATTTCCGACGTGGCGCAGAAGTTTGAATTAACTGCCCGCACGCGCGAGGTGAACCTGCATATTGATGTACCGGGACCGCTGCCGCTGATTAACGCCGATGTGTCGATGATTGAGAGGGTGGTGACCAACCTGCTTGATAACGCGATGCGGCATACTCCCGTCGGCGGGGAGATCCGTCTGGCGGTCTGGCAGGAGAATCAACAGCTTCAGGTCGAAGTGGCAGACAACGGAGCGGGCGTCGATGCCGCGCTGCGTGACGATCTGTTCCAGCGGCCGTCGGCGTTGTCTACCCAGGCATCGCGGGAGGATCGCGGTGGGTTAGGGTTGCTGATTGTGAAACGAATGCTGGAGCTGCACGGGGGCGATATCAGACTGGTGGAGTCGGTAAGCGGGGCGCGGTTCAGGTTCTTCGTGCCACTTTGAGAAATCGCCGGGTGGCGGCTACGCCTTACCCGGCCATCGTGGAAGAGCGGTGGCCGGGTAAGCGCAGCGCCACCCGGCGAAAAAAGTTACTCCGGGAACCACTGGTTGCTAATTTTCTGGTAGGTACCGTCGGCCTTAATCGCTTTCAGCGCGGCGTTCAGTTTCTCCAGCAGCGCCTTGTTATCCGGGCGCACGGCAATGCCGAGTCCGGTGCCGAAGTATTGCGGGTCGGTCACTTTCGGCGTGGCTGCCCCCAGCTGCGGGTTAGTTTTCAGCCATTCGTTGACCACCGCGGTGTCGCCGAACACGCCGTCGATACGGCCATTTTTCAAATCGATAATCGCATTCTGGTAGCTGTCATAGGCGACGGTCTTCACCTCAGGATGCTTATCCTGCAGATATTTCTGGTGGGTGGTGCCGTTTTCCATGCCGATCCGTTTGCCTTTCAGGTCATCGAAAGAATGGAACGCATCTTTTTTGGCGATCACCAGCGCCGAGTTGGCGTAGTACGGGTCGGTGAAGGCCACCTGCTTGCTCCGCTCCGGCGTAATATCCATTCCGGAAATCACCGCATCATATTTCTTGAACTTCAGCGCCGGGATCAGGCTGTCAAACGCGTGGTTGGTAAAGGTACATTCTGCCTGCATTTGTTTGCACAGCGCGTGGGCCAGATCGATATCAAAGCCGACAATCTGGTTATTAGCGTCCATCGATTCAAACGGCGGATAGGTTGCGGAGACGCCAAAGCTGATTTTTTCCGCGGCAGCAGCGCCGAACGCGAAAGAGGTGAGCAGTGCAGCCAGAACTAACTTTTTCATCGTGGAACTCCCGTCTGTCTATCTTATGATTATTCGCCGTGTCTGCGGCATAGAGTGACAATGCCATTAAATGAATTTATATGCAATAAATTTGATTAAATATTTTTATGGGCATAAAAAAAGACGGACAAGTGTTAGACTTATCCGCCTTGCTGTTTGCTTTTTATGCAATATGCTCAGGTGCTAGCTACGTCGCTCGAAGGCCAGCGCTTTGCGTTCCACCAGGCGCATCAGCAGCGTCAGCAGTCCATTAACGATGAGATAGATAATCCCGGCGGCGCCGAACACCATCACGTCGTAGGTGCGTCCATACAGCAGCTGGCCGTGGCCCATCACTTCCATCAGCGTGATGGTGTAGGCCAGAGAGGTACTCTTGAAAACCAGCACCACTTCGTTGGAATAGGACGATAGCGCACGCTTAAAGGCGTACGGCAGCAGGATCGCCAGAGTATCCTTTTTACTCATCCCCAGCGCGCTGCAGGACTGCCATTGCCCGTCGGGGATCGCCCGGATGGCGCCATAAAATAGCTGAGTGGTGTAGGCGGCGCTGTTGAGCGACAGAGCGATCAGGGCGCACAGCCACGGCTCGGAGATAAGATGCCACAGCCACGGATAATCCTGCAGCGAAGGAAACTGTCCCGGGCCGTAGTAGATCAGGAAGATCTGCACCAGCAGCGGCGTACCGGTAAACAAGGTGATATAGCCGCGCACTATCCATACCAGCCCCGGCGTCTTCAGGGTCAGGATAATGGTGAAGATCAGCGACAGGATCAGCGCCACGATAATCGACGCCACGGTCAGCGTCAGGCTGGTATGCAGTCCTTTCAGCAGTTCGGGTAAATAGTCGAGCATCAGCCTGGTCTCCGTTCGAAGCGCGTCGCACGCTGGTCAATCCGCTTAAGGATGTATTGACTCAACAGGGTGATGACGAGATAGATTGCCGCCGCAATGATATACCAGTTAAAGGGTTCCTGAGTGCGGGTGGCGATGCTTTTGGTCTGCAGCATCAGATCGTTGACGCTGATCAGGCTCACCAGCGCGGTGTCCTTCAGCAGCACCAGCCACTGGTTACCGAGGCCGGGCAGGGCATGGCGCCACATCTGCGGCATCACCAGACGGAAGAATATGGCCGCTTTCGACAGCCCCAGCGCCTGGCCGGACTCCCACTGGCCCTGCGGAACCGCTTTCAGCGCGCCGCGCAGCGTTTGCGAGGCGTAAGCGGCATACAGCAGCGACAGGGCGATCGCCCCGCAGAGGAACGGGCTGACGTCAAAGTTCTCAATCTGCATCTGCACCGGGATCTGCGTGAACCCGAGCGGGATGGTGAAACCGTCAGAGAGCGTCAGCAGCAGCTGGGAAGAGCCGAAATAGATAAACAGCACCACCAGAATTTCCGGTAGCCCGCGCAGGATGGTCACTATGCCGGTTGCAAGCCAGGCTACCGGGCGCCATTTCACTGACTCCAGTACCGCAAAGAGCATCGCCAGGACCAGGCCGATGACGAGCGCGCAAACGGCAAGGCCGACGGTCATCCCGGCGGCGCTTGCTAATGGAAAAATTTCGTTCATTCAGTCTTACTTCTGGAACCATTTGTTATAGATGGTCTGGTAAGTGCCGTCTTTCTTCACTTTTTCCAGCGCAGCGTTAAATTTCTGCTGCAGGTCGGTGTTGCCCTGACGTACGGCAATGCCCAGCCCGGTGCCGAAATAGGCTTTGTCGGTCACTTTATCGCCCACGGCCGCCAGCTTCGGATTGCTCTTCAGCCATTCGGTCACCACGGCGGTGTCACCAAAGACCGCGTCGATACGACCGTTCTGCAGGTCCAGCTTCGCATTCTGGTAGCTGTCGTAAGGCACGGTAGTGATTTCCGGATGTTTATCGGTGATGAATTTCTGGTGGGTGGTGCCGTTCTGCACGCCCACTTTTTTGCCCTTCAGCTGGTCAATGCTGGTGAACTTACCCTGCTGGCCGACGAACAGCGCCGAGTTGTCATAATACGGGGTAGAGAACAGCACCTGCTTTTCACGCTCCGGCGTGATGTCCATCCCGGCCATGACCGCGTCGAAACGGCGGAATTTCAGTCCCGGGATCAGGCTGTCAAAGGCCTGGTTGGTGAAGGTACAGGTGGCGTCGATCTCTTTACACAACGCGTTCGCCAGATCGACATCGAAACCGACGATCTGGTTGTTGGCGTCCACCAGCTCAAACGGAGGGTAAGAGGCCTCGGTGGCGAAACGAATGGTCTGCGCGGCGGAAGCGGAGAGGCTCATGCCTGCGAGCAGGGCGGCAATCAGTACTTTTTTCATCGTCATTTCCCCGAAAAACATCAATGTGAAAGATAGTTTTTAAACGCGTCAGTTTGCGGATGCGTGAAGCAGGAGGCATCCCCTTGCTCGACGATATGGCCATTTTCCATATACACCACCCGGCTGGCCGTCTTGCGCGCCACTTCAACTTCGTGGGTGACGATAACCTGGGTAATGCCGGTTTCAGCCAGCTCGCGGATGATGCTGACGATCTGAGCCGTGATTTCCGGGTCGAGCGCCGCGGTAGGCTCATCGAACAGCAGAACCTGCGGCTCCATCATCAGCGCGCGGGCGATAGCCACCCGCTGTTGTTGGCCGCCGGATAAATGCAGCGGGTAACGATCGCTGTACGGCTTCAGACGCAGGCGCTCCAGCAGCTTCTCTGCGCGAGCCAGCGCCTGATCCTTGCTTAACCCCAGTACGCGACAGGGGGCCTCGATCAGGTTCTGCTGTACCGTCAGGTGCGGCCACAGGTTGTATTGCTGAAAGACCATGCCGACGTTCTGACGCAGCTCGCGAATTGCTTTATCGGGCGGCGCTCTGGTGAAGTCGAATTGGTTGCCGGCGATGGATAACGAACCGGACCGCGGCATCTCCAGCAGGTTGAGTACGCGCAGCAGCGAGCTCTTCCCGGCACCGCTGGGGCCGAGCAGCACCAGCGTTTCCCCCTGCGGGCAATCCAGCGTGATGTCGAACAGCGCCTGGTGTGCGCCGTAGAAGCAATTAATGCCGTTTAGTTTAATACTCATCTGGGCAGTCTGATACGAATAGCTATTGAGGCCGCAAATACTACCTTTGGCAGAATAGTTATGCAATATTTATGCGTTAAAAGTTAAATCTAAACCACGTTTAGCTTTAAAGTTAGCACAAAATATGGCCTGGTGGGTGAGGGGGGCGCAAATGTCGGCATTCCTGGGGCGAATACCGACATTTTACCGGGGTTATCGTTTCAGCGGCGTCGCTTCAACTCCGGAATCAGCGTTTCTCCAGACTCTGTCGCAGCGTCCCGGCTGGCGCATGGCTGTTGTTGCCGAGATAGCGAACGTCATCGACGGCCCAGCACTGGCCTTCCTGGATCATCAGCACTTCATCTTTCCAGCTCTGGGTGCCCTGTTTCAGATCGACGCGCAGCGGAATATTGCGCGCATCGCGGTTCGGGATGGTGGAGGCGCTGGCGACCACGGCGCTGTCTGCCGGGGTGCTGCTGCTGGAGAACGGATTAGCCTGCAGTAATTTGCTGTTGGCGGGATCCTGGCGGGCGTCATTGAGTAACTGCGCCAGGCCGTCGCTCAGATAGGGGCGCAGCGCCGCCGGATCCTGAGTACGATTCTGGATCTGGGTGTCGTAGAATTTTTGCGCTACGTCGTCAGGGCCGCCTTCGACGCAGGGGCCGCTGCGGGTGCCATTATCTTTATAGGCCGGGGTGACGGTCGTACAGGCGCTGAGCGCCAGCGCGCAAGGGAGAAGTACAGCAAAAAGTTTGTAGCGCATGATGATTTCCTTATAAGCGAACTACGTTTTCAGTTTCCGTTAAAGCATAGCGTATAGCGTGCGGATTGTACTTGACGCAAAGAGCTAAGACCTTGATGTGGCTACAGCCTTAGGGCGGGAAATCGGCACGGGGATGACAGAATTCCGTCAGGCGCTAAAAGGCAGGGCAGTATAAAAATAAACTTAATTTTCCCGTGAACAAGAAATATTACCCCGTAAAATAGGGAAATGGCTCTTGAAAGATAAGGGTAATTATTTCTTCTTATAGATGCGAGTGGCGACGTGCATTTTTTTATCCGTATTACCGGAGGAGGGGACAATGACGCCCCCCTTGTTCATTTGTTTTTTTAATCAGCTCTTCACGGGCATCGTTGGATGCGGTTTGACCAGTAGAGGAAATGGCGCCGATTTTGGTATATTGCGTATGGACTTTATCAAAAGCTGTTTTGTTAAAATTTCTGCGGAGACGGCATTGGCCGCTTAAAACAATGCTGTACCTGCCACTAAAGCTGCATATTTAATATTCTTAGCCCCTATTGTTTATCTCGCTATCATCATGCTCTTGTTTGCATTCACCAATGAATGATTCAGATTGAACTCACACTGCTTTTTGTAAGCAAAATGCTGCAATTTAATGACGGTTAGTTAACGCTTTTAGCGAAAAGATGACGTATTTCGCAGTGCTGATGCTTGTTTTTTGAGCCGGTTACCCATCGGGAGCGGACCTGGCTGTTTTCTTCGGTCGTTAGCTGAAAATCACCCTGAGAGGCCGGAGCTGAGGGGATAGGGCGCTGACAGACATTCCCGGTAACATGGTTTATCATATAGAAAAGCAGGGGCTGCGCCCATGGTCATGCAGGTCACCAGGGAGATAAAATGTTAACAAATAAGCGAGAGCGCGCCCGGCAGCAGCGAGCCGCGTTGTGGGCCACCAGAGATAATGTCCAGCGCCATGCGCTGTCCATGAGTATGCCCTGGCTGGCCTTTGTCAATATCGCTTTTGCGTTAATGATTTTCTTCCGCAATTTTATCTTTACCTATTTTGATAAGAGGCTACTGACGCACCGGGCGGTTATTCCTTATATCGAAGCGGCGTTGATTGCGGTTATTATCATTTCGGCCATTTTAGTGATTATTGCCCTCACGCCGCGACTGGCGCAGGGACGATATACGTTGAATATCATCACCGGGCTGCTGCTGGCGCTCAGTCTGTGCTGGTCCCTGAGTAATTATTGTTTTATTTTTTTCTGGACCTTGCCCTTTGCCTGGCCGCTGCTGGTGATATTAATGACTACCGGCCTCACCGCGCTGTATCACCATTGGCCCGGCATAACCGCTTTTATGCTGCCGCTATGGGTGACCGCCTTGCTGGCGGGAATACAGCTCCACTATCACACCGAGATCCGCTTTTTGATCCTCTGGGCCATTTTTACCGCGATTTTGCTGTATGGCCGACGTATTTTGCAGCGCTGGTATGACGAAGCCTGGGATACCCACCAGGAGAATATGCAGCTTATTCAGCGGCTGGAAAGTATCGCCAACCAGGATGCCTTAACCGGAACCGCTAACCGTCGGGCGCTCAATGCTTACCTGGCGGCGATCTGGCAGCAAAAAACGCCGTTGGCGCTGATGATGATCGATGTCGATTATTTTAAGCGCTATAACGATCGCTATGGCCATCAGGCTGGTGATGAGTGCTTATCTTCTGTCGCGCAGGTGCTTAAAATGGCGGTCCGGGCGGAGGGCGATCTGGTGGCTCGCTACGGCGGCGAAGAGTTTGTCGTCGTGTTGCCCGGGGTGTCCTTAGCGCATGCCACCGCTATTGCCGAGCGCATTCAGCAGAAAATCCGCGAGGCAGGCCTACCGCACGCCGCTTCGGCGGTGGCGTCGGAGGTCACCGTGAGTATCGGGATCGTCGCCTCCGATGGCACGGTCCCGATAGAGACGCTGATCGCCCGGGCGGACAGTGCGCTGTATCAGGCGAAAAATAAAGGACGTAATCAATGGTCTTATTAACCCGGAGACGCTGCCGGGCAAGGGAGAAGGGATGAAACGGATGATGCGGATCGTGCTGCTGGCGCTGCTGCTAACCGGCTGCGCTGGGGAAAAGGGCATTATCGATCGCGACGGATACCAGCTGGACACCCGTCATCCGGCGCAGGCTGCCTATCCGCGAATAAAGGTGTTAGTGATCCACTATACGGCTGACAATTTTGATGTCTCGCTGGCCACGTTGACCGATAAAGAGGTCAGCTCCCACTATTTAATTCCTGAACAGCCCCCGCGTTATCAGCATAAACCGCGGATCTGGCAGCTGGTGCCGGAAGAGGATTTAGCCTGGCACGCCGGGGTAAGCTACTGGCGCGGCAGTACGCGCATTAACGATACCTCCATTGGCATTGAGCTGGAGAACCGCGGCTGGCAGAAGACGGCGGGCGTCAAAAGTTTTACCCCCTTTCATCCGGAACAGATTGCAGCTCTGATCCCGCTGGCGCGCGATATCATCGCCCGCTACCACATCGCGCCGCAGAATGTGGTCGCCCATGCGGATATCGCCCCGCAGCGCAAAGACGATCCGGGGCCGTTATTCCCCTGGCAACAGCTGGCGCAGCAGGGGATCGGCGCCTGGCCTGACGAGCAGCGGGTGGCCTTTTATCTCAACGGGCGGCCGGCCAGCGAGCCAGTGGACCCCGAAATCGTACTGGATTTGCTCTCGCGCTACGGCTATCAGGTGACGCCGGAGATGACCCCCGCGCAGAAGAAGCGGGTGATTATCGCCTTCCAGATGCACTTCCGTCCGCAGCGCTGGGATGGGGTAGCGGATGCGCAAACCGAAGCGATAGCTGAGGCGCTGTTAGAAAAATATGGCCAGGGTTAGCGGTGTAGTTTACCGTGGTCGCGAAGCCAGGCGGCGGTGCGCACGATGCCGTCGTCAAGCGTCACCACCGGCTGATAGCCCAGCTCGTCCTGCGCGCGGGTGATATCGAGCGTAAAATCAAAGTTAAGCTTGGAGACGCCGTAGTGGGTAAACGCGGGTTCTTTGGCGGTTTTATCGCCAAAGCGCTCCATGCTGCGGGCGATAATATCCAGCATCGGATAGGGAACTGAGCGGATCCGGCATTTGATGCCGAGCTCGTCGATCAATTTCTGCACGATGCTTCGCAAGGTGCGCGGTTCGCCGTTGCTGATATTCCACGCGCGGGCGGAGGGAAGATGATCGCAGGCCGGCTGGCTCGCCAGCCACATCGCATGTACGGCGTTTTCATAATAGGTCATGTCGACCAGCGCGCTGCCGCCGCGCGGGAGCAGGACGCTGCCATAATGCTGCATCATTTGCGCCAGCCGGGGGATAAAGACTTTGTCGTGCGGCCCAAACAGGCTCTGCGGCCGCAGAATGGTAAAACGGGTATGCGGGTTAGCCTGCGCCAGCAGGTTGATCACCTCCTCGCTGGCCGCCTTGCTGCGGGCAAACTCGTTGGCGAAGCGGTGTGGACGGAAATCTTCCTGGATATCACGATGATGGTGATAATCAAAATAGAGCGATGGCGAAGAGATATGGACGAAATTGCGCACTCCCCATGCCACTGACCATTCGCCCAGACGACGGGTGGCGCGGACGTTAGCGAGATCGAAAGCCTGCTGAGTGCCCCATGGCGAGGTAAAGCTGGAGCAGTGCCATAGGGTATCGATACCGGCGAGCATCACTTTAGCCTGCGAAGAGACCAGCTCGGTTAAATCTGCCGGGATGAATTCCGCCCCCATTTTGCTCAGAAGCTTGCCCATCGCTTCGTTGCGCCCGGTCGCTCGCACGCTGATGCCCTTGTTGCGCAGATATTCCACTGCGTTGCGGCCTAATCCGCTGGTCGCACCGGTAACCAGTACCTTCATATCACTCTACTGTCCCAGAAAAGAATTTCGTGCGCATTTTTCCGTGATTCTCCCGACTATGCAATGAGAATCATGAAAGAATAACGCTTATCCTTCGACTCTGCCTGAGATTTGTTCGGCCAGCCGGGCGATGCGTTGCGCCATACCGCGGAAAATAAACAGGTGCGCCGGGATCATCAGCAGCCAGTAGATCAGGCCTGGCATACCGTGCGGGTGCCACCAGGCGCGCACGTCCAGTTCACGACGATCGCCTTTATCGTTAATGGTAAAGCTTAATCGGCCCAGCCCGGGCGCTTTCATACCGAATAGCAGGGTGAGCTGTTTTTCTTCCTCCACGATAATTACCTTCCAGCTGTCGACCGTATCGCCGGTTTGCAGATAAGCGCGCTGCGGCCGCCCTTTGGCCAGCCGGTGGCCGACCAGCAGATCCATCGCGCCGCGGGTTTTCCACAGCAGATTGCCGAAAAAATACTCCTCTTCACCGCCGATTTGGTTAACGACCTGCCACAGGGCCTGGCGGCTTGCCTGAGTGGCGACGGTGCAACCTGCCTGCTTCGGATAGTAGCCGTACTCTGGTCGCCAGCGGGCGAAAGCCTGAGCGTCGTAGCCCCAGTCGCTGGAGTTTACTAACTGCTCTTCTTCTTTCAGCGTGCGGCGAACCGCCTGATCGAAGGGGATCAGCGTTTGCGGGATCAGCGCCCGCAGCGCCCGATCGTCAGCGATTAGATCGTGCTTCAGCCCCTGAATCAGCGCCTTGGCGATGGTCGGCGGCACCGAGGTGATGACATTGAGGAACCACACCGAGATCCAGCGCGTCGGCAGGGGAATGGGAATGAGCGGGCGATGTTTACCGCTGACGGCCATAAAGCGAATGAACTGCTGCTGATAGCTTAACACCTCCGGACCGGCGGCTTCGAAGACGCGGTGCGCATCGGAGGGATGATTCAGCAGCTCAACCAGGTCAACGAGCAGGTTTTCCAGCGCGACAGGGGTAGTACGCGAACGTACCCAGCGCGGAGGGGTTAGCACCGGCAGGTTATAAACCATGTCGCGCATCACCTCGAAGGCGGCGGAGCCGGCGCCGACGATAATCCCGGCCCGCAGCTCGGTCACCGGCACGCCCGACTCACGCAGGAGATCGCCGGTAATCTGACGAGCGCGCAGATGGTCGGACTGCTCCTGCGCCGGGGCCTGCAGCGAACTGAGAAATATCACCTGGCGCACTGATGACTGACGCAGGGCATCGCGCACATACGTCGCCACCCGCCGCTCATGGGCGATAAAATCACCGCCTTCGCCCATGCCGTGGACCAGATAATAAAGGGTATCGATACCGGTGAGTAGCGCAGGCAGGTCCTGCGGTTGATTGTGATGCCGGGCGCGATAAATAACAGACAAAACGCGCGATAAATGACGCGCGTTTTAGTTTCAGTATAAGAAAAAAAATTACGATTAAGATCTACGTCAGTAGATCAAACTGCGCAATCATATCCGCATCGCTCAGCGCCGAATCGAACAGTACGGCTTTCTGCAGCCAGCCGCCCCAGAAACCTGAGTTTGACACCGTAGAGCCAGAAACCGAACTGTTTCTGCCCAGCATGACGTAATCAAATGCCGGACATCCGGTCAGCAGAGTTTCCGGGTTATCAGTCATTCCGGAATAGACCTTGAGAACGCCGTTGTTCAGGGTGATCATCAGCGCATATTCACCGTACTGAGAGAACATTTTTCCTGTAAACGGAATGCCCGCCAGCGTGCTACCGGCGTTAATGTTATGCGCAGCCAGGGACTGGAACGCATTGGAGCTGTCAGCCGCGCCCAGACCGAAACCAACGTATTTCAGCGCCGTGTTATTCAGCAGAGAGAACAGGATATTGCCGCCAGCATTGCCGAGTGCCGCCGGGGTCATTATCCCCTTCACAAACACCGAGAAGTTTGATTTCACGCCCGCAGGAATATCCAGCAGACGGGCGGCGTCTGCCTGGCGGTTCGCGCTGGCAGTACCACCTACCGCGCCATCAGGAAAGAACGCGGAGCTGGCGTGATAGGTGTTCTTCTCGATCTGCATCAGACTGACCTGCATGGTCCGCCCTGTTCCGACGTAGGCGACATCCGGCTCTGCCAGCGGATCGTTAATCAGGCTGTATTTAACCGAGCCGACAGTATTCCCGCTTCCTTTCACACACAACACACACCGGGCGCTGTCATTGAAACCCTGGAAGATGTTGGCCCTGACGGCAAGACGGCCCATTTTGGTTACCTTCTGATTGCGTACGTCAAAGTTAGCGAACGCCTGAGCCCCGGCGCCTAAAACCTGAATCTGCAGGTATTGTGCTGACCCGGCTTTAGCAAACAGGGACACCACGTTATACAGGGTCGGATCAATCGCGCTCTGGTTATCCATGAGCACATGCGCCTCATTCATGGTGCTTTCGGTCAGGGTACACCACCCGGCAACTGGCGCGGATACCGTCAGGCCCGACGGCACATAGTTCGCGGCGGTCTGATCGAGCGCACTCAGTGCATAGTTCGTCGCCGAGTTCTCCACCCGCATACCCAGAATCTTTCTGGTCGCCGGATGGCGATCAATGCGTGGTGTATTGATGGCAGCATATTCGAGATTCCCGGCGGCACTGATGAAGGATGCCAGCGTGGTACGGGTGAAAGAGAGGGTTGTGGCGTAATTGCGGTTCTTCGAGAAATTCGAATCCGGCTTGCTGACAAAGAGGTTGTTCACCAGGTCGGCATAGTAAACGCCCCCTCGCGGCATCGGAGCCGTCAGCGGCGGCAGGTCAGCGATATCACCCTGATAAATCATATTGGATACGGTTTTTAAAGACATAATTACTCCAGTCCTGGGTTGCGGCCGTAGGTGACGTTAGTCAGTGTGCCGGTGAGATTGATGGGGTTGCTGTTGGTATCGGTGTACTGGTTTTCGGCAATGTCGAAATGGCTGATCGTCCCTGCACCGGTAATCGCTGCCGCGCCATTCCGCGAGCGCATCTTACAATCATGAATCGTGCCCTGCGTGATATTGCCGTCCAGCTTAAACGCGGTATCGCCGCCATTTCGCAGCATGCGAAGATTCGTGAAGTCGAGGTCGGTAAAGGTGCCGCTGGCAACATTCACCGGATAACGACCGTTATCATTAATCTTAAGTTTTTCAAAACTTATGTCTGCAAGAGTATTGCTACCAGCTTCAATCAATATTGCGTCCTGACCGTTCTCGTGAATATGCATATCGGAGAACGAGTACCCGCCATCCGCCTGGATTTTAGTTGAGTCGTAATGAAGGCCAGTGATGCCATTACGCTCTGCATGACAGTTCACCATGGAGCCATTCTTACCTGGACGCGGAGCGATACCGTTGTTAGCCAGCGTTCCTGCATCAATACTGATGCCGGTTTTCAGGTTGTCATTGAACTGGCCGTTGACCACCACCAGTCCGGATGCGCCACAGTCGCCAAACCCATGCCCGTTTCCGGTACATACGGCATCGGATACGATAATCTGCCGGGATACGTAAGGCTGACCGGGCCCTGACAGGCGCTGCTGCTCAAAGAAAATGCCGAAGTTTTTGCTGTTGCGGTTAATGGTGCGCGCCACTATCAAGGGCTCGTCCTGCATGGCACCCAGGCCGATCCCGATCCCGGAAGCACCACCACTGCCGTCAGGTGCCAGGCGTCCGCAGTTATCCGTCTGGCAGTCCAGAACAAAAGACCTGTCAGGATAATCATTACCGATACCGGTGGCCCCGGTGTCGTGAACGTTACAGCGCAGGAACATACACTGACGGAAATACTGCAGGTATGTTCCCTTTGCCCCCACGTCATAGGATGGCGAGTGTTGTTCAGAACCGTCGATCTCGACATCAATCAGGTTAAAGTTTTCGAGGTAGATTTCCTGCGGCGAACGGTAATAAAACGCGGCATTTGCCCGCATCGGCATGAATACCGCGCCTGGAACGCAGCGGATCGTCACGTTCGGTCTCGCAATCAAATAGGTATGTTGGCGATACACACCAGGGCGAAGAACTATTTCGCCACCATATGGCAACTTGCTCACATAGTTGACAGCGGTCTGCAACTGCAGAGAAATGGATTCACGACCGTTCCAGTCAATACCAAAATCCAGCCAGGCATCAAAAATCGCTTTCGCCTTATATAGCGTGTTAACGCGCTTTTTAAGCGAGTTAAAATGTTCCTCCAGCGATTTCCCACCAAACCCCTTCAGATAATAACTTCCATCCTCATCAGTAAATTCAAGCGCCCGGTTCTGCGCATCCGTCAGGCGGCGAATATGCGGCGCACGGTCGCGCTGGTAGTTCTCCCTGATCCCCTTTATCGACTCCTGAACTGATTTATCAAGACCGGGGATAAACACCTCCCCAAAAGCATCCTGAAAGGAAATCAGACGCCCGTTGAAATCGTACTGGTGCGTTATGTCATGTTCATCGTTATTAACAATTGAAGATTCGATGGCCCTGATTTTTTGTGCAACAGAAAAGGGACCCAGGCCAGCGATATACAAATCACCCAGTTCATCAATAAAAGCGGGTACGTTTGCATTTTTGTCCGTGAACTCATGCAGGTTAGCAGCGCGGTCTTTATGAATTAGCGCATCCAGCTTTCTGAACTTTTCCTGAACTGAAACCGGACCTAGGCTCGCAATAAAAAGCTCACCAAACTCATCGAGAAGAAGGTAAACATTGCCATCTTCGTCATAGGCGCTTTTAAGGATCTGAACTGTATCGTAGTTAACTCTCTTCAGCACATTATCAAGAGCATCTTTACTTGGAAATTGTTTATGATTTCCTTCATCGTCCAGTGATGGCGTGACAATACCATTATTATTATAATATTCTTCAACCCATACTTCGGATTTCGATGACCGAACTGAAAATTTCACACCTTCAGGTATTGCACCAGAAACAATAGCAGCCTGAGCATCCGGTATTGACGAATATGGTGTTTCCCCGGTCTGAATTCCTTCAACCCCATTCTCAATATCAAGGCATTTGTCTCTCAACCAAACAGTTCGGTCAGCCAGCTGCTTTGCCTGTAGATTAGCCGGACCGTCGCCAGGAACATTTTCCTCTTTCCCAAGAACCGGGGTTTGTTCTGTCAGTTGATAAATCCCCTCTGCCCAGACAGAGCTTTCCGGCAAATTTGACATATTACTTACCTCGGTATTGATATTGCCCGTCGTAATTGGCCCGACCGTCATAGGTCAAGGCGAGTTGCGGAGGTTGTGGAGACTGCGGAGCAACAACCTGCATCCGCCCGAAATAGCTGAAAGCCGTTCCTGTCTGCTGATTAAAGTCGGGAAGAATCAACGAGGTCATATCTATGCCTGAAATATCATTCCCGCTGCTAATCATTTCTAATGCTGCAAGAGGGTCAACAGAAACCCGGTACAGTTCCAGCAGCACAGGCGCCGAATCTTCTGCAAGATTCACCCCCTGAAAACGTAAATAAAACTCCTGTATTTTCGCAGAGAAAAACGGTAGCCACTGGTTAAACAGGTGTTCGTATGCCGCTATCAGGCCCACTGTTTCGGGTGTTACCAGAAACTCAATCGTGCCGAACTGGCGGTCAACAATATAATCAATATCCCGTTCCAGCCCCGTAATGCTGACATTAAATACGGTGGTATGAGGCAGCGCGATGACATCGCCTTTAACAATACCAGCGGGTAATACCACTGATTCATTAAACGAAAACGGCTCATCTACTGCCTGAGCACCCAACAACAGTGCCAGATTTTCAACTGAGAAATTATGCCAGGTTGAACTGATGGATCCGCTGGCTCCTGTAATAATTCTCTGGTTCTGATAGAGCTGTCCGCCCCGAGATGCTTTTGTTATTTGTTGCTCATACGAAAACGCCATTTTCAATGATGAAACATCACCGACCCACCGGAATGCACGTTTATTATCTCTCGGAGCCAGGAACACCTTACCCTGACCATAATAATAGTTTTCCCTCATGGCCCGATACTCCGTTCAGTCAGTTTCAGGGAGATTATGCCCTCGTTCAAAACGAGCCCCTCCGTCGTGAAAATCGTGATATCCATTTCCGTGAGATAAATAACCGCCACCCATTCAATGGCCGCTGCTGTGCCAGTGACGGACTCCAGCTGCAGTGCGGAAGCATCTCCACCCAGTGCCAGCACAGTCAGTGGCCCACTGGTTTCCGTCCACTGCGCAATGGCCAGAACCTGATGGGAGCCGAACGAGAACGGCGATGCGGGCCATGTGCCTGCCGGATAGTCGATATCATCTGCCGGAATCGACAGGCCGCTGGCCAGCAGGTCAGGCGGATACCAGGTGGTAACTCCGGCGGCATCTGCAATAGTGTGCAGCTCCGGCACCGCGCCGGTCGCGGTAGTTTCCGGGGTGCCCTCTGCCCAACTGGCACCGGCGATGATGGTCAGAGACATCGTCACGACAATGGGGAACGGTTTGTACCGGCCTGCGGGAAGCGCAACCTCAAAGGTATTCAGTGACAGCAGGCCATCACGAATACTCTGCAGCGACAGGGTGTGGATCGCCGCGCCACTACCCCCGGTGACATAGGGAACAGGAATACTGGCCAGACTGGTCGTCAGTGACCAGACCGTATCCCCGCTGTCCTGCGCCAGAAGTTTCACCACGTACTCCACACCAGGCTCAGGGCCGATACTGCCCTCGGTGCAGTCAATCAGGCGGTCAGCCTGCAGGACCCGGTCACGATGTGAGAACGTCAGGGAATAGGTGGTCGCGCTGGCCACCGCGTCCGGGTAGAGGACACTGTTCAGCCGGATATTCCCGGGCAGATACGGACGACCCTGTCGCCCTGCAATTGCGAGTGCCATGACCGTGGCGGCAGATTCAGTCAGTGTTTCAGTGCTGGTCCGGGTAAGCAACCGTACTTCTGCTGTTTCACCGGAAAGATATTCCACACCATCTGATTCAAGAGCATCCCGATACGCCCAGCATCGGTCTCCGGCAAGGTGCCCTGATGGCAGTGAGTCCATACAACCGCGCCCGACGGTCACGGTACCTGCTGAAATATCAACGCCGTCAATACGCATAACCTCGTCACCGACAATGAGTCCGTCGCCCACAGCCGGGGAAATATCCAAATTCACATGCAGGATAGTATCAAGACGACCGACAGGGGCAGTCAGCGTCCCTGATGGTGTCCAGTCACCCTGGCCGCGATCAGCGAACTGAGCACCTGCAGCCCGTGTCTGCAACTGGTAATTGATACTCAGCGACGTCGGCGCGACAGCCATTACACCAATATGACCAGATTCCGGTTTCAGATAGCTCAGGTCAGCAGAGCTGAGTGTTCCGGCCAGCACTGCGTAAGGCAGATCAATAACGTGCTGGATGGCGACCGGACGGGCCGTTTTATCCGGTGGCGTCCAGCTGCTGCCCTGCTGGCCAGAGCTGTACGAGGTAGATGGCAGGCCAAAAACATCCTGAACCACCGTCAGGGTCAGCACGCCGGTGTCACCTTCCTCAATTTTGCCCACCCGCAGCACCATATTGTTGATATTGCGGTCGGAGAGCTGAACACGAAACACATCTCCCGGGCGCAGAATACCGCCGCGACGGTCAAACTGGATAACCAGACGGGTCAGCTGAGACTGCGCAGTTTCGAGGTCCCGCTGAGCAACGCGGGCAGCAAGGGAATGCGTGGGGATCGCCTTGTACTCCACCGAGCTGCTGTTGAGCCCGGTATTCTGTATCGCCCCGAGGTTCTGCGCCCGGACCTCGCCATCGGAATTGGTGACCGGGTCATTCCATGTCACAACAATCTCATTCGGATTCGACGTGGTGCTGGCGCTGTCGTCATCCTGAACAGCGATAATGCCGTTGTCATAGGTGAACAGCGGCAGGTCATCGACGTTGTAATCTCCGCGCAGCAGTTTGAGGGTCAGCTTGCCGGTTTCGAGGTCGGCATACTGAACCGCGCCCACATGGTCGAGGATCTGCTGCACAAACGTGTCCAGGCTATCCTGGCGGTTGTAGCGGAAACATAAACCGAAACCTTCGTTAAACAGCGTGTCGGCAGCAGCACGGTAGCTGTCGAGGTTCAGGTCATCTGCGAGCGACAGCTGACGCCCCCAGTCGCGGTTAGTGGCACATTCTACAAGAATATGGGCCGGGTTCATCGCATGAATGGCCCGCAGGTTGGCGATCTGCCCGGGAAGGAGGTCGGCCTCATCATCTATCTGAGACTCCGTATTCTCCAGCAGGATGGTGGCTTTCTCCGGGTACCAGACGTCACCGTCCCAGCCTTTGGTGGTGCGACGAACGCGGTATAACCATGGTTTGGGGCTGGCGCTGTAGCAGCTGACCAGACCGCTGAAAAAGGTGGTCACCACGCCACGAAACCCCGGCACCAGCCCCGTCAGCAACTTCAGTAGCGATGCCGGGGGGACCTGTTCCGGTTCGCCCATCATGATATCGAGCTGACCCTGTATGCCTCCCTCACCGCCTGTATCATCGCCGCCGAAGAGGCCGGGTTTGTCGATGTACACCGAGGTGCTGGATGATATCTGCCCCGGGGTACCGGCAAAGACCGTCTTTTTATCGGCCATAATCGACACAATCTCATTGACCGGACCTCGCCCCAGTCCCGCCTGCACGTCCCAGGAGTACCGGTAGCCGACCGTGACTTTTTTCGAACCTTTGCCACCACCGCCCATCTATTTTTCCTCCTTTTGCGCCTGCAGTTGCGCGAGTTCGACAACCCGGATGGCCAGCGCATCGCCGGTCGCCAGCAGCGTCTGAGAATCAATCCCTCCGTCACGCAGGAAGGCCTGCAGGTCGAGATGGTGGCGGGCAAAAAAGGCCCGCAACCCCCATGCACAGCCGCCACCGGCGCGAATATGTTCCATCGTGATCAGCATCGTGCCCCCTTATTTTTTGATGGCGTCATAGCGGTAATTGCCGTACCCCAGCACGAACCAGTCAGCGGTCCAGCAGTCGCCAAAGAAGACGCACTGCGGGGTGCCTTCGTCCGGCATGGGCATGCTCCAGTCATCCTCAGTAGCAGCCTCCGGCGTGGAGTTTTTACTTTTCGGGGCCAGCGCGGTATTGAGGACATATGAGGCAACCAGCACCGCCACAAATTTCGCGACCGCAGCCCAGCTAAACGGATCCACAGGGACCTCCTAAAACAGTTTGATAGTGGTATACGGTGACTTGCCCGGCATATGGGGCTGGCCACCGTAGTTGAGGTGGTTGGCAAACTTGCTGTTGCATGTGGCAATCGTGCGGTCACAGCCCGGATAGAGCGTGACGGACTGTCCGACCTGCAGGCCGGTGGTGCCGCCAAAGAGGTGCAGGGCATTGCCGTCCTGTGACCGCAGGCCGCGCCGCTCGGTATAGCCGTTACGGTCGAACTCAATGAAGCCGCCGGAGAACCAGTCACTGGCAAGGCCACCGGGCAAATTCGCGGTAACGGAGGAGCCGTCGAGGGCGGTGACTACCACGCCGCTCACTGCAAACTGGAGCGGGTCAACACGGCAGTTATGATCGTAAAGCGCATACGGGCACTGACGTCCCCATGTCAGACGGAGTCCGACCCGTGAGAACGTGCTGGCCAGACTGATGGTGATCAGCTTGCAGGACTCAATCTGCTCGCGTTTGACGCTGCTGATTTCACCGATCCAGACCACGCGAAACTCGCCGGAGGTATCCGTTGCGTGCCAGCGCATGACCCGCACCCTGACGGCCCGCGAAGGCGGCGTGGCACGAAACAGCAGCGCCACCGGATTGCTGGCCGGGACGGTGATATCCATTCCATCACCGCTGCCGGAACTGAGGCCGCTGTTGCTGACGGCCTGCGCCTCCCATGTCTGTCCGGCAAAGTCGATATTTTTGTCGGCGTTGCTGTAACGCCAGAACAGGCTGTCGCCCAGCCGGAACTCATACAGCGTCAGCGGCTGACCATCGGCGACGGAATATTCAAACTCACTCCAGCTCATCACGTACTCCGGTAAAAGTGGTGGCAACCCGGGCGACGCCGTCGGCGTCGGTCACATGCTCCCAGGACACGCTGTCGGCGTCCTGGCGGGCTAGGGTCATCAGGGAAACAGAAACAATCTGGTGCTGTTCTGCAGAAATGGCATCGCCATCGAGCACAAGACGCTCCACGCCGCTGACCAGACTCACAGCAGTGATGCGGCGGCAATGCCGGGTACCATCTGCCCGCAGAATGCAGATATCGCGGCGACCCGGGCGGATGCCCAGTTCGGTAAAGCCTGCCTCAATCACATCAACGGAATGGCCGCTGATGGCGGATGTCGGGGAAAAGTCCAGCATCTGCGAGGGGACCCAAATCGGGCGCTGACGCCCCCGGAGGTACCACAGAAGCTGGCGCAGGGAAGTCTGTGCCAAACGGTTGACGGTGAACCAGCTGTGTGTCTGCCGCCAGAACGGACGACCTGCAGTATCAATGCGGAATGGCACGCTGCTGCCGTTATCCAGCTCACGGATCAGCGGCTGATAGCTGCTGCTGACCGACTCACCCCAGTCGGTTTCGGACTCAAGTACCGGGTGGCCACGGTACTGTGTGAGCACCGGCGTATCGCTGAACGCGTTGTGGTCAGCGATGCGGAAACGTACCTGCGCAGTCGTCGCGGAACCGGTCAGGCGGGACAGTGACGGTGGCTCCGTCAGCACCGCCGGACGCACCGGATACACCAGCGAGCCCGCAGGCCAGCTGTCGGTCAGCGGAGATGCCAGTTGCAGGGAGTCACTGGTGATACCGACGACCGTGACCATCCGGCTGGTTACATCAGTGGACTCATCGGTTTTCAGCAACACTGTTCCACCGACGGTAAAGTCACGCCCGGCAGTTGGTATGGAAATCTCGGTCGCGCCACTGGATACCGCAGCCGGCAGCGCAAAAACGTCCGGATACACCGGCATGGCCCATGTGCTGGCACAACCCTGCCAGAGCATATTTTCAAAATGCTGACGGCCCGTGTCATGCACCAGTGTCGTGAACTCAAACATCCGGCGAGGCGAGAGGCGACGGGAAATCCGCTGCTCTGCGCCGGTCGGCGACTGCAGAACATCAGTCTTCCACTCCAGCGTCTCGGTCACGCCACGGGACCAGTCGGGGTCAGCCAGCCAGGGGAATAACGTCGTCATTTATTCAGCCCCAGCCATTGTTTCAGTGTCGGCACCTGCGCCTTGAGCGACGTGATGAACTGGCGCTGACCAGCCAGCGTCTGCGCCCCAGTGGTGTACACCTCTGACGGGTCCAGCACCAGTTGCTGCTGCAGGCTGATGGGCGGCATCGATGCGCCGGAAGATGCGGCCATTGCGGTTTCAGGCACCGAGGCCGGAACCGGCATATTCTGCGCCGGAATGCCCGCCAGCCCGCCGGTCGCATGACGAACTCGGGGCAACCAGCCCTGTACCGCTGCCATGCCGTGACGGTTGAAGGCATGCAGGAAGTCCAGCGCACCGGGCTGCTGAACCACTGCCGCCCGGGTCACAAACTCCTGGTCGGAGAGCATGGCAGGGATGCTGTCGGACGTGGTACTCCCCGGGCCGCGAACCTGACCACCGTCTGCCGCAAAGACACTGGCCAGACTGCCAAGCAGACCGCCGACACCGCCACTGCTACCGACAAGAGCTGAAGTGGCCATTTGCGCCAGTTGCTGAGAGGCCAGCTGCGCCATACTGTTGATGATTGTGAGGGCGAGGTTTTTCACCGCATCACGGAGGTTCATCGTTCCTTTGGCCAACCCCATCAGGGAACTCTCAATGCCGCTCTGCAGACCGTCGCGAAATGCCTGCGTCAGCTCATGGCCTGCCTGATTCAGCTTGCCGAGCTGCTCTTCCAGCTGGCGGATCATTTCCCGGATTTTGTCGCCTGCTTCACCCGGTGCGTTGGCCAGCTCCTTCAGTTGCGGGAGGTAGCCCTTGATTTTATCGCCCACCTCCTGGTGGAGGGAGACAAGACGCTGCCGCCCCTGAATTTCGCTGAGCAGACCGCCCTGGACCTGTGCCTGAATGCTGGTTTCCTGCTGTGACTGGTACGTGAACAGGTCATCCAGCTGTTTTTTAAGGTCATCGACGCGGATTTTGGTTTCAGCGACCGGCAGCAGTTTGTCGAGCCAGTTCAGCCCCGCAGTATTGCCGCTGGCTTCAAACTCACGACGCAGATCGGAAACGCGGTTACGCAGCTCCAGCATCGATGCGCCAGCGGTATCACCGGTATCGCGCATGTACTCCAGCTGCAGCTGGAGGTTCTGGCCCTTGAACTCCTGAGCGGTAATGGCTGCGTTGGCCGCTTCGGCCTGAAGGCGCTGCTCGGCAGTCAGGTTACGGGTCGCAATCTCCTGGGCGCGGGTTGCTGCGGCACCCTGTGTGCGTTTTGCTGCCTGATCCTCAAGCTGTTTGACGAAATTTTTATTGGAGGTTTCCTGCTGTTTCGCCTGCGACTGTGCTTCTTTTGTCGCTTTGTTGGCCTCATTGGCCGCATCAATTTTTTTAGCCAGCGCCCTGGCTTCATTCTGCTGGGCTTTAGTCGCTTCGGAGAGGGAACCATTGCGGATTTCCGCCTCAACCCGATCCAGTTCGGTGATGGCTTTTTTCTGGTTCAGAGTTTGCTGTAGCTGTTTGTTGTACTGTTCGACCTTCTGACCAGATTTATCCAGCGCTTTGGTATCGGTATCCCACTGCCCGCCAGAGAAGTTTTTACCGTCGGTGGACGTGACGCCTCGGGACTGAAGCATGTCCCGACCGCTAGCGCTCTTCCACAACGTTTCATAGTTCTTACGAATTTCCTCTACCGCGTCGGCTTCTTTTTCCACCTCGGAACGATTGCCTTTCCAGATACTTCCCAGCTTATCTGCCGCAGTGATGGTCTCAGCGTCAGTTTGCTTTTTCTTGGCCTCTAACTGGGCATTTTTAATGAGCTCTTCACGTTTTTGTTTGAGAGATTCAATCTCAGCCTGTTCAGCCCCTATTGACGGTACAAGCACAGGCCCGATATAGGTTCCTGCTTTTGCCCTTCTTTCCAGACGGGCAATTTGCTCATCAAGGTCGTTAATACCCAGAGCTGCAGATACATCACCTTTAATGCCTTCCCAGGCATCAATAGCTGCATCTTTTACATTTTTCCAGCCACGTGCAACCCAGTTCAGTTGCTGTTCAATCTGGCGTAAACGTTCCTCGCTGGCCTTCTTAAATGCCTGAGAGGCCAGCTCAATCGCTTCTTCTTTTCGCCCCTGGTCTTCCAGACTCTGGATACGTTGATAGGTTTCCAGATCCAGAAAATGATATTGCTGGTTGGTATTAGCAGCCCATGACGTCGCGCTGTCGCTCATTTTAAGGAAGTTAGAAACAACCTGATCAGCCGATTGTCCAGAGAGTTCGGCCATCAAAGATGCCGCCTGAGCCACAGACGTCAGTGTTTCACCCGTAAACCGACCACTGCTGACCAGTCCGTTGAGAATATCGCGAACCTGGCTGTAATTACCGCGCAGCTGGCCACCCTGTTGCGTCATCTGCTCCAGTTCGCCGGAGGTCACACCGGCATAGTTGCCGGTTTTCTGGATTGAGCGATTGAACTCCTCCTGGTCATTCATGGCCGAAACTGCTGCGATACCGATGGCGGCCAGGATACCCGCCACGCCACCCATCGCGATGCGGGCCGGGGTGATCACATCAAGCAGCGCCCGGAAGGTATTGCCTATGCCGCCAAACGAGTCCTTGATTTGTCCGCCTTGCTGAATGGCCACCATCCAGACAGGCATCCCGCTGGCCAGCGAGGTGACGATGTCAGTTATCTGCATCGGCAGGTAGCGCATGGCCTGCGCATACTGACCTGCACTGATGCCGCCTTTGCTCATTGCGGCGTTCTGGTCGGTAATCTTCTGGATAAAGGGGGCGGCTTCTGCCGAAATACCCAGCTGAGCAGCCTTGTACTGCAGCAACTCGGCAGTGGTCAGGTTCAGAGTCTCGGCCTGCTCGCGCAGCCGGTTGATGAACTGTTCTTTGGCAGTAGCGGCCTGGGCTTCTGCCTGTGCCGCTTCCCGGGCGGCAGCCGCTTCTTTACGGCCAGCATCAGTTGCCGCCCAGGCGGATTTTTCCACCTGCAGGCGCAGTTCGTTCAGACGCGACGAGTACTGCTCGAAATCATCATCGCCGACGAGACCCGCGCCACGGAATGTACTCAGCTGTTCCTGCATATCATCCAGTCGGCCATAGGCGGCGACCACCGGATCGATACGGTTGACCAGAGCGGCCAGTGCAGCCCTCTGGGCATCAATATCTGCCGTGGTGCCGTCCATACCACTCTGAAGCGACCCCATTTCTGCCCGGGTGCGGGCGATGGCTGCCTGATATCCGGCATAATCTGTCGCCGCCTGCTGAACGGCATCGCCGGTCTGTGACGCAGCAGCAGCGGCACTCTGTTCCGCCTGTGCCTGGCCACGAGCTGATTCGGCGACGTTTTCCTGTGCCCGGGCGGCGGTATCGAGTTTCTGTGAACTGCCTGTGGCCGCAGTGCCAACGTCTTCCACATCTCCGGCCAGCCCCTGCAGCGCACGGCTGGCATCCGCAAGGTCAGCGCGGATTTTCAGCATCAGATTGAGGGTGGAGTTATCGGCCATGACGCACCTGTATATAAAGGAAGAAAAAGCCCCGAAGCCACGATCAGGATTTCAGGGCATTCACCCGCTGAGTGGCGGTAGTGCCACCGGCAAACGCGGCATTGACGTCAAATACGCGGTCAATGCATGCCTGCCGGTGTTGCCGTAGCGCTTCGCTGTAATACAGCGTCAGCTGGCGGAGGGTGTAGTGACCGAGTCTGTCCGGGTCGTGTCCGGCCCGGATGAGGGTTGCGAAGATGCTGCCGAAGCCGACAATTTCGCCCGTGTTGCCCTGATGGTTTCCAGCCGGACGACAGCGTTCATAAAAAAACGGCGGTTCTGGGTCCACCACCAGTCCAACAGAGTCTGCCCCTCACCGGCGGGCAGCAGCGCAACCCACTGAACAGGCTGGTCCACAGAGCAGGCGATGAGTTCAGGGATATCACCGGCGTGCTTTCGCAGAACAGCTTCGATCTCTTCAATCAGGGGCCACGGTGTCTGCATGACCTCGGCCAGGCTGTGGGTGAGCGCATCCAGCTTGTCGCCCAGCTGCAGCATGTCCACCAGGGTATATTCGCGGATAACCAGCCCCCGTCCCGCAATCGTGATATTGCGGGTCGAGAGCAGCACGCTCAGCTCGTCTTCGGTATCGGCGGGTTTCGGCTTGCTCATGCGACAGGCTCCGCAACATCAATGACGCGGCCAAAGCGACCGATAGTCGGGTCGTCCGGACGGGCATTGTCATACAGCATGGTGGAGGTGGTTTCCAGCCCGGCCAGCGAGGTATCTCCCTGAATCAGTGCCAGTGCGGCGGCAGGAGAAAAGGAGATTTTATACAGCTCAAGAATCTTCGCCGCGCCACCTTCTGCAAGGTTGATTCCCTCAAAACGCAGGCAGAAATCCCCCGGCTGCTCCGTGAACAGCGTGGTATTGACGGAGCCCGCAAATTTATAGTTCACGGACGGCGCGGTCGCCTGGGCGGTGAGGTAGGTGACAGCCCCATAGGTGTAATCCACCTCGTAATCGGTCCCTTCCACCAGTGCGCCAATCACCACATCACTGACGCGCTGATGGTTCAGAATATGGCGCTCACCCGCAGTGATACCCGCCGGATGCAGCTCAGCGGTGACGGTGCCCGCCGGAATAACCACCTTCTCGCCGTACATGACGACGGCGAGGTTTTCAGACGACAGCTCATGCCACGTGGAGGTCAGCGTGCCGTCCTTGTTGGTGATAAAACTGCGAACTGTGCCGCGTTGCCCGGAGTAAGACTCTTTGTGGCTGAGGCGCTCGACCGTAAGGGCCAGCGACAGAGCTGACACATCGCCAACCCAGCGGAACGCCCCGGGTTTCCCGTTGGCCTGACGACGCGCCAGATACACTTTCCCCTGGCCGTAGTAGTAGGTTTCAGACTGTGCCATTATCTTCCGGCTCCTGTTGTTTTTGTTTACCACGGCTGCTCTGCACGTCGCTCACGACCGGCAGTACAACCTCGATGACGTTATGCTCCCGGAGCCAGGTGGCCTCGGTATCGCTGACGGTGAGGGTTTCACCGGCTGCAAGACGTTTTCCCGCGTGGGTGTGCGGCTGCAGCAGTTTTACTTCTGGCATCGTCTGCCCCCAATTACGTGATTGACCTGGAATGTGTCCATCCACAGCAATGTGCCGCCGTCATAGTCCAGAATGTCACCTTTGACCCACTGGATGCCGGTTGTTGCAAGCATCCCCGGCACCCAGCCAATCAGCTGGTCGCGTATCTGGCCTATCAGCGGGCTGATTTCATGGGTCAGACCGTCTGCGCCCTGGCCATAGTTGCGAACAGCAACGGCAACACCGAAAACCGCCTCTGCAACCTGTGCCCGGTTCCCGTTCCCGGGAATACCACGCTCCGGCCCCATCAGCACATAAGCCCCGGGGACCGCGAAACCGGATAACTCCGTTACCTTGCTGTATTCGACGATGGTGCCGAGGAAACTCAGCGGGGACGGCGTCAGTGGCTGCAGGCGCTCGACGATCAGGCTGATGGAAAACGGTTCGCTGCTCATTTTCCGAAGTCCCTCAGTGAATCCATGCTGAACGTGCGGCCAGGGCCATCCACCATCGGCGGACCGCCAGCAGGTTTTTGCGTGTCGGTCGCGCCGAGGCTGAATTTGCCGTTGGCCAGCTGCTCCATCAGTTTCATCGCATCGCGGTAATCTCGGACAATCGGATCTGTCCGTTCATCAGAAATGCGGTGCTGATGAAGTTTGTAGCGCACGACGGAGCGGCCCCAGCTGCTCAGAATCGGGTGGACCTTCACAAGCGGCAGGGTGTAACCACGCTGACGGAGATAACCGTCAATCAGGTTCTGGGCTTCTTCCACCGCACCACCAATGCGCTCTACCACCTCAAGGGCCACTGCCACTTCGGCGGGCGGCCATGACGTGGTCTCTTCCCCACGTAACACCGCATCCAGCAGCTCCGGTCGGGCCGGAGGCTTGCCCGGAAGCTGTGTCACTTGAGACAGTTCGACCGCACCCGGGCGGTCAGCCAGCTCAGCAAGGGAGATATACCAGGTCACAGCCATCACTCGCCTCCGCTTATGCCGACACGGCATTCTGGAAGAAGTACCCGCAGTCGCCAGCTACAATCAGCTCACGCACGGACTCGCCGACGCGGACACGCTGACCACCGCGCATCCCCATATCCGGATCAGGAATTGTGCCAGCCACGCGGGAGCCAAACTGCGCGGTAAAGCCGAAGGTCACGCCACCCTGCGTGTCGGCAAGCAGATTGCGATAGATAAAAGCAGCATGGTTTGCCCAGGCACGTACAAGCACCGGCTTCTGACCCGGTCGGGCGATATTGACGAACGCAGAACCTACGATAATCTCGTCCAGCTCAAGCAGGCCGCGAAGAAAGTCCAGAGGTACAAGGCCATCTTCGCCCAGAGTGCCGTTATAGGCTTTCACGACCGACGGGTTCTGCCGCAAGGCTGTTGCAGTAGAGCGGCCCAGCACCGCTACATTTGGGCGCATAATCATCTTGTCGAGAGCAGTAACAATTTTCTTAATTGGTTTACTCGCGTCGTTATTCCACTGGTCAGCAGCGGCCAGGTTTTCTTTATTACCGACAGGATAATTTGCCGGGTTAAACACTTCTTTACTGGTGCGAACTTCGCGGTCGAGCATGATGATGTCGGACACACGCTCAGTGGCCCGGCCCAGCGGGTCGTAATTAGCCGGAGCGTTATCGATATCGGACTGAGGAACCGGTGCATCAAGAGCATAATCGTTGGTAGAGGAGGTCTCATCCTCTGCATCAAACTCGATCTGATTAGGCTGTGACGTCCGCCCTACGGTGGTAGTCGGCACAGTGAAGCCCTGACCGAGATCGAACTTCCACCATTTGAATTCTTGTTTTCCCACCGGCACGCGTGGTAACACGCTGTCGGCAATCAGGGAGAGGTTACGGTACCCGATCGCAATTGCCGTGAGATGAGGGACGATAGGAAACGATGCTTTGGACATACTCTTGAACTCCTGAAAAGGGCCGGATACACCGGCCATAAACGTTAAATGGCCAGTTACTGGGAAGCTAACTGCAGTACGCCGCCTTGCTCTGATTCGGAATAAACAATCAGGCCGGTATATTCGGGAACCACCGAACCATCGTCAGCCTCAAAAGCCGGGATGGTACTTTCGGTAATGGTGTAAGCGGGCTGACCTTCACCCTCAGCAAAGGAAGCAAGACTCCGTATCTGGTCGAGGGTCAGTACAATGCGCGACATAGTGTTCTCCTGATGCTTCTGCCGGTTTAGCTGTCAACCGCCACTGGCGGCCGGAAGTTTGCCTGGCGCAATCCAGACAGAGCCGAGATCGTCTTCGGCACCGTCATACTCCGCAAAGCCGAGATAGAACTGACCCGCAGTGGCCGGAACTGCACGACCTTCAGCATCAGCAGTCAGTGGGTCACCGGCGACAACATCACCACCATAGATAACCGGCGTCAGCTGGCTACGGACCACATCAGCGGGTTCCCCAACGCTGGCAGCGACGAGGGTGGTGACCCCGATAATCAGCTTGCTGCCATCGACAGCCAGCGTAATTTCATCCGGCACGGAGCTGTGCGTGACCAGACGACGCGCAGCCAGTGCGACTTCTGCTTTATGGCAGGTAATCAGACCCGGAATATTCATTGCTGGGCTCCTTTCGTCACGTGGTTAACGGCATCCGTCATGGAGATGGTGCGCCCGTTTTTTGCCTGTTCCGCCTGATAACTCTGGGCGGCGGTTGCCAGCGCGGAGGCATCGGCGAAATCGACCGGTTCATCAGCCGTCCCGGATTTTTCACTGAAATCCACGACAGCGGGTTTGGTGCTGAGGATCTCGCGCAGCAGCTCTTCGGGGGTTTTGCTGACAGTGGCGTCGCCTTCGGAGAAGGAAACCGGCTCCTGAGACAGGTTTACCAGCACTTCCACAACGGAATTTTTCTGGCGCGGCAGCAGGCGACCTGATTTCACCAGACCATCTGCAAAACCCACAATGGCGGTGCGTCGCTCCAGTGCCTTTTGCTTAATCGCTGCCTCTTCAGCCACGCGTAATTTGTTTTCACGCTCTTCCAGCGCGGCTTCACGCTCGGCGAAATCCGCCGCCGTACCGGTGGTCTTTTTGTTCGGGTCCACATTTGTCTCCTCGGCATATGCCAGTGGTGAGATGGATGACTGACGGTCATCAGTGGCGGAGTCCAGAATTGACTGGATGCGCCACTGAGGAATGATGGAGTCGGCTTTTTCGATGCTGCCTTCCTGGATCATCCAGTCACGAAGCGACTGAAACAGGCTGGCCAGGTTGTCGGCCTCCCACGGCAGGGCAAATTCCAGCGGGCCGTTATCGCCGCTGGTCTCTGCGAACTGCGCATCAGGGAGTCCTTTGACGCCAGGAGGGACAGCCCCCAGGAAACCAACGTGGCGGGCATAGTAATGACCGGGTTTCGGGTTGCCGGGGCTGTCAGGTTGATAAATGGAAAGGGAGCGTTTTTTATAGCTGCCCGCGTTGAAGGCTTCCGCAAATGCCGGATTCACCTGACGCGGTGCGGCATAGACGATGCCGTCACGGTACTCGAGGCGTTCAGCCCAGCCATAAGCCGGTGCGGTCAGGCTCGGATGCCCGATGACAAACGGGGCTTCCGATACGGAAGGGTCGTAGCTGTTGGCCAGATCGATGCAGTTCTCCGGCGTGAAGGTGATGGTCCGGCCATCCAGCGCGGTGTGGGTGCCGGGGGCAAAAACCGCAAGTGTCGCTTTAGCTGTGCTCGTCGTCATGGCTGTCGTCATTCTGGTTGTCAGGGGTTATGGCGACATCATGACGAAACGTGCTCAGGGGGTAATCTGCCCACGGGCAGATAAAAATGAGGTGGAAGGTAAATCTGAGGGTCAGCGCGGGGGAGGAACAGGGCCGGGAACCGTATTAAAACGTATTATAATACGGGTCGCCAGCGTGGATTGCGTCATCGTAGCCAGGCGACTACCAGAACGCGTTACAGGGCGTCTGACGACGACATCAGTTAAACGCCCCCTGAAGGTAGTTTTTCGCCATATCGATAAGGGTTGCCCCCTCGGACTTTGACACCCCCAGCCACGGGCGGGCCTCAATCTTAATTTTGTAGGCCGGAATAGTATGCCACTGTGCAAAGTTCGACTTGCTCTTTCGAACAAACTGATTGTCGATCTCGCCGTCTTTTTTCTGGCGGTAGTACGCCTGCTGACTACGCGCAGCGATTTCGATGGTACCGCCAAACTGGTGAATGGCACCGTAGACCCGGTCCGTACCGAACAACAGCTCATCGGCGTTGACCTGCCAGCGTAGCGTGTTACGCAGATAGCCATCGCGGGTCAGAATCTTGTCCGCGTTTTTCCGCTTACGCTTCTGGTACCGGGCCGACAGTTCCTGCCACGGTACGCCCTCCGGCGATGTCTGCTCCGTGAAACGCTGCTGGTGAAACTCCAGCAGGCGCTCTCCCATTGAACGCAGCAGCGGTGCCGGGCGCATCATTTCGGTCCGGGCATCCCACAGTCGGCTCAGCGCATCCTGGGCATCAAACGTCAGCGTCACACCCGACATCGTCAGTCCTCCCGCGACCACAGGCGGATACCCTGTCGCAGTGACTGCAGCAGCGTATCGTCAGTTGAAATATTCCCGGCCCAGCCATCGCGTCCGGTGGCGAACACTACGGACAGTGGGTTCGCCTCACCTTCCTGCTGCAGGCGGGCCAGGTAATAACGCCTCACCAGCGACTGCTGCTCTTCCGGCAACCAGACAATCTGCGCCCAGATTTCATCGGGGTGTTGAATGGTCTCTGCCAGTTTCAGTGCCTGCGCCAGTGTCAGCGGTATCTGACCCTGACCCTCCGGCGACGCGAACATATCGCTGCCAATGGCGATGCGCTGGCCTGTCGGGTCGCGGAACGCCGCGTCCTGATCGCCGGTCGCGCCGAACAGCTGCAGGAAGGCATCCACCGCGTCAGTATCATCTTCAGGTACCGGAGCCGGACGGGGCGCTGGCAACGGTGCCGCTGTGGCTGGCGCTTCCGCCACCGGCGTGAACGGTCCGTCACCGACCGGGTTACTGCCCCGGGGTGGGGGCACCTCGCTGAAATACCGGCTGCGGCCCGGGGTATGCTCAAAGCCCGGGTCAATCCCCTCCGGCACAATAACGGTCCTCGGGCCACCCGGGCTGCGCTGACCAATCACGCGGGCCATGAATTTAACCGGTGGCGCAGTATCCGGGCCGTCTTTGCCCATGCGTCGCAGGTCGTCTTCGGTGCGGGCAATCACACTGCACTGACAGCCCCAGGCATTGATCGGGAAATGGTAAATCCACCACGGGTCATCTGCCCGAAGCACCATGCCGTTCCACCCAAGATGCTCCTGGCGGGGATGCTCCACTGCATCGCTGTGGACATACTCCCAGTACGGATGGGTATCGCGCATGTCCATCAGTTGCTGGTAGCGCCCGGCCATGTAAGCGCTGCGCAGGTTCGTCTCGTAAATGGTGCGGGAGCGCCACTCAAAACCGCCGTTATAACTCCAGCCATAACGCGAAACGATGGCCGCGAAGTCCTTACGGAAGGTTTCCAGCGTACCACCGTCAAGACTTTTCTCGACTGCGGTACGCAGGTCTGCCAGCAGGGCATCCCGGTTGGCTCCGGCAACCATAAACTCATTGTCGTGCGCGGAGCCATAGACGTCTGTCCAGGCATCGGTCTTCGTACTGAACTTGCGACGGAAGAAAGCGATCTGCTCGCTGAACGGCAGCGAGCCATAGCTGACGTTACCGGCCATTCATTTCCTCCAGCAGATCGTTACGTCCTGCCAGGGCAGCAGCGGACATGGCTTCACCCAGAATGCGGGCATAGTCATCAAGCGACATATCGGGTATCAGTGCCGTCAGACCGTCGCGCAGCTCGTCGGCGGTCTCAGCAGAGTCAACCAGCGCTTTTATCTGATTGATCCAGCTGTCCATGACCGGGCGCAGTTCGGTATTGAGGCGACCGGCCATCAGCGAGGCGGTCTCGTTATGGTCCGGGTCATGCTCCGCAAATGACGACGGCGCAGCGGCGCGGGGGGCAGATGATACCGGCTCAGGCTTCTGCTCCCACTCACCGCCATAGGTCTCTTTAATGGTGGCCAGCGTCGGACGATAGCCGGTGGTCTCGCTGATGGTTTTGTCGCGCTCAGCCCGGTCTTTCAGGTCTTCCGCCTCTTCGAAGACGCGGGACACCACCGGCACTGCGGCATCAGGGAAGTTAAACTCGGTAAACCATTTCCCCGGGCCACGGTTCCAGGACTCGCAGATAACATCCGCATCGGCCTTGACGATGGAGTCCAGTACCTTGTCCTGCAGAGACTCGTTTCCGCCGATACCTTTTGCCGCGCCACCTGAGCTGGATATCTGCCCCACCGTCACGCGGCGGATGGCCTCATTCATCGCGTTGTACATCGCCTGGTAGTCAGCCGCACCGGAACGGGCTGCAGACATCAGTTCGACGCTCATCCCCTCGGGCATAATGACACCGCTGTCGGTCGAAATGGCCCGGGTCAGCGCCAGCAGGTTACGTTTCTGCTCCGGCGTGGCCCCTTCGGGATGTTTCCCCGCAACGGTCGGCATCCCGAACTTGTCCAGGAAAATCAGCCAGAACTTGATATCGTTGCGTTTGAAGAATGTCGGCCAGTACAGCCAGTGTGCCAGTCCCAGACCGTAAGGTTCATCATCGTGGTCTGCTCCGGTGGAAAATGACCAGAAATACGGCCCCTCGCAGGGCTCACCGGCCATCATGTTCTGTGGGGTCAGCAGGCGCAGTTCGCCTTTCGGGCTGAAACGGAAGCGGCGACGGTCGCGGACCTTAATGTCGTCAATCCACAATAAATTATCCCGGACACCATAAATCAGCTCTGACACCGCATAGCCATAGAACACGCCATAGTGCATCAGACGGGTGATGCGGTCAAAGCCCAGTGCGTCTATCTGCTGGCGCATGGCGTCTGCCGCCTCGATATCCACCGGGCGCTCGCCTCCGGCCTCGACCTTAATCTCACGGGATATCAGCGCATCCTGCCGCTGGCTGAAGGCTGACTTGACCTCATCGTCACTCAGTACCTCGCGGTAAATCTTCAGGTCAGGTGCGCCGCGATGCTGCAGAACGCTGTCATCGGATAATGCCAGCGCACCAATCCACGGGCGGGTGATATCGCGCCCGTCACCGGTCGAGGCAAACTCGCGCCCCAGCTCAGGACGCGGTGCGGATGAGGGTTTTGATGGCATTTGTCTTTTTTGTTTTTTGCGACTCACAGGAATCCTCCAAAGTCATTAATGCCACGCACGGTACCGAATCCGGTGTCAGTGAATTCCCCGGCGCTGCTGCTGTCGCCGAAGCCTGACAGCACGCGGAAAATATCGCGCTCACCGGTGGACTCAAATGCTATCTCAGTGGCCAGATTCAGGGCGGCATAGTTCGCCAGACAACCGGCAATCGCCGTATCGCCGTGACGCACCAGTTCGGGGTCTTTGAGGTCTTTTTTCTCCAGACTGGCCACCATCGGCACGCCATCGATATTTTCCACTGCCCGCAGATCCTGCGCCGTGTTCTCATCGCGTGGCAGGATGATCATGCTGTCCTCAAACAGGCCGGTGAATTTCGGCATCCAGAAGCCGTACCACTTGCGGTTCAGGGTAATCTCGGCGATGCGCGGGCGACCATAGCGGTCGGCGGTATACTCGGCCAGTACCATCCCCGGTCCGGTGGCATCCATCGCACCGCCTGACTGGCGGGGAAGATGCTCGATGATCCAGAACAAAATCTGCTGCTGCAGCGCTGAGGGCACGTTGTTCAGCTCCAGCAGGAACGGAACGTCGCGACACAGGTTCTGCATGATGGCCATCGGTACGATGGAGGAGAAGTGACGGTGGCGGGCGAAGTCCATACCAAACACGTGACGCAGCTCCGGGTTCAGAGTCTCTGCCATCACCGGGCGCAGCTCCCTGTCAATCCAGTCATTACCCCATGACGCGCGCTCTGCCTCGGTCATATGGATAAAGTCATCATCCAGCGCGAGGCGTATGACGGGCCGCTCTTCCGGCATGGCCCGCTCGATCCAGACACCGGGAATACAGATACCGTTACCGTCGCGGGGAATAGCGTCCAGCTCCTCACGCATCGCCGCTTTACGCGGGCCATAGGCGTTACGGATGCGGTTGTACCAGGTCTTTTTCCCCTCAACGGTTGCCGCTTCGCCTTTCATCGCGCAGACCCGCTCAAACAGGCCATTCGTCACTGCATCATCGAAGGTGATACGTAACACGGCGGCATCGTCACCGTAGCGCCCCTCTTCAATATCCTTACAGAACTGGTGGAACGGGTTATTTTTGCCGTTCTCGGAGCTGATGACCACAATACGGCCACCCCAGATAAGCAGAGCGGTCGCTGCATCAAGCACACCCTGTACATCCGCATGGAATGCCGCTTCATCGATAATGACGACGCCCTGAAGACCACGGATGTTGGCAGGTCGGGAAGAGAGTGCTGCCACCTGAAATCCGCTGGCGAAGCGGACACGATAGGCCGCAATCATCCGGGTATTACCCTGTTCGTCCTGGTCTTCGAAAAGGAACTCTTCAATCGCTGAGACGTCCTGCGCCTGCTGGGCTGCGATGACGCGGGCGAACTTGGCCACGTAGCCAATGAACTCCAGCCCTTTCTCTTTGGTATCACCGATGTAGTAGACGTTGTCGCCGCCAGCGGCTTTCTGCGCCCCGGCTATCAGGGTCGAGTTAAGCCCCCAGGCGAAGGTGATACCGGTACGCCGCCCCTTCGGGATAGCCAGAATGGACACATCAAATTTGAGGCATTCCACCTGGTGGGCCATCAGCACACCGTCGGCAAACGGGTTGAAGCCGAACGGGATTTCCCGGGCCCGCGCCGGAAGCTCGTCCCATTCAACGGTACGGATAGTGGACGCTAATGGTTTCATCACTTGATCCCCAGCACGCGCTCACGCCAGAACTGCACCTGGTCTTCGCTTAACCCCTGCGCTCTGGCCGTCTCTTTCAGGTTCTCTTCCTGCTCGCGCAGCAGCCGCTCACGGGCGGCACGCTCAATCTCGCGGCGCTCATCGAGGCTGGCCTTACGCGACTGCAGAACGTCTTTTGCTGCCCGGGCGAGATGGCGCACCGTGTCGATATCCGGATCTTCTTCCTGCTGAGCGGTAAAGGCGGCATGGGTGGTGAGCGTGGTGACGGCCTGAACCATCAGGGCTCCGGCGCGTTCGTCGGGATTCTCTCCCAGCTCACTGACCAGCAGGCGGGCCATCTGATCCTGCTCGCGCATGCGACTGACCATTTCGCCAAACGTCTGCTTATAACGACCCAGCGCACTGCGGCTGGGTGCGTCCTCGCCCGGGAAGTGTTCGTGAATGTCAGCCAGCAGCTCATCCAGCGTCATACGGTCTTCCCGCAGACGGCGCTCGATATGGGCGCGGACGTCAGGCTCCAGACGGTGAATCGTGGACTTTCTTCCCATATCAGCCCCCCGCGCCGGGACGCTTCACGCCAGGCACAATCGCCCGACCCGCAGCCACATCAGCGCCGCGTTCGGTCAGGCGGGCAACCAGCACCGTCCCGATATCTTCAACTGTCACCAGACCCTGCTCTTCAAGCCAGCGCAGCTCTGATTTAATCTGATCGCGGCTGGGGGCGTGGCCATAGCGGGTCAGTGCCTGGTAAATGACGGAACTGTTGGAGCTGTAGCTCGGCATTTCTGATAAAAAACGCAGCATGACGAGGCGCTGGTCCTCACGCAAAAAACTGGCAAAGTTCATGAGTCCTCCGTTATTTCTTCTGCAGCAGATAGGCTTCGATATTCTCAGTACGACGATAGGTGGCCGCTATCTGCTCCTGCATCCCGTGCATCTGGGCTTCAGTACGGCTCAGTTTTGCGATGAGTTCAGTGATTTGCGACTGTGTTGGCACCGATTTTATCTGTGCCTCAACGGTGGTGATGCGGGTACGCAGCTCCAGTAATTCCTTCTGACTGGCGGACTGGCGACCAATCAGCCAGGTATAGACACCGACCACCGCCATCACTGCCCATTGCAAAAATGCCCAGTCGAATCTCAGTTCATTTATTCCCACAGTTACCCTCCTGGGCACACTTGATGACTTCAACCAGCTGACCGGCGCACAGGCCGTACTGGTCATATAACTGCTTCTGAGCCACCGCGAGATCGTCCATGCTGCTACTTGCCGGAAACACCGGACGAGGGCATGGTACGGTCATCCTCGCGGGTAAGACCCGAGGAAGCGGCTGTTGCTGCTCTCTCACGGGCTCCGGCGAGTTCCTGCATGACGTCAGCATCAAACCTGCAACCAGCACGGCTGGCAGCGTTCTTTTTGAGAGCCTCACGAATGGCCTCCGTGGATTTTTCATCCGCCTGCTGGCGGGCGTTGATTTGCTGTGCCAGTAAGCTGCTGGCCTGATTCGCCTGCGCAGTCAGTTTCCTGGCCCCGTCGATAAACTGATTCAGGGAGTCGGCGGCCTGCTGAGTCTTCTGATTCGCAACCTCAAGGCGCACATCCGCTTCCCCGCGCTCGTATCCCTGACGCCAGATAAACCAGACCGAGCCCAGCATCAGCGCTCCCCACAACAGATAACGGGCGATCACCTTCACCCACTCAGTCGACGTCATTGCACTCTCCCGGTCCCCAGCCCGCTGCCAGATAGCGCGGTTGCCAGGTGTAGATGATTTTCAGGGGATAGCCCCGGTTCTCGCGAAAGTTGGCAGCGCTGCGGCCCGCATTCACCTTTTCGACCTGGTTCCAGTAACGACTGGCATCCAGCCCGCGACTGGTGGCCAGCCTCCGGTCTTTCTGGACCCAGCCCAGACCGCCGTTATAGGCCGACAGCGCAAAAGCCATGCGGTCACAGTCGCTGGCGGTACCGGTGATACGTTGCCAGTGCCAGCGGTTGTACTGCACCAGCGCCCGCATGGACCACGACGGGTTGTAAGGCTGATGGTCTTTCAGCTGCTCAGGGTAAATACCGGCAATCCAGCTGGCGGTGGTGGGCATAAACTGCGCCAGCCCCTGAGCCCCGACCGGCGAACGGGCGCGGGCGTTCCACTGGGATTCCTGATGGATTTGGGCGGCGAAGGTGGATACCGGAGCGTTGAGCCCCCAGACAGCACGGGCATTGCGGGTCAGCTCGCGCTGGTATTGCCGGGCCTCAACCGGAATGCTGGCCGCAAAGACCGGGTGACAACCACTCAGCAGGCAAAGCAGGATGAGGGACAGCGCGAGTCGGATCATCGTCAGAGCCCCATCGTCACGCCGATACAGATCGCCGCGACAATCAGTGCCCGTCGCAGCAACACAGCGGCAAAAATCAGTTCGTAACCGTGCGAGACCGGAAATTCCACTCTTCCCTCGCAACCGTGAGGTAGTGGTGGAGGGGCATCAGAATGGCTGTTATTTCCGGTGCTTCGCTTCTTCGCTTCTCGGGTTTTCCAGTTCTCAGTCAGATAACTCCCCGGACTGGCATAGGGAAACAGTGCCCGATCAAGGTGGTAGCCGAGAATGGCGGCGATAGAAACCAGCGACAGCTTGTACAGCGTGACGCCGAGCTGTTCCGGGGAAATGACGGCAATAGCGGCCAGCAGCGCAACGGCAAGGATGATCCAGTTGCGCAGCCGCTGGTGACGGACCTTGTGAAGTAGTGACATGAGTTTCTCCTGAAGAAGGCCAAAAGGCTGAATAAATCAGGAGTCAGTGTGCGGTATGTCGGGGTGAGGAGTAATTTGCCCCCGGGCAGAATATTTACGGGTGTACTGAGGTCAGGATGATAAGGCAAAGAAAGAGCGGCCTGCGGGATGCGCTAACATCCTGCAGGCCAGTAACACACAGCATGTACCTGTGAGTCACATCATGGCTCAGTCCGTCTCGCGAGACAGATTCAGCCTACTGCATTTTCATTCAATGAAAAAGGCTTACAGAATATGAAATCTCAGTTTTTGCCGGTATTACCGTGGATGGGGGGCAAACGCCGCCTGGCCAGACATATTCTTCCGTTATTTCCGTCACACACCTGCTACGTGGAGCCGTTCTGCGGCGCGGCGGCGCTGTACTTCATGAAAGAGCCCAGCAAGGTTGAGGTCATCAATGATATTCACGGCGAGCTGATTAATCTCTACCGGGTGATCAAGCATCACCTTGATGAGTTTGTCCGGCAGTTCAGATGGGCGCTGGTCAGTCGCCAGATATACCGCTGGATGAAGGATACCCCGGAAGAAACACTGACCGACATTCAACGGGCGGCCCGCTTCTTCTACCTGCAGAAACAGGCTTTTGGCGGCAAAGTGGCCGATCACACCTTTGGCACCACAACTACCAGTGCACCACGCCTTAACCTGCTGCGCATCGAAGAAGAACTGTCGCTGGCTCACCTGCGACTTTCCAGAACCACCATTGAGCATCTGGACTGGGCTACCTGCATTAAGCGGTACGACAGGCCACATACGCTTTTTTACTGTGACCCGCCGTACCTGAAAACGGAGGGATATGGCGTCGAATTCAGGCTGGAGGAATACGAGCACATGGCGGAACTGGCACGAACCATCAGCGGGAAAATGGTTATATCGGTGAACGATATTGAGGAAATGAGGGAAACCTTTGCCGGGCTGCGGATTCAGACAGTCGATATCCGCTACAACCTGCAGACAATGGGCAAAGCTGAACTCAAGCGAGAGCTAATTATCTGCAATTTCTAATCATATCCTGAAGAGAATGGCCGATATCGGCCATTCTGACCCTAGTTCAATTACTCTGCGTTCTATGTGTTTGAGGGCGTTTTGGACACACCTGGAGTACAGCCATTTTTTACCCTAAGTAGTTGCAGTTGTGACAGTCGGGTGTTTGCACTCTCAAGAGCACTATTTTTTTCCATAGTATTGCCGATGCCAAAATCACCCAAAAAGGAAAGAACTGAACGACCATCGAACTGACTTTCTTTATCAACATGTTGCAGAAAACCATGAACTTTGGCTTCCTCTAACTCTATTTCACGGCAAGACATAGTCTCCTTCTCATACTGAGTAAGTTCACCTTGTCGACCATAATTCTTTGTTGAACACCCAGTCACTAAAACCAAAGCAACTGCACTAACCCAGAGATAACGCATATTTATTCCTTACTTTGCTGTGCTAGTGGGGCAAATCAGCCCCAAAGACATCCCCGTAGCTCAATTATTACTATCGGGTGACGTTTTATTTTTCAGATAGTCAGCAATGCTCACCACATTACTTTTCCCAAACTCTCATTACTAGCTTGCGAACTTGCTTGGTTTTGGTTGTGCAAGCCCTTTGCCGACCTCAAGAATCGCCCTCCGTTGCTCTGGTGTCATCCCATCGAATGCATCCAGTAACTCTTTTTTTTCTGGAGACATCGCCTGCACCTCCTTTACAGAATGATCATTGCTCACTCCTGTGAGCAACCATGTTATATCAACGCCGAACTCCTGATGTATCCGTAGGAGGAAATCTCCGCCAGGCATAGCTTTACCATTTTCAATTTGGCTAATGCCTCCATTGGATATCCCCAGGCGAGCGGCAAAATCACGCTGGTTTAATCCAGCTTGTTTTCGAATAGAAATCACTCTCTCACCCACAGAAATGCTCATAAAAATGAATCTCGACATTGATATGCTCAAAATAATGAGCAATAATCTAACACACATAAGGCAAACATCATTGCATCAATAAAGGGGACAACGATGACTGCAGAACAAGTCAAAGCACTCTTTCGCCAGCGAGGGGTCACTTTCACCCAGTGGGCTGAAGAGCATGGCTACTCCCGGAACGAGGTCTACCGGGTTCTCAACGGCCAGACCAAAGCCAACTACGGTAAATCGCACGAGATCGCCGTCAAGTTGGGCCTCAAATCCGGCAACGTTGCAGCCTGAAATACCTGCAATAAGTGTAACAGTGTTTCGTATATAGAAAAGAGGTATGTGACATGAACAAGGTAATCACATCCACATCCGGTGGTCGCATCCTGCGGGTGCTCAAGGCGCTTAAAGGTGCCTCACTAACAGGCCGCTCCAACAGCGAGCTTGCTAAAGCACTGGACGAATCACCGGCCAATATCAACCGCGCCCTCAATACCCTTATTGAAGAAGGATTGGCCCAGAAGCTGGACAATGGTCGTTTCGCTCTGAGCGTTCAGCTTCTGCAAATTGCCCTTGCTCACAGCAATGAAATGGCTCGCGCTCAGGGCCGCATTGATGAGATGAACCAGCGCATCGTCTCTGGTAGCCACTAATTAAGGAAAGACACAAATGGCACGTACCAAATCGCAACCTGCTGAACTAATACCGGACGTCGCGTTAAATCCAGAACTTGAGGCCACCCAGAACCTGATAGCCACGGTCAGCAGCCAGATGAATGACGAACGTGACCTGCTGAACCAGCTACTTGGTCAGGCTCAGATGGCGGGTGCTTTCGAAGATTTTTCCCGCACGGTGCGGACTTCTAAACTGGCTTTTGTTAAGGAAAACAAGCTGTACCGGAATTTAAAGGATGCAAAAAATCCGCACGGTGCGGAAAAACTATCTGGAACTTGGGAAGAGTTTTGCGGCTTGCTGGGCAGGTCTGTTGATCAAGTAGACAGAGATATTGCCAATCTTACCGCCTTCGGCGAAGAAGCTCTGGAATCCATGTCCCGCATGGGTATCGGATATCGCGAACTGCGCCAGTTCCGCCGCCTGCCGGAAGACCAGAAAAGCGCCCTGATCGAGGTTGCCAAAGAAGGTGACAAAACCGCGCTGCTTGAACTGGCTGAAGAGATGATCGCCAAACATGCCCGCGAGAAGGAAGAGCTGAAGACCGACCTTGAAATCAGTCGCCAGATGCTGGCCGAGAAAAAAGAAGAACTCGGCACGATACGCAATGAAAAAGAGGAGCTTAAATCCCGCCTGGTTCGCCGCACCACCACGGAAACCCCGGACGAAGAAGGCGTGGCGCTTGAGACAGAGGTCACCGGTTTTAAAAGCGGCGTTCTCAGCGCGTTCTTTGACCTTAAAAGCGGCTTCAACGCGCTGACCGAGCACACCGAACGCACCGGCATCAACCATACCGGCATGATGGCAGGTCTTCTCGATGACCTTCAGGCACAGTTTGAAGAGCTGCGTCAGGAATTCAGCCTGCCGGAAGCCCGCGAGACCAGCGTGATACCGGACTGGGTAAAAGAAGCACAGCAAGAGGATGAAAATAATGGATAAAAGCACCGCTGTTATTGACTCACCAGAGGCGCTGGGCGCAGCCCTGTGCCGCCATGTACCCGATATGGCCAACGGTTTCACCATCACCACCCGGGACAGCCAGCTGCAGCTGACTGTAACCGCCGAAGATACCAGACCCTTTATGGTGGCAATGGAACGGCTGCTGAAGGGCAAAATCCGCCAGATCCAGCGTGGGCATCAGGGGCGCGTTCTGAACAGTAAGCTCGCCTTGATCAACCAGAGTGGCGAGAAACTGACTGCTGCCGAAATCGCCCAGAAATACTGCCAGCCTCAGACAACTCACCAGTTGTCGGCCATGCAGAAGCGTGATTATGCGACCCGGCATATGAGTCAGGAAGAACTGAATACAATTCTTGATTACGCCCTTGAACAGGGGATGCCGGAACAGATGCTGTCACCGTTCCGGAATGGCGTTAAAACCCGGGAGCAGGCCCGAAAGCTTGAGCTTTCCTACTATGCATGGATCGCATTAGAAAACATCAGGGATTTTCATCATCTGAGGTCCCGCAGGGACGATCAGAAAGAGACGTCCGAAGTATCGGGTCAAGATGCCGGGTCCCCCGGCTGTAGTCAGCAAGATCCCGTACAGCCCGAAGCAGGTGGTCAGGAGCCGAATGATTCTCCATCCCCATCAGACAAAGGTCCAGGTACCCGGCAAAGTCCAGGCGATCAAACGAACTCTCTTTGATGATGAGGTACTGAACGATGAGATCAAACGTATACCCCCACGGTGCCGGTGAATATCCGTTAAGTGATGCTTCGGCATCCCCGGCAAGTTTCCTGATGTCAGTTGCTAGGGACGTCAACTCCCCGGCAATGTCAGCAGGTGCATCCTGGTCTCGTTCTATTTCTCTGGCTACGGATCGGGCGTCAACAGCTCCCGTTTTGTGCAGGGCCTCAACGAGTTTTCTGAAGGCAAAACCCAGGGCTTCGGTACTTTCTGTCATAAAAACATCCTCATTTTTTATGGGGGCAGAATGAATCCAGTACTGACTCAACGCCTTGTTGCCATCGCCGAAGCGGCCAGTGCTGCCGGGCATGGCAAAAAAGAAGCAGTGTATCAGGCCGCCTGCGAGGAATTGTGTATGTCACGTGCCACATTGCTCAAAAAACTGAATGCCGTCCGCCTGCAGAAGCCGAGAAAACAACGCTCTGACGCCGGTGACTCCGCGCTGACCCGCGACGAGGCGATGACCATATCAGGCACCCTGATGGAAACCATCCGTGGGACGGGCAAACGTACCCTCAGCGTGGAAAAAGCCATCAACAGCCTGCGTGATAACGGTCTGATCGTCAGTGGCAGGCTTGATGAGACCACCGGTGAGATTGTGCCGCTGTCGGCCAGCGCCATTATCCGTGCCCTGCGCCAGTACCGGCTGCACCCTGACCAGTTGCGGGCACCGGCTCCGGCAGTGCAGCTGGCCAGCCGCCACCCGAACCACGTCTGGCAGCTGGATGCGTCCATCTGCGTGCTTTATTACCTCAAGAACCCGGCCAAAGGGGTTAAAGGTGATACCGGACTGCGCATTATGGATGAGAAAGAGTTCAACAAGAACAAACCCGCCAATGTGGCCAAAGTCGTCAATGACCGCGTCTGGTCTTTTGAAGGAACCGACCACACCACCGGATGGATCTACCTGGAGTACCGGTTCGGTGGCGAAACCACCGAGAACTTCACCTCGGTGCTTATCAATATGATGCAGGAACGCGGCGGCGCTGACGTGCTGCACGGGGTGCCGAAGGTGCTGTTCACCGACCCCGGCGCAGCCCTGAAGTCCCCCACGATGGGCAACCTGTGCCAGGCGCTGGGTATCAGGCTGATTGCGCACAAAGCCCGCAACGCCCGGGCTACCGGCTCGGTGGAAAAGGCCCGTGACATTCTCGAACGGGATTTCGAACACGGCCTGCGCTTCTGCCGGGTGGAGAGCATCGACGAACTGAACCGCCTGGCGCGTCTGTGGCGGATGAAGTTCAACCGCACGGCCATTCACAGCCGTTACGGTATGGCCCGCACGGATAAATGGTTGCTGATCACCGAAGAACAGCTGGTCAAGGCCCCCTCTGTTGAGGTCTGCCGGGAAGCCGCGGTGTCAGCGCCGGTCAGCTGTAAGGTGGACAGTTTTGTCCGGGTACGTTTCCGGGGGAGGCAGTACGACGTTTCCGCTGTGCCGGGTGTCTGTGTGAATGACCGCGTGATGGTTGCCCGCAACCTCTACCGGGACGATCAGGCTCAGGTGGTGATAACCGGTGAAGATGGTCTGAAATCGTTCTTCCTGGTTGACGAGGTGCAGAAAGACGAACACGGCTTTGCTGTTGATGCCCCGGTTATTGGTGAAAGCTTTAAACCGCTGCCCCAGACCGTTGCCCAGCAGCATCTTGATGAAGTTGAGCAGCACGTCTTCGGCACAGCCAGTAAAGAAGAAACCGAGGCCGCGAGAAAAGGCAAAGCCCTGCCGTTCGGGGGACGTTTCAACCCATATCTCGATATTGAACGCGACGATCACCCGACCTACCTGCCAAAACGCGGCCAGGAAAGTCAGGTTCGTGGCCCGCGCATCGAGCAGCGTCCGTTATCCCATGTTGAGGCAGCTAAATTACTGCGTGAGCGTCTGACGGCTGCTGGCCATAGCTGGTTCCCGGAACACTACGCGCAGCTGGTCAGTCGCTTTCCGGAAGGCGTTCCGGCAGAAGATATTGACGCCATCGCGCAGGAGCTGGCCGGGAATAAAGCGCCACGGCTCAGCATCGTTAACGGCCATTAACGGGAGGCACCCATGCTGGTACTGAAAGACCTGATGAAACAGCACGGTATTGAACAGACGGAAGTCGCTGCAGCAGCAGCTGTTTCGCAGCCCGCCGTTTCACAGCTGATTAACCACGGCATCTGGCCAAAGCGTCGCCCTGAAGAAGTGCGGCAGAAGATTATGACATTCCTGGCATCACGCGGGCTCGGGGAGGAGTTATCCCGGGCATTTGATGAGGTACTGGCGGCGGAACCCGCCAGTACCTCCGTCCCGCAACAGGCAAATAACGAAGAGGACGAAAATATGTTACTGGCAAAACAGGTATTAAATCCAGTCACCAAAAAGCAATTCGGTATTTTCCGTGACCCGTTCGCGGATGACGCCATGCAGAGTTCAGAGGACGTGTTCACCACGCCTGATATTCGCTATGTCCGCGAGGCACTGTATCAGACGGCCCGTTTTGGCGGATTTATGGCGGTTATCGGGGAATCCGGCGCGGGGAAAAGCACGCTGCGCCGCGACCTGATTGAACGTATTCACCGCGAAAATGCGCCGGTCATCGTCATTGAGCCCTACATCATCGCGATGGAAGACAACGACAACAAAGGGAAGACCCTGAAAGCGGCCAGCATCGCCGAAGCCATCATTAACACTATCGCACCGCTGGAGAACGTCAAACGCAGCCAGGAGGCCCGGTTCCGCCAGTTACACCGCGTACTGAAGGACTCCAGCAACGCCGGTTACAGCCACGTTCTGGTGATTGAGGAGGCACATTCACTGCCGCTGCCCACGCTGAAGCACCTGAAGCGCTTCTTCGAGCTGGAACATGGCTTTAAAAAATTGCTGTCCATCGTGCTGATTGGCCAGCCCGAACTGGCGATGAAGCTGTCTGAACGAAACCAGGAAGTCCGTGAGGTGGTTCAGCGCTGCGAAGTGGTTGAACTGCTGCCGCTGGACACAGAGCTGGAACGCTTTCTGAAGTTTAAATTCGAACGTGCCGGAAAGCCGATAACTGATGTGCTGGATAACACCGCTGTCGACGCCATCCGTGCCCGCCTCAGTAACAATATTGGCGGTCGCAGAGGGGTTGTCAGCCTGTTATATCCTCTGGCGGTCAGCAATCTAGTGATTGCCGCCATGAATATGGCGGCACAGCTCGGTGTTCCGGTTGTTAATGCCGACGTCATTAAGGCGGTTTAAATGAAAACAATACCGAACGTTAATAAACAGCTGGCTGATTTGATGAATGCCATTGCGGCTCTCAATGCAATGAATACGCCTGTCACCAGCATCATGATTTATTCAGGAAAGCCGGTTATTCGTGTTTCTCGCGACAGTCCGTGCGTCAGTCATTTCAGGGGGAAAAAGTCGGGTTATACCATGACAGGTATTGACCATCAGGGGCGTTACCGTCAGGGGGAAGTTGAGATGTATGGTTGCAGGGTTATCTGGTCAGAGTCATTACTTCACTGAAGGGAAAATATAATGGCAATAAAGATAGAGATTTTAATCGCGCTGACGCCAGAAGGATTTATCTATTGCAAAATGACCGGCGCAAATACAAAAGACGCGAGTGAAAGTGAGCTGGCGACGCTTGAGTCATTAAAGCCCGTTGTAAATGAATCTGTTCTCAACAAACTGAAACAGAGCGGATATCGGGTTGCAGCTGATTATCTGCAGCCTTCCGGCAAATCACATTAAACACTGAGGTCATATTATGACGACAATTAATCAGGACGAATACATGAAAGACCGTAAAGGTCGCCTGGTTCCGATAAGCCAGATTTCTGATTACGATCTGGCAATGGACAGTTTTGTCCGGGAACAGGTTTCTGCTGCAAAGATAAAGCGTGATGAACTCAGCGAGTTTAAACGTCGCGCCTTTGATGAATGTTATGCCTGGCTTGACCTTGTGGCTGAAAAATACGGCAGAACTCGCGGCGGCGCAAAGGGTAATGTGACATTCCCCACTTTTGACGGTAGCCAGCAAATTACCATCCGTGTACAGGAAACACTGACGTTCGGGCCGGAGCTGCAGATAGCCAAGGAACTGTTTGATGAATGCGTTACCGACTGGTCGAAAGGTGCTAATGCCAACCTGCAGGCGATTGTCACCGATGCCTTCCAGGTTGATAAAGAGGGGCAGCTGAACACCGGGCGTATTCTCTCCCTACGAAGGGTAAAAATACAGGATGAGCGCTGGATTAAGGCAATGGATGCGATATCGGAATCGCTGCAGGTGGCCATGTCCAAAACCTATATTAATTTCCGGGAGAAAGATAAGTCCGGGAAGCTGGTTAATATACCGTTAGATATCGCTGCTATTTAATTTATTTCTCCATCTCTTTTTAATCCGGCGTCAGTGCCGTGGGATTCTGCACGCCGGATTTAGCAATAGGACTTATTATGCTGACATTAGCCGGTTTTATTTTACTGGTATCAGCCTGCGGAACAGATGCCTGTGACGCACTGCCTGTTACTGAAGATATCTATCTGAATAAGCAGTCCTGCGAGCTGGTCGCAGACGTCATTCATGAGCGCTCACCGGGCGCTTTATTGTTTTGTGGAGAAGTCTGGCGGGAGGAAGAATAAATGTCTCTGTTATGCAAACGTTGTGACAATCCGGTCGACGATCTGGATTTTGAAAAAGCGACCATTATGAAAAATTTGGATGGTACGTGGTGTGTCGATCTGACGCTGAAATGCCCTTATTGCGTACTTTCTTATAAAGCCATTGTCCCCACCGCTGAATTACAACCTCTGACAGGTGATGAAAATGACAAATGAAACTGAAAAGTACCTGGCTAAAATCAAAAAACTCCTGAATCTGGCCCGTCGCAGTTCGAATTCTCATGAAGCGGCCACTGCGCTCAATCAGGCGCAGGCATTGATGCGTAAACACAAGCTGAGCCAGAATGATATCGATCTGATGGATATCACCAGCAAGGCCAGTAAAGGTGCGCCATCCCATGCACAAAACATCCCTCGTTATATGACGTTTCTGGGCCAGTTAATTTGCCGTGCTATGGGTGTTAACTGCTATTACTCTTTCCGCCGCAACTATATGAACGGACAGAAGCAAAACACCGTCATTTTTTATGGGCCGGATGAGCGCCCGGAAATTGCCGCTTATGCCTTTGATGTGCTTTCCCGCCAGATGGTCAAAGCCCGCCGTACCTTTATTAGCTCTCTGCGTAAGAATATCAAGCCTTCCACTAAAACAGCCCGCGCTGACCAGTTCTGCGAAGGGTGGACTGAAGGCGCGTATCAGGCGATAGAGCCATTTATAGTGACTGAAACCGAAGAAACATTGATGGCGAATTTTCTGGCGAAGATGAAGAAAGAGCAGGAGCTATCCGATCTGAAACCCCGTGAAGCTAAAAAATGCCGGGGTGATCAGGATGCAGCGGAAGCGGGATTTAATGAGGGATTAAAAGCGCGTTTAAATCACGGCGTATCCGGTAAAGATTCTGCCCTTTCTCTGGAGTACAAGTCATGAAGCTGACTGTAGGTAATATCCTTTTATTGTGCGTGCTGGGTTGCATCGTCATCTGGGTTGCATTCGGGTTTATCGGTTATTACACCGTTATCGCTGCCCTGGATTATTTAAATAAACCGTAAGAGGCTTACATATATGAATAAAAAACTTATAGCTGAAGCCTCCCGCTTTCAGTCATCGCAAGAGCGAAAAGGGTTCTGGTGGTTAATTCTGGGGACTGTAGTTGCTGCTTTAATTGTTTTATTCATTTTTAATTTATTTTGATGGAGATAAAATGATTATTGGCGCACTGATTTTAACCATTATCGGCCTTTTACTCGCTATCATGGCTGGGTCTTTATCGGCAAATAATCTAAGCCCTGTACCAGCCATGCTGGGAGTCATCGGTTCAGTTATTGTTATTGCGGCACTTGCCCTGGCTCATGGGCCGGGCAAGGTCAATGCCCCGGATTCGCCCCTTGTTACTCAGGAGGCAGGTAAATGACCCGTTCCCAGCTGATTAAAATCATCCATGTGGCAAAGCGTGAACTGCGCATGGATGAAGATACTTACCGCCAGTTGCTGAATACCTACGCTGGCATTGAATCCACGCGAGAAATGAATATCGGGCAACTGAACCAGATCCTCGATGCGATGAAAAAAATCGGGTTTAAGGTCCGGACTCTGAAGAAAGAAAAGCTCACGGCCACCGACGATCAGTCGAAGAAAATCCGGGCACTGTGGCTGGAAATGGCTGACGAAGGTTTTATTCACGACCGCACCGAACGGGCAATCAACGTCTATGTGCATCGCATTACGGGCGTCAGCCGCCTTGACTGGCTCAATACATCGGCAGCAAGCCGTGTGATTGAGACACTGAAGCAGTGGCAGACACGCGAACGCAAGGCTCTGGAAGAACTGCAGGGCGCAAAGTGATTTCTGGAGGTCACCATGACAACACCAATGGAGCATAAGCGGCATAAACTGCTGTCTGAAGTTGCCGACCACGTTACTGAGACCGGCGTTGATTACGGTTTATCATCCGAACAGGCTGAACAATTGGGGCTGGCTGTGGCAGATTTTCTGGCATCTCACTTTGGCGGGCAAAACTTCACCTTTCCTCGTGACTACGCATATAAGCTGTCTCTGCGTGATATGCAGATTTATGAAGAGTTCCGGGGGAATAACTGGGCTGAGTTAAGTACGAAATACGGCATTACTGAACGGGGGCTACGGAAGCTGATTCACCGTGTACACAAACAAGTGATGGCTCACCGCCAACCACAGTTGTTTTCCTTTGGCGATAACGAGTAAAATTATGGGCAGATGAAGAAATTTCTCTGCCCGATTTCTTTTTCACTGTATGTAATAGCTTTACAGAAAGATATCCCACTATTACCCCGAAACCTACGCTATATCCCATTTATCTAGCTTTTCCCTAAGTATTTATCTCACTTCTAATCATGATTGAGATCGACTGACCGGCAGGTAACGCCGGGCAAAGCGAGTTTTTGCAATCGGTCGATATGGCGTGCCGCCGCCAGCACCGGATAGCCCCGCGCGCTTAATGCGCGCACTAAATGCTGGCCAATATAGCCGCTGGCGCCGAGCACCAGAACTGATTGCGACACGCCTGACTCCTTAGCGTTGTAAAAAAGCCTGCCAGTGGGCGACCACCTCGCTCAGCTGCTGACGGTTGACATCCAGGTGAGTGACCAGACGGACAACAGGCGAGGCGTTAATCAATACCCCCTGCGCCTGCATAAACTTGCCGAGCGCCGGGGCCTGCTCTTCGCCGACGCGAACGAACAGCATGTTGGTATCGTGACGGGTGACGTCGGCGCCGATAGCGCGCAGCTGCTCTGCCATCCACGCGGCGTTGTCATGATCCTCCTGCAGGCGCTGCACGTTATTTTTCAGCGCGTACAGCCCGGCGGCGGCCAGGATGCCCGCCTGGCGCATCCCGCCGCCGACCATTTTCCGCCAGCGGACGGCGCGGCGAATGTACGCCTCGCTGCCGAGCAGCAGCGAGCCTACCGGAGCGCCAAGCCCCTTTGACAGGCAGATGGTGAAGGAGTCGCAGTATTGGGCGATATCGCGTAACTCGCAGCCGTAGGCCACCACGGCGTTAAAGATGCGTGCGCCGTCGACGTGCAGCGCCAGATTGCGCTGGCGGGTAAACGCCCAGGCTTCCTGCAGATAGTCGCGCGGCAGCACCTTACCGTTATGGGTGTTTTCCAGGCTCAGCAGGCGGGTGGGGGCAAAATGGATATCGTCGGGTTTGATTTTCGCCGCCACTTTATCCAGCGGCAGCGAACCATCCGCCGCGGCGTCGATCGGCTGCGGCTGAATACTGCCGAGGACTGCCGCGCCGCCGGCTTCGTACAGATAGTTATGCGCCCCCTGGCCGACGATATACTCTTCGCCGCGCTGGCAATGGCTGAGCAGGCCAACGAGGTTGGCCTGGGTGCCGGTGGGTAGAAATAGCGCCGCTTCTTTGCCGGCCAGGTCGGCGGCATAGCGCTGCAGTTCATTGACGGTAGGGTCGTCGCCATACACATCGTCCCCGACCGGGGCGGCCATCATGGCCTCCAGCATGGCGCGCCCGGGACGGGTAACGGTATCACTGCGTAAATCGATCACGGCTTTTCCTTGGTCTGGTTCAACGTATTGCTTCTGTTTTACCTGAGCCAGTTGGTTTTCGCCAGTTCGATGACCTCATCGCCGCGCCCGCTGATGATCGCCCGCAGCATATACAGGCTAAAGCCTTTGGCCTGCTCCAGCTTGATCTGCGGCGGGATCGCCAGTTCCTCTTTGGCGACGACGACGTCGACCAGCACCGGACCGTCGGTGCGGAAGGCGGTCTGCAGCGCTTCATCCACCTCGGAGGCTTTTTCAACGCGTATACCTTTGATACCGCAGGCCTCGGCGATGCGGGCGAAGTTGGTATCGTGGAGCTCCGTACCGTCGGTGAGATAGCCCCCGGCCTTCATTTCCATCGCCACGAAGCCCAGCACGCTGTTGTTAAAGATGACAATCTTCACCGGCAGCTTCATCTGCGCCAGCGACAGAAAATCGCCCATCAGCATGCTGAACCCGCCGTCGCCGCACATGGCCACTACCTGCCGCTCCGGCGCAGTGGCCTTGGCGCCGATAGCCTGCGGCATGGCGTTGGCCATTGAGCCGTGGTTGAACGAGCCCAGCAGGCGGCGTTTACCATTCATTTTGAGATAGCGTGCCGCCCAGACGGTCGGGGTGCCGACATCACAGGTGAAAATGGCATCTTCATCGGCAAAATGACTGATCTGCTGCGCCAGATATTGCGGGTGAATGGCTTTATCGCTGGGTTTAGCCAGATCGTCGAGCCCTTTTCGCGCGTCGCGATAGTGCTCCAGCGCCTTATCGAGGAAGTGGCGATCGGTTTTCTCTTCCAGCAGCGGCAGCAGCGCCTTCAGCGTCGATTTAATATCGCCCACCAGCGCCATGTCGACCTTACTGTGTGCGCCGATGCTGCCGGGGTTGATGTCGATCTGGATAATTTTCGCGTCGGTTGGGTAGAAGGCGCGATAGGGGAACTGGGTGCCCAGCAGGATCAGGGTATCGGCGTTCATCATGGTGTGGAAGCCAGAAGAGAAGCCAATCAGCCCGGTCATGCCCACATCGTACGGGTTGTCGTACTCCACGTGCTCTTTGCCGCGCAGGGCGTGGACGATGGGGGCTTTAATTTTGGCTGCGAACTCCACCAGTTCCTGGTGGGCGCCGGCGCAACCGCTGCCGCACATAAGCGCGATATTGCTGGAGTAGCGAATAAGCTGCGCCAGCTTGCGCAGCTCTTCTTCCGCCGGGGTGACCGTCGGCAGCGGCGCATGATACCAGTGGCTGCTGGCGCTTTCCGGGGCGGCCTTCAGCGCCACATCGCCGGGTAGCACCACCACCGAGACGCCGCGGTTAATCACTGCCTTACGCATCGCCACTGCCAGCACCTGCGGGATCTGCTCCGGCGTGGAGACCAGTTCGCAGTAATGGCTGCACTCGCGGAACAGCTCCTGAGGATGGGTTTCCTGAAAATAGCCGCTGCCGATTTCGCTGGATGGGATGTGGGCGGCGATGGCCAGCACCGGGACATGGTTGCGATGACAGTCAAACAAACCGTTAATCAGATGCAGGTTGCCCGGTCCGCAGGAGCCGGCGCAGACCGCCAGTTCGCCGGTCAGCTGCGCTTCCGCGCCAGCGGCGAAAGCGGCGACCTCTTCGTGCCGGGTGGGCATCCAGTCGATGGTGCCCATGCGGTTAAGGCTATCGCTCAATCCATTGAGGGAATCTCCGGTGACGCCCCAGATACGTTTCACGCCGGCCTGTTCCAGCGTTTTGGCAATGTATGCCGCCACGGTCTGTTTCATGATCTCCATCTCCTTTTTTTGATAACGCCTTCAAGCTTAGATGAAACTGACCGCAATGTAACCGATTACCCCTGATTTTTTGCTGGTTTTATTCCTCTCCGGCTGCGCATACTCTGGAAGTACACAGGATGCAAAACAGGATGCACATCAAATGGTTAAAGGATTGTTAAACACAGTAAATCGCAGGCTGTCGCATGATGACGCCGGTAAACTCTTGTTACGACTTGCCGTCGGCGGCTTAATGCTTTTCCATGGAATCCATAAGCTGATAGATGGTGTGGATGGCATTAGCGGGATGCTGGCGGCGCAGGGATTGCCCGGGTTTATCGCCTACGGTGTGCTGGTGGGGGAAGTGGTCGCTCCCTGCTTGTTAATTCTCGGCGTCCTGACCCGCCCGGCGGCGTTGGTGCTGGCGTTCACCATGGTGGTGGCGTGGCTGATGGTCGGCTTAGATAAGACGTTTGCGCTTGATGCGGTGGGAGCGTGGGCCATTGAGAATCTGGTCTATTTCTTTGTTGGCGCACTGGCGATTGCGCTACTCGGCGCGGGGCGTTATTCGCTGGCCGGTCAGTCGGCCTGGCGGTAAAAATGCCTCATTCGTCCTGGGGCGTAAAGTCGATACTGTTGGCGATTTGCAATTTTTTCAGTCCGGGAAAGCGTTTATCTCATGTCGCCTGAGCGTTTGTTTATTGTCGCCAGGGATTTTCCCGGAGGCGGCGCATTGCGCCTTCTCCGGGCTACCAAATCGCACAGCGCTGTAGCCCCGGTAAGCGGTAGCGCCACCGGGGATTTTGACCTCAGGCGAGAACCAGATCGCTCTGCGGATGACAGGAGCAGGCCAGCACATAGCCGTCGGCGATTTCGGCGTCGGTCAGCGTCATGGTGCTGGTGACGCGGTACTTCCCGGAAACCACTTTGGTTTTGCAGCAGCCGCAGACGCCGGCGCGGCAGGCGACGGTCACCGGCACTTTATTGCTCTCCAGCGCGTCGAGCAGCGTGGTGCCCACCGGCGCGTAAAACTCGCGCGCCGGCTGCAGTTTAGTAAATTTCAGCCCGCTGGTGGCGGCCTCAGCCACCGGGGTGAAGAATTTTTCCTTAAAGAAGCGGGTGACGCCCAGGGCGGCAACATCCTGCTCGACCTTCTCCATATAAGGCGCCGGGCCGCAGGTCATTACGGTGCGGCTGGCTAAATCCGGCACGCTCTGCAGCAGCTCCCGGGTCAGACGGCCGGCGACAAAACCGTGCGTCGCGTTGTGCTCCGCTACCAGGGTGACCGGGTAGTTGCGCCACTCTTCGGCAAAGATTACATCTTCCGGCGAACGCACGTTATAAATCACCTGTACGTCGGCCTGCGGTCGATGCTTAGCCAGCCAGCGGCGCATCGCCATGATCGGTGTCACGCCGCAACCGGCGGCCAGCAGCAGGAATTTATCTTCCGCTTTATCGTCGCAGGTAAACTCGCCCATCGCATCGGACAGCCAAAGGTAATCGCCGCGTTTGACCTCGCGGGTCAACCACTGCGAACCCGTACCCTCGTCAATACGGCGAACGGTCAGCGTAATGTATTCGCTGACCCCCGGCGTCGAGGAGAGGGTATAGGCGCGCAGCGTTTCCGCCGAGTTACGCACGCTAACCAGAGCGTACTGGCCAGCGCGGTACGGATAGTAATCGTGGCACAGCAGCGAAAGGGTCCACACGTCCGGGGTTTCCTGGTGAATGTGGTGAACCTGCATCCGCCACGGGCGCTGGGAGGTTGGCATAGTCATCAGGGACTCCTTAAGCGCTCAGCAGCTGCTGCATATCTTGTTCCACGGTGGTCACGGAACGCAGACCAAACTTCTCATTGAGGACCGCCAGCAGATCCGGGGTGAAGAAACCAGGCGCCGTCGGACCGGTGACGATGTTTTTCACACCCAGCGACAGCAGCGTCAGCAGGATGACGATCGCTTTCTGTTCGAACCAGGAGAGCACCAGCGACAGCGGCAGATCGTTGACGCCACAGCCTAGTTTCTCCGCCAGCGTGACCGCCAGAATAATCGCCGAGTAAGCGTCATTACACTGCCCGGCGTCGACCAGGCGCGGCAGCCCTTCGATATCGCCAAAGTCCAGTTTGTTGAAGCGGTATTTACCACAGGCCAGGGTCAGGATCAGGCAGTCATCCGGCACGCTGGTGGCGAAATCGGTGAAGTAGTTACGCTCCCCGCGGGCGCCGTCGCAGCCGCCGACGAGAAAGATATGGCGCAGTTTTTCACGACTGACCAGATCGATCAGCGTATCCGCCGCGCCAAGCAGGGTCTGACGGCCAAAGCCGACGGTGATCAGATGCGGGATTTCGCTGTACGGGAAGCCCGCCATCTGCTGCGCCTGGGCAATGACCGGGGAGAAGTCTTCGCCTTCCAGATGGTTCACACCCGGCCAGCCGACGATGCTGCGAGTCCAGATGCGATCGTCGTAGGCGCCGACGGTCGGGTCGATGATGCAGTTAGAGGTCATCACGATGGGGCCCGGGAAGCGGGCGAACTCCACCTGCTGGTTTTGCCAGCCGCTGCCGTAGTTGCCAATCAGATGTTTGAATTTACGCAGCTCCGGATAGCCGTGAGCCGGCAGCATTTCGCCATGAGTATAGACGTTGACGCCGGTGCCTTCCGTCTGCTCCAGCAGGTTATACAGATCCTTCAGATCGTGGCCGGAGATCAGGATGCACTTCCCTTCGGTGGCTTTAACGTTGACCTGAGTCGGCGTCGGATGGCCGTATTTGGTCGTTTCACCGGCGTCGAGGATGCTCATCACTTTGAAGTTCATCTGGCCGATTTCCATCGAACATTCGAGCAGCGCATTCATATCCGCAGGCCAGGTGCCCAGCCATGCCATGATTTTATGGTACTGGGCATAGATAGCGTTGTCGTACTGGCCGAGCACGTGGGCGTGCTCCATATAGGCCGCCGCACCCTTCAGACCGTACAGGCACAGCAGGCGCAGACCGAGAATATTTTCGCCGATGGCGGCTTTATCTTTATTCGGGGTATAGTCCGCCGCCTGACGCTGCAGCTCGCCCAGATCGTCGCTGACCAGCTGCAGGTCGGCGACCGGGCTGTCGACCGCGGCGCTGGCATCGATCGCCAGGCATTGCGCTTTCAGCGCCTCACGCAAGGCAATTGCCTGGCGGGCGTAGCCGACGATGCGCGGGGAATCGAAGTTAACGTTAGTCAGGGTGGAGAAGAAGGCGCGGGGGGCAAAGCTGTCGACCTGATGATCGATAATGCCATATTCGCGCGCTTTAAGCGCCCAGGCGGACAGGCCTTGCAGTGACGCAATCAGCAGATCCTGCAGGTCCGAGGTTTCCGCTGTTTTACCGCACATCCCCTGCGCGTAAGAGCAGCCGTTGCCGGCTGGGGTACGAATGGTTTGTTCACATTGCACACAAAACATGGTCACACCTTTAAAGTTATATTTGATATACATGTTTAAGGTTATGCCGCGCGGCAACGGGTGAAAAGGTATTTCTAAGACAACTTAAAGGGAGATTGATTTAGCGCAAATTTGGCGGCAGGAGGGCTGCCGCCAGCGGGTGCTCAGGCGGTAAAAAAGGCGATCAGGATCGGGACCAGCAAACTAAGCAGAAAACCGTGCACGATGGCGGCAGGGACGATTTCGACGCCGCCGGAACGCTGCAGTACCGGTAAGGTGAAGTCCATCGAGGTGGCGCCGCACAGCCCCAGCGCCGTGGAGCGGCTGCGGCGAATAAGGCCCGGAATTAACATGATGGCCAGCAGCTCGCGACAGAGATCGTTAAAGAACGCCGCGCTACCGATGACCGGGCCAAAGGATTCGGTGAGTAAAATACCGGAGAGCGAATACCAGCCGAAACCGCTGGCCATTGCCAGACCGGTCTTTAACGGCAGACCGAGAATAAAGGCGTTAAGTATCCCGCCGAGTAATGAACTGGCCGTAACCACCACGGCGACGATCATTCCCCGGCGGTTAAGGACTATTTGTCGCAGACTCATTCCATTATTGCGTAATTGGATACCGACGAGGAACAGGAGAAAAATCAACGTATATTCGCTGGCTTCTGTCGCGTGCTGTAAAAAAGGCAGTCTGGTCAGACCGAGCAGAAAACCGAGCACGACCACACCGCACAGCTGCAGCGATTCCAGGGCCATGGCCAGGCGCGAGGGTAATTTCTCCTGACGATGCTGACTGCGCCATGGCATTTTACTTTCCAGCCACAGCAGGGCGGCGATATTACACAGTAAAATGATAACCACGCTCACCGCGGCGTAATGCAATATTGCCAGCAGGTTGCTGGCCAGATTGTCGAGGAACGCCAGGCTGATACCCATAAAAAAAAGGATTACATAGACAATCCAGCTGAGCATGCGGTTTATCAGCTTTAGCGCGGAGGAGTGACGAAGAGGCAGTAAATAGCCGACGACCAGCGGCAACAGAATAATAAAGAGTCCCGAAAACATGAACGATGCAGCCCTTGCATGATGAGAATAGCGCCCATGACACTACCCAAATCACCGGGCCGAGTAAAGCTGTCGCCAGAAAGAAAAAGCCCGGAGACCCGGGCTTTGAAAAGCGTTAATCGCGTTTTTCCAGCAGGGTGCGATACAGCACGCCGCCGAGGATCCCGCCGACGATTGGCATGACCCAGAACAGCCACAGCTGCTGCAGCGCCCAGCCGCCCTGGAAAATTGCCACCGCGGTGCTGCGCGCCGGGTTGACCGAGGTGTTGGTGACTGGAATGCTGATCAAATGGATGAGGGTCAGCGCCAGGCCGATGGCGATGGGGGCAAAGCCCGCCGGCGCATGTTTATCGGTCGCGCCATGAATAACCAGCAGGAAGCCGCAGGTCAGGACAATTTCAATGACGATAGCCGACAGCATGGAGAAGCCGCCCGGGGAGTGTTCGCCATAGCCGTTGGAGGCGAAGCCACTGGCGGCGGCATCAAAGCCGGCTTTACCGCTGGCAACCACGTACAGCACCGCCGCGGCAATAATTCCGCCGACCACCTGAGCGATAATATAGCCAATGACCTCTTTTGCCGGAAAACGGCCGCCGGCCCACAGGCCTAAGGTGACCGCCGGGTTGAAATGCCCCCCGGAAATATGGCCGACCGCAAACGCCATGGTTAATACCGTTAAGCCAAATGCCAGCGCGACGCCGGCAAAACCAATACCAAGCTCGGGGAAAGCCGCGGCGAGCACGGCGCTACCGCAGCCGCCAAATACAAGCCAGAAGGTGCCGAAGCATTCGGCTGCTAATTTTCTGAACATAACCACCTCAATTAAATTGTTTACGCGCACGAGCGGACCGTGCCGGTCTTTATTTATCGTGATAAGGGATGACGATAAAAATAAAGCGGCGTTATTCTAGAGATAATCGCCATCCCGGAGCCAGTTAAATATATTGATATTATTTGATTTAGGGCAAGGTGAGTGGATTCCTTTTGCCAGTTTAGCCTTTCCTTTATCCATGGAAGATTATCAATAGTGTAGATCATAACGCCTGAAATAAAACTATTTTGCTTGATGAATAATCAACAGTCGGTAATAGGCGATAAGTGAGTAATTTTATGAATATATTTAATCCGCTGAATATGAGCCACGGATGCGATTAAGCAGAGTGTCATCTTGCCTCCGCCCTCGCTATACTGTTGATTACTGAAGGAGAGTGGTGGTGTTGCGGAGGGGATATGCTTCTTGAGCGCGTAGAAATCGTCGGTTTTCGCGGTATCAATCGTTTGTCGTTGATGTTGGAGCAAAATAACGTCCTGATCGGGGAGAACGCGTGGGGGAAGTCCAGTCTGCTTGATGCGCTGACCCTGCTTTTGTCGCCGGAGTTCGATCTTTATCACTTTGTTCGCGATGATTTCTGGTTTCCCCCGGGCGACATCCAGGGGCGCGAACACCATTTGCATATTATCCTGACCTTCCGCGAAACGGAGCCAGGCCGCCATCGGGTCCGGCGTTTCCGTCCGCTTCAGCGCTGCTGGGTGCCTTGCGATGACGGGTATCACCGGGTGTTCTATCGCCTGGAGGGCGAGCTCGCCGAAGATGACAGCGTGATGACCCTGCGGAGCTTTATCGATGGTGAAGGCGAAGCGTTGGTGCTGGAGGAGATTGATGAGCTGGCCCGACACCTGGTGCGTTTGATGCCGGTGCTGCGCCTGCGCGATGCGCGCTTTATGCGCCGCATCCATAACGGGACGGTACCGCACTCGCCGCAGATAGAGATCACCGCCCGTCAGCTGGATTTTCTCTCCCGCGAACTGGTCAGCCATCCGCAAAATTTATCGGACGGTCAGATCCGTCAGGGGCTATCGGCCATGGTGCAACTGCTTGAGCATTACTTTGCCGAGCAAAGCAGCGCTCAGACGCGGCATCGCCTGATGCGGCGGCGCTCCCATGATGAACAGCGCAGTTGGCGTTATCTGGATATTATCAACCGGATGATCGACAAGCCCGGCGGGCGCAGCCATCGGGTGATCCTGCTGGGGCTGTTTGCCACCCTCCTGCAGGCGAAAGGGACGGTGCGCCTCGATCGCGACGCGCGACCGCTGCTGTTGATTGAAGATCCCGAGACCCGTCTGCATCCGATCATGCTTTCCGTCGCCTGGCACCTGCTGAATTTGTTGCCGCTGCAGCGTGTGACCACCACCAACTCCGGAGAGCTGCTGTCCCTGACGCCGGTAGAGCAGGTCTGCCGGCTGGTGCGTGAGTCGACGCGGGTATCGGCGTGGCGGTTGGGGCCGGGCGGAATGAATGCCGAAGAGAGCCGGCGTATTGCTTTTCACATTCGCTTCAATCGCGCCTCATCGCTCTTCGCCCGCTGCTGGCTGCTGGTGGAGGGAGAGACAGAAACCTGGGTTATCAACGAACTGGCCCGGCAGTGCGGTCATCATTTTGATGCTGAAGGGGTTAAGGTGATCGAGTTCGCCCAGTCCGGCCTGAAGCCATTGATCAAATTTGCCCGCCGGATGGGGATCCAGTGGCACGTGCTGGTGGACGGCGATGAGGCGGGGAAAAAATATGCCGCGACGGTACGAGGTCTGCTTAATAACGATCGCGAGCTGGAGCGCGACCATCTGACCAGTCTGCCGGCGCTGGATATGGAACACTTTATGTATCGTCAGGGATTTGATGACGTTTATCATCGGGTGGCGCAGATCCCGGATAATGTCCCGATGAATATGCGGCGGGTGATCACCAAAGCCATCCATCGCTCATCCAAGCCGGACCTGGCGATTGAGGTGGCGATGGAGGCCGGCCGCCGTGGCGTGGACGCTGTGCCGACGCTGCTGAAGAAAATGTTCTCACGGGTGCTGTGGCTAGCCCGCGGTCGTGCCGATTAATCTCACCGCCGTCGTCATTTACGGCGGCACAAAGCTCTCCGGCAGCTAAACAAAACCTCATTGACGCGAAAAATGGGTGTCCTGTTGCCAACGGGTTTCGATAGAATCACCGCCTGGAGCGGCAGGGAAACAGCAGGAATCGGAATATGAAAGTGAAGGGAAAACGCAGGACCGTCTGGTGGCTGTTGGCGATCGTTGTGCTGGGGCTGGCTATCTGGGGATGGCGGATCCTCAATGCGCCGCTGCCGAACTACCAGACGCTGGTAGTTCGCAAAGGGGATCTCCAGCAGAGCGTGCTGGCCACCGGCAAACTGGATGCCCTGCGAAAAGTTGACGTCGGCGCCCAGGTCAGCGGACAGCTGAAAACGCTGCACGTCAATATTGGCGATAAGGTTAAAAAGGATCAGTTGCTGGGGGTTATCGATCCGGAGCAGGCGCAAAACCAGATTAAAGAGGTGGAAGCGACGCTCATGGAGCTGCGCGCCCAGCTCAATCAGGCGCGCGCGGAGAGCAAACTGGCGCAAGTGACTCTGGCCCGTCAGCAGCAGCTGGCGCAGCGTCAGCTGGTCTCGCGGCAGGACCTTGATACCGCGGCCACCGATTTGGCGGTGAAACAGGCGCAGATCGGCACTATTGAAGCGCAAATAAAGCGTAACCAGGCGACGCTCGATACGGCGAAGACCAACCTCGATTACACGCGGATCCTGGCGCCGATGGCCGGCGAAGTGACGCAAATTACCACCCTGCAGGGACAGACAGTGATCGCCGCCCAGCAGGCGCCTAACATTCTGACGCTGGCGGATCTCAGCACCATGCTGGTTAAAGCGCAGGTCTCTGAGGCGGATGTCATCCACCTCAGACCGGGGCAAAAAGCGTGGTTTACCGTGCTGGGTGACCCGCTTACCCGTTATGAAGGTAAACTGAAAGACATTCTGCCGACGCCGGAAAAAGTGAATGACGCCATCTTCTATTATGCCCGCTTCGAGGTACCGAACCCGCAGGGGATCCTGCGCCTCGATATGACTGCGCAGGTGCACATTCAGCTGGCTGAGGTGAAGAACGTGATTACTATCCCGCTGAGCGCCCTGGGCGACGCGGTAGGCGATAACCGCTACCACGTTCGACTGTTGCGCACCGGTGAGGTCAAAGAGCGTGAGGTTATCATTGGCGCCCGCAATGATACCGACGTCGCAGTGGTGCAAGGTCTGGAAGAGGGCGACGAAGTGATCGTCGGCGAGAGCGCGAGCGGGGCGGCAAAATGACGGCGCTGCTTGAGCTGCGAGATATACGTCGCAGCTATCCTTCCGGCGACGGCAGCGTTGAGGTCCTGAAGGGGATCACCCTCAGCATCCATGCGGGTGAGATGGTGGCGATCGTCGGGGCCTCCGGCTCGGGAAAATCGACGCTGATGAATATCCTTGGCTGCCTCGACAAACCCACCAGCGGCACCTATCGGGTGGCGGGAACCGATATCGCGCAGCTGGATGGCGATGCGCTGGCCCGTCTGCGGCGGGAACACTTTGGCTTTATCTTTCAACGCTACCATCTGCTGTCCCATCTGACCGCCGCGCAGAATGTCGAAGTGCCGGCGGTGTATGCCGGCAGTGAACGGCGCGCGCGCCTGGCGCGCGCTCATGAGCTGCTGGTGCGGCTGGGGCTGGGCGAGCGCGCCGACTATCAACCGTCACAGTTGTCCGGCGGTCAGCAGCAGCGGGTCAGTATCGCCCGCGCCCTGATGAATGGCGGGGAGGTGATCCTCGCTGATGAACCGACCGGCGCGCTGGACAGCCATTCCGGCGAAGAGGTAATGGCGATCCTGCACCAGCTAAAAGCGCAGGGGCACACGGTCATCATTGTGACCCACGATCCGCAGGTCGCCGCTCAGGCGGAGCGGATCGTCGAGATCCGCGATGGCGAGATCGTCCGCAACCCGCCCGCCAGTCGCCAGGGCGGCGGACTGCGCGCCCGTCCGCAGGCGGAGCCTTCGGCGTGGCGTCAGTTTACCAGCGGCTTTCGCGAAGCGCTGGTGATGGCCTGGAGAGCGATGGCGGCGAATAAAATGCGTACCCTGCTTACCATGCTCGGCATTATTATCGGTATTGCCTCGGTGGTGTCGATCGTGGTGGTGGGGGATGCCGCCAAGCAGATGGTGCTGGCAGATATTCGCGCCATCGGCACCAATACCATTGATGTGTATCCTGGTAAGGATTTTGGCGACGACGACCCGCGCTATCAGCAGGCGCTGAAGTATGACGATTTGCTGGCGATCCAGAAGCAGCCGTGGGTGCGCTCCGCCACGCCGGCGGTTTCAAAAAGCCTGCGCCTGCGCGCCAACAATATTGACGTTGCCGCCAGTGCGGAGGGGGTCGGTCCACAGTATTTTAATGTCTACGGCATGACCTTTAGCGAAGGCAATACCTTCAATGAACTGCAGCTCAACAGTCGGGCACAGGTGGTAGTGCTCGACAGCAATACCCGTCGGCAGCTGTTTCCCAATAAAGCGAAAGTGGTGGGAGAGGTGATTCTGGTGGGCAATATGCCGGCCACGGTGATTGGCGTTGCGGATGAAAAACAGTCGATGTTCGGCAGCAGCAAAATTCTCCGCGTCTGGTTGCCCTACACCACCATGGCGGGAAGAGTAATGGGCCAGTCGTGGCTGAACTCCATCACTGTGCGCGTTCATGAAGGCTACGACAGTGAAACCGCAGAGAAACAGCTGCTGCGTCTGCTGGAGCTGCGGCATGGTAAAAAAGATGTATTCACCTGGAATATGGACAGCGTCTTGAAAACCGCCGAAAGGACCACACATACCTTACAGCTGTTCCTGACATTGGTGGCGGTGATTGCCCTGGTGGTCGGCGGGATTGGCGTAATGAATATTATGCTGGTGTCGGTGACCGAACGAACCCGGGAGATCGGCATCCGCATGGCGGTTGGCGCCCGGGCCAGCGATGTGCTGCAGCAGTTTCTCATTGAAGCGGTGCTGGTTTGCCTGGTCGGTGGCGCGCTGGGCGTAGCATTGTCGCTGATGATCGCCTTTATTTTACAGCTGTTTCTCCCCGGCTGGGAGATTGGTTTTTCTCCGCTGGCGCTGCTGACGGCGTTTCTCTGTTCGACGCTGACCGGGGTGCTGTTTGGTTGGCTGCCTGCGCGCAACGCGGCGCGGCTCGATCCGGTGGATGCCCTGGCGCGAGAATAGGCGGGGCGAGAAATAAAAATGCCAGTCAGAAGGACTGGCATTTTATTAGCAGGATGTACACAATGAAGCAAAAGAGTTATGCAGCCGTTTCCGCTTCCACAGGGACGATCACGCTGGCGTGATTGCCTTTTGGCCCCTGGTGAACATCAAACCGAACGGCTTGTCCGGCTTTTAGCGTTCTGTAACCATCCATCTGGATGGTGGAGTAATGGGCGAAAATGTCTTCGCCGCCGCCCTCAGGGCAGATAAAACCGAACCCTTTGGCATTGTTGAACCACTTAACAGTACCCATTTCCATACTTCGACATCCTTCGTAAATCTTTATTAGTAAGATGGAATGAACCGGTGGTGGAGTGACGAGTTGTTCAATTGCTCGCCAACTCTCGCCACTACAATTTAGAGAAATACGAAAACGCGTCAAGCGATTGAGGAGGGGGAACGGCGAAAAATGCGTCAAAATTTGAAGCAGTTAACGCTATTGCCGGGGAATGTGACAGCCGTCGCGGATAGAAGCGATAGATGATAGTTATCTATGATCTATTGTAGATTTGTGATGAGCATAACCTCTGGTCATCGACAGGCCTCCGCCTGTTGGCAACAGCAACCGATGATGAACACTGACGATGAGTAAGAGAGATTGGCTGGACTTCGAGCACCTGGTTGACGACGAAGTTCGTGATGCGATTAAACCGCCATCTATGTATAAAGTGATATTGGTCAATGATGACTACACTCCGATGGAGTTTGTTATTGACGTGTTACAAAAATTCTTTTCTTATGATGTTGAACGTGCAACGCAACTGATGCTCACGGTTCACTATGAAGGTAAGGCGATTTGTGGCGTGTTTACCGCGGAAGTGGCGGAGACCAAAGTCGCTATGGTGAATCAGTACGCGAGGGAGAACGAGCATCCATTGCTGTGTACGCTGGAAAAAGCCTGAATACAGGCATGAAAATTGGGGGAGGTGCCTATGCTCAATCAAGAACTGGAACTCAGTTTAAATATGGCTTTCGCCAGAGCGCGCGAGCACCGTCATGAGTTTATGACCGTCGAGCACTTGCTGCTGGCTCTGCTAAGCAACCCCTCGGCCCGTGAGGCCCTGGAAGCGTGTTCAGTGGACCTGGTGGCATTGCGTCAGGAACTTGAAGCCTTCATCGAACAAACCACACCCGTTCTGCCAGCCACGGAAGAAGAGCGCGACACCCAGCCGACGCTAAGCTTCCAGCGTGTGCTGCAGCGCGCCGTCTTCCACGTACAATCTTCTGGCCGCAGCGAAGTGACCGGCGCCAACGTGCTGGTGGCGATTTTCAGCGAGCAGGAGTCGCAGGCCGCCTACCTGCTGCGTAAACATGAAGTGAGCCGTCTTGATGTGGTGAACTTCATTTCTCATGGTACACGCAAAGACGAGCCGAGCCAGTCTTCCGATAACAGCGGAAGCCAGCCTGGCAATGAAGAGCAAGCCGGCGGGGAGGAACGTATGGAAAACTTCACCACCAACCTCAATCAGCTTGCTCGCGTCGGCGGCATTGATCCTCTGATCGGCCGTGAAAAAGAGCTGGAGCGCGCGATTCAGGTCCTGTGCCGTCGGCGGAAAAATAACCCGCTGCTGGTGGGGGAATCCGGCGTCGGTAAAACCGCGATCGCCGAAGGCCTTGCCTGGCGTATTGTGCAGGGCGATGTGCCGGAAGTGATGGCCGACTGCACTATCTACTCGCTCGACATTGGCTCTTTGCTGGCAGGGACCAAATATCGTGGCGATTTTGAAAAACGCTTCAAAGCGTTGCTCAAACAGCTGGAGCAGGATACCAACAGCATCCTGTTTATTGATGAAATCCACACCATTATCGGTGCGGGGGCGGCGTCTGGCGGCCAGGTCGATGCGGCTAACCTGATCAAACCGCTGCTTTCCAGCGGCAAGATCCGGGTGATCGGCTCCACCACTTACCAGGAGTTCAGCAACATCTTTGAAAAAGATCGTGCGCTGGCCCGCCGTTTCCAGAAGATCGATATTACCGAACCGTCGGTGGAAGAGACGGTCCAGATTATCAACGGCCTGAAGCCGAAGTACGAAGCGCACCATGATGTGCGTTATACCGCCAAAGCGGTGCGTGCGGCGGTTGAACTGGCGGTGAAATACATTAACGATCGTCATCTGCCGGATAAGGCGATTGACGTCATTGACGAAGCGGGCGCGCGGGCGCGCTTAATGCCGGTCAGCAAGCGTAAGAAAACGGTTAACGTGGCGGATATCGAATCAGTGGTGGCGCGCATTGCGCGGATCCCTGAGAAGAGCGTCTCCCGCAGCGATCGCGACACGCTGAAAAACCTGGGCGATCGTCTGAAAATGCTGGTCTTTGGACAGGATAAAGCCATCGAGGCGCTGACCGAGGCTATTAAAATGGCGCGCGCCGGGCTGGGCCATGAGCACAAGCCGGTGGGATCGTTCCTGTTCGCCGGGCCGACCGGGGTCGGGAAAACCGAAGTGACCGTCCAGCTGGCGAAGGCGTTAGGGATTGAGCTGCTGCGCTTTGACATGTCCGAATATATGGAACGTCATACCGTCAGCCGTTTGATCGGGGCGCCTCCGGGCTACGTCGGCTTCGATCAGGGCGGGCTGCTGACCGATGCGGTGATTAAACATCCGCACGCGGTATTGCTGCTTGATGAGATCGAAAAAGCGCATCCGGACGTGTTCAACCTGCTGCTGCAGGTGATGGATAACGGGACGCTGACCGATAATAACGGCCGTAAAGCGGACTTCCGCAACGTGGTGCTGGTGATGACCACCAACGCCGGGGTGCGGGAAACCGAGCGTAAATCCATTGGCCTTATTCAGCAGGACAACAGTCCGGATGCGATGGATGAGATCAAAAAGATCTTTACGCCGGAGTTCCGTAACCGCCTCGACAACATCATCTGGTTCGATCATTTGTCTACCACGGTGATCCATCAGGTTGTCGACAAGTTTATCGTCGAGCTGCAGGTCCAGCTGGACCAGAAAGGCGTCTCCCTGGAAGTGAGTCAGGAAGCGCGCGACTGGCTGGCGACGAAAGGCTACGATCGGGCGATGGGGGCACGTCCAATGGGACGCGTCATTCAGGACAACCTGAAAAAACCGCTGGCGAACGAGCTGCTGTTTGGCTCGCTGGTCGACGGTGGTCAGGTCACTGTCTCTCTGGACAGCGACAAAAATACGCTGACTTACGACTTCCAGAGCGCGGCGAAGCACAAACCGGAAGCGGCCCACTAAGGCGATATCTTCAATGTAAAAAACCGGCCAGGGGCCGGTTTTTTTTTTGCTGACGGCAGAAATGAAAAGACCGGGAATTATCCCGGCCTTCAGCATCTGACGCCTTAGGGGCGAAAACAATCAGCGACTACGGAAGACAATGCGGCCTTTGCTCAGGTCGTACGGGGTCAGCTCAACAGTCACTTTGTCGCCCGTCAGAATGCGGATGTAGTTTTTACGCATTTTACCGGAGATATGCGCGGTTACCACGTGACCGTTTTCCAGTTCTACGCGGAACATAGTGTTAGGCAACGTTTCAAGTACGGTGCCCTGCATTTCAATATTGTCTTCTTTGGCCATCTAGTCCTCTGGGGTATCACTACCGTAGTTTTGAACCGGCAAGATAATGCCGAAGTTCATCATGTAAGTAAAGTTTTACGTATCTACCCTGAATCATTCACCTTGCCGCAAGGCGCATAGTCAGCACAGCGGCTACGGAAATATGACGGGTATGAATCGCCGAAGTAGTTTTGGCGCATTGCCCGGGACACACACGGCCATGCCGCGTGACAGGCGCAAACGTAAAGGGGAGTGACAGAACGATGGGCGTTATCTGACTCTTATTATTCCCAAACGGCGGCGGGGCAACAGGCAGAAGCTACTCTACCGCGCAATTATACCATCCTGACGCAAAATGTGCTGAAAACATTTTATTATCCGCCAGGAAATAGCACCCGCGGCACCCAAAATTGCTCGGGCAGTCGGTAGCCGCGTAATACCGACAGATAGTCCAGATAATCGCGGCGGGGAATATCCACTGCGCCTAATGACGCGGTATGGTTGTTCAGTACCTGACAGTCAATTAATTTACCGCCGCTGTGCGCAAAGTCCTGGCAAAATACCAGCAGCGCGGTTTTGGAGGCATTTTCCGCCCGGCTAAACATCGATTCGCCGCAAAACAGCGCTCCCTGCGCTACGCCGTACATTCCTCCCACCAGGGTATTCTCCTGCCAGACTTCAATGGAGTGGGCATGACCCAACTCATGCAGCTGGTGATAGGCGCGAACGATACTGCTGGTTATCCAGGTGCCTTCGTCACGATCGCTGGCGCAGCCCTCAATCACTTCGCCAAAGGCGTGGTTGAGCGTGACCCGGTAGGGCGAACGCTGATGAAAGCGCTTCATGCTGCGGCTGAGATGGAATTGCTCTGGCCAAAGTACCGCCCGGGGGTCGGGCGACCACCAGAGGATCGGGTCGCCAGGGGAAAACCAGGGAAAAATACCACGCTGATAGGCCATCAGCAGCCGCGCGGGGCTCAGATCGCCGCCGAGCGCCAGCAGGCCATTAGGTTCTCGCAAGGCGCCTTCCGGAGAGGGGAAGGCGATAGAGTGCCGGGAGAGCTGAACCAGACGCATTTTAACCTCAATACGCATCAGCAAAAATTAGATAATAGAATAGCCTACAGACGCTGTTTAAACTGGAAGTACCGGCCCTGTTTAGCGAGCAGCTCCGCGTGACTACCTTGCTCAATTATCTGGCCGTTGTCCATGACTATTATCTGATTAAAACCCGCCAGGCCCCGCAGGCGATGGGTCACCATCAGCACGGTTTTGTCGCGCATGACATCTGCCAGTAGATGCAGGATCTGGCTTTCGGTGGCCGCATCCAGACCTTCTGTCGGTTCATCGAGCAGCATCAGCGGCGCATCGTGGAGCAGCGCGCGGGCAATGGCCAGTCGGCGCAGTTCGCCGCCGGAGAGCTGACGCCCGCCTTCGCCCAGCCAGCCGTTAAGACCACCATCTTGCAGCAGTTTTTCGAGGCCCACCTTCTCAAGGGTAGCGCTGAGATGAGCGTCATCCGCTTCAGGCGCCGCCAGCAGCAGGTTGTCGCGCAGGGTGGCGCTGAACAGGTGCACGCGCTGCGGCACTACGCTCATTACCTGCCGAAGAGTGGCTTCGCTGAGGCCGGAGAGCGGCTGATTGTTGAGCAGAATCTCTCCCTGTGACGGGTCCCAGGCGCGGGTAAGCAACTGCAACAGCGTCGATTTTCCGCAGCCGGTCCGGCCAAGAATGGCGATGTGCTCTCCGGCGGCAATCTGCAGGGAAATATTCTCCAGGGCAGGGGAGGGCTGCTGAGGATAGCGGAAGGTGACCTCCTGAAGCGTTAGGGCCACCTGCGCTGGCGGACTGGCTTCATCTTCGACAAAGGTGACCTCCGGCTGCTGGTCGGTAATCTGCGAGATCCGCCGCGCGGAGGCGATCACCTGGCCTAAATGCTGGAAAGCGCCAGTAACCGGCGCCAGGGCTTCAAAAGCCGCCAGCGCGCAGAATACGAATAGCGCGATCAGCGCCCCGGGCTGACTATTGCCGCCGACGCCGTCTGAGGCCAGCCAGAGCATGGCCACCACGGCGATGCCACCGATTAACAGCATTACCGCCTGCGAAAGCGCGGTCAGCTCGGCCTGGCGCCGCTGTGCATCCTGCCAGCTCAGCTCGGTCTTTTCCATTTGTGCGCGGTAGCGGTCGCTGGCGTTAAATACCATCAGCTCCGCCTGACCCTGCAGCCAGGCGGTGAGCTGTTGGCGATACTGGCCGCGCAGCTGCGTCATACTTTCGCCGGCTGGCTTACCTGCGCGATAGAACAGCGGCGGCATAACCAGCAGGGTCGCCAGCATGATACCGCCGAGCGTCAGCGCGAGGGTGACGTCGAGCAGACTTAATCCGCAGGTGACGACCACAATTACCACCAGCGCGCCGACCAGCGGCGAAATGACCCGCAGGTAGAGATGATCCAGGGTGTCAACGTCGGCCACCACCCGGTTGAGCAGCTCACCCTGGCGAAAGCGCGCCAGCCCCGCCGGAGAGAGGGGGAGCAGTTTGCTGAAGGTGAAAACGCGCAGGTGCTGCAGCACGCGAAAGGTAGCGTCGTGGCTGACCAGGCGCTCAAAGTAGCGCCCGGCGGTACGGATAATTGCCGCGCCGCGAACGCCCGCGGCAGGCAGCATATAGTTAAAACTGTAGATCCCGGCGACGCCCACCACCGCTGAAGCGGAGAGGAACCAGCCGGAGAGCGTCAGCAGGCCGATGCTGGCCAGCAGGGTCACAATGGCCAGTACGACGCCAAGCAGCAGCATCCATTTATGGCGTTTATAGAGCGCCAGATAGGGTAAAAGTGCGCGCATTTAAATCTCCTCCTGACGATGGGCCAGCAGCGCCGAGAAGACCCCACCAGCACGGGCCAGCGTGGCGTAGTCGCCTTGTTCGATAATCTGTCCGTCCTGCATCACCCAGACGTCGTCCCAGTCGGCCAGCCCCTCGAGCTGGTGGGTGACCAGCAGCGTGGTTTGCTCACTGGAGGCGTGGGTCAGGGCCTGCATGACTCGCTGTTCGCTATGGGCGTCAAGGCTGGCGGCAGGTTCATCCAGCAGCAGCAGGCGGCACGGCACCAACAGCGCGCGGGCGACCGCGATACGCTGCGCCTGGCCTACCGACAGACGCCCCGCCTGATCGCCTACGGCGGTATGGATCCCCTGCGGCAGCAGGGCGATAAACTCGCTGACCCAGGCCTTGTCCAGCGCCAGCCTAAGCTGTGCTTCGCTAGCTTCGGGCCACGCCAGCAGCACGTTTTCCCGCAGCGTGGCGGCAGGCAACTGCGGATTCTGTCCTACCCAGCTCAGCAGGCGGCGCCAGCGCTCAGCGTCCAGCTCGCGCAGCTCTACGCCGTTGACCATCAGCGACCCCTCATAGGGCAGAAAGCCGAGCAGTGTATTCAGCAAAGAGCTTTTCCCGGATCCGCTCTGGCCGACCAGCACCACGCGAGCGCCGGCGGGCAGCGCAAAATTAAGCGGCCCCGCCAGAACTTTACCTTCCGGAGATTTGATCACCAGGTCGCGCGCTTCCACGCTAATCAGATCGTTGTCATTTAACGTTTTCTCGCCACGCTCTACCTGGGTCAGCGGCGTTTCCATAAACGTTTTCAGGCTGTCTGCGGCGCCCACGGCCTGAGCTTTGGCATGGTAGAAGGTACCCAGGTCACGTAACGGCTGGAAAAATTCCGGGGCGAGGATCAGCGTCAGGAATCCCGCCATCAGCGTGACGCCCGCGCCATAGTGGCCGAAGTTCAGCTCGCCAAGGTAAGAAAAGCCAAAATACACCGCTACCAGCGCAATGGAGAGGGAGGTGAAAAACTCCAGAACCCCGGAGGAGAGGAAGGCCAGACGCAGGACTTCCATGGTGCGTTGGCGAAAATCCTGCGAGGCGTCGCGAATATTATCGGTTTCTGCCTGACCGCGATGAAAAATACGCAGGGTTTCCATGCCGCGCAGGCGGTCGAGGAAGTGGCCGCTGAGGCGGGCCAGCGCCTGGAAGTTACGCCGGTTGGCGTCGGCGGCGCCCATCCCGACCAGCGCCATGAAAAGCGGGATCAGCGGGGCGGTGCCGAGAAGGATTAGCGCGGCGGCCCAGTTAATCGGAAAAATAGTAATAACGATCAGCAGCGGTACGCAGGCCGCCAGCGTCATCTGGGGCAGGTAGCGGGCATAATAGTCGTGCATGTCGTCGATTTGCTCAAGAATAAGCGTTGCCCAGCTGCCGGCCGGTTTGCCCTGGATCCACGCCGGGCCTGCCTGCTGGAGGCGGTCAAGAACCTGGCGGCGAATTTCATAGCGAATATGCTGCCCGGCCTGAAAGCCGACCCGCTCACGCAGCCAGACCACCCAGGCGCGTAGTACAAAGATCAGCACCAGCAGCGTGAGCGGCAGCAGCAGGGCGGTCGCTGGAATATTCTCCATTACCATCCGGTGCAGGATCCGCGCCAGGAACCAGGCCTGCGCCACGATCAGCAGACCGCTCGCCACGCCAAGCAGGCGGGAAATCATCAACCAGCGACGGGAGATAATGCTTTGCTGTTTTAACCAGCGGGTTAACTCTTGTTGACGGGTTTTATTCATTGCGCGCTTTGCAGGTGTCGTTATCGGAGTATTGGGCACGGCAATGTTACATCGCAGCAAAAATAAAGGCGACTTTTCGTCGCCTTCTTTACCTTTGTTACTGACTTGTAAAGATTATTTGCAAGCGTCAGCCAAACCGTCGAGGTAACGCTCCGCATCCAGCGCCGCCATGCAGCCGGTGCCCGCAGAAGTGATGGCCTGACGATAGATATGGTCCATGACATCGCCGGCGGCGAACACGCCCGGGATGCTGGTCTGGGTCGCATTGCCGTGGATACCGGACTGCACTTTGATGTAGCCGTTCTCCAGCTCCAGCTGGCCTTCAAAGATGGCGGTGTTCGGGCTGTGGCCGATGGCGACAAATAAACCAGCCACTTCCAGGGACTCGACATTGTCGCTGTTTTTGGTATCGCGCAGGCGCAGGCCGCTGACGCCCATCTGGTCGCCGGTCACCTCTTCGAGAGTACGATCGGTATGCAGCACGATGTTGCCGCTTGCCACTTTATCCATCAGGCGTTTGATGAGGATTTTTTCCGCACGGAAGGAATCGCGACGGTGGATCAGGTGTACCTCAGAGGCGATATTCGACAGATACAGAGCCTCTTCCACTGCGGTGTTGCCGCCGCCGATCACCGCCACTTTCTGGTTGCGATAGAAGAATCCGTCGCAGGTAGCGCACGCGGAAACGCCGCGGCCTTTGAAGGCTTCTTCGGAAGGCAGGCCCAGGTAACGGGCGGAAGCGCCGGTGGCGATGATCAGCGCGTCACAGGTGTACTCGCCGCTGTCGCCTGTCAGACGGAACGGGCGGTTTTGCAAATCGACGCGGCTGATATGGTCGAAAATGATCTCGGTTTCAAATTTTGCGGCATGCTCGTGCATGCGCTCCATCAGCAGCGGACCGGTGAGATCGTTCGGATCGCCTGGCCAGTTTTCCACTTCCGTCGTGGTGGTCAGCTGACCGCCTTTTTCCATCCCGGTGATCAGCACCGGCTGCAGGTTGGCGCGTGCGGCATAGACCGCCGCGGTGTATCCCGCAGGTCCAGAACCAAGGATAAGCAGTTTACTGTGTTTGGCTGTGCCCATGAGATCCCCATAATAATTGGCATACATTGGGCTGGGATTGTAGGGAATTTGTTGTCGTAAAAAAAGAGCACAGCGATTTTGTTAACGATGTGTGCAATAGAAGCTGCCAATGAATTGGTGATTTTCCCGGCAAGGAATATAACTATTTCTACTGTCGGCGGGACAATTATAAGACGAAAAAATGAGAATCAACCAGGGCGGATGATGAATATCTGGCATCTTGTACTAAAAATCGATGTTTTGCTTTGACAATCACCTGTGCTTTTGCGAAAACATTCAAGGAAGAAGAAAAGCAGTATTTAGCGTGCGGCGAATTTTCATGCACGCAAATGCCATTTTTATCCGGGTTAACGAAATCTACGCATGGTGTGGACAGACGCCATGCGTGATGTCGGTGACTGCCGTCAGGCAACGGGCTTCTCACGTACCCCTGGGTTACCCAATGTCGTACGGGTGATAACAGGATGGGCTCTGGCAGTGAAGGCTCAGAGCCGGAACAGGAGTAGGGAAGGAATACAGAGAGACAATAATAATGGTAGATAGCAAGAAGCGCCCTGGCAAAGATCTCGACCGCATTGATCGTAACATCCTGAATGAATTGCAAAAAGATGGGCGAATTTCTAACGTCGAGCTTTCTAAACGGGTGGGACTTTCTCCGACGCCTTGCCTTGAGCGTGTGCGTCGTCTTGAAAGACAGGGTTTTATTCAGGGCTATACGGCGCTGCTCAACCCGCATTATCTGGATGCATCACTTCTGGTATTTGTTGAGATTACTCTGAATCGTGGCGCACCGGATGTGTTTGAGCAATTTAACGCCGCAGTACAAAAACTTGAAGAAATTCAAGAGTGTCATCTGGTTTCCGGTGATTTCGACTATCTGTTGAAAACCCGTGTACCGGATATGTCAGCGTATCGTAAATTACTGGGCGAGACCTTGCTGCGCCTGCCGGGCGTTAACGACACCCGTACCTACGTGGTAATGGAAGAAGTCAAGCAAAGTAATCGTCTGGTTATTAAGACGCGCTAACACGGAACAGGTGCAAACTCGACGTAGTTTGATTACACTCCTGTTAATCCATACAGCAACAGTGCCGGGGAGACCCGGCGCTGTTGTCCGTTTTAGCAGCAGGCAGGAAACAGCCTGATACCTGGAGAGCCTTTCTTGAGCCAGGAATACACCGAAGACAAAGAAGTCAAACTAACCAAACTCAGCAGCGGGCGCCGACTCCTTGAGGCGATGCTCATCCTTTGCTCCCTCTTCGCCATCTGGCTGATGGCGGCACTACTGAGCTTTAACCCCTCGGACCCCAGCTGGTCGCAAACGGCATGGCATGAGCCTATTCATAATTTAGGCGGCGCCCCCGGCGCGTGGCTTGCCGATACCCTCTTTTTCATTTTTGGCGTCATGGCCTACACCATCCCGGTGATCATCATCGGCGGATGCTGGTTTGCCTGGCGGCATCAGGAAAACGACGAATACATTGATTATTTTGCCGTTTCCCTTCGCCTCATCGGTGCGTTAGCCCTGATCCTGACCTCCTGTGGTCTGGCGGCGATTAACGCCGATGATATCTGGTACTTCGCCTCCGGCGGGGTGATCGGCAGCCTGCTGAGCACCACGCTGCAACCCCTGCTGCACAGCAGCGGCGGCACCATCGCCCTGTTGTGTATCTGGGCGGCCGGGCTGACGCTGTTCACCGGCTGGTCGTGGGTCAGCATTGCGGAAAAGCTGGGCGGCGGCATCCTGTCCGTTCTCACCTTTGCCAGCAACCGTACCCGTCGGGATGATACCTGGGTCGATGAAGGCGAATACGAAGACGACGAGGAAGAGTACGACGACGAAGAGGCGGCCAGGCCGCAGGAATCGCGTCGCGCCCGTATCTTACGCAGCGCGCTGGCGCGGCGTAAGCGTCTGGCCGAGAAGTTTACCAACCCTATGGGGCGTAAAACCGACGCTGCGCTTTTCTCCGGCAAACGGATGGATGACGGCGAAGAGGTGGTGCAATACAGCGCCAGCGGGGCGCCTGTTGCCGCCGACGATGTACTGTTTTCCGGCGCCAGCGCCGCGCGTCCCGCAGAGGATGATGTGCTGTTCTCCGGCGCCAGCGCCGTGCGCCCGGGCGATTTCGACCCTTACGATCCGTTGTTGAATGGCCACAGTATCGCTGAGCCGGTAAGCGCAGCGGCGGCGGCTACTGCCGCGCCGCAGGCGTGGGCAGAATCACCGGTGGGCCATCACGGCGCTGCGCCAGCTTATCAGCCGGAAGCCAGCTATCCGCCGCAGCAGGCCTATCAGCCTGAACCCGCTCCGTTCCAGCAGGCTGCTTATCAGCCGCCAGCGGGGCAAACCGCACCGCAGGCGTATCAGCCTGAGCCAGCGCCGTATCAACAGCCGGTTTACGATCCGCGCGCCGGTCAACCTGCGCCGCAGGCCTATCAGCCTGAGCCAGCGCCGTATCAGCAGCCGGCTTACGATCCGTATGCCGGTCAACCTGCGCCGCAGGCCTATCAGCCTGAGCCAGCGCCGTATCAGCAGCCGGCTTACGATCCGTATGCCGGTCAACCTGCGCCGCAGGCCTATCAGCCTGAGCCAGCGCCGTATCAGCAGCCGGCTTACGATCCCTATGCCGGTCAACCTGCGCCGCAGGCCTATCAGCAGCCGGCTTACGATCCGAATGCCGGTCAGCCCGCGCCGCAGACCTACCAGCAGCCGGCTTACGACCCGCATGCCGGCCAGCCCGCGCCGCAGCCGTATCAGCCGGAGCCAGCGGCGTATCAGCCGCAAAGCGCGCCAGTTCCCCCACCGGAGCCAGAGCCCGAGGTCGTGCAGGAGGAAGTGAAACGTCCGCCGCTCTATTATTTCGAGGAAGTGGAAGAGAAGCGGGCGCGCGAACGCGAGCTGTTGGCCTCCTGGTATCAGCCAATTCCTGAGCCGGAAAGTCCGATTGCCACTAAACCGCTGACGCCGCCGACCACTGCGTCCAAACCGCCAGTGGAGACAACCGTAGTCTCTGCGGTAGCGGCTGGGGTGCATCAGGCTACCGCCGCCAGCGGCGGCGCGGCGGCAGCAACCTCGTCCACTGCCGCATCCGCTGCGGCTACGCCATTGTTCAGCCCGGCGTCCAGCGGCCCACGGGTTCAGGTGAAAGAGGGCATCGGTCCAAAACTACCGCGGCCCAATCGTGTGCGTGTTCCTACGCGTCGGGAACTGGCCTCCTACGGCATCAAGCTACCGTCGCAGCGGGAGGCGGAACAGCGCGCGCGGCAGGCGGAGCGCGATCCGCATTATGATGATGAGCTGCTCTCGGATGAGGAAGCGGATGCTATGGAGCAGGATGAACTGGCTCGCCAGTTCGCCGCCACCCAGCAGCAGCGCTACGGTCATCGCTGGGAAGACGATAAGGCGACTGATGACGATGAGGCCGACGCCGCGGCGGAAGCGGAGCTGGCGCGTCAGTTTGCCGCTACCCAGCAGCAGCGGTACGCTACCGAGCAGCCGCCGGGCGCCAACCCGTTCTCGCCGGCAGATTATGAATTCTCGCCGATGAAAACGTTGGTCAATGACGGCCCGAGCGAACCGCTGTTTACGCCGACGCCGGAAGTCCAGCCGCAGCAGACGGCCCAGCGCTATCAACAACCGGCGGCCGCTCCGCAGCAGAGTTATCAGCCTGCGCAGCATCAGCCGATACACCATCAGCCTGTGCCGCCGCAGCCGCAGTCCTATCCGACTGCGTCGCAGCCCGTACAGCCGCAACAACCGGTTGCCCCTCAGGGGCATCAGCCTGCCGCCCCTGCGCCGCAGGAGAGCCTGATCCACCCGCTGCTGATGCGCAATGGCGATAGTCGACCGCTGCAAAAGCCGACAACGCCACTGCCGTCGCTGGATCTGCTTACCCCGCCGCCGAGTGAAGTCGAGCCGGTGGATACCTTTGCTCTCGAGCAGATGGCACGCCTGGTGGAAGCGCGACTCGCCGATTTCCGCATTAAAGCGGATGTGGTGAACTACTCACCGGGGCCGGTGATCACCCGCTTCGAACTGAATCTGGCGCCTGGCGTTAAGGCCGCACGGATCTCTAACCTGTCACGGGACCTGGCGCGATCGCTGTCAACGGTCGCCGTGCGCGTGGTGGAGGTGATCCCGGGCAAACCGTATGTCGGGCTTGAGCTGCCGAATAAAAAACGCCAGACCGTCTACCTGCGTGAAGTGCTCGACAACGCCAAGTTCCGTGATAACCCATCTCCGCTCACCGTGGTGCTGGGTAAAGACATCGCTGGCGATCCGGTAGTAGCCGATCTGGCGAAAATGCCGCATCTGCTGGTGGCCGGTACCACCGGTTCCGGTAAGTCTGTTGGCGTCAACGCCATGATCCTCAGCATGCTCTACAAGGCGCAGCCGGAAGATGTGCGTTTCATTATGATCGACCCGAAAATGCTCGAGCTGTCGGTCTACGAAGGAATTCCGCACCTGCTGACGGAAGTGGTCACCGACATGAAAGACGCCGCCAATGCGCTGCGCTGGAGCGTCAATGAGATGGAGCGCCGCTACAAGCTGATGTCGGCGCTGGGCGTGCGTAACCTCGCGGGCTACAACGAGAAGATCGCCGAAGCCGCGCGCATGGGACGTCCGATCCCGGATCCGTACTGGAAGCCTGGCGACAGCATGGACGCCGTACATCCGGTGCTGGAAAAACTGCCGTACATCGTGGTGCTGGTGGATGAATTCGCCGATCTGATGATGACCGTCGGCAAAAAGGTGGAAGAGCTGATCGCTCGCCTGGCGCAGAAAGCGCGCGCGGCGGGGATCCACCTGGTGCTGGCGACACAGCGTCCGTCGGTAGATGTTATTACCGGCCTGATTAAGGCCAACATCCCGACGCGCATCGCCTTTACCGTGTCGAGTAAAATTGACTCACGTACTATTCTCGATCAGGGCGGCGCGGAATCGCTGCTGGGTATGGGGGATATGCTTTACTCCGGGCCGAACTCTACCACGCCGGTGCGTGTCCACGGGGCGTTTGTGCGCGACCAGGAAGTCCACGCCGTGGTTCAGGACTGGAAAGCCCGCGGTCGCCCGCAATATGTGGATGGCATTACCTCCGACAGCGAAAGCGAAGGCGGCGGTGGCGGCTTCGACGGCGGGGAAGAGTTGGATCCGTTGTTCGATCAGGCAGTCAACTTTGTGACCGAGAAGCGCAAAGCGTCGATTTCCGGGGTTCAGCGTCAGTTCCGCATCGGCTATAACCGTGCCGCGCGTATTATCGAACAGATGGAAGCGCAGGGTATCGTCAGCGAGCAGGGCCATAACGGTAACCGCGAAGTGCTGGCGCCGCCGCCCTTTGAATGAGTGCAAAGTTGGGTAAATAAGCGCAAAATCAGCCAATTCTTCTGTCCCGCCGCCGCCGGCGGTCCTACAGTAGGGGCAGAAGAGGCTCCCGCGTCGGGAGTGACGCACATTAAGGAAGAACAATGAAAAAACTCGCAATCACCTGTGCATTACTGTCTGGTATGGTCGTCAGCCAGGTCTGGGCAGATGCGGCCAGCGACTTAAAAAGCCGTCTTGATAAAGTGAGCAGCTTCCATGCCAGCTTCACGCAAAAAGTCACCGACGGCAGCGGTAACGCCGTGCAGGACGGGCAGGGAGACCTGTGGGTGAAACGCCCGAACCTGTTTAACTGGCATATGACCCAGCCGGATGAGAGCGTCCTCGTTTCGGATGGTAAAACGCTGTGGTTCTATAACCCGTTCGTCGAGCAGGCCACGGCGACCTGGCTGAAAGACGCTACCAGCAACACGCCGTTTATGCTGATTGCCCGCAACCAGTCCAGCGACTGGCAGCAATATAATATCAAGCAAAATGGCGATGATTTTGTGCTGACGCCAAAAAGCGGCAGCGGCAACCTCAAGCAGTTCACGATCAACGTCGGTCGGGACGGCACTATCCATCAGTTCAGCGCCGTCGAGCAGGATGATCAGCGCAGCAGCTATCAGCTGAAATCGCAGCAGAACGGCGCCGTCGACGCAGCTAAGTTCACCTTTACGCCGCCGAAAGGGGTGACGGTGGACGATCAACGTAAGTAGAGGCGAAAGTGAGCAATCTGTCGCTCGATTTTTCCGACAACGCGTTTCAACCTCTGGCCGCTCGCATGCGGCCAGAAAATTTAGCGCAGTATATTGGCCAGCAGCACCTGCTGGCGCCGGGTAAACCCCTGCCGCGGGCCATTGAGGCCGGGCACCTGCATTCGATGATCCTCTGGGGGCCGCCGGGTACCGGCAAGACCACTCTGGCGGAAGTGATTGCCCGCTACGCCAGCGCCGATGTCGAACGGATCTCAGCGGTAACCTCCGGGGTGAAAGAGATTCGCGAGGCTATTGAGCGCGCGCGGCAAAATCGCAACGCCGGCCGGCGAACCATCCTGTTTGTTGACGAAGTGCATCGCTTTAATAAAAGCCAGCAGGATGCCTTTCTGCCGCATATTGAAGACGGCACCATTACTTTTATTGGCGCGACCACCGAAAACCCCTCCTTTGAGCTTAACTCGGCGCTGCTCTCCCGCGCTCGCGTCTACTTACTGAAATCGCTCACCACCGACGATATCGAGCGGGTGCTTGACCAGGCGATGAACGACAAAACCCGCGGCTACGGCGGCCAGGATATCGTTTTGCCGGATGAGACCCGCAGGGCCATTGCCGAGCTAGTGAATGGCGACGCGCGGCGAGCGCTGAATACCCTGGAAATGATGGCCGATATGGCCGAAAGCGATGACTCGGGCAAGCGGGTGCTGAAGGCGGAACTGCTGACCGAGATCGCTGGCGAGCGCAGCGCGCGCTTTGATAACAAAGGCGACCGGTTCTACGATTTGATTTCCGCCTTGCATAAGTCGGTGCGCGGTAGCGCGCCGGATGCGGCACTTTACTGGTACGCGCGGATCATCACCGCCGGCGGCGATCCGCTGTATGTTGCCCGCCGCTGTCTGGCGATTGCCTCGGAAGATGTCGGCAACGCCGACCCGCGGGCGATGCAGGTCGCCATTTCGGCGTGGGACTGCTTTACCCGCGTCGGGCCGGCGGAAGGCGAACGGGCGATTGCCCAGGCCATCGTCTATCTGGCCTGCGCGCCGAAAAGCAACGCGGTGTACACCGCCTTCAAAGCGGCGCTGGCCGACGCGCGGGATCGTCCTGACTACGACGTTCCGGTGCATCTGCGCAATGCGCCGACGAAGCTGATGAAAGAGATGGGCTACGGCCAGGAGTATCGTTACGCTCATGACGAACCCAACGCCTACGCCGCCGGCGAGCAGTACTTCCCGCAGGAAATGGCGCAAACGCGCTATTATCACCCGACAAACCGGGGGCTTGAGGGCAAAATTGGCGAAAAGCTCGCCTGGCTCGCTGAACAGGATCAAAATAGCCCGATAAAACGCTACCGCTAATTGAGGCGTTGCGGTAAGGTTATTACACTATTTCCGTGGTCGTAGTCTGCGGCCACTTTTCTTTTTTAATTCGATAAGCACAGGATAAGCATGCTCGATCCCAATCTGCTGCGTACCGAGCCAGACGCAGTCGCAGAAAAACTGGCACGCCGGGGCTTTAAGCTGGATGTAGATAAACTTCGCGCGCTTGAAGAGCGTCGTAAAGTTCTGCAGGTGCAAACGGAAAACCTGCAGGCGGAGCGTAACTCCCGATCGAAATCCATTGGCCAGGCGAAAGCGCGCGGGGAAGACATCGAGCCATTACGCCTGGAAGTTAACAAGCTTGGCGAACAACTGGATGCTGCAAAATCCGAGCTGGAAAAGCTGCTGGCGGAAATTCGCGATATCGCGCTGGCGATCCCGAATATTCCTCATGATGATGTGCCGGTTGGCCGCGACGAAAACGACAACGTTGAAGTTAGCCGCTGGGGTACGCCGCGTCAGTTCGATTTTGAGGTGCGCGATCATGTGACGCTGGGTGAAATGCACGGGGGGCTGGATTTTGCCGCCGCCGTTAAGCTCACCGGCTCGCGCTTCGTGGTGATGAAAGGGCAGCTGGCCCGTCTGCACCGCGCCCTGGCGCAGTTCATGCTGGATCTGCACACCGAACAGCATGGCTACAGCGAAAACTATGTCCCGTACCTGGTAAACCAGGACACCCTGTATGGCACTGGCCAGCTGCCGAAATTCGCCGGCGACCTGTTCCATACCCGTCCGCTGGAAGAAGAGGCTGACAGCAGCAACTACGCGCTGATCCCGACGGCGGAAGTGCCGCTGACCAACCTGGTGCGCGATGAAATCATCGACGAGGACGATCTGCCGATCAAAATGACCGCCCATACGCCGTGCTTCCGCTCTGAAGCCGGTTCCTATGGCCGCGACACCCGCGGTCTGATCCGTATGCACCAGTTCGATAAAGTTGAAATGGTGCAGATCGTCCGCCCGGAAGACTCTATGGCCGCGCTGGAAGAGATGACCGGTCACGCCGAGAAAGTGCTGCAGCTGCTGGGCCTGCCGTACCGTAAGGTCGCGTTGTGCACCGGCGATATGGGCTTCAGCGCCTGCAAAACCTATGACCTCGAAGTATGGGTTCCGGCGCAAAACACTTATCGTGAGATCTCCTCCTGCTCCAACGTCTGGGATTTCCAGGCGCGTCGTATGCAGGCTCGCTGCCGCAGCAAGTCCGATAAGAAGACCCGTCTCGTTCATACCCTGAATGGTTCTGGCCTGGCAGTAGGTCGTACCCTGGTGGCGCTGATGGAAAACTATCAGCAGGCTGATGGCCGTATCGAGATCCCGGAAGTGCTGCGCCCGTATATGCGCGGCCTCGAATATATCGGCTAAACTTCTCACTCCTTCTTTTAAAAGCGCCTGCGGGCGCTTTTTTTACGCCCTTATTGATACCGGGCAATAATCCTTGTCGCGAATGCAGTGATACTCCCTTTGGATTAAACCAGCATAAAAAACCAATAATATCGCAAAGCATTATATATATGCCTATATAACGCTTGTCAGTTTATTGTGAGCAACCAAAGCGAGTATCCATGAAAATTAAAGCCCCTAATGCTTTACTGGCTGCTGAGGTAAGCCGCCGTGGTCTGATGAAAACCACGGCAATAGGCGGCCTGGCGCTGGCCAGCAACGCACTAACGTTACCTTTTACCCGACTGTCGCATGCTGCCGATACGCCGGCGCCCGCCAGTGAGAAGGTGGTCTGGAGCGCCTGCACCGTCAACTGCGGTAGCCGTTGCCCGCTGCGCATGCACGTGGTGGATGGCGCGATTAAATACGTCGAAACCGATAATACCGGTGATGATAACTATGACGGTTTGCACCAGGTCCGCGCCTGCCTGCGTGGGCGTTCAATGCGCCGCCGGGTCTATAATCCGGACCGTCTGAAGTACCCGATGAAGCGCGTTGGTAAACGCGGTGAGGGCAAGTTCGAGCAAATCAGCTGGGAAGAGGCGTTGGATACCATCGCCAGCAATATGCAGCGGCTGATTAAAGAGTACGGCAACGAATCCATCTATCTGAACTACGGCACCGGCACGCTCGGCGGGACGCTGACCCGCTCCTGGCCGCCGGGGAAAACGCTGATTGCCCGTCTGATGAACTGCTGCGGTGGCTATCTCAACCATTATGGCGACTATTCATCAGCGCAGATTGCTGCCGGTCTGAATTACACCTACGGCGGCTGGGCGGACGGCAACAGCCCATCGGATATTGAAAACAGTCAGCTGGTGGTGCTGTTCGGCAATAACCCCGGCGAAACGCGGATGAGCGGCGGCGGGGTGACGTACTACCTTGAACAGGCGCGGCAGAAATCCAATGCCCGGATGATAATCATCGATCCGCGCTATACCGACACCGGCGCCGGGCGTGAAGATGAATGGATCCCGATTCGTCCTGGGACCGATGCGGCACTGGTTTCGGGCCTCGCGTGGGTGATGATCACCGAGAATCTGGTCGACCAGCCTTTCCTCGATAAATACTGCGTGGGATACGACGAGAAAACGCTGCCCGCCGGTGCGCCAGCCAATGGTCATTACAAAGCTTACATTCTTGGCCAGGGCACTGACGGTATCGCCAAAACGCCGGAGTGGGCCTCGACGATTACCGGTATTCCGCGCGAACGCATTGTTAAACTGGCGCGCGAAATTGCCACCGCCAAACCGGCCTATATTAGCCAGGGCTGGGGTCCGCAGCGTCACGCCAACGGTGAGATCGCCACCCGCGCTATCTCAATGCTCGCCATTCTGACGGGTAACGTCGGGATCAACGGCGGCAATAGCGGGGCGCGCGAGGGCTCGTATAGTCTGCCTTTTGAGCGTATGCCGACGCTGGAGAATCCGGTTGAGACCAGTATCTCGATGTTTATGTGGACCGATGCGATTGAGCGCGGCCCGGAAATGACCGCTCTGCGCGACGGCGTACGCGGTAAAGATAAGCTCGACGTGCCGATCAAAATGATCTGGAACTATGCGGGCAACTGTCTGATTAACCAGCATTCTGAGATCAACCGGACCCACGAAATCCTGCAGGACGACAAGAAATGCGAGATGATTGTGGTCATTGACTGCCATATGACCTCCTCGGCGAAATACGCTGATATTCTGCTGCCGGACTGTACCGCCTCCGAGCAGATGGATTTCGCGCTGGATGCCTCCTGCGGCAACATGTCCTACGTTATCTTTGCCGATCAGGCCATCAAGCCGCGCTTTGAATGCAAAACCATCTATGAGATGACCAGCGAACTGGCAAAGCGTCTGGGCGTCGAAGAGCAGTTTACCGAGGGCCGTACCCAGGAAGGCTGGATGCGCTATCTGTATGAGCAGTCGCGCAAAGCGATTCCCGACCTGCCGGATTTCGACACCTTCCGTCAGCAGGGCATCTATAAGCAGCGCGATCCGCAAGGTCATCATGTGGCCTACAAAGCCTTCCGTGAGGATCCGCAGGCTAATCCGCTGACCACGCCTTCGGGCAAGATCGAAATTTACTCGCAGGATCTGGCGAAAATCGCGGCTACCTGGGAGCTGCCGGAAGGGGATGTTATCGATCCGCTGCCGATCTACACCCCGGGTTTCGAAAACTACAACGATCCGCTGACAGCGAAATACCCGCTACAGCTCACCGGCTTCCACTATAAATCTCGCGTCCACTCGACCTACGGCAACGTCGATGTGCTGAAGGCCGCCTGTCGGCAGGAGATGTGGATTAACCCGATCGACGCCCGCAAGCGCGGCATTGCCAACGGCGATCGTATTCGCATCTTCAACGATCGGGGTGAAGTGCATATCGAAGCGAAGGTGACGCCGCGCATGATGCCGGGCGTCGTCGCGCTGGGGGAAGGGGCCTGGTACAACCCGGACGCCTCGCGTGTGGATCAGGCGGGCAGCATCAACGTGCTGACCACCCAGCGTCCGTCGCCGCTGGCGAAGGGAAACCCGTCGCATACCAACCTTGTTCAGGTTGAGAAGCTGTAAGGAGTAACCGATGACAACTCAGTATGGATTTTTTATTGATTCCGCCCGTTGCACCGGTTGCAAAACCTGCGAACTGGCCTGTAAGGACTACAAGAACCTGACCCCGG
>OCQA01000026.1_pt1 | contig 213769 bp, 171 predicted proteins | sample 1538571 | NCBI WGS metagenome assembly OCQA01 (sample SAMN04571708, study PRJEB22368) | human gut metagenome | biome: human gut; material: stool | host: Homo sapiens | place: Luxembourg | collected 2012-09-28 | reverse complement strand
TCGGGCGTTTAGCTCAGCTGGTTCAGAGCATCTGCCTTACAAGCAGAGGGTCGGGGGTTCGAATCCCTCAACGCCCACCCGATTTGCGGAAATAGCTCAGTTGGTAGAGCACAACCTTGCCAAGGTTGGGGTCGCGAGTTCGAGTCTCGTTTTCCGCTCATCATCCTGCTGTTATAGCTCAGTGGTAGAGCACTTCCTTGGTAAGGAAGAGGTCACGAGTTCAAGTCTCGTTAACAGCTCAACACATAATCACTGTTTTTCCTTCTCCACACGGGAATAGCTCAGTTGGTAGAGCATCGGTCTCCAAAACCGAGTGTCGGGAGTTCGAGCCTCTCTTCCCGTGCAGACTTGATGAGGATGCGTCCGAATGACACATCCTCTTTTTATTTTCTACTCCCTGCAAATAGCGCGCAAGATTGCATTCCGGATGCTACCAATTCTCGTCCGTCAGGAAATCAGCAATGTGCCGGTGTCTTACCCCCTCTATGTTGTCCTGCCAAACATCATCCATACTCACAACAAATTTGGGATAATGATCGCTAATATCAAGCAAAGGGGCAAATTCACGCTCCACCGTTGTGTCCGATTCCATCCGATAGGTTACCTGGACGTAAATCTTTTCGTCCCTGCGGATGCCTACGAAATCGACTTCACGACTGTCCTGCTTTCCGATAAATGTATTATATCCGCGACGCTTCATCTCCCAATAGACTATGTTTTCCAACGCACCCGAAATCATCCGGTCTTTATAACCCATCACGGCATAAACCAGCGACAAGTCGCTGACAAAATACTTCTCATTGGTCTGCAACTGTTCTTTCCCCTTGATGTCGTAACGAGGTACACGCTGGATGATGAACGCGCCCTGCAAGGCATCCAGGTAATTATAAACAGTGTTGATATCCACCCGACGTTGCTGACTCTTGAAGTAGTCGGCAATATTCTTTGCGTTGAGCCGGCTGCCGATATTATCGAACACGAAGCGTACCACCCGTTCCAGCAATTCCACGTTGCGGATACCGTGCCGCTGTACCGTGTCGCGCAGGATGACGGAAGAATAGATGTCATATACCAGCTTATAAATAGATTCGAGGCTGTAATCGCCCGTATGAACGGCCGGGAAACCTCCCATACGAAGGTATTTCTGAAACTCTTCCCTCAATACGTCCTTGCTCTCCGAATTTATGCCGTGAAACAACAGATATTCATTGAAGGACAACGGCATGATATGAAAACTGACGTACCTGCCTGCCAGATAGGTGGACAACTCGGAGGAAAGCAACCGGGAGTTGGAGCCGGTTACATACACATCCACATCCCAATCCACCATGAAAGAATTAACAGCCTTCTCCCAATCTTTCACTTCCTGTATTTCATCCAACAAGATGTATACTCTTCCACTGGTCTTTTCCACTTTAGTCTTGATATACAGATACAAGGCTTTTGCATCAGCGATATCCATCCATTCAAAACTCTCAAAGTTCATATAGACAATACGCTCCTCTGTAACTCCCTGACGCTTCAGTTCTTCTGCAATCAGTTGCAACACAACCGACTTTCCACACCGACGGATACCGGCTATCACCTTGACAAACGGACGGTTCATGAAGGGGTGGATTTGATTCATATACAGTTCTCTTTCTATCATGCCCACTTGTATTTATGATTACACCTGCAAATATAGCGCATATCTATCTATTGTTTATGGTTATACCCATAAAAACATTGTTTTCAATGCAACTTGTACGGCATACAGAATGATTACAGAGTCCTAACTGATGGCGAGAATGTTCGTACCGGGCGTAATAAGAAAAGCCGCTGATAACGGTTAATTATCAGCGGCTTTCATTCTTTTGGTGATCCGCCTGGGGCTCGAACCCAGGACCCCAACATTAAAAGTGTTGTGCTCTACCAGCTGAGCTAGCGAATCAAACCTTTGATGCATTCATTTCTGAATTGCGGTGCAAAGGTAGAGACTTTTTTGGAATATACAAGCGGATTATATGTTTTTTAGCAGGATTTATGCACTTTCTCCCTTTATGAGTGTTGACTCGAATGAAGAATTGTTATTTTTGGCGCGTCAATCAGAGCCAGATTCATCCACCGTATGGGAGGACTCAAAACGGCTCTCAACCAGGTACCAATCACTAAAACAAGAAAACGTATGGACTCACTACTTCCATTTGCCTTATTGTGTTTCACTTCATTCTTCACGTTGACCAACCCGCTGGGCACCATGCCTGTGTTCCTTACCATGACACAGGGAATGAGCAAAGACGAACGACAGCGCATTGTGAAAAGAGCGACCATTATCTCATTTCTTATCCTGATCGTATTCACTTTTTCCGGACAGTTCCTGTTCAAGTTCTTCGGTATCTCCACCAACGGCTTCCGTATAGCTGCCGGATTCATCATCATCAAGATTGGCTATGACATGCTGCAGGCACGTTACACGAATGTCAAACTGAAGAACGAGGAAATCCGTACGTATGCCAATGACATCTCCATCACCCCACTTTCCATCCCCATGTTGTGTGGTCCGGGTGCAATAGCCAATGGCATCATGCTGATGGACGAGTCTACATCGTGGAGCATGGTTGCCATACTGGTCGGCATCATAGCCCTTGTCTATCTGCTGACTTATTTTATCCTGAAAGAATCGACTCGCCTGGTAGACCTGATCGGAGAAACCGGCAACAACGTCATGATGCGACTGATGGGACTCATCCTGATGGTCATTGCCGTGGAATGTTTCGTCAGTGGAGCACGCCCCATCCTGATCGACATCATCCAGTCCAGCCTGCCCGACATGCTTCCGGCAGGAGCAGCACACTAAACCGGAGCAAACTCCCCCCTACGTATCTCCCGCGTAATACCTTGCTCGAAAAGGCAGTAAGGAGATGCGTATGGAGGGAGGGGAGGTATACACTATCTCTACTTATTCCACCTTGAATACCGGAGCGATTCTGTTCAGCGGTTTATCAGGAAGATTGATGACCATTCCTTCGGCTGTGCGGTTGAAATCCACCGTTCCATAACCAAGCAATTCTACCTGACTTATCTTCCCGGGATAAAGGTCATTCCCTTGCGACAGTGATTTGATGACCACCTGCTTGTCCTTCGGCCATGCCAGAGCTGTCACATACAGAGCTTCACCCTTTTGTGTAAAACGAATCTCCTGGGCTGTCGCATTCGTATAAGAACCCTCATTGAAACCCTGGGCATTGATTGCAATGTCCGAATTGGCTATCGGACCTTCACCGAACACTTTCCAAGGCTGCGTATCATAAATCGCCTCTTTGTTGATATTCATCCAATCGCCGAACTCCATCAGGATCTTCTCTTCCTTATCATCAAACGTACCGTCGGCACGCAAAGGCACACTCAGCAACAGATTCCCGTTCTTGCTGACCACGTCTATCAATAATTTCACCACGTCAGCAGCCGACTTATACCTGTCGTTATCATAGTAGGAACGGTCATAATGCCATCCTCCCAGGCAGGTGCAAGTCTGCCATTTGTCAGCTATGATTTGATTGGGTGCACCACGTTCGACATCCCACACCAGGGCCTTGCGCTGTTCGTCGTCCAGAATCTTGCCATTCAGCACAGCCTCCAGCTTCCCGTCATGTGTAGCCATGTTGTGATTGTAAAAGTGGGCAGCTATTTTCAGCCCGGCGTCACTAATCGGATAGAACGGAAGGACCGTCACATCAAAATACAGGATATCGGGACTGTACCTGTTTATCACCTCCAAGGTGCGATTGTAAAAGTTGGTCACATACTCCCGGGTAGGCAGACAGGCGCCATCTCCCCACGCCCATTGCCGATGGATCATGCCGTCATCCCAACTGTTTTCACTCAATGGATGGTTCTGTGCATACAAGTCCTGCGGGTCGTATCCTTCCCACCACTTGCCTTTTCCGTCCGCTTTAGTCAGCTTGCCATCATAAGGGATGCCTTTCTTCGGACCAATCGTGTCGTGGCGTTGGGCAGGCTCATACCAGGTCCATGCGTGATCGGCATGCAGGCTGACGCCGAAGGGAAGTCCCTGTTTGCGGGCTGCCTTCTCCCATTCTGCCAGCACATCACGTTTCGGTCCCATATTCACGGAATTCCAAGGTTGGTACTTGCTGTCCCAAAGGTCAAAGTTGTCATGATGATTCCCCAAGGCAAAGAAATATTGCGCACCTATCTTTTTATAAAAGGCCACCAGTGAATCCGGGTTCCAGTGCTCCGCCTTAAAAGAGGGAATGACATCCTTGAAACCCACCTCCGAGGGATGTCCATAGTGTTCCACATGATAGTTATACACCGGAGACCCTTCCATATACATGGACCGGGCCATCCAGTCGCCCGTGCCCTCTACACATTGTGGTCCCCAGTGTGCCCAGATACCGAATTTTGCATTCCGATACCACTCCGGAACCTTGTAATGCCTCAACGACTCCCAGGTGGGTTCGAACTTGCCCTTCATCATGGGCTCATCGGCTTCAGAGACCGGCACCTGACAGGAAGGCTGATGGGCTGTACTGCACGACAGGATAGCCGGACATAGCAACGAGAAAAATAAAGTTTTGCTTTTCATGATAAGGTATTATTTTATGACTGATTTCAAGTCATTGAATTGTTTTGTAAAAGTATAATCAAACTCACAAGGACGATAGGATATAAACGTGTTCTGATAGGATATTATCGACTTAATTGTTAATCAGCGACTCTATGACAGTCGTATTCATAGGAAGATTTCGATATCGCCCTGCATTCTAACCTGTCACTGCTATTTCCTGCTCCAATATTTTGAGACCTGACAGATCCTGTATAACTTCGGGCGCTTTAACCTGAATTCCGTTTCTTAATATGAGCCTCTCAATCGACCAACTGCACCCGTATGTCTTAAATGCCGGATTAGCTGTCCACGACGCTGACTGGAACTGGAAAGATGTGGTCAGTCCTTTCAGCCGTCTGTATTATGTCGTGGAAGGAACCGCACAAATCAAGTTACCGTCCGGTATCCATACACTCAAGCCCAACCACATGTATTTCATACCTGCCTTTACCAGGCACAGCAATATCTGTGACTCTCATTTCTGTCACTACTACATGCACATCTATGAAGAGAATCAGGAAGGAAAAAGCATATTGGACGAATGGGACTTCCCGATAGAGGTACCCGGAAGTGAACTGGACCTGGTCCTTATCAAACGGTTCTGCCGTATTTATCCCCACATGAACCTGCAAGAATCCGACCCTACCACGTATGATAACGATGTAACACTCATACACAGTCTGCTGCTAAGCAAACAACGGGCCTTCTATGACAAGGTGGAAGCGAGGGGCATCGTATACCAGCTGCTCGCCCGCTTCATGAGATTGGCAAGGGAAAAATCACTGGACAGAGACGAACGCCTGGTGAAAGTATTGTCATACATCCACAAACATATCAACCGGAATCTGACCATCACCGAACTGGCGGAGCAGGCATGTCTGTCCAAGGACCACTTCATACGTCTGTTCAGGAACGAGGTAAAGGCAACCCCTCTGCAATATATCAACCGGAAAAAAATCGAGCATGCGCAACTGACTCTGGTGACAAGCGACACACAGGTAAAAGATGTGGCACTCAATCTGGGCTTTGAGGACTACTCTTATTTCAACCGCCTGTTCAAGAAGCTTGTCGGTACCACCCCACAGGAATACCGGCATTCCAATCACAAAATCTAATTCCAGACTTCAGCAACCAGAAACTATTTCAGGTAATCCTTCAGCGGACACCCTACAGCCTGTAAGCCTTCGGCGATGCTCTTTGCGTTCATGCGTGCCCCTTTCAAGGAGGTGTGCGTATGGTCATGGTTGAAATACTCACCGACGAAACGCAAGCCTTTCTCGTAGCCCATCTGCTGGAGTTTGTCGGCAGACAACTTGTTCAGGTCAATGTAATAGGCACCGGTACGCTCGGCAGCCTCGCGCGTCCACTTTCCGAAAGAATCCGTGTTCCGTTCTATCTCACCGTTGTCCCACTTGTTCCGGGGCGTGTGGCTCAACACGATGGGAATAGCCCCTTTCTCCTTCACATCCATGATGAACTTACGCAGATACCAGCCGAAGGTATAGACCACCTGATACCTTCCGGTGGACTCCATCTTGAACACCTTGCTCTCATCACCTGCTCCTGGCAGCTCGGCACGTGCCTTCCCGGTATTGATCGGACCTGCATCGTTATGACCGAACTGTATCAGCACAAAGTCACCCGGACGCAGCGCCTTGTACACTTTGTCCCAACGACCTTCGTCCAGATACGTGCGGGCACTGCGGCCTGCCTTGGCATGGTTCTCGACCGAAATGCGGTCCGTGTCAAACAGTTCATGGATGACACTTCCCCACCCCCACATGCCGTCGGGGTCGTCATCGGCATTCTTCACCGTACTGTCGCCCACCGTGAAAAGCACCGGACAACCCTTGCGACGGGTAGCACCGGTAATGGTATTCTTCTCCACCGGCTTCAGATAACGTGCCAGCTCCAACCCCTTGCAGGCCCGGATTCCCTCAGCAGCCGACTCGGCATTGACACGTGCTCCAAACTCACTGGTATGGATACGGTCGATGTAGAACATATACTTGACCTTCTCTTTACCGAACTTCTCAAACTTACGGGCGCTGATTTCATTCAGGTCAATGAACGGGACACGCTCTTTCCGGGCAACCTGCTTTGCCCATAAGCCGAACGTATGGTTGACACGGGTGATGATGGTGCTGTCGGCATCCTCCCAGGCATTGCGCGGCGTGAGTGACATCAGGATGGGGTGTGCGCCCCGCCGTTTCACATCACGGATGAAACGGCGCATGTATTCCCCATACGTATAGACCGTTTCCTTCACACCGGTTTCCTTGATGGTGACGTTGAGGCTGTCGCGTCCGATACCGGGGATGGATGCCCGGGCACGTCCACTGTCATAAGGGCCGTTATCATTATGCCCCAGTTCGATGATGACCCAGTCACCCCGACGGATGCCTTTCAGCACATCCGGCCACAGCCGGTTGTAGAATGTCCGGCTGCTGGTACCGCCCAAGGCATGGTTTTCCACCGTTATCTTGTTCTCGTCGAAATATTCGTGTTCGAAATATCCCCATCCCCACTGACCGTTGTTGCCGTTGCCCAACGTCCCGGTACGCATCGTCGAGTTGCCTATCAGGAACAACACGGGGTTGTCTCCCCGACGGCTGGAGCCGGGTACCGGACGAACGGTACGTGCCAGGTTCAGGCTGTCGAGCGTATTGTCAACGACATGGTTCACGTCTTCCATCGGTGCTGCTACTTTATGTTGGGCATACACCTCTTGTCCGGCGGAAGTCGCCAGCAACAGGCAAAGCGAGGTAAAAAGCTTCTGTGTATTCATCTGAAACTGATTTTATGATCGATGCACAAAATTAGCAGAATCCTTTCCTGCGACACATGGAATATCGGCCGTTTTCATGTCCATTTGTCCAATAGGATTCATCCGCCCTCCACAAACTCCAACCGTGATTCACCGGAGAAAACGCCGACAATCTAAAAAGGGCCGCCCCAACTTTACTTAGTTGAGACAGCCCTTGTTCCGGTTTAGGTCAATGTGAGTTTATATGAGAGTTAATCTTCCTTTGGGAAATAGATTGCAGGATAGAATTTCATTGAAGATATACTCATGGTAAATCTACGATTAAGCGCATTACCTGTAAAATCCTTACCATTAAAGAATAACAACATAAAAGCTTCTAAAGGATTGTCATAAGAACCATTATCTTGCATAGACAACACTATCTTACCATCATCTTGTAAAGTAGTAACAAGATCTACACTTACAGATGTACTCCAAGAGTAATATCCGCCACCCAATAATGCAGTACTTATATAGATACCATCTCCAAAATCCTTGGGGGCAAGTCCCAAATTCTGTCCGGCTGCTATACGAAAGACACCCGTATTCTCATTATAAACAGCAGGCAGTAACAATGAATGTTCTATCCCTACCAAGGAGAATATACCAGAGAGATCTATATTCCAAGAATTATTCTTACTCTGTTTAATAGACGTCTTTATTTTAAGTGGAATATCTTTATCCAACCAATGCAACTGTATATGAGCCATTACGGAACTAGTCAACTCAGATAAGTCATATTGCAGCACTTCATACTCAATCTTCTTCGGACCAGACGTAATAACGACACGAGTTCCTCTTGGTGCATTCTGATTGGGTGTAGCCACAAAAGATAAACCATCATCTTTCTGTGTAACAGTTAACCAACCTTGAGCATTCTCCGGAACCTCAATCTTTATAGGTAAAGGACCGGAAAACTCCTTGCTCACGGTTTCACCGTTCTTTGCCATCCTAATAATTGTATTAGAAGAATCATAATTCAAATAAAATCCTTCTTGCATTACCACTGCGTACACGTCACTTGTGCCATCTGAAACCAATACACGTGCATTACGTCCTTCCGCATTGATATTTTCGTCTACCTCAATCGTAATCTTATTACCATCAATCTTTGTTACACGACACCAATCAGATTGAACAGTCACCTTAATAGGAGACTGAGACGTAGCAGTCAATATTTGAGATCCCCCTAATGCGGTGAATGACAAATTTGCACCGGATAGTTCGACTGTTGGCAGATAGGAAATCTCTTTACCTTCATCGCTGCAACCTGATGCAAAAAGAAGGGTTCCCATCATAAACAATATAGGTATAAATCTACATTTCATAATTGTCATTTTTCTTAAATTTCACGCTTATTGTTGCTTAACTAGCACAGGTTCACCATACCAATCCCACCAGCCAAGACGTTTGGCATATCCTTCATCCTCATAGGCCACCAAAGCAAAACCTGAGATATCTGTTTGGCTGCCAACAAAGGATATAGTCATTGGTTCTGATACCGCTATCTTAGCGGTCAGAGAGCCTGCTCCCAAACCATAATAACCTGTTTTAGCCGCCATACAAATTGCCATATAATATTTACTATATGGACCAACTTTAACAGATTCTATAGAAAGTGTCCCTGTTCCACGATTATAAACTAATGGCAGCGGCATAGTCAAATTTGCACCAGTCATAACATATGACCGATTGACCTCTTTTTGTTCAATCTTCACAGTCATGGTTTGTGTCTTAGACCAATCCACGTTACCATCTGCAATAGTAGGCAAATGAACCGTCAGAGTATAAGTACCTAAGAAATCGGCATAGGGAGTAAATCCATCCGGATAGTAACCGGTCAAAGTAACCTGCTCCGCACCTTTGTCTGTACAATCAAAAGATAAAGTCTCCTTATTCCATTTAAAGTTTTCCGCCTTTATCCCATTTACCAAAACAGGATTATATAGCTTCAATCCTGTCGGAGTATACATAAAAGGTATATTATCTGTACTACCGTCAGCTTCAGAAGATGTATAGTCAAAAATGAAGTTCTTTCTCTTCAGCCTTGCTAGTTCTTGATCCTTATTCATCAACTTATAAGTACTAAGAAATGCCTCATCTTCAACCTGTCGCGTATCGCGGATATATACGTTCCAATCCACATCTTTATCCAAGCGATTAAGCACCATTCTATTATGGTATTTCCTTCCTTCAAGTACTACCTGTTCAGCTGTTCCACTGCGCAATATAAATTCATAATCACCCTCTAACGTACTATTAGGCTTTCTAGGATTGGCAATACCTGGTGTTCCAAAAACATGAAGCAACGGATTATACGTATCAAATGAGAGTAAGGTTGATTGCTCACTTTTAATTGAATAGAGTGATGAATATACATCGCCAGGTTTAGTTCCTGAAGAAGGATATGTTGTAGACATATCCACTTTTCCAGCTTCAAAGCGACAGAGCACTGGAATAACACCCATCGGGTTGTCTTCACCGATATTGTATTCTAATACCCATCCATTAGGAGCATCCTGCAAAATCTTTTGATAGTGGTTGACATCCTCGGTCAAACGGATAGCCGCCGGCTGATCAAAATAATCTTTCTCTTCAAACAAGCATGACTGAAGGCTAGTACTTACACAAGCTAATATCATGCTCAACGTGATATATTGTCGAAACTTCTTCATAATTATTCTTCATTTGAATGAGTAGACTCAGAGGCTTTAGGAAGAGTCAAGTCAAGCGTCTTGATTTCTTCTTGTCGACGAAGCACTGTCGAACGAAGCTTATTCAAATCAATACCCCAAGTTTCTTTCATGTAATTATAAACAATTGTAAACTTCTGATTGATGAGAGCTGCACCCTTATCACCGGCCTGTTGAAGCATATTGTCCCAATAGGCTTGATCATGCGTTACAAAATTTGCTATATTCTCTACAAAATCTTCACGGGATTCACTCATGGCATACGGAGAGACAAATCCCGCCTGCCAAGCTTGCTGAGCTGTACGATCGGATGTACCACCAGTCTCCGGGTCCGTGTATATATACCAGTTACTACCAATATAGCTGTCCTCCGTAATACGGTCAAAAGCAACATCATAGTTTTTGCGCTGATGCAAAATATGTGCAAACTCATGGTGCATTGTCTTGAAATAATATTCATTGAGCATCGCAATATTGATACGACTCAAATCGATATCATTCACATTATAAAGCGTAATTTTTACGCCTCCTTCTGCCGTTCCAAGCACCATTGTACCTGCTTTATCATATGCCGGAGAACCTACCAGATGAATGGTACGGGGAATATAAGTACGTAGAAAATCGGAACCTGCTACTTCATTGTAAGCTTCCATCCAGACATGTTTCACAATCTTGGCAAGAGCTACCGACTTGTCAAAATCAGCAGGAGCTAGATTATATTTCTTATCGCTTTCATTATCTTCGAAACGATATTTGAACGATACATTGTAGGGTGCCAGGTAATTGACATCCAACCAACGGTCAAAATCATTCTTGGCAGCCTCAGCATTCGCCTGTGCCTCTTTGTTCTCGAAGATACTGTGGTCAAAGTCCACCTTATCCTCGTTGCAGCTGCTCAGTCCGAAGCCCAAAGCAACGGAAAACAGAAGTGCAGTATATATCTTTTTCATTGTTCCTATTGTTTTATGGGATTCAACATTCATTTAGCCCTCGGGTTGGGTTCCATACCGGATAAAATAATCGAACGGGGAATCTGTACGACCCGACGCAAATCACCCTTCGGCATCGAATCGGTCACTTCTACAAATACGCCATCTTCCACGTAACGACGATGAACAGTAATGCCATACCGACGGACGTCCTGCCAACGTACGCCCTCGCCCAACGTCAGAATACGGCGAATGTGCAATACGCAGTCGATGAAAGCCTCTTTGGTGGCGTCCAACTGGATAAAGTCAGGTGAAAGGTGTTTCTTCACGGTCGGTTTACCTGGTTCGTAGTACGGAATCTGGCTGTAGAACGACACTATGTCATCAGGGGTTACATCAACCTTATTTGTCGTGAAATTCTTCTGCCAGACAGAAATGTCGGCAGCCGCCTCGTTATATTGCCCGAGCAAAGCGTAAGCCTCAGCACGCGTGATTAATGTTTCGTCAGTCGTAAATAGCGGAACAAGGGTGTAAGGCCAATAAAAATTACCATCGACGCTCATTTTACGATAAAGTGTCACACGACGGAATGAGCGCTTAGGACTACCACTACCCGGCTGGAACGGCTGTTGATAAAAACGAGTATAAGCTCCCCACGTCCCTACAGACTGACAATCTTCTATTGATGTAACATCGTTGTGAGAATAACGTTGACAGTAAGTATAACCAGCATCAACAATACCGCCCACATTCGAAGCTGCACTAACCAACAATAAATTTGCAGGTTCATTAGCATTCACATAAGCATCAGGCTGAACCTCTCTATTGGGGGAGAGTGTACCCAAAGCTTTCCAGTTCCGCAAAAGTGCAGAAGGTTCCGGACCTAACACCCGAGTCGCATACTCAATGGTTTTCTTCAGATTCGAGAGATCCGGTTGCATGTAGTACAAATAGAAACGGGCAGCAAAAGCATACGCCGCACGACGGTTAAAGTGATACTTAGGCACTTTATAGGCATCGTCACTAATCAAAGGAAGACCAGTCTCCAAATCAGCCTCAATTCGCCGGTAAACTTCCGCCAGTGTTCCACGCTCATACTTCGGATTAACCGTAGTTTCTGGTTCTGTAGGGTAAGGAATACCCAACTGCTTCTCAGCCGTTTCATGATTATACACTTCGCAGAAGATTGTCGCCAACGTGAAAGCGCTGTAGGCACGGCAGAGCAACGCCTCACCACGACTGGCATCCAGAGAAGCGGGATTCCCCTTCTCCTCAATAGCCTTCAAGGCATAGTTCGCTTGTGCAATAGCCTGATAGCAGGATTGCCACAATCCGTGAGGACTGTCCTGACGTTCTTCGGTAGGGTCCTGCAACAAATAAAGTTCCTGGTCTAGTCGATGCCAATAGGTAAACGAATGGCGGTTCTCGTCAATGTTGTCACTGAGGAACTCCCCAATCAGACAACTGGTCTGGTCGGGATAGGAGGTCACCAACAGACTGGCTATGTTCTTTTCTGAATCGAGGCTGGTACGGTTATCAGGCATCTCATCGAGAAAATCATTGCATGCCGTACAGACAGCCAGGCATGAAGCCCAATATAGTATTTTATTCATAATCGTGAGTTTATAGATGAGTAGTCAGATTAAAGTCCCAGGCGTACGGTCAACGTAAACTGACGAGGTACGGGAGAAGCCACACCACCGGTGTTGAAGAACTCGGGATCTTGTCCGTTCAACTTCTTGTCTGCATAAAGCAACATCAGGTTGGTGGCTTGCAACTTCAGCGAGAGGGTCTGCATCTTAAGGTAGGATATCCACTTCTTGGGGAAGTCATAACCCAAGGAAATCTCTTTCAGACGGATAAAGTCACCCTTTGCCACACGCTCTGTCGAATAGTTGTAGGCATTGTAAGCATAAGACAAGTCATAGTTCTCATAGTACTGACGCCTGTCCAGGATGACAGGAATCGTGGTCGACAGCTCTTCGCCCGACAGTTCCCAACGGTTCTTGAACTCACGCGGCATGGCATCCAAGTCGGTATACGTGGCACTGAACCTGGGGTCTAGACGCACGGCATTGCCGAAGGCGTAAGTCAGAAAAACATTCAGCTTAAAACCTTTGTAGGTGAATACGTTGCCCAGACTACCGGTAATGGTCGGATCGGTCGGTCCTTCATACTTCAGGAAGTCCAGATTATCGCGTTGCTGGAAGCTGATATCGGTGCTGGTCACTTCGCCATTGACCTCAAACTGCGGGATACCGTCTTCGTCCAGTCCGACAAACGGAATGGAGAAAAGGCTACGCACGGGATAACCCGGACGGGTGAAACCCGTACCGGAGATGAAGTTCATCAAGTTGGAACGTGTATCCAACTCGGTCACCTTCGTTTTCGAATTCGAGAAAATCAGGTCGGAAGTCCATGAGAAAGCGTGATTCCGGATGTTCACGGTCGAGAGGGTGAACTCCACACCGTGGCTGCGCATGGAGGCGACATTGGCATATTTGTACGGAAACCCGCCAACACCGCTGGTATTGATCAGACCAATCAGGTCGTAGTTGTTACGGCGATACCAGTCGATGGCAAAGTTGATGCGGTTGTTGAGGAAGCCCATTTCGGCTCCGATGTTCAGCTCGTGCTTCTTCTCGTAGGTCAATTCGCTGTTCTCGGGTTCGTCCAGATAAAGACCCGTCTCCTGAATGCTGGCAAACGGACGATAAGGCGTCGTGCCAAGGAAAATGGCGTGGGAATTTGTCACACTGGCAGGACCGCGGTCGGCTGTCAGGGAGTAAGAGGCTTTCAGCGTGAAGTGCGACAGCGCCGGCTCGAACAGGTCCTTGAAGAACTTCTCTTCATGGGCATTCCAGGCTGCCGAGATATTCCAGGTCGGCAACCAGCGTGCCGAACGGCTGCTACCCATGCGGTTGGTACCTTCGTAACGGAACGTACCGTTGAGGGTATAGCGTCCGTCATAGGAGTAAGTGGCATTCATGAAGGCAGCCACCGCACGTCCCATGGTATGGCTCAGCGAATAGTACTTGTCGTCCGCCTCAATGCCCTTCTTGAAGAACTGGTACACATAGGAGGGCAGCTCACCCAGCGAGTACTGCATGCCCCAGCCGCGGAACATGGAGTTGGAGCGCTTCAGGCTGTTCACTTCCATACCGGCAAAGAGGTTGGTCAGGTGACGTTCATCGGCACCCCATGCCTTGTTCCAGTTGGCGGTGGCACGGAAGTCCCAACCTGCCATCTTGTAGTCGCGACGCTGATAGATACCTCCGTCGGGAAGGATGCTGATGGGCAGCGCATAGGGATAGTCGGGGTCTTTGTAGAGCAGGTCGTTGGCATCGCGGATGGTCGCGTCGTCCATGCCGGTGCGGTAGGCGATGGCCTGGTTGGCATCGTCGAGGATGTTGTGCTCCTGCGAGGTGGTCTGGTATTTGATGGCTGCCAGTGCCGACAGTTCCAGACCGCGGATGGGTTTGTACTTCAACTCACTCTGGAAACGCAGGTCGACGATGTTCAGCTCCATGTTGTTGTGGTCCAGCTCATGCAGGATGTTGAACGGAGCATAGTTGGCGGTGTAGAACGTATGGGGGTCCAAGGCTCGCGAGGAGTTGAGTGCATAGGAGTAGGGGTTCAAGTCAAAGTCACGTGTCACCTCTCCGCTGGCGGCATCGACCGTGGCACTCAGGGTGCCCGGAGCCTTCTGCTTACGGTAAGAGGCATTGGCAATCAAGCCCACGGAAAGTTTCTCGCTGATGTTATAGGTAGTGTTCAGGTTGGCGGTGTAACGTTTCACCTCGCTCTGTTTGTACCATCCCGGGTCTGTCAACGCACTCAGGGAGGCATAGAACGATGCCTTCTCCGTACCCGTGGAGATGCTCACGGAGTGGTTCTGTGAAACAGCGTTGGAGAACAGCAGGTCAAACCAGTCCGTGTTGCGCATCTCGGCGGCCTTCTTGTAGGCGTTGATGGCATCGGGCGTATTGGGCAGGGCATACTGTCCGGTAACCGGGTCATACGTATTCATGAGCTTGTACATGTAGCCATAGACACCGCTGTCAGAGGCGCGGTGGAGGTCGGCGGCATTGAGCCAGCCCTTCTTCTCCATTTCGTCATACACGCCCATCTGGTCCTGTGAATTCATGATGTTGAACTCGTTGTAGCTGGGCTTCATGCGCATGGTGAATTCACCGGTGTAGTTGATGCTGCTGTGTCCGGCACGTCCCTTCTTCGTGGTGACGACAATCACACCCGCCATGGCGCGTGCGCCGTAGATGGAGGTGGCGGAACCGTCCTTCAGGATCTGGAAGCTCTCGATGTCGTCGGCATTCAGTCCCGCAATGGCAGAGCTGATCAGCGTCTCGGCATCACCCGACGAAAGGTCGTCGGCACCCACATCGACCGCATCTTCAATGATGACACCGTCGACCACCCACAGAGGCTTGGAGCTGCCATAGATGGAGGTAGCACCCCGGACACGGATTTTCGGAGCCGTACCGAAGGTTCCCGACACATTCTGCACCGACACACCGGCAATGCGTCCTTCCAGCGAGCGGCTGATGTCCGCCATACCGTCGAGTTTCACCTTGTCGGCATCCACCTTTGCCGTGGCACCGGTAAACATACGCTTATCCATTTTCTGCATACCCGTCACCACCACCTCATCAATCAGCATGGCATCGGGATAGAGGGTAATCTTCATGGTTGCTTGCGCTTTCAGCACTTGGGTCTGCATGCCGATGTAGCTGATTTTCAGTTTCGCATTCTTGTCGACACGCAAGGTAAACTTACCTTCCACATTCGTTGTTACGCCCGTCTTCGTTCCCTCGACCACAACCGAGGCACCGATAATAGGCTGACCGTCTTCGCCGGATATCACCGTACCTGTCACCTGCAAGGTTTGGGCAATTGCCAGGTGAACACCGATCAATAAATACGCACAGAACAGTGCTAAGATTCGTTTCATAAAGTTCTTGTTGTTAAGGTTATCAGGTGTATACACATCCAACACACCTTCCGATTGAATAGATTTATCTGCACGGGAATGGAAAAAGTCATTCCCTTCCCCGCCACCTTGCGGCAACGGAGATGCACACACAGCATGGGTACACAAGGGGTCAGCCGACCCGGGTACCCGTCCCACAGGAGGACGAAGCAAAAAGATTTTGGGGTTCTGACAAGTGAAGGGTCACGCGCTCTGATGCGTCTTTTCTCTTCTCCTTATCCACACACACGGTTGAAACTCTTTCTCTCAAAGTTGCGGAAACTTCTCTCTTCTCTTTTCTCTCATCCACACAACTGCCTCTCTCAACTTCTCCCAAAAGGAAACCACTCACCAGTGGTAGTTTCGGTGACATTCCGTCACGGGGATTTACCCCCCCCCTAGGACAAAAACAAGGCATTGGCTGACAAATCGTCAAACTGTCTCATTCTTCTCATGGCTCTTTTGTTTTAAATTATTACTATTAATTAACTCTCACTTCGCAAATCTAGCACTTTTATTAACCTACGCAAACATTTCTTTAAGATTTCGTACTCATCAAAGGAAAAAAAAAGCCGGTGGACGAACCTGCCGGGGAGAAGACTTCGCACACGAAGCCTGCATTTCCCCGACCGGTCCGTCCACCGGATACTCTGTTCGTTCAGTCTTCCAGACGGACAGCCGTGCCGCTGCAAGTCACCATCAGCATGCTGCCGGACTGTCCCACCGTCTCGTAATCGATGTCAATGCCAACGACGGCGTTGGCACCCAGACGCTGGGCTTCCTCCTCCATCTCCCGCAGGGCGGTCTGTTTGGCTTCGCGAAGCACTTCTTCATACGCTTTGGAACGTCCGCCAAGGAAATCGCGGACACTCGCCATGAAGTCGCGAAGGAAATTGGCACCGATGATTGTCTCTCCCGACACCACGCCATAGTAAGCCGTGATGTGTTTGCCCTCTACCGAAGGCGTTGTCGTCAATAACATATTCTTCTATCTAACTAAGTTAAGTTCAGCATCCATCGCATACCCCCTACTCCACGTACACGCGTCCGTCCGCCTTCTGAGTGATGGTGAACTTGTTCATGCGGTTGAGCAGCGTGAGGGCATGCTGCAAATCCTGCCGGCGGTCTGCCACAAAGTGCAGGCGGCTCTCCATGGCTTCGGCATTGCAGAAGACCACGGACACGTTGTACCAGCGTCCCAACTCCTTCATAATGTCCAGCAGGGTGACATTGTCGTAATAGAAATAACCTTCCCGCCAGTGTATGTATTGTGACACATCGACCTTCTGCACGGCAAAGCCGCCGTCAGTCTGCAGGCTCGCCTGTTCGCCGGGCTTGATGCGTACCGTCCGTTGACGGTCGGCGTCACTCACCTCCACACTGCCTTCCACCAGCGTCACTTCCGTGTCAGAACCTTCATAACCGGAGACATTGAACTCCGTCCCCAGCACCCGGGTCTGCAAGGTCTGCGTACGCACGATGAAGGGGTGTCCGGCATCTTTTGCCACACGGAAGTAGGCTTCCCCGTCCAGGAATACACTCCGCTCCTTCCCCGTGAACCGGCTGGGATACACCAGGCGGCTGTCGGCATTCAGATAGACTTCCGTCCCGTCGGACAAGATGAGCTTGAAGGTCTGACCACGAGGGACAGTCAGGCTGTGGCGTTCGGGCAGGTCCTTGGCATAGGCTGACAGGTTGGCGGGAGTGTGATAATCCAGCTCATGAGGTCCCTTGGCGACCCACACTGCCGGACGGTCTGCCCCGTCATCCGCCGAAGCCTGTACACCCGGCGCCTTCTCTGTCTGCAACACCGGACTGCGCAAGGCTGCCGAGTCGGAGGCAAACACCAGCAACGGTTCCTTGCCGGTCCCTGCCCCGTTTCCGCCGGGCAACATCCACAGGAACAGAAGCAGCACAGCCGCCGCCACTCCGACCAGGGACAGTCCCCAGCGTCTCAGACGCAGACGCCGCTTGCGGGACTGCCCGGCATGGAAAGCAGCCAACAGTGCCTCCACATCCGGCTCTTCCTGCCCGATGCGTGAAGCAGCGGCGAGCAGTCTCAGGTGGAGACAGTCGTCGGTCAATCCTTTCTCTTTCACTTGCTGCCACAGCTCTCCGTCCCGCTCGGACATCCCCTCCAGGAGGTCCAACAGTTCTTCATCTGTGACAGGTCTATCTTTCGTATCCATACAATAACAGTTGACAAGGTTTCAGGGAATATCCTATATATATAACGTATCAGCCCGGTCAATCGGGTACGGCTTTATTGTTTTTTTGCAATTTTTTCACGAAGTAAGTTCAGTGCCTTCGTCAGATTCTTCTTCACGGCACTGGTGCTCATGTTCATCTCTTCCGCCACCTCCCTGTATTTCTTTTTGTCAATGTAGCAGGCTTCCAGAATCTGACGGGTCGAAGGCTTGAGGTTTGACATCAGTTCCCGGATAATCACAATCCGATAGTCCATATCCATGAGTGCCGGTTCCGGCTCATAACCTTCGTCGCACGACTTGCAATACTCCACATACTGGTTGTGCACATCGAGGTGGCGCAGGTAATCCAGGCAACGGCTCCTCACGAACGAATACAGGAAGGAGCGCACCGTCGAACGGTCCATCAGCTGAAAGTTCATCCAGACATGTTCATACGCACTGTTGACAATGTCCCGGCACTCCTCCTTGGTACCGATCATCTGGAAAGCATAGATAAAAAGCCGGGTATAGTATAAGCGGAATATATCGTCGAATTCAGTTTTTTCTTCCATCACAAACAGCAAAAAAGGCGCAAGTCTCTCTTTCTTGCGTCAGGGTGTTTGACATCACAACGAGGCATTATGCCTCCACATTGTCGAGTGGCACGGTGCTTCCGCTGTCCTTGTAGGAAGCAAAACCTTTCACGCGCACCCGTTTCTCCTTCTCAGTCTCTGTCGGGGCAGCATTGAGCTGCTTGAAATTGTCCTTAATGACATCATGCGTGGCAAAGAACTGGTCGAGCACCGCTTTCAGGTATTCGTCGAGCGGGGCTTCTTTCGGCGTGAAGAGGATGTGGCACTTGGAGTGGAATCCCAGATTCTTCTGTTCCTCGTCGGTCGTATAGACGGTTGTCACGATGGAGTCCACATTGACCAGGTTGACAATTTCCTTCAGGTAGGGCAATGCCTTGTTGGTCAGTTCACTGGTTCCCCACCAGGGATTCCAGATGACGATGAAGCGGCTGTCTTCCTGCGTAGCGATGTAGAAGTCATCCCCCTGGTATTTGAAACAGATATGTTTTTCCTCGTTCAGTTGCGGTTGGCAGCCAATGGCCTGGAGGACGGTTACCACAAGGTCCTGCGTACTGATGTCGTCCAAGTCTCTTTCAGCCAGCCGGTCGGCAATCTCCTTGTGCTTTCTTCTGAAATAGAAGAAGCACACGATCGGCCATACCGAAAGCGCGATTACTGCAATTAGAATTGTCAAGTCTGCCATATTCTTCCTAGTTTATAAGTAACATGAGCCAACTTTCGCAAGCGAAGGTTGACGGGTTCTCCTCTGTAGGGCAAATATAGCGAATAAATTATAAATGGATATAAAAGTGGTTTGGATTTTATCAAATTATCCGTTCCGTAGTAAGACGGAAGGGGATTCGAACAACGGGAAGATGTCAGGAGGGGAAATCATCGATACCGTCAGCACAGCCCTGATATTGTTTACGAATATAGTCCATGCTCAATTCTAATGAAGATTTTACTCAATTGTGATGAGAATTTTACTCAAATCTATTACGGATTTTACTCAATTCTCCTGTTTATACAAACAGAATTACTCTAAAATTCAGACAGTTGACAAAGTAAATATAAAAGCGGTTCGGAGTTTATCAAATTATCCGTTCCGTGGTAGAACGGAAGGAGATTCAGTCAGGGAACGTAAGAACAACGGGAAGGCGTCAGAAGGGCAAATCATAATGGGGAATACCATCCTCTTGAACGGATAACAAGGTCTTTTCCTCCAAAAGAGCAATGTCTTTAATCTTTTTGCGAAACAGGGCAAAGCTGTCTCCGGTTTCAATCTCCTTCTTACGGTTCCGACTCAGTATGAGATATTCCTCCTCTTTGTCAATCCCCAAAAAACGCCTGCCAAGCAAATTGGCAGCAATTCCCGTAGTACTGCTTCCGGTAAACGGGTCAAGAATCCACGCACCGCTGCGGGTTGATGCCAAGACAATGCGTGACAACACAGACAATGGTTTCTGCGTAGGATGTTTCCCGCACGCCTTCTCCCAACGGGCGATAGCCGGAAGTTGCCACACGTCTGTCATCTGTTTACCACCATTGACCAACTTCATCACCTCATAATTATAACAATGAGGAACTTTAGGCAACTTTCGTGCCCAAATGATGAACTCCGTGGAATGCGTTAAATACCGACAGGTAATGTTAGGTGGCGGATTGGTCTTAGCCCATGTTACGACATTCAGAATCTTAAAACCGAACTCCGTTAAAATATGGGCAATAGAAAAGATGTTATGATAAGTTCCGCTCACCCATATTGTCCCATTGTCTTTCAGTTTTTCACGGCATTCACTTATCCATGCCCTATTGAAGGAATCCATGTATTCCGGAGTCCCCCCTTTGTCCCATTCTCCCTTATCCACGCACACGACTTTTCCACTTTGCACGCTTATTCCTCCATTGCTCAGGAAATAAGGAGGGTCGGCAAATATCATGTCGAACTTGAAATCAAATTGTTTCAACAGTTCGATACAGTCGCCGTGAAGAAGGGTGAAAGCATGGTCGGAAGAACGGAAGAAAGGAGTAATTTTATCAAAACTGACCCGAGGAAGCTCCTCAGGAACACGATCTTTTAGACAAGTAAATTCTACATCTATGAAGTCAGAAGAATCAAGAACAACCAATTCTTTTCGATACAATGCCTTTATCCTTCGATACGCCTCTTCCTCTGATGCGGATTGAACCGCTATTTGCCTTGAGAGCGTTTCTGTGATTTCAAATCTGTATTCCATCATAATTCATATTAGGAATACAAAAGAATATCAAAAATAAATCACCAATGACAAAAGATCCTTATATAACGTTCCTGATCAGAAAAGAACATTTGTCTTGCACTTGTAGTAGATGTATATCAACCAATTATACAAATCAGTTCACACAACCAGAGTTAAAATACGATCACAGGAATAGAGGATTCCGTATGCTTTCAATCGCAAGAGTATACAGTTTGTTCAACGTATTATAACCTAGAAACTGAACTCGCTTATGATTGACCAAATCGTTAAATGCACTATAATGCAACTTCTTCTCAAACTCATCCCTACGCCTGTTGTCTGCCACAATAAACATTTTACAGTAAAAATCTTGTAAATCGAAGAATTTCAGAAGTGAGTTTTGTATGTCTGTTGAATGCTCCACTTCAAAGAATGCATGGGGCATTCTTCTCTCATTAAACCATATTACATCGATTGTAGAACTTCTATGCACCAATTCAGGAAAAGAAAATGGTGGAATCTGGTTTAATGTGCGTATTTCTTTCAATGTTGTTCCAGCATATTTTTTATTCTTATCTTGTTCCGGCACATAGGTCAGTAAATCCCGACAGTTACCTATTTCCAACAAAAGGCCTTGATAGTAAGAGTGATTGAAATCTTTCAGCTGTATGGAATCCGAGTTATGAGCCGTCTCCACGATGAATCCATTTGCTTCAAGTTGTTTTCGGCATGAATCTAAAGCCCATAATCCCGGCTTGATCTTATAAATTTCCTTGCGCTCTTGCACGATTCTGCGCACACTGGCAAAAGGCGTTTTTGTATTCCATTGGCAATCGCCTATTTTAAATACCACTTGATATAATTGTCCTAGTGTTGCAACTCCTCCCAATTGCTTCAAGGCCTCAATAACAGCTTCATATTGTTTCATGACTACTAGATAATCACACGTTTTACATCTTTTCCGTGATGGAGAGTTTCAAATCACCTCACAGAATAGTTTGGTAGGACAAAGATAGTAAAACAAACTGAGCCACAAAATTTAGCACATGCCGAGACCACCGCCGCCATAACAGCAAAAAGAGGAACTCCAACATGGAATTCCTCTTCGTAAGAGCGGAAGACGGGACTCAAACCCGCGACCCTCAGCTTGGAAGGCTAATGCTCTATCAACTGAGCTACTTCCGCAAATTTAGTGGGCAAAGATGGATTCGAACCACCGAAGGCGTAAGCCAGCAGATTTACAGTCTGCCCCATTTGGCCACTCTGGTATTTGCCCGTTTTGCATCACTGAGAGGCTTTATCTCTCAATTGCGATGCAAAGGTACGACTATTTTTTTAATCTGCAAACAAAATCGACCATTTTTATTGCAGTAATTGCACATTCGTCGCCTTTATTGCCCAGCTTGCCGCCGGAACGGTCTTCTGCCTGCTCCATGTTGTTGGTGGTTATCAGACCGTAAATCACAGGTACATCGCCGGTTGCGTTGAGTTGGGTGATGCCTTGCGTGGCTCCGGCGCAAACGTAATCAAAGTGAGGGGTATCACCGCGGACCACACAGCCCAAGGCAATAACGGCATCCACCTTGCCGCTCTTGATCATCTGTGCCGAACCGAACGTCAGCTCAAAACTGCCGGGAACAGTCATGACGCAGATGTTCTCGTCTTTCGCACCATGCTTCTTCAACGTCTTCAGCGCACCGTCCAGCAGCGCACCGGTGATGTTGTCATTCCATTCGGAAACGACAATGCCAAAACGCATGGCACCCGCATCGGGCACCGTGTCTACATTATACTCTGAAAGGTTGTGATACTTTGTTGCCATAGTCTCTATTTGGTTTTTGTTGGTTTATGAAGGTATTCAGCTGACAGACGGACGGGGCGTCCGCCAAACAAGGAAAACGGATGACACGGATAGACTGACGGTCCGTTCCCGTCCTTATCCGCATCATCCGTCGTTCAACAAGTTTTGTGTATGTAAAAGGTTATTTGCCGCGTCCGTGACGAAACGTGTTCCGGACTTCCCGGAGGACCTGCCCCGGATTATTTCGAAACGCGCTCGATGTACTTGTCAATATTCGCTCCGTTGTATGAGTTGAAATATTTCTCCTTGATGGTCTGGTAGAGCTTCAAGGCCTCGTCGTTCTTGCCCAGCTTCTCATACAGCTCACCTGCCTGAAGCAGGAAGATGGGACTCAGCGACTGGCTGTCGCTGCTGTTGGCAGCATCGACCAGGAGGGCGACGGCTTTCTCCAGGTCACCCTTGTTGGCATAGCAGTTGCCCAACGCACCCTTCACGGCAGGAGCCACCATCTGGTCGTCTCCACTGAACTTCTCCAGGTAAGGGATAGCCTCTTCGTATTTCCCGGTCTGAGCCAGGCAGAGACCTGCGTATGCGTTGGCGAGGTTTCCGGCAGCCGTTCCACTCTCCTCTTCAGCAATCTTTGCAAAGCCCTTGTAGCTCAGCGAATCGCCATTGAGTGCCAGCTCATACTGGCTCATTGCGAAATATTCCTGTCCTTTCGCCAGCATGGTCGAAGCTTTCTGCTCTTTCGGCATGGCAACGAAGTGGTTGTAAAGCAACCAGCCACCTACGATGACTACCACTGCGACAACGATGCCGATGATTGTCTTCTTATTCTTAATAATGTATGCTTCCGAAGAGCTCAGTGCCTCTTCCACATCCATTGCATTGGGAGTGTGTTTTTGTTCTGCCATATTTATAGAAACTTTTAATATTTACTTATTTACCGTATTTTCGGAGGGCAAAAGTAGTTTATTTCCGTATATAAAGAAAATTTCAACGCATCTTTTTTAGGATTAGTAATCCGTTGAGGGGTGAACCGGGGGACGAACGGACGATTTGACAAATCGTCAGCTTGTCACTTTGTCAAACGAATCGCTCCACAAAGCCCGTTTTCGCAGCCGGGACAGGAGTCGGTGGATTTTTTTGCCGTTTCAGGCGGTTTGCAAAATTCACCGTGTCACGAATACGGACGAAGCGCCTTCCGTCCGTCTGCCAATCAAACGTCAGGTGAAAAGAATGGAAAGCGGAAACACATATCTTCCGTCGAAATCACACTTCCGAAAAGAACGTCCGTCCGTTCAAACCAGAAGTAAACAAAGCATAACAAGCGTTATCGTAAGCGAACTATAACGTTCCGTAACGGAAACATTTGTACTCGACGGACGAAACAATATTGTTTCACTCGCCAAACAATATTGTTTCATGTGGCAAACACAAGTGTTTGACGGCTCAAACAATATTGTTTGAAGGGTATAATTATTCATTTCGAGTCCGGAATGGAATCTTTATGCAAATTCCATTGCATATCTATTCTTAAAAAAACCTGCTTTTCCGATTTCCGCCAAAGTGTGAGTTAGCCGGAAAAGGCATATTCCGCGATTCTGTCAAGCAATTAACTTAAATCCGTGTCTTTCTGACAAGAGGGGATGCCGCCGGACCGCCTCCCTTTTCCACGAAGAAAGAGGGTTCCGGCTCTTTCCGAATCGACATTTAAGACGTAACTTTGCGGCATGATACTGAAACGAATTTCGATACTCAACTATAAGAACCTGGCGGAAGTGGAGCTGGACTTCTCGCCGAAAATCAACTGTTTCATCGGGCAGAACGGCATGGGAAAGACGAACCTGCTCGATGCGGTCTATTACCTGTCCTTCTGCAAGAGCGCCTCCAACCCGGTGGACTCGCAGAACATCCGGCACGACGAGGAGTTTTTCGTCATCCAGGGCTTCTATGAGCTGGAGGACGGGACACCGGAAGAAATCTACTGCGGACTGAAACGCCGGCAGAAGAAGCAGTTCAAACGCAACAAGAAGGAATACGGACGGCTGGCGGAGCACATCGGCTTCATCCCGCTCATCATGGTGTCACCGGCTGACGCGGAACTGATTGCAGGAGGCAGTGAGGAGAGGCGCCGCTTCATGGATGTGGTCATCTCGCAGTATGACCGCGAATACCTGGAGGCGCTGATGCGCTACAACAAGGCGTTGCAACAGCGGAACACCCTGCTGAAGCAGGAGGAGGAACCCGACGGGGAACTGATGGCGGTGTGGGAAGAGATGATGGCGGAGACGGGCACGACGGTCTATCGCAAACGGGAGGAGTTCATCCGCGAATTCATCCCCATTTTCCAGTCGTTCTACTCCTACATCTCGCAGGACCGCGAACGGGTGGGACTGACCTACCGCTCGCATGCCCAACGGGGTGCCCTCATTGACGTCATCCGGGAGAGCCGTCCGAAGGACCGCATCATGGGATACTCGCTCCACGGCATCCACAAGGATGAGCTGGAGATGGAGCTGGGCGACTTCCCCATCAAGCGCGAGGGGTCGCAGGGACAGAACAAGACGTACCTCATCGCCCTGAAGCTGGCACAGTTCAACTTTCTGAAGCGGACGGGCAGCCGTACGCAACCCATCCTGCTGCTGGACGACATTTTCGACAAGCTGGATGCTTCACGGGTGGAACAGATTGTGAAACTCGTGGCAGGCGACAGCTTCGGACAGATTTTCATCACAGACACCAACCGGGACCACCTGGACAAGATATTGCGGAAGACGGAACAGAACTACCGCCTGTTCACCGTCGACAAGGGTGCCGTGAGCGACCGCATCGAGGAGGGCGGCAAGGTATGAAACGCAACGATGCGGAACAAATCGGACTGCTCATCCGGCAGTTCATGCGCCGGGAAGGACTGGAGTCTCCACTCAACGAGTACCGGCTCATCCAGGCATGGAAGGAGGTCCTGGGTCCGGGCATCTCTTCCTACACCGACGGTCTGCACATCAAGAACCAAACGCTCTACGTGCACATCACTTCGCCGGTCCTCCGCCAGGAGCTCTCGATGGGGCGCGACCGGATACTGAAAAACCTGAACCACCACGTGGGGGCCCAGGTTATCACAAATATCGTCATCTACTAAAGTTACCCAAACGGGAACGGGCTATTTCGCCCATCCCTTGTCCGTCAGCACGGCATCCAGCGGACGGTCAAACGGTTCGCAGGGAACACGGGGGACCAGTTGCAGGTCGAAGGCTATACCTATATTATAGGAGTTGAGCTTCGGCAGCAGACGGTCATAGTATCCCTTGCCCCGTCCGAGCCGGTTGCCTTCGGCATCAAACGCCACACCGGGGACAAGCGTCAGGTCAATCGACGCATAATCAGTGAACGGCTCACCCGTCGGCTCACCGATGTGGTAACGTTCGCCCGGTTGCAGGTCCTGAGGTCCCGTGTATCGGCGAAGTTCCAGTTCATCTCCCTTCACCACCGGAAGCAGGATGCACTTCTTCGTGCGCCAACGTTCCACAAAGTCATGAGTCCCGACTTCATCGGGCATGGAATAGTAGCACAGCACCGTGTGTGCTTCCCGAAAACGGGGCAAGTGCTCCAGCATGGCAAACAGCCGTTCGGAGGCTGCCGCGGCATCGGCGACAGCCATCGAACGTTTCAACTGCGCAATGTGCCTGCGCATGGCTTTCTTCTCTTCGTTCATTCGGATTTCTCTTTAGTTTGCGGAGCTTTCGGGAACGATTCCCCCTTCTCCAACACTTCGACGGCCTTTGCCACCGTGGGGTCGCTCTCATTGATATACTGCACGTAGTCGCCAAAGTCGAGTGCATAGTTGACCACACTGCCGATGACCAGCTTCTCCAGCAACGGATAGGACTTGCGTATCATCAGGTTGCGGCGCTTGATGCCCCGTGTCTCGGCAAAGCGTGCAAACTTGTCCACGAGGTTCTGACGTTTCAGGTAGGCCACGAGCGAAGCCTGGTCCTTGAACTCTTCCAGCTTCTGACGGTTCTTGTCGGTGTATTGGAAACCGAACTCGATGTACACGCCACGGTTCACGCACGTCATGTAGTAAGAGGTGTATCCTGTGGTGTCCTGCGGCACAAAGATGTCGGGCATGATGCCTCCGCCGCCATAGACCGTACGTCCCAGGGACGTGTGGTAGACCTCCTCGGTGTTCTGCTTGATGCTGTCCTCCGAGAAGAACTCCCCGTGGTTGAAACGATTGACGATGTCGTATTCATACTCCGCCCCTTCGCCACGCACATAGGGTTTCTGGATGCAACGTCCCGAGGGAGTGTAATAGCGTGCCACGGTCAGCCGCATCGACGAACCGTCGCGGAAGTCAATCGGTTGCTGCACCAGTCCCTTGCCGAAGGTACGGCGTCCGATAATCAGTCCGCGGTCATTGTCCTGAATGGCTCCGGAGAAAATCTCACTTGCGGAAGCCGAAATCTCATCGGTCAGCAGGACGATGGGCGTCTTCTGATTGGTGCCCCGTCCGTCGGAACGGAACTCCTCACGCGGCGACTTGCGTCCCTCGGTATAGACAATGAGGCTGTTGCGCGGAAGGAACTCGTTGATGATGTTGACCGCCGAGCCCAGGTAACCTCCGGTGTTACCACGCAGGTCGATGACCAGTCCTTCGCTGCCCTGCTGCTGGAGGGTGGCAATGCCAATCATCACCTCGGCATAGGTCGTCTCGGCGAACTTGTTGATTTTGATGTAGCCTATCTTGTCGGTCAGCATGTAGTAGGTGTCCACACTCTTCACGGGGATGTCACCACGCACCACGGTGAAGTCGAGCGTCTCTTTCACACCGGGACGGTAAATGCCCAGCTTCACCACGCTGCCCTTTTCGCCCTTCAGCTTCTTCATGGCATTCTCGTTGGTCACCACCTTGCCCACGAACGCCGAGTCGTCGACGGCAATGATGCGGTCGCCCGGCATCAGCCCCACCTTCTCGGAGGGTCCGCCCTGGATGACGCTGTTGATGCAGATGGTATCCTTTTGGATGGTGAACGACACGCCGATGCCGCTGAAGTGTCCCTTCAGGTCAGCATTGCTTGCCTCCACATCCTTGGCGGAGATATACATGGAGTGCGGGTCCAGCTCTGCCAGAATTTGCGGCATGGCTTTCTCCACGAGGTCTCCCATGCTCACCGAGTCGACATACTTGTCGTCGATGATGCGCAGCAGGTCGTTCAGCTTATTGGATGACGTATTGATGATGCTCAACCGGTTTCCCGAGAAATGGTTGGCATAGAAGGTTCCTATCAGGATGCCGACGACAATGCTGACGGCAATGATGACAGGGATGAAACGAGAGGTCTTGTTGTTGTCACTCATACATTCTATATTATTCTTTAGGATTCACATATACCACTTCGATACCAGCCTTCCGCAACAGCTCGATGCCGTCCTCCAGGCGATACTTCTCCGAGTAGACCACGCGGCGTATCCCCGCCTGGATGATGAGCTTGGCACACTCGATGCAGGGCGAAGCCGTGACGTACAGCGTAGCACCGTCGCTGCTATTGTTCGAACGGGCAATCTTGGTGATGGCGTTTGCCTCGGCATGGAGCACGTAGGGCTTCGTCACATTGTTCTCGTCCTCGCAGATGTTCTCAAATCCCGACGGTGTCCCGTTGTAGCCGTCGGAGATAATCATCTTGTCCTTCACAATCAAGGCACCCACCTGCCTGCGCTTGCAATAGGAGTTCTCCGCCCAGATGGCTGCCATGCGGATGTAGCGCCGGTCCAGTTCGTATTGCTTGGTTTCGTCGTATGTCATACTGTTCATTCTTTTTGTTTCACTCCCTTTCTATTTGTCCGGGCTGAAGAGTATGGAAGTCCCTGCTTCCGTATAGATGCGAAGATAGATATAACTTCCTTCATAACGTACAGCTTCTTCCAAATATTTTATCATAATCCGGCTGATGGCGTCCTCGCCTGTCACCGGTCTGTCGAAATGGAAGCGGATGGTCTGGTTGGAACCGTCGACCGTCCATGTTCCGGTGAGGGTAGTACTTCCTGCCTGGGCATTGAATGTCTCCGGCGTGAAAGAGATGCGGTAAGCATCGCGGCGATTGCCCAACTGCTGGTGTTGTGCCTCGTCCAGGCTGGAGGTCCGCCCGTCGGCGTTATACAGTTCGGTCACATACCAGGTGCGTTCGACAAAGATGCCTGAGATGTCGTCTTCGTCGTTGCAGCCTGCCAGCAACGGCAACAGCAGGCACACCAGCGAAAGTCTGAAAAGGGTTGTCCAATGTTTCATCGGTTCTTGTTTTTTAGTGTTGACGGGGAAAGATTGGTTGCTCACTTGTCACCTGTAATAATGCCATTCCGGCGCAGGAGGGCCTCAATGGTCGGTTCCTGTCCTCGGAAGCGTCGGTAGAGCACCATCGGATGTTCCGTCCCTCCCTTCGACAGAATCTGTTCGCGGAAGGACGCAGCCACCTCGCGGTTGAAAATGCCTTTCTGCTTGAACACCGAGAAGGCATCGGCATCGAGCACCTCCGCCCACTTGTAGCTATAATAGCCTGCTGAATAGCCACCATCCATGATGTGCGAGAACTGCACGCTCATGCAGGTATCGGGTACGACCGGGAGCAGCTGTGCCTTTGCCCAGGCCTCCTGTTCGTAGGCACGCACATCGCCGTCAAAGTCCTCGTGACGGGTGTACCATGCCATGTCGAGCAGACCGAAGCTCACCTGACGCAGGCAGGCGTAAGCCACATTGAAGTTCGATGCCCGGATGATGCGTTCCACATATTCGTCGGGCAGCAGTTCGCCCGTCTGGTAATGCCGGGCAAAGGTGTGCAGGAATTCCTTTTCGATGGCAAAGTTCTCCATAATCTGGGACGGGAGTTCCACAAAATCGCGGTAGACGCTCGTCCCGCTCATCGAGGCATAGCGTGTGTTGGCAAACATCCCGTGCAGGGCATGTCCGAACTCGTGGAGGAAGGTCTCTACCTCCTCCAGCGTCAGCAGGGCAGGCTTGTTGGGGGTAGGCTTGGTAAAGTTCGTCGTGATGGAGATATGCGGACGGCTGTTCGTGCCGTCGTCCTCCATCCACTGGTCCTTGAACGAGGTCATCCAGGCTCCCGACTGCTTGCTTTCACGCGGATGGAAGTCCGCATAGAGCACAGCCAGGTAGCTGCCGTCGTTGTCATAGACCTCGTACGCCTTCACGTCCGGATGGAACACCGGGATGTCCTTGTTCTCACGGAAGGTGATGCCGTAGAGCCGTGTGGCAAGCCCGAATACCCCGGCGATGACATTGTCCAGCTCGAAATAGGGACGAAGCAACTCCTGGTCGATGCTGTACTTCTCATTCTTCAGCTTCTCCGAATAGTAACCCCAGTCCCAGGGCATGACTTCGAAGTCCTTGCCTTCCATCCGTTCGGCAAGCGCACGGATCTCTGCACATTCCGCCTCCGCCGTGGGACGGTATGCCTCGATCAGCTCGTTGAGCAGCTTGTAGACATTGGCACTGTTCTCTGCCATGCGTTTCTTCAGGACATAGTCGGCATAGGTCTCATAGCCCAGCAGCTGTGCCAGCTTCATGCGCGTATTGACGATGGCAGGGACGATTTCCCGGTTGTCATACGCATCGCCGTGCGTACACTGGGTCATGTAGGCCATGTACATCTGACGGCGCAGTTCCCGGTCGGCGCAATAGGTCATGAACGGACGGTAGCTCGGAGCCTGCAACGTGAATACCCACCCTGCAAGGCCTTTCTCACGTGCCGTCTGTGCAGCCGCTTCCACCGCAGACTCGGGCAGTCCTGCCAACTGTGCCTCATCGGTCACCACCAGGCGGAAATTGCTCATCTCCTTCAACGTATTCTGGGCAAACTGCACCGTGAGCCGGCTCAGCTCCATGCTCAGCCGACGGTATTCCTCTTTTGCCTCTCCTTCCAGGTTGGCACCGCTGCGCACGAAGCTGTCATAGGTCTTCTGCAACAGTTCGCGGTCCTCCCCCTTCAGGGTGTCCGCCTCCTGTTCATAGACGGCCTTCACACGGGCAAACAGTTGCTTGTTCAGGCTGATGTTGTTGCTGTGCTCCGCCAAGACCGGCGAAATCTCCTGCGCCAGCTGTTGCATGTCGTCGTTGCTCTCCGCCTCCATCAGGTTGAAGAACACCTGGCAGACACGGTCCAGCAGTTCACCGGAACGCTCCAGTGCCACGATGGTATTGCGGAAGGTCGGTGCCTCGGGATTCCCGATGATGGCTGCCACCTCCCGGTTCTGCCGTTCCATACCCTCCCGGAAAGCGGGCTCGTAATGCTCCGTACGGATACGGTCAAACGGATGGGTATGATGGGGCGTATGGTAAGGTTCCAAAAAGGGATTGGATGAAGAAATAGGTTCTGTCATATCATGTTGGGATTTTAATCGGTTGATACTTTCGGTTCATTCACTCAGTCGCATGTCGCGATGTTCCTTCAGCAAGGAAATGTCGGGGATGCGGATTTCTCCCCGATGCAGGGTCAGCCAGTGCTTGTCCTGCATCTCATTGAGTGCCTTCGACACCCGGATGCGTGTGCTTGACAAGAGCTTCGCCAGGTCGTCCATCTTGATCTTCAACCGTTTCTCTCCACCCGGCACGTAGCTGTGCAGCAGGATGAACTCCACGATGCGGTCATGCAGGCTCTCGGGCAGATTGGTCCACAGACGGTCGTGCAGGTTCTGGGCGCGGTTGCTCAAGATGTTCAGGTAGTTCAGACGGATGATTTCATAGTGGTTCAACTCGGAGAGCAGGTAGGCCTTTTCGATGGTGACCAGGTTGCAAGCCGTCAGTGCCGTATAAGTCGATACATACTTGGTAGACCACCCGAAAAGCGAATAGGGTTCTATCAGAAAAGGAGCATTGATTGCCTCGTAGAACGTATAGAGCTCATCCCTGTCGGAAGTCTTCGATACCAGGCTGCCATTCAGCAGGAAAACCAACTCACGGCAGTCCTCTCCTCCAAGCGCCACAGTATCTCCGGCTTTGCGTTTCAGAAAATGTATCTTTACTTTATCGAGTATGCTGGTGAAGTCATTCTTTGCGAGTCCCTGAAACAAAGGGAGCTGTAGCAAAGTGTCATACATTGTCATCTCCATCGTTCTTCGTGTTTATATCATTCCTTGCTAAATTATACAAATATAAGGACGAAACCTTTACAGCAGACCATTTTGCCCGATGTTTTATGTTTTTTTTCTTTTATTAAAATGAAGAGCGGTGCATAAAAAATAGATATATTTGCAGAAAAAAGGAGGAAGATATGTTTGCAGAATTCAACTTTCAGCAATTAGTGAGCGCATTCATTGTGCTCTTCGCCGTGATTGACATCATCGGTGCCATACCTATCATTTTGAACCTGAAACAGAAAGGTCGACCGGTCAATGCGCCGAAGGCTACGCTCATCTCATTTGCCTTGCTGATTCTGTTCTTCTTCGGCGGTGATGCCGTCCTGAAGATTTTCCAGGTGGACATTGCTTCGTTTGCCATTGCCGGTGCGCTCATCATCTTCCTGATGGCACTGGAAATGATTCTCGACATTGAGATTTTCAAGAATCAGGGTCCCATTCAGGAAGCGACCCTCGTACCCCTTGTCTTCCCGTTGCTTGCCGGTGCAGGTACCTTCACCACGCTGGTGACCCTGCGTGCCGAATATGCCACCATCAACATCCTCATTGCCCTTGTGCTCAACATGGTGTGGGTCTACTTCGTCCTGAAGATGACCGACCGCATCGAACGTTTCCTGGGCAAAGGCGGTATTTACATCATGCGTAAGTTCTTTGGCATCATCCTGATTGCCATTGCCGCCCGCCTCTTCACTGCCAACATCTCGGCATTGATTACCGAACTGCAGAATTCCTGACGTACCCCACCAAACAGTGTGTCCCGTGAAACGCATCCATCCGACGCGTCTCACGGGACACACCCGTATTCAGCCGTAACGTGACGGCTACTTCACCTGTATCGTTCCGGCAGCGGAATGGGCATTCAGCTCCGGTGCATAGGCCGACTGGATGGTCGCGATGCCCAGGCTGTAAGTACCCGGAGCCGTCAGCGTATATTCCATGTCAAACGTATGCACGCCCTTACGGAAGGTATCGGCAAAATAGCGGACGGAAGCATCCTTCACCACCCGGTAGTAACCCATGCCGTTGTCCCAGCGATAGCCGGAAAGCACCACACCCGGTTCCATGCAGGCAGCCTGCTTGTCTTCTATCTGTACGAAGTCCAGGTCGCGGTCAGCCGTGACCAGCAGACGGGAGAGCACCCGGTCGCCTACGTTCAGGACATCTCCGGATTTCACTTCCTGCCACTCTTCCCGGTCACCGTTCCGGCGACGCACGAGCAGATGGCGTTCAATGCTCAGCCCCGTGGCAGCAGCGCTGACCCGGTCAAGCTGTTCCAGGTATTGGGCATAGACAGCACCCCACGACAGATGGTCGGCTTTCTGTTCCACAACCAGTGTCTTCGGAGTTTTCGCCTTATCGCCGAGCGGAACGGTTTGCTTCACATAACCCAAAGCCGATGACGGCTCCTTGTCTGCCAGACGCTGTTTGTCAAGCGTCAGCACAGCAGGTTCAGCGGTATCCAGCCATTCGTCCCGTCCGTCCAACAGGGCATAGACCGCATTCACACTGTTCATCGGCGTATCCCATGCCTGCACCTGTTTCTGTTTCAGCAGCCAGTGCTGGAACTCCTGTACGGTACTGTCCGCCACCCCCATCTCACGGCATACCTCGATGACCATGACCTGGGTCGGGATGCGATAGTCCGCCCAACTGCACCGGGCAATGTTCGTGTCATAGTAACGTCCCAGTTCGGAAGTCTGCACGGAGTATTCCAGGCACGATTGCAAGAAGGTCTGTCCGGCATCCTGCTTGCCGTTTTTCGTCAGCACATAAGCCGAAGCCGCCTTCCCGAAGATGGTCAGGGCTGACGACATCCGCTCCAGTTTCCCCATGAAATAGTTCCACGCCGTCTGTTCCTCGTCGGTCAGACTGCCACCGTAGAGCGTCTGCAGGTAGAGATAGTGCAGCATCGGTTCGGAAGGCATCAGGTCTCCCCCGTGCTTTTCTTCCGCCTCACGCATCCGCTTGTATTCCTCCACCATGTCTTCCGTCAGGTAGTGCATGCCCGAGCGGATGTTCGTCTGCACGTCACCGGTCGCCTCTTCTCCTGCCAGCTGACGCAGACGGAGCAGCGTCTCCACAACCTGAGTCGTCACATACCGGCTGCCCGGCATTCCGGGATACCAGGACCAGGCGCCGTCAGCACGCTGGAGGGCAGACAGCTTCTTCACATAGTCCGATGTGCGTGCTCCCAACGTATTCAGGTCGAAGAGGGTGGAGAGGCGGCGGCGTTGCTCGGCTTCATTGGCAGCTTCCGAGAGCCACGGAGTCTCTTCGAGCAGGATGTTCTTCAGCTCACGGTCTTTCTGCAACTGACTCCACAAGGTCTCTCCGGTTCCTCCTTGTGCCGCCCAGGCAGCTGCCACTTCGCGGATGCGCGGATGGGCATTTGCCACGTGACTGCCCAGCGTCAGGGCATAGTAGGCGGAAGCCAGCGAGATGGCATCGTCTGCGTCGGGCTGGGCCATCGACGGCAGAGCCATCACGGCAAGCCAAGCCGGGTGATTGGTATATTCCACTGTCAGCCGGCGTTCCGTAGCCGTGCGGCTGTTGCGGTTGAACAGGTCTTTCAGGCTGATTTCATGACGTCCCGCTCCGTTCACGGAGATGGTCTTGCTCTCGGTAATCCACTCCTTGTTGCTCAACACGGGCAGGTAGCGTTGCTCGCCGTCAGAGAAAGCATCTCCCTCTGCCACGAACCGGCAGGCAAGGAGGGTCGTTTCCGTCGGTGTCACACGGAAGGAGGCGACGGTCTGCTTGCCGGCACCCACCTCGAACGTCAGCTTTTGGGAGTCATGGACTTTCTCGGTCTGCGGGTCAAACAGCTCCATGCGCACCACGCCCTTGACCATCCGTGCCGAACGGTTCTGGATGGTTGCCGAGAGGGTCGCCTCATCGCCCACACGGATGAAGCGCGGCAGCTGTGCCTGGAGCATGAACTCCTTGCTCGCCACGACCTCGTCTTCCAACTGACCATACCGCATGTCCTTCGTATGCGCCTGGGCAAGGAAACGCCAGGTCGTCAGGCTCTCGGGCAAGGTGAAGGCAAGGGTTGCCACGCCGTTCTTGTCGGTGCGGATGTGCGGATAGAAGAATGCGGTCTCGGCAAAGTTGGAGCGCGGTGTCTCGGACGTTGCACCCGTCTTCGTACCTGATTCCTCCAGCTGTGAAAGTGGAACAACATCTGTTATCACCACCTCCTGCATGTCCGCCACGGCGGGTTCCATCAACGCAGCATTCTCCACCACAACACTGCCCGCCACCGAAGCTACTGCCTTGGTCATGTATTGCCGTCCGGCAAATCCCCTCCACTGTTCGCGGAAAGCCATCAGTTCCGTCCAGCGGTCGAAGGACCAGAAGAGGTTGCGGTACCGCTTGTTGTTTGCAAAGCTGAAATAGGCAGAAGGCAAGAAGGTTTCTGGTGCTCTCCACTGCACGAAAGGATAGCGCAGGTGGGAAGGCAGACGAAGCAACCATTCCAAGCGTCCATACTGGTCGAGCGAGTGGTCATAGAGGGTAGCAAGCAGCTCGGCATCGGCAGGAGTCCCATCGGGAAGAGTGATTTTCAACCGCCATTCCTCGGTATCACCCGGACGGAGACGGTCACGGAAGGTTTCCCAACGGAGTTGCAGCTCCTGTTTCGGAGTCGGGGGTGTCAACTTCTTGCTTTGCTGATAAACGACACCGTCCTTCAACACCATAAATTGGATGAGAGCCCCTTCAGCATATTCGGGCTTGTTCGCGTAGCGGAAGGTCAACACGGAGTCCGTGAGCAGGAACCGCTTCTTCTCCAACCGACGGTTACCGGCAAAGACATCGTAGAAGATGCAGGCGTCCTTGGCAGCCGTGCCCACCTGGATGGTGACTGTGCCTTCGGGCTTCAACTCACTCTGGTCCTGATAAACCCACAAGACGTCTTTCGTCGGGATGTGTCGGTCGTCCAAGCTGAAGAGCGTCAAAGAGGCTTTCTCCTCCGAACGACGCCCCCGGGCATCGGCAGCCGTGAAGAGCAACTCATACTCACCGGAAGGCAACTGTTTGAAGATTTCCGGTTCGAAGGGACGGTTCGCCTCAAACTGTCCGCGATAGACGGGTTCGCCTGCCTCCCTCTCTCCATCTTCCTTGTAGCGATACGGAGCTACCGTCCATTCGCCGGTCACGTTCATGAGTACTCCATTGCTGTTGGTCACACGGACGAAGAGTGAATCGAGGTGTTCCTTCACCTGCACATATTCGTTCTTGAAGAAGAGCTTCAACGACTCCTTTCCGGCATTTCCTGCCCATTCAGCCTCCTGAGTCTCTCCGGCAAGGCTGGTCACCGAGGCTTCTACCCGGAAAGTAAAGTTGTCGTAGCTCATCGGGTCTGCTTCGCACTGCAAGCGGAAGGGGATATGGAACAATCCGTCGTCACCAACTGTGGTTTCTCCGGTAGTCAGCACCTGCTCGTCAAACATGCCATCACGTGTCCAGAACCTTTCACGGATTACCTTATAGGTCACTTTGCCTCCTGCAACAGGGGTTCCGTTGTAGTTCATTGCCGTGCCGGTCAGGGTCACACTGTCATTCACGGCATAGGCTTCCGTCAACGGACGAAGCGCAACTTCAAACACCGGACGCTTGTATTCTTCCACCCGACAGGTCGTCCTTCCTCCGTCATTGTCGCATTCGATAGTGACCTGTCCCGGCATGCAGTTCTCCGGCAAGGTTACTCGGGTACTGAAGGAACCCATATCGTTGGTACGCACATTCAGCCTCGCCAGCATCTGACCGTTCGTGTCGCGCACTTCCAACCCCACTTCCTGATTGATCGCCACATGCTGACGTCTGTCCTTATCCGTAAATGCCAGTCCACTAAGCTGGATGGTTTGTCCGGGACGATAAACGGCTCGGTCCGTATATATATAGGTATAGAGGGTAGTCTCTGTGGCATCCTCATCGAAACGCAGCCAGTCCCAATTGCGCACGCTCAGCGTATCGGTACGTCCTGCGTCCGACTTGTAGGCGCTCACATACAGGTCCTTGACCTCGCTCTTGATGAGGACTTCGCCATCACGTCCGGTCGTAGCTTTGCCCAGAGAGTGATAGACCTCCTTGCGTCCACTGATGTCGCGCTTCAGCCATTCCACCTCGGCACCTTCCACGGGATGTCCCGTCAGGTTGTCGAGCACCACGACCTGACGACTACCATCAGGCAGGTGGAGTACCACGGGACGCAGGTAGCAATGGTTGAACTTCAGCTTCTCAACCGACTTGCCTGCCTGTGCCTCCACCACGTACTGCGACGGGTGAGGCAGGGGTTGCAGGGTCAGCAGGGTATCTTCCGCTTCATACGGCAGTGGGTGAGTCAGCCGCACCGTCCGGCGTTCCACTACCTTACCGGTGAGGCGGTCTCTCACAGTCAGACGCATCTCCGGCACCGAACGATGGAGAACCCTTAAGCTCCAAGGTCGTCCCTTCAACGGCGCGTCCTCCAAATTCAGATGCAGCACGGGGGAGGTCATGCCGTCCAGCCGTTCGCGGAAGAAATCGGCAAACTTGTAACGGGGGTACCGTTCCAGGGCTTCCCGGCACAGGCTGTAGCGGACGGAGTCTTCCTGCTCATACTCCACCCACATCTGGTAGATGTAAGGTGGAAGAGAGGTGTCGCGGTACGTATTGAGTGCCTGTTTCAGCGTGGCAATAAACGTCTCCCGTTGTTTCCAAAGCGGACTATTGCCGTCACTACCCAGATCGGACAAGGCTTCCGCCTGCCACAGTTCCATCAATCCGAGCGCTTCCCGATTACCGGACGTCCGGTAGCAGTCAACGGCACGGCTGTAGGTCTGAAGGATGAAAGCGACGCCGTCGGCATCCGTACACCGGTCCTGCATCTCCCGGATCATCAGCGACAGCAGGTCGTGCCCGAAGAAGGCACTCTCCTCCCCTTTCTCCACCAGCAAGGCATAGTCGCCGGTCGTCGTGCGCATCAGCAACGGCATGTCCGTCAGTGCCTCAGTATAGGCAGTCAACCGGGCACGCAGGAAGTCGGTGCGGCTCCACTTGGCAGGGTCGTCCGACAAGGCTTCCGTCACCTGACGGCTGTCCGCCCTCTTCTGCATCCCGAGTTCATGGTAGGCATTGCCCAGCACCATGTTCAGCACGGCACGGTGGGCAGGGTCTTTCTCGGCAGCAATCCATTCCGTCAGCCGACGCACGTCCGTATAGGCACTGTCGGGACTGATGGCACGGCGTTCCTGTGCTGCCGTGAGGAAGGCTTTAACCATGTGAGGGAAATTGCCGTCGCGCTCGGCACGGCGATAGATTTCGTCCGCAAGCCGGATGACGGATGCGGGCAACTCTGCTTTCTGCATGGCTTCCACTTCTTTCCACTGACGGGCGTAATCTTGTGCCATCAGCGGAACCATCCAGCAGAAGGCTGCGAGCAGCAGCATGCTTTTCAACAACATTCTTTCCATATTCTTTTGTTTAAGTTTACTCAAGTATCAGTGACAAAGAGACACTACACTCTCCGAATCATTTTACTCCACAGACATAGAGACTTGGTTTTTACCAGTAAACGTATCGGAAGGGCACTTACTGCATAAAGACGTGCAAAAGATAATTAAAAGGAAAGAACGTGCCAAGCTTTTTTCACTATTTTCGCTCACGATTTACCGGACAACCCCATGACCTTACGCAAAATCATCCACATCGACATGGACGCCTTCTATGCCTCCATTGAACAGCGCGACAACCCGGAGCTGCGTGGCAAACCGATTGCCGTAGGACGCGAAGAAGAACGGGGTGTCGTGGCGGCGGCAAGCTATGAGGCACGCAAGTTCGGCGTCCGCTCTGCCATGGCATCGACCCGTGCACGCAAGCTGTGCCCGGAACTGATTTTCGTACCGGGACGGATGGAGGTCTACAAGAAGGTGTCGGAGCAGATACGCGACATCTTTGCGGAATACACGGACCTCATCGAACCGCTGTCCATCGACGAGGCGTTCCTGGATGTGACGGAGAACAAGAAGGGGATGGAACTGGCAGTGGACATTGCCAAGGAAATCAAACGGCGCATCCGGGAGGAGCTGCACCTGGTGGCATCCGCCGGTGTATCGTACAACAAGTTCCTCGCCAAGGTTGCCTCGGACTACCGCAAGCCGGACGGACTGTGCACCATCCACCCCGACCAGGCGCAGGACTTCATCGACCACCTTCCGGTGGAGGCTTTCTGGGGCGTGGGCAAGGTGACGGCAAAAAAGATGCACGAACTGTTCATCCATACGGGGAAGGACCTGCGTGCCTGTTCGCTGGAGATGCTCACACACTATTTCGGCAAGGCAGGGCAACTCTATCATGACTTCGCCCGAGGCATTGACGAACGTCCGGTGGAGGTCATACGCATCCGCAAATCCCTGGGCTGCGAACATACGTTGGAGCGCGACCTCACCTCGCGGACCTCGCTCATCATCGAACTGTATCACGTGACCACCGAACTGGTGGAGCGACTGAAACGCCACAACTTCCGCGGCAACACCCTGACGCTGAAAATCAAGTTCCACGACTTCACACAAATCACCCGCAGCCAGAGCACGGTGCAACCCCTCATCACCCTGCAAGACATCCTCCCCCTCGCCAAACAGCTCCTGAAGGAGGTCGACTGCGAACATCATGCCGTCCGCCTCATCGGTCTCTCTGTCTCCAATCCGCAGGAAGACAGAAAGGGGGTCTGGCGGCAACTGGAACTGCCGTTCAAGAGGTAGCAGACAGCGGACCCGAAAGCAGAAAGACACGATTTTCCCTCATCTGCTTGACAGAATCACCCGATACGCCCTTTTCAGCTAACTCGTCCTTTTCGAAAGTCCGATAATCTGGAGACGAAACGTGAATGATTGCAAACGGAATGCCCGAAAAAAGCCTTTGATTTTAGAAAACTATACATTTCATTTTCGAAAAACAGACAAAACGTGCCTGGAACAATATTGTTTCGCGAGCCAAACAATATAGTTTGACGCGTCAAACAATATAGTTTCACCCTCCAAACACTTTTGTTTCATGCCCGGAAGTCAAATCTTTGGAAAATGGAAGTAAAAAGAAGCGAGTTTCACTCTCCAGAAGAAAGGTGCTGTCAAGAAATCGGAAGGTAATAAAAAGAGGGTTACTCGAATAGTATGAATGACAAAAGTCGCCTTCCTCCCCAACAACACAGCCAGAAAGGAAAGAAAATTCCCCATACAGCAACAATCTGTATTTTGCGAATCGCCTGAGAATGCCACGAATTTCATCAAATCGTATTTTGGTGCGAGAAAGAACATTGTAGAGCCCTTCGTTTGACATTTTGTCAAAACGTAATTCAGAAACGTCCACACCCCTACATTTTTGTATGTTGGACATCTACCCGATAGACATTGTCAATTGGAACGATTGACACCAACCAAAAAAAGGACCTGCTGTCTGTGACAACAAGTCCTTCTGTGTATCCCCGTGGGGAGTCGAACCCCAATCGTTGGAACCGGAATCCAATATTCTATCCATTGAACTACGGAGACAGATTCTTTTCAAATCGGTGCAAAAGTAACAAATAATGCAGAATCTTCCTAACTCTGGCTGACTTTTTTATGCCGGACGTTCTTCTTTTTCATTTTCCAAACGTCATTTATATCGGGAATATACTATCAAAATAAAAACTATTATCTATATTTGCCCATCAAAAAGAAACGAGATAAGTAAAAAATACAATTACCAAGTAAAGAGAAACCAAAAACAACAGATGAGTTATTTGATTGAACCGAAAAGCTACAAGCCGCTGCTCGACTTGAAACAAACCGAACTGGGAATCAAAAAAGTGAAGGAGTTCTTCCAGCAGAACCTGTCCTCGGAACTCCGCTTGCGAAGGGTCACCGCCCCTCTCTTTGTCCTCCAAGGTACGGGATTGAATGACGACCTGAGCGGCATCGAGCGTGCCGTGAGCTTTCCCATCAAGGACTTGGGCGACGCACGTGCCGAGGTGGTCCACTCGTTGGCGAAATGGAAACGGGTAACGCTGGCAGACTACCGGATAGCTCCGGGATATGGCATCTATACGGACATGAATGCCATCCGTGCCGACGAATCACTGGGCAACCTGCATTCGCTCTATGTTGACCAATGGGACTGGGAACGGGTCATCACGGCAGACGACCGCAACCTGGACTTCCTGAAAAACATCGTACGCCACATCTATGCTGCCATGCTACGCACGGAATACATGGTGTGTGAACAGTATCCGCAAATCGAACCGTTCCTGGCTCCGGACATCTTCTTCATCCATTCCGAGGAACTGCGCCGCCTCTATCCGGACAAGACACCGAAAGAGCGCGAGAGCCTCATCACCCGTCAGCACCGGACGGTCTTCATCATGGGCATCGGTGGCAATCTGGGTGACGGAAAGCCTCATGACCTGCGTGCTCCCGACTACGATGACTACACAACTCCCAACAGCGACGGGTTCCTGGGACTGAACGGTGACCTCCTCGTGTGGCATGACATCCTGGACTGCCCCATTGAGGTTTCCTCCATGGGTATCCGTGTGGACCGGGAGACCTTGCTCCGTCAGCTGACCCTGTCGGGGAAAGAGGAACGCAAGGAGCTCTATTTCCACCGCCGGCTGCTCGAAGGTTCACTGCCACTCAGCATCGGAGGCGGCATCGGACAGTCCAGACTCTGCATGATATACCTCCGCAAGGCACACATCGGCGAAATCCAGGCAAGCATCTGGCCCGAAGAGATGCGCGAAGCGTGTGCCAAGCTCCACATTCCCCTGATTTGAACCTGGAGCGGTCGAATGACCGATTTGGGTTGAATCCGTCCGTTTGATGCACCGGAATCCACAGGCAGACGTACAAAGATAACGGAAGTGGGATACCCGGTTCCACTTCCGTATCTCAGCATTTATTCGTAAGTTTGCAGCCAACCAACAAGCAGACTCATGAATGTACAGATAGAAGAGAGCTGGAAGAAACACCTGGCTCCTGAATTTGAGAAGGATTATTTTGTGCAGCTGACCGACTTCATACGCAACGAATATGCACACACCACGGTCTATCCTCCGGGACGGCTAATCTTCAATGCTTTCAACCTCTGTCCTTTTGACCGGGTGAAAGTGGTCATCATCGGACAAGACCCCTATCACGGTCCGGGACAGGCTCACGGACTGTGCTTCTCGGTAAACGACGGGATTGCCTTCCCGCCCTCCCTGCAAAACATTTTCAAGGAAATACAAGCTGACTTGGGCAAGCCCATACCGACCAGCGGCAACCTGACACGTTGGGCGGAACAGGGTGTACTGATGCTCAATGCCACCCTGACTGTACGCGCCCATGCAGCCGGCTCCCACCAACGCCGTGGCTGGGAAGAATTTACCGACGCTGCAATCCGTGCCCTCAACAACGAACGGGAACACCTTGTGTTCATCCTCTGGGGTGCATACGCTCAGAAAAAGGGAGCTTTCATTGACCGCTCCCGTCACCTGGTACTGACCTCGGCACATCCCTCTCCTCTGTCGGCACACAACGGTTTCTTCGGCAACCATCACTTCAGCCTGACCAACGACTACCTCCGGGCACACGGACAAACTCCTATCGACTGGTAGTGGTTCTGACAGCGGACGAGAAAAACAGACAAAAAAAAACGAGTTGACAAGGAGGAAGGCACCTGAGCGGATGTCATGCCTTTCCAATCCTTGTCAACTCGTTTTTTTTCAGGAATCCGTCAACGGGTCTAGTACCACTCGACGTTGCTGCTGTAGCTGCTTCGCTTGTCCCACTTCAGGGCATCCTTCAGCATGCTGGCATTGGCACTGATGGTGAAGTTGTAGGACTGGTAACGTCCGAACACCAGACCACAGCTCATGCTGAAGCAGTGAAGGTCGCGGGTGATGTTGACGGTCGACATGGATATTTCTTTCGCTTCAAAGTCGTAACCGCTGGAGAAGTTCACGTTCCATCCTTCGGACAGCTTGAGGTTACCTGAGAAGTTCAGGTTCTGCGTGAAACGGTAGGGATAGCGCATCGTCTTCACATTGATGGGCTTTGAGCGATCCTCACTCATCGTGATACCGTAGGAGACCGTGAGCGACCAGGGCATGCTGAACTTCAGGTAGCCGTCATCATCCACCTCGGCACTCACTTTCGTCTTCTTCTTGTTGCGCTGTTCCTCGCGTTCCTCCAGGTCGGTGAACTCTTCATCGTCCTCATTCTCCGTATCTTCATTGGCCTTCGTGTCCTCATCGTCCTTACCGAACCACTTCTTCCACGTGTTGTTGTCAAAGGTATATGAGAAGTTCTGGCTCATGCCCGAGAAGCGTCCGAAACGTCCGTAGGACCACTCCGTACGGTTGCCCTCCACCACCTGGCCGCGGTCGTTGAACTCGTAGGCATAAGTAGCAAAGCTGGCAGAGAGGTTGAAGGTCTTGCTCTTCGACAACTTCAGACGCAGGCTGATGTCCATGTCGCTCCATGGCTTTTCCTTAGCGGCGAGGTTGTAGGACATGCCGACGCGGAACTCATCAATCAGGCTGATTTTCTTCACACCCGTAGAGTCCTTGTCAGACTTCACCTTCATCTCCAGGTTGTTTGACAACGAGAAGTTGATGTTGCCCGTCTTGCCTTGCGGAGCCGTTCCGTAAAGCATACCTTCATAATAGGAGTATTTCTGGGTGTAAACCTCACCGTTCTCGTCCGTATAAGTATAGGTATCATAGAAGCCGTAGCGCGACTTGCTGAAGTCCGGCGACATGCTGTAGCTGACACTCGGCGTGAAGACGTGGCGGATCATCTCAATCTTGTCGCCGAAGATTTTAGGCGACGGCTTGTAGAAACCGTAGAGCTTCGTGTTTGCCGAGATACTGAAGTCATAGTTGTAGACACGGTTGAAGCCGTTGATGGTGTCGCGCACCACCGTCTGCGTCTGCGGGTCCCACGAACGCTTGATTTTCGACAGGTACCACCGTTCGGTATAGTTGAACGACGGAGTGATGTTGATGTAGTTGAACAGGGAGAAAGTCGCCTGGATGGGGATGCGGTGCTGCCATCCGTTGCGCCAGTCACGTGCGAGGTTTGACTTCAGGATGTAGTCTTCCTTCGCCGTGATGGTGTTGCTGATCTGTCCTGTATACTGGATGGAGATTTTCTCATACCAACGTTCCGAACCTGCCGCCTTCTTTCGCTTGAAGGGGAAGATACGGTTGAGGTTGATGTTCAGGTCGGGCAAGGTCAGCGACACGGTGGAGTTTCGCGTACTCTGCGAAACGTTGAAGGTGCTCGACAGCGTCAGACCGATGTCGGGGAACGTACGCGAATAGCTCACACTCGAAGTCTTGGTGCTCTGTGCATACAGGCTGGGGTCATAGAGGCTGTTGAGGTTGTTCCGGTCATAGCTGGTCGACGAATAGTTGATGCTCGCCGAGAAGTTGGAGTTCGGGTTTGCCTTCGCATCCTGGCGGTGCGTCCATTGCAGGCGGAAGCTCCGTGTCTCCGTGTAGTCAGGCATTCCCTTGTCACCCGTCTTGATGTCCTGATAGTTGAAGCTGAAGTTACCGGAATAGCGGTAGCGCTTGTTATAGGTTGACGCTGCATTCGCCTCCCAGGAACCTTTGGTATAGATACCTCCGGTGAGACGCAGGTCAATGTTGTCGTTGATGGCAAAATAGTAACCACCGTCACGCAGGTAGAAACCACGGGTCGACTCGTCACCGTAGCTCGGCATGAGGAAACCTGACGAATAGCTGCTGCTGAACGGGAAGAAACCGAAGGGGATGGCAAGCGGAAGGGGAACGTCCGCCAGCACCAGCCAGGCTGGTCCGAACACGACATTCTTCTTCGGACGGACTTTCGCACGGCTCAATGCCAGGTAGAAGTGCGGATGCTCGTGGTCGTCGCACGTGGTGTAGCGTCCGTGCTCCATGTAGTACTCCTCGTCGTTGCCCTTCTTGGCACTCTCGCTGGTGATGTATCCTTCCCCCTGTTCGGTGGTGATGTTGTTGATGAAACCGCGCTTCGACTTGAAGTTGTAGCTCATCTTCTCCGACTCATAAGGAGTCTCGCCGTCCTTGAACACCGGTTTGCCCTGGATGGTTCCCGTGGTGTCCTTCACTCCGTTGGCGTGGACAATGCTGCTGTCCATGTTCATCGCCACGACGGCGGCAGTCAGCTCGATGGTCTGGTAATTGATTTTCGCATTGCCATACATGCGGGCAAAGCCGTCGACGGCTGTCATGACCGTGGAGTCTGTCGAAGAGAAAGTGACAGGCGCTTCGAGGGCATCCTTCTTCTTGGCAGTGGTATCTGTCTTCAGTGTGTCGACAACCAGCGAGTCGAACAACAGCGAATCTTTCGGCAGCGACAGGGAGTCTGTGACCAGCGAGTCGAAAGTCGGATTTCCCTTGGAACGCCGACGCTGCGCGTCCGTACTCTGCGGAATGAGCGACAGCATCACGATAAACAGAAGAGGTATATATAAACAGTTTCTTAACGATTTCATCAATCCCTTATTACAGTTGGTCGGCAAAATTACATATTATCCACCAATGGTAAGAAATGAGAGCTTCTAATTTTATTGATTTTTAGGTGTTAAAGAAAGCGCTCGCACCACCCCTTGAAACGCTCCACTCCTTCCTCCCCGAAAGGAGCCAGGCTACGTAAGACTTTTTCTACGCTTTTCTCCCGGTCCAAATGGGTCTTTGAGAAGAATTTATCGGCAAAGCAGATGACCTGCTCCTCCAGGCTGACGGGGAGCATGTCACGATGGGGAACGGGCAACTGCTCGCGCACAATCTGCTCCAGCGAGAGTCCGGTTCCGGTATGGCGTTCGCATACCAAAGCATGGCGGGGAAAACCCTCGGCACGCACCAGATCCGCTCCCAACGAACCATGGCAGATGTAGGGCTTGTCACCCAGGCAACAGATACCGGGGGCATGCGTCAGGAAAATACCGATGTCATGAAGCAGGGAGGCTTCTTCCAGGAATTGGCGGTCCAACAGAAGCTCGGGATGGCGGTCCGCCACCTGCAACGCCTTGCCTGCCACCGAACGGCTATGTACCAAAAGGATGTGTTTCAACTCGTTTTCAACGGGATAGTATTTGTCGATGAGGGCTAATGCATTCATAGATGTTCGTTGTTTGCGCAAAGGTAGGCAAAATATTCGATTTCCCTCCCAATCATTCGTCCAAGTCCTTGCTTTAGACTACTTTTGCAGCCGCAAAACGTATAGAAACAAACATGCTTCAACGACATTGGAAGATTGCTGCCGGGATAGCCGGAGCGGCAATCGTGATTGGCGTCGGTGTGCTCTTTGCCGCCAAGGATTCCTTCCTCCGACGTATGGCAGGACAACACATCTCTGCTCTGGAACAGCACTACGGTCTGCACGTCGGCTACCAATCGCTGGGTCTCGAAGGGCTCAACACGGTCTGTCTCCGTGGCTTGACGGTCGTCCCTGACGGACGCGACACCCTGCTCACCCTGCAACAGCTCGACCTGAAACTCAGCTTGTGGGAACTCATCCAAGGAGAGATATGGGTCAAGACAGTCACCCTGGACGGACTGTCCGCCAACCTGTTGAAGAACGACTCCACCGCCAACTATGACTTCCTCTTCCGTGGAACCGACAGCGGCACACAGGAATCGTCCGACCGGACAGCCAACTATGCCACCCGCATGCACACACTCCTGAGCTGGCTCTACGGACGGGTACCCGACAACGGACGCATCAGCAACGTCTGCATCCGCGAACGGCACAACACCCACGGTGTCACCCTCCGTCTGCCCGAGCTGCTCATCGAGAACAACCGCTTCCGGACTCACCTCTCCATCACGGAAGACTCCCTCCCCACCCAGCAATGGACCTTGAGCGGACAGCTGTCCCCCTCGGAACGCAACATCGACGTCTGTCTGTCAGCTGACGGACGCCAGCCTCTGCGACTGCCCTACCTGCAACGCCGCATCGGGGCAGACATCCGGCTCGACACCCTGACCTGCCGACTGACGGAGACAAGTGGCGGAAGCAGCCTCACGCAACTCAACGGACGGACACACGTCGCCGGACTGCAGGTGTTCCATCCGGCCCTGTCGCCTGATACCGTCCGCCTCGACCGCGGCACACTGGACTGCCGCCTGAACTTCCGTCCGCAGGACATCGAGCTGGACAGCACCAGCACCGTGCGTTTCAACCGGCTGACGTTCCATCCCTACCTCTGCCTCACCCATCGGTCCGACACACGGCTCTCGTCCCTGGAACGGTGGCATGTCCGGGCATCGGTCAACCGTCCGTGGTTCCCCTCGCAGGACCTCTTCGGCTCCCTGCCCAAAGGACTCTTTGACACCCTCGACGGCATCCAGACGGAAGGTGAACTGGCGTACCGCGGATTGCTCGACGTCGACTTTGCCTGCCTTGACAGCCTGAAGCTGGAGTCGGAGCTGCAAAAGAAGAATTTCCGCATCGTCCGTTACGGCAACGCCAACCTGAGCAAGATGAACGGCGAGTTCGAATACACGGCTTACGAGAACGGACGTCCTGTCCGCACCTTCCCCATCGGTCCGTCGTGGGAGCACTTCACACCCCTCAGCCAAATCTCCCCCTTGCTGCAAATGGCAGTGATGCAGAGTGAAGACGGGGCCTTCTTCTACCACCGCGGCTTCCTGATCGATGCCCTGCGCGAGGCGCTCATCGAGGACTTGAAGAAGCGGAAGTTCGCCCGAGGAGGCAGCACCATCAGCATGCAACTGGTGAAGAATGTGTTTCTCAACCGTCAGAAGAACATCACCCGCAAGCTGGAGGAAGCACTCATCGTGTGGCTCATCGAGAACCAGGGACTGACCTCGAAGGAGCGTATGTATGAAGTCTACATGAACATCATCGAATGGGGACCGCTGGTCTACGGAGCCGCCGAGGCTTCACACTTCTACTTCAACAAGCGTCCCTCCGAACTCAGTACGGAAGAAGCCATCTTCCTGGCATCCATTATCCCCAAGCCCAAGCACTTCCGCAGTTCGTTTGATGCGGAAGGCAACCTGCGTGAGAGTCTCTCCGGCTACTACCACCTCATTGCCGACCGATTGGTAAAAAAGGGACTTATCACGGAAGCTGAAGCTGAACAGATCCGTCCCGTCATCCAGGTGACCGGTCCTGCCAAGGACATCATTGCACGCGATTCGGTCTCTCTGACGGAACAGGAAATAAAAAAGCCGTTTTGAATCCCCTTCCTCCTGCATCCGTCTCCGGGCGCAAACAGGCAAGGATTCAAAACAGCTTCCTGTATCAAAGTCTGTATCAGGGAGGACTTATTCGCGACGTCCACCCAGGTAAATCATCACGTAATAAAGTAATGTGGCAAGCGAGCTGAGTGCGGCAATGACGTAGGTATAAGCGGCAGACCGCAATGCATCCGTAGCCTTGTCGTGAGTGCGGACAGTCGTGATGCCGGCACTATTAAGCCATGCCAAGGCACGTCGACTGGCGTCAATCTCCACCGGAAGGGTGACAAAGCTGAACAGCGTCGTCATGGCAAACAGAATGATGCCCAACAACATCAGTCCCTTAAACACCTGAAGGGTGAGCATGCCGATGAGCAGAATCCAAGGTACGATGCCTGACGAGAACTGCACGATGGGTACCAATGCCGAACGCAGCCGCAACGGAGCATAGGCGCGGGCATGCTGCACGGCGTGTCCACATTCATGGGCAGCCACCGCAGCGGCAGCCACACTGTTGCTGGCATAGACGCCTTCACTGAGGTTGACCGTCTTGTTCATCGGATTATAGTGGTCGGTCAACATGCCTGGCGTATGAGTCACCTGCACGTCATAGATGCCGTTGTCGTGAAGCATCTTCAGGGCAATCTCGCGCCCGGTCATTCCGTTCTCGGTGGGAATCTTCGAGTAGCGTTCAAACTTGTTCTTCAAATTTGCCTGCACCAGGTAACTGATGACGGCAATGGCACCAAACAATATCCAATATCCAATCATAATGTTTCTATGTGTTTAATGATTAATCTGTTTAAGGAAAAGCAAACGATATGCCAAAGATAGGAATTCAGGCAGGAACTGCCATTTATACAGAGGCTTTTTGGGAATGTTTTAGTAAAAAAAGTAAAAGACACGGAATGAAACCCGGGCTTCCCCTGTTTCCTCCGTGTCTTCGTTTCTTGGTATCCGCACCGACGGGGCACAGCCGGTGTCAGCAAGCACCCGGTTGCGACCCTCCATCGTGGGCGGTTCAGTCTTTTTCCGTATAACGTACGATGGTCTGTTCGCGGTCAGGACCCACGGAAACAATCTTGATGGGTGTCTCCAGTTCCGACTCCAGGAACGACATGTAGGCATTGAATTCCTCGGGGAACTCGTCTTCACTGGTCATCTTCGTCATGTCGGTCTTCCATCCCGGCATCTCCACATAGACCGGCTCGATACCCTCGTTGATGTCATAGGGGAAGTAATCGATTTCTTCGCCGTTCACCTTGTAGGCCACGCATGCCTTCACCGTGTCGAATCCGTCGAGCACATCGCTCTTCATCATGATGAGCTGAGTCACCCCGTTGACCATGATGGCATACTTCAGGGCAACCAGGTCAATCCAGCCGCAACGACGTTCACGTCCGGTCACGGCGCCATATTCGTGGCCGATGGCACGGATGGTCTTTCCCGTCTCGTCAAACAGCTCCGTAGGGAACGGACCGCTGCCCACACGGGTACAATAGGCTTTCATGATGCCGAAGACTTCGCCGATTTTGTTCGGAGCCACACCGAGACCCGTGCAGGCGCCTGCACACACCGTATTGGAGGAAGTCACGAAAGGATAGGAACCGAAGTCCACATCGAGCATCGTTCCCTGTGCTCCTTCACAAAGCACTGACTTCCCGTCTTTCAAGAGGTTGTTGATTTCATGCTCGCTGTCCACCAGGTGGAAACGCTTCAGGTATTCGATACCTTCCATCCATTCCTTTTCCAGCTGGGTGATGTCGTACTCATAGTTCAGGCTCTTGAGAATCTGCTCGTGACGTGCCTTGGCTGCTGCATACTTCTTCTCGAAATCATGCAGGATGTCCCCCACGCGCAATCCGTTCCGGCTCACCTTGTCGGTGTAGGTCGGTCCGATACCCTTTCCGGTGGTTCCCACCTTGGCAGCTCCCTTGGCAGCCTCATAGGCAGCATCGAGAATGCGGTGGGTAGGCAATATGAGATGGGCTTTCTTCGAAATGTGAAGGCGTTCCTTCAGGTCGTGTCCCGACGCTTCGAGCGCCTCGGCTTCCGCCTTGAAGAGGGCCGGGTCGAGCACCACACCGTTGCCGATGATGTTCACCTTGTCACCCTGGAAGATTCCGGAGGGAATGGAGCGGAGCACATATTTCTGTCCTTCAAACTCAAGCGTATGACCGGCATTCGGTCCGCCTTGGAAACGAGCTACTACGTCATAGTTCGGGGTCAGCACGTCGACAACTTTACCTTTGCCTTCGTCTCCCCATTGGAGTCCTAGCAAGACGTCTACTTTCATGATCTTTTTGTTTTTTATAGTATGTTGTGTCATTTCTTGTCCGGGGTTTGTTTTTTCCTCCGTCGCGCCGCAGCCGCACACCGTCCGCATGTCCCGTAGATATAGAGCGAATAGTGCGACATCTGGAACTTCTTCAGGTCCATCTGTGCAATGTGGGTCTGCAGGTCCTCGTCCTGGAATTCAGACACTCGTCCGCAAGTGGTACAAATAAGGTGGTGGTGGGTCTCGATATTGAACGACTTCTCATATTGGGCAGTGTTGCCGAAAGCATGTTTGATGAGCAGCTTGGCGTCGAGAAGCAGCACGATGGTGTTATAAAGCGTGGCACGGCTGACACGGAAGTTCTCCTTGCTCAGCATGATGCCGTAGAGGGTTTCGATGTCAAAATGTCCGTCAATGGAATAGATAGCATCGAGTATGGCAAAACGCTCGGGTGTCTTGCGATGTTTATTGACACGAAGATACTCGGTAAACAGTTGTTTGACTCTATCTTTTACATTGTCCACGTCTTAACAAACTCATAGGGTTTACGCGCAAAATTACGCCTTTTCGCTGAAACAGAAAAGAAACCTGTGAATATTTGAAAGGGACGGATGCAAAAAATACGGAATCGTCCGTCGGAAAGACAAGCCGGCGAGCCGAAAGAGGGACGGAGCGGTACTGTCCTCCTTCATCGGCTCGCCGGAATATGTCAGGTCATGCAGACGGCAGTTCAACCCTCCGTCTCAAGTTTTACTTCCTCATAAAGGTTGCGCAGCGTCTCATCGGCTGACTCTTGCAGGGGTACCAGGGCTGCCAGGGCCTTTTTGCCTGCATCCTGCCCTTGCTGTACGTATTTCAGCAGCGAAGCGTAGGCACACCGGCGGACGAAAGGTGTGCCGGACTGAAGTGCGGCAACCACCTGGTCGAGATACTCGTTTGCCGAACGTTCGCTGAGTGCCTGGTGGCGGGTAAACAGACGTGCCAGAATCAGGTAACCGCAGGCTGCAAAGTATTCACGTTCGTCGGCAATCCACTCGAACGCCTTTTCGGAAGCGTAGGGCAGATACTGGAACAGGTGCTGACAGGTCAGTTCCGCCAGCTCGGGATAGTGCATGTCCTCCACCCATATCTCCGCAATCTCGGGATAAAAGGTGTCGACGGGCTGGAGCATGGCTGCCAGTATCTTCGATTCGCGGATGTTCTCTTTCCAGAGAGCCTGCGCCAGCTGATGGTCTTTCGCATAGCGGGCGGCGATCTCTTTCAACCGGGGGACTTCCACACCGAAGTTGAGTTTGTAGTCCAGCCCCTTGTCGCGCATGCTTTTCGAAGTGACACCGTTCATTCCCATGCGGAACTGGGTCTTGATGTCCTTCAGTGTTTCTTGCAAATCCATCATGGGTATACTCCTTTATTCGTTGCGGTAAGGCAGGTTGGCATATTCCTTGCTGTAGCGCAACATCTGCTCGGCATAACCTTCCTCATAGGAAATCTTCACGTCGGTGATATTGCCGTCCTTGTCGGTCACCGGTGTGTATACCGGATTGACAAAGCCCTTATAAGGAGCCAGGTGAAGTTTCTCATAGCGGGCAAGCACCTCCTTGTGCAACTCAGGGTCTACCTTCACGGCATACGTCTCCACGAGGTTGCGGGCTGCATCGAAGTCACCTTCCGACTTGATGCGTTGGATTTCTCCCAGGAGCTTGCCGAAGAGGGCACGCAACTTCTCATAGTCGTTCACCTTTACATAGGTTTTTCCGTCCTTCTTCACCAGTTCCACCACGTTGTCCGCCTTGCCGTTTTCGAAGGCCCAGCGGGCGATCAGCTGACGGTTGCGCATGTGTGCTTCCTCCACGTTGTTTCCCGGTTCGATGCGCACGAGCTGCGTCATGAGTCCGTTCATCATGTAGGTGTAATATTCCGCCTTGTAGGCTTCCGCATCCGGAGTCAGTCCCAGTTCCACCATCTTGGCATCAGGCAGGTAATACAGGCCGAAGAGGTCGGCACGTGCCTCCTCGATAGTCGACCCGTATGCTTTCAGGGCATCCTGGTCAACACCCGGCAACAATTGTCCCGAACCGTGTCCCAGGCATTCGTGCAAGTCGGTATGCAGGTCGTTGGTCAGGTCGGCATACTTGTCGAGCAAGGCGCGCTCGGTATCGCTGTACACAAACTCCTCGTTGAACCCGTTGCCGTGGGCAGCCTTGTTGTAGGCATCGGTCAGGTTTCCGATGGTCACCGACTTCGAACCGTGTACACTGCGAATCCAGTTGGAGTTGGGCAGGTTGATTCCGATGGCTGTCGACGGATAGAGGTCGCCACCCAGGATGGCTGCCGTGATGACCTTGGCGGTAATGCCGTTCACGGTATCCTTCTTGAAGCGGTTGTCTACCGGCGAGTGTTCCTCAAACCACTTGGCGTTGGCACTCAGTGTTTCGGTCCGCTTGGTCGCCTCTTCATCCTTGAAGTTGACAATTGATTCCCAGCTTGCCTTCAGTCCGAGAGGGTCTCCATAGCTTTCGATGAAGCCGTTGACAAAGTCCACCTTGGCATTCTGCTCGTTCACCCACAGGATGGAGTACTCGTCAAACGTCTTCAGGTCTCCGGTGGTATAGAACGCAATCAGCTTGTCGATGACAGCCTTCTGCTGGTCATCCTCCGCTACGGTCTCGGCTTTGCGCAACCAGTAGACGATGCGTTCGATAGCCTTGCCATACAGTCCTCCGACCTTCCAGACCTTTTCATGGATTTTGCCGTTCTCCTTCACCAGGCGGCTGTTCATGCCGAACATCACCGGCATGGTATCGGCAGGGTTCTTCATCTTATTATAGAACGCCTCGGCTTCAGCCTGAGTCACGCCTTCGTAATAGTTGCAGGCGGACGTGAGTATCAGGTCTTCGCCATCAGCCTGATTGACCCGTTTCTTCATCACATCCGGATCGAAGATGACGGGGAACACCTCGTCACACAACTGGTCCACGGTCTGTCCTTCCGCCAACGGAAGTTTGGCTGCATCGACTCCCTTCAGTGCTTCCCGGAAGAACTCCTGCGTGAAGCCCGGCACAAACTTGTCGGATGCATAGTGATGGTGGATACCGTTGGAGAACCACACCCGTTTCAGGTAAGTCTCCATGTTGACGAAGTTACTGTCTGCCCGGTCTCCCTGATAGTCGGTGTAGACCGTCTCCAGCATCTTGCGGATGGTCAGGTTGTATTTGCCATTCTGGTCGTACAGGATGTCCCGACCTTCGAGGGCAGCCTGCGACAGGTAGTAGACCAGCTCTTTCTGCTTCAAGGTGAGCTTGTCAAAGTCCTTCACCTTGTAACGCAGAATCTGCAAGTCGGCAAACTGCTCCACGGTGTACTTAAAATCGTCAGCCGGCACAGCCTCCTTATTTGCCGTGCCACAAGCTGTCAATAACATTGTAGTCATAGCCATTTGCATCATTCTTTTCTTCATAATCACTATTATTTTGAATTCATGGTATCAACAAATGAAGGTTGTCTGCAAAGCGCTTCAGCGTCCGGGCACCCATTCTCTCAATTCAGGAAGCAGGAGTCCCCTCCCCTTCCCTAGCCCAACGTCAAAGCAGACTTTCCAGACAACCTTCCCAATTTCAAGCTATCGTGTGAAGTTACTTGCTGTTCTTCTCCAGATGTCTCCGCCTATAGTTGCGGGGAGTCTCCCCTTTCAACTTATAGAATGCGGCATAGAACGACTGACGGTTGGCAAAACCTACCATCGTACTGATTTCTTCCACGTTCTTGTCCAGATAACGCCGGTCAATCAACAGGTGCGCCGCTTCGCGGATGCGGTATTCATTGACCAGACATGAGTAGTTCATACCGAAGCGTGAGTTGATGACTGCTGACAGGTAGCGGGTATTGGTCTTCAAGTCCGACGCCAGCTCCTTGGCAGAATAGTCAGGATCTTTGTACTTCTTCTGAGCAACGATGATGTTCACAATCTTATCATACAGTTCGTCCGCCAGTTCAGCGCGGATCAAGGACCGATAAGCAGCATCCTTTTCCTTTCTTTCTCTAATGTTGTAGGGGCGACGTACCTCTCCTCCTTCAACATCCTTCGCCATTTTTGTCATAAGTTCTTGTAGAAATTTTTACATTAATTCTCTTTTCCTTGGATTCACACAAAGTACATATATTTTTTCTGTAAACAATACACCTTTAATCTTTTTTTTCAAAAAGAATATTAACCCGATTAATCCTTTTCGGAGACTTACGAAATAAAAAACCTGAAACACCTGATTGTTTTACTTTAAATTTCATTTGAAACCATGTCGGGGGTTCATTTGGTGTATAACGCACGCTTAAATGCAAGAAACCAAAGTCGATTTGTGAGTTTCGGGGCGGGTACCGTCTGTTACGGAATGAAATGAGATTATTTCCCATCGGACGCCCAAATGAAACTTGACTATACCTATTATATATAGGTGAAATCCACGTTATCATTCTTTCTAGGAATTCGTCTTAAAAGGGGAAAATCTTATTCAATAATTAACAAAAACATTTTCGAGTATACAAGAATCAGGAATTTTAAAAGAACTTCCATTTGTAAAGAATAAAGAATAAATCAAGTAACTTGTATTGTAAACAATAAGCCTCATCGGAAAAGGCTTCTTGAAAACATCGGGAGACTCCTTCATCCCCAACGACTCAATTCGAGAAGAGGCCGTCTTGCCCCTTCAACCTATTTATGTATCTTTGCAGACCATACTAAAAACAGACATCCGTCCATGATGTTACAGACACTGAAAACTTACTTCGGATACGACTCGTTCCGACCTCTCCAAGAAGAAATCATACGCAATGTCCTTGCCCGCAGAGACACCCTGGTGCTCATGCCGACCGGTGGAGGAAAATCCATCTGTTACCAGCTGCCCGCCCTGCTGATGGAGGGAACGACGGTGGTGATATCGCCGCTCATTTCCCTCATGAAAGATCAGGTGGAGGCACTGCGCGCCAACGGTATCGCTGCCGCAGCACTCAACAGCGGCAACTCGGAGGCAGAGAATGCCCTGCTACGCAAGAATTGCCTGCAAGGACGCATCAAGCTGCTCTATATCTCTCCCGAACGCCTGATGGGCGAAGTGAATTTCCTGCTGAAAGACATCAACGTATCCCTCTTTGCCATCGACGAGGCGCATTGCATCTCCCAGTGGGGACATGACTTCCGTCCGGAATATACCCAGCTCAAGGTGCTGCGCAAGGAATTTCCACGCATACCGATGATTGCCCTCACTGCCACTGCCGACAAAATCACGCGGCAGGACATCCTCGACCAGCTGCAACTGAAAGACCCGCGTATCTTCATTTCCTCGTTCGACCGACCGAACCTGAGCCTGACCGTGAAACGGGGATACCAACAGAAGGAGAAGATGCGCGCCATCCTTGATTTCATCGACCGTCACCGGGGGCAATGCGGCATCATCTACTGCATGAGCCGGAACAAGACGGAAATAGTTGCAGCCGCCCTGCAACGGCATGGAATCTCCGCCACCATGTACCATGCCGGACTCAGCCCCGCAGCACGGGACCGTGCACAGGAGGACTTCATCAACGACCGGGTACAGGTGGTGTGTGCGACCATCGCATTCGGCATGGGCATCGACAAGTCAAACGTACGTTGGGTCATCCACTATAACCTGCCCAAGAGCATGGAGAACTTCTACCAGGAGATAGGCCGTGCCGGACGAGACGGACTGGAGTCGGACACACTGCTGTTCTACTCGTTGGGGGACATCATCCTACTGTCCAAATTTGCCAACGAAAGCTCGCAACAGGAAATCAACCTCGACAAGCTCCACCGCATGCAGCAATATGCCGAAGCCGACATCTGCCGGAGACGCATCCTGCTCAACTATTTCGGAGAGAATCGCGAATACGACTGCGGACATTGCGACGTCTGCCTGAATCCTCCCCAACGCTTTGACGGGACCATCCTGGTGCAGAAAGCATTGAGTGCCATCGTCCGTGCCAATGAACGCATCAGTACCCACCTGCTGGTCGATGTCCTGCGAGGAAACTACACCCATGAGATTACCTCCAACGGCTTCGACCGGTTGAAGACCTTCGGAGCCGGACGCGACGTACCGGCACGCGACTGGCAGGACTATCTGCTGCAAATGCTGCAGCTGGGCTATTTCGAGATTGCCTACAACGAGGACAATCACCTGAAGGTGACGGAAAGCGGGCGCAAGATTCTCTTCGGACAGGAGAAAGCCATGCTGGTAGTCATCCGGCGCGACAAGGAGGAAACAAAGAAAAAAGGACAACGGAAGAAGAGTGTCGAGAAAGAACGTCCGCTGCTCAAGCCCGAGCTGCGAGAAGAGGACGACGATTTGTTTGAAATACTCCGTGCTCACCGTAAGAAATTAGCCGACGAGCAAGGCTATCCCGCATACATTGTCCTTTCTGACAAAGTGCTGCATCTGCTGTGCAGTATCCGTCCGACAACGGTAGAGGCGTTCGGGAACATCAGCGGCATCGGGGACTTTAAACGGGAGAAATACGGCGATGGCTTCGTCAGCCTCATCCGGAACTACCTGAAGAAGCAGTGAGCGTCCTGAGATTCTGACCGTCAACCATGCAAGCATCCGGATAGGAAGAAATGAAAAAAACATCCCCGCCGATGACATAAAATCACGACGGGGATGTTTATTTTTATCTCAACAGGACTGTCCTATCGGTTCATTGCTCCTCAACGGATGGGGTAAATGAAAAATGTATACTCATAGTCACCGAGCGGCAAGAGATACCTGGGAAGCGGCAGGGCGCCCCAGGTGTTGACACAGCCCAAGCCCATCTGTACCTTGTCAATGCACCAGTTGGTGTAGGGGGACGGGGTAATCAGCTCAGAGTGGCGATTGTCCTTGTTGTCTCCGTCATCCAGCTGAGCAACCGAATAGTGCAATGCCGAGACGGACAGCGGTGCAGCTCCGCGAAGTTCCAGTCCGCGACCTCCCTTCTCCGTCAGTTTCCACCAGCGTACGTCACACTTGTTGCCGGTCTCCTGCGGACGGATGTAGGGATAGAACTGTTCCGTCACCGTCTGGTGATAGATGCCCAGGTCGGCAGCCTCCTTGCGGTCGGCATAGTTCTCCACGGGTCCTCTGCCATAGTAGGTGATGTATTCCATTGTTGCCGGTACCTGCATCTGCATGCCGAAGCGGGGCAACATGGGACCTTCCTTGCCTGCCGCCTCCAATGCCTGATGGACCTTCATCACGCCGTCCTTATAGAAGGTATAGGTCAGCGTCAGCCGTGCATCGACCTGTTCCAGGCGATAGGTCGTGGTCAGCTGTACGGTGCCATCGGGTTGGGGCAACACATTCATGTCCAGCAGGTGGTAGCCGGGATTACGCCAGACGGCCAGTTTCTTCTGGAGATTGGCACCCATGTCGTTGTCTGTCGGTGCACGCCAGAAGTTCGGTGTCAGTCGTCCGCCTTCTGCCAGCTGCTCACGTCCGTTCACCCGGTAACCGGTCAGGAAACCGTCCTCGCGGTCAAAGCTCCAGCTGCATGATTCGCCGGTAATCTGCAACACCCCTCCGTCATCTTTCACCGACAGCGCCTCCAGCGGATAGGCAGGTGCCGTCTCCGGTGCATAAGCGTTGTCAAACTGCCAGTCCTGCAAAGCCCATTGGTTCTTCGCCACGGCAAAGCCGGCATCCAGCAACGGCTCGCTCTCCTTCAGACGGACTGCCACATTGACCAGCACTTCTGCATTCCCTGCCTGTGCAGGCGCAACAACCGGAAGCTGGAAGCGTTTCCGTTCACCGGGCGCTACACCCGTGAGGTCAGTCTGCCCCTTTGCCACCGGACGTCCGTCTACCAACACGGTAGCCTCCAGGTAATAGTTGTCGAGGTTGCGGAAGGCATATTCGTTGTAGACCTCCACCTCCTGTCCGGCTCTTCCCTCCACGGGAGTCACCCAGACGGACTGGTAGACACGCTGCACCTCGTAGGCGTGAGGATTCCACGTACGGTCGGGAGCGATGAGTCCGTTGTTGCAGAAGTTCTGGTCGAACTTGCTGTCGTAGTTGTTCCAGTCGCCCGTATAGCCATAGAAGGTCTTTCCGTCACGACGCACCAGCACGGACTGGTCGACAAAGTCCCAGATGAAACCACCCTGATACTTGGGGTATTTCCGTATCAGGTCCCAGTATTCCTTGAATCCTCCCTGCGAGTTGCCCATCGCGTGTGCATACTCACACTGAATCAGCGGACGGGAGTCGTTGCCCTGCGCATAGCGTTCACATCCTTCGTATCCCATATACATCGGGCAGAAGATGTCGGTATATTCATTCAGACCGGCACGCTCGTACATAACGGGGCGCGACGGGTCCTCGGCTTTTGTCCAACGGTAGCATGCCTCGAAGTTCGGACCGAAGCCGGCTTCATTGCCCATCGACCAGATGATGACCGACGGATGGTTGAAGTTGCGCTGCACGTTGCGCTGGTCGCGTTGCAGGTGTGCCAGCTTGTAGTCCTCCCGCTTTGCCAACGTCTGCTCGTCATAGCCCATGCCGTGTGACTCGACGTTCGCTTCGGCAACCATGTAGATGCCGTATTCATCGCAGAGTTCATACCAGTAGGGGTCGTCGGGGTAGTGACAGGTACGCACGGCATTGATGTTCATCTCCTTCATGATGCGGATATCCTGCAACATCCGTTCACGGGACACCACATAACCGTTGTCGGGGTCCATCTCGTGGCGGTTGGCTCCCTTAATCAGTACCGGACGTCCGTTGATGCAGAGCTGTCCGCCCTTGATTTCCACCTTGCGGAAGCCCACCTTGACGGGGATAACCTCGCTCACCCGCTTGCCGTCGGCATACTCAGCCAGCAAGGTATATAAATAAGGTGTCTCAGCCGTCCACTTCTGCGGGTTGTCCACCGTCAGACTTGCCGTCCGTTCCCCGCTGCCTTTCAGGGTTGTTGCCGTCACCTGACGTCCGGCAGCATCCAGCAGACGGAGCGACACACTGCCGCTGCCTTCCACATCGAGCTTCACTGCCAGGCTGCCGTTACGGTAGTCGGCATCCAGGTCGGGAGTCACACGGATGTCGCGGATGCGCTTCCGTTCGCGTGCATAGAGATAGCAGTCACGACCGACACCGGAATAGCGGAAGAAGTCCTGGTCCTCCAGGTACGTACCGTCACACCAACGGAACACCTGGAAGGCAATCAGGTTCTCGCCTTTCTTCAGGTAACGGGTCACGTCGAACTCCGCCTCCAGCTTGCTGTCCTCGCTGTAACCCACGAAGCGTCCGTTCACCCACAGGTACACGTTCGAGGTCACCGACCCCAGGTGGATGAACACCTGCTTGCCCTGCCAGTCGGCAGGCACGGTAATCGTGCGGCGGTAACTGCCGACGTGATTCTCCTCGGTCGGCACCTGAGGCGGATTGTTCCGGTAATGCTCGCGCCAAGGATAACCCACATTCACGTAGATGGGGTCACCGAAGCCGTTCAGCTCCCACAGGCCGGGGACAGACATCGTCGTCCACGCCGTATCGTCAAAATTCTTTCGGAAGAAATCAGTGGGACGCTCATCGGCATCCTTCACCCAGTGGAATTTCCACACTCCGTTCAGAGACAGGTAATTCTTCTGATTCTCCTTGACGCCTTCCAACGCCGCAGCCTCATCGGGATAAGCAAAATAGGCCGTGTGCATCGGTTCTCGATTGACTTCATTCACTCCCGGGTCCTGCCATTCCTGGAAAGTCTGTGCCATTGTCGGCACAGCACATCCCAACAGCAACACCGGCAGCCATGGTTTCATAAGTTTGTTCATGGTTTATAGGGTTTGATTGTTGTATTTGGATTCCAGCCCCTTGTTCCTCATCCGGAGCAAAGCGGGGCTGTAAGGCGGCGACAAGATAGCAAAAATTGAAGTACCACTCAACTGTTTCCCGATGTATTCTGGACCATCCGGTCCAAGTTGACGAAAGAGTTCATCCTATTGACGAAAGTTTATAGGCCACCACGACCGATTTCACTCCCGCTTCCGGATATTTGACCTGGTAATGGGTGGTCAGGTCCTTATAAAGCAAAAAGACATCGGGAGTAGGTCCGACGTTCCTGGTCCTGGTTCCATAACCGATGAACGTATCAAAGGAGAGACGTTCGGTTTCATCTCCTTCTTCACCCAGAAAAGTCCATGCTGCATAACTGACGATCTGTACCCCCTCCGGAGGAAGCGACTTATACGATTCCGGCATCTCTTCCGGTGCCTTCCCCTCCAGCCGTATCTGATACGGTCCGTATGCATGGTCGGCATCCTGCACCGCCAACACCTGAAAGCCCTCCTCTCTGCTATAAAGCATGTAATGGCCATCCAAAGGGATGAGGGGGTTCTCTTTCAAATCCTGCTCAACCGGTTCTTTCTGGTCTGCATCAATCGCATAGCTGTATTGGGGGAACGGAATGCGGCTGTAATACGCTTCCGGAATCAAGTGCAACGGCAAGCCTTCCGAGTCCTTCTTGTCCTTGGAGATTACCTCCAGCAATTTCTGTTCGTCCCAGGCCGGTTGCCCCATGCTGTAATCCAGGTAACTGGTCCTGCTTATCCTTATCCTGTACTCGTATCCCGGTTCAAACTCAAATCCGTCGATGTAGCCGAAGGCACTCCATTCATCGGACGGTTCCTCTTTGACCGCATAGACCTCCGTGAGATGACTATGCCCGTCACCCAGGATACCCGGAACTTTCTTCGAAGCGACAGTCAGCACAATCTCCTTGTAGTCCGTCACTTTTCTGCCTTCTTCGTTTTCGTCATCACAGCTTATCAAGCCGAATGTACAGAGGAACAGCATCAGCATCCCCCACCAACCTGTTGTTTTCATTTTACTGGTATTTTCAATGGTCATGCCACAAAGTTAGAAACTATTTTGGAAAGGGAGTGGAGAGAAAGACCTATTTCATGTCCGGCTTCACATATAATTTCCTGTTCACATTGAAGCCAATACCCCACTTATCCGATTAAAACGGAACTTGGTTGGACCGGGCGACCAGACCGGTCGCCCCTACATTTCCAAATCATTTTGACATTTTGTCAAACGAAGCCCTCCACAGTGCCCTTCCTCGCACCAAAATACGGTTTGGTGGATTCCAAGGCCCTTCTCGGGCGATTCGCAAAATACACATGGATGCAGATGTACACGGAATGGCATTATTCTGAAACCTTACAGACACAGGACCTTTCCCGACAGACATCGGAAGATACATACACCACGCATAACGAAACTTTCCGATTTGTTGACACCACTCACCTTCTGGAGAGTGAAACCCGGTGTTTTTGCATTCCATTTTCCAAAGATTGGACTTTCGCGGACGAAACAATATTGTTTGAGAGGTGAAACTAATGTGTTTGGCTCGCCAAACAATATTGTTTGACGCGTGAAACAACATTGTTTGGACGTTAAAATGTAAGGATTCCGAAATTCAACTGTATAGTTTTCTAAAACAAGAGGCTTTTTAGAGCATTTTCGTTTGCATTCATTTGCAATTGAACGCTAGTTTAAGCGGAATTGGGAAAAGACGAGTTAGCACAAAAGGTGCATTTCCGCAAATTTGTCAAGAGGAAACAGTGGAAAGGGTTGCTTTTTGACAACCACACGCCACCCATCATCTCCCCCACTCACTCATTATCCCGGATAAAATCCTTCAGCGAAACACGGGGAACACCCAGTTCGACGGCACGCTCCAGGTCGGCACGCGCGTCCTTCTTCCTGCCCAACTTCACATAGATGGCGGCACGGATGAGGTAATGTTGCGCCTGTGAAGGTTGCAGGCGGATGGCCTCGCTCATGTCAAGCAGGGCAAGGTCATAAGCCTTCAGTTCCTTCTCGACATCGGCACGGGCTGCATAGAGGGAAGCTTCTTGCGGATGGGCTGTGAGGAGTGTGGACAGTTGGTCATTGGCCTCCTTCAGGCGACCTTCTTTCTGGTTGAGGATAGCCAGACCGAGGCGGGCATTGAAGTGATTGGCATCGAGCAACAGCAAGCGTTCATAGTCGACACGGGCGGCACGGTAGTCGCGTTGCTCCATATTGATGTAGGCACGGAAGAAGAGGGCTTCGCGGTTGTCCTTGTCCAAGTCGAGCACATCGCAATAGTCCGTGTATGCACGGCGTTCATCGCCCACTTCCATATAGACTCCCGCACGGGCAAGCAGCGTCGGGACGGACTTCGGACGGAGATTAAGCGAAAGGCTGTACTGCTCGATGGCTTCCTGCTGACGTCCCTGACGGTGGTAAATCTCTCCCACTCCGGCAAAGAGCGAAGCGTTGAAGGCGTTGCCGGGCTCTTTCTTCAGCGCCTCCTGAAACAGGACAACTGCCCGGTCGAGGCTGTCGGCCTCCACACAGCGGAAGGCATGTTCCGCCAGTTCCTGATAGGTCTGCGCCCCGGCGCACAAGGGGAAGAGAGCTGCGAAAGCCCCTGCAATGAGTTTCTTCATGTCGGTCGGATGTTTTACGAATGTGCGGACAAAGATAGGAGCTATTTTCCTTACCTTTGCCTAAAAGATTTGAAAAAAGCATGATACAGATACGTCCCATGAGGGAGGACGACCTCGCAGCCGTCCGAGCAATTTACGCCCACTATGTGCAGCACACGGTGGTAACCTTCGACACGGCGGTCCCTTCCGCTGAAGAGATGCGCCGCCTGCTGCTCCCCGTCATCGAATCCCAACCTGCCTTCGTCTGCCTGAAGGATGAAGTGCTCGTCGGTTATGCCTACGTGCATCCGTGGAAGACCAAGGAGGCTTACCGGCTGACGGTGGAGACCACCATCTACCTGCACCCCGACCACACGCGCCACGGATACGGACGTGCCCTGATGGAACGGCTCATCGGGGCATGCCGCGAGCGGGGTTACCATGTGCTGGTGGCCTGCATCACCGTCCCCAACGAGGCGAGCGTCGCCCTGCACCGGGCGCTGGGATTCAGCCGGACATCCCACTTCAGCGAGGTAGGACGCAAATTCGGACGCTGGCTCGACGTGGAGGACCTCACCCTGCAGCTGACGGGGGAAGAGGGTTAATCGGAGAGGCGTATGTTCTCGCCGACAAGGCTGTTCAGATAGACCTCCAGCATCGTGTAACCGGAGGGGGTCAGCCGGTTGCCGTCATCGGGATTGGCAGGGTCCAGTCCGTGTGCCAGCTCCCAGGCATCGTCCATGCCGTCGCCATCCTGATCCGAACAGGAGTCATACGTCAGGTAAGGACGGAAGCCCTCGGCATCCGTCGGCAGGTCGATGATGCCGGCATTACCGTACGTAGCCCTTCCGCTGCGCACGTCGCCGATGAGACGGCTGTCGACAGCATCGCGCGGGAAAGCTCCTGCCCCGTTGAGCACTGCTTCATAAGCCGCGTCGGCAGGCTGATAATCCTGATAGGCATACCGGTGCCAGCCATACTGGTAGCGGGGTGCATCACGCCGACCGGAGGGGACGACCGTCGTGTCGGACTTCATCTCCTCCACCGTGTAGGTCATGCCTTTCCCGGGACGTACGCCCTTCCAGTTGTCTGCCGTCACCGACGCATCGCCTTCCATCACATTCCCATTCAGGTACCAGACCGAAGGGCCGCGCGAGACAGCCCCCTTCCGTGCCATTGACTGCTCGAAGAAGAAGAGCGGCGACTTCGGAGTGGCAGGGCCGGGCTTGTAGTAGTTGTTCACAAAGTTCGACTCATAGCCGTAGTAGTCGGGGTGCTGCGAGGAGTTCTCTGCCCCGTAGCAGGAGGCGACACGGCCCCAGTTGTAGTTGACGTTGTTGATGTATTCCAGGTAGACTGAGAGGTCCTGCCCCACGTCCTTGCCCCGTGCACCGTTGAAGCGACAGGAACGCGACGAGTTGTTCGCCAGCAGGTTGTGATGGTAGGTCGCCGACGAACCGCCCCACTGGCATCCGTAGCCGCGTACGCCTTTCACATGTCCGGCACGGTACAGTCCTTCGCTGACGATGCACCACTGCACGGTGTGGAAGTGGTCGTCGAAGGTGTTGAGGTTCTCTTCCGCCGACCAGCTGAACGAGCAGTGGTCGATGATGAAGTTCGTGCAGTTCTCCGCACCGAGGGCATTGGCAGACAGCTGATGTCCGCCGGCATCCTGGTTGCCCACCCGGAAACGTACGTGGCGGATGATGAAGTTCCGCGAGCCTCCCAGGTTCACCTTGTTCTTCGAGATGCAGATGCCGTCGCCCGGTGCCGTCTGTCCGGCGATGGTGAAGTTCTGCTTGTTGCAGCGCAACGGCGCCACCAGGTCGATGGTGCCCGACACGACAAAGACCACCGTGAAGTCACTCGGATAGCGGTTCAACGCCCACCGCAGCGAACCGACGGTCTTCCCTTCGGCATCGTCTTGCAGGTTGGTCACCGTGACGACCTTGCCTCCTCTTCCACCGGACGCATACTTGCCGAAGCCCTCCGCCGTCGGGAATGCCTTCAGCGTCCGTTCTCCCGCAGTCAGTGCACGCACGGCACGGCTCGTTGCTCCCACAGCCGAGACGGCTTTCACCGTATAGATGTGTCCTTCTGCCTGGTCCACCCGGCATGAAGTCCCCTCAACGGCGGTCAGGTAGTTGCCGTCGCAGAACACCAGATAACCTGCTGCATCGGGTACGGCAGCCCAAGTCAGGTCGTTTCCCGTCTGCTCTGCCCACGCCGGACCTTCCACCGGACGGTAGTAGTCGTTCACACGGAAGTCTGTTCCGCCGGACATCACGGCAAACACGGTCTCGGGAGTCAGCCGACGTGCGTCCTCCTCGGACAACTGACGACTCCATGCCACCCGTCCGCTGACATCTGCCGGAGCACCTTTTGCATCCAGGCTGCCGGACTCGGCAAAGTCAGCAGTCGCCTCGTTGCCGTTCCACTCGCGCCAGCCCTTGGCATGGATATGCGCACCCAGCCGGCAACCGATGAAATAGGAAGCCGCCTGCTCCTTCCACGGACGTCCCAGGTAGTAACTTCCAGCAGGCACGTCGCGGTCCGCCGTCAGGTTGCAGTTGCGGAAGATGTAGCCATAATGAAGAGGTTTGCCGTCAGCAGCCGGTTCCGTCGTATGGGCACACTCGGCAGGAGCCGTCAGGTATCCTCCTCCCTTCACGGAATGAATCGTGCAATGGTCGTAATACATCAGCCCGTCGCCGTAAATAAAGTCGACAGCCCCCTCGATGCGGCAGTTCTGCAAGTAGGCGTACGCACCGTTCTTCGTGCGCTGCGTGTCCTGGTATCCGGTGAAACGGCAGTCGCGGTAGACCTGACGTGCCCCGGCGATGAAGTGCGCCTCCGCCTGCCCGACATTGCCTGCCGTATTGCGCACGGTGAGGTTCTCCATGTAGAAGTCGTCGCCGTAGCATTGCAAGGTCGTGATGTCGCGGAAGTTCCGGTAAGGGCTGTTCTTGCCCCGGTTACGGTCGTTGGTGAGGACCACTCCGTCGCGGCTTTCTCCCAGCAGACTGATGAACTTGCCCTTGGGCAGGTTCACCCGCTCGGCATAGACCCCGTTCTTCACAAAGATGAGGTGCCGGTCTCCGTCCGCCGGACAGGCATTCACGGCTTCCTGCAGGGTACGGTAGTCTCCACTCCCGTCCGCTGCCACAACCGTGACGAACGAGCGAGCCTCCAATGGGGCTGCCCACCAGCAGGCGAGCAGTCCCACGCATAGGATATTCATTTTCATAAGGATGTTCTGTTACTGTTCTTTTGATTGTATCTAAGACGCGGCGTGGTGTCCGAAGCTTAGTCTCACGCCTGAGATTTAACCTCTTTTTCACGCTCCGGCAATGCTGTCCTGCCTCACGGCTTGGCTTCCACCTCGGGTGTACAGTCCACGAAGTCGATGTGTGACGAGAGCTTGCCGTCAATCTGCCGGTACACCCGTCCGCCGTCCACCTTGAACGACACACGTTCGAAGCGGAGGTTGCGTCCGTCGGATATCTCCACGGTATTGTCGGGCGAAGTCAGTTCGGCATCTTCCAACACCAGACCGTCCATGTCGTGAATGCGGATGAGCTGTCCGGAGTTCGAGGTGACGCGCGAGATGCGTACGTCCGTTGCCGGCGATTCGGGGATGCCACTGACCTTGAGGAAGTGGGTCGCGTCCTCCACCACGACATCGCTGATGCGGACCTGACGGTAGAACGGCGTGAAACGGTCCGGCTCGACCCACGCACGTCCTGCCAGTGAACCGACGTACTGACTGGAGCCCAGCATGTCAAAGTGGATGGCAGTAGCATGCAGGTTCATGCGGATGCGCTCATAGTAGAGCTGTTCGCCTCCTCCGCCCCGCGGACGTCGTGTCTTGAAGCGCAGACCGACGTCCGTGCCCTGGAACACACAGTCGTGGGCATACACGTTGCGTATCACTCCGGCAGTCTCGCTGCCACAGGTGATGCCGCCGTGACCGGTCAGCGCGAGGTTGTAGCGCAAGACGATGTTCTCACTCGGACGGTTCACCCGCAGACCGTCTATCCCCCGTCCTGCCTTCAGCGTGAAACAGTCGTCGCCGGCTGAAATCGTGTTGTACTCGATCAGCACGTTGCAGCACGACTCGATGTCCATGCCGTCGCCCGTAGGGATGCCGGCGGAGTTGACCGTCACGCCACGGATGATGACCCCGTCGCAGTAGGTAGGCACGATGTTCCAGAACACCGAACGTTCGAGGCTCACGCCTTCGATGAGGACATTGCGGCAGTTGACTGGTCCGATGAAGGTTGGCAGGAAGACCGCCGTGCCGTCATGCCCGTCATAGATGCGTTCGGTGGCAGGCTTGTCATAGGCAATGTAGCGGTCAAAGTCGCCATAGCCGATGTTCTGTTTCAGGATGGGGCAGTCGCGCTCGGGACCGATGAGCCGTCCCTTTCCGGTCAAGGCGATATTCTCCTGTCCGCACGCATAAACGAAGCTGCCGAGCGACATCCCCTCGACGCCCGCACTGCGGGTGAAGACCACGGGCAGGTAATCTTCCACCCGTCCGCTGAAGTGCAGCTCGGCTCCTTCAGACAGATGCAGGTTGACGCGGCTTTTCAGTTCGATGCGTCCCACGTTCCACACACCGGACGGCACGATGACCGTTCCTCCTCCCCGTCGGCTGGTCTCGTCGATGGCCTGTTGGATGGCAACGGATGCCAGCCGGTGCTGCTGCAGTTCCTGTGCGGTCAGCGTCCGCGTATGGTCCGGAAAGACGGGACGTGTGAGTTGGGGCATCTCAAACGGGGCACGGATGGGTGCCAGGGTGTCGGGCATACAGGCTGCGCCCACCTGGTCGGCAGTCGGGATGACAGCCCGGGTCTGTGCAGGCAACGGGAGGCAGGCTCCTGCCCACAGACAGGCGGCAACTGCCATCGCCCGCAACGCACGCATCGGCGTACGGAAAGGGATTGTCGGTTTCATGTTTTCGATAGTTTTATGCAACTGTCGCAAGCTCCAGTTGTGGTTAACAATTCAGTAGAGAATAATTTTGACGGGACAAAAGTAGGCAACTGCGGGAGAAGATGCAACTTTCGTGACCCGTATATACACAGACGACGCAGGATGAGCGGTCATGTTCACCCTGCGTCGTCTTCTTTTCCCGTTCCGGGCTACGGACAGCTTACTTCAACAGGCTATCCAGGTACTTATAGAACTCGGGATCTTCGCCGACAACGACTTTGGCAATCTTGCCTTCCTTGTCGAGCACAATCTTGGTGGGATAGCCTTCGATGGCATACATCACGCTGATGTCCGGGTCGCCGGCATTGCGTACATGAATCCACGGGAGTGCATGGGTCTCGACGGCAGCCTTCCAGGAGTCTTCGGTGTCATTGCAGTCGATGCCGACAATCTCCAGCTTGTTCTTGTACTTCTCATAGTACTTCTTCATGTCGGGCATGCCCTTGATGCACCATCCGCACCAGCTTCCCCAGAAGTCGAGCACGACATACTTGTTGCCGCGCAACGAAGAGAGCGTAAAGTCCTTGCCGTTGATATCCTTCAGGGTGAAGTCGGGAGCTTCGGCGCCCTCCTTGATTTTCTCTTTGGCGGCTTCGCGTGCCATCGCCTTGTCATTGTTCGTCTTCATGACGTCATAGAGGGACGACAAGACACCCGTACGTACCGGTTCGGCGATTGCGCCCAGCAGTTCATGGATGCTCTTTACCGAACGTACGTTGAGCAACGCCAACAGGGCTGCATCCTGGTCGGCATGTTGCTTCACGAAGTCCACATGGATTTGCTCCATCTCGTCCTGCCATCCTTCCACCGGAGCATAAGCCTGCATGATGGAGTCGCGTCCTACGCCCTGCTTGCCCATATCCCTGCACAGCTTGCTCACGGAGTCAATCTTGGCTTCATAAGGCTTCAACTGAGTCAGCAGGGTATTGTAAGCTTCATAGACGGGGGAACCGCCCAGTGTATAGTTATCCAGCGTTCCGGTCAGCGTCAGGGGAGCACCCGGAACAAGAATAAAGTTGACACCCTTCATCATTACCGGACGAATCTTGCCATCGGCATCGGGCACCGGGGTCTTCCACGGACGGATGGTGACACCCTTCACCACGCTGTCGCCCACATTGACGACGAACTTGCCTTGCGGAGCGGCAATCGTATCCATCTTTACATCGTCCTGGCTGCGTGAACCGAACGGGTAGGAATAGACGATGATGCTGTCGGCATCCAGGTCGGTCAGTTCACCACTGATCTCATCGTGTTGGGGAGCTGCACAGGCTGCGAGCAGGCATCCTCCCATCAAATAGCTGAATAATCGTTGCATGGTTGCTTCATGTTTTATTTTTGCGGCTGTAAAGGAACAAAAAAATATGACACCTCAAAGCATTTTAAAGTACGTTTTTTCTTTCCATCGCGTCCCTGGCGTACATCCACCGCATCAAAGTAAGGGACAGACCCGACCAAACCGCCACTTAGACAGACCTAAGTATTATACTTTGGCACCCTAAGTATAATACTTAGGCTGGCTAAGTATAATACTTTGGTCTGTATAAGCCCGGCTTGTTCCAGGTCTGTCCCTGTGTTGGAAGAGGGACAAGTCCCTCCGTCCGTCCAATCTCCTGCGGGTTTTATGCCTCGCGGCGGATGTAGTCGATAATCCACTCGCCCACTTCCTTCGTGCCGTATCGGGCTCCTCCTTCCACCTGGATTTCGGGTGTGCGCACGTTGGCATCCAGGGAAGCATCGACGGCACGGCGGATGAGCGCGCCTTCTTCCTTCCGGTCAAAATACTCAAAGAGCATCGCCACCGAAAGGATTTGTGCCACCGGATTGGCAATGTTCAGTCCGGCTGCCTGCGGCCACGAGCCGTGGATGGGTTCAAAGACCGGTGTGCTCTCTCCGGTCGATGCCGACGGCAAGAGCCCCATTGAACCGCTGATAACGGAGCCTTCATCGGTCAGGATGTCGCCGAAGGTGTTCTCCGTCACCATCACGTCAAAGAAGGTCGGCTCCTGAATCATGCGCATGGCGGCATTGTCGACATACATGTAGTCCGTGGTCACTTCAGGATAGGCGGGTGCCATCTCCTGGGCTATCTGACGCCACAGACGGGAGGATGCCAGCACGTTCGCCTTGTCGACCACGGTGAGGTGACGGCGGCGTTTCATGGCATACTCAAAGCCGACTTTCAGGATGCGTTCAATCTCGGGACGGGTGTAGTAGTTCGTATCGTAGGCTTTGTCATTGTCCTGATACTTCTCACCGAAGTACATGCCTCCGGTGAGCTCGCGGATGCAGATGAAGTCGGCTCCCTCGACCAGCTCCTTGCGCAAGGGCGATTTGTGGAGCAGGCACTTGAACGTCTGCACGGGACGGATGTTGGCGAAAAGCCCCAGCTTCTTGCGCATTGCCAGCAGCCCCTGTTCCGGACGAACCTTCGCCGTGGGGTCATTGTCGAACTTCGGGTGTCCGACAGCAGAGAAGAGCACGGCATCGGCACGCCGGCACGCCTCGTAGGTCGCCTCGGGGAAGGGGTCGCCCACCTTGTCGATGGCATCGGCTCCACAGAGTGCATATTCATAGTTCACGCTGTGCCCGAACTTCTCGCACACGGCTGTCATCACGTTCACACCCTGCACGGATATCTCAGGGCCAATGCCGTCGCCGGCCAATACTGCTATTTTAAATTCCATACTGTTGTAAGTTTGTGAGTGTTTTGGATTGCAAAAATACGTATTATTTCAGTTCAACTCATTCCCTGGTCCCCTTCAATCAGGTTCAGCATCTTGACCGTCGCCTTGATGGCAGCTTCCGTCTGGTCGGCATCAAAACCACGGGTACGGAACACCTTGCCGTTGTAGCTCCAGGTGATGACTGTCTGCACAAAGGCATCGGTCCGTCCGCCGGGCGGGATGCTGACGGCATAGTTGGTCAACATGGGGAAGGTGCGTCCCAGCGTTACCTTATATATCTTGCGCAAGGCACGCACAAAGGCGTCATACTGTCCGTCTCCGCTGGAGCTCTCTTCGTATTCGCGTCCGTCGATTTCCATCTTGATGGTCGCCATCGGCTTCAGCCCGTAGGCGAGGTTGACGATGTAGCTCTTCAGCTTCACGCGGTCGCCCTTCACGCCGTGCTTCAGCACATCGCTCACGATGTAGGGCAGGTCCTCCTGTGTGACCAGCTCCTTCTTGTCGCCCAGCTCGATGATGCGTTCCGTCACCTTGCGCATCGACTCTTCGTCCAGCTCCAGTCCCAGGTCTTCGAGGTTCTTGCGGATGTTCGCCTTGCCGCTGGTCTTGCCCAGGGCATATTCGCGCTTGCGTCCGAAACGCTCGGGCAGAAGGTCGTTGCAGTAGAGGTTGTTCTTGTTGTCGCCGTCGGCATGTACGCCTGCCACCTGCGTGAAGACGTTCTCGCCGACGATGGGCTGGTTGGGCGGGATGGAGATGCCGGAGTATGACTCCACCACTCGGCTCACATCGTTGAGCTTCTCTTCATGGATGTTCGTGACAGCACTGAAATGGTCCTTCAGAATCGCCTGCACGCTGGCAAGGGGCGCATTGCCTGCCCGCTCGCCCAGTCCGTTGATGGTCGTGTGGAGTCCCTTGGCACCGCTCAGGACGGCAGCCAGCACATTGCTCACCGCCAGGTCATAGTCGTTGTGCGCGTGAAAGTCGAAGTGCAGGTCGGGGTAACGCTTCTTCATCTTGCGGAAATACTCGATGACCTGCAAGGGGTTGAGAATGCCCAACGTGTCGGGCAGCATGTAGCGGCGGATGCTGGTCCCGGTCAGTCCGTCCATCAGCTGGAACACATAGTCGGGCGAATCCTTCATGCCGTTGCTCCAGTCCTCCAGGTAGATGTTGACGGCGATGCCCATCTCGTCCGCCATACGGACCACGGCACGGATGTCGGCAATGTGCTCTTCGGGTGTCTTGCCCAACTGCCCGAGGCAATGCTTGAGCGACCCCTTGGTGAGCAGGTTGATGACCTTTCCACCTGCCTGACGAATCCAACGCAACGACGTCCCGCCATCGACAAAGCCCAACACCTCCACCCGGTCCAGCATGCCGTGGCGTGCCGCCCACTCGCAAATGCCATGCACGGCTTTCATCTCGCCGTCAGACACCCGGGCGGAAGCCACCTCGATGCGGTCCACCTTCACTTCCTCAAGCAACAGCCGCGCAATCATCAGTTTCTCATGGGGCATGAACGATACGCCGCTGGTCTGTTCGCCGTCGCGCAGCGTCGTGTCCATGATTTCTATTTGAGGATGATTTTCCATGTATGTCGGTTTACTGTTTCTTCTCCCACGCTTCAATCTTGTCCCGGCTCTCCACCAGGAAGTCGATGTCGTCCAAGCCGTTCATCAGGCAATGCTTCTTGTAGGCATTGATTTCAAACGATTCGCTCTTGCCCGTCGCCCGATTGGTGATGGTCTGCGCGGGAAGGTCGACCACGACTTCCGTCTTCGGGTCGGCATAGATGCTGTCGAACAGCTCCTTCAGGAAGGGTTCGCTCACGACTACGGGGAGGACGAAATTGTTCAGCTCGTTGTTCTTGTGGATGTCGGCAAAGAAGCTCGAAACGACCACGCGGAAGCCATAGTCGGCAATGGCCCAGGCTGCATGCTCGCGGCTGGAACCGGAACCGAAGTTCTTGCCTGCCACGAGGATTTGTCCGCCGTAGGTCGGGTCGTTCAACACAAAGTCGGGGTTGGGAGTGCCGTCGGCACGGTAACGCCAGTCGCGGAAGAGGTTGTCGCCGAACCCTTCGCGCGTCGTGGCTTTGAGGAAACGTGCGGGGATAATCTGGTCGGTATCGACATTCTCCAACGGAAGGGGCACGCACGTGCTGGTGATGATATTGAATTTCTGTTTCATTGTTGTATACTTTTAAATGACCGATTGGGGACTTGGGCTAAAGCAGTTCGCGCGGGTCGGTGATGACACCGGTCACTGCGGCTGCGGCTGCCACCAGCGGACTGGCAAGCAACGTCCGCGAACCGGGACCCTGCCGTCCCTCGAAGTTACGGTTGCTGGTCGACACGGCATATTTCCCTGCCGGAATCTTGTCGTCGTTCATGGCGAGACAGGCGGAACAGCCCGGCTGACGGATGGCAAAGCCTGCCTCCTCGAGCACCCGGTCAAGTCCTTCCTCGCGTATCTGCTCAGCCACCATCCACGAACCGGGCACCAGCCACGCCGTGATGTGTGCCGCCTTGTGCCGGCCTTTCACCAACGAGGCAAACGCACGGAAGTCCTCGATGCGTCCGTTGGTGCAGGCTCCCAGGAAGACGTAGTCGACCGGCTTGCCCAACAGCTGTTCACCGGGTTGGAAGCCCATGTAGTGCATCGACTTCTCGAACGAAGCCTTCTCCACCTCGCTCATCGTGTCGGTCGTGGGGATGTGGCCGGTGATGCCCATGCCCATGCCGGGGTTGGTCCCGTAGGTAATCATCGGCTCGATGTCCGCCGCATCAAAGCGCACCTCCTTGTCAAACACGGCATCCTCATCGCTCTTCAGCGTCCGCCAGTAGGCCAGCGCCTTGTCCCAGTCGGCACCCTTCGGCGCATATTCACGTCCGCGGATGTAGGCGAACGTCGTCTCGTCGGGAGCGACCATGCCGCCCCGTGCTCCCATCTCGATGGAGAGGTTGCACAGCGTGAGGCGTCCCTCCATCGTCAGGCTGCGCACCGCCTCGCCGGCATACTCCACAAAGTAGCCGGTAGCTCCGCTGGTGGTCATCCGGGACATCATGTAGAGTGCCAGGTCCTTTGCCGTGACACCCCGTCCCAGGCGTCCATCGACGGTGATGCGCATGGTCTTGGGACGTGTCTGGAGGATGCACTGCGAGGCGAGCACCATCTCGACCTCACTCGTCCCAATGCCGAATGCCACGGCTCCCATGGCTCCGTGCGTCGAGGTATGGGAGTCTCCACAGACGATGGTCATGCCGGGCAGGGTGAGTCCGCGTTCCGGACCGACGACGTGGATGATGCCGTTCTTGGGATTCATCATGCCGAAGTGTGTCAGCCCGAAGTCTGCGGCATTCTTTGCCAGCGTGTCCACCTGGGTACGCGACACGGGGTCCTCGATGGGCTTGTCCTGGTCATGCGTCGGCGTGTTATGGTCGGGCATGCAATAGATGCGTTCGGGACGGAAAGGTTTCAGACCGCGTGCCCGCAACCCGGCAAAGGCCTGCGGACTGGTCACCTCGTGACAGTACAAGCGGTCGATGTATAACTGTGTGGGACCGTCGGCAACTTGTTGCACCACGTGTGCGTCCCAGATTTTGTCGAATAATGTATTCATTGAGGTATGTTTGTAGGGGGACGCACAAGCGGTGCGTCCGGTTCTTGAAAATCCTAGTGTTTGAACTTGTTGATACAGTCGATGTAAGCCTCTACCGAAGCCGCCACGATGTCGGTGTTCGCACCGAAGCCGTAGTAGACGTGTCCATCATACTCCACCTGCATGTGCACCTTGCCCACATCGTCGCTGCCCTTGCTGATAGCTTGGATGGTGAACTCCTTCAGCACCATCTGGCGGTCGATGATTTTCTTCAGTGCACGGATGGCGGCGTCTACCGGACCGTTGCCCGTAGCGGCAGCTTCAAATTTCTCTCCGGAGATGTTCACCCCGAGGCTTGCCACGGAGCGTACTCCCACGCCACTCGTCACCTGGAGGTATTCCAACTTGATGCGGTGGTTCTCCGAACGATCGGCCCCTGCCAGCATGAGCACATCGTCGTCGTTGATTTCCTTCTTCTTGTCCGCCAGCTTCAGGAAGGCGTCATACACCTTGTCGAGCTTCTCGGGTGCCAGCTCCACGCCCATCACCTGCAGACGGTGTTTCAAGGCAGCACGTCCGCTGCGGGCGGTGAGCACGATGGCATTGTCGTCGATGCCCACATCCTTGGGGTCGATAATCTCGTAGGTCTGCACGTTCTTCAGCACACCGTCCTGGTGGATACCCGACGAGTGTGCGAAGGCGTTGCGTCCGACAATCGCCTTGTTGGGCTGCACGGGCATGTTCATCAGGCTGGAGACCATGCGGCTCGTGGGGTATATCTTCTGGGTGTTGATGTTGGTCTCGATGTCGATGTCCTTGTGGCACTTCACAATCATGGCAATCTCCTCGAGCGAAGTGTTTCCGGCACGCTCGCCGATACCGTTGATGGTCACCTCCACCTGACGTGCCCCGTTGAGCACACCGCTGATGGTGTTGGCAGTCGCCATGCCGAGGTCGTTGTGACAGTGTGTGGAGAGGATGGCGCGGTCGATGCCGTCGACATGCTCCATGAGGTACTTGATTTTTTCACCATACTCGCCCGGCAGACAGTAACCCGTCGTATCGGGGATGTTGACCACCGTAGCACCTGCCTTGATGACCGCCTCCACCACCCGGGCGAGGTATTCGTTCTCCGTCCGTCCGGCATCCTCGGCATAGAACTCCACATCGTCGACGAAACGGCGTGCATACTTCACGGCAGCCACCGCACGCTCGATGATTTCTTCCCGGTTGGAGTTGAACTTGTAACGGATGTGTGAGTCGGACGTGCCGATGCCGGTGTGGATACGCTTGCGCTTGGCGTACTTCAGCGCCTCGGCAGCCACGTCGATGTCCTTCTCCACCGCACGGGTCAGCGCACAGATGGTGGGCCAGGTCACTGCCTTGGAGATTTCCACCACTGAATTGAAGTCTCCGGGACTGGAGATGGGGAATCCTGCCTCGATGATATCCACTCCCAGTGCTTCCAACTGGCGTGCCACCTGAATCTTTTCCACGGTGTTCAACTGACAGCCGGGCACCTGTTCACCATCGCGAAGGGTGGTATCGAAAATAAAAAGTCTGTCACTCATAGTGTATTTGTTTTTTTAAGTTTCGCACAGCTCACAAAATCAAAAAGCCTTTCGCACCCGGAAGTGAGAAAGGCTTTCATGTATCTTCATCGTCATACACGATTCTAAGCGCAACACCCACTTCCGCCGACCTTCGCCAGTAGAATAATGGAAATGTTCAGACCTAGAATATGCAGACTGTTCTGTATCATACTTTTTTCGTTTTACGGATGCAAAAGTAACGGTTTATTTGATATATCAAAAATAATATGTTACTTTTTTATCGCATTTTCTTTAATTCTGTCAGAACGTATTGTTTTTTCACCAGCATTCCCTTCCCTTCTGACAAAATGTCAAACGAATCGCTTCACAGGTCGCATGCTCGCACCAAAATACGATTGGGTGGATTCCGAGGCCCTTCTCAGGCTATTCGCAAAATACACCTTGCTATCGATTCGCCGGAAAAGGTATCCTGATGGAACATCCGGAAGGCATCCGGCTTTCACGCGAACAGCCCCCGCTCCCAATCCAACGCATTTTATTACCTTCCAATTTGTTGACACGGCACTCCTTCCAGCGAACGAAATCCGGTGTTTTTGCGTTTCATTTTCCAAAGATTTGACTTCCGCGGACGAAACAATCGTGTTTGGCAGGTGAAACTATATTGTTTGACGCCTCAAACTATATTGTTTGGCGCGCGAAACAATATTGTTCCGGGCACGTTTTGTCTGTTTTTCGAAAATGAAATGTATAGTTTTCTAAAATCAAAGGCTTTTTCCGTGCGTTTCGTTTGCAATCATTCACGTTTCGTCTCCAGATTATCGGATTTTTGAAAAGTACGCGTTAGCTGAAAAGGACGATTGAACGAAATCTGTCAAGCAGAAGAAGGGAAATGATTACTTTTTGGTAAAAGGGTAAACACAGGCTGCCCTTCCGCAAAAAAGATTCGGGGAGAGGGTATCCATTTGTCCGTACGGAGTGTTTTATGAGTAAACATCCGAAAATTTTTAATCTTTAAACACTACCGATATGCAATTAATTTTTAGAAAGAGGAGGAAACGGCTACACGTCCGTCTGCTGACGTGGGTCTGCCTCATCCTGTTCCAGGCAGCAGCCTACGGACAGTCTCTCGACCAGGGGAATCCCATCACCTATTCTTGTAAAGACGAAAACCTGGCTGATGCCCTCCGTCAGTTGGAACGCCTGTCGAACTTCTACCGTCTGCAATTCACGTACGAGGATGTGGCAGACTACCGGACCAGCCTTGCGCTGAACAAAGCCACCATGAGCGAAGCGCTGCAGGCAGCCCTGCAAGGGACGGAGCTGAAATTCGACGTGGATGGACGGTTTATCCAGGTATTCCGGAAGCAACCGCCCAAGGCGGGACAGGAGAACGCCGTGAGCGGTACGGTCGTCGATGAGACGGGTACACCCATGGTGGGAGTTGCCATCCGCAGACAGGGCAGCAAGGACGGGGTTGTCACCGACCTCGACGGACACTTCACCCTGCCGCTCCCCACAGGACAAGCCATCCTGGAAGCGACGTTCATCGGCAAAAAGACCGTGACGCGCAAGGTGCGCCGGGGCGAAGAGGTGAAACTGGTCCTGGAGGATGACTCCCAACTGATGGACGAGGTGGTCGTCACCGGATACCAACAGCTGGACCGCCGCCACCTGACCAGCGCGGTAACTTCCGTCAAGATGGACGACATACGGGTGCTCGGTACCAGCAATCTGTCGCAAATGCTGGAAGGGAAGATTCCGGACATGATTGTCAGCACCAACAGCAGCGACATCAACGCCACTCCCCGGCTGCGCATCCGGGGCACGTCGACCATCATCGGAAACCGGGAACCGCTGTGGGTGGTCGACGGCATCATCGTGACAGACCCGGTGGAACTCTCGCCCGACGTACTCAACGACCCGGACTATGTGAACCGTATCGGTAATGCCATCTCGGGCATCAACCCGCAGGACATCGAACGCCTCGACGTCCTCAAGGATGCCGCTGCCACGGCACTCTATGGAACGAAAGCCGCCAACGGCGTCATCGTCATCACAACCAAGAAAGGACGGGTCGGAAAGCCGACGGTGTCCTACAGCGGACAGGCGACCTTCCGCCGTCGGCCCTACTACAGCGACCCACGCATCGACCTGATGAACTCCAGGGAACGCATCGGGTTCTCGCAACACCTCGTCGACATCCACTACGACTATCCGTCGAACATACCTCTCGTCGGCTATGAGGCAGCCCTGAAGAAACTCTACAACAGGAACTACACGGAAGAGGAGTTCCAGGCTGAGGTGGCACGCCTGCAGACGATGAACACCGACTGGTTTGACATCCTGACGCACAACTCCTTCTCCCAGAACCACAACGTGAGCATCTCCGGCGGTTCCAACAACATCCGCTACTATGGCTCGGTGGGATATACCGACGAAAACGATGTCGTGAAGGGAACGACCAACCGACGCTATACGGGGAACATCAAGCTGAACATGGTGCTCAGCCCCAAGTTTCAGGCAGAGTTCAGCCTGAGCGGATACCAGAACGACAAGAAGTATCCCCAGACGAGCCTCAACCCCATCGATTATGCCTACAACACCAGCCGCGCCATCCCGGCATACAACGAGGATGGCTCGTACGCCTTCTACAAGAAGCCTGCCAGTGACACCAGCTACATGGACTTCAACATCCTGAACGAGCTGACCAACAGCGGACAGAGCCAGAGCACCAACGGACTGACCGCCACCCTGAACCTGCGCTACGACGTGACCGACTGGGCATTCATCAACGCCATCCTGTCCGGGACGACCACACGCTCCGGTCTGGAAGGCTATTGGGGTGAACGCTCGTTCCACGTGGCAGCCTTGCGCAAGTGTGAGTATGGAGAAGTGCCGCCCAAAGACCGGAGCGAACTGCCCTACGGCGGAGAGCTGAACACACAATCCACCTCCAACAAGAGTTACACCGCCCGTCTGCAAGGCAACATCAGCAAGACACTCGGCAGTGACGGACAGCATTACCTGAACATCGCCCTGGGCGCTGAGGCACAGTCCTCCCACTACAACTCCTACGCCAACACGGAACGGGGTTACTATCCCGACCGTGGACGCAGCTTCGTGGAAAATCTCACCAATGACTACCAGCAATACAATGCCTGGCTGCTGGGAAACCATCCCACCATCACAGACAACCGCACGAACTTGCTGGCAGCCTATGCGACAGCATCCTACAGTTTTCGCAACTTTTTCACCGTGAATGCCAATGCACGGTACGACGGCTCCAACCAGTTCGGCAGCCGGAGCAACGAGAAGCTGCTCCCGGTGTGGTCCGTGTCCGGCATGGTCGACCTGAGCGAAGTCTTTCCCCTGAAGAAAGCGTGGGACCAGATAGACGGCCTCACCTTCAAAGCCTCCTACGGCGAACAGGGAAACATGCTCAACGGACAAAGCCCCGAACCCATCCTGAAGAAAGGTTCCATGAACTCCTATTACAACGAACTGACCTCGACCATCTCGACTTTCGCCAACCCGGACCTGCGGTGGGAAAAGACGCGTACGGTCAACCTCTCGCTTGAAGGCTCCTTCTTCCGGAACCGCGTACAGCTGCAATTCGAGTATTACCACAAGCGTACGGGCGATGCCTTCATGAACAAGGTGATTTCCGATGTCAACGGCTTTGACTCCTACGTCATCAACTCCGGCACGATGGTGAACCGCGGCTACAACTTCAATGCAACCTTCGTTCCTGTCCGCACCCCGTCGTTCAACTGGATTCTGTCAGGCTCCCTCTCCCACGTGACCAATGAGATGCTGACGGCTCCGGGCTCCCAAGCCTATACGCTGGATTCGTTCCTCTCCGGCGAAGCTGTCGTCAAGGGATATGCCATCGGCACCTTCTGGTCTTACCGCTTCCTGGGACTGAATCCTCTGAACGGAGGTCCGTTGTTCGATGACGGAGAAGAGCGCATCAGCGAGCTGGAAACCATGTCGCCCTATGAGACCTATACGACCATCCTGGAACCCTCCGGTCCACGCGAGCCGACAGTCACCGGCAGCATCAACAACACCTTCACCTACAAAGCCTGGCGTCTGAATGTCGGGCTGTATTACAGCATGGGCGCCAAGACCCGCCTGTTCCGTGTGTTTGACAACTATGTCAACGGCTACTCATCGGAGAAGAACATGAACCGCGTCTTGCTGTCCGCCTGGCAGAAACCCGGCGATGAAGCGTACACACAGATTCCCGCCGTCATGGGCAAGGCATCCAACGGCTACTACGACTACTGGCGTCACTGGAGCTCGCTGTATTCCGGCGCCCGGTTCCATGAAGTGCCCTGGGACATGTATGACTACTCCAATGCCCGTGTGGCAAGCGGCAACTACCTGAAAGTACAAAGTCTCTCGCTGACCTACGAACTGCCCAAACGTGTCCTTGATGCCTGGAAGATGCAGCGCGTCGCCCTGACACTGGAGGCCACCAACCTCTACACCTTCTGCGACAGCCGACTGAAAGGACAGACACCGACCCAGGGCGGTTTCAGCGAAGTGCAGCTCACCGACACCCCGACCTACACGCTGGGACTCAACATCAACTTCTAACTTCTAATGACTGACCTTATGAAACACTATATCTGCTGCCTCCTGGCTCTCCTGAGCTGTGGCGCGTTCTCCGGCTGCTCCGACTTCCTGGAGGAACAGTCGCAAGACAAATATTACATCTCTTCCTATGCAGACCTGGACGAGCTACTCATCGGCGACTGCTACCTCCGGACCAAAGCGTCCCAACCCCTCGCCTCGTCGCCCGACATCGGCTACTTCCTGCCGTATATCTGTGACGAAATCGAAGAGCAGAACGGCACCTTCTCGCAGACATTCGACGACCATGAATCCATCTTCGGCTACTTCACCTGGCAGGACCGTGTGGGTGCGACGGAAGATGATTCCGGCTTCAAATCGGAAAATGGTACGTGGAAAGAGACCTACCGCCTTATCAACGTAGCCAATAACATCATCAACGAAGTACCCAAGATTCCCCAGGCAACCGCACAGGAGAAAGCCGGCGCCCTCCGCGTCAACGGTGAAGCACACTTCCTGCGTGCCTTGTACTACTTCTGGCTAGTCAACCTCTACGCCAAGCCTTATCAACCCTCTTCCGCCCGAACGGACCTGGGAGTCCCCATCAAAGTATTCCCGGAAGTGAAGGACCAACGCTTCCGCCGCAACACCGTGCAAGAAGTCTACGACCAGATACTTGCCGACCTGCAGGTGGCTGAAAGCAGCCTGAACCAGTCAGAACCCCGCAAGACCATCTACCGGGCAGACAGCACGGCGGTCAACCTGTTGCTGAGCCGTGTCTACCTCTACATGCAACGGTGGGAAGATGCCAGCCGCTACGCCGACAAAGTCCTCCGGGCGCCCCACACCCAACTGGAGAACCTGAATACAGCCGAAGAAGCCTTCCTGCGCAAAGACAATCCGGAAGTCCTCTTCTCCATGGGCGGCTCGGACGTGACCTGCACCATGTGCAACAGCTGGAAGAGCTTCCGCGTGTCGCATGACCTCTACCAAACGTATGCCGACGAAGACCTGCGCAAGACGCAGTGGTGGTGGACGTATGAAGACTTCGTGGGTGACATCAAACCGAAAATGCCCTACAAGGCAACCGTTGAAACGACAAGTCAGGAATACTACTATTACGGCTACAACTGGGCTTCAAATGGAGCCTTGGCAGAAGTGTCCGACCGCTTCCTGTTCCGCACCGCCGAAGCTTATCTGAACAAGGCGGAAGCAGAAGCCTACCTGGGACACGACGGCATCGCCCGAGACATCATCAACCGGTTGCGCATGAACCGTTACCAGACAGGCAGCGACTACCAGCTGACAGAGAGTGGCGACAAGCTGATTGAAGCCATCCGCGACGAACGCCGCCGGGAACTGGCACTGGAGGGGCATCGCTGGTTCGACCTGCGCCGCTATGCCGTGTGCGCCGTGCATCCCCAATCGAAAGAAATCGTGCATGAATACACACTGTTCGAGAGCCGCAACTCCACCACCATGACAGAACGGCGACGCTATGTGCTGAAGGCGAATGACCCCGCCTACACCCTGCCTATCCCCAACGAGGTGCTGGAGTTCAATACCGGTATGCAGAACAACGAACATCCCCGTCGTGACTACACACTCATCCCTATCCATTAACCCTAGAAGACAATCCGTATGAAACCATATACCTTCTACTTGGCCGGTCTGCTGACCCTGGGAGCATTGGGCTCCTGCAGCGACGACGACGTCCTCTCCGGAGAGACCGACCCCCGCAGCTCCTATTTTATGCCCGACGAGCAAGATACCAGCGCCGAAGCTGAACTCCGCAGGCAGTTCTTTGCCAAGGAGGGGAGCTACCTGCTCTTCAACGACACCCTGCGCTACGAACCGTTGGGCGTCGACCGCTACGGAGAGACGCAATACCTCCTCGAAAAGCTTGACCTGGACTATGTCATCGGCGGTGTGCGTTCCTCCAAGAAGTATCACTTCGTGTTCCTGAACACCGACCGTGAAAAGCAGGATGCAGTCAAATTCCTGCAAGCCTATGTACTTCCCCACCTCAGCACCCGGCTACGCCCCTACTCCTGGTTTGTCCTGAAGACACTGACGGAAGAGTTTTTGAATGACTTGACCGAGCTGAAGACTTTTGCCGGAGAAAGGACCATTGCCATTGCCGTGGGAGACATCTCAATCGCCACGGACGAAGACAAGCTGTCCCTGTCCCGGGAAATCATGACAACCGTCATGGGCAACATCCTCTCGGGCGTCGACAAGCCCATGACTCCGTTCTATGAACCGGGCAACGGACTCTACGGAAATTACTTCGACTATGAGACCGACGAGGACAATATGGAGACCCTGTTGCAACACGGTTTCCTCGTACGTGGACTCAGCATCTGGAGCAATGCTGAAGCCAACGGGATTTATCCCAAGCAGGTACAGGATGTGACCTCCTACGTCAAGCTCTGCCTGAGTTCCACCCCCGAAGAAGTGCACCGACAGTATGCCGACTATCCTTTGGTTCTGAAAAAGTTTGAGATTATCAACACACTCATTTATCAATTGGGATACATCCCTGAATAATTTATCACCCGATTATGAAACTAGTACAAATCAGTTGTCTCTGCCTGGCTGCTCTGCTTGCAGCCTGTCAGGACGACAAGGAAGAATACCTGCCGAATGTAAAGCCTGAGGCTTCCGGCACTTTTGTGGACTCTCGGGACCAATATGAATACCACTGGGTACGCTTCGACGGACTCGATTGGACCGTAGAGAATGCACACTATGATACCGGGGAAGGCTCCTGCTTCATCTATCCGGAGATTCACGGAAGTTCGGTGACCTATTCGGAAGCCAACCTCCCCAAGTACGGTTACCTGTATACCTTTGAAGGAGCTAAAAAAGCTGCTCCGGAAGGATGGCGTCTCCCGACGGATGAAGACTGGAACCGCTTGGAGGCAGCCCTGGGCTCCTCCTCCGATAAACTCCAGCAATACGGTTGGAGAGGCGCAGCCGGACTCGCCATGCAACAGGATGAGGCCGACAGTGGACTCAACCTCCTCATGGGCGGCTATTACAACACCTATTTCGATGCCAACGGAGATGGCGCGAACTACCGCCATATAGGCAGCTTCGGCTATTTCTGGAGTCAGACGAAGGATACCAGTAAGGAGGGCGAATACTACTTCTACCGCAAGGTAATGTACGACCGTCCGCAAGTTTACCGAGAAAGTATCAATATCCAGAATTACTACCTGAGCGTCCGTTTCGTACGCGACGCGCAATAAAAACCATCATGAACAAAAAAATCCATGCAGGCCTGCTGGGCGGACTGCTGAGTCTCTCCGCCCTCCATGCCCAAGAAACGACATTCGTGGTAGAGGGCAATATCGCGAATCTGCCCGACGGGGTGGAGGTATCCATTCTTACTGGAGAGACAATGCCCAGCAAGACTCTTGCCACAACCACGGCAAAGGACGGACATTTCCGTCTGACGGGTGCCATCGACCGTCCCCAGCTATGCACGCTCATCACCAACAACCTGAAACAGACAGAGCAACGAGGATGGAGCAACGACTCCATCCAGTGGAGCTACACCTCCTTCTTCCTGACTGCCCCGGAACAGCAGGTCCGGGCGGAACGCTATCCGTATGCCGGTGAGAAGAACTACGACTTCACGTTTGACATCGTGGGTGGAAAGCCACAAGCCGACTTCACAGCCTACCAGCGCTTGCTGGCCAACTACCGTCCGGAGGAAGAAGAACAGGCACAATGGGAGTTCATCCGTACGAACCCGACCTCGCTAATCGCCGTCTACCTGGCCAACCAACTGCTGGAACGGGGATATAAGCTCACCACGGAGCAGGTGGATTACCTGGCTGCACACATCCGTGTTCCGGAAGCACCGGAACGGATGAGAGAGTTCAACGAAAAGCTGCAATATGCCCGGCATACCACCCGGGGTGCAGCATTAGTCAATCTGGACCTGACCGACCTGCAAGGCAAGACGACGACTCTGAAAGACATTCTCCCCAAGGGGAAATGGGTCATCGTGGATTTCTGGGCATCATGGTGCGGCATGTGTCTGGCTGCCATGCCCGAGCTGCGGGAAGTGGAGCGACAGTATGCCGACCGGGGATTGACAGTCCTCGCCGTCTCCTGTGATGAAAAAGAGGCAGCATGGCGCAATGCAGTTGCCAAAAAGCACATGCCCTGGCAACAGTACCGCCTCACCAAACAGGGATTCGATGACTTCTTCCACAAGTATCAGGTCGGGAACGGCGTGCCCTACCTGCTCTTCATCGCCCCCGACGGAAAGGTGGTACAGGCAGCCTCCAACCCGCAGGACATCGAACGCCTGCTCAGCGAGCACATCCACTAAACTCAGAACAGAATCTTATCACATAAACTTATGAGAAATAAAAAGTTATTAGGCGCAGCAGCCTGCATCGGACTGCTGACCTGGACAGGGTGCCAATCGTCCAAAGGATACATCCTTGAAGGCACCGTAGACAATGCCGCCGACGGCGACACCGTAGAACTACTCTACTTTGATGGCATGCAACCACAAGTTCTGCAAACCACATTCGTCAAGGAAGGGAAGTTCGTACTGGAAGGAAAACAGGATACGGCTGCCATGCGCTACCTGTCCTATCGTCCGATAAAGGGAGAAGGCACGTCCGTGGAACTCGTGTTGGAAAATGCCCGACTCAGCGTCCATCTTACTCCGGGCACCTATCAATATGACATCAAGGGGTCTCCTGCCAATGAACGGTGGGCAGCCTTCCACAACGAAGACGAGCAGCTCTGCGGACAATCCATGGACATCTACCATGCCTTGCAAGACTCGACACTGACACCTGACAAACGTGCCGAACTGGAACAGCAGGACCGGGACCTGTCCGCCAAGATAGAACAGCTCCGCATCGACTTCGCACGGAAGGAGATTCAGACAGCAGCCGGTGCCTATACGCTGCAAATGTTCGGCGACCGCTTCCCGGATACCACCGTCGTGAACCTCATCGGTCAAGTCCCTCCCATGTACATGACGGCAGAACTACAAGGCATCAAGGAACAATATGAACAGATGCAACGCACCGCTATCGGGCAACCCTTCACGGACTTCACCATGCAGACACCCAATGGAGAGAAGCTCTCCATAACCGACATTGCAAAGGCACACAAAGTAACCATGATTGACTTCTGGGCAAGCTGGTGCGGACCGTGCCGGGCAGAGATGCCTCACGTAAAAACAGCCTATGAGAAGTTCCACAACCAAGGCTTTGAAATTATAGGAGTCTCATTGGACAACAATGCCGAAGCCTGGAAGAAAGCCATCGACCAGCTCAAACTGTCCTGGCCGCAAATGTCCGACCTGAAAGGTTGGAACTGTGAAGGCGCCCGACTCTATGGGGTCAGCGCCATCCCTGCCACCGTACTTATCAAAGACGGCAAAATTGTAGCCCGTGACCTGCGGGGCGACAGTCTGATGACCCTCCTCCCCACACTTCTGAAATAAGCAACGGTTCCGAAGCTCTATAAAAACAAGACACCCACACATCGGGCAAGCCTTCCGGCAGACCTTCTGTGTGGGTGTCTTGTTGTATCTGACTGATAAGAGAGCCGTTACTCGACCACCAGGTTCACCCCCTCCTTCCGGACCTTGAATTTGCGCAAGCGGTTCAGATAGTCGACCAGCTGCTCCACATCCTCGTTGCGAGAGGCGCTGAAGTGTACCCGGTAATCCAGGTATGCCGCATTGCGGAACACGACACCCAGGTTGTACCAGCGTCCGACCTCACGCAAGATGGTCTTGAGAGGCGCATCATCAAAATAGAAGAAACCCTGCACCCACTGAGTCACTGCAAACGTGTCAACCGCATGCACATCGACCACCTGACCGGCTTCGTTCCAGCAAGCATCCTGTCCGGGTTGCAGACGCGCCGCTGCCTCATCCGTTCCGGGCTGCATCACTTCCACACTACCTTTGACCAGCGACACATGTGCCTCCTCGTCCCGGTAATTCCGGAAGTTGAATTCCGTACCCAGCACACGCACCTTCAGTCGGTCCGTCTCCACATAGAACGGTGCACGTTCATCGTGTGCCACCTTGAAGAAGGCCTCTCCGTGCAAGACTACCCGACGCTCCTGCTCCGTAAATGCTGACGGGAACTCGATGGTGCTCTCGGCATTCAGCCATACCTCCGAACCATCGGGGAGAATCACCTTAAAGTCCATTCCCCGGGGAGTGGACAGCTTCTGCAAGGTCCCGGTTTGCTCCCGAAGCCTTCCTGCCGTTCCAGCTTCTTCCTTCGACAGCTCATCGGCTGATGCCGCCAGTCGGTAAGACAACGAATCGTGTCCCGTCAAGTCCACCACTCCGTCAGCATCGTGCAGGACCACCTGTTGGGGCATCCGCTCATACTGCATGGCAACCACGTCATGTACAGCCTGCAAGCGAGGTTCTACCCAGGCATCATAGCCCATCATGCCAATCCACATTGCCGCCGCTCCAGCCAGCGCAGCCACCCATATCTGCCACGTGCGTCTTCTGGTTTCCAAACGTACAGGCTTTCTCTCGCTCCGGAACTGTTTCCAGGCAGCCTCAGCATCCGGACGGGGACGCGTATGCCTGTCGTGAGCCATGCGAGCCCACACCACGCAACGGGCTTCCTCCTCTGTCAGCTGACGCTCCGCCTCGTCTGGATCGTTTCCAACAGGCTGTGTTGTCAGTCTGCCTGCCTGTTCCTTTTTATCGTCTGTATCCATACTAATCAGATTTATCTATAAAACACCCCATTCACCGGAAGAGACACCCGGTCAGTCTGTCTTTTTCTTATTAAAAACAGCTCTTAACATTGCAAAAGCTTTGTTCATGTGCTTGTGGACCGCGCTGACACTGATGTTCAGTTCATCGCCCACCTCCTTGTATTTCCGACCTTCAAAGTAACACTGTTCAAAGATGAAACGGGTCTGACTGGTAAAGCTGTCCATAACCCGGTCAATCTCCCGCAGCCGTGCTTCCCTCTCAGCCTCATCCTCGTCCATGGCTTCCACTTTCATAGCCAGGAAATAATCCTGATACTTACCTTCTATAACCTTATGGCGCAAGTGGTTCATACAACGATTCCGTACACTCCGAAACAGGTAAGCGTCCAAGTTCTCATTACGCAACCGTTCATAGTGCACCCACAATTCGCCAAATACATCACTCACTACATCACGCGCCACCTCGGCATCTTCGACCCAATCGCACGCCGTGTAGTAGAGTCTGTCGTAATTCTTCCTGAACAAAGCCTCAAACTCTTGTTCGAAAGTATGTCTATCGTTTGATTTGTCCCGCATCGGTCAAGATTAAAGGAGGTTATAAGTTATGGGAGCAACAAATATACGTATTTCCTGAAACCGACCTGCATCCGATGCCTTGAAAAACAATCCGTCTCTTCATTTTCTTCCATTTGCCCCTTGAACTCCCTTACCCGACGGTATACTATTCCATGGACGGACCAGAGCGCAACAAGGGATACACCAGTCTGTCTGAAGGGATTGTTAAATCTGTCGAAATTCAGCAGATAATCCGTTGTTTTTGCCGTAACTTCGCCGCGCAATCATAACCAACCGACTATGAGTTTAAACATTGAACGAACCGACCGCAAACGTGTGGTCATTGTAGGTGGCGGCTTCGGTGGTCTGAAGCTTGCCAATGAGTTGCATAACTCCGGGTTCCAGGTAATCCTGATCGACCGCAACAATTACCACCAGTTCCCTCCCCTGATTTACCAGGTGGCGGCATCGGGACTGGAACCCAGCTCCATCGCGTTCCCCTTCCGGAAACTCTTCAAACGGAACAAGGATATCTATTTCCGCCTGGCGGAAGCAAGGGTCATCTGGCCCGAGAAGAAGCTGTTGCAGACTTCCATCGGCAAGGTGGAATATGACTACCTGGTGCTGGCAGCCGGCGCTACATCCAACTTCTTCGGCAACCAGGCCGTGGAACGGGAAGCCATCCCGATGAAGACACTCTCCGAGGCCATGGGCCTGCGCAATGCCTTGTTGGGCAACTTCGAACGGAGCATCACCTGCGCAACGGCTGAAGAACGCCGGGAACTGCGCACCATCGTGATTGTGGGAGGCGGTGCCACCGGTGTGGAGATTGCCGGTGCACTGGCGGAAATGAAGCGTTACATCTTCCCGAAGGATTATCCGGAGATGGACATGAGCGAGGTACGTGTCATCCTGATTGAAGCAGGCAGCCGTCTGCTGGCAGCCATGTCGCCGGTGTCGTCGGAGAAAGCCCAGAAGTTCCTGGAACAGATGGGTGTGGAGGTGAGGGTGAACACCCGCGTACTGGACTACAAGGACTACCGCGTGTGCCTCGAAGGCGGAGAGTCCATCCCGAGCCGTACGTTCATCTGGGTCAGCGGAATCCAGGCAAACATCGTGGAGAACATGCCTGCCGACTGCCTCGGCAGAGGAAGGCGAATCAAGGTTGACGCGTTCAACCGGGTGGAAGGCATGGACAACGTGTTCTGCATCGGCGATCAGGCACTCATGACAGCCGACACCCGCTATCCCAACGGACATCCGCAGCTGGCACAAGTCGCCATCCAGCAAGGACGTCTGTTGGCACGCAACCTGAAACGACTGGCTAAAGGTGAACCAATGCAACCGTTCGCCTACCGGAATCTGGGCACCATGGCGACCGTCGGACGAAACAAAGCCGTGGTGGAGCTGGGAGCGATGAAGTTCCAGGGATGGTTCGCCTGGGTGCTCTGGCTGGTCGTGCATCTGCGTTCCATCCTGGGCGTGCGCAACAAGATGAATGTGCTGCTCAACTGGATGTGGAACTACTTCACCTACGAGCATTCGTTGCGCTCCATCATCTATGCCAAGAAGGCGAAAGTGGTCATCGACCGTGAACAACGGGAAGCCACCGTACACCTGAAATAGGAAACAAAGGGGACAAGCAGACGAGGCAAATCACTCCAGACCTCATCAGCTTGTCCCCTTTCTTTATTAGTCAGCTCGTACTTATCGTCCCAGATACCAGTCGTACATACGGCGGACACCTTCCTCAATCTCGATGGTGTGGTGCCAGCCGAGGGCATGCAGCTTGCTCACGTCGGTCAGCTTGCGCAGGGTACCGTCCGGCTTCGACGCATCCCAACGGATTTCACCCTTGAAGTCCACCGTCCCGGCAATCAGCTCAGCCAACCGGCGGATGGTAATCTCCTTGCCTGTACCAATGTTGATGTGGCAGTTGCGCACCTCTTGCGAACCGGGTGCATACGTATCTGCAAAATCGACATGCTCCATCACGAAGACCGTGGCATCTGCCATCTCTTCGCTCCACAGGAACTCACGCAGCGGCGTCCCCGTTCCCCACAGCGTCACCACGCCGGGAGCTATGCCATAGTGTGCCAGCACTTCGAGTATCTCTGCGTCGGCAGCAGAACCGTCGACACCCTCCACCGGACGGAGATTCAGGTCGTGCCGTACAGCCTCCCAGTTGCCTTCCGACAGGCAATGCGCCAGGTGGATCTTCCGCACCATGGCAGGCAGCACATGGCTGTTTTCCAGATGGAAGTTGTCGTTCGGACCGTAGAGGTTGGTAGGCATCACGGCGATGTAGTTGGTCCCGTATTGCAAGTTAAAGCTCTCGCACATCTTCAGTCCGGCAATCTTGGCGATGGCATACGGCTCGTTGGTGTACTCCAGCGGTGAGGTGAGCAGGGCTTCTTCCTTGATCGGTTGCGGAGCCTCCCGCGGATAGATGCAGGTGCTGCCCAGGAAGACCAGCTTCTTCACCCCGTGACGATAGCTCTCTCCGATGACATTCTGCTGAATCTGCAGGTTCTGCCAGATAAAGTCGGCACGCTGATGCAGGTTTGCCCAGATACCTCCCACATGGGCGGCAGCCAGGATGACAGCTTCCGGCTGTTCTTCATCAAAGAAGCGGCGCACGGCAGCCCCGTCGAGCAAATCCAGCTCGGCATGAGTGCGCCCCACCAGCCGGGTATATCCTTTTTGCTTCAGGTTGTTCCAGATGGCAGAACCCACCAGCCCGCGATGTCCTGCCACGTATATCTTTGTGTTCTTATCCATTTTTACGATTTCCAATTATCCAAATCACAGGTTCGCCTTCAGGTGCAGCTTCTTCACGAAACGCATGTCATGGGCAACCATGATACGCACCAGTTCGGCAAAGGACGTCTTTTGCGGATTCCAGCCCAGGAGTGTCTTTGCCTTGGTCGGGTCACCCAACAGCTGCTCGACTTCGCAGGGACGGAAATACTTCGGGTCGACCTCCACCAGCACACGTCCGGTAGCCGTGTCGATGCCCTTCTCGTCCACCCCTTCGCCTTCCCAACGCAAGTCGATGCCGGCCTCATGGAATGCCAGGGTACAGAACTCACGCACGGTATGCATCTCACCGGTTGCAATGACAAAGTCCTCGGGAGTCTCGTGCTGGAGAATCAGCCACATGCACTCCACATAGTCCTTGGCATAGCCCCAGTCGCGGCGTGCGTCGAGGTTGCCCAGATAGAGTTTGTCCTGATGTCCCTGGGCGATGCGGGCTGCCGCCAAGGTAATCTTACGTGTGACGAAGTTCTCGCCGCGACGTTCACTCTCGTGGTTGAACAGGATGCCGTTCACGCAATACATGCCATAGCTCTCGCGGTAGTTCTTCGTTATCCAGAAACCATACTGCTTGGCCACTCCATAGGGCGAACGCGGATAGAAAGGAGTCGTCTCGCGCTGGGGAATTTCCTGCACCTTGCCGAAAAGCTCGGAAGTGGATGCCTGATAGATGCGGCAGGTTTTCTCCAGTCCGCAGATGCGCACCGCCTCCAGCAGACGCAACGTCCCGAGTGCATCTGCCTCTGCCGTATATTCAGGTACGTCAAAGCTGACTTTCACATGGCTCTGTGCAGCCAGGTTATAGATTTCATCGGGCTTCACCTGCGCAATGATGCGGATGAGCGAACTGGAGTCCGTCATGTCGCCCCAATGCAAGTTCACGAGTCGGCTTTTCTTCATGTCGCGCACCCACTCGTCCAAGTACAGATGCTCGATGCGTCCGGTGTTAAACGATGAGGAACGGCGCAGAATGCCATGCACCTCATACCCTTTCTCCAACAGATACTCGGCCAAGAACGAACCGTCCTGACCGGTGATTCCTGAAATTAATGCTACTTTTTTCATCTATTTACTATGTATTCAGTCCTAATGAATGGGCGGAATGCCGGAATGAACAGTGGCCGCACGCCTGCCGGCATCATCCGTCCGCTAAAACGAGTCAAAGGAATACATATTCTGCCAAAATCGCAAGAAATCCTTCCCATTTTTTAAATCCTCCTGCCTTCCTACAAATAATTCCCATTTTTTATAGAGCCCTATCAAATCTATGGCTACCTTTGCAACTCACAAACTAACCGTAAGTAAGAAGGATGCACATCCGCCGTGTCCCGCCCGGCTGAAGAGCCAGTCACGGAAGCACACCAGCCGATGTCCATCAAGATTGTTTTCGTAATGTATTTATTTAAATTCGAACCTCTGCTGAAGCAGACCCTTTGGGGCGGTGACAAAATCAGGACGTACAAACACCTGCACAACACCCTTCCCCATGTGGGCGAAAGCTGGGAACTGTCCGGAGTCCCCGGGCATGAGTCTGTCGTGGCCAATGGCGAATGGAAAGGCACCCTGCTGCCCGACCTCATCGGTCACTTGGGAGCCGACCTTGTCGGCGCCGACAACCTTGCCCGACACGGCAACCTCTTTCCACTTCTGGTGAAATTCATCGATGCCCGCCTAGACCTTTCCATCCAAGTACATCCCGACGACCGCCTGGCACACGAACGCCACGGCTGTCCCGGAAAGAACGAAATGTGGTATGTCATTGCCGCCGAACCCGGCGCACGCCTCTGTGCCGGACTGTCACAGCCCATTGATGCCGACGAATACGAACGCCGCGTCCGGGAAGGCACCATCGAAGAGGTGCTCTGTTTCCACGACCTGCATGCAGGAGATGTCTTCCACATCCCTGCCGGACGGGTACACAGCATCGGTGCCGGGACGTTCCTTGCCGAGATTCAACAGACGAGCGACATCACCTACCGTATCTATGACTTCAACCGCCGCGACGACAACGGAAACCTGCGCGAGCTGCATACCGAGCTGGCAAAGGATGCCATCGACTACCGCGTACTCGCCGACTACCGTTCCCACTACACGCCGCACGCCAACGAACCGGTGGAACTGGTGACATCGCCCCAGTTTACCACCTCGCTCTACGACCTGACCGAACCGATGTGTTGCGACTATTCCGACCTGGACACCTTCATCATCTATGTCTGCACGGCCGGAGCAGCCACCCTGCACAGCGACGGAGACCATTCGCTGCCCATCAGCCAAGGCGAGACCGTACTCGTCCCTGCCTGTACACGCTGGGTGGACATACGGCCCGAAGGTCACGTCACCCTGCTGGAAAGCTGGACTTAACCCCAACCGGTCACAAGTCCGGACACAAATGACGCCGGTGAAACGAAGCCCCGTCCTCCTTTCGAGGCGCATCGGGCATCCGTTTCACCGGCGTCATTTGTTTGGGAAAAGACCGTTTCCCCCAGGGAGAATCACTCCTCCGTCATTGGCTCTCCATTCAGTTGCCTCCTGAATCCGGTCCAGAAGTCTTTGCCGAAAAGCAACCACGCAGCCGTCACGGCAAATGCCAGGAAGATGAAAGCCAGGACAATCACCTTACGGCTCACCCCCGACGGCTTCAACGGGACGGTTGCAGGCTCCACCACGGCAAATACCGGCTTCGCCTCCTGCACCTTCGCACGCGCCACCTGAAGCTGCGTTGCCACCTGACTGTAAACCTGATATGCCAGCTGCATGTCGTTCTGCAACCGCTCCTGGCGGGCACGCACACTCTGCAATATCAGGTTCTGGTTGGCATCCACATAGGCTGCATACTTCTGCTGGGCAGCATAGTATTCCCCCTGACGCTCCTTGTAGAGCTTCTCCAGGTAGTCACAATCCGCCTGTGCCTTGCGACTGCGGTAATCGATGATGTACTCCTGCAACTTGTGCGCCACGGTATCAGCCACCGTAGCCGCCACCACCGGGTCCTGAAAGGTGACCGACAGGGTGGTCTTGCCGGTCTTCTTGTCAACCTCCGCCAGGATGTTCCGACGCAGGTAGTCCACTTTCTCAGCCTGTTCCCTGGTCAGTCGGAAGGGGTCCAGCGTATCGCCCTCCGCCTCCTCACCGGCAAACACCGCCTTCATGGCTGCGACAGCCTGCCCCGGCAATCCCGCCACATAGCTCCACCACGGACGGCGTTGCTCATCCAGGTAAGCCACCAGCGTGGTGTCGAGTGCTCCGTCCTCATCCTCCACACGGACGTCGAACATCTCCAGCAGAAAGGGGGTCGAACCGACGATGTCGCCCGACAAGGCGGCACCCAACGCATCCTCCCCATCCATCTGCATGCCTCCCAACCCCACCATCGAAGCCAGTCCGGAAAGGTTACCGCCGACTTGTCCCGATTCAGGGGAAAGCGTCACGTTCACAGTATATTTCTTCGGGATGCTCAGAGCCACCACGCAGCCCAGCACCAGCCCCACTCCCATTGCCTTCAGCAACAGGCGGCGGCAGTTCCAGGCACGGCGCACCAGCCCCATCCAGTCGATGACAATCACGTCGTCATCCGGCTGCACATCCGGTTCTCTGTATGTCTTCTCTTCTTTCATAGGTATCTCGTCCACTTCTCGTCTATTTATTCGATATCAGGTTGGCTATCGTGGCTATGGTCATGGCTACCGTACTGAACGAACTGATGGTGCCCAGCACATTGGCGATGTTCTGCCGCTTCATCTTCGCAGGGACGATGATCTGGCAACCCGGCTCTATCTGCTTCCGGCCCGAACCCTTCACCTTCGCTACCTGACCATTCATATAGACAATGAAGGCACTGCGCTTCTTCGCGTTGTTCGCATAGCCTCCCGCCTGGCTCAGGTAATCCTTGAACGACAGTCCCTCGGTGTAAGTCACCGTGTTCGGGAGCATCACTGCCCCGGCAATGCGCACCGTGTTGTCATACTCGGGCACTTCGAGCCGGTCGCCTTCACGGAGCACTACATCGGCATCTGCCCCCGGCTCGGCCAGTGCCGCCTCCAGGTCGATGCCCACGGTGAAGGTATCCTCCACACGGATGTTGAGCGAGTCGAGGTTCTGGATGCCTGTCTCCCGACGAATCATCTGGATGATGTCCGCCATACGTGCCTTCTCCTCTTCGTTGGCACGGCGCACCAGCTTCGCCCCTTTCACATAGGCAAAGCGCGTCACACCGCCCGCCTTCCGCACGAGGTCGCTCAGTCGCTCGTTCTTGCTGTTCAGGGTGTATGTCCCGCCATAGTTCACCTCACCGCCGATGCTCACATTCTGCTGCACGCTGTAGGCAGGACTGCGGCGCACGAACACCTGGTCGTAAGGCATGAGCACGAAACCCGGCTCACCGTCGACCACAAAGCCATCCTTCAGCGCAAAAGTATAGAGTCGGGCAATCTCGCCCGTCGCATCTTCCGCCGTCACGTCCTTGATGCGGCGCGACACATCGACCCGCACCAGACTCGCCGACTCCAGCAGTCCGCCTGCCTGAATCACCAGGTCTTCGAGCGTCATGTTGTCGGCGTAAGGGAACTCTCCCGGCTGTGCCACCTCGCCGGTGATGGTCACCGGTCCCCACTCCTGCAGGTCGTGTATGCTGGGGATGTAGAGGATGTCATTGCGACGCAAGGGGACGTCGGGGACGGTGTTCTCCATGATGCCCCGGATGTCGAGCTGCAGCACCTCGTGCGTCAGGTTCTCCCGTTCGCGGTAGAGCACGGCACGGTTGAGGAAGGCATCTCCCATCAGTCCTTCCGCCTTCGTGACCAGCTGACGGACGGTCTGTACCTCGGCACCCAGCTGATAGATGCCCGGACGATAGACAGCTCCGCGCACCTCCAGCTTGTTCTCGAAACGGTCGAGGATGGCATCCACCGTCAGCACATCACCGTCACGGAGCTGAAAGGCGGAATAGTCGCTGCGGTCTACCGTCGCCACCTGATACTCCTTGCCGTTCTGTCTCACCACACGGACTGCCTGGGTGTAGGCATCGGCAGTGAAATCGCCGGCATAGCGGAGCAGGGTAGCAAGCGACTCGTTCTTCTTCATCTCGTAGCGCATGGGGCGTTTCACCTTTCCGTTGACCTGCACCAGCACCTCGAAGGGCGGCACGAGCACCACATCGCCCTCTTGCAGACGGATGTCGTCCTGCGTCTTCCCCTTCATGATGAAGTCATACACATCGACCGTGGCAACCGTCTTGCCGCTGCGCACGAGCTGCACCCGCCGCAAACTTCCCAAGTCATTCACGCCGCCGGCACGATAGAGCGCATGGAACACGGTGGAGAAGGACGACAGCGCATAGGTGCCGGGCTGCACGACTTCGCCCATGACGTTAATCTGTATGGTGCGCGTGTTGCCCAGCGTCAGCTTGATTTGCGAGGTCGGTGTCGAGCTGTCCACACCCGAATAAATCTTGTTGAGCTCCTTCTTCAGGTAGTCGTTCGCCTCATCGACGGTCATGCCGTTGAGGTAGACCAGTCCGATGTTCTGGATGTTGATGTATCCGTCGGGCGAAATCTTGCTGCGGATGCTGTTCTGGTTGGCTCCCCAGATGTCGATGATGACCTCATCGCCCGGTCCCAACCGGTAGTTGGGTGGAGTGGCAAGGTTGACGCTCGGCTCGAAAGTCAGGTTGCGGGTGTTGAAGATGTTCCGTCCGAACACATCGTTCACGGTCGGCTGTTCCGGTTCCGGCTCCAGTGCCGTGGAGGCATCTTCCTTGACCTGTTCACGCAGACGGTCTTCCGCCTGAACCGTTCCCACCGTACTTTCGGCAGTCGGCTTCTGGTTCTCATAGAGTTTCTTCACACGTTCCGCCTGTTCGCGGGTCACTCCCCGACGTGCCAGCTCTGTAGCCAGCTGCCGTTGGTCCTTCCCCTGCTGCATCCCGTCCTTCACATACTGGAGGACTTGCTCGTCGCTCATTGCCTGTGCGAACGCTGCAGCTCCGCAAAAGAGGATGAGTGATAGGATTAAGAAGAGTTTTTGTTTTAGCATATTATGTGTTTGAAGTTATAACTTGAATTTCACTGTTGCGATGCTTGCATGTGGATAAACAGTTCCATACGAATTATGGGAGGATTACATAAAAATAATAGGTCATTCAGAAGTACTTAATAAAAAGAGCCTATGCCATCTTATATATCGCACTATATTTTTCAGCCATTAAATCCGCATTATAATCCTGCAGGACATCTCTATGTGCCTCCTCAGATAAGGACACTCCATCAATCTCCCCATCGACAATCTTACGAATCATTGTTGCATAATCTTGTGCTTCATTACATATCACTCCATTGACTCCTGATTTTATAACATCCCTGTTGCCTATGACATCACTTACCAAACAGATTTTCTTTAGAAACATAGCCTCTAATAAAGAGATTGGGAGTCCTTCCCACAAGGATGGAAGGATAAAAATATCAGCATCACGTATCAACTCCAACACTTTCTCACGTTCTACCCATCCTGTAACCTTTATATTAGGGGATGTCAACTCTGATTGTAATTCTCCCCCTCCAATCCAGATAAATTGCATTTCAGGTAATAATGCTGCAATTTTATTAAAAAGTCGAGGATTCTTTTGGTACAAGATGCGCCCACTCGTACAGACTTTCGCAAGAGGCTTCCCTATAGATAGCGGACGCACAAACGGAAATAATTCATGTATATTTATTCCATTATTTACATAAGTGGCATTCTTTGAAAGCTTTATAGCCTCCTTATATTCTCCCTCGCTACAAGCAATCGTCTTACAGGGGCGTTGGGCTGAAATATATTCCATAAACCAATAGACATACCGCTTCAGTCTAGAAACATTTTGCATGAGAAACGAATAACCATGAGGAGTGTAAAAAGCTGGAATCCTTCTGATTGGCAATACCCATCTACCGATAAAACCCGAAGCTGAAGAATGGAAGTGAACGATGTCAGGTTTTATACGTCTATACATCTTATAAACATCCCAATAGGCTTTTGGATTTAGGACTGTCCCTATTGCACCATGAAACGACTCAATCCGAATCAAATGGATTCTCCGGTCAAACAACGTTTCAACATTGACCGGTGTCATTGGTCTCACTCCATATAAAATGTACACCTCATATTCTTCAACTTGGCATCTAGTTATATCCAAAAAGTAATTCAGAACCCCCGAAGCAAAAGGCTCTGCCACATGAAGAATTTTTTTCATTGATAATAAATTATAAAATAGAATCTATGAAACTCTTATATCCCAAAGCAGACTTCTTCCAAGAGAATCGACTGCAATTCCTGAGCCCTGCTTCCACACATCTTCGACGTAATTGTTCATCCTCCTGCAATGCATGAAGTTTATCTTCTAAGTCTTTATTACTTAAAGGATCAAAATAAAGCACACTATCCCCTAACACCTCTGGCAAACAACTCATATTAGAAGAAAGCACAGGGCAGCCACATGATTGAGCTTCCAACGGAGGAATACCAAAACCTTCATAAAATGAGGGGAATATAAAAGCCTTAGCCCTGTTATAATAATCTCTTAATTCTTCATCTGAGACTCGTCCTACAAATTTTATCGTTGGAACATGGGTATATTCAGATAAATCAAAACTATGGAATGAGGAAGATTTCAAATCACCTATAACATATAAAGACAAGCTTTCTCCTTGTTGATACAACTTCTTAAAGACGGATAATGGTAAAAGCGTATTCTTATTTTCCTTTACCGAAGACACCGTTAAAAAGAATTCCTCTCTTGGAATCTCCACTTTCTTTTGAAAAAAGAATGAACTGACCGCATTATAAGCAACCGAGCATCGGTCTCTGTCTAATTTGTAATATTGAGTGATTTCATCTTTTGAAAATTCACTGACAGTAAATATCTGCCTGGAAGTTTTTATTATGAGAGGAATTATTGTCTGATAGAACCATCGAAACTTTGTTGAGAAGGTATCAGGATATCTTATGAAGGTTATATCATGGATTGTAACTATCTTATTGTGATAACATACAGGAGCAGTGTTCCCCAAACATAACAACAATGGATTTCCATGTCGCTTCAAAAAAAGAAGCAAATCGATTTGCTCCCATAAATGTCCACTGCGTTTTCCTACAATCTCCACATTCAATTTCCTGGCAATATCAGTATGAATTATATTAGCTGGAGCTACAAACTTAATCCGTTCTCCATATAACTCTTTTAATTGCAAAGAAATTTCAATGCCATAACGTTGGACTCCTGTTAAAGGCTGTGTCAGGAACCTAGCATTTACATACAACATAATTATACCTTTTCATGTATTAAAGAATATACTTTACAACAGCCTAATATTGAGACAAAAACCCACATCCAAATTATGGGAAATGACATATCCGGTATAGACAAAAAACAAGCAAACATCAAAATTACACCAGAAAAAGACCAAGCTCTAAATTCTTTAATTCCACTACTCCAAAGTAGCCTATACAGAGTAATAAATATTCTAAGAAACAATATTCCTCCAATCAAACCCAATGAAGCAAATAAGCCTGTAAGAAAACTCATACAGCGATGACTACCTAAGCCTACCCCAATAAAATATGTATCCTTTATAATAGATAACGAATGAAGCATCGCGGCACCTCTAGCTAATCCAGAAATTGATTCTGATTTATTAAAAAGCATATCATAAATCTTGTCATACAAATCCAAACTATATATGCACAATACTATCAATAAGCTTCCCCAAAAAAGTTCTCCTATATACTTGGGGCGAAAAACAACAAATATTATTCCACCAAATAAGAAAGCAACTAAACCAGTCCCTGACATATTTAAAACCAAGGCTATAAATACAAACAGAGAAGATTTTATCTTTCCCAAAAAGAATAAAAGCCAAAACGCCATTGATAAAAAAGCACCAGCATAAGAAGCCTCATTAAACGTCGAATTTAATCTATCGGCACCACTGTACACATAATTACTCCATGAGTGAAATATAAAATCCGACAACCGTCCAATAGACGTTCCTTTTAACAATAAATCCAATATACCAAAGCAAACAACAAATAATATAATGTAATGAATGACCCTCATTGTAAAAGTCCAACTTATTTTTCTAAAAGACAAGACAATACAATATGCAGTCACTAAGAATACTGTAATATAAGTTATCTGAATTATATTAGAAAAAGAAAAAGACAAGCGTCCATTAACAATACCTTCCACTAAATCATAGTCATCGATACTTCCTGATATTACAGGCATTCCTGAAAATAAAAAAGGAGCAATACAAGTCAATGCCATAGCATAAAACACAAATATGGCAAAAACTCTTATTACACGAGTATTTGCATATTCTAAAGTCATTCTACTCCTTAAGACACGTATTATAAAAAATATTTCTGTCATGAAGAAAAGCGGAACAGGACCATCACCTATTTGAAAAACAGGTGCAGCCTGAAATACAGACGCTCCCAACATTATAGCATACATATATCGCACAGGTTTACCCAAACAATAAAGGCATACCATTACTACAATTATCCCAAGTATTGTTGGTTGCATTTATGACTTCTACCTAAAAGAATATTTTCTAATTCCAACGACTGGCAATATATTCTGTTTTATCAACTGTTTGACACGATACTTAAACAGCCTAAAACCTTGGTATTTTCTCTGTTCTGGAGAATTTTTCCAAGGTGACATTTTACGATAAATCCAATACATATTTTTATATGGATGAATAGACTCTTTAAACCATGGTTTCATACTTCCCGTAAAATGAATAATACACGGTTCCCTTAAGCCCTCTTTTATATTTTGTAGTCTATCATGAGGAATCCATGGTTTTTTAAATAAAAATGGCTCCATCATATTCCATTTGGCAGATAAGGGTTTTATACATCCATGAAATAATGCATTTATTATATCTTGATCATGCATTACAATCTTTTCCAAATGATTATTCCAATAAGAATGCGCACATTTAATGAAATCCATCTCTCGCAAGATTGTAAGATTCATCAATAAAACACCACAATTATAATAACGTTCCAAGGCCGAGTAATCTAATCTTTTAGGAGCTTCTACTGAATGAGGAAGAGCATCCTCTACAGCAGCAAAAGCGAAACGATTTAAATCAATATTCCATAATGGCATCAAATCTGCCTTTACAATAATATCACAATCAAGATATAATACCTTATCTAAATTATCCGGCAAGACCGACGCAACTAATAATCTATAATAGGTAGCAATACTAATATTATCAAACTTTCCCCCAAAAGGAAGATTACGAAACAATGACTTATCTATTGCTATGATATCTATTCTTTGATGATATCTATCTGCTAACAACCCAAACTTCGCTCTATTATCATCACTTATAGAATCTGTCAATACAAAGACTTCTATACGACAATGTGTATGATTTTCAAAGATTGATGTTATCAATGCACCACAATGAACAGAATAGCCATCATCACATGCACACACTATATACATATCAAAACTATTCATTTTCGACCCATCAATTTTTTAATTTCATACTTCATTAAATCCCAAAGCCAACGGGTGCTAAGGCTTCTTATTCTCAAAGTTTCTCCAAACACCTCGTTGGAATTCAATGCAGATACGCCTTCATTCGCCTCATATTTAACTACGGGGATTAAAACATTCATAAATGAATTCTGTCCATTCTTTTTATACAACGTATGAACCATATTATAATCAGCTGCATAACGATAGGACATATCAAACCCTACCAACTTTGCATCTCTCGTTTTTATGAAAAAGGCCTGATGACTAGTAGGCATATTCCTAGGTATAAAAGAAACCGGATATGCCATCTCAAGCTGCTCAACATTTTGTCTAACATAAATAGTACTTCCATAAATAGACACTTTATCCAATCTTAGAAAAGATAACAATCGTCCTAGAATGCCAAAATCTACAAAGCAATCACCCGAATTCATGAAGTTCACCCATTCACCAGTTGCTTTACTTAATCCTTTATTCATCGCATCATAAATCCCCTTATCCGGTTCACTCACCCAATAGGCTATACGCTCCTCATACTTCTTGATGATATCGATCGTCCCATCCGTGCTACCCCCATCGATGATGATATACTCGATATTCGGATACGTCTGATTAACAACAGAGAGGATGGTATCTTCTATATGTTGTACGTCATTGAAGACGACGGTCACTACGGTGATTAATGGGTTATCTATCTGCTCCATACTTCTTTTCATAGCCAATAAATTCATCGATATTATTGAATAATTCCCAATTGTCACGCAACCATTCTATATCCCGGTTCCACCATTGAGAGTTCAACAACACCTGAATCGTGTCTTCATCATATCTATATTTCAACACTCTTGCCGGAACTCCTCCCACTATTGCATAAGGTGGAACATCTTTCGTCACCACTGCACCTGCTAAAACGACTGCACCATCATGGATTGTCACACCTGAAATGATAGAGACACGTGCGCCTATCCAACAATCGTTTCCAATGGCAACAGCAGTTCCACTCGCTGTATATCTGAATTCCTCAATACATTGTCTGGTTGCAAACGTATCCCCGGTTTGTTTCGCCAATGAAAAAAACATGGGCGAAGTCGAAACGAACGGAGATGTATAGGGATGTGTGCCTGTGATAACCCGGGTGTAAGCTCCAATAGAAGTAAACCGCCCAACTTTACCTTCGATATACGAATGTTCAGCCACATATGTTCCACACCCCATATTCCCTACGAAAATGCTATGCGGATAAATCTTATTATACCCTTCAAACGTGGAACGTATTCCTATCTCTGAAGAACAGCTAAAAGAAACCTTCCTGCCATTTTTTATCCTATGATAGAAATACTTGATGATTCTCTTTAACAAACGAAACATAAACCTATGTATGATGGTAGATAGAAAATAAGTATTGGAATTCTATTGTAACCAAATACCATTTGCCTTCTGCTCTAAAATCTTCCGAATTTGAAGAGTAAAGACAAAGCAATAAATGCAATTAATCACTGTCATAGAATAGACTACACCTGATGCCCCTATATATTTCCCTAAAAACAAAGACAACGGTATATGCGCAACTAGGCCTATTAAAACAACGTAGGTCTGAAGCTTAACCGCTCCAATCCCATTTATCAATAAAACCTGCAAACTCCCCCATGAACTCACCGCCATGTATAAAGCCACAGCCAGAGTCATCGAATGCGGAATAACAGCTTTTTCTCCAATCCATATCCGATAGATAACAGGAGAAACGATCAACATAACAATCAATAATAACACAGAAGCATAGTAGATATAAGTCATCTTCTTATAAATATTCCGCATCCACCCATAATCCTTCTTCGTATACGCATCGGTAAAAGCCGGCCACAAAGGAGATAAAATAATCGTGTACAACATCATGGCTACACTCATGTATTTATAGGCTATATTATAAGAAGTCACATCATTAGGCCCGGATACATTCGATATCAGAATATTGGTACATTGATACAAAACGACAACCTGTATCTGAATAAAGAAGAACTTGAATCCCAAGTTCCACAAGTCCCTTATATAGCGCTTGTCTATACATCTGATATTCGGAGCTACTTCCCTGAATTTGCGATGAAAAAGAATGAATGAGGCTATGACAACAACTACGACAGGCATCACCGAAATAGCTAAAGCCAAATAAACCAAAGACGGAGGGCATGTCTTAGTCATTACATAAATAATCAACAGGGCAAGGAAATTACCTATTACAGGAAACACAGAAGCAAGAGCCACTTTCTGATAGGCTGATACGACTGCCGTCAAGACATTAACAATCATCTGCAAGCAAAAACAGACCACCAACACATAAAGCACTTTCGTGACTTCCTCATTATACATTTCCTTTATATTCAGAAACTTTGCCCAATTGACATAAGGCAAACCAATCAACAACACAACGCATAGAGGAATGAATATCAGCACCATCATAAAATAAGTGGTTGAGACTAATGACTTGCCTCTTTGAAAATCCCCTAGCGCCAAAGCTTCTGCCAGTTTATTCTTTAAGCCTAATGTAAAGCCTACATCCAGAAATCCCAACCAAACAATGATGGACGACAGTGTCATCCATATCCCGTACAATTCAGAAGATACATAGCCCAATGTCATTGGGACTAACATCAAGGATATCAAGATGCTGAATCCCTTAATAACTAAGGAGCCAACAATATTCTTTTTTACTGCAACGGTACGTTGATTACCTGAAAAAAAAGTTTTAATGGTTTGTATTCCTTTAAAATGATTCACCATACCATTCTCCGCCAGTCCCATTCCCCGTTGCACCCACACAGACACAACGGGGAGGACTGTTCTAATCAAACTTTAACTATGCGGTCTATATTTAGTTTTTGAATTTGCCGATGCACTTGAAAGCCTATTCCACCCCCTCACACCAGGTCCAGCTCACCTTCAGCAGGGCAGCACTGCCACTCACACGCACGGCGATGTAATGGCGTCCGCCGAAACGGACAAAGTCGCCCTCCATGCCCTGAAGCGGACCCGGCTTCACCACACGCACACGGGTGAACTTCTTCTCCCGGAGCTGCTCTGGGTCTATAAAGCGGGTCCCCGTCAGACGCGGATCACAGGCACGCATGAAAATCTCCATTTCGCGATGGGAGATGGTGGCATAGTCCAACCCCTCGCGTTCGCGCTTCAGGAAGTGGAACTCCACAGGACAACGGCGCATCAGGTCGATGCACCACTGACGGTCGTAAACATGATGGATAAACACGAGGTTGTGAATGGCAGGGACCAACCGACGGGAACACTCCACGCCGTCAGTCTTCGCATCTGCCAGCTCGTATTTGAACGGAAGAAAATGCTCTATCCCGGCATCCCGCAGGAAATCTGCCAGGTGGAGCTCTTTATTATATAAGGTACGCACAGGCAACCATTCGCAAGTCGCCGGGTCGTCAGTAGCCATAAAATAAAACAGGGGGATTCATTGTGCAACTTCCCGTCTCTCTCCCTTGCATCTCCATACAATGATAACTCCCCGCCAATCATCCAGAAATCAACGGGTCAGCCTTACACTCTCTCATTCTTAAGATGCAAGCACGCGCAGCACAGATACTTCCGTCTAGCACCTACCGGGGTGCCACAGCCGCAACGATGGGCGGGATTGCGCGGCAAAGATACGGAGTAAATATAAGAAATAAGACTATTTGTATGTTAAATTACTTAAGAGATGCAATACAAGGGGAAGCTACAAGCACTATTAGTTTCATGAAATCGCACAAAAGCTGCAAATTTTCAATACTAATATTAGTTTAATACGAAAGTTCCAATTACTTTTGTCAAAAACAAAAGAACTATGATAGCAGAGATTAAGTTCAAAAACCTCTTTTCGTTCAGGGATGAGACCGTATTGAGCTTCGAGGCTGACAAGAGCAAAGACATGGAAGCCTATCATGTAATAGAGCTGGACAAAAATGTCAGACTCTTAAAAATCGCCGTAGTCTATGGAGCAAATGCTTCCGGCAAAAGCAACATCATCAAAATCTGTGACTTCCTGAAATCATTCATCACCTATACCCCTCTAAACAAGGCTGAACAGATACCGGTGCTCCCCTTCCTCCTGAATTCAGACAACCGGAAGCTCCTGTCCGAATATTCCATTTCATTCTACCTGACAACAGACAGAAAAACCACCCGTTATGTCTATTCCGTTGCTTTGGACCACACACATGTGGCAAAAGAGACACTGGCCTATTACCCCAGCCAACAGCCTGCTACCATCTTTGAAAGAAGTACGGAGAACGGCGTGTCTGTCATCAGATTCGGACAACGAATCAAAGCTACACAAGCCGTCAAAGAAGAGATAACCCTGAAATGCCTGCAAAACATGTCTGTGTTTGCTGCCTACATGCAGGTAAATACCCACCTTGCGGAATTGGAAACCGTACTTCAGTATCTGACAGGACGGATCATGCCTGCCGTCGTTCCGACCTCACCACTGAACCGGTATGCGGAAGAATCGATTAAGGATGAATCGGCGAAAGAGTATATACTGAGATACTTGCAGGAAGCCGATTTCAACATCTCCAACATTAGCTCCAAAGAGCAGAAGACAAAGAGAGGTACGGTCAATGCCACCATCTATCAGCATCAGGTCTTTTCAGACGATGGGGCATCCGATTTTTATGAATTTCCGGAGATGTTTGAGTCAGATGGCACCATCCGAACTTTCGGACTGGCAGCCCAAGTGCAAAAGGCCCTTGAAAACAATGCTTTCCTTGCTGTCGATGAGATTGAATCCTCCCTACATCCCAAGCTCATCGAATACATCATCGAACGCTTCCTGAAAGAATCCGAACAAGCACAACTGTTGCTCACCACACATTATGACGGTCTGTTGGAGGAGGACGATTTGCTTCGGAAAGACACCATCTGGTTTACGGAAAAAAATACAGACGGCTCCAGTGCCCTTTATCCTTTGACAGATTTCAAGGGACTGAACCGGATCAGTTCTCTCCGGAAAGCCTATAAATTCGGTAAATTCGGTGCAGTCCCTAACTTATAATCAACCAGTCTCATGAGAAAAGCCAGCAAACACACTGCCACCCGACAAGTCATTCATATTGTAGGTGAAGGACTGACGGAGTTGTTCTATTTCAGCCACCTGAAGAAACTACTTGGTTATAGATACTCCATCTCCCCCACGCCTGTTCGAGAACAACAGTATCGAGAAGATTGAGAAGAAAATCAAGGAGCTGCTTGATGAAGATGTTTTTGTCATCCGTGTTTTTGATGCCGATGTCAGCAGACGCTCTGAGGCAGAAACAAAAAGATGGTAGCACTCAAAAACAAATATGAAAAGAATAAAAATGTGATTCTATGCGACAGCCTGCAGTCCATAGAATACTGATTCTTACTGCACTTTGAAGATACGTGTCGCCATTTCAAGGATTCAGCAGCAACAGAAAAGGCTTTGAAACACTATCTGCCTGCATACGACAAGACACGCAAATATCTTGAAAAAGACAAATGGGTCAGAGACATGCTTGCAGACGAAAAGATGAACAAGGCATGTGAATTGGCTGAGAAATATAGAGGTCGTGATTCCTATAGCGAGATTTATAAAGCAATCAGGAAAGTAAGTGAACCGGCAGCTGACTAAAAACAAATACACGAGTGCCTGACCTCCGGCAGCCCAACCTACCTCTCCTGTAAACATTTCACCGAACAGAAAGAAAGCAAAACGGAAGATTTGCTTGACAGATTTAGCTCTATTGCCATTTCCAGCTAACACGTATTTTTGAGGAACGGAGTAAAGTAGGTTATTTTAAGAATAAACATACGCTTCCTGACGCATGAACATTCCATTCAAGGCTCAAAGTTGCATGTTTATTCACTCAAACAATATTGTTTGGCTCGTCAAACACAAGTGTTTCATCCGTCAAACAATATTGTTTGGCAAGTGAAACAATATTGTTTCGCGATTCGAACATTTGTTTTTGCTGACAAACAACAATAATAAACCGAATTTTACATTCATTTACTTCTAGTTTGCTTGTCATACGCCCATTTTCCCAACTATGAATGTGCTCATAGGAACCACCTTTCATCTGACAAAAAGAACACAGCAAGTGCATAACGCCTACTCCATTGACAAGACAATCGCCCAATCTTCATCATTGTGTATTTTGCGAATCGCCTGAGAATGCCCTCCAAATCCACCGCCACGTATTTTGCTCCGAAAGAAGCCCGTCTGGAGCGATTCGTTTGACAAAAAGACAAAATGGACGGGAGAATGACAGTTTGATAGAAAGGGGTGTAAAAAGAGAACCTAACCAGGAGCCACACTATACCTTATTATATTATGAGGACCGGGCGAGCAGACCGCTCGCCCCTACATTTGCCCCTGAATCGGATAGCTACGAAACACTCACCGCATCCGGTGTGAACGCAAGAATGAACGCAAACGGTGCATTTCGCTTTCCGGAGTCTGCAACAAGGACTACCTTTGCAAAGTGATTCAATGACGGACGCACATCCCGGGAACGGACGGAGAAGAACCACGAAAGAAATCACGAACGTCTAACTCAAATCAACAACAAATCACATGGCTCTAATCTACAAGGTAAAACAAGCGAGCAAGGCAACGAAGGAAGGCAAGAAGCTCTACCATCCGTCCATCATCAGCATGGGAATCGTAACCACTGCCCAACTGGCAAAAGAAATCGCGGAGTATTCTTCGCTCACGGCAGGTGACGTCAAAAGCACCATCGACAACCTCATCACCGTCATGCGGAAGCATCTGGTTGCCTCCGAAGTGGTGGAACTCGACGGTATCGGTACTTTCCGGATTCGGCTGAGGTCGCAAGGCAATGGGGCGGAGACCCCGGATGAGGTCTTTCCCCAACAGTCTGTCCCCAGACTCTATTTCCGTACGGCTGCCAAACGCAGCACCACCCGTAGCACCGCACTGTGGGCACTGCTCGAGAACTTGAGATACCGACACATCGACCAACTACAGGGCAGTACGCCCCCTCAAGCCTTCCCGGAATCGGATAGGGAGAAGAAGGAAGAGGCGAATCAAGACTTCTGAGAAACGGTCTCAGCCCCGAATCGCACAATAATCTGACAGCAAAAGACACCGGAGCATGCAGGCCCTCTGCCTACGCGGTGTCTTTGCATATCATCCCCCCTACTTTTGTGGTAAACCGGCAGGCATAATGAGATTCTTTCCTTTTTTGAAGGAAACATTCTCTGATTTTTTCCTTCAAAAAAGGAAAGATTTTCTATTTTTGTCCTTACAAAAAGGAAACATTATGAGAAAGGACGTCATCAAATCGCTCATTGCCCTCAAGCAAGAGGAAATCCCGTTCAGCATCATCGAACGGGACACGGCCCTGCCCATTGACCGGAAAAAGATTATCACAGTGCCCGGCGTGCGACGTTGCGGCAAATCGACCAGGATGGAAATTGCCATCAATCACCTGATAAAAGAAGGAGTCTCCCCCAAAAATATCCTATGGCTAGGCTTCGATGATGAACGCCTGAAGAGCATGGAGGCGGAAGAGCTGGACCAGGTCATCACAGCATACATGGAAATGTATCCCGACATACCCATCAAAGAGGCTTACCTGTTTTTCGATGAAATCCAGCTCATCAAGGATTGGGAGTATTTTGTCCTGCGTGTCTACAAGTCCTATTGCAAGAACATCTATATCTGCGGAAGCAACGCCACCATGCTTTCCAGTGAACTGAAATCTGTCTTAAGAGGATACCCACTGGAATATGAGACATATCCCCTCTCTTTCACCGAATTCTGCCGTTTCAGAGGCATCAGCACCCAGTGTTTCCTGGAGCAGGACAAGGCACGACTGAAAACGACATTCGACCAGTACAACCGCAGCAGCTCTTTTCCGGAAATCGTACTCACGACGTCCAAAATCGAACAGTTGAAACTGCTCCACGGCTATTTCGATGCCATGATTCTACGCGACCTGGCCGAACACTATCACATCACGAATACCGGGATACTCCGTTACTTCGTCAAACGTATCATGGCAAACTTGACCAAACCGACTTCCATCAATGCCATCTATAACGACATCAAATCGCAAGGTCTCAAAATAAGCAAGGATGAACTCTACCTGTGGGGTGACTATGTCTGCAACATATTCCTGTTCCTGAGAATCCCCAAATACGACCGGTCGCTGGTCAGAGAACGGAAGTCGCTGGACAAATACTACTGTATCGACAACGGATTACGCAGCGCCGTGCTCATGCCTCAGAGCAACGACGACGGAAAGAACCTTGAAAACACCGTCTTCCTGCAATTGCAACGCCAGAAGTTACCGACCGACAAGATATCCTATTTCCAGGGGAAAGGAGAATGCGATTTTGTGCTCCAACGTGAGGACAAGGTGATTCAGCTCATACAGGTCACCTGGAGTATGAGTGACCGTGAAACACGGGAACGGGAAATAAAAGGATTACTCGAAGCATCTGCCGACACCGGATGCAACGAACTGCTGATCATTACACACGACGAGGAGTCCTCCCTTGAACAGGATGGCAAATATATCCGGGTGGTGCCTGCCTGGAAATGGTTCCTGAATTAAGCAGGAAACTCCTGCCTGCCAAGCAACTGTCAGTCCTCCCTGGTGAACCTCTGTTCCCTGGTGACCCGACAACGCTCCGCCTCCGATTGTCAAAAATCAGAGCAAAGTTTCCGAAAGGCATTTGAGTTAAAAGCGTTAATAATCTTAGTTTTTTCTCAAAAAAGGGAGTGCAGACTTTCGCTTATTAAGGAATAAGCTGTATCTTTGGGCGTTTTTGAATTTAGTATGAACGTCTAATAACATGAAATTATGGAAAAAACACTGGTCATATTGAAACCATGCACGCTGCAACGCGGATTGGTAGGTGAAATCACCAACCGGTTTGAACGCAAGGGCTTGCGTCTGGCAGGCATGAAAATGATACAACTAACAGACGAGATACTAAATCAACACTACGCGCACCTGAGTGCAAAACCGTTTTTTCAGCGGGTGAAAGACTCGATGATGGTGACTCCTGTGATTGTGTGCTGCTATGAAGGCGTCGATGCCGTGCAGACCGTACGCGCAATGGCAGGTGTGACGAATGGTCGTTTGGCTGCCCCCGGAACCATTCGAGGTGACTACTCGATGAGCTTCCAGGAAAACATTGTCCACACCTCAGATTCCCCTGAAAACGCGGAGATTGAGTTAAACCGTTTTTTTAAACCAGAAGAAATCTTCGAATACAAACAGGCAACCTTCGGGTACCTGTATGCAAACGACGAGTACTAAAAGTTTTTTAGAGGAATGATATTAAGGACTATCAGAACTGCAACTGTGGCGCTCTTGGCAATGGTCGGTGTGACAGCCTCCGCACAAGACCTGCTCGCAAGCCAAGCGCCCATCGACAAGAAAATGCGGGCAATCGACTCAGTGGCTCTCCAACGCCAGATCCAAAAGGAGAAAATGGAATACCCGGGCTTTGCCCTGTATCCGAACTGGACAAACGAGCGCGTTCATGTGTATGGCAACGTTGCCATGCCCGACTCGTTCACCATTGACCTGAAGGGTTTCTGCATGCCCACTGACAACCGTAAGATAACCTCCAAGTATGGTCCCCGCCGCCGACGCATGCACAAAGGGGTGGACGTGAAAGTCTACATCGGCGACACCATCCGCTCGGCTTTTGACGGAAAGGTACGCGTGGTGCAATATGAACGTCGCGGTTATGGCAAATACGTGGTCATTCGTCACGACAACGGGTTGGAGACCATCTACGGACACTTGTCGAAGCAGCTGGTAGGTGAAAACCAGATAGTCAAAGCGGGAGAACCCATCGGACTGGGTGGAAACACCGGACGTTCCACGGGGTCACACCTCCACTTCGAGACCCGCTTCCTCGGACAGGACATCGACCCGACGAGAATGTTTGACTTCCCCAATCAGGATATTGTTGCAGACACTTATACCTACTACAAACCGGGCAGCCGGAAAGGAAGTAAGACAGAGGGCAGCAACAGTAGTTCGGAAATCCGCTATTATCGTGTACGGAAAGGCGACACGCTGTCGAAGATTGCTGCACGTCAAGGTGTCTCCGTACGCCGCTTGTGTCAGCTGAACGGCATCACGACCCGTACGACACTGCGCATCGGACAAGTGCTGCGTTTCTCCTGACAAGCCCCGGGGACAGAACCTCGTATTTAAGTCAACTGATAGACATAGACAACGCGGATGACGCGGACTTCTCTTCATCGCCACACCCGGGATGAATGAGTATCCCCGTGTCATCCGCGTTGTCTGTATCCGGATGGGGACAACACGACCTTCCGTCCGCCAACCATTCCTTCCCTTAACTGACCCATTGGACCATGAACATCTTTCGTCTGCTTACCTGGGGCGTCATCTGGAGCCTGGGCATGACCACCAGTCCGGCACAAACCAACCGCTTCCGGGTGATGGAGTACAACACGGAGAACCTCTTTGACTGTCGACACGACACCCTGAAGGACGACCTCGCCTACCTGCCGGAAGCCACACGACACTGGACTCCCTATCGTCTCCACAACAAACTGCTGAAGCTGGGACGTCTGATAGCCGCCGTCGGCAAAGAACAGGCACCGGACCTCATCGCACTGTGCGAGGTGGAAAACGACTCCGTGCTCATCAAACTGACCCAACATACTCCCCTGAGAACATTGGACTACCGCTTCATCATCACCCATTCGCCCGACGAACGGGGCATCGACGTCGCCCTGCTCTACCAGCGGGCACGCTTCAGGGTCCTGTCACACCACAGCATCCCCGTCCCTTTGCCTTCCGGTGAAAGACCGACGCGTGACCTGCTCCACGTGAGCGGACGCATTGCCACCGGGGACACACTCGACGTGATTGTCTGCCACCTGCCTTCACGCATCACAGGGGCACGACGGGGCAGACTGCGACGGCAACGGGCAGCAGAGGTTCTGAAGAGGTATTGCGACTCACTGATGCACGTCCGTCGGGAACCGCGTCTGCTGGTAACCGGCGACTTCAACGACATACCGGAGGGAGACGTCGTGCAGGGAGTGATGCAGGCAGGAGCGCCGGACAACACTCCCTCACCTCACCGCCTCTACAACCTGATGGCAGGGAAACGTCCGGGGACCTACCGCTACCGGGGTGAGTGGAGCACCATCGACCACCTGCTGGTCTCCGGGTTATTGCTGGACGAAAACGCAGGCTTCCACACCCGCAGCGATGCAGCCACCATCGTGACCTTCCCCTATCTGCTCGAAAGGGAAAAACGATACGGCGGGCTCCGTCCTGCACGGACCTACAACGGCATGCGTTACAACGGCGGCTACAGCGACCATTTGCCCATCCGGGCAGACTTCTTCCTGCCGCAATGAGACGGGAACAGCCGTTTTTCGTTCCTGTCCGGAAGCTCTTCTACAGAATAGATGGGCTTTTCAGCGAGATTGTGTATCTTTGTGCACGCTAGACATAAATGAACTTATGAACGATACGAATCAGCAATTCCAACAGGTCATGACGGTGTGTCGCGACCTTTTTGCCAAGAAGCTGCATGACTACGGCGCGGCATGGCGCATCATGCGTCCCTCCTCCGTGACCGACCAGATACTTATCAAGGCGAACCGCATACGCAGTCTGGAAATCAAAGGGGTATCCCTGGTGGGCGAAGGCATCCGCCCGGAGTTTATCGGCATTGTCAACTATGGCATCATCGGTCTGATACAGCTTGAGCTGGGTTACTGCGACCGTGACGACCTGAGCACCGACCGGGCACTGGAACTGTACGACAAGTATGCCAAGGCGGCACTTGACCTGATGATCGCCAAGAACCACGACTACGATGAAGCATGGCGCAGCATGCGCATCACCTCCTATACCGATCTCATCCTGATGAAGATTTACCGCACGAAGCAGATTGAATCCTTGTCGGGACAGACCCTGGTGTCGGAAGGCATCGATGCCAACTACATGGACATGATAAACTATTCGGTATTCGCACTCATCAAGCTTGACTATGGAGAGTAAGACAATGCATCGTGCCAACGTGGTGTGGACCAACTTCTGCCGGTTTGCCTTGGGCATCGTGTTCATCTTCTCCGGCTTTGTCAAGGCGGACGATCCCTATGGCATGGTCTACAAGCTTCAGGACTATTTCGTGGCATTCGGATGGACCGACTTCATGCCTTCCTTCATGCCTCTCTTCCTGTCGTGCCTGCTTGCTGTCTTCGAGTTCACGCTGGGTGTCTATCTCTTCTTCGGAATCCGCAAGAGGCTGACCTCCATCGCTGTAGCGTTGGTGATGCTGGCCATGACGCCTTTCACACTCTACCTCGCCATCGCCAATCCGGTGTCAGACTGCGGCTGCTTCGGCGACGCACTGAAGCTGACCAACTGGGAAACCTTCTGGAAGAACGTCGTGCTGCTGGTGTTCGCCCTGTGGCTGTTCAGGCACTACCGGCTGGTGGTGAAGTTCATCAGCAAGAAGAACCAATGGATTATCTCCATGTACGGCATCCTCTACAGCGTTGCCATCGTGTCCTACTGCATCTTCTACCTGCCCATCTTCGACTTCCGTCCGTACTACATCGGTGCGAACATCAAGGAACAGATGAGCATCCCTGAAGGCGAGGAGCCTCCAGTCTATGACACCACGTTCATCCTGGAAAAGGACGGTGTGCAGAAGGAATTCACACTGGACAATTACCCCGACAGCACCTGGACGTTCGTCGACAGCCGCCTCCACCTGGTGAAGGAGGGCTACGTGCCGCCGATTGCCGACTTCTCCCTGCGCCTTTATGATACGGGGGACGACGTGACGGACTTCATCCTGAGCGAACCGGGATACACGTTCCTCCTGATTTCCCCGTCACTGGGAGATGCCGACGACGGTTCAATAGACCTCATCAACGAGATTTATGACTACAGCATGGAGAACGGTTACCCCTTCTACTGTGTAACCCCTTCGCCGGAAGAGGAAGTGGAACAGTGGAAGGACCGCACCGGGGCTGAATATCCGTACCTAATTGGTGATGAAACCGTACTGAAGACCGTCGTGCGTTCCAACCCGGGACTGGTGCTGCTCAAGGAAGGTACCATCATCAACAAATGGAGCTTCCAGAACCTGCCCGACGAGTATGCGCTCAACGGACGGCTGGAGGAGATTCCGCTGGGACAAATCCAACAGATGCCCCTCACCCACCGTGTGGGCATCGTGTTCCTCTGGTTCATTGTGCCGCTGGCGGTATTCACCCTGCTCGACAACTGGTATCACCTCTACCAGGCACGCAAGAACCGACGGGCACAGGGTGCCTGATAAACCCGAATTATCAACTTTAGTTTAATTACATACAAATCATCATGAGAAAGAACATCGTAGCAGGCAACTGGAAAATGAACAAGAACCTGCAAGAAGGTATTGCTTTGGCAAAAGAACTGAACGAGGCTCTGGCAGCCGATAAACCCAACTGCGACGTGATCATCTGCACGCCGTTCATCCACCTGGCTTCCGTCACTCCGTTGGTTGACTCCAAGGTTATCGGTGTAGGTGCCGAGAACTGCGCAGACAAGGCTTCGGGTGCTTACACAGGTGAAGTTTCGGCTGAAATGGTCGCATCTACCGGTGCTCAATATGTCATCCTGGGTCACTCTGAGCGCCGTGCATACTACCACGAGACCGTAGAAATCCTGACCGAAAAAGTGAAGCTGGCTCTTGCCAACAACCTGAAGCCCATCTTCTGCATCGGTGAGGTGCTCGAAGAGCGTGAAGCCAACAAGCAGAACGAAGTGGTGGCTGCCCAGCTGGCTTCTGTCTTCTCCCTTTCAGCTGAAGACTTCTCGAAAATCATCCTTGCTTACGAACCGGTATGGGCCATCGGCACCGGTAAGACGGCTACTCCCGAACAGGCACAGGAAATCCATGCCTACATCCGCTCACTCGTAGCTGAGAAATACGGCAAGGAAGTGGCAGACAACACGTCTATCCTCTATGGCGGCAGCTGCAAGCCTTCGAATGCCAAGGAACTTTTTGCCAATCCCGACGTGGATGGCGGCCTCATCGGCGGCGCATCATTGAAGGTTGCCGACTTCAAAGGCATCATCGACGCATTCAAATAACATCAGTTGACCAGTTGGCGAGTGAACGGGAATTGACAAGGAGTCAGCCTGTTCACTTGCCGACTCAACCAACACCTAACCTCTCCTCCTATGAGACTGATCACTTTACTGATGTTCGCCTTTGTCAGCCTGACAACATGGGCACAGAAGGACATCGTGTCGGCTTTGACTGAAAAGAAAGCCGGCGAAGGTACCGTAGTCATCCACCAGGACCTCCGGCTGAATGCCTTGTTGCAGGAAGGAATCAACACGACGTTGAACAGCGACGGCGAACGAGTGGCAAAAACTGCCGGATTCCGAGTACAGGTATATGCCGGCAACAACTCGCGCCAGGCACGTAGCGAGGCTAACCTGATGGCAACCAGAGTACGCACTTCATTCCCCGAACTGCAGGTCTATACCCACTTCGTCAATCCGCGCTGGCTCTGCCAGGTGGGCGACTTCCGCAGCATTGAAGAGGCCGACGTAGTGATGCGCAAGCTCAAGGCGACCGGCGACTTCAAGGAGGTATCCATCGTGCGTGCACAAATAAACATTCCGTATTGATGAACGAAGAACTACAAGCATTTGCCAGTCCCGAGCGTATCGAAGCACTGAAAGGTTGTTACCGGGAGGTGCTTACCTTACTGGGTGAAGACACTGAACGCGAAGGACTGCTCAAAACGCCCGAACGTGTGGCAAAAGCCATGCTCACACTGACCCGGGGCTACCACATGGACGCACGAGAAGTGCTCCTGTCGGCGAAGTTTAAAGAAGACTACAGACAGATGGTCATCGTGAAAGACATCGACTTCTTTTCGCTCTGCGAACACCACATGCTGCCCTTCTTTGGCAAGGCACACGTGGCTTATATCCCGAACGGATACATCACGGGACTGAGCAAGATAGCCCGTGTGGTCGACATCTTCTCCCACCGTCTGCAAGTGCAGGAACGCATGACCCTGCAAATCAAAGAGTGTATCCAGGAAGCTCTCAATCCGTTGGGAGTCATGGTGGTAGTTGAAGCAAAGCACATGTGCATGCAGATGCGTGGAGTGGAGAAACAGAACTCCATCACGACCACTTCCGACTTCACCGGAGCTTTCAACCAGGCCAAGACCCGCGAGGAGTTCATGAACCTGATCAAACACGACTGAACAGTCGGAGACGCGTCATCTGAAGTTGTGTCGCCACAATTCGCTTTCTGAGGGCATTCAACCCGATGAAGATGGAAAAAGGCACGGAAACACAAAGAGGATTCTTACCTGAAACAGTCAGGATAGTCCTTCTGTGCTTCCGTGCCTTTTATAATTCTGGGAACCGACTCATTCCTTCTTCGAAACCGGCTCCTTCTCTTCCGTCACCAGATCGCCGATGAAGTCGATCGACTGCTTCCGTTGCATGTTGACACGGATGTTGGATGCACCATTATCGTACACATCGACATGGAAGGTGTAATAGTCTTCACGGGTACGGGCAGAGAACTCAATCTCGTAATTGCCCTTCTTGCCCAGCTTCTGTTCATAATCCAGTACCTCGGCTTCAAAGTTCAGTCCCTCGCCTCCCCCGTAAGGGATGGAGTAGGCACGTCCATAATAAGGCAAATAGGAAAAGACGGAGTCATTTCTGACCGTGAGGGAATAGTAAGGCGACAACTGTATGCTATGTCCACCCTGTGTCAAGGCTGAACGGACTTCGATTTCAAAATCCTTCGCCTCCATACGCTCTTTCACCATCTGTGCGCGTTCCTGCTTCTTCTCAGTCTTGCTTTGTGCCGACAGAGATACGGGGATGGCCGACAACGCCAGGCACCATCCCGCCCATAACAACAGTTTCTTTTTCATAGGCTCATTGTGTTAGATGGTTTATCGCCTCAAAAATAGGGAGAAAGTACATACATCCGCACAAAGGAAGGCACTCATTTAGCTTATTTTAGTTCGCCGTTCCTGCGTGTCCGGTCTCCTTAGCTTTTTTTCAGAAGCGGACGGCAACGAATGGTTCCGTCAATAGGCATTGGCTTCGCCACGGATGGCGTTGCGTACGGTCATGTAGATGATGCGCAGGTCGAGCCAGAACGACCAGTTCTCCACATACCAGATGTCCTTACGGATGCGGTCTTCCATCTGATAGAGTTCCTTGGTCTCGCCACGGCAACCGTTCACCTGTGCCCAACCGGTAATGCCCGGCTTCAGCAAATGGCGCACCATGTATTTGTTTATCAGTGCAGAATATTCCTCGGTATGTTTGAGCATGTGCGGACGAGGACCGACTACCGACATGTCTCCCAGGAGTACATTGATGAACTGCGGCAACTCATCGATGCTGCTCTTGCGAAGGAAATTGCCAAACTTCGTCTTGCGGGGGTCATCCTTGGTCGCCTGGAGTCTGTCGGCATCCTTGTTGACCTTCATGCTGCGGAACTTGTAGCAGTAGAACTCCTTTCCGTTCAGCCCGTTCCGTTTCTGCTTGAAGAAAACAGGACCGGGAGAAGTGATTTTGGTCACAATGGCAACAAAGAGATAGATGAACGGGAAGAGCGTGCAGAGGAACGTCAGCGAAAACACAATGTCAAACAGACGCTTCACAAAGCGGTTGATGGGCTGGCGCAAGGGCTCTTCACGCATATACAGCACGGGGACATCTCCCATCAGCGTCATACGCATCGTACGGCGCAGGTAATTGCGTACGTTGGGAACACTGCAAAAACGAATCAGGTGGTTCTCACAATAGTTGATCAGCTCCATAATCTCCGACGCACGAACCGAAGGCAGGCAACAGTAGAGCCGTGGCGGAGCTGTCGGCGAAATGGGCATGTTGCGCAGATAGGGAATCACCTCGTTCACCTTCCCCAGATAGGGCAAGGGGAAGTGCTCGACCGGCTGGTCGTCAAAGTATCCCAGGATGCGGTAACCGGTCGAAGGGTCGTTCATCATCTCACCATAAAGGTCGAGCATGTTCAATCCGCTGCCGACAAAAATCACACTGCGGAGATTGCGTCCCAACCGACGGTAACGCCGAATAAAATAACGGGCAACCAGACGACCCACCAGGATGCCCACCCACAATGCCGGATAGAACGTGAAGACCCATGCCCACGAAAAGAGATGCCCCTCCAGATAATCAATGGTCAGAAACGAGAGGATGCCAAACCAGAACACGGTGACAAACGAACGGGCGACAATCTCCTCGGGACGTACCTTACGCATATACACCACAGGCTTCTTCCACGACACACACAAGAGGTAAATGACGTTGAAGACGAAATAGACCAAATGATATTCAGTGGATGCCAGCGCGGGATACAGCCCCGGACTCAACCAATAGAAAACAGTCAACAACAGATTGAGGATGACCAGATCATTCAGGATGACTGCCCTACGCAATAAGGTTACTTTTTGAGATTCCCGTTGCATAATAGTTCTGCCATTTTTATGTAAAGTAATTACAAAGGTATAGGAAATGTTGTAAAGGGAAAAGATTAAAAAGTATTTTTACCCCCCCCCATGAGGTTAAAAGATGTTTATCTTTTCGGAATTTTCTTCTAAGCGATTGTCTTTAAAGCAATTTTATATTCACGGTTTCGAGTCAGGTTACACAAGTTCAAACAGGTTCACAATTTCCTGGACAGCTTTTCATTAGAAAAAAGAGAGGCATGCCGGCTTTTCTTTCCCAAGAAACGGGAAAGAGATCCGGCATAATTATTTAGTCCTGGAAGTAGACACGCTTCACTCGTCCCGACACACTTGTCAGGATTTCATAAGGAATGGTTTCCAAAATATCAGACAAAACACTCACCGGCAGATTGTCGCCGAAGATTTCCACACGGTCGCCTTCCTGACAGTCAATGTCGGTCACGTCAATCATGCAGACATCCATGCAGATGTTGCCCACATAGGGAGCTTTCTGTCCGTTGACCAGGCAATAGCCGTGCCCGCAACCCAAGTGACGGTCCAGCCCGTCAGCGTATCCGATAGGGAGAGCTGCAATGCGCGAAGGACGGGTCAACACACCACGCCGACTGTAGCCCACGGTGTCCTCGGCAGGAACATTGTGGATTTGCAGGATGGTGGTCTTCAGGGTACTGACATTATGGATAAATGCATTGTTCACCGGATTGATGCCATAGAGTCCCAAGCCGAGGCGTACCATGTCGTAATGAGCACGCGGGAAACGTTCAATCCCTGCCGAATTGCAGATGTGGCGCAGGATTTTATGGGGGAATGCAGCCTGCAGCTCGGCAGAAGCCTTGGCAAAGATTTCATTCTGCTGACGGGTGAAGTCGTCAAACTGTGGTGAATCGCTCCCCACGAAATGGGAAAACACCGAACGGGGCAACAAAGCCGTCTGGCTCTTCAACCGACGGATAAGGGCAGGAATCTCCTCGGGCATGAATCCCAGACGGTGCATCCCGGTGTCGAGTTTGATGTGGATGGGGAAGTTGGTGATCCCCTGTTTCTCGGCAGCCTTGATCAGCGCATCGAGCAGATGGAAGCTGTAGACTTCCGGTTCCAGCTTGTAGTCAAACAGGGTCTTGAACGCCGTCATCTCGGGATTCATGATGATGATGGACGCCGTAATGCCCGCCTTACGCAGGTCAGACCCTTCATCTGCCACGGCAACGGCCAGATAGTCCACCCGGTGGTCCTGCAAGGTCTTGGCTATCTCATAGGACCCGGCACCGTAGGCGGACGCCTTCACCATGCACACCATCTTCGTGTCGGGCATCAGGAAGCTGCGGTAGTAGTTCAAGTTGTCCACCATGGCGTTCAGGTTGATTTCGAGGATGGTCTCATGCACCTTCAGTTCCAGCTGTTCCGACACTTCATCGAAGTGGAACTTGCGCGAACCTTTTACCAGGATGGCTTCGTTACGCAGGGACGCAAACACGTCGGATGCCAGCAGGGAGGCAGTGTCGGGGAAGAAATACTTCTCCATCGGGAAACGTGCCTCAGCAGCCGAGATGTCGGGACCTACCCCGATGATTTTCTCGATGCCGCGGTTCTGCACCAGCTGCGCCACCTTGCGATAGAGGAAGGTCGCACTCTGTCCCGTCTCCAGGATATCGGAAAGGATCAGCGTACGCTTGCGCCCCTTCGTGTCGGTACGTCGTGCCATGAAGTCGAGTGCTATGTCGAGCGAAGCCAGGTCTGAATTATAGCTGTCATTGATAAGCGTACAGCCGTTCTTGCCTTCCTTCACTTCGAGGCGCATGGCTACCGGTTCCAGCCGTGCCATGCGGACGGCAATGTCCTCGGGCGATATCATCAGGTAAAGGCACACTGCCAGACAGTTGAGAGAATTTTCCACCGACGCGTCGTCAATGAAAGGAATCCGGTAACTGTTCTCCATGCCGAGGTAGCGGTAGTTGACCGTCGTCCCGGTATCGTCCTTCTTGATGGAACGGATGTAGAGGGGTTTCTCGTCGTCCTTTTGCGACCACGCTATTTCACGGGCGGAAGGGATGGTCTTTGCCACACAGTCACAGATTAATTCGTCGTCACCGTTATAGATGATGACGTCGCAATCCTTGAAGAGCGACAGCTTCTCGCTGCACTTGTCCTGCAACGAAAAGAAGTTCTCCTGATGGGCGCCGCCGATGTTGGTCAGTACGCCGATGGTCGGATTAATGATGGTGCGCAGGGCATCCATCTCTCCCATTTCGGAGATGCCGGCTTCGAAGATGCCCACTTCAGTCTGCTCGTTCATGAGCCACACGGAAAGCGGAACACCGATTTGCGAATTGTAGCTCCGTGGGGAGCGTGTCACGTTCTTGTCGGGCGAGATGAGCTGGTAGAGCCATTCCTTCACCACGGTTTTCCCGTTGCTTCCGGTGATGCCCACCACGGGGACATCGAACTCCTTGCGGTGCAGTTCGGCGAGGTGCTGCAACGCCTTCAGCGGACTTACGACGCGCAGGAAGTTGGCTCCGGGGAAGTCCTCACACGCACCGGGAAGCTCCGACACCACAAAGTTGCGCACACCGCGGTTATAGAGGTCAATGATGTATTTATGTCCGTCGTTACGCTTCGAACGCAGGGCGAAAAACAGGGTTTCTTCAGGAAAACACAGCGAACGGCTGTCGGTGAGAATCCAATCGATCCGGGCCTTCTTGTTACCGAAACGTTCGGCTCCTATCTGGTGACTTATTGATTCAATCGTGTATGGCATAATTCCAATTCCTTTTTGAAGTCTAAGGTCGGACATTTTTCTGTAAGACGGTTTATCCTTAACACTATTTGTGTTAAAAAGTTCTTGTATTGAGGGGCTTCCGGATGAAACGGACGATGCTCCAAAGCCCGTCTTATCTCCTGACATTCAGCCATCACCGACCGAGCTTCCGCTGTCAGGCAGGCGTCAGTGAAGCATTCCCATACATAATCTATAGCCAACGGAGAGGGATGCAACATGTCGTCGGCATAGAAACGGTAATCGCGCAACTCGTCGAGCACAATCTCATAGGCAGGGAAATAGTGGCAGCAGGGACAGGTCGCACAGAGTTCGTCCACCGCCAGGAGCAGAGCCGACTTGCTGAGCTGGTTGGCATGGAATCCGTCGCGGGCATGACGGATGGGACTGACGGTGAACAGGACCTGCAACGTGGGACGACGTTCCAAGAGCCGTCCGATGACCGCACCCAGCCTCCGGACGATGGCATCGGGACTGACCCGCAGACGCACGAAACGGCTCTCCGGCAATTTGTGGCAGTTTGCCACCACCTGCTCCAACGGGTCGACCGCACCACCGTCTTCTCCCTTCAGGCAGTACACATACGACGTGCCCAGGGTGATGAGCAGTAAGTCCAGCGACGGCAACGCCTCCATCGCCCGGCTCAGCCTTCCGTTGATCAGACTCAGGCATTCATCCCGGGACGAAGCGGAAAAGCGCGAATGGTGCATGAAGCTGTGCCACCACCCGTCTTTGGAGACGAACAGTTCGGGCGACGTCTCGTCATACAGGCGTCCGTCCAGCAACGTCTCCAGCGCACGGGCAATCGAAAAGGGATTGTAAAGGATGCCAAACGGATTGACATCACACGCGAACTTGGCATCCGACAGACGGTTACCAATGTGTTCGGAAAAGCACGAACCCAGCGACATCAGCCGGTTCTGATAACCGACGGACAGGATGCCGGCGGGCAATTCTACTTTCGTTCTGAAGTTCATCATATTCCTCCGAGGGCTAAAAATCCACCGCAAAAGTACGCATCTTAGTGAGTAATTATATATTTTTGCCGATTATTATCCAACTTTCGCAAGCCCAAGGTGTAGTGAACGAGGCGACTTCCCGTCCGCCGAATCCACTGCGCACACCGTGGAACGCCTACGAGGTTTTAAGTAAGAGACTAACAACGATGAGTAAGGAGAACACATACACGCTGCTCGACGCCATACACTATCCGGCAGACCTACGCCGGCTCAACCTAGACCAACTGCCTGAGGTGTGTCGTGAATTACGCCAAGACATCATCAACGAACTTTCGTGCAACCCGGGACACTTCGCCGCCAGTCTGGGTGTGGTGGAACTGACCGTCGCACTGCACTATGTCTACAACACCCCCTACGACCGCCTGGTGTGGGACGTGGGCCATCAGGCTTACGGACACAAGATTCTCACCGGACGCAAGGAGATGTTTTCCACCAACCGCAAATATAAAGGTATCCGGCCCTTCCCCTCACCCGAAGAGAGTGAATATGACACGTTCGCCTGCGGACATGCCTCCAACTCCATCTCGGCTGCCCTGGGCATGGCTGTCAGTGCCAAGCGTCTGGGAGAGACCGACCGCCACATCGTTGCCGTCATCGGCGACGGTTCCATGAGCGGCGGACTGGCTTTCGAAGGGTTGAACAATGCGTCTTCAACCCCCAACGACCTGCTCATCATCCTCAACGACAACGACATGTCCATCGACCACAGTGTGGGGGGCATGCGTCAGTATCTGCTGAACCTCAACACCAACGACAAGTATAACCGGCTGCGTTACCGGCTCTCGCAACTCTTCGGCGACCTGGGGCTTCTCAACGAACGTACCCGCAAGAGCATCATCCGCTTCAACAACAGTCTCAAGTCGGTCCTCTCCAAACAACAGAACATCTTTGAGGGCATGAACATCCGCTACTTCGGTCCTGTCGACGGACACAACGTGACCGAACTGGTGCGTACGCTCAACACCCTGAAAGACATGAAGGGCCCCAAGCTGCTGCATGTCCGCACCGTCAAGGGACGGGGCTTCGCTCCGGCGGAAGAACAGGCCACCATCTGGCATGCTCCGGGACTCTTCGACCCGAAAACCGGCAAACGCCTCGTGCAGTGCACCGACGGACTGCCGCCCCTGTTTCAGGACGTGTTCGGAAAGACACTCGTGGAGCTTGCCGAACAGAATCCCCGCATCATGGGCGTCACACCTGCCATGCCCAGCGGATGCTCGATGAACATATTGATGCACGCCATGCCCGACCGTGCCTTTGACGTGGGCATTGCCGAGGGACATGCCGTCACCTTCTCCGGAGGAATGGCAAAGGACGGACTGCTGCCCTTCTGCAACATCTACTCCTCCTTCATGCAACGTGCCTATGACAACATCATTCACGATGTCGCCCTGCTGCGCCTCAACGTCGTGTTCTGCCTTGACCGTGCCGGACTGGTCGGTGAAGACGGACCGACTCACCACGGAGCGTTCGACCTTGCCTACCTGCGTCCCATCCCCAACCTGACGATTGCTGCCCCGTATGACGAGCACGAACTGCGGCGCATGATGTACACCGCCCAGCTGCCTGACCAGGGACCGTTCGTCATCCGTTACCCTCGCGGACGCGGAAGACTCACCGACTGGCACTGTCCGCTCGAAGCCATCGAGGTGGGCAAAGGCAGACGCCTGAAAGACGGCAACGACCTCGCCGTGCTCTCCATCGGTGCTGTGGGCAATGCCGCAGCCGACGCCATTGCCGAGATCGAACAGGCACATCCGGACATCAGCATCGCGCACTATGACCTCCGCTTTGCCAAGCCGCTCGACGAAGAACTGTTGGAGGAGGTCGCCCGCCGGTTCAACCGCATCGTCACCGTGGAAGACGGTATTCTGAAGGGCGGCGTCGGCAGTGCCGTGTTGGAGTACATGGCGGACCATGACCACACACCACACGTCCGCCGGCTGGGCATTCCTGACCGCTTTATCGAGCATGGCGCTGTCGACATCCTGCGCCACCTCTGCGGCATCGACAAGGAAGGCATCCGCGACGCACTCCTTGCCGAACTGCAACGCTGACCGGCATTGGTCCAAAGATGATAGACACGGACGATACAGAGCGCAAGCCCAGCCTCTGCATCGCCCGTGTCCTGTTTTTCCGCTCCGCCACTCCCACACATTCCCTCCTTCCCCTACACATTCCCGTTGACAAACCGAAAGCCAAAAGAACAATTCTCCTTACGCAATTTACCAAATCCGCCTTTTCAACTAACGCGTACTTTTGCAAAATCGAGCAAACTAGCGAAGAAAGGTTAATTCCGATTCACACTAAACTTCTGAAGTGCCCATTCATTTCACGTTTCTTAGTATCCAACACTTGTTTTTCACGCGCCAAACAATATTGTTTGAGTCGTCAAACACTTGTGTTTGGGACGTGAAACAATATTGTTTGACCGATGAAACAATATTGTTTCGTCCGTCGATGTAAGGAAAAGAGAAAACGAAAGAATAATTTCTGACAACTGCTCTCCAGAAGGAACGCGGACGCATCACTTTTCCAACTATTAAATCGCACCATATTCTGGAACCGCATACACCACAACGTCACTTACAGGGAATATCTCACTGCGCTCTGAAAGCGATGTTTGCCATCTCCCGACAAAGTGTATTTTGCAAATCGCTCCAGAATCGCTTCTTTGCTCACCGACTCGTCTTCGGGTGCGAGGAAGGGCACTCTCAGACGATTCGTTTGACGTTTTGACACTTTGACACCATGCGAAGACCTGCCCGGCATGTTCGTCAGTCGATAGACAGCCCCTTGCGAAGCAATCGGACATCCCTCCCATGCAAACCGCCGGATTGTCAAGCCGAGATAGCAAAAAAAGAAAGCAAAAAGCTTTTATATAGTATGAAATAGGTTATCTTTGCCACGCAAAAAGACACAGACTAAGGATTTAAAGTATGAAAATAATCATTGCCGGAGCCGGGGAAGTGGGAACTCACCTGGCAAAAATGTTATCCGGAGAGAAGCAGGACATCATCCTCATGGACACGGATGAAGAAAAGCTGGGTCAGCTGGAAGACAATTTCGACCTGATGACCGTCAATGCCTCCTCACTCTCCATCGCCGGACTGAAAGAAGCCAACGTACCCAACGCCGACCTGTTCATCGGTGTCACTCCCGACGAGAGTCGCAACATGACTTCCTGCCTGCTGGCACACAGCCTGGGCGCCAAAAAGACCGTAGCACGCATCGATAACGCCGAATACCTGCAACCCAAACATCAGGAATTTTTCGCCAACATCGGCATCAACTCACTCATCTACCCTGAAATGCTTGCCGCCCGCGAAATCGTGGACGCCATCAAGATGAGCTGGATCCGCCAGTGGTGGGAGGTCGACGGTGGCGAACTGGTGCTCATCGCCGTCAAGCTGCGCCGCACGGCACACATACTCGACATTCCTCTCCATCAGCTGGACACCCGGTCCACCCCCTTCCTCATCGTTGCCATCAAGCGGGGCATGCACACCATCATCCCCCGTGGTGACGACACCTTGCAGGAGCTGGACCTCGTGTACTTCATGACCATGAAGAAGTACATCCCCTACATCCGTCAGATAGCCGGAAAAGACGACTACAAGGACGTCCGCAACGTCATGATCATGGGCGGAAGCCGCATTGCCGTCCGCACGGCACAGATGGCACCCGAATACATGAAGGTGAAAATCATCGAGAAAGACATCGAACGCTGCCACCGCCTCACCGAGCTCATCGACAACGACCGCGTGATGATCATCAACGGCGACGGCCGTGACATGGACCTCCTCATGGATGAAGGCATCGAAAACACCGAAGCGTTCGTGGCACTCACCGGCAGTGCGGAAACCAATATCCTCGCCTGCCTGGCTGCCAAGCGGACGGGCGTCAGCAAGACCGTAGCGGAAGTGGAGAACATGGCATACATCAGCATGGCAGAAGGCATGGACATCGGCACCATCATCAACAAGAAGATGATTGCCGCCAGCCACATCTACCAGATGATGCTCGACGCCGACGTGACCAACGTGAAGTGTCTCACCGTGGCAAATGCCGACGTGGCTGAGTTCATCGTGAAGGAAGGGTCGAAAATCACCAAGCATCCGGTAAAGGACTGCGGACTGCCCAAGGGCATCAACATCGGTGGTGTCATCCGTCAGGGGACGGGCGCCCTCGTAACCGGTAACACCCAGCTCCAGGCAGGCGACCACGTCGTGGTGTTCTGCACGGGCATGACCATGCAGAAGATTGAAAAATTCTTTATTTAAGCGTACAGCCAAATGATAAACTATAAGATTGTGGCAAAGATACTGGGAATCCTCCTCTTCCTGGAAGCGATTCTCCTGTTGGGCTGCTCCATCTTTCCCATCTGTTTCGGGGAGAGCGACCTCGTGCCCTTCCTCGCCTCGGCAGGTATCACCTGCCTCATCGGACTCATCCTGTTCTGGATCGGACATGATGCCGACAAGAAGGTGAACCGCAAGGACGGCTACATCATCGTCACCTTCTCGTGGGTGCTGTTCAGCTTGCTGGGCATGCTCCCCTTCCTTTTCGGGCGTTACACCGAGAGTGTCGCCAACGCCTTCTTCGAGACCATGTCCGGCTTCACCACCACCGGTGCCACCGTGCTTGACAACATCGAGTCGTTGCCCCACGGCATCCTGTTCTGGCGCAGCCTGACACAGTGGTTCGGCGGATTGGGCATCGTGTTCTTCACCATTGCCGTACTGCCCATCTTCGGGTCGGGCGGCATGAAGCTCTTTGCTGCCGAGACCACCGGTCCGACACACAGCAAGCTCCATCCCCGCCTCGACGTGACGGCGAAATGGATATGGACCATCTACCTCATCATCACCCTTACACACGGAGCCTTGTTGCTGTTGGGCGACATGCCCTGGTTCGACAGCCTGTGCACCGCCATGTCGACTGCCGCCACCGGCGGTTACTCGGTGAAGCAAAGCAGCCTCATGGCATACAACTCACCCTATATCGAGTACATCACAACCCTCTTCATGCTCATCTCGGGCGTGAACTTCACCCTGCTCTATGTTGCCATCCTGAAGCGGCAGCCCGTCCGCCTGCTGAAGGACACGGAGTTCCGCTGGTACATCGGGAGCTACTCGGTGTTCACACTGTTCATCACCATCGCCCTGCTGGTAGACACACCGATGGGACTGGAGGAGAGCTTCCGTCTTGCATCCTTCCAGGTTGCCACGGCACAGACCACGACAGGATTCGGAACGGCCGACTACATGCTGTGGCCTTCCTGCACCTGGCTGGTGTTGTGCATCGCCATGATGGTCGGTGCCTGCGCCGGTTCGACAACCGGAGCCATGAAGTCCATCCGCCTGGCCATGCTGTTCAAGATTGTGCGCAACCAGTTCCGCCACATGCTCCATCCCAACGCCGTACTCCCGCTACGCATCAGCGGAGTGGTCATCTCCAACGAAATCAAGACGACCCTGCTCGCCTTCTTCTTTGCCTACATCGGCATCATCCTTGTGGGTTGGGTGTTCATGCTGACGTTGGGTGTCGGGTTCATGGAGGCATTCGGCATCACGGTGTCGAGCCTGGGCAACGTAGGTCCGGGATTGGGCAACTGCGGTCCGGCGTATTCATGGAACAACCTGCCCGATGCAGCCAAGTGGGGCTGTTCCTTCCTGATGCTCATCGGACGTCTGGAGCTGTTCTCCGTCCTGCTGCTGTTCAGCCCGAGCTTCTGGAAGAAACACTGATCAATGGAACCTGTACCCGATGCCGAGCATCAGGTTGTTGGGGTCGTGGAAGTCCTGTAGCTGATAGCCTACATGCAGGAAGATGCTCCGGGTGAAGAAGGCCTTCAAGGCAAGCACCTGGTAGAGACCTTTGGCATCATCGCCATGACGGTAACAATTGTAACCGACGCCTACGTTGACCGAGAAGACAGGCATCGTCCATTCTCCCCGGGCGGAAAGTCCCACGACAATCTGTTCGCGGAACGGCGGACGGTAGAACTTGATGTCATCGCCCGGACCAATGCCTGCCAGGTGTTCCTTCAGGTTGCCTCCCTCATCCCAACGTCCGTCGAGCGAGATGCCCGCAGCAAGGTTCTTCGTGAAATGATACATGGGTGCCACGTTGAGACCGATGATACCGAACTTGCCGGGAAGCAGGTAAGACGACCCTTCCCAGTCCAGTCCACGCGTGCGGGCAGCTCCATAAAGCAACACATCGTAAGACCAGTGGGGCCGGAACACCGATGCCGGTTCTCCTCCTTCCGTCTGCTCTTCTTCACCCCACGAACGTACCACTCCCAGGCGTGCCCCCATCGTGTTCACCCCACCATTGGGATAGCGGGTGTTTCCGTTGGAATAGTGGGTCAGGTCGATACCTGCCGTGAGGTTCCATGAGGAAGAAAGCTGCCAGTTGAAGAATACCCCCAGATTGATATACGCATTGATGCGTGAGCCGACGACCGTATTTTTCGGGTTGGTCTCCTCGTCATGGGGTTTCCAGCCGAAGGATGCCCCGAAGTTCCACTCATAGTCGAGCGACAGGCGTCGGGAAAGACTCGCCATCCGCGAACCCTGAAAGACATAGACAGCCAACGGATTGCCTACCTCCCGTGCGTTGAAGAAGGTGTTGTATGCCACGCCGATGCCCTGATAAGCATGCGGATAGAGTTTCCCCAGACGGGTGTGGGGAGCAAAACGGAAGGCATATTTCAGGTGGGCGGACAAGGCCGTGCGTATGGGCTTGCCTGCCAAGTTATCGTCTTCAAAGAATGTTTCGGTAGGAGCCACATAGCCCGTCCGCAGGTCTACACCGAGACGGTGGGTGATGCGCGGACGCAGACTGTCTGCCACCGACACCTGCTCTTGCGACAGAAGCGGGGAAGACAGACCGAAGGACAGCAACAGCCCCGTCAGCATCCGGAAATTCAAGATAAGGGAAAGAGACTTTTTCACAACGGTATTTTTATATGATAATCACTTCCTGTGAACAACGTTCCGCGATACATGCCACTGAGGCTCCGTCTTCTGCCGTTGCGCGGATGGGATGCATGGACGGTATAGGATGCGTTGAACAGGCTGTAATCGAGGAGGGGGATGATGCGTACATGTTCATTGGGAGCAATGCTGACGACTTTTATCCGGTCAGGCACGGAGAGGGGTAACGGCTGTTCGCTCAGGGAAAACGGCAACTTCATTCCGCTGAAGACCAGCCTTCCGCCTGACACGCTGTCGGGAATCTCCAGTTCTGTTCCGGAAAGCCAGGATACATTGTCATCCGACACTACGCTGAACCTTCCCCAGCTCCGATTCTTTCCCGAGATGACGAGCTGCTGACGGATGGTGTCGGCGGACTGATTATAGACCACCAGTCCCTCGCCCTCGCGTACCTCCGTCCATGGTGAATCCGGTTCAAGCCGGTACACCACACTGTCCACCCGATAAGGTTCGCCCAGCGTCAAACGGAACTCCAGCGGGATGTCCACATAGTCGTTGCCCACATGGATGTCCATCCGATAATCCTCCTGCAACAGGTTCTCACCGAGCATCACGACCAGCCGACGTCCTTCGTCGCGCACAACAGCGCAATCCAACAGTCCCCCAAGGCTGAACTCCAGCCGTTCCCGGTCCTCCATCTTCGTTACCGGACCACCATTGTCACTACTGACAAAGCTGATGAGCGACTTGCCCGACTCCGACGTCACATCGAGCACGCTCCAGTCTTCCGATGGAAAATCGATGACCAGCGTATCTCCGTTGCCGTCCATCGTGAAATGTGTTTCAGCCGGAGCAATATGGTCTACAAAGACCTCCTGGTTGCAGCCCGTGCAGGCAAGCAACCCGCCCCACAGCAGACCGCACCGTATCCTCCGAAGTATATTTTTCATGATTTCTGTCTTGTTAAAGTAAGGCATGCATGCAAAGGTAGTGTTTTTCGGAGAAAAAGAATACGTGTATCAGAATCCATTGTCCCCCTATCATGGGAACAACTATTCTGACACACGTATTTTATGGACAAAGATAGAGAGTAGCTTATCTTCTATGAGCGATTAAATTCCATAGTTCTCTGAACCACAGGACAAGAGAAGATAAGGTCACTATTATCACCCAGTCAACCCACTTCAAGGGAGTGCAATTAAAGAAATCATAAAGAACTTCCACAATAGCAATCTGTCCGATAAATATAATTGCAACAATTGTAAAGAATTCCTTGCTCATCCGAAGTCGGAAAAAGCTCTTCCCGGTTTCAAAAGAACGAGTATTGAACATATACCAAAGATGTGTCCATACAAAAATAGAGAACAGCAACGTCTGCTCGTATGCCGACAAACCATTGGCTTCTCCCAATTCGCAATGCAAAAGGTCTGTCATTTGTGTGATTTCTGTATGTTGGAAGATGTAAAGGAAACCAACCAACAATATAAAGAAGAATCCTCCGACCCCAAGAATATCTTTCAGCATAGGCTTTGTCAGGATAAATGCCTTACGGTTGCGCGGCTTGTCTTTCATCACCGCTTGCGAAGGAGGCAACGACGCAAGTGCCATTGCTCCAAAAGTATCCATAATGAGATTTACCCAAAGCATCTGCGTGACAGTCAATGGAGATTCCGTTCCCATAAACGCTCCAACCAGCACAATCAGGCAGGCTGCAACATTGACTGTTAGCTGGAATAATAAAAAACGCTGGATATTCTGATAGAGCGAACGCCCCCACATCACGGCACGACAAATACTGCCAAATGAATTATCAATGATAGTTATGTCAGAAGCCTCTTTTGCCACAGATGTTCCGTCTCCCATAGACAAACCGACATGAGCAGCTTTGAGTGCCGGAGCATCATTGGTCCCATCACCGGTTACAGCAACAACTTGATTCTTACGTTGGAGCGACTCAACCAAACGCTTCTTATCCATCGGACGGGCACGGGCAATAATTTTCAAATCCAAGACTCTTTCATCAAGTTCGTCATCTGAAAGTTTTGCGAACTCTGTTCCTGTAATAATCGCCTCATCCTTGTCCCGCTTTGACCAAAGACCAATCTGACGTCCTATCTCCATGGCTGTACCCGGGGTATCACCGGTTACAATCTTTACATGGATTCCGGCTGCTATACATTTATGGACTGCCGCCGGGACATCCTTACGTACTGGATCTGCGATAGCCACAATACCCATAAAGACAAGTCTGTCCGCAATTACCCTATTATCCGATATTGCGATGTCGCCCTCTTCGAGCACCTGATATGCAAAGCCCAGCGTTCGCATCGCACGACATTGAAAATCCGCTAACTGCCTGTCCATGTCATCAGCCGATACATTCCGCTCAATGTGCCTGCAAAGGGAACGTACAATTTCCGGGGCTCCCTTCACATAAAGAATCTTCTTCCCTCCAAGTTGAACTGATTCTACTACCGTCGCCATATATTTCCTCTCAGTAGAGAATGGCAATTCTTCAAGGATTGTAGCATGCTCTTTCAACTCCCGATAATCAATGCCTTTCTCTCTAAGCCACAATAGCAATGCTCCTTCCGTCGGATTTCCTAAGACAACCGGTTGCTCTGCATGACTTAAATCCAGCGATGCCGTAGAATTAAGAGCCATATTCTCCATAACCAAACGGCTCGTTTCATCCGCACCCAAAACTTGCTGAGACAATCCATAAAAATTGGTTTCTTCCACACTCATTTGGTTTTGGGTGAGTGTTCCAGTCTTATCTGTACAAATAACCGTTGTGGCTCCCATCGTCTCACAAGCATGCATTTTCCGGACCAGATTATTTGTTTTCAACATCCGACGCATGCTATATGCCAGACTCAAGGTTACGGCCATCGGCAATCCTTCCGGTACTGCAACCACAATCAAGGTAACCGCTATCATCAATGTCTGTAAGACATAGGCTGTGATGTGTGACCATTCCAAAGAATTATCGCCTAAAAAATAAATGAACAAACGCCCTACAACTACTAAGGCAGCAAAAACATAACTCAGTTTTGTAATCCAGTCACTTAATCCATCCAACTGTTCATTCAGTGGAGTTTTAACACTGTCATCAATTTGTGCAGCTTCGAAAACCTTTCCGTTCTCTGTTCGATCGCCGACTGCTGTCACTCGAAACACTCCATGTCCCTCCATCACTTTGGTTCCTTTCAGAACATGATTGGTAGGATAAGTTGCCTCTTTATCAAAATCTTGTTCATTGGCACTTTTGTGGCACATCGGCTCACCGGTAAGGGTTGACTCATCCACATTCAGACTGACGCTTTCCAGCAATTCGCCATCAGCTGGAACCTCGGCACCGGTATTGAGTATGACAATATCTCCTACAACCACATCTTTCTTAGGAATCTGTGTGGTGTTCGCATTACGTATCACCTCGACAAGCTCATCATCATTTACCTGATTAAGAATAGCAAACTCTTTATCAGCCTTTAATTCAAAATAAAATGCCAAACCTGTTGCAAGCAAGATAGCGACAAAGATGCCTATCGGCTCAAAAAAGACGGCAAAGCCTTCATGAAGACCAAAGTACTCATAAAATGAAATACCGACAGACAATGCTCCTGCAATCATCAGAATGATAATAAGAGGGTCCTCAAATTTTCCCAAGAACTGCTTCCACAAAGAGTCTTTCTCCGGTGGAGTCAATTTATTTATTCCATACTTCTTACGGCTTTCCAGCACTTCCTTATCTGTCAAACCCATGTAATGCTTTCTCTTCTGCATATAGTAAACTTTTAACTTATTAATCATTTGCCCAATAAGAGTAATGATACTCAGTTGTTAACCAACTGAACAACTATCAGTCTTCCTCCTTGTCCCCTGTCCAGTAGAATCTGTCGCCCATCGGTTAAAGGTACATAGTCACCTATGGATATAGCCTTATTCTCTGAGATATCCATCATATCCGGAAGAGCACGATTAATCAGTATCCATTGATTTTTGAAAAAATGAAAATCTCCAACCGGCTTTTTATCCTCTTCAGATATACGTTCCGTTGGCGAAACAAGGTTATTCGAATGCCATTTGTACAAGGTTTGTTTATCATATACCATCAAACGGTAGTTCTCTGATATGAACTTGCCATGAGAGGGTGCATAATAAAAGTTCAATATCGGCAACTGACCATGATAAGCTTGCCCGCAAAACGGGCACTTGGGCTTTGTCGTATTGTCGAAAACAAACCAATGAGCCTCACAACGTGCATTCTGACAAGGCTGCACCAGATCTGTGGTTTTTACCAACGCATCCTCCCACTCAGCAGCACTTGGACGTTTCGAGGGGTCATGCAACCCATCAATAAAAGCACGGTCAAACAGTTTTTTCAAATAAGGGCCACAGATTGTATAAGGCATCTTTACCGGGTCTCCCTGTGGTAACTCGGCAGGAGACAGTTGTTGCGACTTGACCCTGTTCGAACGGTCTACAGGATTCTCTATAAACAGAGCTTTTGTTCCCATCGATAGCTCTTCATCATGTCCACTATCACTGATATCATTGACCTTGCCTCCTCTCAATGGATGTCTGTTAAGCAAGTACATGTATATCAAGACAGCCAAAGCATGACGGTCTGTATAAATGCTCGGCAACTTTCTTTGTTTATCGTCCAATGGCAAATGCTTCGTTCCGATGACTTCCGGAGCAATGAAATCAGGCGTACCGATAACTTCCGGTGGAAACTTCCCCGGCACGACCAAACTATCATCATCAATAATGCATGCACTCCCGGATATTGGGTCAACCAAAATATTCTTGTACGATAAATCCGAATGCGCCAATCCTGCTGCATGAAGCCTGCGCACGGCACGGGCTATTTTGATGCACATATGAAGCGTAGTCAGCCAATTACCTTTTTGATCTGCCGGCAGGAACTTATTTCTCAGTTTTGCTGAAGCAAACCACTTTCCTTCTTTCTCCTTTCCCTTAAAAGGCCCACTTGAAAAAAAGAACTTTTTATCATAGAACGGCATGACAATACCTGTCTTGCCATTCCATTCAACCATCTTGGTCGGCCAAGCGAAAAGATTCTTCCAATATGCACCCTCCGGAGTGTCGAAAATCCGTTCGCGATAGATTCCTACGATATTATTGATTCGTTCTCTGTCATTTGCATTGATCGGCTTACGATAAAATGCTACCACATAACTCTTGTCCAAGCTGAAATAGACATCTTTCACACCACCTTGAGCTTTGATTTCATCATAAAACTCCACAGTGCTCCCATCATTAGCCTTTAGGGATATTTTATTTGCCATGACTCTCCTTTTTAATACAATATTGCGATGGTTCTATCATCATGATTGCCGGGAGACCAAAAATCCAGCCACTGCAAAAGCTGTCCGGCTGCATCTTCATTATCATCCGTCAACTCAACTCCATTACTTCTCAGGGTATGCCACAGCATGTTCCATTTGGCATACGACTTCAAATTGGCATCAGTCTCAAACATCGGATCGCTGACCCCATCAGTCATTAAAAACAGGGCCGTGAACTCCCGCACTATCCTGCAATTCATTCTTTGATAGAATCTTGCTGTATCCGTGAAAATCTCAGGCATCGTGAGAAACCTCGTTTGCCCGGCATATTCTCCTTCATCCGGCATACCAAGCATGATGGCCGTTTCATCTTTTTCATCATACAAGCATATTGCCCCGTCTCCAACCCAAAATGAAGCTATAAACCATCCAAAGTCAAATTTTTTGCATATAGCCAACAAAAGCGTAGTTGAATAATCCTTCACCTTCCGTTCTTTTCGCATTGCTTCCGCAGCTATTGCCTTATGAGCTTTCAAGGCAGCATTGCCCACAATCCTATAGATATCTGCACTGATTGCCTGCCCCGCAGCTTCTGACTTCTGGTCAAGGTGATATAACGTAATATCATCATCAAAACCGGCAGAGTTGCTTAACTGCTCTTTACAATGTCTGACAGCCGTTTCACAAGCTATTTTAGCTCCCTCTCTTGAATAGCAGGCAGAACCTGCCCCGTCAGCGACGGCCATGACATACCAATTTGTCACATCATCATGGTATAGACAGAAATGGTCATCTCTAGGCTTTCCTTCTTGAGCATGTGAACGCCCCCGCTTGCTGGCAGCCACCATATCCTTTTGTGGAGTACCATCAGGTAACGACTGAATCTTCAGATACTCCTTGGCAGTATTCTCTTTCGGGTATTCAATACCATCGGGTACAGGCACATCTTTCCATAAATCACGAGGGTCCGGATTTATGATTATCTGCAAGGTACGCTCCAAGCAAGCATGTTCCACAGGCAATCCCTGAAACCTGTACTGCAGTACCAAATCAAAAGTTCCACTGACCTTAGGTGAGCCGCTGATTCTGAAAGAATGTTCTCCTTGCAGCTTTTCTATTTGCAGACCATGCTGTTCCTCTGTCAAGCCGGACAGCGATGTATCCGTCATTTCTTCACAAGGTATGAAAACTTCGGCATCATACTTTTTCCCAATAGAAGCATTAGGGATGACAATGGACAACTCCTTCACTTTATTTTCCATTACAAGTACTTCATTCATAACGTATTCATTGTATTCCGTCCATAACTTATCGGCATAGTATCTGACAAAACCCTCCATCTGTGCATCAGATTCCCCATTACTCATGAGTTCCAGCAATTTTTCCAGGTTCATAATCAGCCCTTTCCTCTCGTTATATTCATTCCATCTGCTCCAATCTCACTCAGTTCTCCTTTCAGTCCACACCAGGGACATGACGTTGCATGACCATCTGAGCACATGATCTTGCCACATTCACAGACGACCAGCCCCCATTGACTGCCACAACACGGACAAGTCGGGTTCCCAACCAATGACATCGTATTGATATTCCGATTGGATGTTCCGTCACTCAATTCATCATACATCTTGTCATCTATGGTATAGGCCCCTACAAGCTTATAGCCTATTTCCTTCACACTCACTTTCTCCAGACCGGGTATATCACTGATTCGCTTGGCATATTTGATAAGGTATTTCTTTTTCGTATGGGAACATTTACCCAGCAGTACCGCAAAATTCTCATCAACCGTACACTTCCGTGTCGTGTCTACTTTTTCTAAATCAATACCGGAAAGGGAGGCCAACTGAATATTATCGGTCCCTGCATCTGTCACCGAAGCACTGGTAGACTTGATTGATGCCGTAACCCATTTAAAGAAAGCTTTGAACGATTGTTCTCCAGTATCATTCAGCCTCAAAATATTTTCAGAAATCTGTCCCAGCATATTCGTATCGGTATTATCACCAATTGATATACACACCAGGTTGGCATTCCTTCGATAGCGAGTATTCCAACGATTAAATGCCGATTGCGGATTGTCTGTCGGTGTACCATCTGTAAACAGGAAAACAATCGGTTTCCAATCTCCTTTCACCTCAACAGTGGTTTTCTGAACAGACTTGTCAATATCATCCATCAGGCAATTCAAGGCACTGCCCAATGAAGTTCCTCCACCAACAGGGAACTGGGGAGGATAAAACTTATACAGTTCAGTTAACGGAGACAAGACTTTCGCTTTTCCAGCAAATATGATTACGGAAACAAAAACTGTCTCCAGAGCATACGGATCCGTTCTTAGTTCCTGAATAAGGTTCCGCATTCCTTTTTCAACCTGAATAATGGGGTCACCCACCATCGATTCTGACACATCAATCAAAAAATATATAGGCAGTCGTCTCATAAAGAAAAAATCAAATTGTTCAACATCTGCAAGCTCTCGTCATTATTGAGGGCATGCGGGACTTCAGTTAAATCACAATATTTACTTCCGTAGGAGGTCCGGGCAGTTCCAACGAATCCGTCGTCCCCACACTCTTTCCTCCCACACCTATCACATCAGACACCCAAACAAAGAACTTCTTAAAAGAGGTCGCATCCATCGTGTCCAAGGTAAAGACTTGGTCTGTCAGTTTTTTCAATGGCTCAACCTTTGCTTTGGGACCGGCAGCACAAGCTACAATACTGGCAAAATTCTCCTTCCTGACGTTCGGAATCACATTTTCATAGTCCTGAATATCCGAGGGCTTTCCATCGGTCAGTATAAATAAGAGCGGACGCCAATCCCCCTTTTGTTCCGCAGTCCCCTTTTGAACTTCCACTTCAATTCGTTCGCACAGTATTTCCAAAGCTTTACCAAGAAAGGTTGGTCCTGAGTCAGGTGTCACAATATCAGGTACCTGTAAGTCTGCCAGCTCTGTCAGCGGCAGAATCTGATGAACCTCTCTATCAAAAGTGATGATACTGATGCAAACAGTTTCCAAGGCATAAGGGTCCAGACGAAGGGCGGCTATCATGTCAGACAATCCGACTTTCACACTCTCTATCGGCTCTCCTTTCATGGAACCACTTGTATCTATCAAAATATATACGGGCAAATGTCTCATTATCAAATCCAGTCATTCAACATCCGCCAGTTCAAGCTACAGTTGAACTGATGCGAATCTTAAGTAAGTTATAACACAGAGTGGCACAAATCAATTCGTGCCACTCTATCTGATTATCTATCTATACAACAATATTTACTTCCGGAGGCGGAGGCGGCAACTCGCTCATCGTGGCGACATCGCCATGGGCATCTTCCACTTTCTGGCTTCCGGTACTAATACTTGCACTGACCCATTTGAAAAAGGCCTTGATCGTAGCGCTGTCAGCGGTGTCAAGCTGAACAACATTATCAGTAATACGTTTCAATGTATCCGTATTTGCTCCTTGACCTGCCGCACAAGCTACCACCATACCGAATTTTCTTTTTTGAAATTCATCCAATCCCTTTTGCAAGTCATCCGTAGGTTCTCCGTCCGTCATCAGGAAGACCAAAGGTTTCCAGTCCCCCTTCATCTCAGGTGTTGTCTTCACAACCTCCGTATCTGCCTTTTGCGCCAACAGGGCCAATGCCTCTCCCAAAGCGGTGCATCCGCCAGCCTCAATCTGAGGTGGTTGAAAAGCAGCCAGCTCTGTGAGAGGAGTAATCTGCTGAGCTGAAGAATTGAATGTGATGATGCTGATATACGCTGTTTCCAACGCATACGGATCCCCTCTTAAGGTAGAGATGAGTGTCTGCACACCATTCTTCACCGCCTCAATCGGCTCACCATACATGGAGCCGGAGGTATCCAGCAATAAATATACAGGTAACCGTCTCATGAGCTTCTATTTTGAATAGGAGGTTAATATTCGTCTTACTGTCTGCCTCAAGTCATTCCGGTCATCAAAAGCATCACCAATAGCGGCAAACTTCCACTCGCCATTGCGCCGATATAGTTTACCCATGATGAGAGCGTTTGTTCCGGCAAATTGACTTTCCTTGGCAACATCATACTGGGCAAATACCGATTTTACTTTCTCCGGAGTTCCTTCATACATGCGAATTGCCACATAAGGAATTTGGTGGAAATCGATATTGTCCGGTTGATAAATGTTCAGGAAGAAAAATATCTGATCAATCTGAGGATTGACTTTATTCAAGTCAACCGTTATAATCTCATTGTCCAGTCCGTCATCGCCTCCTTTATCCCCTTCCGTATCATCCGGGGTATGATACATCGACTGGTCAGCCGACCAATCCTTGCCGACAGGGAGTCCTTCAGACTGAAAAAATGCCGGTTTATACAATGGGGAATATAAAGTGTCCACGAGTTGTCCCTGACGATCGACCATCACACAACTCAAGTCCACATCCACATCCAGTTCTTCTTTTCTTGCACCAAAACCGAAAAATCCGGTTCTTTCAACCACGATAGCACCCCAGTTACAACCTACACAAAAGTTGGTAAGTTTCGCACCATTATCCTTTTCCAGGTTGATGCGTTGACCTTTCTCTAATTGTATCGCCATAATCCAAATACCATTAACATTGTTCTAATTTTGTCAACTGATAAATTGGGAATATACCAAAAGCAGGTTATTGATATTTATTCACCAAAGCCTGCAAACCACCTCTGTTCCCGATACCCATCGCTTCAAACTTCCATTCCTCTCCACGACGATACAGACGGCCAAACTCCACAGCCGTTTCCACTGAGAAGTCTTCATCCAGGTCATAACGGGCTATCTCTTCATTCGTGATGGAATTATAGATGCGGATATAAGAATTACGGACTTGTCCAAAATTCTGTTTTCTCTCATCAGCCTTATAAATCGTGGCTACAAACAGGATTTCCTGAATTGAGGAGTCCACTTTCTGCAAGTCAACATTCAGCGTCTCGTCGTCACCTCCGTCACTGTTTCCACCCGTCGTATCATCTCCTGTAGATTCCACAGCTCCATCCGGTGACTTGGGGTTATTGTAGAAAATGAAATAGTTATCATTGGGGATTTTCTTGTTGCTCCCCAGCATAAAGGCAGAGGCATCCAAATCGAAGTCAAAACCAGAGCCTTCGTTGGGGTCCCATCCCAAACCTACACTTACCTTAGACAGGCCAATGCCTATCCTTTGTCCTTTTTCCAATACAATTGCCATAGTCGTAATTATTTAAGTTCTTTATGCAATATTAAAGAACAAAACGATATCCTTACGACCAGTCGCAATGTTACACTTGAACCTGAAAACAATCCCAGACAAGCAATTATAAGGTTTCAACTTGCACACACTCAAGCCATCTTCAGCTTACAAGGCGGAAACCCTGCTCCAAAAGTCAGAATCCTCCATCCGGCAAATCTTCATCTGTTCAGAATCGTAGCATAAACACAGCTCCGGCGAAATTGCAACCGAATAGTTTCCAAAGATATTACGCTGAACCATATAATCATCCGCATTGCACAACATCTCTCCGACAGAGCGAATCTGCTGCTTTATCAGGCTGAGCATAGGTAGCCTGTTTTCGGACTGACATATTTTGGGAGCATTGGCTCTATTGCCTCCAAAGCCTTCGTAAATCATTTCATATTTGAGCTGTATCAGTTGCATCCGATAATCAAATTTCCTTAGAGCGTGAGCATTGTCGGGCTTACTGAAATTTATACCCCCACTTCTGGATTCCAACAGGAACAAGGCATAGAGGGCCTTTTCCCTCCGATGGAGCTTTGACAGTCTGATTTCCGCTTCCGGCAAAAATATATCGCCTCGAACCAGATCTATGACGACACTGCTTCTGACTCCTTTTCGTTCGGTGAATACATCAAATATCTGCTTGTAATAACCCTGATAAACGAACCGTTCCTTACTACTGAAAATCGGGTTCAGCACTCTCGGTCTGTACAGTCTCATAAACAGGTCCGTAAAATCTCTTGTGATACTGATGGCATCCTTTTCAAGTGATATAGCCAGAAAGTTAGCATACGTTTTTCCACCTACTGAAGACTCATTGATACACAACAACATGGAAGGAAGAGACTCCTCCAGCCCCTTCAAATTCATCCTTCCGACAACCCCCTCCTTACAGAAGTCTGATGTATTCAGTGAAGTCAGTTGACGAATCATCTCCCCCATCCGTTTTTCTGATAGTTCCGGGTACAGGAAAGAAAGTAAAGACAGCAGTTTGGACGAAGGAAGAGATTTATAATGCTCGCTGACCTTAGGCAGGTACACAAAATTCAAACCTATCAGACGGAATTCATTTGAAATTTCTCTATAGGCCTCCGATATTTCCCGATTGACCTCCTTATAATATTCCCCCTCAATATATAATATCTGAGATTTTTCAACCACAGCATCATTCGGCAAAACCGTCGAATAGATTTCAGCCTGCAGACTGTATTTCTTTGACAAGCAAGCTATAATGGCCAACAAAATGAAGCTTTCTTCTCGCGTAAACGCTTTATCGGACAATGCCAGGTTATAAAAGTCGCCAATGATATCCTGAACGAGCCCCTCTGGCAGGTCCTTTAACAAACAGACCGCATTGGATAAAGTCATGTCTTTACCCACGACCTCATCTTCTTTCGTTATACGGTATTTTTCTCTGATCCTATCCAGACATTCGATTTCCCTTAAATCTATAATGGAATCAGCTTTCACGATATCGGAAACGATCCGCATAATTCCCGCTCGCTCACATTGTTTCATGGAAAAATCTCCAAGCAGTCCCGATTCCCTCCGACCTGCTGTTTTAGACTCCTTGTCAGACAAAAAGAAAAGCGTGGGAATCAAGCTTGTTACTCGTCCCACACATAGAGGCTCTGGCATCGCCCTGATAGTCGAAACGAGCAACGCCGAAGCCCACGCCGATATGTATATAAACGAATACACCTGCAAACAATCTGCGAAAAGACTGCCTGCATGCAAGGTCCGGATATAACATACCCATGAGCATCTACCGTTGCTTTGATTTTTGACTATCATGTGAAACTGCCAGATTTCTATGTGTCAAGAACAAAGCGTCAAGTAAACGCCTTCACATTTTGTCAGTCCTCTATCCCACCCATAGCCCGCTATCACACTTTTAGTCTCGTGTGTAGCCCGGCGTGAGCAGCTTCCATACACAAATTCTTCATTAAGAATTGCTCTTAGAATTCAGCGAGAACTGATGCAAAGATATATATTTGACCCAAAAACAAAAAGAAAAGAAAAAAAGTTCTCAACAGCACCCCTACTTTACCTTTTTTCCAAGCAGTCTGTTGAGCCTTCCCTGGTTCATCCCCATCTTCACCCAACTATCAAAATGTCAAACGAAGGCATCCACAGAGGCATTTCCTGCACCAAAGGACGAGTTGGAACGCAAAGAAAGCATTCTGGAGCGATTCGCAAAATACAACTTGATACGGCTACGGCTGTTTTCGTTGCACGGAAGCTCGTCTATCAGCGAAACAGCAGCATTCTCACAACGAACATGGGAGAGATAGATGCTTTTTATTACCATCCGAATTATTGACAGCACACTCCTTCCAGCGAATGAAACTCGGAACTTTTTACTTCCACCTTCCAAAGATTTGACTTCCGGGCATGAAACAATCGTGTTTGGAGGATGAAACTATATTGTTTGACGCGGCAAACTATATTGTTTGGCTCGCGAAACAATATAGTTCCGGGCACGTTTTGTCTATATTCCGAAAACGAAGTGTATAGTTTTCTAAAATGAAGGGCATTTTTCCGGTGTTTCGTTTGCTTTTCTTAGCAATTACCTGCTAGTTTGTCGGCAAATCGTCCAATATGAGTTAGCCGCAAAGGGACGTTTGACGAAATCCGTCAAGCAAAAGCACGGAAATGACTTCTTTTTGTCATTTCCACCCGTCCGCAGAAAAAGACATCGGATGAAAAAAGAGCACACCAAGGGACGGAAGGAAAGGCGTCCGTGACGCTCCAGGAGAGAAGGTGCGGGACACGGGAAGCAATCTTCCGGCGTGGTTAAAAAAAACGAAAAAATTCGTGGGCTTATTCAATATTAGTGACTATCTTTGCGGCTCAAAAGTAGTAGTAGAGATGGTCAAAGGCTGGAAAATGTTGGTTTTACCCTTTTTCCTATTGGTGCTCTTTTTGGGCAATTCAATAGGGAGGCTGTCTGCCATACCCTTCACCCAACCTTCCCGACTCTCTACTCCCGACCTCTCTATCAAGCACAATCCTCTTACACCAAACAGTTTTTACAACAGAAGCATACGTCCTGTCACCCGGCTGTTCCATGCTGACGGACGAACTTGCCGTGACACGGGTGCCTGCCCCTCTCACTCTACTACCTCCAACCCTTTCCGCAGCACCCCTCGTCCGGCTCCGACCCTTCTCTTCTGCCGGCTCTTGATTTAGCCCCGGCAGACACAAGCAACATCTTTATTTTCATTGCAACATAAATCAAATAACCTAATAATTAAAACATGTCTTTTACATTATTAATTACCGCAATTTTAACCGGAATTGCCTTGGTAGCTGCCGGCATGATCGTGGCAAAGCTTATCAGCCCGCGCTCGTTCAATGCCCAGAAAGGCGAGGCCTACGAATGTGGTTTGCCCACACGTGGACGTTCGCAAATGCAGTTCAAGGTTGGTTATTACCTGTTCGCCATCCTGTTCCTGATGTTCGACATCGAGACAGTATTCCTCTTTCCCTGGGCAGTTGTCGTGGGTGAAGTGGGAATCTATGGCCTGGTAAGTGTCATCTTCTTCTTAGTAGTATTAATCTTAGGCCTGGCATATGCCTGGAAGAAAGGAGCGCTCAAATGGGAATGAAACAGCCGAAAATCCGCTCCATGAAGTATGAGGAGTTCAAGAACAACGACTACCTGGAGCACATGGTCGAGGAACTTCGTGAACAGGGCGTGAACGTTGCCGTGTCGAAACTTGATGACCTGATCAACTGGGGACGAAGCAACTCCGTGTGGTCATTCCTGCTCGGAACGAGCTGCTGCGCCATCGAGTTCATGGCACTGGGTGCAGCCCGCTATGACATGGCACGCTTCGGTTTCGAGGTAACCCGTAACTCCCCCCGTCAGGGTGACGTGCTGCTCGTCATGGGAACCATCACCCACCGCTGCGCACCGTTGATGAAACGTCTGTATGACCAGCTCGCCGAACCGAAATATGTCATCGCCGTGGGCGGATGCACCATCTCGGGCGGTCCGTTCAAGAACTCGTACCACGTGGTCGACGGCATCAACCAGATTGTCCCTGTGGATGTCTACATCCCGGGATGTCCGCCGCGCCCCGAGGCTTTTTATTATGGCCTGATGCAGCTGCAACGCAAAATCAAGCTGGAACATTTCTTTGGCGGTGTTAACCGTAAACAACCCAAACCAGAAGAAGATTAATAGGAGCTATGGATATAAAAGATAAGATTTTGAAGATTGTGCCGGAAGTGACGTTCACCGAACAGGGTGACACGGTGGCTGTCGTGCCTCTGGCCTCATTCCGCAAGCTTGCCGAAGCCTTGCGTCACGACCCGGAAGACGCCATGGATTTCATGCGCGACATCGTGGGCATGGACTGGGGCGAAACCCTGGGAGCACTCTACTATCTGGAGTCGACTACCTCGAACCGCCGCATCACCCTGCGCACAGAGACTGACAACCGGGAGAATCCGGTTATCCCCAGTGTCTGCGACTTGTGGGCAACCGCACAAATCAAGGAGCGCGAGGCACACGACTTCTTTGGCATCATTTTCACGGGCAACCCCGACCTGCGCCGCCTCTTCCTGCGCGAAGACTGGGTGGGCTACCCCTTCCGCAAGGATTATGACATGAAGTCCAACCCGCTCAACATGACCAACGAGGAGGATGACGACGTGGCACCGACCTACGAGCTGGGTCCCAAGGGTGAACTCATCTCAGGAAAGAACGTCGTTTTCGCCCCCGAAGAGTTTGTCATCAACATGGGTCCGCAACACCCGTCAACCCACGGAGCGCTACGTATGCGTATCTCCCTCGACGGTGAGACGGTGAAGCGTGTAGACCCGGTCTGCGGCTACATCCACCGCGGCATCGAGAAGATGAACGAGAGCCTCACCTACCCGCAGACACTCGCCCTGACCGACCGTCTGGACTACCTGAGCGCACACCAGAGCCGCCATGCCCTGTGCATGTGCATCGAGAAGGCTGCCGGCATCGAGATTTCCGAGCGTGCGAAGTACATCCGTACCATCATGGACGAGTTGCAACGTATCGACTCCCACCTGCTCTACTTCTCCTGTCTGGTGCTTGACATGGGTGGCTTCACCCCGTTCTTCTACGGCTTCCGCGAACGTGAGATGGTGCTCGACATCTTCGAGGAGACCACCGGCGGACGCCTCATCCAGAACTACAACATGATCGGCGGTGTGCAGGCCGACCTGCATCCCGACTTCCAGAAGAAGGTGAAAGCGTTCATCAAGCATATGCGCGGCATCGTGCATGAGTACCACGAAATCTTCACCGGCAACGTCATCGTGACCAGCCGTATGAAGGGTGTGGGCGTGCTGAGCCGTGAGGATGTCATCAGCTACGGCGCCACCGGAGGCACGGGACGTGCATCGGGCTGGAGCAACGACGTACGCAAGCACCACCCCTACGGTGTCTATGACAAAGTGGAATTCAAGGAAATCCTCCGCACGGAAGGCGACAGCTTCGCCCGCTACATGGTGCGTATGGACGAAATCATGGAGTCGCTCCACATCATCGAACAGCTCATCGACAACATCCCTGAAGGCGAGTACCGCGTGAAGACGAAACCCATCATCCGCGTGCCGGAAGGTGTCTACTCCCAGTCGGTGGAGACGAGCCGTGGCGAGTTCGATGTCATCCTTGAGAGCCATGGAGACAAGAGCCCCTATCGTCTGCACTACCGTTCGGCCTGCCTGCCGCTGGTACACATCCTCGACAAAGCCTGCCGTGGATGGAAGATTGCCGACCTGATTGTGATTGGTGCAAGTATCGACCTTGTAATCCCTGACATTGACAGATAAATTGACCAACCGTTAATAACAGAACAATGAATAATTCATTTTTAGACTATTATAGCTTGCAACCCGTTACCAGCTGGATTCACGACGCCCTGTGCAGCGTGATGCCCGAGGCGCTGGCCATCTTCCTGGAGTGCGTGGTAATCGGTGTTGTTCTCGTGGCTCTCTATGCCGTCCTCGCTATCATACTGATTTATATGGAGCGTAAGGTCTGCGCGGCTTTCCAATGCCGTATCGGCCCGAACCGTGTGGGAGGAAAAGGCGGTCTGATGCAGGTTCCTGCCGACGTACTGAAAATCCTGACGAAGGAAATCATCCGTCTGAAGAACTCTGACCACCTGCTCTATGACCTGGCCCCCTACCTCGTCATCCTGGCATCCATCCTGACCTTCTCCTGTCTTCCCTGGAACAAGGGCGCCCAGGTGCTCGACATGAACATCGGCATCCTCTTCGTGCTGGCAGCCTCGTCCATCGGCGTGGTAGGTATCCTGCTGGCAGGTTGGGCAAGTAACAACAAGTACACCATGATCGGTGCCGTACGTAGTGGTGCCATGATTATCAGCTACGAGCTGTCCATGGGCATCATCGTGCTGGCCATGGTGGTGCTGAGCGAAACGACCAGCCTGAGCGGCATTGTCGAGGGACAGGCCAACGGCTGGAACATCTTCAAGGGGCACATCGCCGCCATCCTTGCCTTCGTGGTATTCCTCATTGCCGGTAATGCCGAGGCCAACCGCGGTCCGTTCGACCTGGCTGAAGCCGAGCAGGAGTTGCTCGCCGGTTACCACACCGAGTACTCCGGTCTGCACTTCGGCTTCTTCTATCTGGCCGAGTACCTGAACCTGTTCATCACTGCCGGTTTTGCATCGACCCTCTTCCTGGGTGGCTGGATGCCTCTGCATGTGGCAGGTCTTGACGCCTTCAACAACGTGATGGACTACATCCCCGGCTTCGTCTGGTTCTTCGGCAAGACCTTCTTCGTGGTATGGCTGCTGATGTGGATCAAATGGACTTTCGTCCGTCTGCGTATCGACCAGGTGCTGACGTTCGAGTGGAAATACCTGATGCCGACCTCCCTGCTGTTGCTCGTGCTGATGGTCGTGCTCAAGGTGTCCGGTCTGGTATTTTAAAGCAAACTAACAAACGAAAAAGACAATGAGTAAATTCAGTAATTACATCAATGGATATTTTTCAGGACTCAAGACCCTGCTGATCGGTATGCGCACCTCCATCCGTGTATACTTCCGCAAGAATGTCACGGAGCAATATCCTGAAAACCGCCACACCACCCTGCACATCCCTGAGCGCCACCGTGGCACGCTGGTCATGCCTCACGACGAGAACAACCAGCACCGCTGCGTTGCCTGCGGTCTGTGCCAGATGGCCTGCCCCAACGGCACCATCAAGGTGACTTCCGAGATGGTGGAAGGCGAAGACGGCAAGAAAAGAAAAGTATTGGTTAACTATGAGTACGACCTGGGCTCGTGCATGTTCTGCGAACTGTGCGTGAATGCTTGTCCGCACGATGCCATCCGCTTCAGCAACGAATTCGAGAACGCCGTGTTCCAACGCGAGAAGCTGTTGCAGAAGCTCAATCACGAAGGTTCGTCAGTTGTAAAAAAGTAGAATGATATGGATATAACACTTCAACAAACAGTATTCTACGTGGTCGCCATCCTGATGAGCGTCTTCTCGGTGATGACGGTTACGACCGGAAGCATCCTGCGCGCAGCAACCTACCTGCTGTTCGTGCTCTTCGGTACGGCGGCTATGTATTTCATCTTGGGCTACACCTTCCTGGGAGCCGTGCAGCTCATGGTCTATGCCGGCGGTATCGTCGTCTTGTATGTATTCTCCATCTTATTGACCAACTCGGACAAGAGCATCAATCTGAAGATTGGACGCAGCAAGCTGGTGGCAGCCCTGCTCACCATCATCATCGGTGCAGCCCTGGTGCTGTTCCTCATCTGGACCAACGGCTTTGCGTTGAATGTCATCCCCGACAGCGGTGAAATCGCCATGCGGGAAATCGGTCATGCACTCATCAGCTCTGACAAGTATGGCTATGTCCTGCCCTTCGAAGTGGCAGGTGTGCTGCTGCTGGCATGTATGATCGGAGGTTTGTTAATTGCACGTAAACGATAAAAGGAGGAACTTATGGACATACATGTAGTATATTATCTGGTTGTCAGCACCATCATGCTGTTTGCAGGCATCTACGGTTTCTTTACCCGTAAGAACCTTCTGGCTGTCCTCATCTCGGTGGAACTCATCCTGAACGCCACGAACATCAACTTCGCCGTGTTCAACCGCTACCTGTTCCCCGACGTCTTCGAGGGTCACTTCTTTGCCTTGTTTGGCATCGGTATTGCTGCCGCAGAGACGGCTGTCGCCATTGCCATCATCATCAATATCTACCGGAACATCCGCAACATCCAGACGGACAACATTGATGAATTAAAGGGTTAACACCGCTGTGGTCTATACATTCTAAACAATAAGATTATGGATTTTAACTATACGATACTCATATTACTTCTTCCCATGCTCAGTTTCCTGGTGCTGGGACTGGCCGGTATGCGTATGAAGCATAAAGTGGCAGGAGCCATCGGCACGACCGTGCTGGGCATTGTCGCCGTGCTCTCTTATCTGACGGCTTACCTGTATTTCAGTGGCGGGCGTTCGGCCGACGGCACATTTGCCAAGCTGATGCCGTGGAACTTCGAATGGCTGCCCTTCACCACCAACCTGCACATCGACATGGGCATCCTGCTCGACCCGATTTCGGTGATGATGCTCATCGTCATCTCGACGGTGTCGCTGATGGTGCACATCTACTCGTTCGGCTACATGAAAGGCGAAGTGGGCTTCCAGCGCTACTACGCTTTCCTGAGCCTCTTCTCATTCTCGATGCTGGGACTCGTCGTTGCCACGAACATCTTCCAGATGTATCTGTTCTGGGAGTTGGTGGGTGTATCTTCCTACCTGCTCATCGGCTTCTACTACACCAAGCCTGAAGCCATCGCAGCCAGCAAGAAGGCATTCATCGTGACCCGTTTTGCCGACTTGGGCTTCCTCATCGGTATCCTCATCTACGGTTACTATGCCGGCACGTTCACCTTCGAACCGGAACAGCAGTTGCTCATCGCTGCCGGCGGCATGATTCCCTGGGCTCTCGGCCTGATGTTTGTCGGTGGTGCCGGTAAGAGTGCCATGTTCCCGCTGCACATCTGGTTGCCCGACGCCATGGAAGGTCCGACTCCTGTCAGCGCCCTCATCCATGCCGCAACCATGGTTGTTGCCGGTGTCTACCTGGTAGCCCGCATGTTCCCCATCTTCATCGTCTATGCTCCCGAAGTGCTCCACTGGATTGCCTACCTGGGTGTGCTCACCGCCTTCTATGCCGCTGCCGTGGCCTGCGTGCAGACCGACATCAAGCGTGTGCTCGCCTTCTCGACCATCTCGCAGATTGCGTTCATGGTGGTTGCCCTGGGTGTCTGCATCGGTGCTGACACACACGAGGGTCTGGGCTACCTGGCCGGTATGTTCCACCTGTTCACCCACGCGATGTTCAAGGCATTGCTCTTCCTGGGTGCCGGTGCCATCATCCATGCCGTCCACAGCAACGAGATGTCTGCCATGGGAGGTCTGCGCAAGTACATGCCCATCACCCACATCACGTTCCTGATTGCCTGTCTTGCCATTGCCGGCATTCCGCCGTTCAGCGGCTTCTTCAGCAAGGATGAGATTCTGGCAGCCTGCTTCCAGTTCAGTCCGGTTGTCGGCTGGATGATGAGCCTCATCGCCGGAATGACCGCCTTCTACATGTTCCGTCTCTACTACGGCATCTTCTGGGGCAAGGAGAACAAGGAGCTTCACGCTCATCACACGCCCCACGAAGCCCCCGTATCCATGAGCTTCCCGCTCATCTTCCTGGCAGCAGTGACCTGCGTGGCCGGTTTCATCCCCTTCGGTCACTTCGTGAGCAGCAACGGACAGGCATACGACATTCACCTTGACGCCCAAGTCGCCATCACGAGTGTCTGCATCGCCATCGTTGCCATCGCACTTGCTACCATCATGTACCTGAAAGAACAACAGCCCATTGCCGACCGTCTGGCAGCTACGTTCAAGACGTTGCACCGTGCCGCCTACCGTCGCTTCTACATGGATGAAATCTGGATGTTCGTCACGAAGAAGATTATCTTCCGTTGCATCTCCACCCCGCTTGCCTGGTGGGACCGTCATGTCATCGACCAGTTCTTCAACTTCTCTGCCTGGAGCGCACAAGCCGCAGCAGACGAGGTACGCGGCATGCAGAGCGGACGCATCCAGAGCTACTGCATCTGGTTCCTGGCCGGCGCATTGGTATTCACGCTTATGTTGTTATTAATATAAGGAAACGAGGGAACAAGCTGACGGACCGTCCAGAGACCTACAGTCCTCTCCGTCCGTCGGTCAACTGAGACCTTGTCCACTAAACAAAGAACTAAAACAATATGAATATACTAAGTCTTTTCGTACTAATCCCGCTGTTGATGCTGTTGGGGTTGTGGATCAGCCGCAACCTTAACCAGGTTCGCGGGGTGATGGTGGCCGGTTCTTCCGCCTTGCTGCTGGTAGCCATCTACCTCACCGTGGACTACCTCGGGCTGCGCCATGCGGGAGCCACCGAGGAAATGCTCTACACCGACAGCTACATGTGGTATGCACCGCTGCACATCTGCTACTCCATCGGTGTCGATGGCATCTCGGTAGCCATGTTGCTGCTGTCCGCCATCATCGTGTTCACCGGAACATTTGCTTCCTGGAAGCTGAAGCCGCTCACCAAGGAATACTTCCTCTGGTTCACCCTGCTTTCGCTCGGTGTGTTCGGCTTCTTCATCTCTACCGACCTGTTCACCATGTTCATGTTCTACGAGGTTGCCTTGATCCCGATGTACCTGCTCATCGGCGTATGGGGCAGCGGACGCAAGGAATATGCAGCCATGAAGCTGACCCTGATGTTGATGGGAGCCTCGGCTTTCCTGCTCATCGGTATCCTGGGCATCTACTACGGCTCGGGTGCACAGACCATGAACGTGCTTGAGATTGCCGCCCTGCACAACATCCCCATGGACATGCAGCGCATCTTCTTCCCCCTCACCTTCCTCGGTTTCGGCGTGCTGGGTGCCTTGTTCCCCTTCCACACATGGAGCCCCGACGGTCACGCTTCGGCGCCGACAGCCGTGTCCATGCTCCACGCCGGTGTATTGATGAAGCTGGGAGGTTACGGCTGCTTCCGTGTAGCCATGTACCTGATGCCTGAGGCTACTCAGGAGCTGGGCTGGATCTTCCTCGTGCTGACGACCATCAGTGTCGTTTACGGTGCCTTCAGTGCGGTAGTACAGACCGACTTGAAGTACATCAACGCCTACTCGTCCGTGTCACACTGCGGTCTGGTGCTCTTCGCCCTGCTGATGATGACCCGCACGAGCTGCACGGGTGCCATCCTGCAAATGTTGAGCCACGGTTTGATGACCGCCCTCTTCTTTGCCCTCATCGGTATGATTTACGGACGTACCCACACCCGTGACATCCGTCAGATGAGCGGACTGATGAAAATCATGCCGTTCCTCAGCGTAGGCTATGTGATTGCCGGTCTCGCCAACCTCGGTCTTCCGGGCTTGAGCGGCTTCATTGCCGAGATGACCGTGTTCGTCGGTTCGTTCCAGAACACGGACACCTTCCACCGCGTATGTACCATCATCGCATGTACGAGTATCGTGATCACCGCAGTCTATATCCTGCGTGTGGTAGGCAAGATTCTCTACGGCACCTGCAAGGACCCGCACCATCTGCACCTGACTGATGCCACTTGGGACGAACGCCTCGCCGTCATCTGCCTCATCGTAGCCGTAGCCGGACTCGGTCTGGCTCCGTTCTGGGTGAGCGACATGCTCCACGACAGTGTTACCAACATATTAAGTGCCCATCTATCCAACCTCTAATTAAAAAGTTACTATGAACTATCTTCAATTTTTTGATATGAGAGCGGAAGTCAGCCTCATGGCCTTGATACTTATCGTCTTCCTTTACGATTTGTTCACCGAAGGCAAGGAGCGCCGCGGCTTCCATGCCCTGACCTGCGTATTGTTGGGCATCCACACCCTGTTGAACATCTGTCCGGGAGAAGACGTCGAGCTTTTCGGCGGGATGTACCAGTCATACGCCATGACCAACATCATGAAGACCATCCTTTCCATCGGCACACTGCTCGTGTTCCTGCAAGCCAAGAACTGGCTCCGCCGCGACGACACACGCCACAAGGAAGGTGAGTTCTACGTGCTCACCCTCTGCACGCTGCTGGGTATGAACTTCATGATGAGCGCCGGCAACTTCCTGATGTTCTTCATCGGACTGGAGCTGGCATCCATCCCGATGGCCTGCCTCGTGGCAATGGACAAATACAAACACGAATCGGCTGAAGCCGGAGCCAAATACATCATGAACGCCATGTTCTCGTCGGGTCTGATGCTTTACGGCATCTCGTTCGTCTACGGAACAGTGGGCACGCTCTACTTCAACGACATCCCGACCATGCTCGAAGGCACCCCGATGCAAATCCTCGCCCTGGTGTTCTTCTTTGCCGGACTGGGCTTCAAGCTCTCCCTCGTGCCGTTCCACTTGTGGACCGCCGATACCTATCAGGGTGCTCCGACGGCAGTGACCTCCTACCTCTCCGTCGTTTCCAAAGGTGCCGCAGCCTTCACGTTGCTGGTCATCCTGATGAAGGTCTTCGGACCGATGGTGGAACAATGGCAGACACTGCTCTACGCCGTCATCATCATCACCATCACCCTGGGTAACCTCATGGCGCTGAAACAGGAGAACCTGAAACGATTCATGGCATTCAGCAGTATCTCACAAGCCGGATACATCATGTTGGGTGTCATTGGTGGCAATGAGCTGGGCATGACTTCGCTCGTGTTCTATGTGCTCGTCTACATCGCTGCCAACCTGGCTGCCTTCACCGTCATCAACGTCATCGAGCAGAAGGCCGGCAAGGTAGACATGAGCGACTACAACGGACTCTACCAGACCAACCCGAAGCTGAGCTTCCTCATGACGCTGGCTCTCTTCTCACTGGCAGGTATCCCGCCGTTCGCAGGCTTCTTCAGCAAGTTCTTCATCTTTGCTTCCGCCTTCAGCGCAGGATTCTACCTCGTGGTATTCATCGCCTTGCTCAACACCATCATCTCCCTGTTCTACTACTTGAAGATTGTCAAGGCAATGTACATCACCCCCAACGATGCGCCGATTGCTGCCTTCAGCAGCGACTGCAGCACCAAGCTCAGCCTTGCGCTGTGCACTGCCGGCATCATCGCTCTCGGACTGGTGAGCGCCATCTACGACGGACTCAATCTCTATGCCTTCGGCATGTAATCGCCCCGGCATAGTCTGATAACACCAAGAGGGTGTGCCATGACGAGCCTTCCGCTCCGATTGGCACACCCTCTTTCCATAAGCACACTCTTAACGGCTCTTTTTAGGGTCTATTAGGGTAGTTTCTATACCTTATAATAATAAACTGACCGACGTGCTGGCTGACTATGGCATCGGGGAAGACCTCTTCGCCCACCTCGCCCGCATCGGACTGACCCCGAACATCGAATCGACCGGTATGGGAGAAGTTCCCCTCCTGCTCGATGAGCTGGAAGGATGCAACGCCGACAGCTTCCGTCCCGTGGCACGCTTCTGGCTCGCCGAATCCCTGACTCCGGGAACCTCCTCGGAGGAAGGAGACCACAGCCTGTCGATTTTTGTCTCCAGCATTCCGCAGGAACTCACCTCACCCCTGTTCAGCCTGCTGGAACTGAACATCCAACTGAACATTCACATCACAGACTAACCGCACAATGAAACACTTACTCAAGTACACCACCCTGTGCCTGCTTGCCGCAGGCTCCCTCGGCTTCACCGCCTGTTCTTCATCCGACGACGATGACACCCTGACTTCCACGGCAGGAAGCATCGGCACCATCAGCCTGGACCGTCCGGTCATCGGAGCTTACCAACCGTTCACAGCACAGTGCGACGTGAAGTCGGGCAGCAACCTGGTCTCGGAAAAGTTCATCTGGAAACAGAACGAAGTGGAAATGCTTTCCGCCGCTTCCGGCGACTCTTATGAGACACAGAACGGACGTTCCACCTACTACCTGCGCGGCTTGAGTGCAGGCAGCCATACCCTGGTCTGCCGCATGACTGCCTTGGGCAGCGACGGACAGGAGTTCAGTGCCGAACAGCAGCTCACCGTCGAGGTGGTCCCCACTGACATACGCAACAACTTCTGGGGCGAGAGCAAGTCCGAGACACAGCGCAACCTCACTTACTACAAGACGTTACAGGAAGAGGCGGACGGCTCACTCACCGTCAGCGAAAAAGACCACTACGGTTCACTCAACTATGCCACCGAGGCAGGCAACTCGTTAGGCGGCACAAGCCTGGGACTTTCACCTTCGCGGACGGTCAGCTTCCGTTTCAGCACCACCGGAACGCTGGAGGAAATAGTCTACGTCTGTGCACCCAGCACCACCCAGATAGACCAGATTGTCCGCCAGCTTCTCCAGCGTGCCCTCTACCTGGAAAGCTTTGACGGCTTCACCGCCACGGCATACGATTACCGAGTAGCAGACGGACAGTCGCTCACGTCCGAAGAACAGGCGTTGGCAGACCAATGGAAAGCCGGCAGTCTGGAAAATGACAGTGAGGACTACACGCTGGCGTCCGCTGTTGCCGGACAACGGCTCGAACTGCTGTTGACCATGGAGAATGAAAAGACCCGTGTGGAAATGACCGTCAGCGGCACGGGTGCCGGAAAGGATGCTGAGACCCGCATGGTGTTCAGCGGAAAATAACCCGACGGGATTAAAGAACACAAGGAGGGTGTGTCTGCTCGGACAAGCTTCAGGCTTGCTCCTTTCCAGACACACCCTCCTTGTGTTTATTCCTTGCAATAATCCATCCGTATCAGGAGGCCAGACACGTCCTGAAAACAGCCTGCACTCCCAAAATCCATAGGACATTACAATTTACATGATTCATTGATTCACATGCAAATATACAAACAAAAATTCAGCATTCCGGCGTTTGGCGCAATTTCATTCCGGCGTTTGGCGCAATTTCGTTCCGGCGTTTGGCAAAAGTTGCGGAAGCAAAGGAGCGTACTTATCGTCTACAACTCGTCCTGCTCTTCCCCGCTGCGCTCCATGATGCTTGCAGCCAGATGGTCGGCAGTCTGCACGATGGAAACCAACGGATAAAGCTTTTGGGACGTATCATAGCAACGCTCGTCCTCAAAACTGTTCATATTGACTCCCCATGCACCCATGTGCCAACGGATGGCCAGCATCTCGGCATCGGTCATCTCCAGTCCGTAGCAAAGCAACAGGATGACTGACTTCTCCCCGTGTCCCATCGGGAAATTCTTATAGGAGACCTTATACCCTTCACTGTCTTCCCACATCCCCAAGGCATTCTTACGCCGCTTCACAGAACGTACGTAGATATCCGTTTTGCACACATCGTGCAACAGGCTGGCAATGATGACACTGTCTCGTCCGACTTCCTTTTCCAGAGTCGGTTCCAAGGTTTTCATACCTTCCCACACGGCAAGTGCTGCCCGGCAGGTATTGACCGAGTGTTGTGCCAATCCGCCTTCGGTGTTCAAGTGGTGACCGGCCGACGCAGGAGCCGTGAAGAAGCCTGCCTCTTCCAGCTCTTCAATCACACTGTCCACTCCATCGCGCTCCGTTGAACGCAGGAGTTCAATAAATTCGTCTTTGATTTTCTGTATGTTCATGATGTACGAGAGTCTGCGGCTCCCGGATTTTGGAGTATGATAATAAAAAAAGACCATCAAGTGTGGAAGCCACTCAACAGTCTTAAGTCTTTCTTGTAGCGGGACCCGGGATTGAACCGGGGACCTCATGATTATGAATCATGCGCTCTAACCAGCTGAGCTATCCCGCCATCTTTCTCGATTGCGGTTGCAAAGGTAGATGTTTTCTCCATTCCCTGCAAGCATTCCGAGAAGTTTTTTGAAAGAAAAATTTCAAAGTCTTGACAAACAGGCATCTTATCGAACAGGTATTCCCGACAGCGTTACACAAACACATGCGGGAAGTAACTGCAATTATCCGGAATCCTTGTTTTTACCAAAGAAAACACGTACCTTCACGTTCCCTTACTGGCCCTCCGGCTACTGCGCCCGCCATAATTCCCAAACTGGCATCTGCGGATTGCAAAATACCCTATTTAATCTCCCCTTTTCCCCGCGTCAAACTACCGGGATGCGCATCCCGGCACTACCGCTTGCGCTTCTCACGACCGGCATTCCCGGCAACCCACTGTCACTCTGTACTTAATCCCTGTTCCCGAGATGCACATCTCACCACGGTCTCTTGCGCAAAGTGACACTATCGTCTTGCGCTTCTCGGTACGATGAGATGCGCAAGACGTCATAAAGGTGATGCGCAAGGAAGGACAGCAGGTTGCGCATGGAGTCAGTGACGACTTGCGGAAGGCGGAAAGGTGGGAACAAGAAGGACCCATCCGAGCTCAAAAGACAGGCGCGTTTGGAAAGCTTAGCAAAAAATCACGCCCTACATTTCTCCATCTATAAAACTATGCTTATCTTGCCCGCCAAAATTACAAATTCAACGTTCACAAGCTTCGGCAACAGTCGGACTTGTAAAACATCAATTACAAACACAATTCAGAGTTCTATGAGAAAACAGAAGATACACTGCGAATACCCGATGGCATCAGCTTCGGCCACAGTGCTTTGGAATGCCATCAGCACAGCCTCGGGCTTGCAGGGATGGTTCGCCGACAAAGTGACGATTGTACACAAGCTCTGCACCTTCCAGTGGGGTGAGGAGGAGACGAGACAGGCAACCATCCTCTATATCCAACCGGGATGCTGCATCCGCTTCCGCTGGAAAGATGAAGACGAACCGGGATGCTTCTTCGAAATGAAGCTCACCAACGACGAGCTGACCAACGATCTGATGCTGGAAATTACCGACTTTGCCGAGCCGGGTGAAGAAGACGAGCAGAAGGAACTGTGGGACATGCAGTTCGAAGCTCTGCGGAGTGTCTACGGCGTATGAACCGGTGCGGAGTACCGTTCCGCCCTCCGCAAGCTCAAGTCCCGGCTGACAGGCTGACGAGTCCACAAGCAGACAAAGCTTCTGTTGTTGCCTTGTCTGTACGGGCGTGAGATTCTGCATCCCCACCCCGTCGGCTGAAAGCAGAGTCGGGCATACGCGGAACGGAAGCACACTTATTCTATAAAAATCTTCAAAACATCCCTTACGCAATCCGTTTTTGTACTACTTTTGCATTTCAGAATTGCCCTGACTTCGTCGGGCTGTCCTCCAAGCAGCGGGGACCGGACTGAATATCAAGGCAATCGCCCAAACATACGCTGTTTAATCTACCGAAATGCTACGGATAAAAAAGTTAGATATATTTGTCATTAAAAGCTTTGTCCTCCTGTTCATCGGAACCACCTTCATCTGCTTGTTCATCTTCATGATGCAGTTCTTGTGGAAGCGGGTTGACGACATGGTGGGCAAAGGCTTGGACCTCATCGTTCTTGCCAAGTTTTTCTATTACTCGGCACTCGCCCTCTGGCCGACCTCGGCACCCCTTGCCGTGTTGCTCGCCTCCCTGATGACATTCGGTAACTTCGGCGAACGTTTTGAGCTGATAGCCATGAAGGCGGCAGGCATTCCGCTGACGAAGGTCATGCGTCCGCTCATCATCTTCACCACGTTCATTGCCGCCCTGTCCTTCTATTTCCAGAACGTCACGGGACCGAACGCGCAGCTGAAGCTTTACACGCTCATCTACTCCATGACGCAGACATCGCCCGAACTGGACATCCCCGAGAGCTCGTTCTACCAGCTGGGAGAGGAAAACAAGGGCGTGAAATACAACCTCTACGTCCGTCAGAAGGACAAGAAGACAGGCATGCTCTACAACGTGATGATATACAACTTCTCCGACGGATTTGAGAATGCACACATCATCGTTGCCGACTCGGGACGGCTCGAAACCACCGCAGACAAGAAGCACCTGTACCTCCATCTCTACAACGGCGAACAGTTTGAGAACCTGCGTCAGCAGAGCAGCATGTCACAGAACGTGCCCTACCGGCGCGAATCCTTCGTGAGCAAGCACACGCTCATCGACTTTGACTCGAACTTCAGCATGCAGGACGGAAGCTTCCTGACGGTCAACCCCGAGTTCAAAGGCATCAAAAAGCTGAACCATGACATCGACTCGCTCAACCTGCGCTATGACAGCATCGGACGCGGCTACTATGACGACGCCATGCAACGTGCCTATGCGACGGTCGAGCTGACCCGCTTTGACTCCACACAGATGAAGACCGACGCCCTGACCCGCCTGAACATGGACAGCCTGCTCTCCGTGTCCAGCCGTTCGACCCTCGAACAGGTCTACACGGAAGCCAAGCGCAAGGTGGAGATGACCGACAGTGACCTCTCCATCAAGTCGCTGACGATGAAGGACGGCAACAACATCATCCGCCGCCACTGGGTGGAGATGAACAAGAAGTTCACCCTCTCGCTGGCATGCATCATCTTCTTCTTCATCGGTGCTCCGCTGGGAGCCATCATCCGCAAGGGCGGACTGGGCATGCCGGTCGTGGTGTCCATCATCATCTTCCTTATCTATTACATCATCAACAGCATGGGCGAACGGGCGGCAAAGAACGGAAGCTGGGAAATCTGGTTCGGGACATGGATCAGTACGTTCGTGACACTTCCCCTGGGCATCTTCTTCACCTACAAGGCGACCCGTGACTCCGGCGTGTTCAATGCCGACGTCTACATGGCCACCATCCGCAAGCTGCTGGGCATCCGCACCCAACGCCACCTGTTCAAGAAGGAAGTCATCATCGAGGACCCCGACTACCGCCGCATCGACACCGACCTGGATGCCCTCTGCGCGGAGTGCGAGGACTACATGCGCACACACCGGCTCGACCATCTGCCCAACTATGCACGCCTGTTCACCAACAACGAAAAAGATACGCGTATCCGCGAACTGAGCAACCGGCTGGAAACGCTCGTCGAAGAACTTGCCAACTCGAAGGACCACATGGTGCTCCGCATCGCCAGCACCTATCCCGTGCTCATCACCGATGCCCACACGAGTCCCTTCAGCAACCGTTGGCTGAACATGCTCGTCGGTCTCGTCGTACCGGTCGGCCTGTTCTTCTACATCCGCGTCTGGCGGTTCGGTCTGCGGCTGAACAAGGACCTGCGGCAAATCATCACGACGAGCCGTAACCTCCAGGAGCGCATCCGCTCGGAAGAATTGAACTAAACCACATAACTCTTGATAAGCTTATGGACAAGATTAAACTCGACTCGATAGAAGAGGCAATTGCCGACTTCCGCGAAGGCAAATTTGTCGTCGTGGTCGACGATGAAGACCGCGAGAATGAGGGCGACCTGATTGTCGCCGCCCAGACCATCACCCCGGAGCAGGTAAACTTCATGCTGAAATATGCCCGTGGTGTACTCTGCGCCCCCATCACCATCTCCCGCTGCAAGGAGCTGGAACTGCCCCATCAGGTGGACGAGAACACCTCGATGCTGGGCACCCCGTTCACGGTCACCATCGACAAGCTCGACGGATGCACCACCGGCGTGTCCGCCCATGACCGTGCAGCCACCATCCGTGCCCTTGCCGACCCTTCCTCGAAGCCTGAGACCTTCGGACGTCCGGGACATGTCAACCCGCTGTATGCACAGGACAAAGGAGTGCTCCGCCGGGCTGGACACACGGAAGCCAGCATCGACATGGCACGCCTGGCAGGACTTTATCCGGCTGCCGCCCTCATGGAAATCATGAACGAGGACGGCACCATGGCACGCTTGCCCGAGCTGCGGCATTTCGCCGACGAGCATGGACTGAAGCTCATCTCCATCGCCGACCTCATCGCCTACCGCCTGCGGGAGGAATCCATCGTGGAGAAAGGCGTGGAGGTCGACATGCCGACGGAGTACGGACACTTCCGCCTCATCCCCTTCCGTCAGAAGAGCAACGGACTGGAACACATCGCCATCATCAAGGGCGAATGGAAGGCTGACGACCCCGTCCTCGTGCGTGTCCACTCTTCGTGCGCCACGGGCGACATCTTCGGCTCACGCCGTTGCGACTGCGGCGAACAGCTCCACAAGGCACTCCGCATGATTGATGAAGCCGGCAAGGGAGCCGTAGTCTACCTCAACCAGGAAGGACGCGGCATCGGGCTGATGGAGAAGATGAAAGCCTACAAGTTGCAAGAGGGAGGCATGGACACCGTGGACGCCAACATCTGCCTGGGACACAAGGCGGACGAACGCGACTACGGCGTGGGTGCACAAATCCTGCGCGAGATAGGCATCCACAAGATGCGTCTCATCACGAACAACCCCGTGAAGCGTGTCGGCCTGGAAGCCTATGGACTGGAAATCACGGAGATTGTCCCCGTGGAAATCACTCCCAACCCGTACAACGAGCGTTACCTGCACACCAAAAAGGACCGCATGGGACACACGTTGCACTTTACCAAATGAGCGACCATTCACTAAATCAAACATAAACAATGACTATGGACACGATTACCCGTTCCTATGAGCGGAGCGCGCAGCTGTCGCTCTTCCGCCAAGTGTATCTCTGGATGGCGATGGCGTTGGTCATCACCGGCTTCATGGCAATGCTGGTTGCCGAGTCTCCGACGCTCCTCAGCCTCATCTTCAGCAGCAAGCTGACCTTCTTCGGACTCATCATTGCCGAACTGGCACTGGTGTGGTATCTGTCGACACGTATCGACCGCATCTCGTTCACCACGGCAACCCTGATGTTCATCATCTACTCCCTGCTCAACGGTGCCATGTTGTCGAGCGTCTTCCTGCTCTACACGGCATCGTCCATCGCCTCGACCTTCTTCATCACTGCCGGCACCTTCGGCGTGATGTGCGTCTACGGCTACCTCACCAAGCGTGACCTGACCTCCCTGGGCAACCTCTGTCTGATGGCCGTCATCGGACTCATCATTGCCGGACTGGTCAACCTGTTCCTGCAAAGCAGCCTGATGAGCCTCATCGTCTCCGGCATCGGCGTGCTCGTCTTCGTCGGACTGACGGCATACGACAGCCAGAAAATCAAGCGTATGCTGTTGCAGGAAGGACTGGAAGTGAATGACTCCACCCGGAAGATAGCCCTCCTGGGGTCACTCACGCTCTATCTCGACTTCATCAACCTCTTCCTCTACCTGCTCCGTTTCCTCGGAGACCGCAGAGGATAAGGGACCAGCGAATCGCTTTTATACTAACAACTAAACATATAGAAGAAAAATGAACCAACTATCAGATCGTTTGAACCGCCTTTCCCCTTCGGAAACACTGGCCATGTCGCAAAAGAGCAATGAACTGAAAGCGCAAGGCATCGATGTCATCAACCTCAGCGTGGGTGAACCCGACTTCAACACCCCCGACCACATCAAGGAAGCCGCCAAGAAAGCCATCGACGAGAACTATTCCCGCTACTCTCCCGTCCCCGGCTATCCTGCCCTGCGCAATGCCATTGTTGCCAAGCTGAAGCATGAGAACAATCTGGAATACACTGCCAACCAAATCAGTTGCTCCAACGGTGCCAAGCAGTGTGTGTGCAACGTCATCATGGCCCTGGTGGGCGAAGGAGACGAGGTCATCGTCCCCGCTCCCTACTGGGTGAGCTACACCGAGATGGTGAAACTGGCCGACGGCACGCCCGTCATCGTCCGTGCCGGCATCGAGCAGGACTTCAAGATGACCCCTGCACAGCTTGAGGCTGCCATCACGCCGAAGACCAAGGCGCTGATCCTCTGCTCTCCGTCCAACCCGACCGGCTCGGTCTACACGAAGGAGGAGCTGAAGGGACTTGCCGAAGTCCTCGCCAAGCATCCGCAGGTCTATGTCATTGCCGACGAGATTTACGAACACATCAACTACGTGGGCAAGCATGAGAGCATCGCACAGTTCCCCGAGGTACACGACCGCACCATCATCATCAACGGTGTGTCGAAGGCTTATGCCATGACAGGCTGGCGCATCGGTTTCGCTGCCGGACCGGAATGGGTCATCAAGGCATGCAACAAGCTGCAGGGACAATATACCTCCGGACCTTGCTCCGTGTCGCAGAAGGCTGCCGAGGCTGCCTACACCGGACCGCAGGATGAGGTGGAGAAGATGCGTCAGGCATTCGAACGCCGCCGCGACCTCATCGTCAAGCTTGCCAAGGAGGTTCCGGGCTTCGAGGTGAACGTGCCGCAAGGAGCTTTCTACCTCTTCCCCAAGTGCGACTTCTACTTCGGCAAGGAGGCTGACGGACGCAAGATTGAGAATGCAGCCGACCTCGCCATGTACCTGCTCGAGGTGGCACACGTGGCGTGTGTGGGCGGTGGTGCCTTCGGTGCTCCCGAGTGCATCCGCATGAGCTATGCCACTTCCGATGAGAACATTGTCGAGGCGATGCGCCGCATCAAGGAGGCACTTGCCAAACTGAAATAAATAAGGCAACCCGTACGATAAGCAAAGCCCGCCACGGAGTCATCAGGCATCCGTGGCGGGCTTTCCGTTTCAACCCAAACAGGTTCTTGGGACTTTCAGCTACCGGGTCAGTGACTCCGGCAGGAGCGGCATGGCGCCATGCTGTGTACAGACATACGCCGACACTTCCACGGCACGCCGGTGTGCCTCATCCACCGAACGTCCCAGGAGCACGGACGAAACGAAGGCTGCCGTAAAGGAGTCTCCAGCTCCCACCGTATCCACCACATCGACCTTCGGCGTATCGACAAACGAACAGTGCCCGGGCGTGAAGACATAGCTCCCGTTCACCCCACAGGTGAGGATGAGCATCTTCAGATTGTATTTCCCCATCAGCAGCCAGCACTTGTCCTGCAGGTCTATGCCCGGATAGCCGAACATGCGGCTCACGGCAACGAGTTCCTCATCGTTTATCTTCAGCACATTGCACCGGCGCATCGAGTTGCACAGCACCTCCTTGGTGTAGAAGCTCTGGCGCAGATTCACATCGAAAATCTTCAGGCAGTCGTCTCCCTCCGGCATCAGGTCCAGGAACCGGTTGATGGTCTCCCGCGAAACGACACTGCGCTGGGCAAGCGAACCGAAGCTGACAGCCCGTGTCTGCCGTGCCAGGCTCTCCAGCTGCGGCGTGAAGGGGATGTTGTCCCACGCCACATTCTCCTTGATGGTGTAGCACGGGATACCAGCCTCATCGAGTTCCACCAGCACCGTCCCCGTGGGATAGGGTACTTGCTCGATCAGGCAACGTACACCCCGGCTCTGCAAGCCGTCGAGCAGCTCATGCCCGAGCTTGTCATCACCGACGGCACTCACCACGCAGCTGTCGAGTCCGAACTGAGCGGCATGATAGACGAAGTTGGCGGGTGCACCGCCCAGTTTCTTTCCATCGGGAAGGACGTCCCACAACGCCTCTCCCATTCCAATAACGAGATTATTCATGACGGATGGTCTTTATATTTAAGGTATATATCAACAAGTAAATCACTCCGACAGTCATCACTGCCACTGCTCCGGTCTGACCGACGGCATCTGCCGCAACCCCCATACACAAGGGGAAAAGAGTGCCTCCGAAGAGTCCCATAATCATCAGGCCCGACACCTCGTTCTTCCGTTCCGGCACAGCCAGCAGGGCCTGCGAGAAGACAATGGGGAAGATGTTCGAATTGCCAAAGCCAATCAAGGCGATGCAGACATAAATGAGCGTCTCGTCCTGTGTCACGAACAGCCCCAGCATGGCAACCAACATCATCAGTACGCTTAGTCCGAAGAACTTCCGGGCAGACAACCGACTCAAGATGAAGGCTCCCAGAAAACAGCAGACCGTACGGAAGATGAAATAGAGGCTGGTAGCAAAGCCTGCATCTTCCAGTGACATGCCCCGGCGCTCCATCAACAGCTTGGGTGCCGTCGTATTCGTCCCGACATCAATACCCACGTGGCAGATGATGCCCAGGAAACAAAGCAGCACGAAGGGATGACGCAACAACTTCAGGCAGTCCATGAAACCCGACGCACCCGTGTCCCGCTCCTCTTCACGGATGGATGTGGACGACAAGAGGACGACCGCCACAAGGGCTACCACTGCATAGATGGGGAACAAGACTCTCCACCCCAGTCCCAAGGAAGGAATGGTCTGCGTAGCTCCCCAGACGGCAACATACGGTGCCAGGAATGAAGCGATTGCCTTGACAAACTGTCCCAAAGTAAGTGCACTGGCCAACTGCTTGCCGCTGACAACATTGCTCAATAAGGGATTGAGTGAGGTCTGCATCAACGCGTTGCCAATGCCCAACAGCGAGAATGAAGCCAGCATAAGCAGGTAACTATCGCCAAAAATAGGCAAAACGAGTGAAAAGAAAGTAACAACCAGGCTCAATAATACAGTATTCTTACGTCCGATTCTGTTCATCAGGATGCCCGTAGGTACTGAGAATATCAGAAACCAGAAGAATACCAGTGAAGGAAAGATGTTTGCCTGAGAATCGGTCAGGCTCAAATCGGCTTTTACGTAGTTGGATGCAATGCCCACCAGGTCAACGAATCCCATGGCAAAGAAGCAAAGCATCACCGGGATATAGCGGGCTATGAAGGAGGATTGAGATTTCATGTTCAATAGTTTTTCAAATGAATGGATAAGAATACTTCCGGAGGGACCGTTCACTTCCCTGTTATTTCATAGATGTCCAAGGACCGGACACGTGTACTGCCCGACTCGGTATAGACAGACAACATCGTATAGGGCTTGTTGGGGAAGAGCAGGTTCGTCATCACCATCCGCCCGTCAGCTTCAAAAGCTTCCAGGCTGCAACGGTCGAGGAACAGACGCAGCTTCAACCGCCCGTTTCCGGGACAGGGTGCCACGGTCACAGCCGGGAAATCACGACTGAAGTCCGTGATGCCGCTCTGTGTCCGATCCATGCTGAACGTGTTCGACCGTCTGTCATAACACATCACCACTTTCTCTCCGTCCGGATTTGACAGGCGGACGAAAGTCTTCTCAGCCGAACGCGGCAAGAGTTCCAATACGATTTCACAGGCATCCCTCCACTGCTGAGGAAGCTTCTTCTCCACCTGACGCGTTGATGCCGTGAAGGCACGGTATTCCTGTACCCGTCCACGCAGGCTCTCGACTTCTTTCACCGGAAGGACAGAGAGGAAACATTCTCCGGTCTCCTCGTCGCGATAGAGTGACAAGTCCCGTGGCAGAGCGTTGGCACTCCGGAACTGTTTGGTAGGGACCTCATTGGCATACTGCCAGTTACTCATCCATGCCATGGCAATGTGGCGTCCGTCGGGAACACCGCTCCACGTCACCGTGGCATAATGGTCTTTTCCATAATCCATCCACTTCACCTGTTCCGGACGGGATTCACACGTAAAGGTCTTTCCGTCAAAGTCACCTACAAAATACTGGGTGGCACTTCCCCCGAAAGGACCACCGGGATTGATGCTCACCAGCAGGACCCACTTTTTCTTTTACCCGATTTGGGCCCAATACCTGAAAAAAGAAAGAGGGAATGTCGCACTTGACACACCCTCCGAACATTTGCTTTTGACCTGTCAAACACAAGTCTTCGACCAGGCAAACACAAGCGTTTGACCTGCCAAACTAACTGGTTTGACATAGGTAAGTATCATACTCAGCCTATCAAAGTATTATACTTAGCTTAGAAAGGTATTATACTTAGACCACCTAAGTATTATACTTAGGGTGCCTAAGTATAATACTTTGGTCCATCAAACTACTATGTTTGTCAGGTCAAACACTTGTGTTTGGTGAGTCAAACGAATGTGTCTGATAAATCAAACACTTGTGTTCCATCCGTCGGACAACGGAAGGAACAGCAAGGTCTGTAAACACACCTATTGAAAAACTATTGCTGAGACAATACAATCTCTTTACCTTGTATATCCACGTTCAAATTATATGTCTTTTCCAGAATCTTCAAGGACTCCATCAGGTCTGTCGTAAACAGTGTACCGGTAAACAGGTCTTCCGGCGTCTTACTGCCACGATAATCAATGTGAACTCCATAAACTTCTTCCAACTGTTCCACAATCCGGGGGAATGCAGCATCCTTGAAGACCATCTCGTTCCTCAGCCAGGCAGTGGCTGCATCAGCATCCTCTTCGCCAACAACGGTAATGTGTCCGTTGGAACAATTGATGATGGCACGATGCTTCGGAGCGAGCACAACTTCTTCAGCGGTCTTACCGGAAGTCAGGCGGACGCTCCCTTCCGCCAGATACAACTCGGACGTAGGTTTCCCGGGACGGACTCTCAGGTTGAATGCTGTGCCCAGGACTTCCACTTCCAAGCCATCGCCATCAATGCGGAACGGACGTTCCTTATCCTTAGCCACTTTGAAGTATGCTTCTCCGGAGAAGCTGATGTGCCTTTCCTCCCCTGCCTGTCGACACCACCATCTGCTCAGCCTCCACAACACGACTTTCCTGGTAAAAATACCAGGTGGTCAACATCAGCAACGGCAACAACACCGCCGCAGCGATACGGAGTACTTTTGCCAAGGAGAAACGACGTACGGGAGCCGCTGCCTGCAGGTTGTCGCTTTGGTCAATACGTGCATCAATGCGTGCTTTCATGCGTTGCAGACTTGCCTCCTCAACGCCTGACGTATCAAACTCCTCATTCATCCATACCTCACGCATGACTTCCTCCAGGGCTTCGTCAGACGCCATGTTTACCTTCTCACGAGCCTCACGCAACTCTTCCGATGAGAGTAAATCGTTCCGATATTTATAATCTGTTTCTTTCATCATTGCTTTCTGCTAAGTAAGACAAGACTCTTTATTGGAAGTACCATCAAAAGGCCTCAATTAATAAAAAATAACAACCAAAGAGGCACAGCCAGCCGGCTCAACTCCTGACGGAGTGCCTTCAAACCGATGGACAGCTGATTCTTCACGGTCTGTTCGCTCAACTCCAGGACCTGTGCCGCTTCTTTATTGGACAACTCACGCAGCCGCGTCAACTCGATGACACGCCTCTGTGTGGAGGGCAAAAGTAGTGTTTTTCCTTCTAAAGCCGATACGTCCCAAAAAGAAAAGGGTACATCCCAACAAGCACGATGCTCATTTCGATGTACCCTTCTCCAGCATTTGGGAAAGACAGTCTTCGCTTATTTTCTAGCCCGGATATCGAGCTTCACGGGCCGAATCATATTTTTCGGGTCAAGGATGGTATCCAGGTCTTCCTGAGTCAGGATGCCCTCCTCCAGCACGAGGTCATAGACACTGCGTCCGGTCTCCAAGGCTTTCTTGGCAATGTTCGTGGAATGGTCGTAGCCGATGTAGGGATTCAGGGCCGTGACGATACCGATGCTGTTGCGCACTTCCGCCTGACAATGTTCGGGATTTGCCGTGATGCCTTCCACACACAGGGTACGGAGCGTATCAAAGGCGTTGCACATCAGGTCTACCGACTCGAAGCAGCACTGTGCCATGACAGGTTCCATGGCATTCAGCTCCATCTGCGAGGCCTCACCCGCCATCGTCACACACAGCTCGTTGCCAATGACCTTAAAGGCTACCTGGCTGACTACCTCCGGAATGACCGGATTGACCTTACCCGGCATGATGGACGACCCGGGCTGGCGGGCAGGCAAGTTGATTTCGCCCAAGCCACAACGCGGTCCGCTGGCCAACAGACGGAGGTCATTGCTGATTTTGCTCATCTTCACTGCCACACGTTTCAATGCCGACATGTAACCCACCATGCAGGAAGTGTCCGACGTTGCGCCGACCCAATCCTTCGCCAGCTGAACCTTCCAGCCGGTGATGCGTGCCAATGCCTCCACAGCCTTCTCGGCATATCCCGGCTCGGAACAGATACCTGTACCGATGGCGGTAGCTCCCAGGTTCACCGTCAGGAAGTCGGCAGCAGCTTCATTCAGGTGGAGCAGTTCGTCGGAAAGGATGCTGGCAAAGCCGTAGAAGGTCTGCCCGAGTGTCATGGGGACGGCATCCTCCAACTGCGTACGACCCATCTTGACGATGTTGGCAAAGTCATCGCCCCGTTTACGGAACTCGGCAATCAATGCCTCCAAGTGGGGCAACAGAGCAAGATGGCTGGCATACAGTCCCATGTGGATGGCAGTAGGATAAGCATCGTTCGTCGACTGGGAACGGTTCACATGGTCGTGCGGCGAACAGTATTCATACTCTCCGGGCTTGTGTCCCATGTGCAACAGCGCAATGTTGGCAATCACCTCATTGGCATTCATATTGGTGCTCGTGCCTGCGCCACCCTGAATCATGTCAACCGGAAATTCCTCGTGATACTTGCCTGCTACGATGTCTTCACACGCAGCCTTGATGCCGGCATACTGCTCGTCGGTGAGCAGCCCCAGCTGGTGGTTCGCCTCGGCAGCCGCCAGCTTGGTGTAAGCCAGTCCGTTGATAAAGGCGGGATAGTATTCGAGTTTGAAACGGCTGATGGAGAAGTTCTCCACTCCACGCAAAGTCTGGATGCCGTAGAGTGCATCGGCGGGCAGTTCACGCTTGCCCAGCAAATCGTGTTCCACACGGGTTTTACTGTCTGTTGTCATACTAGTAAGGTTTATATAATCTACTTAAGTTTCGCACACGTCCCACTGTCAGGTGACAGGGTCAGGACATGCCTGCGGAAGTTGAACAATCCATATCTTGTCATCATCTGCTGATGATGCGGCAAATATACTACTTACATTTTGATAGCAAAAGTTATTTCAACAAAAGATTTGCAGCCTCATTAAAGAATATTACCCGCAAAACACCAACCATCCTATTTACATTTTATCACCACAGCCGTCTGCAGCCACATTCAGTCCCTGCACCGGTATCTGCCTTTGGCGCAAATCGGTTAACTTTGCCGACGTAATTGCTATACTTATCACTGGTTATGAAACGAATCATCATCACGGGCGCTACCTCGGGCATCGGCAGAGAGACGGCGCTTCAGTTCATCAGCGACGGATGGACAGTCGGGCTCACCGGACGTCGCAGCGAGTTGCTCGAAGGCTTCCGTCTGCTGGCTCCGGGACGTGTGTTCACACGGATGATGGACATTTGTCACGAAAATGCCGCCGATACCTTGCACAGCCTCATCGACGAAATGGGTGGCATGGAGGTCTACCTGCATGTCGCCGGCATCGGGTTTCAGAATCCCCGGCTGGACGCCGACACCGAACTTGCCACCGTACGTACCAATGTGGAAGGCTTCACCCGGATGGTGACGGCAGCATTCAACTATTTCAAGGAACGTGGCGAAGGCGGACAGATTGCCGTCGTCAGCTCCATCGCCGGGACAAAGGGTCTCGGACCTGCCCCTGCCTATTCTGCCACCAAGCGCTATCAGAACACCTACCTGGAAGCCCTTGCCCAACTCTCCCGCACCCAGCACCTGAACATCTCCTTCACGGACATACGTCCGGGTTTCGTCGACACGGACTTGCTCAAAGGCGGACATTACCCGATGCTGATGCGACCGGCTGACGTCGCACGCCGCATCTTCCGCGCCATCACCCATCGTCAGCGTGTCGTCATCATTGACGGACGTTACCGGATGCTGGTGGCATTGTGGCGGCTGATTCCCCGATGGCTGTGGGAACGGATTGAGCTGAGCGCAACCCGGCATCCGGATGCCAAGACACCCGACCGCTGACACCTCGTCCGGACATCCCGACAAAAAAATCGGCTCATCGATGTAACAACTTGCGCACGACTTGCGTCTATAAGAATGAAAGTGCTTTCAAACCATTCATTCAGATTTAAAACCTAAAAAAGACACCATGCACATCAAAACATACATCCTGACCTTGTTGCTCCTCTGTCTCGGCATGCCTGCCCTGGCACAAGGCGACGCTTTATTCGATGAATTCAAGAGGGAACGGAACGCCGAATATATCAAAATCCCGGCAATCGTGACGGCAATGGGCAAACTCTTCATGGGCAATGAATCGGAGGAACAATTCGCCAAGAAGGTAAGGACCGTCCGTGTACTTGACATGGAGAAATGTTCCGCCGGAGTGAAACGCCGTTTTGACCGGAGAGTGGCGGCACTGGTGCACAAAGGATATGAAACCATGGTACGTGTGAACGATGACGGCGAAAAGGTGCACATCTACGCACGCATCAAGAACAAGGTAATCCGCGAACTGCTGATTGCCTGCAGCGAGGAGAAAGATTGTACCCTGGTGCAGATTAAGGGACGCTTCAACAGAGACGACATCGCCCGGGTAGTCAACGAACAAACGGGACCCAAGCATGGACACCACTGAGTTCAAACGTCGGTTCCTTCCCTGCCATAAACGGTTTTACCACACGGCCTTCCGTCTGACGGGCAACACACAGGATGCGGAAGACCTCGTGCAGGAGGCTTACGCAAAACTATGGAACAGGCGGAACGAACTGGAGGGAGTCGAAAACGCGGAAGCTTATGGTGTGATGCTGGTGAAGAACCTCTGCTTTGACTGGATGCGCAGAAACATACACGACACCGACACCTGTACGCCCGAAGAGGTGACACTGGCAACCGACGACTCACCGGGACACACCACCGAGCTGCATGACGAAGCGGAACATGCCAAAAGCCTCATAAACCAACTGCCCGACAAGCAACGACGGGTCATGTGGCTGCGCGACGTCAATGATTGCTCCTTTGAAGAGATTGAACAGGCGACGGGACTGAATGCGACCAACATCCGCGTGCTCCTCTCCCGTGCCCGCAAAAAGATACGTGAACAATTTAAACGGATGGACCATGATGCTACCCAATGATATCGAAAAGCTCCTGGCACGCTTCTATGCAGGAGAGACCACTGCCGAAGAAGAACAGACCTTGAAGGAATACTTTGCACGGACGGATGTGCCTCCTGCCCTGCATGCTGACCGTGACATGTTCCGTCAGCTGACGGAGGAGGACCTTCCTGAAGTCCCCGAAGGCATGGAGGAACGGCTGTCGGCTTTCATCGACCGGCTGGAGGAAAACGAGACGGAACGGCATTTCCACCGCCCCGTTATCCACTGGCGACGCCTGCTCGGCATGGCAGCCATGATATGTCTGCTCGTGAGTACGGGAGTTTATTTCCTGCGTCCGGCACAACCGCCCACCCCGAAAGACACGTGCGCCACTCCGGAAGAGGCACAGCGAGAAACCGAAAAGGCACTCTCCATCCTCGCCTACGGACTCCGGCGGGGAATGGAAGGCGTACAGACCGCCAGCCAAACCACAGAGAAAGCCCATGAACAAGTAATCGAACAATTGAACCACATCAAACAACTACCACAATGAAACGCATGTATATACTCGGAGCCTTGCTCTGGCTCTGCTCTTTCGTCACCTACGCCCAGGAAAATCTGTTTGACCGCTTCTCGGAGATGGAGGGCGTCACATCGGTCTATGTTTCCAAAGCCATGTTCAGCATAATGAGTGACATCAAGGTCGATGGATTGCAGCTGGAAGGCATCGGACAAAAGTTGGAAAGCCTCCAGGTGCTCAACAGCGAAAAGGCTCCTGTCATCCAAAAGCTGCGTGAGGCTGTGACCGGCTTTACCCCCAAACACGGCTATGAGTCACTGGTACGTGTACGCGACGATGGGGAGAAGGTGGACATCCTCCTGAAAAAGCACTCCAACGGCATCAACGAGTTTGTCGTCCTGGCGGACGAGCCCAAGGAGTTCACCCTCATAGTCATCACCGGACGCATGAGTCTGCAGGACATCCAGAACATCATCGGAGAAGAGAAGCACAAATGACAGGACGGAAGGCAACAGCCGCTCCCTACCTTATACTTTCTCTATCAAGACAGTGGCATAAGCCGAGATGCCCTCTTCCCGTCCGGTGAAACCCAGTTTCTCGGTCGTTGTGGCCTTGATGGACACACAGTCGGTCTCCACTCCCATGACCCGTGCCAGCACCTCCTGCATCTCAGGGATGCGTGCTTTCAGCTTGGGACGTTCGGCACAGACCGTGGCATCGATGTTGCCCACGCGGTAGCCTTTTGAGGCGATGAGACCGACAGTCTTTGCCAACAGGACCTTGCTGTCTATGTCCTTGAACTCGCCTGCCGTGTCCGGAAAATGATAACCGATGTCACGCATGTTGGCTGCTCCCAGCAAGGCATCACAAATGGCATGTATCAATACGTCGGCATCCGAATGCCCCAACAATCCCAACTCGTGTTCAAAGCGTATGCCTCCCAACCACAGTTCGCGTCCGGGAACCAAAGCATGTACGTCGAAACCGAATCCTACGCGTATGTTCATCTGTCTATAAGTTTTGTGAGTTTCTGAATCTTTGTCTAACGAACGTAGAAGTCAAGCACCCGTTCCCCTTCCAGATAGCCTTGCAAATGCTGTCCGATGCTGACGGGACCTACCCCCACGGGAGTACCGGTATAGAGCAAATCGCCCATCTTCAGCGTCATGAACCGACTCACATAGGCTATAATCCGGTCTACGGTAAACAGCATGTCGCAGGTGCAACCACGCTGCACCGTGTTCCCGTCAATGTCGAGGTGGAAACGGATGTTCTGAATGTCCTTGAAATACTCCATCGGGACAAACGTACCGATGACGGCGGAATTGTCGAATCCCTTGCTCAACTCCCACGGATTGCCCGCTTCTCGAAAACGGCGCTGCAAGTCACGTGCCGTGAAGTCGATGCCCACGGTGACGGCATCATAGTAACGGTGTGCAAAGCGTTCGGAGATGTTCTTGCCCAGACGACTGATGCGCACGACCAGCTCCGTCTCGTAATGAATCTCATTGGAGAAATCGGGGATAAAAAATGGCTTGCCATCCTTGAGCAAAGCCGAGTCCGGCTTCAGAAAGATAACCGGTTCTTTGGGGAGTGCCATGCCGGCATGCAACTCCTGATTGTGTGCCGCATAGTTCATCCCGACAGCTATAATCTTCATGATTGTTCCTTATTTAAGTTTTCGCGTTCCACTGCAACGTGAGCTTGCGAAAGCTGAATTACTTATTTAACATCTGATTCACATTCAACCGGTTGAACATCACTGCCAAGTGGGCGTAAAGGGAGGTGTTCTGCACGACGATGTTCTCGGGCACCCGGATGCGGAAGGGCGTAAAGTTCCACACCGCCTTGATGCCTCCCGCCACCATGTCGTCAGTCACTTGCTGGGCAATATTGATGGGTACGGTCAGGATACCGATGTCCACCCGGTACTCCTGCATCTTCCGGGCAAAGTCGTCCGTATGAAATATAGGTACTCCGCCCACTTCCGTTCCCACGACGGAAGGATTGACATCAAAGGCTGCCACGATCTCCAGTCCGAACTGGTGCAGACCGGAATCTCCCAAGAGGGCACGTCCCAGACTTCCGGCTCCGAAAAGGAACGCCTTGTGCATGTTAGTGAATCCCAGGAATGCTTCCAACGCCCGAATCAATCCATCGATTTCATACCCCACGCGGGTACGCCCGGTGACCTTGACATACGACAAGTCCTTGGCTATCTGCGAGGCATCGACATTGATGTCTTTAGATATCTGAGTAGAAGAGACATATTGCTCCCCCCTATCCTTCAACAGCTTCACCGTGGACAGATACCACGGCAGACGGCGGAGCGTAGGCTCCGGCACTTTATCGAAATCGCGTAGCAAAGAGGTACTCATAACCCGTTCGTTTTTTGTTCTCAAATTGTATATGGCACGCAAAATTACAGAAATATTTCCATAATACACCGAGCAATAAAGGGAAAACATATCGAATTTAATTGGCAAAGGCACTCTTTCCGGTTCGTTTTGCCGGATGCAGGAAGCTGAATATCCTTATATAGAAGTTTACAGATAGGTGCTTAGCGTTGAAAGAACCGCATTTGTTTTCTATCATCGTTCACAATTTACAAATAGCCTGTTTATCTTTGTACCCCAAACCAACAACAATCCCCTATGAAGAAAAACGATTGGAAAGACCGGCTGAACATAGTCTACTCCACCAACCCTGATTTCGCCTACGAAACGGAAGGTGAAGAGGAGCCGGAAACATTGGAGAAGGAAAAACAGAACCTGCGGGTATTTATCGAAAAGAAGAACCGGGGTGGAAAGACGGCAACCGTCGTAAAAGGATTCGCCGGAACGGAGGAAGACCTGAAGGAACTGGCCAAACTGCTGAAGACACGTTGCGGCGTAGGTGGTGCTGCCAAAGACGGGGAAATCATCATCCAGGGCGAACTGCGTGACAAGGTGGTGGAACTTCTGAAGAAAGAGGGGTACGTCCGTACCCGGTAAACTCGCATGACTTCCTAACCGAAAAATTGCAAAAACGCGGATGACACGATGATGCCATCCGCGTTTTATGTAAGCTATTTCAGGAAGCCTGGCTTCAGAAGAACAGTTGCTTTTCCAGCCAATAGACGGCGATGCCTGCCAGATAACCGGCAAGTGCCAGCCAGGAGATGCGACGCAGGTACCAGCCGAAGGTGATCTTTTCCAGTCCCATCACCACGACACCTGCTGCACTTCCGATGATGAGGATGCTGCCACCCACACCGGCACAGTAGGCAAGGAGTTGCCAGAACGTACCGTCCTGCACAAAGTTCAGCAGGGCAGGGTCAGTCACCGTGGCGGGAGCAATCTCATACATGCCCATGCAACCTGCCACCAAGGGGACATTGTCCACAATCGACGACACAATGCCGATGATGCCGGTCACCAGGTAGGCGTTATTGTCCGACGCCTCTTCCAGCCAACGTCCGAACTCGCTCAACACGCCGATTTCGCTCAGCACTGCCACCGTCATCAGGATGCCCAGGAAGAAAAGAAGGGTAGCAAGGTCTATGCGACACAGCAGGTTGCCCATACGCTGCATGCACGAACCTTCCACATTGGGCTTGCGTGCATAGAAGAATTCTGTCGTCAGCCACAGGATGCCGAGCACCAGCAGGATACCCATGAACGGAGGAAGCCCCGTCAGCGTACGGAAGACAGGGACCATCACCAGTCCGCCGACACCCAACCAGAACACCCACTGACGTTCCTTGGCCGAGAAATCATAAGAGGGACAGGCTGACGGGTCGTCTGCCACCGGACGAAGTTCGCCCTTCAGCTGACCCTGAATGAGTAGCAGGGGGACAATGACCGAAATAACCGAAGGCAGGAACACCTCGGCTATGACACCGAGCGTACTCACATTACCTTTAATCCAAAGCATGATGGTGGTCACATCGCCAATGGGAGAAAAGGCGCCTCCGCTGTTGGCGGCAAGGATAATCATCGCGGCATAGACCATGCGGTCCTTGGGGTCGTCGACGAGCTTGCGAAGCACCATGACCATCACGATGCTGGTCGTGAGATTGTCCAAGAGGGCGGACAGGAAGAAGGTCATGATGACAATGCGCCACAACAAGGCACGCTTGCTCCGTGTGCCGAGGCGGTCACGGACGAAGTTGAAGCCTCCGTTGGCATCCACGGTCTCCACAATGGTCATGGCGCCCATGAGGAAGAAGATAATCTCACAGGTGTCGCCCAGATGGCGCAGCAACAGGTGCTCGTTGGCAAAAGCACGGGCTCTGTCGAGCAGACTTCCCTCTGCGGCCGATGCAGAGAAGGCTGCAAACTCACCCGCATAGAAACGAGGGACATAGACGTCACAGAAAGACATGTAGAGGACCCAGCACACAACACTCATCACAAGCGCCACGGCGGCTTTGTTCACTTTCAAGCCATGTTCCAGCGCAATGCAGGCATAGCCCGCAACGAAGAGAAGAACAATTACAGCAGTCATTAGGTAGTATTAAAGAGTGAAACTAAAATTTGGACGTGCAAAAGAGCTTAAATAATCCGAGGTTTCCAAATAAACTGCCAAGAAAGAAAGGAGAAAAGATTCAAGATAGAAAGTCCAGGTTCTTAAAAGAAGTGTTACCTTTGTCACTGACATCTTTACCTGACACTTTGAGAGCCATGAAACAGACCTGTTTTCTCCTTATACTGGGCGTGGTTGCGCTCATTTTCATCCAATGCACGCCTCCGGAATTCATGGAAGAACCGGAGGAAGCATCACCGACGGAAGATACCGGCTGGCATGCAGTCATTGAGGAAGCAACAGCCTATGACACGCTCTCATGGCAGGGAGAGACCGGAAAATTCCGTCTGACGGACAACGGGACTATCCGCCTCAACGACAGCCTCCGCACCGGGAGTGCCTGTCTCTACACTCCGCTCCGTACTCCCAACCGTACCGGATGGGTCATGCAGGTGAACTGCTCCTTCAACCCTTCCGCTCGTAATCATGCACGCCTCTACCTGATGTCGACTTCCGCTGACCTGAACGGTCCGCTCAACGGCTATTTCCTCCAGATTGGCGGTGCGGAGGACTGCATCTATTTCTACTGTCAGACCGGAAAGAAAATCCGCCTGCTTGCCCAAAGCGAAGCCTTCATGCGCGGAAACACCTCGCCGAAGGTCCGTCTCCACGTCCAACGCGACATCCTGGGCTATTTTGACATCACCTACACCACTACAGAGTCCAGTGACAGACATACCCTCTGTTTCCTCCGCGACACCACTGTCACCTCGGCAGCCTATAGCGGCATCTTGTGCATCTATACGCCGGGGAATAGCCGGAAGATGTCTTTCCCCACCTTCAAAATCCATCATCAGGTGACGGATACGCAGGAACTGAAGCCCGTCAAGTACGTACCGGGGAAATCGTAAATTCCTTTACGCCTTCCGTCACGGGACTGACGGGAGACGCTTCCGCCTTTGAAACAGTTTTGTAACATCCCTCCCCACCCGGCATCCTTTTGTCGGGATTATTGCTTTTTCCGGACCTTTCTTACCTCATATTCCGTGAAATGGCTTAATTTTGCCAATCTTGTTATAACTATTCTAATAAACACTACACAATGGCAACATCCCAATTCAAACACCGGGGACTCGATGACCGTCAGGTGGAAGAGAGCCGTGCCCAACACGGCAACAACCTCCTCACACCTCCGCCCCGCACCCCGATGTGGAAACTTTACCTGGAAAAATTCAACGACCCTATCATCCGCGTGCTGCTTGTAGCCGCCGTCTTCTCACTCATCATCTCATTCATCGAAGGAGAGTTTGCCGAGTCTATCGGCATCATCGTCGCCATCTTCCTGGCTACGGGTATCGGCTTCTACTTCGAGTATGACGCCGGCAAGAAGTTCGACCTGCTCAACGCCACCAACGAGGAGACGCTCGTCCGTGTCATCCGCAACGGAAGTGTCCATGAAGTACCCCGCAAGGACATCGTCGTGGGCGACATCGTCATGCTGGAAAACGGCGAAGAGATACCTGCCGACGGTGAACTGCTGGAGGCGACCTCGCTGCAGGTCAACGAGTCAAGCCTCACGGGTGAACCGATGGTGGAAAAGACCACCGACCCCGCCCACTTCGACAAGGAAGCAACCTACCCCTCCAACCATGTGATGCGCGGCACGACCGTTGTCGACGGACATGGCGTGATGCAGGTGCTCCACGTCGGCGATGCAACGGAAATTGGAAAGGTGGCGCGTCAGGCAACGGAAGAGTCGAACGAGAAGACACCGCTCAACATCCAGCTCGAACGGCTTGCCAACCTCATCGGGAAAGTCGGGTTCGTCGTTGCAGCACTCGCCTTCATCGGCTTTACCTGGCACGAGCTGCACAGTTACCTGGCTGCACACACCGTCAGCGGAACAACGGAATACCTGGAGATTGCCAAAATCGTCCTCCACAACTTCATGATGGCAGTGACCCTCATCGTGGTGACCGTCCCTGAAGGTCTGCCCATGAGCGTCACCCTCAGCCTGGCGCTGAACATGCGCCGCATGCTTGCCACCAACAACCTGGTGCGTAAGATGCATGCCTGCGAGACCATGGGTGCCGTGACGGTCATCTGCACCGACAAGACCGGTACACTGACGCAGAACCGCATGCAGGTCTACGAAACCAGGTTCGAAGTGCTCGACGGACAGAAACTCGACATGACTCAGGATGCCAGCCGACTGGTGGCTGAAGGCATTGCTGCCAACTCCACGGCTTACCTCGAAGAAGAGGGCGACAACGTGAAAGGAGTAGGCAATCCGACTGAAATTGCCCTCCTGCTGTGGATGCAGGCTCAGGGACAGGACTACCTCTCGCTGCGCCATGCCGCCAAGACTGTCGACCAGCTGCCGTTCTCCACTGAACGCAAGTTCATGGCTACGCTGGTTGATTCGGCGTCCGGCAAACGGATTCTCTACATAAAGGGTGCTCCTGAAATCGTGGCAAAAAAGTGTGCCCTCATCGCCACTCCCGACGGAACGGCACCGATGGCACAGGCACAGGCAGGCATCGACAAGCAGCTCCTCGCCTACCAGAACATGGCGATGCGTACGCTGGGATTTGCCTACCGTGTGGTGGATGCCGGCGAACCGACCGACTGTGCTACCCTCGCTGCCGGAGGAGCATTCATCTTCCTCGGCATCGTCGCCATCTCCGACCCCATCCGTCCGGATGTACCGGCTGCCGTGGGTCAATGCCAGGATGCAGGCATCCGTGTGAAAATCGTGACGGGAGACACACCGGGAACAGCAACCGAGATAGCTCGTCAGATCGGTCTGTGGAAACCGGAAGACACGGAACGCAACCGTATCACGGGTACCGACTTCGCAGCCCTGAGCGACGAAGAGGCACTGGACCGTGTGATGGACCTGAAAATCATGTCGCGTGCAAGACCGACGGACAAGCAACGTCTCGTCCAGCTGCTCCAACAGAAAGGGGCTGTCGTGGCAGTAACCGGCGACGGCACCAACGATGCCCCGGCTCTGAACCACGCCCAAGTGGGATTGAGCATGGGTACGGGAACCTCGGTAGCAAAGGAAGCAAGCGACATCACTCTGCTCGACGACTCCTTCCGCAGCATCGGGACTGCCGTGATGTGGGGACGTTCGCTGTACAAGAACATCCAACGCTTCATCGCCTTCCAGCTCACCATCAACCTCATTGCCATGTTCATCGTGCTTGCCGGAAGCTTCATGGGCGACGTCATTCCGCTCACGGTGACGCAGATGTTGTGGGTAAACCTCATCATGGACACCTTCGCAGCTCTGGCACTGGCATCCATCCCGCCCAGTGCGGACGTGATGAAAGAGCAGCCGCGCAAGCAGAGCGACTTCATCATCAACCGGGGCATGTACCATAATATTATAGGTACGGGCATCGCCTTCATCCTCATCCTCCTGGGTCTGTACTACTGGCTGGGCATGGATGGTGACATGAGTGTCCACGACCTGACAATCTTCTTCACGGTGTTCGTCCTGCTGCAATTCTGGAATCTGTTCAACGCCCGTGTGTTCGGCACGACACACTCCGCCCTCGGTCACTTGGGCAAGTCCTACGTGCTGGTAGGTGTGGCTGCCATCATCCTCATCGGGCAGTTCATCATCGTGCAGTTCGGTGGCGAAGTGTTCCGCACCGTTCCGCTTGACCTGAAGACCTGGGGCATCCTGCTAGCCGCCACCTCCCCGGTGCTGTGGATTGGCGAACTGCTTCGTCTGTGCCAGAAGAAGAGATAAAATGCTTCCGGAGAATTTGCCGGAAAGCATTATGAAACAAGAGCAAGGCTGTGTGCCGGTTCTGATGAACCGATGGCACACAGCCTTGCTCTTGAATACAAACCTCTCAAGCCAACACCCCTTCCTCTCTCACTTACTCCTTCTTCTGTGGGTCTGTGAGTTGGATAGACTTCCCGGCTTTCATGTATTCCTGAATCGTCTGATTCGCCTTCTCCATTTCTGCAACAAAGGAATCATAATCTGCTGCCGGAATATCTTGCTTGACAGCTTCCTCCTTGCTGATTGTCAGTTTATAACAATGATTGATACTGTCCAGCAGCACATACTGCCCCAGCTTAAAGATACTGCGACGGGCTTCTTTCTCAGCAGGAGAAAGATGCTGATACTCGTCCAACGATAACTTTAGGAAGTTCGCCTCGGTGGTCTGTTGCTGTTCATCAGCAGCTGTGAGTGCTTCTTTGGTCTGGTCACTGTGGCATGCCACAAACAGAAGTACGCCCGACGTACACAACATGGATAGTAGTTTTTTCATACGATAAATTTTTAAGGTGAGACTTGTATTGTTAACTCGTTATTTTTGTCAACGAGAATGTGGCTTGAGAAAGTTGGAGCAACACAACCTGCTCCTGGGAATATCAACAGCACGAATCGAAGTTTCGATTGCAAGTATAAGTATCATAAGAGGTTATTCCAAGCACCATACACATGTCATAGAGCATAAATTCATCCCGGTCACTAGACCTCATCCTTGTTTTTTCACAGACAACATGTCCTTCAGTTGCAAAATATCAAATTGTCAAAGTGTCAAACGAACCGCTCTACAATATCCTTCTTTGGGTCCAAATGCGAGGCTGTGCGCAAAAAATGAAATCTCAGGCGATTCGCAAAATACAGTTTGCTGCCGTATCCGTCCGTCTGCCGTCAAGAATATCACCAAATCACCTTGCAGGCATCCGAAAGAAAGACGAATGGGAAATAAACCGTTCCATTTCACACATCCAAATTGAACGCTTCCGAGAACAAACCAGAGGTGAATATTCCTAAAATAGAGTTTCCAAATCGCAAATCACGTGTTTTGCCTCCCGAACATTTGACTTCGACGGATGAAACAATATTGTTTCACTCCTCAAACAATATTGTTTGACGCACCAAACACAAGTGTTTGACCTCCCAAACAATATTGTTTCGCAGTATAATTATTCATTTTCACCCGCTCTTCTACATATCCATGCAGTCTGTTTCGCATGAATATTCCTAAAAAAGCCTACTTTACCCGATTTCTCAAAAGTATGCGTTAGCTGAAAAGAGGATTCTCGGGAAATCTGTCAAGGAAAAAGGAGGAATTGCTTTCAACATGCAAACAGGCAAAACACACAGAGATGTGCCGTACACTCCTCTTTATGCAGTCCGGACAATCTGTCAAGAGATGGCTGCCCAGTTGACATTGGTCTTGCGGAGGGCACGGAGTTGGGACCACAGCACGGCATTCTCGGGGCGGTTCTCGGCAGGGTCAGCGTCAATCACTCCCTGTGCGATTTCACGGACGAACTGCAACAGCTGGCCGTCGCGGGCAATGTCGGCAATCTTCAGGTCGAAGGCGATACCGCTCTGCTGCGTTCCCTCCAGGTCACCGGGACCGCGAAGCTTCAGGTCTGCTTCAGCTATCTCGAAGCCGTCGTTGGAGTTGACCATGATTTCGATGCGTTTGCGCGTCTCCTCCGTCAGCTTGTAACCCGTCACGAGGATGCAATAGGACTGGTCGGCTCCCCGACCGACACGTCCGCGCAACTGATGCAACTGCGAGAGTCCGAAGCGTTCGGCATTCTCGATGACCATCACCGAGGCATTGGGCACATTCACACCGACCTCGATGACCGTTGTCGCCACCATGATTTGCGTCTCACCGGTGACGAAGCGTTGCATCTCGGCATCCTTGTCGGCGGGTTTCATCTTGCCGTGCACCTTGCTGACCTTGTATTCCGGGAACTCGGCGCAGATGTGTTCATAGCCCTCTTCGAGGTTCTTGATGTCCATCTTCTCGCTTTCCTGTATGAGCGGATAGACGATGTACACCTGACGTCCCTCTTCTATCTGACTGCGGATGGAGGCATAGAGGCTTGCCCGTCGGTTGTCAAACTGATGGATGGTGCGGATGGGTTTGCGTCCGGGAGGCAGCTCGTCGATAACGGACACATCCAGGTCGCCATAGAGCGTCATGGCAAGCGTACGCGGAATGGGGGTCGCCGTCATCACGAGCACGTGAGGCGGACGGGTGTTCTTTCCCCATAGCTTGGCACGTTGCGCCACGCCGAAGCGATGCTGTTCGTCGATGACCACCATCCCCAGCGAGGCGAAGTTGACCGTGTCCTCCAGCACGGCATGCGTACCTATTAATATATGTACCTCGCCCAGCGTCACCCCTTTCAGGATGGCTTCACGTTTCTTTCCCTTCACCGAGCCCGTCAGCAACTCTACACGGATGGGCATGTCTCCCAAAAACTGACGGATGGTCTCGCAGTGCTGCGAAGCCAGAATTTCCGTGGGTGCCATCAGGCAGGTCTGGTAACCATTGTCCAGGGCAATGAGCATGCTCATCAGTGCCACAAGGGTCTTTCCACTGCCGACATCGCCTTGCAGCAGGCGGTTCATCTGACGTCCGCTGCCCATGTCGCGGCGTATCTCCTTGATGACGCGCTTCTGTGCTCCGGTCAGTTCGAAGGGCAGGTGCCGGCTGTAGAAGGTGTTGAATGCCTCTCCGACCCGACTGAAAACAAAGCCGTGATACTTCTGTATCCGGTCCTTCGCGTAACGCAGGATGCCCAGTTGCACGTAGAACAGTTCTTCAAACTTCAGGCGGTATTGGGCACGCCGGAGCAACTCGGGAGTACGGGGGAAATGGATGTTGCGGAGAGACTCGTCGAGCGACATGAGGTGATGCTTCTCCACCATCCAGGCAGGCAACGTCTCGGGCAGAGGTTCCTTCAGGAGGGCAAAGAGATTGGTGGTGAGCTTTTCGAGGGCGTGGGAGTTCAGTCCGCCCCGCTTCATGCGTTCCGTGGTGTTGTAGTAGGGCTGCATCCCCATGTCGGACAACACCAGTCCTTCGGCAGGGTCGATGTCGGGATGGGCCACATTGATGCGCCCGTTGAAGACGGTCGGCTTCCCGAAGACGATGTATTCCGTGTGTACCTTGTAACGCCCCAGAAGGTACTTGATGCCCTGGAACCACACGAGGTCCACCACACCTGTCCCGTCGGAGAAGTGAGCCACCAACCGACGCTGACGCCCTTCGCCGAAGGTCTCGAAGCTGAGGATTTCTCCTTTCAACTGGATATAAGGCATGTTGCCGTCAATCTCATGGATGTAATAGAGACGGCTGCGGTCGACGTATTTATAAGGGAAATAGTAGAGCAGGTCGTGCAGGGAATGGAGGGACAGCTCCTTGTTGAGGACAGCTGCCCGCTGAGGGCCTACGCCCGGCAAATACATGATATCACGCGAAGTTAAATCGAACATCCCGTCAAGGCTTCTGCTACTCGAATGTCAAATGGAGTGGTTATCTTAATATTCTCACGGTTGCCCGGCACCAATGCGACGGACACACCCATTGCTTCCACGACGGAAGCATCGTCTGTAAATCTCTCGGAGTAAGGTTGGCGGTAGGCACTCTTCAACAGTGCGGTACGGAACACCTGGGGAGTCTGCACCAGCTTGTAGTCGGCACGGTTGACCGTCACGCTGCCTTCGGGTGTCACCCGACGCACCGTCTCCACGACATCGGTCACGGGGACAACGGCACCACGCAAGTCCGCCTCACAGAAACAAGCCTCAATGACTTCACGTGCCACAAAGGGACGCACCCCGTCGTGCACGGCAACCAGTCCGTCATCACCGACCAACGCCAGTCCGTTCCGTACCGAATGAAAGCGGGTCGCTCCGCCATCTGCTACCCGATGAGGTACGGCAAAGCCCTGGTCATGGCACAGCCTGTCCCAGTATGCCTGCTGGTCGACGGGCAGTACCACAATCAGGTCCATTGCAGCATCATAGGCATGAAAAGCCTCCAGGGTACGCATCAGCACAGGCTTTCCCCCGATGGGGAGAAACTGTTTGGGGACCTCGGTCCCCATGCGCAGCCCCTTGCCTCCAGCCACTATGATTGCATACTTCTTCATGCGAGCAACATTCCGGCTTTTACTTCGTCCGCTTTAGCCTTGCCTGCGAGCTTGGTCACGATGGCAAAGCCGAAGTCGAAGGCAGCTCCCGGTCCTTTACCGGTAATGAAGTTGCCGTCCTGCTCGACCATGGCACCGGTGGCATGTGCCCCTTCCATGTATTTCTCGAAGCCGGGATAGCACGTGGCGTTCTTGCCTTTCAGCAAGCCCAACTGTCCGTAGACCATCGGAGCAGCACAGATGGCAGCCAGCGGACGTTCAGCCGCACAGAATCCGAGGAGGACCTTGCGCAGTCCCTCATGGGCAGCCAGATTGGTTGCACCGGGCAGTCCACCGGGAAGTACCAGCATTTCGGCATCCTGGCAGATGGCCTCCGCATCAAACAGCATGTCGGCCTTGATATTCACTCCGTGCGAACTGGTCACGGTTTCTTGTCCCGTTACCGAAACAGACTTGATGGACAGTCCGGCGCGGCGAACGATGTCGACCACTGACAAGGCTTCCACTTCTTCGAAGCCTTCAGCCAAAAACAAATAAATAGTTCCCATAGCTATCTCAATTTAAAATAGTAAGTGATTGTACCGGTCTGGTTGTTCACACCGTCGGTGACATTGAAGCGGGCTTTGCGTGCCGCCTCTTCAGCTGCACGCCGCAAAGCGGTGCTCACCGTATTGGTGCGTTTGTTGATGCTGGTGCTGATAACTCTTCCGGAGGGATTGACCACAATGGTCACCACGACACGTCCCTCATCCTGCACGTTGTACACGGGGATGGGAAGTGAACCGGTCAGCGAACGTCCGTTCAGGTCCCAGCTGCCCACACCGCCTACACCGGTCGACTTGCCGGTATTGCTGTTCCCCGTCGAACTTCCCTGGACACCACTCCCTGTCGTACCCGTACCACGGTTGCCCATGCTGGAACCTTTACCGAAAGCTCCGGCAATCTTCTTGGCAGCTTCTTCGGCAGCAGCCTTTTCAGCGGCGGCACGTTTCTCGGCAGCAATCTGTTCAGGCGTCTTCGTGGGTTGTTTGGGTTGCTCCGGCTGCTTCTTGGGCGGAGTCTTCACCTCGGTCTTGGGTTTGACGGGCTTTTTCTGCGGTTTCATGACTACTGTCTCTTCCAGGTCCTGAGTCAGCATCTCCTGTTCGGAAGGCGTTTCCACGGAAGGGTCCGTCGGTGCCGTCTCCGGTTGCAACTCGTCGAGCACATCCACTTCGGTCAGGGTGTAAGGGTCGGCATCTCCTTGCGAAAGCTCGGCACTCCCCAGCATCACGGGCACACCGCTCTCCTCGTCCGGTGTCGCAGCATGCAAGGTCACGACAAACAGGATGAGCAGGATGATGAGGTGGACCACCACCGTACCTATGATTCCTTGTAGACGATTGTTCTTCATTGGCTATTTCTCTGGCGGGCGTGTGGCCAGCACCATTTTATATTGGTTCTCGTTTGCGATATTGAGCACCCGCACGATTTCCCCGTAAGGCACGGACTCATCGGCGTAGAGTGCCACATACATTTCCGGCTCACGCTCGGCACACTCTTTCAGGAAGCCGGGCAGCTCGTCGAGGGTGACAGGCATCTCCGCCTCATTGCCGAAGCCTGCATAATAGTTCAGTTCCTTGTCGATGATGACCCTCGTGAGGGGTTTCGCCGACGTCTGTTGTTTGCCTTGCGGCAAGAGCACCTTGATGGCATTGGGCGACACCATCGTCGACGTGATCATGAAGAAGATCAGCAACAGGAAGATGATGTCGGTCATTGACGCCATGCTGAAGGTCGCCGCAATGCGTGTTTTACGTTTCAGTGCCATAGGCCGTCATTCTTTAACGGGTTCATTGAGCAGGTCCATGAAGGCGAGTGTCTTTGCCTCCAGCTTGTTTACCACGGTATCGACCTTCGCCACCAGGTAGTTGTAGGCGAACAGGGCGGGGATGCCCACGATCAGGCCACCGACCGTCGTAATCATGGCTTCATAGATACCGCTTGACAACAGGGTGATGTCGATGTTGTTCCCGGCATTCGCCATGTCCCAGAAGGCAGTCACCATACCTGTCACGGTTCCCAGGAAGCCCAACATCGGTGCCCCTCCTGCCACCGTAGCGATGACCGGCAGGCGACGTTCCAGCAAGCCTACTTCGATGTTTCCGGCATTCTCGATGGCTGCCTGCACATCGGCTACCGGACGTCCGATACGCATGATGCCCTTCTCAATCATCCGGGCTGCCGGCGTATTGGTCATGCGGCAATAGTTGATGGCAGACTTCAACTCTCCGCTTTGGATATAGTCGCGCATGCGTTCTATAAAGAGAGGGTCTTCCTTTTCCGCCTTGCGGATAACCGCCCAACGTTCGAAGAAGACGTAAACGCACAACACCGACAGGGCAGCCAGGACAATCATGATCCAGCCACCCTTCAGCGCCATGTCCCAGAGATTCATCTCCGGTTCGGCAACCGTCACAGGGGTCAACACGGGGTTATCAGAACTCACAGCCGAAGCCACCCCTTGGGCAGCCTGTGCCAAAACAAGTGCTAAATTCATGAGCGCAAGCATTTTTTATATTCTTCTATGGTTGTTTTCAATCCCAGATAAAGGGCGTCGCAAATCAGTGCATGACCGATGGACACCTCGTCGAGCCAAGGAATCTGTGCATGGAAGTAAGCCAGGTTCTCCAGACTCAGGTCGTGCCCCGCGTTCAGTCCCAGTCCCAGCGAACGTGCCCGGCGTGCAGCTTCCACAAAGGGAGCTACAGCCTGTTCACGGTCTTTCGGATAGAGCGACGCATAAGGCTCGGTGTAAAGTTCCACCCGGTCGGTTCCTGCCTTTGCCGCATAGTCGAGCATCTCGAGTTCCGTCCCGACAAAGACAGACGTACGGATGCCGGCTTTGCTGAAGGTATCGAGGACATCGGTCAGGAACGAAAGGTTAGTCTTCGTATCCCACCCGGCATTCGACGTCAGCTGATCGGGCTTGTCAGGGACCAGGGTCACCTGGGTCGGTTTGGCACGCAGGACCAGGTCGATGAACTCCTTGCTCGGATATCCTTCTATGTTGAATTCAGTACGGAGCACTCCACGCAAGTCAAACACATCGGTGCGGCGGATATGCCGCTCATCGGGACGCGGATGTACCGTGATGCCGTCGGCACCAAACGACTCGCAATCCAACGCCACTTTTACTACATCAGGATTATTGCCTCCCCGGGCATTGCGCAGGGTGGCAACTTTGTTGATGTTTACACTCAACTTTGTCATTGTATCAATAGTCTATTCTAAAAAAAGTGTATCTTTGCAACCAAATTATTGCAAAAGTAATAGTTTCTGCTGAAAAGACTTCTTTTGCATCGGAAAGATAAGCCGCAGGTTTGGAGTTTTTAACCCATAAGGGGGTTCGTGTCAAAATAAATTTGAAGTCCCCACACAAATAAACCCAACAAAACAGAAAATCGACTTATGAGATTCGTCCTCTTCGGAAATACATACCAGACTAAAAAAGCCTCGCACATCGAGAAACTGCTGAACACGTTGCGGCGTCTGGACTGCAACCTGTTCATTGACGCTTCCTTCTATCACTTCGTTAAACAGGAACTGGGCCTCCCCTTCGAGCCGGACGGTATCTTCGAGAACGGAGATTTCCAGGCGGACCTTGCCATCAGCATGGGTGGAGACGGCACGTTTCTGAAAGCGGCAAGCCGCATCGGCAACAAGGATATACCCATCGTGGGCATCAACACCGGACGCCTCGGTTTCCTCGCGGACATCATGCCCGAAGAGATTGAATCTGCCTTCGAGCGCATCGTGCAGGGAGACTTCCATGTGGAGGAGCGCAAACTGCTCCAGATCAGTAGTCAGCCGGACAAGCTGAAGGGTTATCCCTTTGCCCTGAACGAAGTTTCGGTGCTGAAACGCGACAGCTCGTCGATGATAAGCATCCACACCAGTGTCAACGGACAGTTCCTCACCACCTATCAGGCCGACGGACTGATTGTGGCTACGCCCACCGGGTCGACCGCCTACTCGCTGAGTGTGGGAGGTCCCATCATGGTGCCGCAATCGGGCATCCTCTCACTGACCCCTGTCGCACCGCACAGCCTCAACATGCGTCCCGTCGTCATCCGCGACGACTGCGAAATCACCCTCGACATCGAAAGCCGCAGCCATAACTTCCTCGTGTCGGTAGACGGACGGAGCGAAAGCATGCACGAGGGTACCCGGCTCACCCTGCGCCGCGCCCCCTACACCATCAAGCTGGTGCAGCAGAAGGGGCACTCCTTCTTCACCACCCTGCGTGAGAAAATGATGTGGGGAGCGGACCGCCGCTGACAAAAATGACACGCAAATGTGCATTTGACAGACAGATGTGAACATCAGAAACGTTTTTTCATTACTTTCGCAACCGTATATTCCAACGGACAACAGGTACCTGTGGAACTTAACTCAATTAAATATATCAAGTTGTATGAAAAGTGGTTTTTTAAAAGACTTCAAAGACTTTGCCTTGAAAGGTAATGTCGTAGACATGGCAGTCGGTGTCATCATCGGCGGTGCCTTTGGTAAGATTGTTTCTTCATTGGTGGCTGACGTCATCATGCCGCCCATCGGACTGCTCACCGGTGGAGTAAAATTCACGGAACTGAAATGGGTGCTCAAACCGGCAGAAATCGTGGATGGTGTAGAGCAGGCTGCTGCCGTCACACTCAACTACGGCAACTTCCTCCAGACCCTGTTCGACTTTATCATCATTGCCTTCTCCATCTTTATCATGATCCGCTTGATGATGAAGCTGAAGCGTAAACAGGAAGAAGCTCCCGCCGCACCTGCTGCTCCTCCTGCTCCTTCCAAGGAAGAGACCTTGCTGACCGAAATCAGAGATTTACTGAAAGAACAGAACAAGAAATAAGCTTGTCCTTCAGTCATAGCGTAACCCATAGAAAAGCCCGTTGCACGGCGTTGTGTCCTCTTCCTGCCGACACACACCGACTGCAACGGGCTTTCTTTATTGACTGACGGGGACGCAAGCCCGGAACAAAGTATCATTTCAATATGTAGAAGCAACTGCTGCTAAGGAAGTTCCGCACATGAGGAATAAACTTTTACCTGCCGCACGAAAAAACACAGCCACTGTCTGCCGGAGAACTCGTAATGACGGCATGAAACGACCGTTCCCACATCACCATTAGCGGAGTAGTTTAGCCCGCCCCATAATCCACGAGCAGTGTAGTTTGTCAGCCACCCGGGCTATGGCTATTGAGCCCAAAAGAGCCAACAAAGTCACACAACCGGCATGACAAAGCCCACTTTTGTCAAACTGGAATATGGGCAATAAGAATTTGCCTGCCATCGTGAAAACAGGATGAAAGATATAGATGGGCAGCGTGTTCCGGCCAATATAAAGTAAGACTAATCTGAAACGGCCTGTTATGACCGTGGAGAGTTGGGCTGTCAACGAAAAGAAACAGAAAACCAGTATCAGCACTGACACATTGAGCAAATCCTTGGGATAAACATATAGAAAAAGTGTGAATGGGACGCAAGCCATCCAACTTCTGGGGCAAACCTTGTCGAAATCATGCACAAAAAGACGTATCGTTACCCCACACACAAAATAAAAAGCTGTATCCCAAGGCAAAGCAGGGGTAAGTCGAGATACGATGAATAAGGTTGCCAACAGTGCAAATAACTCTCCGACCTTTGCGGTATCCTCTTTTCCTGCATTACTTTTCCATAAACGGACCTTTAGCCCATCTGCACATTTGAAGACGATGTAATACAGCGTACTACAAATAATTATCACCCTGAAGAACCAATAAGGACCGATGGAACGGATGAAGAGAATGCGAAAGGTGGTTTCCCAACTCAATTCCGTTATGCCATCCCTAACGGGCAGATACAGAGACAGCACCATATAGCCTATGACCATTATGGTATATGGGATAGCCATCTGGAGAAGGTATACTACAAATTGTCGTGGCGTTTTCCTGATATTCACCAAATAGCCGGTAATAATCAGGAATGCAGGCATGAAAAAGGAGAATATCCTCGCCTTTACTTCGGGATACAGTGTGCCGAAGTTCACGATATGCACCAAAATGACCATCACTATCAATAGGGCGCGCTGAAAGTCTATGACATCATTATAGACCGGCTTTTTCATACACAAAACTTCTATGATTACGATGTTGCAAACATACACAATTTAGACAGGAAACAAGTTCTCCAATCAAACTATTATTGTACACCTATAAAATTATTCCAACCTGCTACTGCACCACTTCGTTTCCCTAGTATAATTCATACAGCCAACTTGATGGTCCTCTTCACTCCCTGACCGAACTCCCAACTATCAAAAAGAAACTGTTTCAAGCCTTCCGCTTGACAGAATCAGCAAAAACGACCTCTCAGGCTAACGCATACTTTGGGCAATCCCATCAAACTAGAGAGCAATCGCTAAATAATGCAAACGAAAATACCCGAAAAGGACTTTGATTTTAGAAAACTATACATTTCATTTTCGGGATATTGACAAAACGTGCCCGGAACAATATTGTTTCGCGAGCCAAACAATATAGTTTGAGGCGTCAAACAATATAGTTTCACCTGCCAAACACGATTGTTTCGTCCGCGGAAGTCAAATCTTTGGAAAATGGAAGAAAGGAATTCCGAGTTTCACTCTCTGGAAGAACGAGGCAGTCAACATTTCGGAAGCTATTAAAAGAGCAGATAGAAACCGATGTGAATAGACAAAACGACACGTCCCGTCCGCTGGAACACCCGGAAGGAAACGAAAAAGAAGGAACTGGCGACAATCTGCATTTCGCGAATCGCCTGAGAATGCAAAAAAATCCGCCAAGACGTATTTTGGGTGCAGGGAAAGCCACCAGGAAAGGCTTCGTTTGACACTTTGTCACTTCCGCCGTACCTCACTCCGTCAGGTGGAAAAGAAGAATCAGAAGCGGGAATACACGTCCGTGCCTCATCAACGGAACATTCCCGACGAATAATTCTCCCGATTGCTTGGCAGCTCTGTGTCGAAATCTTTATCTTTGTCCCAACTCATCAAAAAAACCATCAGCTATGAAAGAATTCTTGAAGTACACTCTCGCCACCGTGACCGGACTGGTCATCGCAGGCATCGTGTTGGTCATCATCGGCATTGGCATGCTCGTCGGCATGGCAGCCTCCTTCTCTTCAAGTACCCCGGTCAGTGTCGACGACAACTCGCTGGTCGTCATCCGACTGGAAGGGGAACTGACTGAACAGCCTCAACCGCTCACCCTCCAGACCCTGACGAGCCAGGAAGGTACGGGCCTGACGCTCCAACAGCTGCTCGACGTCATCGCCTACGCCCAATCGTCGGACAAGGTCAAAGGCATCTGCCTCACTGCCGGCAGCTTTGCCGCCTCGCCTGCCGCCCTTGAAGAGCTGCGCGGTGCACTGGAGCGTTTCAAGGATTCGGGCAAATTCATCACTGCCTATGCCGACTCCTACAGTCAGGGGACCTATTACGTCTGCTCGCTGGCAGACCGCATGATGCTCAATCCCGTCGGCGACATGACCTGGGAGGGCATGAGCACCGAAGTGATGTTCTACAAGAACCTGCTGGAGAAAGCCGGTGTCGAGGTACAGATATTCAAGGTCGGGACGTACAAGTCGGCTGTCGAGCCGTATGCCGCCACGCAGATGAGCGAGGCGAACCGTGAGCAGACCACCGCCTTCCTGCAATCCATCTGGAACGGCATAGTCGGTGGAGTGGCTGCCGCACGCGACATTGCCCCCGACACGCTTCAGGCATACGCCGACCGTCTGCTCTCCGCCGCTCCTGCCAGGGAACTGGTGGCTTGCCATCTGGTGGACACCCTCATCTACCGCAACGACGTGGAGGACGACATCAACCAACGATACAACACGGAAAAGAAAGACTTCCACCTGGTGGAAGCCGCCGACCTTGTCTCGCTGGCAACCTCACAGGCACTGAAGGCCTCGCATCCGCAGATTGCCGTCTACTATGCGGAAGGCGGTATCGACGATGCCACCTCGGGACGTGGCGACGGCAACATCCATGCGCCCCTGATGTGTGAAGACCTGCGCAAGCTGGCGGAAGACGAGAAGGTCAAGGCTGTGGTCCTCCGTGTGAACTCTCCCGGCGGCAGCGCCTTCGGTTCGGAACAAATCTGGCACGAAGTGATGAACCTGAAAGCCCGGAAACCCGTCATCGTGTCGATGGGAGGCTATGCCGCGTCGGGAGGCTACTACATCTCGTGTGCTGCGGACAGCATCGTGGCTGACCCCGGCACACTGACCGGCTCCATCGGTATCTTCGGCATGATACCCAACTTCAAGGGAGTGGCGGACAAGGTGGGCATCACCTTTGACGGCGTGTCGACCAACCGCCACGGAGGAGCCAGCCTCTTCCGTCCGCTTGACGATGCCCAACGGACAGGCATGCAGGCGAACATCGAGCGCGGCTATGCACTCTTCGTGCAGCGTTGTGCAGACGGACGCGGACTCAGCACCGACTCCATCCGCCGCATCGCCAAGGGCCGTGTATGGACCGGGGAAATGGCAAAGCGTATCGGACTGGTGGACGAGCTGGGCGGCATAGACACTGCCATCCGCCTGGCTGCCGAGAAAGCCGGACTGACGGAATACAGCCTCACACGGCATCCTGCCCCTGCCGAGTGGTGGGACATGTTGATGAACAACTCCTGGGGCGGCTTCGTGCAGGCTGAACTGCGCGACCTGCTGGGCAGCGACTACGAAAGTCTGCAATTCGTGAAACACATCCGTCAGCAGGCTCCCGTACAGGCACGCCTGCCTTACGTCCTCCGTCTGAACCTCTGAAAACCGCCGACCGATGGTGAAGATATACAAACCCCTCTATCCGCTCGCCTGGCTCTACGGGCTGGGAGTACGGCTGCGCAATGCCCTCTTTGACTGCGGCGTCCTGCGTTCCGTCTCGTTTCCCCTGCCCGTCATCTGCGTCGGCAACCTCACCGTGGGCGGAACAGGCAAGACCCCCCACACGGAATACCTCATCCGCCTGCTCACTGCTTCCGGAATGCACACCGGTGTGTTGAGCCGGGGCTATAAGCGGAAGTCGAAGGGCTTCCTTTGGGCGGATGCAGGCACACCGATGGAACAGATTGGCGACGAACCCTTCCAGATGAAGAGCAAGTTCCCGGACATCCGCCTTGCCGTCGACGCCGACCGTCCGCATGGCATCCGCTGCATGACAGCTCCGGAAGTGACGCCTCCCCTCGATGTCATCCTGCTGGACGATGCCTATCAGCACCGCTACGTCAAGGCTGGGCTGAACATCCTGCTGACGGACTACCGACGCCCCATCTACGAGGATGCGCTGCTGCCGGCAGGACGTCTGCGGGAACCCCTCTCCGGCAAGTCCCGCGCCGACATCGTGGTGGTGTCGAAATGCCCGCCTCGCTTGTCGGCATCCGAAGCGGAAGCCATCCGGCAACGTCTGTGCTTGGAAGAGAGGCAGTCACTGTTCTTCTCCACCCTGCGTTACGGCGACCTCCATCCCTTTGAGGGACCGACGGACGCCACCCGTCCGCTGTCCAGCCTGACAGAGGATACGCCCGTGCTGGTGCTGACCGGCATAGCCAGTCCCGACAAGTTGCTGCACGACCTGCAAGGCTACACGCGACGCATCAGCTCCCTCCGCTTCCCCGACCACCATCAGTTCACGGACGGCGACGCGGAGACCATCAACCGACGCTTTGCCGAAGCCGGAGCAGGCACCCTCCTCCTCACCACCGAGAAGGACGCGACCCGACTGCACCACCTTCCGCTGAGCGACGAAGTGAAACGACATCTATACATACTGCCGATCGAGGTGGACATCCTCTTCGGCGGACAACCCGTGTTTAATCAAAAGATATTGGACTATGTTGGAACCTATTCAAGAGACAACCGCCTTCCTGCGTGACAGGATGCCCTTCAGCCCACGGACCGCCATCATCCTGGGAACAGGACTGGGCAGTCTGGCGGACGCCCTCACCGACATCGTAGCCATCGACTACCGGGACATCCCCCACTTCCCCGTCTCCACGGTGGAAGGACACAACGGACGGCTGCTTTTCGGCAAGCTGGACGGCAAGGAGGTCCTCGCCATGCAAGGCCGCTTCCATTACTACGAAGGCTACTCCATGAAGGAAGTGACCTACCCGGTGCGCGTCATGCGTGAACTGGGCATCCGCACCCTGATCGTGTCGAATGCGGCAGGGAGCGTGAATCCGGAGCACCGACTGGGAGACCTGATGCTCATCACCGACCACATCAACTTCTTTCCCGAGCATCCGTTACGCGGACGCAACATCCCCTACGGTCCCCGTTTTCCGAACATGAGCGAAGCCTACGACCGCGAACTGCTCCGTCAGGCCAGGGCCATCGCTGCCGAACACCACATCGACGTGCGCGAAGGTGTCTACCTCGGCACACAAGGACCGACCTTCGAAACTCCCTCCGAGTACCGGATGTTCCACCGGTTGGGAGCCGATGCCGTGGGCATGTCGACCGTTCCCGAAGTCATCGTGGCACGCCACTGCGGCATCCGCGTGTTCGGCATCTCCGTCATCACGGACCTGGGACTGGGTGATGCAGTGGCGGAAGTGTCGCACGAGGAAGTGCAGGAAGCCGCCCACGCCGCACAGCCCCACATGACCACCCTCATCCGCGAACTTATTCAACGAACCTAACATACAACTATGCAAGAGAAACAACGAACAGAAATTGCCACACTCGGCGAGTTCGGACTGATACGCCGCCTCACCGAGGACATCAAGCTGGAAAATACTTCGACCCGATATGGAGTGGGCGACGATGCCGCCGTGCTCTCCTACCCCGACAGTGAAGTGCTGGTGACGACCGACCTGCTGATGGAGGGGGTACACTTCGACCTGACTTACGTCCCCCTGAAGCACCTGGGCTACAAATCCGCCATGGTGAATATCTCCGACATCTATGCCATGAACGGTACGCCGCGTCAGATGACCGTGTCGCTTGCCCTGTCGAAACGGTTCAGCATCGAGGACATGGAGGAGTTCTATGCCGGACTGAAGCTCGCCTGTGCCGCACACCACGTGGACATCGTCGGCGGCGATACGACCTCATCGCTCACGGGACTTGCCATCAGCATCACGTGCATCGGCGATGCTCCGAAGGACCGTATCGTCTATCGCAACGGTGCCCATGAGACAGACCTCATCTGCGTAAGTGGCGACCTGGGAGCTGCATACATGGGACTTCAGCTGCTCGAACGCGAGAAGAAGGTCTTTGAAGGCCAGCAGGAGGTCAATCCGGACTTTTCAGGCAAAGAGTACCTGCTGGAACGTCAGCTGAAGCCCGAAGCACGCGGAGACATCATCCGCAAGCTTGCCGAGCATCACATCCTGCCCACTGCCATGATGGACATTTCCGACGGCCTTTCATCGGAGCTGATGCACATCTGCAGCCAGAGCCATACCGGTTGCCGCATCTACGAAGAGCGCATCCCCCTGGACTACCAGACGGCAGTCATGGCGGAGGAGCTGAACATGAACGTCACGACGTGTGCCTTGAACGGCGGTGAGGACTATGAATTGCTGTTCACCGTACCTCTGGCCGACAACGAGAAGGTCTCCCAACTGGACGGCATCCGCATCATCGGTTACATCACCAAGCCCGAGCTGGGACTGGCTCTCATCACTCGTGACGGTCAGGAATTCGAGCTCAAGGCACAGGGTTGGAATCCGCTGCGCGAATCGTAAGCCTCTCGTGCCTCTTTCCTAAAGCCTCTTTCCCGCCTGAACGTGTTCATTCCGGGAAAGAGGCTTTAGTCTTTTTCACTTTTTTCGCGTTTTTCTGCAAAAAAGTATCCATTCCTATTGCAGGATAAAATATTTTCTCTACCTTTGCACACGCAAAACAAAACGGTGCCATAGCTCAGTTGGTAGAGCAAAGGACTGAAAATCCTTGTGTCCCCGGTTCGATTCCTGGTGGCACCACTTTATAAAATGCTAAGTAGTTAACAGTTAACTATTTAGCATTTTTCTTTTATTGCTACCACGCCGATTTGCTACCACATTGCTACCACGGCAAAAAAAGAAGCCCTCTATCCGCACCCGGACAAAAGGCTTCATTAGCAATTAAAACTACCCGATATGGGTGTTTGATGCAAAGATACGATTTCTTTTAGCTCTATACCCATTGAAGGGACTTTCTTATTTCTTGTATTTTTTCAATCGTGGTTTTGCCAACGTTACGGAACTTCATAAGTTCAGCGTCTTGAATTGTGCGTAACAGGCTTACATCTATAATCTCGTGTTCGTTCTCGTAGCGGATAATGTGTGCTAACTTTAGCGCACTCTTTGCTTTAGTTAAAATTATATCGTCGTCCATGTTTTTTAGTTTGGTTGCCTTCTTACAGCTTCCGGCTTTGCTTTATTTCATAGCATCAAAAATAAGGCTAAGTCTCTGAAATAGTATCGTTTCTGCCTCTTTACTCATTCTTGCCCGTAGGTAGTCACGACATGCACGGACTATTTTAATGAATAGTACTTTTTCGACAGGACTAGGCTGTGCACCACCTAAGCATGGAATCTGGACGCGTGGAACATACCTGTAAAGCATTGTAATTTGCTTAGTATTTAAAGGTTTGGGCTTGTTTGATGCTGTAAACCCAAAGGAATAATATTTGCTCTTGATGCGCGATACGTTCCTATTGATAAACAATTCTTGGAAACGTTTGCTTTTGTTGTGAAGAAAGGGGTATAAACTACTGTCGCAATACTCTCTAGCTGCCGTAACAAGTTCCATGAACACAATTTCATTGAACGGCAAATACGGCTGGAACTCTTCACATAAGTGCATTAGTTGCGCTTCTTGCTTGCTTGTTAGTCTTTCAATCATATTAATATGTGTTGTGGTAGTATGGCATTTCTCCGCGCACTCTACCGGGTTAATAATTATTCTATCTTTAAAAATTGTCGCCCGAAAAAGAGCTGCAGGCGATTTCTTGTTGCCGAGAAAGTTTAAGCATCCGTCCTTTTGACTGTGTCCCCGTTTCAGGTGCCAGCACTTTCTTTTAAGAGTTCTATGCGCCCCTATCGTTGGCAGAGAATGCAGCTAGGGTGCCTTTGGGGTCCTATTATTGTATTTATTATGTGTAGTGTTTAAGGTTTCTATTTTGATGCAAATGTAATATAAAACGGCACAATAAACCAAATAAAGAGAAGTGTTTAACACTACTATAATAGGAATGCGTACCGATATGATATTACAAATAGATTTATTTAGTACATTTGCACTGAATATAAAACACTACAATATGAAATTGAGAATCAAGGAAGTAATTAAAGAAAGAGGCATGACTATAACGGAACTTGCAGACAAAATGAGGATTAATCGGGTAAACCTCTCTAATATGATTAATGGTAATCCTACGGTAGAAACTCTAAATAAAATTGCAGATGCCATCGGCTGTCCTGTTGTAGAACTATTTGAATCACCAAAGAAAGATGCTCTAACCATCAACTGTCCTCATTGTGGTAAGAGTATAAATATCAAAGTAGACAAGTAGACAACTTATAGCCGTGCCTAGTATAATATTAGGATGTCGGCGGTTCCGGGCTAACGATTCTGACATTTGCAGGGGGCACCCCCCCCGCTAGCCGGGTCAGCGACGCGCGTAGTCACCTCATCTAAATTTTTTTTCTTTCATTTTTTTAACCTATTAAATAGTTGCTTATACAACTTTATTCGTAGTTTTGTGGCATGAAATAAAAGCCAAAGAGCTGTATCGGATACGTACCCGGTATGGCTCTTTTTTTGTTAAACATTTAAATAACATCGTTATGTTACAGGAACTTACATTAGAGGAGTTGCGTGCTATGTCTGCCGAAGCCCTCAAGCAGATGCTAATCGAAGAGCGCATACAAGAGCGGGCACGAAAGGAAGCGGAATCTAACGCGGAAGAAGCTGCAAAGCGTGAAGCACTAGAGCGTAGAAAAGCCTACATAGAAAGACTGCGTGACAGCGGACGAATACCAAGAAAATAAGGAGGATAAGCCATGAAAGAAGATGTATTTGCACCTGTCTACTATGACTATGCGACAGATGGTAAACTACGTGGAGCATTGGCAGAAGCCGAAGTAATGTTCTTTGAAGCTGTGGCTGCCTTAGAGGAAGAGGAACAGCCGACAGACTTGGAGTTTATCTTAAAATATAGCAATGACTTGGAAGCCTTTAGAACCTATGTACACGGGCTCCGTGATAACTACATTAAGTCTTTGGGTATGGTTATCAAATCCGAAAGGCAGCGTATTTCAGAGAGTTACGAGGACCTCATCAATACCTGCCTGCCGTCCTTAGTGAAAATAAAGGCAGCAAGAAACAAGGGACTGCGTATTATAGAGGATAAGGACGGGGGCTATAAGATAGACCATGAAGCACAGGAAAAGGCGATAAAGGAAATATGCACAAGACGCTGGAAAGGCGACCTGTTAAGGGAGTATTACGCAAAACTATGCCGGATACGGCAAGCATTTATAGATGCGGCAGAATTTGAGGAAGCGAATAAACTTCCTGCTTTCGCCTCAAAAACCGACCCGAATAGCGGACTGCAATACATCGGTGACTATGGGATGCTGCAGCAATGTAACATAATGCGTTATCTCTTTCCGAAAGACGGAGAACCCGACCCGGCACAACTAAAACGGATGCTGTGGGAATATTTGAGTAAATCATAAAAAATAAAACTATGAGCCACGAAAAATCAAACAAGGAAATAGCGCGCGTATGGGTAAAAGTGACCCTTACGCCTACAAGCGGAAACGGGGACAGCACACAGCCGTACACCCTAAAACATATCTTAGAAGAAGAAACGGGCGTTTATCTTACTGAAGATGAGTTTGTTACCTTATTGCTGGAGATGGGCTACAAACGGAAGAAGACAGGTAGTTTTCGTTTGGTGTTGCCTAAGTATCTGAAAAAGAGAATAAAGAAGGGACTAGTGTTGGCATAAATATGGGAACACTTACTAAACGAATGAAACTTAAACTGCTTCGGAAGTTTTTCACAGAAAATCTGCGGACGCCGCTAAGAGCTTCCGTGCAAGACTTCCGAAGCCTAGTTGCCGCCCTGTTTTGTGAAAAGGACATAGGGGCGGACGAACTGACCTGTCTAATGAAACAGGCGGGATTTACGGAACGGCGGAAGAAAAGGGGGACGTTCTACGTTGTTCCGACCGATTATCTGTTTCAATATGCACAAGAAAAAGCCATAAATCTTCTTGGCTTAATTGAAAACAAATAAGGACGGTTTCAAATAGCCGCCCTTATTTTGTTAACGCATATTGTATAGATTTTAACACGGCTTTTTTGATTGTTTTGTACTACTTTTAGGGGCTAGAAAGTGACAAAGTGCAAGAACCTTGCATTTAGTTGGACTAGCAGCGGTCTCATTCTAAGCTGTGTCAGTTGTTAACACTCTATTCGAACAACTTCTTTTGCGCGTTCACCTCCAGCAGAGCGAACTCTATCCGGGGGTGATACTTGTCGATTCTCTTTTCCGCTTCTATCTGAAAGCACAGCTTATCGTCTGTTATCGCTCCTACCATTTGCAGACAGTCCAAAAGCGTTTTCAGTGAGTTATCCAAGTCAAATCTAACCGAACTATGCCACACCCGGACAAAGAGCCGGAAACGTGAGGAAATGCGCCTATTGCGATAAACTTTGCATTGCGCCATGAAGCTGCGTTCATACGCCCGTATCTTATCGTCCTTGATAATTCTCCGTTCTCCAGCCTTACCGGGCACGCTCATGTAATGGTTCGCCTTTGCAAGAATCTGACCGTGTATTACTTCTGTTTCCATATCTAAGCATCCTTGAAGGTTATACCATAATCCATACATATCTTAAAAAACGAGCCGATTCCTATGCGCTTCCCTGTCCGCAAAAGGTTAGTGAATTTCTTGTCGGATTCAGTGTGGGTGTAGGCTTGATTCTGACTGCTGCACACATGAAAGAACTGCCGCCCTTGCTCGCCCAATGAAGCCAATGCGCAACCGATGGTAAACCATGACTGATAATCTCCCGTGATGTCTATGCCGTTGGCTTCTATCCTCTCACAGCATTTTGCAACCTTATCCAGTACATCATTTCCGAAATATTGGTAATTGATGGTTGGTTTGGCTTCCACATAATAGCCTTCATAGGGCATCGCCTCAGCATTGACATAAGGTTCTGCATCGTAAGACAAACAGCGCATCCGGCACACATCGCCGCAAGCCGCATCTATGTTTATACCCATTCGGGCGAAATCCCGTTTAAGCTGCTCGAACTGTCCTTTGTGGTAATCCGGGTATCGTAACGGTATTATCACGAAATAGCCTTTGCCGCTTACTGACAAACTGATATAGGCGATTTGGGGCAGCTTTGAAAGCTCTTGCTTTACCTCGTTCCAGTTGTCAATATGCAAGTTGTCCTGCCTGTCAATGTCCACACAGATAAGCCCGGAATGTTTTACAAGGTTCTCTACTTTACGTGTCGGGGAAAATATTCCACTTATGCAAGCCATTGGTAAACGTTTCTTAATCGCGTTCCGTTCTTCTTTGGTGGGCAAGGAACGTAGGTGTTCAATTTCTGAAACGTGTCTCTTATCGAATAAGAACGCACGGAGTTTACAGGTCGTACCGTACACATCACGGACACCGTTGTATATCGAAATTTCTGTATCAAAAATATCTTGCTTCATATCTTCAAAATTTATAGTGTGGTTGACAGGTTGACGGTTGACGGCATAATAACAGTTTAATTTTCAATGTAATATATCCGAATTACCGTCAACCTGTTATCTTATGATTTCCCGAATACCATAAATTAGGTGGTTGACGTATATTCTTATGTATCTGTTTTATTTTCAGAAAGTTCTGTATCAGTCAACCGACAACCTGTCAACTTCGGGTATTTTTTGAGGCATTTGGATATAAATTGCTTGGAACATCCTAAAGCATCGGCGACAGCACTCTGACTTATAGGGCTGGTTAGGTGATAGACATTGGCTATCATTTCCTCTTTGCCCATCGCTTTGGATTCTGGCTGTTTCCTACCCTCTGTCAGTTTCATGTACACCTTTTCGGCGCATCGCTCGAAGTAATCCATACACCGTACCGAATACTCCATTTCTCCGGGTAGAATACGGCTCATGTCCGGTTCGTTTCCCAACAGGTGTGCTATGCCTGCCCATCGTTCTACCATGATTTGAAGTTTGGCATAGACGGAAGCCATGTAACCACAAGCATTTGATTTCTTTTGCTGAAGATTGTTGTAATAGTCAATATAAAGTTGTTTAGCCTCATCAGTGATATAAAGCGTATCTAAGTCATTGCTTGCAAAATCGAAATCCAGCAAACCGTTTATGTACTCGTTCCAAGCGTCCGATACCTCCTTAGATACATTGCTTTCCGAATACATCGCCGGGGGAATGTCATCGGGATAGACAAATAACCACCTCTGATTAAAGCCGCTATTCATAAAGTAGTCGCTTCCGAACGTGTTAACGAGGACATCTGGCTGCGTTCCTCCTATGATGGAAAGGCAAGGTTCTTTAAGCAGTAACGCCGTTTCAGACTTGCGATTGATGATAATATCATCCACACTCCATATTGAAATGAGCTGTGGAACTTCACCGCTCTTGTTGTATCGGTTCATGTTATAGAGCATGGTAGCAATTTCGTCGGATACTAACAGAACATTCGGATTTTCGGATAAAGCTTTTACCCTGCTTTCGGGTGTGGAATCACTTATTATAAGTTGCCGATAAACAGGTTTGTCCGCATTCTCTTTTCCTGCCTTAACTTCTGCGTCGTACTTCTTCATAGCTTCCCTGAACACCTCATAATTTGCTGCGTTGCGGTTGGTCAGAGGTCGCAATACTTCACGCATCGGGGTAGTCTTGTTGCTCCCGCTTGGAGCCACAAGGCAAATGAAAAACGGAAAATAGTTCTTATACCGTCCATCGTACGAACATATTCGTTTGCCAATTGCTGTCGATACCGCCGTAAATATGGAAGCCGTGATAAAGTCCCGGTTGCATTGGTAGCCGTCGGAATAGCCTTGTATTATCGCCTGTGCTTCGACAGAAAGTCCGTCAATCGGCAGAGACAGTGTGTCGGCAAGCGCATTATTATTTATTGTCAGCTTCATTTCTTGCCTCCTTTCCATAAGTAGTCGAATAGAGACAGTTGTCTATCTTGGGGAAATAGAGCGGGGTTAGTAGTTACAAACTCTACACCGTGCGAATGTTTAACAGGGCATATCCCCTTATGGTGTACCTTTGCTTTTCCTTCCTTAAGGAAGCCACCCACGTAGAGACACACACTATTTATCCATATCCCGGTAGCATCTGCTACCTGTGCTCTTGTTCTCGGTTCCTCATACAAATATCTGTATACTATTTGTTTATCTCGTATACATTCAGTATTTTTGCCCTTGTTAAGGTTTATGGGGGCGGCTTCGGTCGCCTTTTTCTTTTGTCTCATGGTTAGTCCTCCTTATTGTACGCGTTTGTACTTGAACGTTTTATTCTCTCTCACAGCGGCGTCTATTGCCTCAGCCTCATAAAGAATACGGCTACCTACTCTCTTGGCGGTAATTAATCCGTCTTTGGTCAACCGTGCCAGCGTTGGCAAGGTGACATGTAGAAGTTGAGCCGTTTCCTTGCGGGTGTAGAATTTCGGTTCTTTCTTTTCGGCGGTTGAGAGTACCCGTTCTGACACTCTCTCTGCGATAATGTTAATCAGAGGGTCTAGGATAGGCATAAGCACCGCCATTTGCGTTTGAGTCAATGAGATAGATGTCATAACTTTATTATTTAATGAGTTATGAAGTGTTGGGTCGCGACTTCCTTAACTTCTTGACGCAAAATTATCCTGATGATAAAACAAGAGAAAAAATGGGATTTTAATGTACAAAGAAAGCCGCTCATTTTGAACGGCTTACAAGAAATATAGGTGATTATATCAGGTGATTGTTAGGTGACTGCTATCTCATTTCTGAAGATAATAAAATATGCGTTTGAAATTATCATCAGCCTTTAAATTACTTGGTTTGTAATCGTCATGGAATCCGCAACCTACCAACTCGCAAAACTTTTGATACCATTTCCTGAATGTATTTGGACGCATGGAATCTATTAACTTCCCACTGTTGTAAATCATAAGGGCTATTTTTGCAAAATCCTTGTCGCTTCTATTTACTTTTAAATCCGGCAAAAGATACCCTGTAAAATAATCAATGTTGCCATGCCCGCCGCCTTTAAAAGACATTCTAAAATATTCCTTCAACTCGTCTTCGTTTATGACGCGCGTCTCTTGTGGGGCGGATTCTTTTTTGCCTGAAATTTCCATGTCTGTTTGCACTTCACCGACATCACGCATTTCGTCCACCCAACAAACTACATTCGTCAATGACACACTCATCATCGTAAACAAATCCATTAAAGCCAAATTTAAGGTATTCACGTCGTTGTCGTTATCCTCAAACCCGCAAAAGTAAGCATTCAAATCAGGCTCGTAAAAACGCATCTTCTTTTGAAGCTCCACCAATTTATCTATCATTCCCGACATTTCCCTTCTAAGAATAGGGTGTTCCATAGCCTCCGACAACTCCATCTTAAACCCTATTTCATCGTTATGCCCTATGAGCTGCACTGCGTCCCGGATTCTGCCTATTTCGGATCGCATGTCCACCGAATACATACATTCTATCTTGCGTACCTCATCCATTATTTTGATACGCCCATGAGCCGTAAACTCATGCCATATCTCCAACCCGGACTTCATCGCGTCCAACCAAACACCTATTACACTTCCGTTTGATTTTGCCATAGTCTAATTCCTTAAAATAGTCCCTCATTGCTTGATTTATTCTTATTCCGTTCCTCTAACTTCTTGGCGATTGCGTCCGCTATCTCGTCCGAAGAAAGTTTGATGTACTCGTTGAATGTCTTTTCGTCCTTATGCCCTGACACACTCATCATTTGGAAGCTGTCAAACAGTCCGGTAAGATACAAGTTGGTGATACCACTGCGCCGTGCCGTGTGACTGCTTACAAGGTCGTAACGTGGTTTCACTACATAGCCCTTGGTATCACGAATGAACGACACTTCCCCACGTTCTTCTTTGGAACGCTCTTTCATCGTCAAGACGGTACGCTCCAGCCTTGCTAATGTCGGCACGGTTTCAGACAATTCTTTTAATATCTGTTTGATGTACCGATTAAGGACAACATCATTCACCTGCGGTATTTCATAGTCATACTTTTCTGCAATATGTAGTAGGTTATCATTGAGGATCGGAATTACAACGCTATTTCCCGTCTTTTCCTGCACAATACGGACTATCCTTGTACCTTTGGCAGTAGTAGTGAAATTCTCTCTCTCCAAACGGCTGTAATCGCTGAATCGTTGGCAAGTGTAGCAACCGACAAGAAACACGTCCCTCACTGTTTCTTTCAGTCCGTCCAGCTTCATTTCATACAGGGCTTGGAGCTCCGTTTCGGTCAGATAGATTTCTTTCGCCTTGTCAGATTCCTGCACTTTCTTTTTACTGAAAGCCTTTAAGGCAAGCGTATTGCTGTGTAATCCCTGCTCCAGCGCATAACCGACCATCGCACGGAAACAGATAAGATATTTATTGATTGATTTGACCATGTATCCGGAATCTTCCATAAAACACACAAATCGGTCTGTTAAGGATTTGTTTACGTCCGTCCATGTGAAAGGATTTGTTTCATAGAAGCGTTTAAGAATCCCCAGGAAGTTACTCCATACCTTACAAGTGTTCTTATTATACGTTTCCGCACCATTTTTGATTTCTCCGCTACGTATGCCATCCAAGAAATTTTGCATAAAAAGGATTACATCGGCTTTTCGGGTGGCTTCTTTCTCCGCTTCAATACGCATTTGTTCTTCTTGCGCCTTGCGTTCTTCTTCCTCTTTGATACGTTGCTGTTCACGTTCTTCTTTATAGATTACATTCGCAACAGCTTCGTCTATCAGGAACTTTTCATAAATACCTTGGTCGGTCAGGTTGCCAATAGCAGAATCAACCCCTTGCATTTTGGAGTATATTTCTTTTCCGTCCTTAGTCTTTAAGAATCTATTCCACTCTTCCAAACCTGAATTTGCCTTTTCCCATGCGATAATATCAACTTGGATAAGACTATTCACGAAGATGTCGACATTGGGATTTCTCTTTCTGATTCTCGTGTAGAGTGTGGCATATCCGACCGCGTTCTTTGTTCTTAGAAAAAATGTTCTCATATCTTGTAGTTTTAATTGCTACCACAAAGATACTAAATCTTTTCGTTGCTACCACATTGCTACCACATTTCTTTACTTTGCTTTATCCTATTATCACATTAAAATAAAACAGTCTTTGATTATCAATCAAATAGTATTATATTCTTTATCAAAGGAAGTAAGGAAAAGATAAAATAATGGTGCTGGTGGCACCACCTAAGAAACTCCGAAACGCTTAACAATCAAGCATTTCGGAGTTCTTATATTTGTTGCAAAACGAGAAGTTACCTATAAAGTTACCTATAAATTGTGCGGTTGAATGCTTATAAATGTGCTTAAACTGCTTTGATTAAATGCCATTAAACAAATGCTTTTAATTCTCAATCCGATTAAAGGTTGGATTAAGTCCGCATCATTGATAGCAATGACTTCTTTTTCCTCTAGCATCTGTATAGTCACTATTCAAAACCATCAGGTGTTTCTTTCAATCCCCTTCCCATTCTTTAGTATTTTGTGATTTTCCAAATGCCGAATGACACGATGACACTTTGACATTATTGAACTTTTGACCTTTTTTCCTGAGAAGCAGAGTTGCATAACCTTCAAACTTAGGGTTCTCGTGAACACGACTTTTATAACCAATAAATCATAGAACCATTAACCAACACATTAGGTTGTGCATACCTATGTTTCAAGGTACTCCAATACATCAAACTCCGAATTGCTGAATGATTGTTAGAGGAAGCCCGATACTCAAAGTATTTCGAGCATTATCGCTATATTATTACCCAACCATGAGTTCCTAACATCATGGAAAGTAAGAACATTGGTAAAACCTCCTTTGGTTTCGGCTTGAAGATTCTGCCTTAAACAAAACTGTCAGGATATATTTTCAGTGTGCAGGATTTGCCAAGCAAGTTGTACTTTTGTGGTCACAAAATCCGTTTTGTCTCACAAAAGTACTTGCCGACTGCTGTTGCAGCGGAGCGATAAATCGCAGTTCGCGAAGCGAAAGACAGGCATTTTGCACTTCGATTTCTATTATGTTAGCCCCATCTATTTTACAGTCCAAGACTTCAAAAACCATATCAGTAAGCCAAAAAGAGACACTAAAATATTAAAATTACCATCAATACACAATATTAGCACCGCAGAATATAGTTTTTCTGAATAAAACAACTAAATTTGCATTTAAAAGCAAAAAGTTGAAGTAAAAATGGAAGACTTAAACCAATTGAAATTGATGTTGGTTAAGAAAAAGAGAACCAACAAATGGCTGGCAGAACAGTTGGGTGTAAATCAAACAACTGTATCCAAATGGTGTACCAATACAACTCAGCCTGATTTGGTGACACTTAACCAAATAGCAAAACTACTTGAAGTTAAAGTTAGTGACCTGATAGTCATAGAGTAGAGATTATGAATAAACAACAATTAGTAAACAAAATATGGACATCAGCTAATAAGATGTGTTCCAAGATTGAAGCCAATGAATACAAGGATTATATTTGGGAATTTATTTTCTATAAGTTTTTTATCAGAGCAAGTCGTAAAATTCAGCAAAGTTCCTTTTTGGTTAAACAATGTAGTTCTTTACTATTGCAAAATAAAACATCATTTTCTAATTAGAAAGGCATAATAGTTTGGATTTTAGGCATGTTTCTGCTTTATTCCTTGCTGTTTATCATTTTTCATAATTTGCACTTGTTTTTCAGTCTGTATGGTTGAATATTGCTTCTTACCTTTATATCGCATGAAGTTTTTAAAGACATTACAGCTCTTTAATTTACCTGATGATTGAATTTTAAAGGTCCTAATATTTAATAATAAAATAACTTCTGGCATATGAAAACGTCCGATTTTTTGATAAAATTGATAGCAGGGTATGATGTTAAGCAAAAAGAACGTCAGCTATCTAAAGACAATGCTAATAAAAAACAAGAATTGGAATCTGCCTTCAGCAAAATAAAAGAATTAGCAGCCGAGATAGAGGCATTATCGCTGAAACAGACCAATGCCGAAAGAGAAATAGGCAATAATAAAACCACCATTGATGACTTACATGCTGAAAAAGAAGATTTGATATCTCAACACAATAGCATGAGTGTAAAGATCTCTGAGCAAGCACAAGAGATTCTTTCCCTAAGAAACTTACTCAATGATGCCCAACAAAAGAATTCCGATTTGCAGGGGCATATGCAAGAAGTTAAGAGAAATCTTTCGACGCAAAACGATAAGCTGGCAAAGGAACTTGAAAATGCCATTACAAACCTTAAGTCAGCAAAATCAGAAGAGAACCTATTACATCAAAAAATCGTCGAATTAGAAACAACAATCGAAGAACAACAGAGGGAGATTGAGAAGAAACGAGTAAATGAGCAGTCACTAAACGCTAAGATTAAAACTTTATCCGAACAACTGCACCTTCTTGAAGAAGAAAAAGAGAAATGTCGGGTAAAAAGCGAAAAAATAGAGGGCCGGAACGAAAACACCGAACAAGAAAGAAACATTACGAGAGATAATGAAAATTCCAAAAAACAAATTATAAACCAGGACGTTCCGATGATAATTCAGAATAATGTAGAACAAAAACAAGTAGAATCGGGCGACTCTCATGCCGAACTCAATGAAACGGAGGATAATGAAAATCAATCCGCCAACGAAGAACCATACATCGAAGAAAAGATGTTGGAAGATAATACACCTATAGGAGATACACAGCAAGAAGAAATAAAGAATGCGAATGAGATTGAATCCATACCAGAAAACCATAACACAGGTGTAATTTCCGATGTGGATGCAACTGTCGGCAAGTCACTTCAAGACAATTCAAAAATTGCAGATGAAGGCACCGAAAGCGACTGTCCCCATTCAGGAACTGAGTTAATTCCAATAACGGATTCGGAACAGGCCATAAACAACATTGTGGAAGAAAAATGTGCAAAAGCTGATACAGATGAAGCAAAGGTTGCCACTGAAGAATCAACAGAACCTGTTACGGAAGAAATATCAGACTCAAAACTTGAAGAACAGAAAGAGAGCATTGAAGAAGTTCATACTTCAGTAAGGAGAATTGAGAAAATCTTCGATACAGAAACAGAAACAGAGATTGACGCTGAAGAATTTTTTGCACGTCCCGAATCTGAGCTTATCAAATGGCGTGAAGAGTTCGACCGCTGTATAAAGTTTGGTGAAAAACGATTTCTATGCCCTTTCTGTAGACAACAGATAAAAATTGCTGGCAGAAAGTTTGAACGAGGGCATGTTTCTTTCTTCGCCCATCTGCATGATAGTGCTGATTGCCCTATCAAAACAAGTGTAAATATGTCAAAAGAAGAAATTGAAGCACGTAAATATGGGCTTTGCCAAGAAAGTAAAAGGCACAAGGAACTTAAGCAGCGGATATATGATGGTTTAAATGGGGAACAGAGCAGACAACAAGGAGTTGACAACGTGCAGATTGAGAAACGCATCAATGCCAATATACCCTATCTGAATTGGCGATGCCCCGATGTTTGCGCCACCTTTAAAGCGTTGAATGTGGTTTTTGAGCTTCAACTCTCCACAACCTTCCTTAGCACCATTGTCGACCGGGATATTTTCTATCGACTACATCATTATTTCATTATCTGGGTATTCAATTTTGAAGAGAATGTCAAGTATGTTGATTTGAGTAACCTCATGATGAAAGATATATACTACACCAACAAACGTAACATATTCGTGTTTGACCGCGAAGCACGGGAGGAAAGCGAGAAAAGGAACGAATTGGTATTGAAATGCAATTGGCTCACGCCGGAAAATCAATGGAAATATCCTGTCAACGATAATGGAGAAAGATTGGATGTGTCTGGCAAATTGATAACATTGTCCGACCTTACTTTTGACGAAACATCGGGAAAGGTCTATTACGTAGATGCAGAAGAGGATTATTATAGTGCCCATCCCGAAACCAGGGAGATTGAGAAACGCATTGAGAATGACCGAAAGCAACTTCTGGAGCGTTGGATGGCACATGTGAAGCGTAATAACGACGTGCCTGATGAACAAGAGATGATGGAACTTGTCGACCAAATGGTAGCGAAAGCCGAGCGTGCTGTCATTTATAAAGTGGATAACAGAATGGGGCTAATGTATGGCTCCAGACATCTTACGGCTCCGCAATATTCATCCATTGAAGCGCAGGGTGACTATTTCCTGGCAAGGTACAACCGAAAAACCGCTTTATACGATCAGTATGGCAGACAAATCCTTCCTTGCGAATATCTGAATATCTATCAAAGAGAAAACGGATTGATTTTTGCCGAATCAACTTCAACATGGTTTCTGTTGTTTGATGATAAGATTGAAAAACTATGCGATCGAAAGCCTCATGACAAAATCACCATCCAGCACGAGGAGGCTCGCCTGGAAATCACGATTGAACACCCAAATAATGGAAGCGAAACAGGCTATGTACTAACCGATGGAATAAACACCATACCGTTTATCTATCAGAGTATCATAAATTGTAAGGATGGTGAACACTTCATTGTTTGTCGCAATAGTTTGTATGGCATCTATTCCAAAGATTTGAGATTGATTATCCCCATAGACTATAAATCCATCACCCCCATAACAAACAGCCAAAAGTGTGTTGGAGTGAGACAAGATAATGCAATATGCCTGATCGATTTGGTTGATGCAGCACAGCAGGCTCTTCCTTATGAGCGGCTACGCCTTGATGGCGGCAATCTTATTGTCAGTCAACAGGGCAAAGAAGGAGTCATAGACGCGAATAACAAAGTAATAGTGCCCATAGCCTATCAACAGTGCACTGCGGTTGCCAACAAGTATCTTAAAGTAAAGACAATCCGTGACAACGCAACAGCAGATTACGGATTGTATGATTACCACGGCAAGCAGATTTTGCAAAGCCGGTTCAGTTGGATTGATTATATAGGAGACGACCTGTTTATTCTTAAAAACGAGAATGGAAAATCCGCATTATACAATGCGGCTTGTGATAGATATGTGTTTGGCGAGAAATGGTTTGATGGCATCAAAGCATATAATAACCACACGCTTTTCCGGTTATATGAAAATAATAAATATGCCCTTGCCAATCTTGATGGTATCATATTGACACCATTCAAATATGATTCTATGTATTTTTCATATAATGGTAGCATCAAAGTCAATGTAGGAGAATCTGTAGGAACATTAAGCCATAATGGACAGGAAATCTATGATGATGAAATTACACTGCGCGATGGATATATTGCAACATCCTTCTTCGGTAAATGGAATGTGATGCATGATGGTAAGGAATGTCTGCCACGCATATACAACGCCATTAAGTCACTTGCCGACGATTGGGTAGAAGTCAGTCAAAACGGACTATGGGGAATCAGCAATCTGAATGGAAAATCCGTATTACCGATAGAATATGCTTCTATCATACTTTATGAAGAGCAAGGCTATATTGTTGTAAGCAAAAAAAAGGATTCCTTTCCCTTTCAAAATATTTACGGCATTCTAAATATGAATTTGGAAACTGTTCTGCCAATCGCTTGTACAGACCCTATTAAGCCCATTTCAAAAGAGTATGCGTTGGTAGGCAGCTCAACTTTTGGCATCTTGGCAATCTCTTCCAACCAGATGATTATTCCTACGTTCTATTCTGAAATCAAGTTACTTACAAACAAATTATTTGTTGTTACAAAAAAAGAAAACAGATATTGGGGTAATCCCTTGGTTAGATATGGATTATATGATAAAGCCGGGAAAAGGCTGTTACCTTGCGAATATGATGAAATTAAGCTTCTCACGGACAATCTTTTGAAACTGCGCACAGGCTCCCAATATTTGATATTCCGTACTTCAGACCAACAGACATTGAAACAATCCTACAGTTTCATCGGGCAGCCTGACAAAGAAGGAAACATCATAGTACAGGGAAATGACACAGTAGGCTATATTAACAGTGCCGGCGAGCCCATCTACACAGACACAGAAACGTTTGAAGATGGAAGCGTAAAAATATGCTTCTTGGGCGAATATGGTTTGAAGTCTTCAGATGGCACCCTTGTTCTTGGCTGCGGGTTTAATGATATTCGCTATTTGAAAAAAGGGGTATATGCTATAAAGTATGGAAACAAATGGGGAGTAAAAAATCAAAAAGGGAAATCATTCTTAGCCTGTAAGTACACTTCCATCGAAGACGTTTCGGACATCTTGTTGAAAGTGCAATCGCAAGGATATTATGGCTATGCTGGCACATACAGCATATACAATATGGCTACCTGCCAGTTGCATAAAGAAACCTACGACACCATCGGTTATCCAGATGAGAAAGGACAGATACCGGTTACCTGCGGTGGAAAAACATTCTACATCGGAGCTGACGGTGCGCCAATATATTACGTGAATGAAACAATCAATAATGCCTGCGCCATTGTTAATCGTCTGGGGAGATATGGTGTCAACAGCATAGATGGTCTCGTACTGATTCCTTGTCAGTACGAGAGAATTTCTCATATAAAGGACAATTTATTTGCCGTTCAAGACACAAGAAAAAGATGGGGAATCATCAGCATTGATGGCGATGTACTGTTACCGAATGAATATGACTCCATATGCATCCTTTCAAATGTACTGTTGAAAGTTGCAAAATACTTAGCCTATAGACCCACATATCTCTTATATAACCTTTCCACACGTCATTTATTGGCTGAGATGGAGTATGACCATATCAGTGACATGAACGAAAATGGAGAGATAACGGTGGAACTTGCAAACCGAAAGGGTAAAATTGATGGAAACGGCAACAAGATATACGAGAAGAATGCAGTGGACGATGGGTATGTAATCTACAGATTTTTGGGTCAATATGGAATAGAGTCCAATGGCACAGCCATTACAGCATGCAAGTATGAAAGCATAACTTACTTGGGAAATCACTATTTTATCCTGACAAGCAATAAACTGCATGGATTGTTCTTAGCTAACAAGCAAATCCTGCCCATCAATTATCAGGCGATTATTAGACTGACAAATAACCTGCTAAAAATAAAAGATTCATCAGGATGTCAGTTGTATGACCTGACCCAACGCAAAGTTATCACTCCCTATTACCGGGATATTCAAGCACCTGACAAAAACACAGGTATGCTTGCTGTTTCTACCAAATCCGGCAAAATAGGGGTTGTCAATCAACAAGGAGAGGTGCAGTACACGAGAAAAGCGATAGGAGAAGTCTATTATATCATAGAAGCGTTTGGAGAATTTGGCATTGCAGACATCAATGATGAAATCTTGTGCCCCTGCCAATATAATCAAATCAACTATCTATACGACCACTTGTTTGCTGTCATGTCTATGGGAAATAAATGGGGGCTATATTTAGCAAAGGAATCAAAAGTCTTAACTGGGTTTATCTATGATGAGATATGGGTGGATAAAAAGGATTCAACACTATCCGCAAAACGTGACAATAAAATGGGTAAATTATCAGAGTCAGGGGAGGAAATAATGAATATATTGCCTATAGACTTAGGCAATCACATTTCTGCTGTACAATGCTTCAATCATATAGGCATAAAGAACACAGAAACAAACGAGTGGATATTAGAAATGGGCTACCAGAATATCCAAAAGGTAGGCAACTATATCATAGTATCCAAAGTACACAAATGTATTCTAATGGATATGGAATTCAAAGTGTTAACAGAAGCCGAATATATAAAATATCTCAAAGATTGTCTTTTCTCTCTTATGTCAAAAAATAAATGGGGGCTATATTCAGCAAAAGAACCTAAAGTCTTAACTGGGTTTATCTATGATGAGATATGGGTGGATAAAAAGGATTCAACACTATTGGCCAAACGTGACCATAAAATGGGAAAACTGTCAGAGAAAGGAGAAGAAGTCCACAATATCCTCCCCCTTAATCTGGGAGAAAATGTTTCGGTCATTCAGTGCTTCAATAATGTGGGTATCCTGAATAAAGAAACCAACGAATGGCTTGTGCCAATGAAGTATCAGCAGTTTAAGAAAGCTAATGCATACATTTTGTTCTGCAAAGACTATCAATGGGGGCTTATGGACATGAAGTTTCATGTGCTGATAGAACCCAAATACAAAATAATGAAAATGTGGAATGCCGATATTTTTGTGGTTGCGGAAACTCAATACAAATCTTATGGATATGACAGTTATCCAAAGACACGATATGGAATCATTTCTGCATCAGGCATAACTTTACTCGCATGCAATTATGTGAAAATTCATATCGTTAATTCTAAATTGGTTTCAACAGTTCAAACAATGAATACACAAGCAACCTATTATACCGTGAATAACGGCACTTTGCAAAGAGTGAAGAGAGAAGACCTTTCACAATATATCGATAAATGTACCTTCAAAGTTAATGAGAAATATGAAGGAGTTATTATCAATAGAAATCCGTACTGTGGAATATTTGTAGAAGTCAAGGGGGAAGGTATAGGATGTATACCTAAAGCCGCATTGCCTAAAGATTATATGCAGAATAAAAATATGAAGAAAGGAATGCCCATAAAGGTAGAAGTCACAAACATAAATGAACTGAATCAAGTGAAATTTAAACTTTTTTCAGTTAGATAATCCGTGCATTTTTGCCAGCGAATGGCAACAAAATAACAAATGACTGCAAAATTAGCAGTTAAGGGTTTATTCGGTTGCAGCAATTCGTTTTAATATACCTCCCAAGTTATAAACACAACAAAACTTGGATGCCTTTTATCGCTATTTTTGTATCTTATTGATAATCAATAAAAAGCTCTCACGCTGATTCCAAATAATATAACGTGAGTTCGATATAAGAGCTTAAATTAGTTGTTTGAAAATTAGGAACATAGCGATAAAAGCATTAAATTTATAGTGTCCAAGTATAACATTTAAGCGATTACCACTATGTTCTCAGAGGCTAAAGTTACGGAGATTTATTGTATGGCGGATGATTTTTGTAAGGAATTTGCTAAGGTGCA